>ERZ1673698.2-NODE-2-length-501393-cov-24.715485_pt1 | contig 501393 bp, 423 predicted proteins | sample MGYA00580228_ERZ1673698 | MGnify/ENA primary metagenome ERZ1673698 (study PRJEB41218, sample SAMN15661768) | gut metagenome | host: Homo sapiens | place: Canada: London | collected 2015-08-20/2019-03-30 | study: EMG produced TPA metagenomics assembly of... | reverse complement strand
ATCTCGAGTACAATGCGGCCTTGTCCCGGTTTAACCGGAACTTGAAGACGTTGAAGGAGGTTGCCGGAATAGCCTCGGATGTGACTTCCTACACGATCCGTCATTCTTTTGCCATGGCATTGAAGGAGCAAAATGTCCCCATTGAGATGATCAGCGAGTTATTGGGGCATAAATCCATCAAGACAACCCAGATTTATCTAAGAAGTTTCTCGTTGGAGAAAATGACGGTGGTAAATAAGTCTTGCTTTGAGAATGTATATAATTATATGCCAGAGGTGGGTTGAGGCTACTTGGGGAGTAGCGTTCATTTCACGGTGCAAATGTAGCAAAAAATAGCAAATAACAAGCAATCATTAGTTTTAGTTTGTGCTCCGGCCTTGATTCTCCTTAAATCTTCGTTCTTATTCCTAGTGTATAGACATGGCAATAGAGACGAAATGATCTCGTATTTCCTACATCATCACGTCCCTTCTAAAAATCGAACATACATTCCTGTAGAGACGGGGCGTGCCCCGTCTCATCCCCTCCAAATGGTAACTTAAAGCTACTATCAGACAGTGGGAGACGGGGCGTGCCCCGTCTCTACAACCGGGTGATAACCGTTCTCGCACCTTTTAGGCTACTCCCCAAGTAGCCTAAGATTTCAAGAGATGGTAATTTTCAGTAATGCCATATTTAAAAATATAAAGCGCTGTTTATCAAGATGATGTAAAAGATTCTTGGTAGGGCTCTGAATTGCCGTGGGGTCTGTTTTCGGGCCACGAAATAACCACTAGAAAAGATAATCATAGAGATGGATATATTGACAGGCAAGTGCTCGGATAGGTTCATGGCGCATGTTCTGAAGCGACGTGACCAGGAGGCCGTCCGCTGGTACGTGCTCACGCTCCCTACCGCCGGTGGCGGGCGTGACAGGATCAGCCCCTCGAAGGGGCTGGACGCTGAGCTTTCCCGCCGTGAGCGTCGTGGGGAGGCCTTGTTCGAGTATTTCTCCCCCTCGTATGTCGAGGCGAGGAAGGTGGGCGGCAAGATGGTCAACACGAAACGGCCCCTGTTGTACAACTACGTGTTCGTCCACGCCTCGGAGGACGAGATCTTCCGCCTGAAGCGTACGCTTCCCCTGTATAATTTCCTCCCCCGGGTTTCCTCCGGCGGGCGGTCTTATTTCCCGTACCTCTCGGATCGTGAGATGGATACCTTGCGTTGGGTCGCGGCTTCTTACTCCAACGAGCTTCCCGTATACGTGCCAGATAGCGGCCGCTTGTTGAAAGGCGACCGTGTGCGTATCACCTCCGGCCCTTTTACCGACATGGAGGCGGAGGTGGTGGTGCAGCCGGGCGGTGGGCATAAGGACGTGATGGTGCGTATCCTCGACTGTCTGTGGGTCCCCTTGTTCGAGGTGAGAGCGGGGGAGTATGAGTTGATCGAGCTGAACACGGGGGGCAAGCACGTGTATACCCATTTGGACAACGACCGTCTGTCGGAGGGCTTGCACGATGCCTTGGGCCGTTACCATGCCTCCGGCGTGGTAGTGGATGAGGATGCCTGTCTGGCCCGTGAGGTCCTGCGTGGCTACGCCTCTCTCCGTGGTGAGACCGACGTGATCCGTTGCAAGCTTTACTCTTTGCTCCTTCCTGCCTATCTGCTTTTGGGCGAGGAGGATGAGTTCGATCGTTTGCACGCCACGATGCGCAGCATGCTCCCGGTGATAAAAGCGGGGCAATCCCGTGCCTTGTTGCTGGTCACGCTGTACGGCTGTACGGACAGCAGCCTCTACCAGTGCATGGCGCACGAGCTGGTTGACCCTTGGATGGAGGAGGCCTCGCCCAAGAAGAGTAAGACCGTGTTGATACGTCGTTTACGTGATTACGACCGGTGGCTGAAACATAATGAATAGTGAATAAGGAATAATGAATTAAATAATTCAAGATTCAAGATTCAGAAATCAAGATTCAAAAAGAAATGTCTTCTCTTCCTTCGGGTATCCGGTTAATGAACTTGTTGCGTGAGCATTTGACAGAGATCATGGATCGTGAGCGTGTGAACCGAAACTCAATACACCTGTATTGCACGGGTCCCTACTGGGTAGCGTTCGAGCGTTCCGCCTACCAACTGCATCGTGCGTTCTCGGATAGCGAGACCACGCCGCTGCGCCTGTTCGCCTACCCGTTCCCGATCGTGATGGTGTCTGTAACGGATCGCTCGCTCCGTTCATATACTCGCAAGCATATCTTGAGAAGAGACGGGTCGGATTACAAGCTATTGACCGTCCCCGGGTTTCCCTTGGCGGACTACCGTGAATGGCACGCCGGCGAGGTGGAGGGATTGCCTTTATTGAGTGAGAGCGTATGAGTTTTTTTAAGGTCAGGAGGTGTAAAAGATCCTGATGTCAGAAAGAAAAGTGGATTATGGTAAGTATGGAAAAAGAGAAAACTACGCCATTGGGGAAAAGTGAGAGAGAGGAACCGGAGCGATTCATCCCGGATGGGATGGGTATGTTCCAACGTAATGTAAAACGTATAGGGGATTGTGCGCTGGCGTTTTTGGCCTTGATCGTCTTCTCCCCGCTGTTTTTACTTTGTTATATCGCCGTAAAACGGGAGGATGGAGGCCCGGCGATCTTTAGGCAAGAGCGTATCGGTCGTTTCGGTCGCCCGTTCAACATCTATAAGTTCCGCAGTATGCGTCTGGACGCGGAGAAGTTCGGTCCGGCCCTTTACAAGGGTGGGGCAGATCCCCGGATAACCCGTGTCGGAAAATTCCTCCGGGTACATCACTTGGACGAGCTGCCCCAGTTATGGAATGTCTTCGTGGGCGACATGTCCTTTATCGGTCCCCGTCCCGAGCGTAAGTTCTACATCGACCAGATCATGGAGCGTGATCCTCGTTATCGTTACCTCTACCAGATCCGTCCGGGCGTGACCTCTTACGCCACGCTCTACAATGGGTATACGGACACGGTCGATAAGATGCTCCGCCGCTTGCGTTACGACCTGTTCTATCTGGAACATCGCTCTTGGCTGTTCGATTTCAAGATATTGGTGAAGACCTTCTTGAATATAGCGTTCGGTAAGAAATTCTAATGCTAGATCTCCCCGTATTCCTCCCTTGCGTCAAAGCAGGGGCAAGCCTTACGGATATAGGGGCTAAGTTGGTAATGTCCTAGGATGCGTGCCTCCGGGTAATCCCTTCGTAATTGCCGTAGCAGATCCATCAAGGTACAGCGCTGGGCGTAGGTCCGGGTATCGGCCGGACGGCCTTGTTCGTCGAGTCCTCCCTCGTAACATATACCGATACTTTTGTCGTTCCATCCGGCTGCGTGCGCCCCGATCTGGTTGACCGGTCGGCAACGATGTAGCTCCCCGTCCCGTGTGATATAGAAATGATAGCCGATATCGGCGAATCCCCGTGCCTTGTGCGATGAACGGAGCGCCTCCACAGGAAAATCCCTGTCATATCGTGTAGCCGAGCAATGAATTACAAGGAGGCGAACCTCCCTGTAATTCTGGTAGAAACAATAAGCCTTACCCATGATAATTGAAGATTGATAATTGAAAATTGAAAATTAGAGAATACAGGATTGGATGCCAAGTGCTCCCGCGATGGCGGTAGCTACGGCGATGATCACTTTGATAATGGTACTCCATACGGACTTTTTCATGAATTATGAATTTTAAATTATGAGTTATGAATTAGGAATCCCGGCTGATATAAGAGGAAAGCTTCGCTTTCCTTCGGACGGCCTCAGCGGACGGGCGTCAAGCGAAGAGACCGTAGCGAGCGTGAGGAGCATCCCTGTCTGAGCGTAGCGAGTTGGGATGCGACAGCGAGCGTAGGTCTCGAAGTAGCCCGTCAGCGTCAGCCTTGACCTTTTGGTTACTTTTGGGTCAAGCCAAAAGTGACACGTTAGATCTCATCAGGCGACTCCGAATCCCCACCCCCAGCAGCCGGCTTCTTCGAGATATCCACGGTAGTCTCCCCAGCCTTCTCCGCACGGAGCACCGCTTGCTGAGCCTTGCGAGTAGCCACAGGTTGGAACTCCAGCCCGGCGAAGACATTCTTCAAGTCCTCGCCCGGTATATACTGGATACTAACCCCGGTGATGTTTGTAGATGTGAATTTCTCAAGACTCTCCGCACCCTCGTTGAGGATATGGAGCCGGAATTTACCCAGTTCGCCGAAATCCACCTGTTTCCCCTCTTGGAGGGCATCGAGCAGGTTCTCGACAGTGGAGATCAATACCGCCACCACATCCGCCCGGCTGACGGTGGTTTGCATGGATACCCGGCGGCTCAGCTGCTTGAGCGATAGCTCACCATTGATCTGTGCCGTGGCGTACGCTTTCGCCGGCTCGTCTTTCTTGATAGGGTTGGTCCGAAGGGACACGCTGTAATTTAAAGCCATAGATTTGATAATTAAAAATTGATAATTGAAAATTGAAAATGAAATCGATTTGTTTTCGATAACGAATGTACGACATTCGGTTTCCTCTGAAATGAATACCGCTGACAGTGGATGAATAAGGGAGATAAAAGAGGAGATATGCTGAAAAATAAACATCCGTATAGTTGTTCGTGTCGTATGTTTTAAGTATCTTTATACCAATAAGATAAATCTTAAAAATGCGAACGATATGCGAACAGGATATACACAAATCGACGAGTGGCCCGTGCGGCCCTATTCCAAGCGGGAGCTGGCCATGGCCTACGCCCCCGAGATCAGCCCCGTCTCGGCCCTGAACCGGCTGGCGGAATGGATGCGGTATAACGATCGTCTGACCCGGGAGCTTGGTGATACGGGCTACCGCTCGAGGCAACGGGTCTTCACCTCCCTGCAAGTGGAGCTGATCTTCCGTTACTTGGGTCGTCCTTGAGAGGAGACACCGCCACCCGTCGGTATAGGCGAGCGGCGATGCCGGTACTGGCATCAGACAACGCCAGTACTGGCGTAGGGCTGCGACGGTAGTGCTTACGGGCAATGACAGTAGTGGCATTTCCTTCATTCCTTCATTCCTTCGGGCGTCCCTCACGCACACACACGTGCGAGGAGAAAGCGTACTCGCCCCGTGCGGTCTTGATCAGTGTTCCCTTCTCCAGCATCCGTTTGAGGGAGGAGTCGAGTGTTTTCTCGGGTATGCCGTTCTTCGCTGCCTCCTCCACGGCCTGCCGACGGCAGAACATCATTGGGAGGGCATTGAATAAAGCCTGTTCAGGAGAGGTCTGGACAGGGATGGCCTCGGAGGTAGGCAGGAAGCCCAGCACGTAGCTCGAATGGCGGTAAAGAGGCTCTATGAGCGTGAGTACGGCTTGGAAATCCTCGTCGGTGACCCGCAGGTCCAGCTTGGGGACGATACCATCCTTGATATTCTCGATGGGTATCTCCGGGGCGGGGGAGAGACCGGGGGAATTGAAAATGGAAAATTGAGAATTGAAAATTTTTTGTTGGGGAGGGAGGAATTTCTCCAAGGCTCTCAACAGGGCTACTGTACTCAGGATCCGGCAGGTATTGATGGCGATACGGGCGACGGCGCTTCGCATGGAACCTCCATAGGCGTAACCGGCGTGGGAGAATAACTGGGCGAACCGTTGGTTGAACAGCTCTTTCTGTTTCTCGGATAGCCTTAGCTGGATCGTTTGGACCGATCCGTTGATCAGGTCCAGTACCTGTTTCCATTGTGTTCCCCATGTGGCGAAGCGTAGGCCGTAATCCTCGCTTTCCGAATCGAATTGGTCCATCCACTCATCGATAGGTGGCATGAAATAGAATAACTGGCGAGAGAACAGGCCGTTCTCCGCCGAGGGGATTAGCGGCTTTACTTGCGCCGGGGTTCCACTTAGCAATACGCTGAGATAAGACTCATCGCATTCCCGGTACTCATGATTAGTACGCCGGTTGAAGGCCAGTCGCTCATGGTCGTGGCATTTACGCAAGGTATCGCTCCAATGGCCGTGATCCGCTCCGATGGCGGTACTCACGGTATCAGCCTCGGTCTCGCAGATCAGCCCCACGCCGTCGGCCTCTATGAGGTTCTCTAAGATACCGGTACCCGAGTTATCGCCGGCTATGAGGAACATCTTGAGGGGCGGTTGTTCCGGCTCGGGCGTCTCGGAGCGTTTCTTGCCGAGTGAGTCCCATCGGTTCTTTTCCTCCCGATAATTCTTTAGGCTGTCTTTGTAGCGGGCCATCATCTCCTCGTGAATAGGTTCAGCTAGGCGCCTGACCCATGTCAAGGCTCCTTTTCCGGAGGCGGGAGGCGCTACGATGAAGGTTTGTAGGCATGGATACATGTATTTTTGTCCGTATAACACCCGTACCCGCTTGTTCAAGGTGCCCCCGAGTACGGTGAATACTCCCAGCAGGAGTATGTCACGCTGGGCGATGGAGTTCCCGCAATCGATCATCTGCTTGATGAACGGGGGCCACGGATAATTCGGGAAAGCGGGTGGCAAGTCCTCACGTGCGTACGTATGTGCGTGTGTGGGTGTGAGAGGGGCTTGAAGGTTTGAAGGATTCTTGTTCTCCCTCGGGTATTGGCGGAAGGTGTCGGCCAGTTGCTTGTCCGTTTTTACGCCGGCAATCTCGGCCCTGTGGAAGACGGAGCCTAATCCGTTGCGCCCGTTGCCCGCTTTGAGGGCGTGGTCGTATAGCTTGTCCGCTTCTTCGTAGACGTATTTCTCGGACAGGCGGCAGATGCGATGAAAGAACGTCCTTCCCGCTTCCCCGCAATCGTTGGCGGTGGCGAAGGCGATCGGCATATACTCTTGGTAAGTGGGAGCGATGTTCGCCCCTTGGTGTTCGATGGCGGCGACAAGCCGCTCTAAATCTGATAATGGGTTCATTTGATTTATAAGTTATAATTTATGATTTAAACTGTCAACAGTCACTTGTCAACTATCAACTCTCCCGCAGCTTAGCGGAGGGATCATGGCAGAGGAAACACGCCCGTGAGAGATCGGCGTTTGAGGCATCCGCATTCAATCCGTATTTCCATTTCAGGTATTCCCATGCCGATAGCCGTGCCTTATCAAAAGATTCCTCTATGGAAGCCTTGGGTGAGAGCCGGTAGGGGACGAGCAGTTTCACGCCTGTGGTGCTTGGGCTGACGAAAGCTAGGTCCGGTCTCAGTTTATTATCGGCGAACAAGGTGTCTCGCCAGTGGAGGGTTTCCTCCGGCGAGGGGAGATGGTCGATATCGATGACAAACTCTCCGGAAAGGAATAACAGGCGGTCTTCCTTGCGATAGGAGAAGACCCCGGCCGGTGTGACGTATGGCAGTAAGTTTTGCTTCAGTTTGCGGAACCGTTTCTCGTCGCTCAAAGCGTCCTGTACGCTGAGCGTTCGTTCTTTCAGCCACTCGTTGGAGGTGATATAGGTATGCAACTGTTTGACACTGGTCACGCCGCTCGGCACTTGATTGGAGATGGGGGCGTTGAAAAAGGACATGATACATTCTTTCATTAACTCGTTTGATTTAAAGTTTAGGCTGGTAAAGGAAAGGTAAAAGAGTGAGAAAAAACGGTCCGGTAAGTTATTTGCACCTATCGGTAAGTTATTTGCGCATAAAAGTAATTCGGTGACAGGAAAAAGAAGAAGATATGAGTGAAGAGAAAGCGAGCCCGTGTGTGCTGCACATCCATGGCGAGAACATACAGGTGCTGCCCAATGCCATGTTTGCCATTCAATATATTTGCTTGGACCCGGGAGAAAAGCCGGAGGTCGTTTCGGAAAAAGACGTGAGGCCGGATCCGGAGCCGTGTGATTTATTAGCCTCCTATATCCAAGACGAGGAGGTGCGTCACGACTTCGTGAAGCGAATCGCCCAATGCCCGGATGTGGCCACCCTCTGCCAAACGGTGCTGACCGACCTTTTCAACGAGGTCTTTTGCGACTGCGTGGAACCGGCCAAACTTATCAAGAGCAAGGAATTCATCAACGCCATCATCCCCCTGCTCCCCTTCAAGCAAGGCAAGAGCTTGCGCAATATCCGGCGGGCGATCGTGAAGTATGTGCTGGGGGAAGGGTAGGTGTTTTGGTTTATGAATGATTGCATAATTGGATATTTATTTGTTTCTTTGTCAATATTCTATTTTCTTATGAAGTCGAGACAAGAGATCCTAGCGTTATTAAGAGACTTCAAGGTTCGTAAAGGCAAAAAGTACGGAATCTTGAAAATGGGTATCTTTGGCTCTGTAGCTCGTGATCAACAGACGGAAAGCAGTGATGTGGACATTTATTACGAGGGTGAGGCGCAAGGGCTTTTCTCTCTCTCCCATTTGAAAAATGAATTGGAAGAATTGTTGGGAAGCCCGGTGGATATCATCCGTCTTAGAGACCGGATGAATCAGTTGCTTCGTAAACGAATCGAGAGGGAGGGAATCTATGTTTGATACGGAGTTGGCCTTGGATACCTTGTCGCAGATAAAGGATACTCTTTCAATGATAATGGCAAGAACTTCGCATATTCATAAGGTTGATGATTTTTATATGAATGAGTCTGGTATGATTCTATTGGATAGTGTTTGTATGAAACTTGTCGCTGTAGGTGAGGCAATCAAAAATCTAGACAAAATAACGAATAAGGAATTACTTCTTAAATATCCGGCTGTAAACTGGAAGGATATTAAAGGGATGAGAGATATCATTGTCCATCATTATTTTGATATTGACGCAAGCGTGATACTTTATAGTCTTCAAAAGGAGGTTCCGGATTTGTACTCCACTATTTGTGTTATGCTGAGGGATTTGTCTCGGTGACTTATCACGATAAATATAGTTTAAACTCATTTTAAATCAAGACACTCGTTTTTTGCCCTACTGGTTTACCGGCGGGATGGGAGTGGTTTGTGTACTTGTCTTTATTCCTAGTAAATCAGAGAATAATAAGCGGATAGCTAAGAATACGCTGTTCCTCTACGTGCGTATGCTCTTTATCATGGAGAGCAATTTTTGTATTAAACACAATTCTTTGTAGCAATGGTAACAGACTCACGAACTTCGAAAAGTATAAAAAATAGTTTGGTAGCCTTGGCTTTTTATTTTATTAATCTGGTTCTTCAATTTTTCTCCCGTAAGGTATTCTTGGATTATCTTGGGGCAGAGATCTTGGGACTGAATACTACGGCTACCAATTTGCTTCAGTTCTTGAACCTTGCGGAATTAGGAATAGGATCAGCCATTGCTTGTACATTATATAAGCCTTTATTAGAGAAGGATACGGTTGCTATCAATGAGATTGTTTCCTTGCAAGGCTGGTTGTATCGGCGTATCGCATGGATCGTGATAGTGGGAAGTCTCGTGTTGATGGCGTTTTTCCCTTGGATCTTCGCTAAGATGCCGTTACCCTTATGGTATGCGTATGCTTCTTTCGGAGTGCTGCTAGTTAGTGCATTGCTGAGTTATTTTGTTAATTATAAGCAGATCGTTTTATCCGCTGACCAGAAAGAGTATAAGATCCAGTATAGCTATAAGGCCTCGATGTTGATTAAAACCCTTTGTCAGATATTGGCGATTCGATATTTGAGAGACGGTTATGTATGGTGGTTGGTATTGGAGATTGTGTTTGCGATCGTAGCTTCGTTGGTGTTAAATAGAATGGTCCGGCAGACTTATCCATTTCTAGAAACTAAATTAGGACGAGGTCGGGAATTATCGAGAAAGTATCCAGCTATTATTAAGAAAGTTAAGCAATTGTTTTTTCATAAGATCGGTAGCTTTGCTTTGACACAAACTAGCCCGATCATTATTTACGCCTACACTACACTAACTGTAGTGGCGTTATATGGCAATTACATGTTGGTTATCCTTGGGATTCAAACTTTGATGACTGCCATTTTTAATAGCATGAACGCAGGAATTGGGAATTTAGTGGCAGAGGGAAATCGTAAACAGATTATGTCGGTGTTTGAGGAATTATTCTCTGTTCGTTTTCTATTCACTTGTATAATGTGTTTTGGAGTGTTTATGTTGACTCCTTTATTTGTAATACTTTGGGTGGGTAATGAATATGTGATGGATACCATGACATTGCTATTGATGACTGTTACTTTGTTTATTCAATTAAACCGTACGACCGTGGATGCTTATATCAATGCTTATGGTTTGTTTGGTGATATTTTTGCTCCAGTTACGGAGGCTTCTATCAATATCTGTTTGTCTGTGTTATTAGGATATTTTTGGGGGTTAAATGGTGTATTGTTGGGTGTGTTGATAAGTTTATTTCTTGTTGTTTTTTGTTGGAAACCTTATTATTTGTTTCGAAAAGCTTTGAAACAACGATTGAAATTGTATATAATTATGTACGTTAAGCATTTAAGTGTTGCAATTGTTAGTATAATACTTACTTATTCTGTATTGAAATTAGTCCCAATGCACTCATTTGAAAGTGCTTTATCTTCTTTTGTATATGGAGTGTTTATTACGATTTTGTATACACTCATTCTTTTATCTATGTTTTATTTTTTAGGACTTGGTTTGAATCGCTTTATTCGAAGAATTCAAAGTATGATGAATGGGAGAAAATAGTATAGTGATATATAGGTTGTATGATACATTAAAAAGTTAGCTAAGATAGGCTGTATGGTTTATAATATTCAAAGTAAAAAATGTTTAATAAATATAACAAATGACACCTGTAATTTCTATTATTGTTGCTGTTTACAAAGCGGAATCCTGCTTGCGGCGTTGTGTAGACAGCCTGCTAGCACAGACTTTTCAAGACTATGAAATTTTGCTGGTAGATGATGGGAGTCCCGATCGTTCCGGAGAAATTTGCGACGAGTATGCCCGGAAGGACAATCGTGTCCGTGTATTCCATAAAGAGAATGGTGGAGTAGCGTCCGCTCGACAGTGTGGAATGAACAATGCAAGAGGCGAGTACGTGATACACGCTGACCCAGATGACTGGGTGGAACCGAATATGCTGGAGGAACTATACGGAAAGGCAAAAGAAGAAAATGCAGATATGATAATTTGTGATGTATGGCGGGATACTTCCAAGAAATCTACTTACGTGAAGCAACGGTTATTTATATTAGAGCATTGTGTGATGCTAAAAGATGTGTTCCAGCAGCTGCATGGCAGCTGCTGTAACAAGCTCGTTAAACGAGCTTGTTACAGCAAATATGATGTGAATTTTCCGGAAGGGTTGTCATATGGAGAAGATACTTATGTCAGTGTATGCCTGTTGGCACATCCTATAAAGATGGCATATGTACCAAAAGCATTTTATCATTATGTCCAAAATGTAAATTACAGCTCGTTAACACGTCGTCCTGTGAAAATTTTGGTAGAGCAATGTGAAAAACTCTGCGATTTACTTCGTTGCAAATTATCAGAGAATCAATTTAAAGAAATTTATCCTGCTTTACGATATAGGCAAGCATGTGTTATCCTAACATCTGCAGGAGAAAATCCATACATCGTAACATTTAAAAAAGATTTTGAAGGTGTGAGAAAAGCTATTCTTCATCAAAACTTCTCTTTTAAGAGGAAGACTCTTTTTTGGATAGCATTCTATATATCACCTTATATTGCACGTTTTTTTTATACTTTTTGTCGTTAACTATTGTTGAATCTTATCATAAACAGTTAGCAATTTTATTAGTTTTATGTCTGATGTCTCAAGAATAGATACATATGGTGCAAAGCTAGTTTTACTGCCATATATGTTGGCAATAATTGGCAGTTGTTTGTATACCATTATATTGGGAGTGTATAACGGGGATTTCATACAACGTGATGTGTTATTTCCGTTACCTGCTTTGTTGGTTATAGCTGTATTGACTATCATTCCTTATATAGGTATATATGGATTGTATAAACGGTATAGGTCTAAAGAGACAGAAAATGTACCCGATAAGTTCAAGGTTGCGATAATTCGCAATATTACATGGCTTTTATTGTTGGTTCATATAGGTCTACTCTTTACTGGATATGGCCAAATGGGAACTTCGATAGAAATAGACGGCGGATTTTTTTCTTATATCCGTTCGGCTTTCTTCAAGTTGATGGTACGTCCATGGGTTATTGCTTATTTGCTGATTTCCAATAGCCGTAAAAATCTTGCTGTAACTGTTCTTTTGTTTTCTATTCACACGATTCTTGCTCATTCTTTAGGAGGGTTCTTTATTCTATTACTCATCTTATTGTTTAGGCAAGGCAAGAAGGTGAAATCTTTTGTGAAGCGAAATTTCTTGTTTGTATTAGCGATACTCTATTTGGTTCCGATTGTTGTCTCTTCCGCTTATAATGTTCGTGCACAATTAAGGGGACAAGGAGGGATGAGTGAAACTTCAAACATGGATATAATGGTTGGGAAATTATGTGGACGAATAAGTAGTTTTTCCAACAGTGCCTATATTTTACAGAACTCGTCACAAAATGTTTATGATTTGGAATTAATCCCCGATTTTTTTTACTTTTATGATACATTACATTATTGGGGATACAGACCTGAGTTTAAGAGTACTGGATTCTATGTGGAAGAGCAAATAAAGCATTCAAAATTAGAAAACAGTTCAACTATGCCTGGTGTCATAGGGGTTTTAATAATGTCATATGTTAAATCTCCTTACATATTTCTTTTTAACCTGTTTCTGATGACTTTTCTTCTTATTATAATATTTAATCTAACAAAGAGGATAGGATTTCCAAATGCTTCTGGAATTGCTTATATTTTAACAATAGAGTTTGCTACAAGTGGAGATATTTCAGCTCTTTCTAATACTATATATACCCTGCTGATAATATGGTTTACATTGTCTATATCAAACATAATAATATGGAAATGAAAAAGAAAAAGAAAAAGAAAGTACTTGTGTTATATCCATCGGGGAATTATCTATATCCTACGACAGGAGGAGAGTTATATGATTCTTATCTTTTTAAAAGAATACTTTTTTCAGGACAGATAGATATGTCCTTTTTTACAAAAGATCATACTAGACGCATTAATAAGTGGTTGTTGCCTGCATACATACTCTGGTCGTGTAGGAGAATCGGTTCATACGATGCTGTATTCTTAAATAGCGGTTGGTTTGCTCAATCTATTTGGCTGCTTTATTTTTTCAGAATATTTTATCCTAAGTTGAAAGTCTATGTTATTCATCATCATTTTCGGTACCAAGAAATGTCTGGAATAAAAAGACAATTACAGTACATGTTGGAATGGCTGGGATTGGGTGTGTCTTTCGCTATTATAACTCCCAATCCATATACGCATTCCTTGATAAAGCAGATGAGACCAGATAGTCGTACTGTTTTTCTCGAAATGGCATTCAAGAAAGATGTTCCAACATGTTCTTGCTATGTGTTGAAACAGTTATTATTTGTAGGTACTGTATATCAACGGAAAGGACTTTTATATTTACTGGAGGCAATAGGACAGATGTCTGAAAAGGAAAGATCTGGTATTCATTTGGATATTGTGGGGGATCTTTCTCAAAAAAAATACTATAAATGTCTGTTGTCTTTGGTTCACTTATATGGGCTGGAGGATATTGTAACTTTTGTAGGGCGTATATCAGATGAAGAATTGAGGTCATATTATTCTCGAGCATATTGTTTTGTATTTCCATCTTTACTGGAAGGTTATGGTATGGTATTAATTGAGGCTATGTCTTACGGACTACCGGTTATAGCGTTTGATAATTCAGCTATACCTTTTACAGTAAAAAATGATAGGAATGGCATATTAGTGAGGAATAAAAGCATATTGGATCTAAAAAAAGCCATTTTGAAACTGTGTGTAGATACAGATTACCATCGGAAATTGTGTGATGGTGCTCTAGATACTTATCGCAATGCTCGTTCTCTTTCTGATTTGGATATAGATATAGAAAATTTTGTAATAAAGGAACTAATAAACTAAATCAATATGGAAGTAATGTTGGAGTATTAAATTTATTATAGTATAATGGTGATTGTGAAATTATAAGGCAATTATGCATGAAATTTTATTGGCGTATGTTTTTGAGAAAAACTTTAAAAATTGCATGAGAAGTCAGAATTTTATTCTCGATAAAATTATATTGGATACCTGCTAATATTAAAATTATAATTGATTTTTAATAGAATTTAGTTTAGGGCATAGTAAAGTGCTCTTTAAAAAGGGTGTTACTTAATTTAGTACTAACGTAAAAGTGTCTTTAAAAAGAGGTGTTATCTAAATTGAATATTAACAAATAAGTGATGATTTGAATTTATTAGAACGGAATTATGAAAATATGTTTCTTTTGTAAGATATCAGATAAGAGTAAGCTATTTATAGTCGAATTCTATAATCAGGATATTAAAATCTTAAAAAAAATAGATCCCAGTTTGACGATAGCTACTAAATATAGCGAAATAGATTGGAGTGCAGATGTAATTTTTGTTTGGTGGTGGACATATGCCTTTTTTCCTGTAGTTGTTTCAAAGCTGTTGAGGAAAAAAGTTGTAATAACAGGAACTTTTAATTATAAGTGTCCAATGGCTGCTTCGGATTACTATAGAAGACCGTTATTAGAAAGGTTATTGATTAAATTTTCTATTAAATATGCAAATGAAAATATTCTAGTCTCAAGAAATGAGTATGAACAAATTTATAAAGATTGGAATCTTAAAAATATAGTATATTCTCCACATTGTATAGATACTGTAAAGTATTCAAGGGGAATGTATTGCAATAGAGGAAATGAATTGTTTACTATTTGTTGGACAGGAAAAGAAAATGTGAAACGAAAATGTTTGTATGAGATTATAGATTCGGTTGAATTATTGAAAGATAAGTTAGATATGCATCTTAATATTGCAGGACATAAAGGAGATGCTTTTGATGAAGTGAAGAAATATATATCAGAGAAAGGTTTAAATGCTTATATTAGTATTTTAGGTGAAATCTCAGAGAAGGAAAAATTGTGTTATTTGAAAAGCTGTCGTTTCTATTTACAACCTTCACGATATGAAGGGTTTGGGTTAGCTATTGCGGAAGCTATGAGTTGTGGGACTGTAGTCGTAACAACAGATGTTGGAGAAGTTCTAAATGTTGTTGGAAATGCAGGAATAATAATAAGGAATACATTACCGGAAACTATTGCTAATGTTATAGAGGATTATTGGAATAATGATTTAGAGAGTATTAGTATTGCGGCTCATAGTAGGATTGAAACATTATTTTCAATGGCAAGAAGAGAAAAAGATATAATGAATGTTGTGAAAAAGTATAAAGAATAATTATGAAACAGATTATTCAAGATATAAAATCAGGGCGAACTGTGCTTGAAGAAGTACCAGTTCCTCAAGTAAGAGCAGGTTATGTTCTAGTTAAAACGTCTCGTTCTTTAGTATCCTTGGGAACGGAGCGTATGCTCGTGGAGTTCGGAAAGGCGAACCTGATTGATAAGGCACGGCAACAACCGGATAAGGTGAAGCAAGTTTTGGACAAGATAAAGACGGATGGTTTGCAACCGACACTGGAGGCCGTGTTCAATAAGCTAGGGCAGCCTTTACCTTTGGGATATTGCAATGTCGGACGTGTGGTAGCTGTAGGGAAAGGTGTCGCGGAGTTCAAGGTGGACGATCGGGTGGTCTCGAACGGGAACCATGCGGAGTTTGTTTGCGTGCCGAAGAACTTGGTGGCGAAGGTGCCGGATGATATAACGGATGAGGAGGCGGCCTTTACGGTGATTGGCTCGATTGGCTTGCAAGGAATCCGCTTATTGAATCCTCAGTTGGGCGAGACGGTCGTGGTGGTCGGTCTGGGATTGATCGGTTTGGTGGCGGCGCAGTTGTTGAGAGCGAACGGCTGTAAGGTTATCGGGGTGGATTTTGACCAGCAGAAGGTGGATATGGCCGCCTCGAAGGGAATCGTGGCCGTTAATCCGGGCAAAGGTACGGATCCGGTAAGGTTCGTGGAGGATTATACGGGTGGTATCGGTGCGGATGGTGTCTTGATCACGGCCTCCACGCAAAGCCATGAGGTGATCCATCAAGCGTGTGAGATGTCCCGTAAGCGGGGACGGATCGTGTTGGTGGGTGTTATCGGATTGAATATGCGAAGGGATGACTTCTATAAGAAGGAGTTGAGTTTTCAGGTATCTTGCTCGTACGGGGCCGGACGTTATGACGAGGAATATGAGAACAAGGGGCATGATTATCCGTTGGCTTATGTCCGCTGGACGGAAAAGCGTAATTTTGAGACGATACTCCACGCGATCTCTTCCGGATCGTTGGATGTCAAGTCGTTGATAACGGAAGAGGTTGACTTGGTGGATTATGAGGAGATTTACGGCGATATGCGCAAGAAAGGATCGATCGCCTCTATATTGCGGTTTCCCGCTGATTCAAAAATGGAGTCTGTTGTCTCTATCGGCAATAATACCTTTGTGAGTGGAAAGGGCAAGATCGGGATTATTGGGGCGGGCAATTATACCTCCGCCATGGTCATACCTTGCTTGGCTAAGGCCCACGCTAGAATCAAGTATATAGCGAGTGCCCAAGGATTGTCCGCCAAGATATTGGCGAGGAAGGCGGGGGCGGAGAACGCCACGTCGGACTATCAAAATATATTGAAAGATCCGGAGGTGGATTTGGTGATGGTCACGACACGCCATAACCTGCATGCCCGGATGGTGATAGAGGCTTTACGGAATGGGAAAAGCGTGTTCGTGGAGAAACCGTTATGCTTGAATGAGACGGAATTGGATGATATTATACGGGCTTATCAAGGGGCTCCTGAGGGCACGACCTTGACGGTTGGTTTTAACCGGCGTTTCTCTCCGTTCGCCGAGAAAATGAAGCGATTGCTAGGTGACGGACCTAAAAATATAGTGGCGACGATGAACGCCGGATTTATCCCGCAAGAAGTGTGGGTACACGATCTAGAGATAGGTGGAGGGCGGATCATTGGTGAGGCTTGCCATTTTATCGATCTATGTTCCTTCTTGGCGGGCTCGGAGGTCGTGGCGGTCTGCATGAATGCGTTAGGCGAAAATCCGGAGGAGAATACGGATAATGCCAGCATATTGCTTCGTTACGCGAATGGGACGAACGCCGTGATCAATTACTTTGCGAACGGCTCGAAATCGTACGCCAAGGAACGTGTGGAGGTTTTCTCTCAGGAGAGGGTCTTGGTCTTGGATAACTGGCGTAAATTGACCGGGTATGGTTTTAAGGGTTTCTCATCGATGAAGGCCGGTATGGATAAAGGGCAAAAACGTCAATTTACGTTGTTGAATGAACGTATCCGGGAGGGCGGTGAGCCATTGATTCCATTTGAGAGTATATTGAATACGACGAAAGCTACTTTCGCTTGCATTACGAGCTTGAAAGAGAGATGTTGGGTGAATCTCTAAAATTATATATTTCTACTCTTCGGAACTTGAGATCTCGCCAAGTTCGTTATCAAGTCTGGTATAGGCTACGGGCATATATTAGGAAATACAGGAGCTTTCGGTATGTATTGTCATTACCGAGAGTGGGACATCCTTTGTCTTTTAAACTTTTCATCTCGAAATATACGGACTTGGATAGTGTTACGGGGCATTTCTCTTTCTTGGGTACGGAATCCGCTTTTCTAGGATGGAACGATGAGAGCTTTGGTAAGTTATGGTCCTATAATCTAAATTATATGGACTACCTTCATCAAGAAACTATATCTTTCGAACAGGCCGTTTGCTGGATCGATAAGTTTGTCGATGAAATAGAGGGGAATAGGAATGGTCTGGAACCTTATCCGATCGCTTTACGAGGCATCAATTGGATCAAGTTCCTGTCGAAATATCATCCTTATATTCTGGCTGAGAATAAACGAAAATGGGATTCCTCCTTGTATGCCCAATATCAGATTTTACTGGATAATCTGGAATATCATCTTTTAGGGAATCACTTATTGGAAGACGCTTTCTCCTTGTTATGGGCCGGGCTTTATTTTAAGGATGAGCCGATCTATCAAAAGGCGAAAGGCTTATTGTTGCGGGAACTGGAAGAGCAACTCCTTCCGGATGGCGCTCATTACGAGCAATCACCGATGTATCATTGTATATTATTGGATCGATTGCTGGATTGCTATAATGTCTCTGTAAATAATTTGCGGTTTATAGGGCAGGAAGGTTTGAATGAACGCTTACGAGAAAAAGCCGGTGGTATGTTGGGACATTTAGCCTCTGTCGTTTATAAAGATAATACGATACCTCTCCTGAATGATTCCGCTGAGGGAATCGCGCCTTCTCCGACTCAATTGTTTGCATACGCTAAGCGATTGGATATGGACTGGGAAAAGCTTCCGATGGGAGCGTGTGGCTATCGAAAATTGATGGCGGGCCATTGGGAGGCTATCGTGGATGTTGGAGACATAAGGGCCTCTTACCAACCCGGCCATTCGCATGCGGATACGTTCAATTATGAGTTGCGGATAGGGGGTAAGCCTTTCGTTATGGATACCGGAATTTCTACGTATGAAAAGACAGCCCGTAGGCAATACGAGCGTGGCACGGCGGCCCATAATACGGTGGTGCTAGGGGATAAGAACTCTAGCGAGGTATGGGGAGGCTTTCGTGTGGGGAGGCGGGCAAGGGTGACGCTTCTTAAAGATTCTCCGAATGAGGTAGAGGCTTGGCATGATGGTTTTGGCTCATTGGGTAGGCATCTGCGAAAATTTACGATTGATAAGGATCGTTTTAGGATAGAGGATTCTGTCTCAACAGCCGTGAAAGCCGTAAGCTTGATCCATCTGGCTCCGGATGTGGAGATCATATCTTGTTCACGAAATGAGATAGTGACGAGTATCGCGGCGATAAGAGTGGCCGGCGCATCCTCTGTCGAGATTGTAGATGACCAAGTGTCATTTACGTATAACCGTTTTCACCTATCTAAGACAATTCGTATTCATTTTGTGAAGAGACTTTCTTATACAATCGGTTGATCGTTATTGGACCATTCTTGATCTGCCTAATATCTTACTTAAAAAATAACACATATTTCTTATGAAAGCATGTTTCATGGGGTTGGGCTATATTGGCCTGCCCACGGCTATTATTGCCGCAAAGCACGGGGTGGAGATCGCCGGCGTGGATATTAACGCTCAAGTGGTGGAGGTTACCAACCAGGGGAAATTGCATATCATCGAGCCGGGTATGGAGGAGATGTTGCGGGAGGTACTGGCCTCCGGACATTTCAAGGCGTACACCGAGCCTCGGGTGAGCGACGCTTATTTCATGGTGGTACCCACTCCTTTCAAGGGGGATCATGAGCCGGACGTATCGTTCGTTGAGTCGGCTACCCGTATGGTGCTTCCTTTGTTGAAGGAGGGGGATTTGTACGTGATCGAGTCTACATCGCCGGTGGGGACGACCGAACGGATGGCTAGGTTGATTTTCTCGGAGCGGCCGGAACTGGAGGGCAAGATCTATATCGCTTATTGCCCGGAGCGGGTGCTTCCGGGTAACGTGATCCATGAGTTGGTGCATAACGACCGGGTCATCGGCGGCATGGACGAGGCCTCCACCCGTAAGGCGATGGAGTTCTACGGCCAGTTCGTGAAGGGTACGCTTCACCCAACGAATAGCAAGACGGCCGAGATGTGTAAATTGACCGAGAACTCAAGCCGGGACGTACAGATCGCTTTCGCCAATGAGCTGTCGTTTATTTGTGATAAGGCCGGGATCAATGTGTGGGAGCTGATCGATTTGGCGAACAAGCATCCCCGTGTGAATATCTTACGGCCGGGTTGCGGAGTTGGCGGTCATTGCATAGCGGTGGACCCTTATTTCATCACGGCGGAGTTTCCGATGGAGAGCCGTATGATCTCGACGGCCCGTGAGACGAATAATTACAAGGCTTTCTGGTGCGCTGAGAAAGTGAGGAACGCCATGCTGCGGTTTGAGTTGAAGCATGGGCGTAAGCCGGCGGTGGCAATGATGGGCTTGGCTTTCAAGCCTGATATCGATGACTTACGTGAATCGCCGGCCAAGGGAATAACGACGAAGGTGTTGCAATCGTGCAACAACGCTGATATCATGGTGGTGGAGCCGAACGTTTCGGAGCATAAGTTGTTTAAGCTGACCCCTTATAAGGAGGCATACGAGAAGGCGGATATAGTGGTCTTCTTGGTGAATCATAGGGAGTTTGCGGGGTTGAATTATCGGGATGACGTGGAGGTGCTGGACTTTTGCGGGACATTCAAGAAATAATCGTTCGCTAAATAGAAGAATACGCAGTAATGAGAAAAATAATGTTAGTATTCGGGACCCGTCCCGAGGCGATCAAGATGGCTCCGCTGGTGAAGGAGTTCCAAAAACATCCGGAGTCGTTCGAGACCATCGTGTGCGTTACCGGACAGCATCGGGAAATGTTGGATCAAGTGTTAAAATTGTTCGAGATCACGCCGGATTATGATTTGAATATCATGAGGCAGGGTCAGGACTTATATGACGTGACCGCCCGTGTCCTTACCGGTATGCGTGACGTGTTGCGTGAGGCGACACCCGATGTCGTGCTGGTGCATGGGGATACCACCACGAGCACGGCGGCCGCCTTGGCCGCTTTCTACCAACAGATACCTGTAGGTCATATAGAGGCCGGCCTTCGTACCCACAACATCTATAGCCCATGGCCGGAGGAGATGAACCGTCAGGTCACGGGGCGTATCGCCACGTATAATTTCGCACCCACGCGGTTGAGCAAGCAGAACTTGATGCGAGAGGACGTGAATCCGGACTCAATCTTGGTTACCGGCAATACGGTGATAGACGCCTTACGGCAAGTGGTGACTAAGATAAAGACGGACGCTGAGCTGACAAGGAGTTGGAAGGCGTGCTTTTACGTTCGGGGTATGACGTGAACCGTCTGGTTGAGGGTAAGAGATTGGTGTTGATCACGGGTCATCGCCGGGAGAACTTCGGTGATGGATTCATCCATATGTGTACCGCTATCAAGGACTTGACCCGGAAGTATCCGGAGGTGGATTTTGTCTATCCTATGCACTTGAATCCTAATGTGCGCAAGCCGATTCACGAGGTATTCGGCGAGGATCTTTCTCATTTGGAGAATATGTTCTTCATTGAGCCATTGGAATATCTGTCGTTTGTCTATCTGATGGAGAAATCAACGATAGTGCTGACCGATAGCGGCGGTATCCAAGAGGAGGCCCCCGGATTGGGCAAGCCCGTGTTGGTGATGCGTGATACGACCGAGCGTCCGGAGGCTCTCGCGGCAGGTACGGTGAAACTGGTCGGAACGGACTATGATAAGATCGTGAGCGAGGTCTCGGCGTTACTTGATGATACTGTTTATTACGATGCGATGAGCAAGGCGGTTAATCCCTATGGGGATGGATTGGCTTGCGGAAGGATCGTGGAATTTTTGAACCGGAAGGAATGAGGGTCTTGATCGTTTCTCCCTCTTATCTTCCAGAGATCGGTGCGGCACCCTCACGCATTACGAACATGGCGGAGGGACTGTCTGGCTTAGGGATAAAGGTGGATGTGTTGACTTGCTTACCCAATTATCCCAAGGGACGTATCTTTGATGGATATAGGGGGGCTTTTTCCAAGACAGAGGATGTAAACGGGATAACGGTCTTCAGGTACTGGACGTATGCCTCGATCTCGAAGAAACCGTTGGTCCGTCTTGCCAGTATGTGCGCTTTCGCCACGACCCTTTGGTGTTTCGCTCTCAAGCGTAAGCGTATAAAATCTTATGATAAGGTGATCATCCAGACCCCTCCTGTTTTGGCGGCGGCCTCGGCCATGTTGCTTTTTCGTTGCTGCTACCGGAAAAAGGTGGTACTGAACGTCTCAGACCTTTGGCCATTGTCGGCCGTGGAGCTGGGGCCATGAAAGAGGGGGGCGTTTATCATGGGGTGATGGGGCGTATCGAGCGGTTCCTTTATCGTAAGGCCACGGCCTGTCAAGGGCAGAGTAAGGAGATCGTGGATTATATAAAACGGTATGAGCCGGGCAAGGCCTCGTTCTTGTATCGGAATTTGCAGCATCGTTTTGTTTTACCGAATCAAACCCCTTCTTCTCGAAAGCCTTTCAGGATCGTCTATGCCGGTTTACTGGGCGTGGCGCAGAATATATTGGAGTTGATAGAGCGTGTCGATTTTAAAGGGATGGGAGCGGAGCTTCATTTATTTGGAGGGGGCAACCAAGCCGTGGAGATAGAGGATTATGTGAGAACACATGATAGAGGTGTCTTTTATCATGGCTCTTTGCCCAAGGAACGGATGCGTGAGGAGCTTATACGCTACCATGCCTCTATTATCCCCTTGACGGTTCGTATAAGGGGGCGGTACCTTCTAAATTATTTGATTTGCTGCCGTTAGGCGTTCCTATCTTGTTTTGCGGAGGCGGCGAGGGCGAGGAGATTGTAAAGGAGAATCAGTTGGGCCTTGTCTCGGCCCCCGGAGATTATGAGGGACTTTCTAAAAATATACGGGCCATGAGCCACTTACCGGATGAGGAGTATCGACAGCTAAAAGCGAACTGCTTAAGAGTATCTCAGACAACTTTCTGTTTTGAAAGGCAACTGGAGGTGTACAAACGTTTTTTATCGGCTTTCTAATTTCAGGATGAAATCCCTTAAACATTTTGCGGGGATGCCCTGTTATAGATATAGTAGTGTGTTTTTCATGGTATTAGATTTTTAGATTAGTAATTAGGTTGTTCATTCAGTTCGGGAGAATAGGATGTTGGTTTCTAAATATGAGAGCCGGAAAGGTGAGAATGATTTCTCTCGTTTCCGGCTATTCTTTTTTATTTAAAACTCGTCATTGGCGTAAAGACTCAATAGGTTTTTCAGCTCATAATCGAATATCTCGTCATCCTTGAAGAAGCGTTTCAATTCGATCTCGGCTGTCTCCGGTGAGTCTGATGCGTGTATGATATTCTCTTGTACGCTCATACTATAATCTCCCCGTATCGTACCGGGAGCGGCGTTTCTACCATTGGTAGCGCCGGCCAAGGTTCTTACTACATGTATGGCATCTACCCCTTCCCAGCAACATACAATTACCGGGCATACACTCATCGCGTCCTTGATACGTTGGAAGAAAGGCTTTTCTTTTAGGTGGGCGTAATGCTCACTCAAGATCTCGTCAGTCAGCCAAACCATCTTCATGCCGGCCAGACGGAGTCCCTTCTTCTCGAAACGGTTTACGATTTCACCGATCAGCCCTCGCTGAACGGTACAAGGCTTTAAAATAACCAATGTTTTTTCCATAAGATTTATATTAAAAGATTAAACAAATGTTTGATGTCTTGAATACATGTTAACCTTGCGGCGTTTTATGAATGATAGAGGAATAAAGGATGAAATGTTTTTTAGGATATTTCAAGTATATTTCTATCTTATTCCTCCGCAAGTTAATGGGAATAAACAAATAAACGAGCGATAAGTCTGCTAAACTAAACTAATTTAACATACGTTAATTATTGCTTGAGTTGTTAATCCTTCTGTATTCTTTTCCATTTCCGTGGAATTTCCGGATGAGTCTTGAGAAATTCCCTCAAGGTTTGCCGGTTTACTCCCAGTTTCTTGCTGATATATACTTTAGTCTTATGTTCTTTAATATACTGCAAGATCATCTCTTCCTTACCTTTTAGCTTACAGGCTTCCGGTCGCTCTCCTTTTGGACGGCCCAGTTTGGCACCTTGCACTTTTTTCCGAGCCAACGCTTCTTTCGTTCGTTGCGAAATCAGGTTGCGTTCAATTTCGGCGCTTAGGCTAAATGCGAATGCCAAGATTTTACTGTTAATGTTATTTCCGAGTTCGTAACCTTCCTTTACCGTAAATACAATGATGTCTCTTTCCATACATTGATGAAGGAAGCTCATAACTTGCATAAGATTACGTCCGAGACGTGACAGTTCCGTCGTGATCAGGATGTCGCCTTTACGTATTTGCTTTAATAATTTACCAAGTTGGCGATCGGCGATTACTTTTGTCCCGCTGATCGTCTCATCTACCCACCTGTCGATTCTCATGTTCCTCGATTTTGTGAATTTCTCAATCTCGAATCGCTGGTTTTCAGTAGTTTGTTTGTCTGTACTGACTCTTACATAACCGTATACCATATGTCCTATATTTAATTAAACAACAACCAAGATACTGGAAACGGATTGATTGATAGTGTGTTTTAGTAAAAACAAACTTTTTTATGGGTGTGTTAAAGAAGTTGAGTGGGTTTGAACTCCATACAAATTGTAATAAAAAGGGTTAATGGATATCCGTATAGAAAATTTAAGTTACTTTTGCTTTCGAAAAATAAGAAGGAGTCTTAGAATGATCATGGGTATGAAAAAGTTATTGTCTTTACCTCCAAATTTGGTTGATTGTTTCCATGCGATAGAGCATGTAAGTACGGAGGAATGGTTTTGCACCTCGGATCCGGTAGGTGCCCGCTTGGGATCCGGGGGAGGAACGACTTGGTTGTTGGAGGCCTCCCGGCGAAAAGAGGCCCCTGATGTATCCGTGGAGGAGTGGTTGGGACAGGAGAAGCGTATCTTGTTGCATGCCGGAGGGCAAAGCCGCCGTTTGCCCGGATATGCGCCATCCGGGAAAATATTGACTCCGATCCCTGTGTTTCGCTGGGCAAGAGGGCAGAGGTTATCCCAGAACTTATTGTCTTTGCAATTACCTCTTTATGAACGGATCATGAAAAAGGCGCCGGAATCGCTTCATACCTTGATCGCTAGCGGTGACGTATATATCCGTGCTAACCAGCCTTTGCAGGAGATTCCTGAGGTAGATGTGGTTTGTTACGGTTTATGGGTCGAGCCTTCGTTGGCCAAGAATCACGGGGTTTTTGTATCGAGCCGTAAGTCTCCGGACACTCTGGACTTCATGCTACAGAAGCCTTCGTTGGAAACTTTGGGGGAATTGGCGGGTAGTCATTTATTCTTGATGGATATCGGTATCTGGCTGCTAAGCGACAAGGCGGTGCGGTTATTAATGAAACATTCCTATACCGAAGATGGCAAGGCGATGAAGGCGTATGATTTATATGCTGAGTTCGGGTTGGCCTTGGGGAAGAATCCACGTATCACGGACTCGGAGTTAAATCAGCTTTCAGTAGCGATTCTGCCGCTTCCGGGTGGAGAGTTCTATCATTATGGAACTAGCCGTGAGTTGATTTCCTCTACATTGGCGGTACAGAACTTAGTTAGGGATCAACGTGCGATCATGCAGCGTAAGGTGAAACCACATCCCGCCATGTTTGTGCAGAATGCGGTGTTACACCAGAAATTGACCGCTGAGAATTCGGAATTATGGATAGAGAATAGTTATATCGGTGAGAATTGGACGTTACGTGGCCAGCAAATTATAACGGGTGTTCCGGAGAATAATTGGAACTTATCCCTGCCGGAAGGTATCTGTGTAGATGTTGTCCCGGTAGGGGAAACCAATTGGGCGGCAAGGCCCTATGGTTTTAATGACTTGTTTAAAGGGGCCTTGTCTGATGTGTCTACCTTGTTTATGGGGAAACCTATCTTGACTTGGGCGATGGAGCGAGGTATCACCTTGGGAGGGAATGAGGATATACAAAACGCACCTTTGTTCCCTGTTTGCCAAACCGTGGATGAGCTGGGAAAAGTGCTGCGCTGGATGATTACGGAGCTGGATAGGGAAGAGGGAAAGCATATTTGGCTTTCCGCCCGAAAATTATCGGCGAATGATTTGTCCGATCAAGCGAATTTACGCCGTTTAGTAGCTCAGCGAGAAGTTTTCCGTAAAAAAGACTGGTCATTATTGGCCGCTAATCATGAGAAAAGTGTATTCTATCAATTGGATCTTTCGGATGCAGCGGAAAGCTTCGCCAAAGACAAGATTGTCTTACCGAAAGCCCTTCCCGAGGATAATCCGTTGATGAAAAGGATACATAATCATATGTTCCGTTCTCAGGTGATGAAGATCTCGGGGGTAGCGTATAAGGAGGAGGAGCAAAAGGCTTTCGCTTTGTTGCGGGAGGGACTGGTCGGTTCCGTCCTCGGAAGTAAGCAGCAGCCGTGTTTGAATGTCTATCGGGACCAGATCGTATGGGGACGTAGTCCGGTACGTATTGATTTGGCAGGTGGGTGGACAGATACGCCGCCCTATTGCTTATATGCGGGTGGAAACGTGGTGAACGTGGCGATCGAGTTAAACGGGCAACCACCACTACAAGTCTATATCAAGCCTTCCGATACCCATAAGATTATCCTTCGCTCGATCGATCTGGGAGCGATGGAGGTTATCTCTTCATGGGATGAGCTTCGTGATTATAATAAGGTAGGATCGCCGTTTTCCATCCCGAAAGCGGCTTTGGCCTTGGCGGGATTTGTCCCGGAATTCTCGGCGGAGGCTTATGCTTCTTTGGATGTCCAGCTGGAAGCTTTTGGTAGCGGGCTCGAGATTACCTTGTTGGCGGCGATACCGGCGGGTTCCGGTTTAGGCACTAGCTCGATCCTCGCGGCTACCGTGCTGGGCGCTATCTCTGATTTTTGTGGCTTGGCTTGGGATAAGAATGAGATCGGAAACCGCACCTTGATTTTAGAACAATTGCTGACTACCGGCGGGGGATGGCAAGATCAATACGGTGGTGTATTGCACGGTTTGAAACTCTTGCAAACGAACGAGGGTTTTAATCAGAATCCTTTGGTACGTTGGCTGCCGGAATATTTGTTTACTGATCCGGAATACCGGCCTTGTCATCTTCTTTATTATACGGGAATTACTCGTACGGCGAAAGATATTTTGTCGGAAATCGTACGGGGTATGTTCTTGAATAGCGAGGCGCATTTAGGTCTTTTGTCCGAGATGAAAGCCCATGCGCTCGATATGTACGAGGCGATCCAATGCGGAGACTTCGTGACTTATGGTAAATTGGTCGGAAAGACTTGGGAGCAAAATAAGGCACTCGATTCCGGAACGAATCCGGCGGCGGTGGAAGCTATTATCTCCAAGATACAGGCTTATGCCTTGGGATATAAACTTCCGGGAGCAGGCGGTGGTGGTTACTTATATATCGTAGCGAAAGACCCGGGTGCGGCCCTGCAAATCCGAAAGATATTGACTCTTTCTCCACCCAATTCGAACGCCCGGTTCGTGGAGATGAGCTTGTCGAATAAGGGGCTTCAGATTAGTCGTTCGTAGGTTCGTGCCACGCCGGTATAGGCGAGGGCACACGCCAGTATAGGTGTTGGCTTACGCTGGTATAGATACAGGCCTATGCCTATACTGCTGAGGGGCGTTGCGTATATACGTGTGTATTTTTGCCTGTTTTGTTGCTAATTGGAATATATTGCATGTGTTTTGGAACATTTATATAAATGATCCTGTTGTACTTTTGCGGAGTTTAATGAGGTGTCAGATCTGATGGGGAAGAGAATTGTTTTTATATGGCTTTTATTGGCGTTCGCTTGGGTAGCGAAGAGCCAGAACTACATGATAAAAGGAATCGTGACTGATTCCATTACGGGAGAACCTTTGCCTTATGTGGCTGTGATTTTGAAGGGAACTACGATAGGTGCTACGACAGATCTGGATGGGGCTTTTACGCTTTCCTCTTCATCTAAGGTACGTACTTTACAGGTCTCTTATTTGGGTTATACGGAGAAAGAATTGAAATTCGTTCCGGGTAAAGCGGAACATTTGAAGATTCAGCTAGCTCCGACAAGTATTAATTTGTCGGAGGTGATCATCAAGCCGGGAAAGGAAAGATATCGGAAGAAGGATAATCCTGCGGTTACCTTTATCAAAAACGCTATCGCACGTCGGGAGAGCAACGATCCTCGTAATCATGATTATTTTCGGTATGATCAATACGAGAAGATGGTCTTCGCTATGAACGATTACCAACCGAAACCGAAAAAGGATGGAAAGGCGGGAAAGTTTGACTTCTTGACTGAGTTTATCGATACGTTGGAGGTGGGAAAGACGATCTTGCCGGTATCCGAACGTGAGAAAATCCAGACCGTTTATTATCGTAAAGACCCGAAGACGGAAAAGAGGGTCGTTCAGGCTACGAAAGCGGCTGGTGTGGATGAGGTCTTCTCACGAGACGGTATGCAACAGTTCTTGAATGAGGTATTTCGGGAAGTGAATATCTTCCAGAATGATATTCCTTTGTTCTTGAACCGTTTCGTAAGCCCTATGTCTACGATGGGACCTAACTTCTATAAATATTATTTGCTAGACACGGTGGAGGTCGCCGGACAGAAGTGTGTGGATTTGGGTTTCGCTCCGTTTACTCCGGAGACGTTCGGCTTTACGGGACATCTTTTTATCACGTTGGATTCTACTTATTTCGTGCAGAAGGTTAAGTTGAATGTCCCGAAGAAGATCAACTTGAATTTTGTCGGTGGAATGACGATCGAGCAGACTTTCGACCGTGCCCCGGATGGGACTCGTATCATTACGAAAGATGATATCAACGTGGACTTCAAATTGACGGAGAAATCGAAAGGAATGTATGCCCGCCGTTTGAATATCTATTCGAATCAAGCGTTTGAGGGACCCGATGATCCTAAAGTATTCGAGGAGAGCGCACCTATTATTATACCGATGGAAGCTTATCGCCGTTCGGCGGATTTCTGGGAGGAGAATCGTCCTACTGAGGCGGGAACTCGCAAGCAGAATAACGTGGAGTTGCTAATGGCGAAACTTCGTTCCGTTCCTATTTTCTATGTGACGGAGAAGGTTGTTTCGATCCTTACCTCCGGTTATATCGCGACGAATAAGATTCCGGAGAAGAGCAAGTTCGAGTTTGGCCCGATGAACACCTATATCAGTGGTAACGCGATTGAGGGGGCCCGCTTCCGTGTCGGTGGAACCACGACAACGGCGTTCAGTAAACGTCTTTTCTTGGATGGTTATTTGGCTTATGGATCGAAAGACCGCAAGTTGAAATATGATGGTATCGTAGAATATTCTTTTATCGATAAGAAGGATTATCGGAAAGAATTTCCCGTGCATTCTATTCGCTTCGAGTACCTATATGATATCAACCAGTTAGGTCAGCAGTATATGTATACCAACAAGGATAATATGTTCTTAGCCTTGAAGCGGCAGAAGGATACACGTGCCACCTATTTAAGGAATATGGAACTGACCTATTACCGTGAACATTATAACGGCTGGGCTTATGGGGCGGTACTTCGGAATTTTAAGGAATACTCAACCGGTTACGCCGCATTCGACCGTATCGGTCCGGATGGCCAGATCACGGCTACCGATTCCTACCGGATGTCGGAAGTGGAGTTTAAGTTCCGTTTTGCCCCGAATGAGAAATTCTACCAGACTCGTAATTACCGTTATCCGATTACGCTTGACGCACCGGTATTCACCTTGAACCATACGATGGCTTTCCAAGATGTATTAGGTAGTTCGTATGATTATCAGAAGACGGAGATCGGTATCCAGAAACGCTTCTGGTTCTCTGCTTTCGGTTATGTGGATATTCTCGCTAAAGCAGGTAAAGTTTGGACAAAGGCCCCTTATCCTTTGTTGATCTTGCCAAACGCAAACTTGTCGTATTTGGTGCAACCGGAATCTTATACGAATATGAATGCGATGGAGTTCATCAACGATGAGTACGCTTCGTGGGATATTACTTATTTCATGAACGGAACCTTGTTGAACCGTATCCCGCTTATCAAGAAGTTAAAATGGAGAGAGGTCTTTTCTTTCCGGGGTATGTTCGGACACTTGACGGATAAGAATAATCCGTATATCAGTGAGCAGAATGAGGGCTTGTTCTTATTCCCGCAGGGCTCTTACCTGATGGACCCGTCTACTCCTTATATGGAGGCGGGTGTCGGTATCGAGAATATCTTTAAGTTCTTGCGTTTGGATTATGTATGGCGTCTGACCTATAAGGATCATCCGGGCATCCAGACAAAGGGTATACGTTTTATGATGAAGCTATCCTTCTAGGGCAAGTATTATTTCCAGTCGCTGAACTCAAAACTTAATTGTTCCCAACGGTCTTTCGTATGAGGCTCCTCTTTTACGGGATTAGATACGGATAGGCCGATCAGTCGGATGGGATGCTCGGTATATTCCACTTCTTTCAGTAATTCCTTGGCCAAGGGAAGGATCTTATCTAAGGTTGTTAACTCTTCCGGACGGCTGAGGCTTCTCGTGATTTGGTTGAAATCATGGAACTTGACCTTTAAGGTCAGTGTGTTTCCCTTGAATCCGGAACGTTCCAGCCTGCCGATAAGTTCGGTCGCTACGTGATAAAGCTCGATGATAACAGAGGATTTGCGGGAGATATCTTTTTCTAGCGTATGCTCGCAACCTACCGACTTCCGGATTCGTACCGCTTCTACGGGACGGTTGTCTATACCTCTGGCAAACTCATAATAAAGTATTCCCGCCTTTCCGAACTGGCGGGTAAGCATCTCCCCCGAACATTCCCGTAATTGCAGTCCGTTGTGGATACCGAGCGTATGCATTTTTCGGGCTGTTACGGGACCTACTCCCCAGAAAGACTCGATGGGAAGACGGGCTATGAAATCGAGGGCTTGGCTTGGGTGAATGGTACATAATCCATTGGGTTTTCGATAATCCGAGGCTATTTTCGCTAGAAATTTGTTGTAGGAGACTCCCGCTGACGCTATCAGGTTCAAGTTTTCCCAGATCCGTTTCTTGATCTCCTTGGCGATATCTACAGCGAGAGAGATGCCTTGTTTATTATCGGTGACATCCAAGAAGGCTTCATCCAAGGAAAGGGGTTCTATGATATCCGTATAATCGTGGAAGATCTCGTGGATCTGGCGTGAGACGGATTTATATACGTCCATCCTTCCGTGTACGAATATCAGGTCCGGGCATAAACGTTTGGCTTTTTGAGATGCCATGGCGGAACGTACCCCATATTTCCGGGCCTCGTAGCTAGCGGCGGCTACTACGCCTCTCTGCTCCGCATGCCCGACCGCTAGGGGTTTTCCTCGCAACTCCGGATTGTCTCGTTGTTCCACCGAGGCATAAAAGGCATCCATATCGATATGTATGATCTTTCTCAAGATAGCTCTTTTATTACTGATATTCGCGATAAGCCCCTTCGTCGGTTTATGAAGCCGATAACCGCATTATAAGATCTCTACGGAGTTAATGACGATATTCTCGGTCGGACGATCTTGCTTGTTGGTCTTGGAGGACTGTATGGCGTCTACGACATCCATGCCTTCTACCACTTCGCCGTAAACCGTGTATTGATTGTCGAGGAACGGTACGCCACCTTCGTTCTTGTAAGCCTCACGGAGTTCCGGGTTTAACTTTACCTCGTCTTTCCGCTTCTCGGCCTCCAGCTCGGTCTTGCCAATCAAGGTATCACGAAGGATCGCCAGTTCTTCCTTGTTACCACTGCGATAGAATTCCATGATCTTAGGCTTGTTCTCGTTTTGCAGGCGGGCGAATATCTCTTGTTTCAGACGGCCTTCCAATTGCTTTTCCATCTGGTTCAACTCTTGTTCCGAATACTTTTTCCCCGTTACGATATAGAATTGGGAGGCGGAAGAGGCCTTTTCCGGGTTCACCTCGTCTCCGGTACGTGCGGCGCAAAGGGCTCCTTTCTTGTGGAAATATTTCGGGTAACGGAATTCGGCGGGAACGGTATAGCCCAGATCGCCCGCTCCCAGTTGCTTGTTCATTGGGGCATCCTTGGAAGTTACGTCACCTCCTTGTATCATGAAATCCTTGATCACACGGTGGAACAGCAAGCCGTTATATTGCCCTTCTTTTACCAACTTGATAAAGTTATCACGATGTAATGGCGTGTCGTTATATAATTTCAGCTTTATATCTCCTTTGTTGGTGTGCATAAGCACCCTTGTCTCAGTTGCTTGATTTTCCATTTTACTTATTTTTCTATGAGTTTCATTGACTTGATCTTTATGTTCTTCGTGGGCCTGTCTTCGGCGTTCGTCTCGACGAACTGTATCTTATCCACGACTTTCATACCCTGTATAACCTCTCCGAACACCGTATAGTTGCCGTCCAGATGAGGCGTTCCGCCTTCCAGCATATAGGCTTCTTTTTGCTCCGGCGTAAACTCGATGCCTTTCTCCTTGGTCATCTTATCTAGCTCCATCTCCGTAAAGAACTTTCCGGTCACGATATAGAATTGAGTCGCTGATGAGGCCTTCTCGGGATTCTCCTCATCCGGGGTACGTGCGGCACAGAGCATTCCCCGCTTATGGAAATATTTCGGATACACGAACTCGGCGGGGATGGTGTAATCTAGATCTCCGTCGCCCAGATGTGCGTCCAAGGGAGCGTCTTTCGAGTTGATATCGCCTCCTTGTATCATGAATTGCTTGATAACCCGATGGAACAATAATCCATCGTAACGGTGTTCTTTTACGTTCTTGATAAAATTATCCCTGTGCAACGGCGTGTCGTTGAACAGTTTCACCTTAATCTTACCCATATCCGTATCAATCAGCACCAATGTCTCAGTCTCTTGCGCATGCAGCGGGCATAGCGAAAGCATAAATACCGAAACAAACAACATCGTAAGAATCCGTCTCATATTTATTTCTATTAGTTTTAGATGGACAAAAATAAGAATAAATATCGATATCTATGATCAAAGGAATAGGTCTAAACATGATTTCTTTGGTAGGAAACCGTAATAGCGTTACAAACATCTGTAATATATGCACATCGTTTTATGTTGAATCTAGGTAATTTTGTCATAGAAATTTAAAACTCTAAATTCAATATACTATGAGAGCAAGTATCTTAGCTATTTTAATTTTAGGGGGGATTGTCTTAAACATAAAGGCTCAGTTTTCTTATAATGAAAAGGGTCAAGCCATCCCTCCTGCATCACAACCTTTCGGCAAAGAGGCTTTTGAGTCAACCGGGCATACGGTTATACGCTGGTTGGGGAACGCTGGCTTTCTGATTAATAGCCGTGGTACGTGTTTGATGGTCGATCCTATGTTGAAGGGATTTGATATGCCTTTGTTAATAAATATGCCGATCGCCCCTAAAGATGTTCCCCATTTGGATGCGGTATTGATCACTCATTGCGACAATGATCATTACAGTGTTCCTACTTGTACGGAAATGTCTTCTGTATGCCGGGAATATCATTCTACATTCTACATGGATTCTTTGATGGAAGCACAGGGTTTGAACTCTTTCGGACATCGTATCGGGGAGACTTTTAATGTTGGTCCGATTTCTATCAAGTTAACTCCGGCTTACCATACGTGGCAAAATGAGTATCCGGGATATACGCATGAATTTAAGGTTGAAGATTATTGTGGTTTCCTCATGAAAACACCGGATGGCTTAATTTGGGCACCGGGAGATTCCCGCTTTCTTCCTGAGTTCTTGGAATTACCTGCCCCGGACGTGATTTTCTTTGATTTTTCGGATGATTCATGGCATATAGGATTGGAGGGAGCCATAAAGATCGCAAATGCTTATCCTAAAGCGCAGCTTCTCCTGTCTCATTGGGGAACGGTGGATGCTCCCGATATGAAACCATTCAATGCCGACCCTAAAATGCTAGAAGAGCGTATCTTCAATCCGGAACGTGTTCATGTCTTAGCCCCGGGAGAAGCTTTTGACCTTGTAGCTCTCAGCTCTAGCGAGGGTGAACAAAGTGCCGAGACATTGATTTTCCCTGCTGACGCAAAGGCTTCGTCGGAGTATAATACGGGGGATGTCTATGTCTCCTTGTTGAAGGAGTCTGGTAATACGATGATCGCGCATTTTATATTCAAACCTTACAGTCGTAATTTCTGGCATTACCATCCGGATGCCGAACAAACCTTGTTAGTACTTGATGGAGAAGGATATTATCAAGAGGAAGGAGGAGAGAAACGTGTGATCCGGAAGGGTGATGTGATCGTGACACCTCCTAATGTACGCCATTGGAATGGGGCGACACCGGGTAGCTCTATCGTGTGTATGACCATTACGGAACATGCGATCGAGAATCATGCCGTACAGCTCCGGGCTGTGACGGATAAGGAGTATGACCGATGAAATTGGTATATCTATCTGTGGTTTTGATACATGTTTGGATGTAGGAACGTAGTATTTTTGCCGTGAATGGAATATTAATTAGAAAGGTCATAAGTTATGAGAAAGTACAATGAGATAAGCCGTCGGGGATTTTTGAGGTCGGCGGTATTGGCAGGAACAGGGATATGTGCTTCTTCCGTATTCAATGGAATGGTTGCCTGTGAGGGCGTGAACAGGCAAGGACCCTCGGCCTTGGATTGTAAAACTAATGCCGTGGTCGGTGTAAAGCGGACATTGGGAAGTGGTACGGCTTCTATGGTTGTATCGGCTATGGGATTTGGTTGTATGGGATTGAATCATCATCGCGGCCAGCATCCCGGCAAGAAGCAAGTAATCGCTTTGGTACATGAGGCCATCGATCGTGGTGTTACTTTGTTCGACACGGCAGAGAGCTATGGTTATCAAACGAATGAACGATTAGTTGGCGAAGCGTTGAAAGGTTATTCGGACCGGGTATTTGTAACTACTAAATTTGGGCATAAGTTTGTGGATGGCGTACAAATCAAGACAGAGGAAGATAGTTCTCCCAACAATATACGTAAGGTGTGCGAGAATTCGCTTCGCAATCTTGGAGTAGAAACTCTCGGTATGTTTTACCAGCATCGTGCGGACCCGAACACTCCGATTGAGGTCGTCGCTGAGACCGTGAACGAATTGATCAGAGAAGGCAAGGTATTGCATTTCGGACTTTGCGAGGTGAATGCCGATACCATCCGCCGTGCCCATAGGATCTGCCCTGTTACGGCTATACAGAGTGAATATCATTTGATGCATCGTGCCGTGGAGGAGAGCGTATTGCCGTTGTGTGAGGAATTGGGTATTGGTTTTGTTCCTTATAGTCCGATAAATCGAGGCTTTTTGGGAGGCTTGATTAACGAGTATACTCGATTTGATCCGGAAAACGACAATCGTCAAGATTTACCTCGTTTTCAACCGGAAGCTATCCGTGCCAATATGCGGATCGTGGAAGTGCTGAATGCTTTTGGGAGGACACGGGGGATCACGCCCGCACAAGTTGCCTTGGCATGGTTAATGAATAAGAAACCTTGGATCGTAGCTATACCGGGGACTACGAAGCTGTCTCATCTGGAAGAGAATTTACGTGCTGCGGATATCATTTTCACCGCCGGTGAGATGAGGGAATTGGAGGATGCGGTTTCCGCTATCCCTGTAGTGGGAAGCCGTTATAATGCGCTACAGGAATCAAAAGTACAGAAATAGATTAAGCTATCGGAAATATGAGACCTGTTTTTATACTTGGTATCATTCTCTTGCTTGTTGGATGTAAACAGCGAGATGAGCGTGTTCTGATGGTTGATGAGCAAGGCAGCTTCGCTGTTGGAGGTACGGTCTTGGTTGATTCATTAGGGCATACTTTTCATGGCGACCATGCGTACGTATTTTATCAAAAGCCGGTCGGAGCAAGGAAATACCCATTGGTATTCGCCCATGGTGTAGGGCAGTTTTCTAAGACATGGGAAACCACACCCGACGGGCGTGAGGGCTTCCAGAATATTTTCTTACGTCGCCGGTTTAGTGTCTATCTTGTCGATCAGCCTCGTAGAGGGAACGCCGGTAGAGGTACGGAGAGCGTGACAATTTCTCCGGCGTTTGACGAGGAGGTTTGGTTTAACCGTTTTCGTGTAGGTATCTGGCCGGATTATTTTGAAGGAGTACAGTTTAAGCGGGATAAGGAAACCTTGGACCAATACTTTCGTCAAATGACGCCGACTATTGGCACGACGGATTTTGAGGTCTATTCGGATGCCTACGCCGCTTTGTTCGACAAGATAGGCCCGGGCGTATTTATTACCCATTCGCAAGGCGGGCCCGTTGGATGGAATACATTGCTTAAGACGAGAAACATTAAGGCTATCGCATCATACGAACCGGGTGGAGCGGTTCCTTTTCCGGAAGGGCAATTGCCGGAGGAGGCTAAGTTTATTACGCTTTCCAAGAAAATGGAAGGCATTGAAGTACCTATGTCCGTATTCATGGAATATACCAAGGTCCCTATCGTCATTTATTATGGAGATAATTTACCCGAAACCGATGAGCGTCCGGAGTTATATGAATGGACACGCCGTTTGCGCTTGATGAAGATATGGGCAAAAATGCTGAATGATCAGGGTGGGGATGTCACCGTTATTCATTTACCGGAGGTAGGATTACATGGCAATACCCATTTCCCTATGTCGGATTTAAATAATATAGAGGTTGCGGATTTGCTTTCTGAATGGTTACATACAAAAGCTTTGGACTAGGTCTTTTGGGTAATGGAAATATATATAGTATCGTTTTCATTAGGAGGTATTGATCTTTTCACAGAGGTGAAAAGATCGTATCACCCCCGTGAAAAGATCGCTTCACAGAGGTGAAAAGATCGCTTCACAAGGGTGATACGATAAGAGTCTTAGGCCACGGCTGTTACTTCCTGCTGAGGAATCAGCCATAAGAACCTTATAATCAGAATAATTTGCTTGGATACTCGCCTGCGTCTACCAAGGCTTGGATCTTATCCACAACGCCTTGACGATCCGCCGCATAAGTTACGCCGAACCATTTGGAGGTTGTATCCAATACTTTCACACGGGCTGTTCCTTCCGTGATCAATTTATTTACCATCAACGGGATGAAATATTCACTCTTTAAATTACCCATATTGGCTTTTAGGAACTCCTTGAAATATTCCTCGGAATACTCGAAGTAATCGGGAGTGAAGCCCCACATATTCATGGATACCGGCGTATTTTCTTCCAATACGACCTTCTTTCCGTTCTCGTCTACAAACTGGATATCTCCGTCGATACGTTCGATAGCGGTACGCTCCACGACGCCTGTCAGATAACCTTCCTCGTTCGTGGCGCAAACACCACGTGCTACGGAACCGCTCTCGCTCAACGTATTACCTACACGGTAGCCTACCATGCAATAATCATTCTTCTTGCCATCCATCTCAGACAATTGCTTGCCTAATACGGCGAAGCTGTCACGTCCGTAGAAATCATCGGCGTTGATTACGGCGAAAGGCTCATTGATAACCTTCTTGCCCATCAATACGGCATGGTTGGTTCCCCACGGTTTCTCACGTCCCTCCGGGCAGGTGAAGCCCTCCGGAAGATCGTTCAAATCTTGGAATACGACTTCAACCGGGATATGGTTCTCATATTTGGAGATGATTTTCTCACGGAAGTCTTTCTCGAAAGATTTGCGGATAACGAATACAAGTTTACCGAACCCGCCACGAATAGCATCGAAAATAGAATAGTCCATGATGGTCTCGCCATTGGGACCTAGGCCGTCCAATTGTTTTAATCCTCCATAACGACTACCCATTCCGGCTGCCAATACAAATAATGTAGGTTTCATAATGCGTTTCTTTAATGTGTTTTTTAATTCTTCGGGCAAAGTTAATAATTATAGAAACATTGCCATGTTATTGTCCGTCTTTTTATAAAACTTCTAATACGACGATCGACATGGGAGGCAGGCTGACGCTTAACTTTCCCTTTTCCACCTTGGCTCCCTTGAAAACTTCCGGCTTGACCTTCTCCGGCGAATCGAATGTGTTATAGTCGTTTATGGAGGACGCTGTCAGGATACGCCCGTTCACGCTCTTTATCGTTACGTTTTGCTGGTCGATATGGATGTTCTCGCTTTGCCGGGGATCTACGTTCGCCAACGAGATATGGATTTTACCCTGCGAGTCCCGGGATGCGGAGGCGCTTACGACCGGCACTTCCCGGTTGTCTCTTACTTTCTCCTTGTCGCAGATTAGATCCATCGGCAAAAAGGTAGCGTCTTGATGAACCTTGTACATCTCGAACACATGGTAAGTAGGCGTAAGCACCATGTCCTTGCCTTTCGTGAGGATCATGGACTGCAATACATTGACAATCTGTGCGATATTGGCCATTTTCACCCGGTCCGTATATTTGTGGAAGACATGTAGGGTAAGAGCGGCTACGAAAGCGTCGCGCATCGTGTTTTGCTGGAACAGATGGCCGGGGATCGTACCGGGTTCCACATCCCACCAAGTACCCCATTCGTCTACCATGAGGGCTATATTTTTCTTCGGGTCGTATTTATCCATGATAGCGATATGCTTTTTAACGACATCCTCTATCTCAAGGCATTTTCCTAAGGTCCAGTAATAATCCTCCGTGTTGAAATCGGTAGCGGAGCCTTTATTGTTCCAATCTCCTACTGTATAATAATGTAAAGAGATACCATCCATGCGTCCGCCGATTTGTTTCATCAGCGTCTCGGTCCAGTTGTAATCATAATCGCTGGCACCGCTGGCGATCTTGAACAAGACATTGCTATCATAGTTACGGCAATACGTAGAGTAACGACGGTAAAGGTCGGAATAATATTCCGGTCGCATACTGCCCCCGCATCCCCAACTCTCGTTCCCAACGCCGAAAAACTTGACTTTCCATGCCTTATCCCGGCCATTTTTCCGGCGTAGGTTGGCCATAGGGCTGTCTCCTTCCGAGGTCATGTATTCCACCCATTTAGCCATTTCCTCAACCGTACCGCTTCCCACGTTTCCGCTGATGTAAGGCTCACAACCTAATAACTCACATAGATTCAAGAACTCATGGGTTCCAAAACTATTATCCTCAATCGTCCCTCCCCAGTTATTATTCACCATTTTCGGGCGATTTTCCTTGGGGCCGATTCCATCCATCCAATGATATTCGTCGGCGAAGCAACCGCCCGGCCAACGTAAGTTCGGGATCTGTAGTTTCTTCAACGCGTTTAAGACATCCGTACGGTATCCTTGGGTATTAGGGATGTCGGACTCTGGTCCCACCCATAAGCCACCGTAGATACAACTCCCTAGATGTTCGGCGAATTGCCCGTAAATATGTTTACTGATCTGTTGGTTACCTTGCTCCGGATAAATACGGATATTCGCGTCTCGCTGAGCGAATAAGGGAAGGGCGATAAATGCCCAAACGCTGATTATTAGTTTCTTCATGATATAAATGATTTGTTGGCAAAGATACACTTATTCTTGAATACATGAATCCTTTTATCGTCCGAAAAACACGTACGTGTTTTCGTAAAAAGTCGTACATGTTTTAAAAGAAACACGTACATGTTTTTCTTTTGCGTATTTATCGTATCTTTGTAAGGTTTTAAGGCAAAAGACTAAACAAAATGAGAAAGAGAAAAATGTTTCCGTTTTTAGCGGCTGGGATAGTCGCTTTAGCGAGTTGTAACACTCCTCAGAAAGAGGTAGTGAAGATCGCTGCTATTAATCCTGCGAATATGGATACCACGGTTGCCGCAGGCACGGATTTTTATGAATACGCTTGTGGTGGATGGATTAAGAATAATCCTTTGAAACCGGAATACGCTCGTTTCGGAACTTTCGACCAATTACTAGAGAATAACCAAGAGCAGCTCCGGGTATTGATCGAGGAACTTAGCGCTACGCCCCATGAGGCGGGTAGTGTCGCCGGGAAGATCGGCGCTTTGTATGCGATGGGATTGGATAGCACGAAGTTGAATGCCGATGGAGTGGCTCCTATCAAAGAGGAACTGGCCGCTATCAATGCGCTGGCGACGAAATCGGATGTCTCTAAGATGGTGGCTACGCTTCATAAGGAAGGCATGGCTCCGTTCTTCGCTTTGTTCGTGGACGCTGACGAGAAGAATAGTGCCATGAATATCGTCCAGCTGTATCAGGCTGGTATCGGAATGGGCGATCGGGATTATTATTTGTTGGAAGATGAAGGTTCCGCTAAGATGCGTGACGCTTACAGGGCTTATATAAATAAGTTATTTACGTTGGCCGGCTCAAGCCCGGAACAGGCGGATGCGGCGGTGGATGCCGTGATGAAAATAGAGAAGGCTATCGCTGAGATCTCTTATGGCCGTGAGGATTTGCGTGACTCCCAGAAAAACTATAATAAATTGGCTTACGAGGATTTCAAGCAAATAGAATCCCCGTTGGATTGGGATGTATATTTTGAATCCATGGGATTAGCTGGGCTGAAAGAGTTGGATGCGAAGCAAATCAACTTCTATAAGGATATGAATAAGGCTTTGCAGAATACGACGGTCGATGAGCAAAAATATTATTTGGCGTTTAATTTATTGAGCGCGGCGGCTCCGTACCTAAGTGATGATTTTGTAGACGCTGATTTTGAGTTCTATGGAAAGGTAATGTCCGGAAAGCAGGAACAACAACCTCGTTGGAAGCGTTCGTTGAATACGGTAAACGGTGCGTTGGGCGAGGCTGTCGGCGAGATGTATGTAGAGAAATACTTCCCGGCTTCTTCTAAGGAAAAGATGTTGACGCTAGTGGGGAATTTGCAGACTGCTTTGAGCGAGCGGATCAATGGCTTGGAATGGATGAGCGATACGACTAAGGCGAAAGCGCAAGAGAAATTGGCCGCTTTTACGGTGAAAATAGGTTATCCGGACAAATGGCGTGATTATAGTGGCTTGGAGATCAAGGACGATTCTTATTGGGCGAATGTCCGCCGTTCTAACATCTTCGATATGGCCTATCAATTGGCGGACGTGGATAAGCCGGTCGATAAATCTCGTTGGCATATGAATCCGCAGACCGTGAACGCTTATTACAATCCGACTACGAATGAGATCTGTTTCCCGGCTGCGATCCTTCAGCCTCCATTCTTTAATCCGGATGCCGATGATGCGGTGAACTATGGCGCTATTGGCGTGGTAATCGGCCATGAGATGACGCATGGATTCGATGATCAGGGACGTAACTACGATAAGGATGGTAATTTGATCGATTGGTGGACTGCCGAGGATGCTGTTCGTTTCAAGGAGCGTGCTGATAAATTGGTTGATCAATATGACCAGATTATCGTAATAGATACGCTTCATGCCAACGGACGTTTTACGTTGGGTGAGAATATCGCCGACCACGGAGGTTTGTTGGTCGCTCACCAAGCTTATTTGAATAGCTTGAAGGGCAAAGAGACTCCGGCCCCGATCGATGGCTTCACGAATGAACAACGTTTCTTCTTGGGATATGCGACGTTGTGGGGACAAAATATCCGTCCCGAGGAGATCCGTCGTCGTACCAAGATCGACCCGCACTCATTGGGAAAATGGCGTGTGAACGCCGCCTTGCGTAATATTGCCCCGTTCTATGCCGCTTTTGACATTAAAGAGGGTGATCCGATGTTTATGGCTCCGGCTGATCGGGTAGTTATCTGGTAACCCAAATACAGAGTTTATATAAATGAGGGAAGTATGTCACGTCAAAAAGGCATACTTCCCTTTTTTCGTTTATCCCGATTTGGCGGTCTGATGCACTTTTCTTATTTTTGTTTGATTAAGAACGTTATACATGAAAATTTTATACCATGCGAAACTATATATCAATCGCCTTACTTCTCTTGGCATCTTCTGTTTTTGCGTATGATCCTCCCACGATGGGATGGAGCTCATGGATGCCCGATATCGATGGTATGGTTTTACTAAAGAAGTGATTGCTGGCTACGTGCTTGAGGGAATTTTCATTCTTCTATATTCTTGAGGTGTCATTCCCGTATGCTGCCTGAAATATTTGTTGAAAAAAGACAGGTTGTTAAAGCCTAAAGAGAAAGCGATCTCTTTTACGGTTAAGTCTGTTGATCTTAATTGTGCCTTGGCATCCATCGTGATAATGGAGGAGATGATTTCCAAAGGAGTAAGTCCGATCGCTTTCTTAATAGTCGTGCAGAAATGAGGTAACGACAAATTTAATTGAGCGGCGTAAAAAGAAACGCTGTGCTCGGTGGTATAATGCTCTACGACAAGTTGGATAAACTTACGGTAAATCTCATTGGTGCGCGTACGGATTCCATTTGTCCAATGGCTATGATTTTTATATAACTCAGCCGTTCCTTGCATGAATATCGTGAGATAAGCGATGACTAGGTTTTTATTTACCATAGAATAAGACGGGGATAAGGATTGCGCACGTATCAATAAACGGTATCCGTCAATATATAATTGAGCTACAGATTCTTCCAGCGGCATGATCGGATGTTCCGTGATAACGGGAAGAAAGCTCATGGTTGATTTAATAAAATTGATGTTTGTCATAAACTCCGAAGAGAATCCGGCGAAATAGAAACGTGCGTCGTCCGATATTTCATGAAACTGGATAAAATTGCTGGGCACTAAGGTCACGAAATCATATTTGTTAATCGTATACTTCGCTAGATTGATAGAAGCCTGCACGGAACCTTCTACACAAAGGAGAAACAAACCTGCCTTTATCTTATGAGGCAGCTTGCTGTATTTGTTTAGCGTCTCTTTTGTGATACGATCTCCGACGATAAAATCGTTCGTGATATCGAATGTGAGCATTTCCTTTTCCATATCTAATCGGTAATTCGTCTCAAATATAGGAATTAATAAATACTTATTATTCAAGATAATAAAAATAGAACATAGAAACGAAAGAATGGATATTGATTCCCTAAAATTTAAGGGCGAACTTTACAAATGACTACTAATCGTAGGAAAGAGGAAACAAAAAGAATATAGTTCGTTTACTAGAAAAGTATTTTGATTATGGAAAAAGGAAGAATTGGACTAAACGCAGGAAAAGTGTGGCATGCGCTAAACGAGGTAAATGAAATATCTACGCAAGAGTTAAGCCGTAAATTGTCTTTAAGTATTGAGGACCTAGCCTTGGCTATTGGCTGGTTGGCTAGAGAAAACAATATTTATATCACGAGAAAGAATGGTTTGTTGTATGTCAGCAATGGCATCAAATCCAATATGTACTATTAGAAGGAAACAAAAAAAGGCTATCCATCACGGACAGCCAATCTCAATTGTTAACCTTAAATCTAATACCATGAAAAACACAGTGCAAATATAGAGATTTTATGTTATGTAGCATAATGAATAGTTTGGAAATCTCATTTGCTTAACTTGATTTAACAAAATCATGTTCTAAAACATATCTTTTGAGGCATAATTCATAAACACAAGCGTTACTTTTATCTATTACCACCTTTACTTGACTTTTAAATCAAGTAAAGGATGGTAATTTAAGTAATGCCTTATTCGGCTAGTAGAATGATATGTTTCGTTAAGTCATTAAACTTGATAAAATAGGTACCGGCGGAAACCTTTACATTATCACCTCCGTCAAATTTGGCGAATTGTCCTTGTTTATCGTTCCATAAACTATTGCTGCCACCGAAACTTACGGCCCAGTCATGATCCGCACGTAATTTCAAACCGCCATCGGACGGAATCTCTATTTTCTCGCCGATCCAGATGTGCTTGTCGTAACTAGCCTGTTGTAAATCTAGATCACCACCCCAATCATTGAAGTCTCCAATCAGGGAGATTTGTTTGTATTCGGTTGTCGCTCCGGTATAAGGTTCGATGCTGTATTTGTTACCAGCCAAGTCTAACGTGATCGTATAATAGCCATCCTGCGTGAAGCCTTCGATATTACCGCTACCGCCGTCATTGCTTAATGCTCCGTCGCTGTCGTAACCCCATTGAATGCCCCAATCACCCGGGGTTTGAATGATCTTGAATGCGCTACCGGCTTTTACGAAACCTGTGTAAGTGAATAACATATTATTGACATCGTCATCAGCGAATATACGCATCAATGGGTCGTTATTGTTCCATCCGTTGTCGAATATGTCACCCACAAAATAAACTTGGGTACGGGCGCCACTATATGGAGTGATCGCCATGTTTACCGTGTTCGAATAAAGTTCGGGAACACTGTCGTTAATAAATGCTTTAAGACGGAAGTCCACATTATAAGCTACGGTAGGATTAACCATTCCCAAATTGTTCATGGCATCATTCAGCTCGAATGTCTTGATCAAGACTTTTTCGCCGGAACCGGTAGTTGGCAGCGACTCGAATTTCTCGAATTCAGTTCCTCCTTCACAGACTTGTACGGTATACGTTACACCTGCCGCAAAACCGTAATCCGGTTGTTCACAGGTAAAAATATCGATGATACTACTGGCATTTTCCGGCATTAAAGTATATGAACTGTTATTCGGAGCATTGAGGGTAAAAGATATATTATTACCTTCTGAGTCCTTTAGGTCATTGATAACCGGATCTTTATCGTCCGTGCAGGCAGAAAAAGCACAGATGCCCGCAAACACGATGGATAATATATTGACTTTATTCATAATTGTTACTTATTAATAGGTTTTACGATTAATAACCCGGATTTTGTTTCAAGTTACTGTTTGCCACGAGTTGGGTCGAAGGAATCGGTAACAATGAGAAGTGACTGGAGATTGAAGTACCTCCCGCTGTCTCGCCTTTCCAATCCCAAGTATAATTGGAGGTGAACTTATTGTAGCGGATCAAATCCGTACGGCGTTGCGCCTCAAAATAGAACTCACGGGCCTTCTCATCAAGCACAAAATCCAAAGTAAGATCGGTTGCCGTAATTTCCGTGGCTTTCGCTCTTTTCCGTAGCTGGTTAATAGCGCTTAAAGCGGCTTGTTTATCGCCTCCCGCCCGTATTGTGGCTTCGGCAAAGGTCAGATTAGCCTCGGCTAAACGGAACAATGGGAAATCCATATCCGGGAACTGCTGATTCGGATCGTGACCGATTTGTCCGGATTTCGTGATATTCTTGAATTTAGTTACAGAATAACCTTCTGTAAACTCGGTCGGCTTATTGATCTCGAATGTACGGTCTGTAGTCCAGAAAGAGGCACGTGTATCAGTTGTTTTCGATAAGTCTCCGTCAGAAGCGAACTTTTTCACCAATGCCATGCGGGCACGGTTACCACCCCATGCTTCTTTAGTCCCGAAATCAACCAGTGCGTTCATGTCACCACTGATAAAGCTGGCGATAAAGAACAATCCGGACCAAGAGCGGGTCTGTACGCCATCATAACAAATCGGCAGGATCATCTCGGGAGAGGTGTTGTTATCTGCAAGGAAATTATCTCCATAATTAGGAGCCAGAGAGAAACCGGCGTCCATGACTTTCTTTGAGTATTCAGCGGCGGCAGACCATTGAGGGGTACCTGTATATACTTCTGCGTTCAGATATAAGCGAGAAAGTAGCATCCATACGGCGGCTTGATCGGCACGTCCATATACATTTGCACGGGGAGCCTTCATTTGTGGCTCGATTTCTTTCAACTCTTTCTCTATATAGGTATAGAGATTCGCCCGGGTAATCCGTTCGGGAACATAGGTACCGATACCCGTGTTCTCATCAACGAACGGGACATTGCCATATAAATCAATCAAATAATAATAATCCAAGGCACGGATAAAACGAACTTCAGCACGCTGTGTAAGACTTTCCTCGTCATCCTTGCCCTCTGTCTGTATTAAGAAGTTATTACACTGAGCGATTTGGATGTACAGACGGTTGAACATATTCAATACCACACCGTTCGAGGCGGTAAACTTAGCGAAGTTCAAGGGATATACATCCACGTCGCCAGACCAAGCGCAAATAGCCTCGTCCGTAGGAAGCTCATTTAGGTTGAATAGCATACGCATCAAACCCGACGCTCCCTCATCCGTGTCGGCGATATCTCCTTGTCCGTCGGGACCTTTATTTCCTGTGATGGCTAATCCCGCATAGATCTTGGCGAAATTGGCGTTCTGATCGAACTCTACGTTTAGGTTCGGATCGATAGGCGTAACATCGAGATCACCTAGGCAAGAGGTGAAGTTTACGCTAAAAACCAGCGATAAAGCCGGTATTATATATTTAAAGAATTTCGTATTCATATAGATATCCTGATTTAAAATTAGAAGTTAAGACTTACACCGAGTATACCTACCAATGGGCGAGGATATACGTTCTTATCGATACCGAAGGTCTTATCAGCTGCGTTCGCTACCTCCGGATCCAATCCTTTATATTTCGTGATAACAAAAGGATTCTGTACGGTTCCGTAGATGCGTCCGCCCAATACGCCGAATAATTTGTTGAAAGAGTAACCCAACGTGATATTATCGCAGCGTAAGAAAGATGCGTTTTGTACATAATAATCGGACAATACGTTCATGTTCTGGAAATTCGTATCGAAAGCGGATAGCGGACGGTTGGATAGATAGCCTTTATTGTTAATACTACCTTCACTTAATGCCGCATTGGATGAGGCTACATTATTATATACATAGTTCCCGAGGTTGGAACGAAGTGAGAAACTGAAATCCCATGCTTTCCATACCAATTTAGAAGTAAAGCCCATCGTTACATCGGCCGCCGGTTTATGGCAGAAATAACGGTCCTCGTCATTGATCACGCCATCTCCGTTGCGGTCCACGTATAATCCTTCGATCGGATTTCCCTGTTGATCATATACCTGCTCGTATACATAGAATGAGTTCGCCGGGTGATTCACGCCTTGTGCCTGTATCATGGTCCCGGTACCACCTTCTACGGTTCCTGTCAATACGATGGATGAGGCGTCATCCTGTGCGGTTAGCTTCGTAATCTCGTTGTTGTTCCAAGCGACATTAAAGCCTAGGTCCCATTTCCAATCAGAGGTTGAGATCGCTTTAGCGTTGATGGAGAACTCAACACCTTGATTTCTCAAAGAACCGATATTGCTGACGATACGGTTCTTGAAGTTTGTTCCGGCAGGTACGTCGATCACATTGATCAAGTCCTTAGTTTCCCTGTAATAATAGTCCAAGGATGAAGTGATACGGTTATCTAAGAATCCGAAGTCGAATCCGGCGTTCCAAGTAGTAGTCTCCTCCCATTTCAAGTTCGGGTTGTAACCGTCGGGACGGGCGATAGGAACAAATTGGTCGCCAAATTGATAGTAGGCTCCGTCTTGTCCCGCGAAATAAGTCGCCATATACGGGTAGTCTCCTTGCGAGATATCCTGTTGACCAGTAATACCATAACCCAAGCGTAGTTTTAAATCCGATACAGCGTCCACGTCTTTCATAAAGCCCTCTTCCTTGATCTTCCATCCTAAAGCCACGGAAGGGAACAATCCCCAACGGTTGTCTTTAGAGAAGCGGGAAGTGCCATCGTTACGTAAGGTAGCGGTGATAAGATAGCGATTCATGAATGAATAATTGACACGTCCGAAGAAAGAGATCAAATAACTTTCTGTCTTGAAAATATAAGAAGTCGGGTTATCTCCGTTCAAGTTATTGTATGCGTTCTCTGTGGAACGATGGAAATGTTGCCAAGAGTAACCAGCCATGATATCAAAATGATGCTTTTCATTGAAATCCTTAGCGTATTGCAAATAAAAATCCAATAGGTGATTGTATTTGTCGATTGTCTCATAACCTGTTTTGCCGTTATCCACGTAACCTAATGGAGATTCTTTCGGATAGTAAATATCTTGTGTACCGGTAGCCATATCCATACCTAAATTCAAGTTCGCACGTAATTCGGGAAGGAAATGGAATTTATAATCAACTTGGATATTACCGACCAAGTTTTTAGAATTAGCCTCTTCTTTTTTCTGTTGAAGCATCGCTACCGGGTTTTTTGTAGCGATTGAGATAAATTCACCGGCATTTTCCCAAGCGAAATAACCTCCGTATTTACTGTTGCCGTTCATGACTGGTTGAGTCGGGTCGAATGCGATTGCCGCTCCGATAGCTCCCGTATCGGCGAAACGATTATTTGAGATCATTCCCTTGGCGTTGAAGTTAATATTTAAATGATCTTCGAAGAAACTGGGAGCTAGGTTTACAGATCCAGTATAACGTTCGAACTTAGAGGTTTTCAATATACCATTTTGGTTTGTATATCCGGCGGATACACGATAAGGCATATTATTCAAGCCTCCGGATACCGTGATATTATGATCGGTTCCCACGGCTGTACGGAAGATCTCTTTCTGCCAATCCGTATTTTCTTTTCCTAATAACTTAACGGCGCTTGATTCCGCCCCAAAACGATCCGTTACGAAATTACGATATTCGTCAGCTCCCATAACATCGATTGATTTGGTCTTCGTGCTGATAGAAACGTTTCCATCGTACGTAACCCGTGGGCGGGAGCCTTTTTCACCTTTCTTAGTGGTAATAAGAATCACACCGTTAGAGGCACGCGAACCATAGATCGCTGTGGCGGATGCGTCTTTTAATACGGTGAATGTTGCGATATCGTTCGGGTTGATCGTACTCAACGGGTTGGATACCCCTTTGATACCGTCATTGTCGATCGGAAGTCCATCGATAACGATCAGCGGGTTGTTGCTGGCCGATAAGGAAGAACCACCACGGATGCGGATACTGGCTCCCGAACCCGGAGCTCCACCGTCAGTCGTGATATTTACGCCGGCGATTTTACCGTTGATCATATCGGTTGCGGTGGTGGTCAAACCCCGGTTCATCTTATCTGGCTTAATGGCCGTCACGGAACCGGTAGCGTCATCTTTCTTCACCGTACCATAACCGATTACGACAATCTCGTCCAATACTTCCGTATCTTCTTGTAATACGACAATTAAATTACTTTGTCCTTGGTTGATAATGTCTTGTGATTTGTAGCCTATGTAAGAAATACCGATCGTACTTCCTTTAGGCGCCGAAAGCATAAAGTTACCGTCGAAATCGGTAACAGTTCCATTCGTAGTTCCTTTTTCAAGGATACTAGCCCCAATGATGGGTTCACCTTTCGCATCTTTCACGTTGCCTTTGATCGTGACGTCTTGTGCGAAAACATTGCAGGAGAGAAACAATCCTATCAAGATAGATAAGATTACTCTTGCGTCGCAAGAATACATTTTTTGTTTCATGCATTAGACAGTTTAAGATTAATACTCTATTATATTTATTGAATTTTAGCCATAGTATGTGAATGCAAATGTATGTTTATCAAACCTCTCATGTTGTTAAAATGTTTGTCGATACCCCTATAAATTTACGCAAACGTTCTCGCAAACGTTTGCATTGTATGACCTAAATACATATCTTTGATTTTATAAAAAAGAGAACCATGAAAAAGCGTCAAATCACGATAAAGGATATAGCGAAAGCCTTGCATATTTCCCCGTCAACAGTCTCTCGTTCCTTGGCTGATCATCCGGATATCAGCCAAGAAACCAAGAATATAGTGAATGCTTACGCTCGTGAACATAAATATAAGCCCAATGCCTTAGCCTTGAGTTTACGGACAAATAATACGAAAACAATCGGTGTTATTTTACCGCAGATCGTACATTATTTCTTTTCTTCTGTTTTATCCGGTATAGAGGATGAGGCGGAAAAGGGAGGGTATCGTGTTATTATTTGTCAAAGTAATGAGAATTATGAGAAAGAAGTAAAAGGTGCGCAAGCTTTATTGGAAGCACGTGTTTGCGGTGTCTTGGCTTCTGTCGCTAAAACAACGACGATCTACAATCATTTCCAAGAACTAATCGATAGCGATATACCTATGGTGTTTTTTGATCGTATATGCACGGGGATCTTGACAGACCGGGTGGTCGTTGATGATTATGCCGGGGTTTGTTCCGCTGTTGAATACTTGATTCGTAGCGGTTGCCGGCGAATCGCCTTTTTCGGATCTCCTTCTCATTTAGCGATCTCTAATAATCGTAGGATGGGATATGAGGATGCTTTGCGTAAAAATGGATTACCGGTAGATAAAGAGTTAATTAAGATTTGTGATAATTATACCGAGGCGCTTCGGTTGACCCCGGAATTATTGTCGTTGCCCAATCGTCCGGATGCGTTCTTCGCCGTAAATGATGAGACTGCTATAGGGGTGCTGAATGTTGTCAAGGCCAAGGGATTGAGGATACCCGATGAGGTTTCGATTTGTGGGTTTACGAATAATAGCTTAGCGGAAGTTAGTGATCCCCTGCTGACCTCCGTGGATCAACATGGTTATGAGTTGGGAGCTATCGCTATGCGTTTACTGATAGAACGTTTGAATGGCGTGCGTGACGGGGATCGTATCGTGAGCAAGATTATCAAGACAAATCTGGTGGTGAGACAGTCTACCCGTTAAAAAAGTAGCTTCCGAAAACGTTTGCTCTACTTCTTTGCATGAATTTGAATAGGGACGACGTCCTGTTTCGGAATAATTCCGTATGTTTGTCACCAAACAAATAAATACCTTAAAAAACATAATTCTCATGAAAACAAAACCATTTTTGAGTTTTTGGCAAATTTGGAATCTAACTTTCGGTTTCTTGGGCATTCAATTCGGTTTCGCCCTTCAGAACGCAAATTCAAGTAGAATACTTCAAACCTATGGAGCGGATGTAGAGCAACTATCCTTATTTTGGTTAGCGGCTCCGCTGACAGGTATGATCATACAACCTATCATTGGTCATTATTCCGACCAAACATGGTGCCGTTTAGGACGTCGGCGTCCGTTTTTTCTGGTAGGAGCTATCTTTACGACGATTGCCTTGATATTGATGCCGAATGCGGGATTGTTCTTGTCACCCGGTACAGAGACGGCTATTTTATCTCCCGTATTGATTGGTGCGGGTATGTTGATGATCATGGATGCTTCCATCAATGTAACGATGGAGCCTTTCCGTGCCTTGGTAGGGGATATGCTACCCGATGAGCAGCATACGACTGGCTTCTCGATCCAGACTTTCTTGATCGGCATCGGTGCTGTCGTTGGTTCCTTGTTGCCGAGTATTATGAATAAGGTGTTTGGTTTATCTAATACGGCGGTTGCTGGTGAGGTTGCCGATAATGTTAAATTCGCCTTTTATGCCGGTGCGGCGATTTTATTAGCGAGCGTATTATGGACAATTTTTAAGACAAAGGAATATTCCCCAGAAGAGATGGCTGAGTTTCGGCTTTCCGGTGGTGAGGTCATTGAAAAAAGGCGGGATAGCAATGGTTTTATGGAGATCATGCATGATATCTTTCATATGCCTAAAATAATGTTACAGTTAGGTTTATGCCAGTTTTTCGCTTGGTTTGCCTTGTATTCCATGTGGGTTTATTCTACGCCTGCTATCGCTGAACATGTATATGGGGCAACAGATCCTGCTTCCGCCGAATATGCGATGGCTGGCGATAAGGTAGGTGAGTTATTCAGTATCTATAATTTTGTGGCGATGTTATTCGCTTTATTATTGATCCCGATTGCCCGTCATTTAGGTCGGAAAATGACTCATGCCCTCTGTTTATGCCTAGGAGGGGCAGGGTTGGTTTCTCTCTATTTGTTGAATAACACAGGAATGATGGTCTTTTCTATGATTGGCATCGGTATAGCGTGGGCAAGTATATTGGCGATGCCTTATGCTATTCTTTCCGATAGTCTTCCCGCTGATAAGATGGGTACTTATATGGGTATATTTAATTTCTTTATAACGATACCTCAGATCACGAATGGAATCATTCATGGATGGATTGTACGTAATGTTTATCATGGGCATGCTGTGTTCGCTTTGTTAACGGGAGGTGTTTTCTTGTTTTTCGCCGCCGCCGCAGTTAGTCTTGTCAAAGAGAAAAAGTTCAGTAGAAAAGTGTAAGGTATATAAGTCCGGTTTCCTGTTGTCAAGCGTAAAAACGCTATACCCAAGTCAAACAGCAAGTTATTATAATGTAGGTAGAAAAACGTATCTCAGATAATCCCGGGTCACCCCGGGACAACAACAGGAAACCAATGGACTAACTACTAAAAGGCTTCTTCCTCTTCCTTTTGGCGTGATCCTATGACGCGAAGAACTAACATCGCTACCGTAATCACACCGAGGGATCCCATGGTTACGTTTTTAGTAACCTCATTGTCAAATGTTGTAGTTCCGACTAATACCAATACGATAAATGAAACCATCATGATTGCATCAGCCAAATCCTTATTTATTCTCATGATCTTCTTATTTTTTTAGGATTCGATAATTGTTGTATTTTATTATTCTTTTTCCAAGACTTCCTCTTCCGATGACGTCCCGGTACTACTCAGTCCTTTCATTATGCCATATAGACCAACACATAGAGTACCCATAACTACTACTAATTTAATATAGTCGTTAGGGATGATAGAACTGCATGCGAATACACAACCTGCGATTGTTAGAAGAACATAAAGATATATACGTATTTTACCTGATTTATTAGTTGTCATAATTGTAATTTTTAATTGTTTATAATAATGTAAATGGGCAATAACTCCCCGGAAATATTGATTTAATAAATGCAATATTCCTACCGATAAGACATATCAATGACTTACCGAAAGATACAAATATGAAACAATTAAAAACTAAATAATGAGTTTTCGTAGGGCAAAGACATGCTCTCCCATACGACACAGAAGTGTGGATAAATTTATGATCTGATAAGTGGATATATGTTGAGATACTCTATGAAGTTGATTTACTCCTCTCAAACGCATGTCTTGAAGGGATTTCTCCATATTTTTCCATATCCGTATTTCGATAGTGTTGTTTGCCGTTTGTGAAATCCTGCGGGGAGTTAAGCAGTTACTGCTTTTCAGCTCGTTACTTAATACTTCGAAACGACGTTGGGCATCTGCCGTGTTTTTTTCTTTCATAACGGCCTCTTTAGTCGCAGACATAACCTCATCCATACTCTTTGTTCCTTCTTCGGGAGCAAACAGCATGAAGCTAATCAACAGACCTAATATGAATAGAAAATTCTTCATGGCGCAAATATACAAGTATTTCTTTAGATAATAACAACAGTATATGTTATTTGTTTTTTATTTTTGTAGTTATTTTAAGAATAAAACAATAGAATGGAGAATAACAGATCGAGAATTCAAGCTTGGTTAGAGGCGGCACGTCCGAAAACGTTGCCGGCATCATTTAGTCCGGTATTAGTTGGGTGTGCGCTGGCTTACAGGGATGGAGTATTTAAATTGGCTCCGGCGATCCTTTGTGTTTTGGTGGCTTTACTTGCCCAGATAGCCAGTAATTTTGCCAATGATTATTTTGATTTTAAGAAGGGGGCGGATAAGGAGGACCGGTTAGGCCCGGAGCGAGCGGTGGCTTCCGGTTGGATAACTCCTAAGGCAATGCTATGGGGGACTTTTATCACGTTGGGGCTTTCTTGTCTATGTGGCTGTTTCTTGTTTTTCTTTGCCCGCTGGGAGCTCATCGGTGTAGGAATTGCTATTGCGATTTGTGTCTTGGCTTATTCAGCAGGGCCATTTCCTTTGGCTTATAACGGGCTGGGGGATGTGTGTGTCGTATTGTTTTATGGGATTATTCCGGTTTGTTTTACGTATTATGTACAAGCATTATCGTTTTCCTTATTGTCATTCTTGCTTTCGTTGTCATTGGGGCTGTTGTCCGCTAATATTTTGATCGTGAATAATTACCGGGATTATGAGCAAGATAAGGCGGCTCGTAAACGGACTACGATTGTGCTATTCGGGCGTACGTTCGGGTTGGTAACTTATTTGCTGAACGGTATATTGGCTTTTTTGATCACGCTGCCTTTATTGATGGATGCCTCACCTTGGCTTGTTTGTTTATTCGCGGCTTTTAGCGTGTTGTTTGCCGCCACATGGCTGGAGATGAAACAGTATCAAGGCCGTGAGCTTAATAGAACTTTAGGGCATACGGCACGGAATGTATTTATCTATGCCGTGTTGCTTTCAGTTGTATTGTTATTTGGTTCTTAAGATGTGCCGTGCTTTGAACAATCGCTTGGCCTCATGGAGATTTTTCTGTATGTATTTGGACAGGATAATCAATGTAACCGCTACGATAATCAGTAAGATTCCTAAAGCGAGGTGAGGGGTGAAAGGCTCTCCAAAGACTAAAACACCTACGCAGACGGCTGTCACGGGTTCTGTTGCTCCCAGTACGGAAGTTAGGGTGGAACCGATATGGTGTACGGCTTGTACCAATGTAATGTTAGATACTACGGTTGGCAAGAAGGCTAATAAGACGAGGTTAATAAAAGAGGGCAGGTCTGGAATGGGTTGGATTCCTGTTCCTGCCTGTGCTTTTATGAAAAATAAAGAGGTACTGACGATAAATACATAGAACGTAAGTTTTCGTCCCGGCATATCATGTACCCTCGATTTATTGACGGTGACGATATAGAGGGCATAAGCGACGGCGGAAAGTAATACGATGATTACGCCTAGCCCGTTTAATCGCATCTCTCCTCCATCAATGGATAGACGGGCTACTCCACAAATAGCGAGCCCGATCGCCAAGAGCGTAATCCATGATGTTTTTTCTTTGAATACAAACAGCATGAATAGGGTTACGAATATCGGATAGGTGAAATGTAGAGTCGTGGCGATTCCCGCCGCCATAAAATTATAGCCCCAAAACAGGAACATTGCCGAGCCTGTATAAAAAGCACCCAATAAAATCAATATCGGTAGGTTTCGCATCTCTGTTCTGAAAGATTCCTTTTTTGCTAGAAGCATACCCGATAAGGCGATGGCCGCGAATAAGAAACGATAGAACAATATCGAATCAAACCGCATACCCTTCTCCATAAGAGGCAATGTAAACAAAGGGATTAAACCGAATGTAACAGAAGTCGCTATTCCATAAGCGAAACCTTTTAGATTATTATTCATATTATACTTTTTGATAAAATGACCGCAAACATACAAAAAAGTCTTGAAATAACATGGGGTTAAAATGCCCCTGCTACTTTTGTGGCATTATATGCTAAATGTATAAAGAGAAGGAATCGCTCTCTTACTAATAATGTAAATAAGAACTTTCATCAATGTGAAATATCCTCTATCGTCGGATTATGGCAAGTCATACCTCCATCAGAGATGATAGTCTGTCCGGAAATGTAACGGGTTAAATTGATGACGCCAGCTTTGCTCATACCATAAAGAGTTCCCCGGAAATCTCCTGTCAATCCTCCAATGGAGGCTACGTTTACGATGCTTCCTTTTCCTTTTACGGTCATTGAAGGGGTCGCTAGCATGTCCAATGCCGCTTGCTCCGCCGGTAATAAGTGCTGTTTGTCTATCTAAAATTTCTTTTCTTGAAAACATCCTTTTCCTGTCGCTTGTTTTTATCAAAAATGATACTTATGAGATATTTCTTTATTTTATTTGCGATTGCCGGCTTGCTTATTAATCCTTCCGCTGCAGAGGCTTGCACCGGTATTACCTTAAAAAGCAAGGACGGTACGACTATTGTAGCACGTACGATAGAATGGGGTGGAAGTAATTTGAACAGCCAGTATGTCGTGGTTCCAAGAGGATACACCGAACGATCGTATACTCCGAATGGGGTTGATGGAATGACTTTCACGGCACGTTATGGATATGTGGGCTTGGCAGTGGAGCAAAAGGAATTTATCGCCGAAGGACTCAATGAGGTTGGGTTATCGGCTGGATTGTTTTATTTTCCAAAGTACGGTGAATATGAGAAATATAATGCCGCAGTTCGGGATAAAAGTATCTCTGATCTGCAATTAGTGTCTTGGTTGTTGGGGGAATGTTCAAATGTAGAGGAGGTGAAAGAGGCTGTTAAGAAAGTGCATGTTATCAATATAGATCCCCGTGCGTCTACCGTTCATTGGCGGTTTGCCGAGCCGTCGGGACGTCAACTGGTTCTTGAGATTATTAAGGGTGAGCTACACTTCTATGAGAATACGTTAGGAGTTCTGACTAATTCTCCCAGTTTCGAGTGGCATCTGACGAACCTGAATAATTATGTTAATCTTTTCCCGGGTACGGCCCCCAATCAACAATTAGGAAATATCGAGTTGTCTTCATTTGGTGCGGGAAGCGGTTTCCTTGGGATTCCGGGTGACGTAACTCCACCGTCACGTTTCGTTCGTGCGGCTTTTTACCAAGCTTCGGCCCCACAACAAGAAACCGCATTGGAAACGGTTTTCCAGTGTTTCCAGATATTGAATAATTTTGATATTCCCGTAGGGATCGAATTCCCATTAGGGCAAGTACCTTGCGATATACCGAGCGCTACTCAATGGACTTCGGTTACGGATATGCGAAACCATGTGATTTATTACCGTACGATGTACAATAGCGTTATTCGGAATATAGATTTACGTTCCATTGATTTCTCCACGGTTCGTTATCGTGCGGTATCCATGGATGGGACGAAGCGACAAGCGGTTGAAACGATCAAAATAGAATAGGGCAGTGAGCTCTTTGGGGGATATCTCGTAAGTCAATAGGATAGGTGATAAAACTCAATGGAATAGGAAACATAACTCAATGGATTACGTTCCCTATTCTATTGGGTTTCGACTGATGATCTAAATCTTATAATAGTAATCCGGCCGCAACTTCCTCCGCAACCGCGTCACCTTTTAGTACAGATACTAAAGCTAGGCCAAAATTGAATACCAAGCCCGGTCCTCTACCGGTTACTACATTTCCATCTACCTCGACAGCCTCGCCTGTTACGGTGGCACCAATCAATTTCGGTTCGAACCCGGGATAACAAGTGGCTTTGCGACCTTTTAACAAACCTAGACCGCCTAATACCATCGGAGCTGCGCAGATAGCCGCTACGATACGTCCTTCACGGTATTGTTGTAATAAGACTTCTTTCACCGGTTCCGAATTGTTCAAGTTGGATGCTCCGGGCATGCCTCCGGGTAAGATCAAGGCATCAGCATCCGAAAGATCGATTTCGGTAAATGTGGCGTCAGCCGTATATTCCATATTGTGAGCGCCAATCACTTTACGGTCGTCTGTGATGGAGACTGTTTTCGTGTCTATACCTCCGCGACGCAAAATGTCTACGGTTCCCGTGGCTTCCATTTCCTCGAAGCCATTCGCTAAGAATACGATCGCTTTCTTCATAAGATTCAATTATTTAAATTTGTACACGTAAGTAATAGTACCACTCTGGTTATTAGCGCCGCTGATACTGTTGAACTTCGCCTTTCGAGCCGCGTCCAAAGCGCTTTTACGCATGGAGGCGTTGTCGATATTAGTTCCCCGGCCTACCTCGGCAAATATAACGTTGCCTTTCGGATCTACGGTTATATTGATAACAATACGCCCCTCCTCTTGGATCGTGTAAGCGGGACGAGGGAGACCTCCGGCACCAATGGAACGGCCGTTCAAATTAAATGATCCGTAACCGCCTACGCCTTCATTCGCCCCATGATCAGAGTTACCGAACGGACTTCCTTGGTTACCGGTTCCGCTTTCAGCGTCGCCTTGGCTGTTACCCTCGGCGTTTCCCATACCAAAAGCTCCGGCCACCTTGTTGCTAATGGCTTGTTCCTTCTTGCGGCGTTCCTCGGCCAGACGATTCTTCTCGGCTTCTTCCCGGCGGATACGTTCTTTCTCCTCCTCTTCTTTCCGTTTCTTCTCAGCCTCTTGTTTCTTGCGTTTCTCTTCCTCTTTCTTCTTTTTAGCGTCCTCAAGGGCTACGCTTTCCTCGATATCTTGAGTGATGAGTTCCTGCTTGGGCGTTTCCACTTGCGGCTCCGGTACGGGAGGAGGGGGAGTGGTCGTTTCCTGAGGCGGTTCTTGCCCGGTATACTTGGGCTCGAACATTCCGGCGGCGGCATCTACATTCCCGAAATTAACGAGTACACCCCCGTCTTCATCCGGTACCTCGGTTTTCAATACGGTAAACCAAAGTATCAGTAGAATGACACCGTGAAAAGCAACGGTACCGATCAAACTGTATATGTCATCCTTATTCAGTCTCATATCTGTTATTTCTGCGGACGGGTGGCAAGCACCATCTTGAATTTATTCTCGTTCGCTATATTCAGTATCTTTACAATCTCTTTGTAAGGCACGGTCTCGTCGGCATATAAGGCGACGAACATCTCCGGTTCCTTCGCGTAACTATCTTGCAAGAAAGGAGTGATCTCATCAAATGAGACCTGTACCTCTTTTTGCTTTCCAAATGCCACGTAGTAATTCAAGTTCGCGTCTATCGTTACCCTCGTAAGAGGTTTCGCCGCTGTCTGCTTTTGCGCTTGCGGCAAGGTAACCTTGATGGCGTTCGGGATTACTACGGTAGAGGTAACCATGAAGAAGATCAGCAAGAGGAATATGACGTCGGTCATAGAGGCCATGCTGAACGCTTCGTTTACCTTTGTTCTTCTTTTTAGAGCCATAATTTTTTATAATTGAAAATTGAAAATGGAGAATTGAAAATTAAATAGAGGAGAGTTGGCTCATCTTCAATTTTCAATTCTCCATTATCAATTAATTAGCCGGTTCATTTAATAAATCCATGAATTCCATCGTACGAGCCTCCATCTTGTTCACGACGTTATCTACTTGAGATACCAGATAGTTGTACGCGAACAATGTAATGATACCAACTACCAGACCGCCAACGGTTGTTACCAAGGCCTCATAGATACCGCCGGATAATAGGGAGACATCAACATTGGTGCCTGCGTTTGCCATATCGAAGAAAGCACGTACCATACCGGTTACCGTCCCAAGGAAACCAAGCATGGGAGCTCCGGCGGCGGTCGTCGCGATCAAGGGGAAACCTTTTTCCAGTTTAGCGATCTCCAAATTTCCGACATTCTCGATCGCTACGAGTACATCGTTCATCGGACGGCCCAAACGGGTAATACCTTTCTCGATCATACGGGCGGAAGGCGTGTTGGTGCTCCTGCATAAATTGAGAGCCGAGTCCACTTTTCCCTCGTGAATATAGTCTTTGATACGATTCATGAACGTCTCGTCTTCTTTTCCCGCACGGCGAATGATGATCAGACGTTGAACAAAAATATAAATAGCCATCAGAGAGAGCAGTAACAATACCACCATAATCCAACCTCCCTTAAAGGCAAGGTCTATCACATTGATTTCCGCTTCCGTAGGAAGGGTTACAGCCGTTAAATCCGGCATTTGATCTGCCGCCTGAGAGCCCACGGCCTGTAGTGAAAGTAAAATACTCATCGTTTCGAATTATGAATTATAATTTATGATTTATAACTATAAACTGTCACTTGTCAACTATTCAAGCATGCCTTGTATAAAGCGATCGTCTCTTGCAAACCATGGTAGAGCGCATCACAAATCAAGGCATGGCCGATAGAAACCTCCTCCAGCCAAGGGATATTCTTGTTGAAGAAAGCCAGATTTTCTAAGTTCAAATCGTGTCCGGCATTTACGCCTAATCCTAAGTTTTTAGCTAATTGCGCGGCCTCGACAAAAGGAGCGATCGCTTTGTCACGATCTTCCGGATAATAGGTCGCATAAGGTTCCGTATATAATTCAATACGGTCCGTACCTGTTTTCGCCGCTAGCTCGATATTCGCCAAGTCTGTTCCGACGAAGATGGATGTACGGATTCCTTGTGAGGTAAAGGTGTCTACCAATTCGCTTAAGTAATCGAAATTGTCCTTTACGTTCCAACCTGAGTTCGACGTGATGGCATCCGGAGCGTCCGGAACCAGTGTGACTTGGGTCGGTTTTACCTTCAATACCAAGTCGATGAATTTATCACAAGGATAGCCTTCTATGTTAAATTCTGTCCGGATAAGAGGTTTTAGTCCATAAACATCGCTATAGCGTATGTGTCGTTCATCCGGACGGGGATGAACCGTAATTCCTTGTGCCCCGAATAATTCACAGTCTTGCGCCACTTTCAGCACGTTTGGCATATTGCCACCTCTCGCATTACGAATAGTAGCAACCTTGTTAATGTTTACACTTAAATTTGTCATTGTATATCGTATATCTTTTTTCTTTCATTACATTTGCACAAAAGTATCGGCAAATTTAGCAGGATTTAGGGAATTAACAGAATAATGTTGGTGAAAGATTTCATAACAAAGGAAATTCCGGTGTTAAAAAGTTTTGACACAGCGGAATATGCGTTGGCATTAATGGAGGATTTTAAACTCAAGCATCTTCCGTTATTGAGTGATAGCGCATACCAGTGTTTAGTGTCGGAAAAAGACTTATTGGCGCTGCCGGATCCTTCGGCTACGATCGGTGAGCCGGTTTTATTCGCTCCGGCGATTTCGGAAAATAGACATTTACATGAAGCGTTGGCAATGATAACCCGATATGGATTGAGCCTGTTGCCTGTGGTTTCCGTGGACGGAACTTATTTGGGGGCGATTACCCGGGATCGTTTGGTGGATGCTTTATCCGAGCTATGTAATGCGGAGGCGGCTGGAAGCGTGATCGTATTGGAAATGATGCCACAGGATTATTCATTAACGGATATCGCCCGTTTGGTAGAGGCGAATAATGCCCATGTCCTTAATTTGCTATCCCATCAAGATAAAGATACGGGCCGTCTGCTTATAACCCTTAAGATCGATTTGGAAGATGCCTCTCCCGTGATCCGTAGTTTCGAGCGTTTCAATTATACGGTGCTTTATCATTTTATGGAGAAGGGGATGGTGGATGATATGTTGCGGCAGCGGATGAATGAGTTATTACATTATATGAATATGTAAAGTAAGGAGCGTAGAATGAAAGTTGGAATATTTGGAAGTGAATATCAGATCGAGAGACAGAATCTGATTAAACGCCTGTTTGAGAAGCTTCGTGAACAAGAGGCTGATATTTATGTGGACAGCCCTTTTTATACATTCCTTACCGATGCTTTTGGTTTTGAGCCAGTGGTGAGCGGGCTATTAGTGGGTGATGAGTTTGATCTGGATATAGCCCTTAGCGTGGGAGGAGATGGTACGTTCCTTCGTACGGCGGCCCGGGTAAATAAACAGGATATCCCTATTTTAGGCATTAATACCGGACGGCTGGGTTTCCTTGCGGATGTCAGCAGTAATGAGGTTGAGGATACGCTGGATGAGATTTTTAAGAATTACTATAAGGTAGAGGAACGAACCCTCTTGCGTTTATATACGGAAGACCGTGCGTTTCGCGGATATAATTATGCCTTGAACGAGATCGCCGTGCTGAAGCGTGATAGTTCCTCGATGATTACGATTCATACATTCTTGAATGGGGAATATCTGACTTCTTATCAGGCGGATGGTTTGGTAGTGGCTACACCTACCGGTTCCACGGCCTATTCGATGAGCGTAAATGGGCCGATTATCGTCCCGCAAAGTAATAGCATTGTCTTGAGTCCGGTCGCTCCGCATTCCTTGAACGTGCGTCCGTTGGTGATTCCGGATTCAGATATAATAACGCTTCGGGTAGAGAGCCGGAATAAATATTTTCTGATCTCTTTGGATGGACGTTCGGAAATATTCCCGGCAGGTATCGAATTAAAGATGAGCAAGGCCGATTATACGACGAAAGTCATCAAGCGCTATAACCATACTTTTTATCAGACGCTTCGGGAAAAATTAATGTGGGGGGCAGATGTGCGAATGAAATAATATTGTGTGCGTCCAGTCTTTGTCCAAATAGTAGCGGATAGTATTGTATTTTGTAAGCTATTGATAAATAGATTATTCTGCATGAATGAACTGAACGTATCTTATGTCTTTTGTCCAGTTTTTCTATTATGGGGTAAAAAATAGGGGGTATTCGATGTCCAGCTATGTCCTCTATTTGTCCAGTGCCCTTTTTTGATACACGCTTTTTAACTCTTTACTTTTGTCGGCAGATTAAATCTAGCTTAATGGAAGTATTTTCAATTATTATTCCTGTCTACAATCGTCCGGAGGAGATAGACGATTTATTAAACAGTCTTACCCGGCAGACATATGTACATTTTGAGGTTATCGTAGTGGACGACGGTTCTTCTATACCTTGTGAGTCCGTAGTCAATGCCTATAATGACCGCTTGAGGATTCGCTATTTCTATATAGAGAATTCAGGCCCGGGCTTGGCTCGCAATCAAGGGGTACGTTATGCGGAAGGAGAGATCGTGATTGTCTTGGATTCGGATTGTATCGTTCCGGCCAGCTATCTGGAACAAGTACACGAGTCCTTGATGCGTTATAAGGTGGATGCCTTTGGTGGTGCCGACAGGGCGCATTCTTCTTTTTCCGCTATACAAAAAGCGGTCAATTACTCGATGACTTCTTTCTTTACGACAGGAGGGATCCGAGGAAGCCGGAGACATTTGGATACATTCTATCCTCGGAGTTTTAATATGGGAATGCGGAAAGAGGTGTATGAAGCCTTGGGTGGTTTCTCTGATATGCGTTATGGAGAGGATATAGATTTTAGTATCCGGATTTTTGCGGCAGGCTATAAATGCCGTTATTTTCCGGGCGCTTGGGTCTATCATAAGCGAAGAACAAATTTCGTCCAGTTTTTCCGGCAAGTATGGCATTCGGGGTACGCTAGGATTATCTTGTACCAGAAGTACCCGGAATCATTGAAATGGGTACATTGCCTGCCGGCCTTATTTGTGGTAGGTCTGCTGGGAGTATGTATTTCCGCTTTTTTCGTTCCAAAGGTATGGGGGCTATTGTTATTTTATATTTCGCTGATCTTTTTTGACGCTTTAGTGAGAAATAAGAACGGAATCGTTGCGTTGTTATCTATCATAGCGGCTTTTGTCCAATTGATCGGATATGGGACAGGCTTTTTGGAAGCGATTTGGAGAGAGGGAATTCTAAGAAAGAAGTATTAAGATAATAAATACTATTTATATGAAGTTTGCGCTGCACACATCTACTGCCATAAGCTCGGTTCTAAAGGAGCCGGAGCATTTCTATGTAGATATTTATTATCTGATCATTTTAATCATCGTTACTTTTGCCCTACTTTTATTATCTTTTTTACGTTATCACCTTTATAAGACAAAAAAGGAGAAAGAACTGAGAGAAATAGCGAGTCTTGTGGATAAAAATGAAATCTTGATACAACGTTATAGTCGTGAGATGTCGCACATCAAGGAGCAATTGGAAGCGAAGGAGAAATGCTTGATGGAATACCAGCATGCGGCTCAGTGGAAAGCGCATCGTGACGTGGAATCCTTGATCAAGGAAAAGGAACGTTTGGCGAAGTGTTTGCTGGAACAGTTGGATACGTTCAAGAAGTTGAAGATACTTTCTAAATCGGAAACGATATTGCCGGATTCGGATTGGAGAAACTTGATCGAGATCGTAAATACTCTTTATGATGATTTTATAAGTCGTTTACGTGTCGCTTATCCGGATTTGACGGAGGATGCCATTCGTTTTTGTTGCTTGATCAAATTGCGGCTAACCTCGGCGGAGCTGATGTCAGTCTTGAATGTGACGAAGGACGCTATCTATAAACGCAAATTTCGTTTGAAAAAAGAATTGATGCCAGATGATGATCCTCGTTCCCTCGACGATTTCTTGGGAAGCTATTAGATCTGAACGAATAGTTTTCTTGTTAATAACTATGTTTTAGGGCATGATTTCGTTAAATCGAGTTAAGTGAATGAATTTTGCAAATAATTCAGTATGCTACATAACATAAAACCGCCTATATTTGCACTGTGTTTTTCATGGTATTAGATTTAAGGTTAACAATTGAGATTGGCTGTCCGTGACGGATAGCCTTTTTTTGTATAGAGGCATGAATACACGAATTTTTGAGAACACTGCTTAGGCTCCCCTTTCCGAGGGTAACATCCATACTTTCAAAGTAAGCTAATTTCATCGGCAAAGTAAGTTAACTTGCTTTGGTATTTCAGTTAACTTACTTTGTCAATGAAGCTAACTGTATTTTTATGATCTTTTTCGGTTATTCTTTGTCTGTTTCGATTTTGTATACAATTGATGTGTTTTTGTGCGCTTTTAGTTTAGTTATGCATTTAATAGTTAATTTTTTATTATATAATTTTGTCTTGTGTTTTTTTATGATTTCCTTGGTTAGCTGTTAGCACCAATTGATATATAAGGTTTGATGGCTAATAGAAGAGGGGGTAAGGAAAGAAAAATATCAAACGAATATACTTGGGACCTTAACGGACAGAACAAAATATAATATTATTCTGTTGATTGTTGTTGGAGGTAAGATTTCGTATTCCATTAATTTATAAGAGTATATGCAAGAGAATAGGTATAATACATGTGATCGTTTTTTAGGCGGATTAGAAAAAGACTTTATTATTACGGAACAGATTGAAGATAGTCCATTGACTTCAGAACCTTCTTTTTTGGATTACGGGATAATAGCAGTATGTAATAGAGGTAGTGCGATCATTCATTTGCTTGATAATAAGCATGTATGGAATAAGAATGAATTGATTTTCTTATTTCCGAGACAGTTATGCTCAATGCGGAACGTGAGTGAGGACTTCTCGGCGAAGTTTATCATCATACCACATGTACTACATGGGGATGTATTAAGTTCCTTACGTCATTTTGATCCGGGATTTCATTTTTTCGTGAAGGATCATTTTTACTATAATATAGAGGATAATAATGGTATTGAGCGTTTTCAATCATTTTGCAAATTGATAGAGAATGAGCTTGAGCGGTATCGGGGTAATGGGCTTCTGAGGGAGCGGATTATATGTTACTTGGGGATTTTTTACATGGATGTTTACGACTATTATGTGAAAGTGCGTAAGAAAATCCCTTTCAGGACTAGTTTGAGAAAAGAGCAATTGATCTATGATTTCTGTAGTCTCGTGGCAGAGAATTTCAAGAATCACAAGAATGTTGGATTTTATGCGGATAAATTGAATATAACGACAACTTATTTAAGTGCGATCATGAATGAAAGGTGTGGCATTTCAGCCAAGGAGTTTTTATCTATCTATATAGTGTTAGAGGTAAAGTCGTTGCTACGTGACTCTCGATTAAATATACAGGAGATCGCTATATTGACTAATTTTCCGTCTCAATCGACATTGAATCGCTTTTTTCGTCAACGGACGGGAATGACTCTTTCTCAATATCGAAAATATATATTTTCAACATGATTATGTTTGATTTTCATATTATTTCTATAACTTTAAACTTCTGCTGCAATCGTTATTATCGTTCATTTGTTGTATAAATAACAGAGGAGATTGCTTGATTGATTTAAAGTAGGGAATTAGTGGTTATAATTTAATATGACGATGGGACAATGTAATAAAATGCTAGAGGAAATGAGCTTTAATGCCCTATTCCAGAAATTACCTGTTGGAATTGAAGTTTATGACGAGAGGGGGCAGCTAGTGGATCTCAATAGGACGGACGAGAATTTGTTCGCTATAAGCCGGAAGGATATTATGGGAATAAATCTTTTCGAGAATCCTAATTTTCCAGAGGACAAGATCGCTCGTCTGAAACAGGGAGAAATGGTTGTGTTCGATTGTAATTATGAATTTGATAATATACAAACGAATGAGTACTATAACATAGACCCAAAAAAGGAAGGTATAAATTTACGTCTGTCTATTAAATGTGTGCCGTTGAAAGGAGAGGCTGAAGATATCTGTGGATATGTACTAATGTTTACGGATGAGACGGAAGAATATCAAAAGTCGGAGAAAGTAGAGGAACTGTTCACGAAGTTGAAAACGGTTATGCGTTGCAGTGATTCCTTGCTGTGGGAATATGATGTTAAAACCGATAAGATGCATATCGATCTGGATTTACGTGTTTTAGGTAATAAATCCAGATTGAGAGCAAGTAACTTGACAACGAAAAAAGATTTTTGTGAGATCGTATATCCGGAAGATCGGGAAAGGGTACTTGTACAAGGCTTTGAAAAGATTGTTATGGGTGAGATCGGTGAATATAGTATTCAATACCGACAGCTTTTTGAGGGGCAATATGTTTGGGTGAGAGCGTATGCGTACCCTTATAAATATGATGAGGCGGGAAGACCTGCGAAAATCCTTTATTACTTGATGGACATAACGGATGAGATCGCCATGCAAGATAAATTGCGCTGGGCGGAACGAGAGCGTCAACGGAAAGAATATGAGTTAGTTAAGGCTAAAGAGGCGAATCGGCTTAAGTCTATGTTCTTGGCGAATATGAGTCATGAGATCCGCACGCCTTTAAATGCTATTGTTGGTTTCGCGAATATACTGGCAGAGACCAAGGAGATAGAGGAGGAGGAACGAGAGTTTTATGTGGATATCATTGACAAGAATAGTGAATTGCTTCTGCAATTGATTGAGGATATCCTTGATTTCTCAAAGATTGAGGCGGGAACCTTTGACATTACGAAGAGAAATTTCGATTTTAAGGAGATCTGTGAGGAAACCTATGCGGTACATGCCTTGAAGATTCCGAAAAACGTTCGATTTGTTTTCGATCGGGGCTCACAACCCGTGACTGTTTTCTCAGATCCGAAACGAGTCGTGCAGGTTATTTCTAATTTCTTGACAAATGCGATTAAGTTTACTTCGGAAGGTGAGATCAAATTAGCCTATAAGGTATCGAAAGATGAAATACGAGTTTCGGTCTCGGATACGGGAATGGGAATCTCGGAGGAAGATTGTAGAACTATATTCGATCGCTTTGTTAAGTTGAACGCTTGCAAACAAGGTACCGGATTAGGATTGGCGATTTGCAAAAATATTATCGAGAAACTAGGGGGACGAATCGGGGTAGAATCTACATTGGGAGTAGGTTCCACTTTTTGGTTTACCTTGCCTTTGAAGGAGATTAAAGAGAATGAACCTAAGTTCTAAGGGGATATATATTGTTTACGGATATGTTTTAAAGCATAGTTTTGTTAAATCTGGTTAAGTAAATGAGATTTGCAAATAAAATATTATGCTACATAACATAAAACCTCTATATTTGCACCATGTTTTTCATGGTATTAGATTTAAGGTTAACAATTGAGATTGGCTGTCCGTGACGGATGGCCTTTTTTGTTTCAAAAAATCATAACCATGAGATTTTAGGAGTGTAGCTGAAGGTTTTTTCGTAAATTTGCGCTCCGTTTGTAATACTAGATCCTGTATTTAAGTGTATGAAAAGAGTATTCTGTCCAAAATGTGATAATCAGTTGTCTTTTGATGAGACCAAATATCCGGAAGGGAAGGTATTAGCCTTCGTCTGTCCGCAGTGTGGAGCGCAATTTAAGATTAAATTGGGCCGAAAGGTGGTGAAGACGGCTACCGGTGAGGAAAAAGAGGTGAAGGAACCGGATTTCTCTTGTGGTTATATTACCATTATCGAGAATGGTTTTGCTTTTAAGCAAGATCTACCATTAGTGATGGGAGATAATGTGATTGGTCGCCGTAATAAGGATACGGAAGGTGTAGATGTCCCTATTATCACGAGCGATCCAAGTATGGGGCGTAAGCATTGTGTGATTAATGTAAAGAAAGACGCTAATGGCAAGTTCGTTTATATGGTGCGTGACTTTCCTAGCTTGACCGGGACTTTTGTGAAAAATGTGTTGGTTGGTAAAAAAGAACAAGTACGTATCGGGGAAGGTACGATCGTAACGATTGGCGCTACTACTTTTATCTTACATTCGGCGAACGAGGGAGAAGAAGAGGAATAAATATAAAAAACTTCAGAGGCTGTTCCCGTTAATGATCTCGATCTTTAACTTCGGGTCGGAATGATGGCAGATAAGGGATTTTGGCGTTTGTTTTGGGAGTGAGTTATAAGATATATGCTCATTCCGGGATACAGCTCTGAAGTATCACTGAGAAAACAAGGCTCATAGGTATTAAGATTAAGCCGATTAACATAAAGAAATGAAAAGAACCGAAAGAATAGTTGTATTAACTATAGTTAAAATAGGCTCTTAGGGTTTGTTTTTCTAGAAATTAGCTAACTTTTTGTGCGGTTTTTGAAATGTTAATGAGCACGAGGTGAAATAGAAATATAGATAGTTATGGAGCAGGTTTCTAAACAACAGCCGGTAAATAAAACAGCATTCCGGGTATTGGTGGCGTTAAGCGTTACGCATTGTTTGAATGATTCGTTGCAATCCGTTATCTCGGCGGTTTATCCACTTTTCAAGGATGATTTAGCGTTGAGCTTCGCCCAAATCGGGTTGATTACGCTTGTTTATCAATTATCCGCTTCTGTTTTCCAGCCTATAACCGGTTTGATTTTTGATAAGCGTCCCGTGGCTTGGTCGTTACCTATTGGTATGAGTTTTACGTTGGTCGGCTTGTTGAATCTCGCTTTTTCCTCTACGCTCCATTGGGTCTTGATCTCCGTATTCTTGATAGGTATCGGGTCTTCGGTTTTGCATCCGGAAGCGTCCCGGATCACCTCGCTAGCGTCGGGAGGGCGTAGGGGATTGGCGCAATCGCTTTTTCAAGTGGGTGGTAATTTGGGCGGATCGTTAGGTCCGCTACTGGTTGCTCTATTGGTGGCGCCTTATGGACGGACTCATATCGCTTTGTTTTCTATACTAGCATTCGTCGCTATTTTGGTGATGATTCCTATCTGCCGTTGGTATAAGGCGTATTTGAGTCGGGTGAAATGGCAGAAGAAGTCGGGTGAGACGCATGTGGAGATGCCTCTTTCTTTGGGAAAAACAGTCTTTTCGATCTCGATATTGCTGACCTTGATTTTCTCTAAATATATCTATATGGCTAGTTTGAATAGCTACTATACCTTTTACTTGATCCATAAATTCGGGGTGAGTGTACAGACTTCGCAGATCTGTTTGTTCGTCTTCCTGATCGCTACGGCCATAGGAACCTTGGCGGGTGGTCCTATCGGTGATAAGATAGGACGGAAATATGTGATTTGGGGATCGATTCTAGGGGCAGCCCCATTTAGCTTGTTGATGCCGCATGTGGGATTCGTTTGGACGATCGTGCTTAGTTTTTGCGTGGGGTTGGTCTTATCATCGGCGTTCCCGGCTATTTTGTTGTATGCGCAAGAGTTGCTTCCTTATAAATTAGGTCTTATCTCGGGACTTTTCTTTGGATTTGCTTTCGGTGTGGCGGGTATAGCCTCGGCCGTATTAGGAAATATGGCGGATCATTATGGAATAGAGGCTGTCTACAACGTATGTGGCTTCATGCCTCTTTTAGGACTGGTCACTTGGTTCCTTCCCAACTTGAAAAAGAAGTAAAAACAATCCTCCCTTTTTCGCTGTTATTACTCCAACTGAACGTCAATTACTAAATGAGTTTATGGTGAGTAATATAGTATCTTACAGTATTCTTTTGCTGTATCTTCTTCCATGTGCTTCATGGAGCCAAGGGAACGATGTGGATTTAAGCTTGGAACAATCTCTCGACCTGCTTCATAAGGAAAATAAAAGCTTGAAAATAGCAGGGAAAGAAGTGGAATGGGCTCGGAATGAGCATCAAAAGCTAAACGCTTTTTGGTATCCGTCGGTGAACGCCGCGGGTGCTTTCGTACATATGTCGAATCCGATAGAGGTACGGCAGTCGCTGAGTAAATATACGGAACCGGCGAAGGAGTTTGTCCATAATTATATCCCGGATAATGAGCTGATCATGTCGGTATTGGATAAGATCGGGCAAGGTACTTTCTCGCTTCCGCTGATCTCCCAAAACATCACTTCTATAGACGCTACGGTGACGTGGCCTGTTTTCACGGGAGGAAAACGTATCTACGCGAACAAGATCGGAAAGACGATGGTCTCTATAGCGGAGGTGAATAGGAATCAAGTGGATGCCAACCAACAATCCTTATTGATCGAGGCTTATTTCGGGCTTCGTCTGGGACAAAGTGTGGTGGACGTAAAAACGGAAGTGTACAATTCTTTGAAAACCCATTATGACCAAGCCCTTAAATTAGAGCAAAACGGGATGATCAATCGGGCCGAGCGTCTGTTCGCTCAGGTAAGTATGGACGAGGCGAAACGAGAACTGGAATCGGCCCGTAAGGATTTAGCGGTCGCTCAACAGGCGTTTAAAAGCTTGATTAATATGGAGGAGGGGAGTGACGTACGTACCACGACTCCTTTATTCATTAATGAGGCGCTTCCTCCGGCTCAATACTTCAAGGATCTGGTTCCGATGAATAATTATATAGTCAATCAATTGAAATTGCAGCAGGTTGTAGCCGATAATCAACTAAAGATCGGCCGGTCCGCTTATGTCCCGAATATCGCTTTATTCGGCAAACAGACTTTGTACGCTGATGGACTGGATAAATATTTGTTGCCTCGTACGATGGTGGGAGTTGGTTTTACGTGGAATATTTTTGATGGCTTGAACCGGGAGAAAACCATCCGGCAGGCAAAGATCGCTAGTCAGTCGCTTCGTTTGGGTAAGGAGAAGGCGATTACGGATCTGGAGGTCGGTATCGATAAATTCTACAGCCAGCTACAAAATGCCTTGGATAACGTAAAGGCTTTGGATACGACGATCGAGATGAGCCGGGAACTGGTCCGGGTGCGGAAGAAATCCTTCCAAGAGGGAATGGCTACTTCTACGGAGGTAGTCGATGCCGAGGTTATGCTGGCGAAGGTGAAGACCGCTTTTCTTTTGGCTTATTATCAGTATGATGTAGCCTTGATTAATCTGCTGTCTGTCTGCGGTACGCCGGAGCAGTTCCACCAATACAAGATGGAGGGAAAGACCGAGGAGCTTTTGGGGAATTGAAAATTGAAAATTTAGGAGTTATGGATAAAACTAAGAGATATTTGAGTGTGGCCTTCGTCGCAGTCTTGGCGATTGTTATAGTTGTCTCGTTGATCGGGATGATCTTGTTGAAAAAGAAGCCGGTGATCTTGCAAGGGCAGATCGAGGCAACGGAAATACGTATCTCCGGCAAGTTACCGGGGCGTATCGATACCTTTCTGGTAAAAGAGGGACAGAATGTACGCCAAGGCGATACCTTGGTCGTCATCAATAGTCCGGAGGCGTTGGCTAAATATCAACAGGTGAACGCCATGGAGAACATCGCGAAGTATCAGCACCAGAAAGTGGATGAGGGTACACGAAAGCAAATCATCGCTTCCTTGCAACAATTGTGGAATAAATCCAAATCGGATTTACAATTGGCGAAGATTACCTATGATCGGGTCAATGCCTTGTATAAAGATAGCGTGGTAACCTCACAGCGTAAAGATGAGGTGGAGGCCATGTATAAAGCGGCTGAGGCCGCCGAACGTGCCGCTTATAGCCAATATCAAATGGCGGTAGACGGGGCGCAGATACAAGATAAGGAGAGCGCCCGCTCGTTGGTGACGGCGGCGCAAGGAACCGTGGAGGAGGTGGCGGCTCTTTTACAGGACGCTCGGTTGACGGCTCCGGAATCGGGACAAATCTCCGCTATCTTCCCGAAACGGGGAGAGTTGGTTGGGGCCGGGATGCCAATCATGAACTTAGTCGTATTAGATGACGTGCATGTGGTATTGAACGTACGTGAGGATCGTTTGCCTTTATTTAAGATGGGAGGAACGTTTGTCGCCGATGTACCGGCGATCGATAAGAAGGATATTGAGTTCAAGATCAATTATATCAGTCCGTTGGGCAGTTTCGCTACTTGGAAATCTACCAAGCAGACAGGTAGCTATGACTTGCGGACCTTTGAGATACATGCCTTACCGGTGGAGAAGGTGGAGGGATTGCGTCCCGGTATGTCCGTACTCTATCAACTCCCTTGATACTATCCAGTTGTAGAGACGGGGCGTGCCCCGTCTCATCCCCTCGAAATAGTATTTAAAGTTACTGTCGGACGGTGGGAGACGGGGCACGCCCCGTCTCTACAACTAAATAATTTATTGTCGCTATGCTAAAGAAGAGTCCTTTCTATATGGTTTTACGTCGGGAACTGGATCGCATGGTTTCCCGGAGGTTATATTTCGGGGTGTGTATCGTGTTGCCTTTGTTCTGTATATTCTTCATGTCTACGATTTTTGGAAGCGGGCAGATGGAGAATATACCGATAGCGGTAGTAGACCAAGACAACACCTCCATGTCTCGGGAGATCATCCGGCAGGTAGAGGCGGTACCGACTTTCCGGGTAACCCGGCATTATACGGACCAAGAGACCGCTCGCCATGCTACCCAAGCAAAAGAAATCTACGGTTATTTAGTGATCCCCAATCAGTTTGAGGCGGATGCCACGGCGGGGCGTGACGCTACTTTATCGTATTATTACCACTATGCCTTGTTGAGCGTGGGCGGTGAGGTACGTGGGGCCTTCGAGACCCTGCTGCGTACGCTTTCCCTCGCCCCGGTGGTTGTGCAAGCTACGGCGATGGGGCTGGGGGAGAATCAGATAACCACCTTCCTATTACCGGTACGATCCAGTAGCCACCCGCTGTTCAACCCGGATCTGGATTATTCCGTTTATCTGAGCAATCCTTTTTTCTTTGTCTTTTTCCAAGTGATCATTTTGCTGGTTACGGTGTACGCTATCGGTAGTGAGATCAAGTTCCGGACAGGCGATGAATGGCTGGAGGCGGCACGGATGAATATGTTCGTGGCGGTGGTGGGCAAGCTGCTCCCTTATACGACTATCTTTTGTATCATGAGCGTCTTCGCTAACTATATCATGTTCGGGGTCATGCATATTCCTTTCGCTTGCGGTTTCTGGCCATTGAACTTGACGGCGATCTTATTCGTGGTCGCTACGCAAGCGTTGGCGGTATTCCTGTTCTCGTTGTTTCCCGCTATAGCGATCGTGATTAGCGTGGTGTCTATGGTCGGTTCGCTGGGGGCTACTTTATGCGGCGTTACTTTCCCGGTCGATTCCATGTACGCTCCCGTACATTACGCCTCGTACCTGTTTCCGGTACGGCATTTCGTGGAGATCAACCAGAACTTATTGTATGGCGATTACGGATTCCCTTATACATGGGTAAACGTAAGTTCGTTGTTTGCGTTTATGTTATTGGCATTGGTGCTGTTGCCACATTTGAAAATCGCTATTTTAAGTCATAAATATGAGAACATCCGATAATATGAAAGGAACCTTGGCGGATATCGCTTCCTTGGTCAAGGACGAGTTTAAGACGATCTCCACGAGCTACGCTATCTTGCTCGTCTTGGTAGGAGGTATATTTCTCTATGGCCTGCTGTATAATTATATGTATGCCCCGGATCTGGTGCGTAACGCCCCGGTGGTAGTCGTCGATGACTCAAAGACCGACTTGAGCCGGGAGTACATCCGTTTGCTGAACGCCACTCCGCAAGTCTCGGTAATCGCCGATGGTTTGGATTACGCTGAGGCGCAGGAGTGGATGAAGGAGGGGGATGCCGTAGGTATCTTGTATCTTCCCTCTGATTTCGAGACCCGGGTGGCACGAGGGAATGAGTCCCTGTTTATCATGTACCAGACGACAAGCGCCTTCCTATATTATATGGCGATGCAGGAGGCTTCCAGCGGTGCCATGTTGGCGTTGAACGATCGGTATCGTCCGGAGATGTTGGTGTTCTTGCCCCAGCAAGACGCTTCCAAGATCGTTTCGGCGCAACCCATATCAGTGGTCGGGACGGCGTTGTATAATTTTACGGAAGGATATGGAACCTATTTGATCCCGGCGGTATTGATCGTCATTATGTTCCAGACCTTGTTGATGGTGATCGGTATGATAAGCGGGGAAGAGCGGGATTCGGGTACCATCGTTCGTTTCGCCTCCGAGGGATTATCCTTTGGCCGGATCGCTAGGGTGATAATCAGCAAGACCTTTGTGTATTGCGTATTGTATACGATTTTCGCTTTGTTCTTGTTGGGCTTGATACCGCTATTGTTTGGCCTGCCGGATATCGGTAATTATCTGAACACCTTGATCCTGCTGATACCCTTTCTGTTGGCTACCAGCTTCTTTGGGCTGGCCGCCTCTTATTTCTTTACGGACTCGGAGGCTCCGTTATTGATGATCGCCTTCTTCTCGGTAGGCTTGATCTTCCTTTCCGGAGTCTCTTATCCCTTGGAATTGATGCCTTGGTATTGGCAGATGGCCCATTATATCATTCCGGCGGCTCCCGCTACGCTGGCCTATGTACAGCTTAACTCGATGGGAGCGTCGATTGAGCAAGTCGGTGTGGAGTACGTGACGTTGTGGGTGCAATGCGTCGTTTATTTCCTCTTGGCTTGCTGGGTGTACCGGCGGAATATCTTAAAGGCGAGCCGTGCCTTGTCGTCATTGTAGCTCCCGTATCCTCACGTCGATGCCGCTACCTTTCAAGGCGTCTTTCAATTCGCCTATCTTCGTATCCCCGTAATGGTAAGGGTATAAGATTTTAGGCGAGAACATCCGGGCCGCTTTCGCCGCTTGCGGGACGGTCATGGTATAAGGCTGGTTGATGGGAAGGAAAGCGATGTCGATGTCTTTCAGGTCTTTCATCTCCGGGATGTTTTCCGTATCGCCGGCTATATAGACTCTTAGTCCATCGAACGTGAGGATATAGCCATTATCCCGGTGGCGGGGGTGATATTTATCCCGTCCGGGTGTGGTGTTATAGGCAGGGACGGCCTCTATCTTCATATAGCTGATGGAGGTATCCGTATCGCCGTTTTTTAGGACCTTCCCTTTTCCCAGCTTCTTTTGGCTGTTCTCGTTGGCGATGATTTCCGTACTGTTTTTCTCGACAGCTTGTATCGCTTTCGGGTCCAGATGATCGCCATGCTCGTGGGTGATCAAGATGATATCGGCTTTCGGGAAAGTCGTATAATCGGCGTATTCGGAGACAGGATCTACCTGTATCGAATGATTGTCGTACGTAAGCATCAGGCTGCCATGCTTGATGAACGTGATGGTCAGTTCTTTTCCGCTCTTGGTCTTGAAAGAATCCGAGGCGAAGTTACTAGCGGAGGCTAAGCTCGCCATGAATAAACTACACATAAGCATACATGTTTTTAGTCTCATAATCTTGCGGTTTTTTAGTGTTTCCGCAAATATAATCATAATAGATTAATTCCCTAATTTGTTCGGCTATCCGGTATAAATATTTACATTTGCGACGTATATTCTGATAACATGAAAACGAAATGAGAAGAATTGTTCTGTTGATTACGATTTGTTGCCAAGTATTTTGGGTGGCGGCGCAAAAGAAAGCGCCCAAATGGATGGATAAGCAACGAAAGGCGGTGGTTACCGTCACCACTTATGGAAAAGATAACCAGAAGAAAGCGTCCGGTACGGGATTTTTCATAACCGAGACCGGTGAGGCGTTGTCCGGCTATTCCTTGTTTAAGGATGCGGCGAGGGCGACCGTGACCGACGCTGACGGAAAAGAATATCCGGTAAGCCGCATCTTGGGGGCTGATGAATTATATGACGTGATCAAGTTCAAGGTAGAGGTGCCGAAGAAAGCCGTGTTCTTGCCGATCGCCCGTGAGCCGATCTCGCAAGGAGCTACCGCTTATCTGATGCCTTACTCGACCGGTAAGATCACGAAGTTCGGGGAAGGACCGGTCTCGGAGGTCAGTAAGTTGAAGGAGCCGTTCAGCTATTATAAATTGTCGATGGCGCTGGAAAGCGGGCAGGTAAACGCTCCTGTATTGACGGCGGACGGCGAGGTGTTCGGCTTGGCGCAGGAAGACGCGTCGGGGAAGAAGGAAGATTCCTACGCGGTCTCGGCGGGATATGCGAATAGCTTGACGATTCAGTCGGCGGACGCCTTTAATTCCACCTATAGCCGGATTGGTATCCGGAAGGCGTGGCCGGCGGACGCGAGCCAAGCGCAGGTCTCCTTATACCTGATGGCAAGCTCGCAAGACCCGAAGACGTATCTGGCTACCTTGAATGATTTCATCGCCACTTTCCCGGATTCTCCCGACGGGTATTTGAACCGTGCCAATCATTACGCTTACCACCGTGCGGATCTGGCTCCTACGGAGGCCGAGCAGGGGGCTTGTCTGGATAAGGCGTTGGAAGATATAAACACGGCTTCCCGCTTCAGCGAGCGGAAAGGGGATGTCTGGTTCAACCGAGCCAAGCTGATCTACGGTGTGGCCGCCGCGGATACGACCTTGAATAAGGAGCAGTGGACCGTCGATGCCGCTACCGAGGCGATACAAAAAGCGATCGGGGAGGAGGACTTGCCGGTCTATCGCCAATTGGAAGGGGACATCCATTTTTATAAAGGAGATTTCGAGCAGGCGTTCGCTGATTATATGAAGGTGAACGATAGCGATATGGCTTCCTCTACCTCTTGGTATTGGGCGGCGAAGGCGAAGGCGAATATCCGGGGCGCTAACTTCGGGGATATCATCGCCTTGCTGGATAGCGCCATCGCCAAATGCGGCAACCCGCCAACGAACGAGGCCGCTCCCTATATCTTGGAACGGGTGGATCTCCGCTTGAAACTGATGCAATACAAGGAGGCCGTGGACGATTATGATTTATACTACGATCTCTTGAAAGGACAGGTCGGCGACCGCTTCTTCTATTACCGCGAGCAAGCGAAGTTCCGCATGAACGATTTCCCCGGAGCCTTGGCTGATATCCAATCCGCGATCCGCTTGAATCCGGGCGACCCGACTTATCCGGCGGAGGAAGCGTCCGTATATATCCGTATGGAAAACTATGATCAGGCGTTGAGGAGCTTAGAGAATGCCTTGCGGATCGCTCCGGATTTCGCCTCTTGCTACCGTCTGCGAGGCATCTGCTACGTCCGTCAGGGTAAGAAGGCGGAAGCGTGCGAGGCTTTCAACAAGGCGAAGGAGTTGGGTGATCCTGTCGTGGACAAATTAATAAAGGAACATTGTAAGTAAAGATGCACCCGGGCGGGTACGTACGTGTATCTGCCCGGATGTAAGGCACCGCTTATCTCCCTATGAACTTCTTGAACGCCTCTACCTTGTCGTTCAATATCAATTCCTCCGGAAATCGTGTCTCTTGCAATAACTCGTAGATATGATCGTACCGGGCTATATCGAAAGATATATGCGCGTCGCTACCTAAAATCACAGGAACCTCGTATTTCTTGCATAGGCGCAAGATCGTGAGGTTATTATCTCTGGCGGTGAGTTTCTTGCGGACCGGGTTGAGAGAGCTGTTGTTGATCTCCAGCAACGTGTGATGCTCTTTGGACGCTAATACGATAGGCTCGAAATCCACCTCTGCCGTACCGTCTCCCGGGTGACTGATGATGTGGACATGCGGGTTGCGGATCGCCCCGATCATCGCCTCTGTATTCTGCTCGACCGTTCCCGGTTTGTAGCAAAGCGAGTGGATGCCCGCTATCCGGATATCCAGCATCGGGAAGTACTCCTCGCCCAGATCAATCGTACCCTTATAGTCGATGATGTTCAATTCCGCTCCGAGCAATAACTCGACACCGTATATCCGGCGGGGAACCACATGTAGGTTGCGGAAGTAAATCGGGGAGCATGTCCCCGGTATGCCGGGGGCATGCTCTGTTATACCTAGTAACTTCAATCCTTTCTCGGAGGCGGCCACTGCCATTTCTTGCAGGGTGCTAAAGGCATGCCCACTGGCTACCGTATGGGTATGCACGTCAAGTAACGTCTTCATAAATTCGTCTTTAACCTACCCGCGAAGGTAGTTATTATTTGGTGGATACCCAATTCCCGAATAAAATAAGCGTCGTGCGAGATCAGCAAGATCGTGCCCCTGTACGCACGGACCATGGAGGTGATAATCTCGATGCTTTGGATGTCGAGATTATTGGTCGGCTCATCTAGGATAAACAGGTCCGGAGTCTGGTTGCTGATCATCAGGCAGCAGAAAGCCAACCTCATTTTCTCGCCTCCGCTCAGCTTCCCGCAGCTCTTCTCCCACGTGTCGTGCGGGAAGAGGAAACGGTTTAGCAAGGTCTTGATCTCGTGCTCTTGGAAATGACGCTCGTTGAAGGCTTGCGCTTGCTCGTACACCGTCCGGTCGTTCCGGACGATCGAGTACTCTTGGTCGATATAGATAGAGGAGAAATCCGCACGGATCAAGGAACCGCTACGAGGCGGTAACTGGCCGGTAATCAACTTCAGCAAAGTCGTCTTGCCGGAACCGTTATCACCTTGTATCAGCCACCGTTCCCCACTCTTGATCTGGAAGCTCATCGGGGAGGGCCATAGATCGCCGGCCTCGGCGTAACCGAAATTGATCTCCTTGGCGGTAACCAATATCTTGCCTTCGTGTAAGCCGGATGCGCTGAAATCCAGTTTCATGCCTTGAAGGTCGGGTAGGGAGGAGCGCATTTGCTTTAGCTCGTTGGCAAGGTTCTCCATCTTGTCCTCGTGAACCTCTTTTAGTTTGGAGGCGCTTTTCTCGGCGTTCTCCTTCAATCCGCCCATCATGATCCGGGGGATTCCTTTCCGGACGCTTTGCTTCTCTCCCCGGGATTCATGCTTTTGTTTTCGCTCGGCTACCTCACGGGCGGTTTTCCTGACCCTGCGAAGCTCTTTCTCCTTCGCTTCCAGTTTCTCTTGCATGGAAGCCTGTTCCTGTTCTTTTTGTTCCTTGTAGAAATCATAATTACCCCCGTAAAGGGTGATCCCCCCGACGGATAATTCCGCTATGGAAGCTAATAGGTTCAATAAGGTACGATCGTGGCTGACGACCAACAAGGTGATACGGCAAGACGTGATGAAATCGTATAACTTCTCCCGGCTACGCTTATCCAGATGGTTAGTCGGCTCATCCAATAGTAGGATCGAGGGTTGGTGGATCTCGATTCCGGAGAGGAAAACCTTGGTTTTCTCGCCGCCACTTAATGTGCGCATCGGTTGGGAGAGGAGGATATGCTCCAAACCCCAAGCGTGCAGGGCGGCGAGGCTCCGTTCCTCGATCGTCCAGTCATCCGCCAGCGTATTGAAATTAGAGAGGGAGGCGTCGCCCTCGGTAATCGCCCGCAAGGCTTCTAGTTTCCCGTCGATACGTAGGGCCTGGGCCACCGTCAGGTTATCATATTGCCCGAAATGCTGGGGTACGTAATAGGGTGGGGTCGGATAGATAATCTCCCCTTCCTGCGCTTGCAAGGTTCCAGCCAAGATACGGAGGAAGGTGGATTTTCCCGATCCGTTGTTCCCGACTAAGGCTACCTTTTGCCCCTTGTTGATCGTCAAGTCGATCCCCTTGAATAAGACTTGATTGTCCGGATGTATATACGTGATTTTTTGCGCTACGATACTCATAGTGTGAACTGATTTAAAATGTGAGATACTAAAATGGATAAGAAATACCGATGATGATCGGTTTCACTATAGCCTCGAATCTGTCGTCACGAAATCAGCCCTATACGGATAGAGGGCTTTCCGGATGGAAAGAACGACATCTTGAGATAAATTAAGCGGCTATTCTCATTGGAGTAATTATATAGTTATATAGGGACGCAAAGTTAGGAATAGTTTTGGGTTTAGGCAAATGAGTATATACTTTCATGTACAAAAGGGTATGCTTTTGCCCTTGAAAGTATATACTTATGGGGATAAAGCCTAGAATTTCTTTGTTTGCTTAAGGATATAGAACTTGGCTAAGTCGCCCGTGATGGGTTGCTTCTGCTGGTCCAGCATTTTCAGTTGGCCTTCCTCTACCTTATAATACGTGATATCTCCCCCTTCTTGTTTCGTTGTCAAGACGTTACCGTCCAGCGTGTAAGTTCCTTTATCATTAAAAATACCGTCTTTCTCGTCAATATATTCGGAGCGGAGGGTAAAGGTTTTATCCTTGTTCAATGTCAAGGTCGTTTTAATACCCGGCGAGCTGGCGGCCGGTAATGTCCCTTCGTAAACACCCCAGTAATCCAAGGAAGTCTCTGCGTTGTGCATATCCGGTACTTGGGCGGTTTCCTGCTTGTTCTTGTCTGTTTGCGTGGCGTCTGCCTTTGGGTTGCCGCTACAGCTGAATAGGGCTGCGGCTACCGCTACTACTAATACATATTTTTTCATGTCATTCAATTGAATTATAAGTTCTCGTTATTTAAAACCAGTTTGTAGGTTGTTTTGTTGCGTACCGATATTCAAATAATAAGGATCGTGTCTGGGTTCCATCTGGCGAAAAAGCATTATCTTTGTGTTGTAAAACATAGATAACATTTTTATTCGTAAGATTATGTCATTACCAAACGATCCGATGATGCTATTCAGCTTCATCAATATGAAACTTCGTGACAATTATTCTTCCCTCGACGATTTATGCGAGGATTTGCAAGTGAACAAGAAATCCCTTCTTACAAAGCTTAAAGACGCTGGTTTTGAATACAGCCCGGAGCATAATAAGTTCTGGTGATCGGGAGTGATCCTAGCCCGGTAAACCTATGAGATTCGAACCATAAGTCAATGACTTACGTATCGTAATCCATTGACTTACGATGCGTAATCCAATGGATCGCATACCCCGGTCGACAAGGTTGTCTCCATCAAGTCTCACTCGATATAGTTCTTGACGATCTCTTTCCGGTCCGTGTACTTCGGATACTTAAAAGCCGGTATGCCGAGCGCCATGATCGCTTGTATCTTGCCGTCGATCCCTAGAGTCTTGGCGAGCGTATCTTTTCCTTCCTGCCGGATAGCGGTGAGCACAAAGCCCATATAGATCTGGCTTACCCCAAGCGATTGCGCCATCAAGGAGGCGTTTTGATAAGCGAGGTTAGCGTCCTCACTTCCGAATCGGTTGGACTTCGGTGTATGGATCAGTAGCAGGGCGGTGGCTTTCCGGAGAATCGGATCTTTACCCGCCTTGTGTTCCTCTTTCAACCGATTGAATACCGGTACGTATTTATAGACATCCTTCATAAACGGCTTGACCACACATTTCACGACGGGATTCAATAATAGCTTCGCCAAGGAGTCGAACACGCCTATCGTATAATCGCTCACCTGCCGTAGCTTTCGCGGATCGGTGACGACGGTGAACGAGAGACTTTGGGAGTTTGTAGCCGTCGGCGCAGAATGAGCGGCCTCCACGATCTTGTCCAGCATCTCCTTGGGTACGGGCCTCGAGGTCAATGTCCGGTTGGAACGGCGTGACTTGATCAGCAACATCACCTGCTCCGGCGTAGGCATCTGGCTGTAATCGATCGTATGCGTTTTCTCCGGCGGGAATTCGCTGTGTAGCACGGAACCGGTCGGACATACGTCCACGCAATGCCCGCAAACGATGCAGCTTTCCACACGTACCAGCCCGATCGTCTCTCCGGCCCTTTCTTGCGTGAATATATCCGAAGGGCATACCCGTACGCATTTCCCGCATTTGATGCAACTCTCTTGGTCTATGTTTAGTGTCATCCTTTTCCTCCTTTTGATAAGTAAAATAAAAACTCCTGCAACCATCAAGATTACAGGAGTCTATATATAAACAATTATTTTATTGTTTAGTTGATTACTTCTTCATAGCTTCCTCGATAGCAACCGCTACGGCAACCGTAGCACCTACCATCGGGTTGTTACCCATACCCAAGAATCCCATCATTTCTACGTGAGCAGGAACGGAAGAAGAACCAGCGAACTGAGCGTCACCGTGCATACGGCCCATTGTGTCCGTCATACCATAAGAAGCAGGACCAGCGGCCATGTTGTCCGGGTGCAAAGTACGGCCCGTACCACCACCAGAAGCAACAGAGAAATACGGGTGACCGTTCTCCATACATTCTTTCTTATAAGTACCGGCTACCGGGTGTTGGAAACGAGTCGGGTTTGTAGAGTTACCCGTGATAGATACGTCAACACCTTCCTTACGCATGATAGCTACACCCTCACGAACGTCGTCAGCGCCGTAGCACTTAACTTTCGCACGAAGACCGTTAGAGTAAGCTTTCTCCTCGATAACGTTCACCTCACCTGTCATGTAGTCGAACTGAGTCTGTACATACGTGAAACCGTTGATACGAGAGATGATCTTAGCGGCATCCTTACCTAAACCGTTCAAGATAACACGCAACGGCTCTTTACGAACCTTGTTTGCCATCTCGGCGATCTTGATAGCGCCCTCAGCTGCGGCGAAAGACTCGTGTCCAGCCAAGAAAGCGAAACACTTCGTCTCCTCACGAAGCAAACGAGCGGCCAAGTTACCGTGGCCGATACCCACCTTACGGTCATCCGCAACAGAACCAGCGATACAGAATGCCTGCAAACCGATACCGATAGCCTCGGCAGCCTCGGCAGCGTTCGTACAACCTTTCTTGATAGCGATAGCGGCACCTACTACGTAAGCCCAGCAAGCGTTCTCGAAACAGATCGGTTGAGTTTCCTTACACATTGTATAAGGGTCGATACCCTTAGCATCGCAGATAGCCTTTGCGTCTTCGATACCGTTGATACCATATTCGTTTAATACCGCGTTGATATGATCAATACGACGGTCATAACTTTCAAATAAAGCCATATTATTTTTTTACTTTTTAAAATTCTTATTTACTAGGAATAAAGATATCAGAAAGTTGAAAACCAATACACCGCCACAACAAGCCACGTAAAACGCCAACCACGGTTTCTCCGGCTTCATCACGAAATACGTGATAAGCGTAGCCACAGCCGTGATAACACTCAGCCCGATGAGGACACGTGTAAATGTTTTCTTATTCATTACGAGGATCGATATATTTTACAGCTTCTTTGAAACGACCGTAAGAGCCTTTCGCCTTTTCCAGTGCCTCGTTAGCGTCCATACCCTTCTTAACCATATCCATGAATTTACCCAAGTGGATGAATTCATAACCGATTACTTCGTCATCAGCGTCTAATGCCATGCGCGTGCAATATCCCTCGGCCATCTCCAAGTAGCGGGGACCTTTAGCCAATGTACCGAACATCGTACCCACTTGGCTACGCAAACCTTTACCAAGGTCTTCCAAGCCAGCGCCTACAGGCAGACCTCCCTCTGAGAAAGCGGACTGTGTACGACCGTAGACGATCTGCAAGAACAACTCGCGCATAGCGGTGTTGATAGCGTCACAAACAAGGTCTGTGTTCAATGCTTCCAAAAGAGTTTTACCCGGAAGGATCTCAGAAGCCATAGCCGCTGAGTGAGTCATACCGGAACAACCGATTGTCTCTACAAGAGCCTCTTGGATGATTCCTTCTTTAACGTTTAATGTCAGCTTACATCCACCTTGTTTCGGCGCGCACCAACCGATACCGTGAGTCAAACCAGAGATATCAGTGATCTGAGTTGCTCTAACCCACTTTCCTTCTTCAGGAATCGGAGCGCACTGGTGGTTAGCTCCCTTCTTTACAACACACATGTGTTGAACTTCATGTGAATAAATCATAATCGCTAATTTATTATATTAAAGTGTAATAAAACCTTATGCTAATTTTATAGTAATATCGCTTTCTCTAAAGATCGCACAAAGATAGATTTTTTAATCCAGCCATGCAAGAGGCGGGATTTGTTATTTGTCGTTAGGGTATGGTTTTAACGGTTCCCCATTTAACAGGATCTCGTACGTGATAGGGGCGATCTTTTTCATCATAAGGCCTACTCCGCAATATTTTTCTTGCGACAAGCGGATCGCCTTGTCTATCTTGGCTGCGTCTTCCTTGTTCCCTTGGATATGGTAGGTCATGTGGAATGCGGTGTATACCATGGGGATGGTGTCGGAGCTCTCGGCCTTCACGTCAATGGATACTTTCTCGAAACGTACCCTCATCTTGTTGAACAAAGGGATTACGTCCATGGCGCTGCATCCGGCTAAGGCTACGAGCATTAGGGCTTTGGGACGGGGGCCCTCGTCGTTGCCCCCGTTCTCCATATCCCTGTCTATTGTCACCTTATGCCCGTCTAGCAAGGTCTCGAATGTCAAGTCCTTTTCCCAGTTTAGAGTGATTTGAGCGGACATGTTATTCTTGTTTATTTTAGTATTTCTTGAAGTTTAGCGTCGATCTCCTCGCCATGTAGGTTCTTGGCGATGATCGTTCCGTCCTTATCCACCAATACGGTGTGAGGGATGCTGTTTACCCCGTATAGTTGAGCACCGGAGTTTTTCCAGCCTTGCAAGTCGGAGAGTTGGGTCCATGTGATATTCAGGTCCTTTACGCCTTTCGCCCATGCGTCAGCCTTGCTATCCAAGGAGATACCAACGATCTCGAAACCTTTGTTCTTGTATTTCTTGTAAGCGGCTACCAAATTCGGCATATCCCGGCGGCAAGGAGGACACCAGCTTGCCCAAAAATCGATCAACACGATGTTCTTGCCATTGCCTACGAACTCGGATAGCTTGTGCGTCTTACCGTTCGGGTCGGCCATCTCGAAGTCCACGAACTTCTTGCCTACGGCTACGGTTTTCAGTACATCTAGGTGAGCCATGAGCTTATCGATGTTCGGAACGGCCTTGAAAGCGGAGTCCGCCTTGGCGATAATCTCGTTCTGGGCAGCCTCGTCCAAGCTATAACGGAAATCGTATAATAACTTGGCGGCGGATTGCTTGGTCGTATTATTCAATATGTAAGTCTTGACGGCATCGGTTACCTTTTGGTCGATCTCGTCATATTTCTTCTCGGCGGCGCTTACGACTTCCTTGTCCTCAGATTTCATGTCGGCGGAAAGCTTCTCCAAATCCGCACGCAAAGTCTTCATTTGTGCTTGCAGGGCTTTCAATCCGTCATTCTCCGGTGTTCCAGAAACGGCGGAAGCGGCCTCGTCAAGAACAGCCTGTAATTTACCGTTCTCCAGTACGAATACGCTTGTAAAAGGAGCGTTCTCGCCGGAAGCGGCACGTTTGGGTTCCACGACATCCTCGGCGAAGGCGAGTTTGCGTAGGGCAGGGGCGTTCTGTGTTCCCTTGAACGTGAACGTGCCGTTCTGCACCAATGCGCTATCCATTGGGGCGGCGTCTTGTACGCCATATTCATACAGGTAAACGTATTTTCCGTTTAGATCGGTGTTCGCTACGGTACCGTTGATCTCGTAACCCGGTTTTTCGCTGCATGCGGCTAGGAGCAGAGCTGATGCGGCAAGAGTAAGATACTTTTTCATTTTGTATTTGTGTTATGTAAGTAATGTATTAAAATATGGAATATTGACTTCGCGAATATACGAAGTCTTTTGGGAAAAAACGTTGCCCGATGACATTTACATAAGGCTTTGCTCCGAAAAAAGAAATATTCTCGCTTATCTTATCTGTAGAAGAGTGAATTTTTAAGTATAGTGTTGTTTTTCAATTTATTGCAGTTTTGTTGTTTTTTATGCTTAGGAAACTTTAGTTTCTTCTAGGGAAAACAAAAGTTTTCCTATGAATAAACAAAAGTTTCTCCCGTATAAAACTCTTGTTTCTATCGGAAGAAACAGATGTTTCTTTTAGAAGGTCGGCTATGTCTCCAATGAAAATCTGTCCGAGTTATTGAAATAAGTGGAGTTTTATGTACTTTTGAGGACTAAACAACGGACGATTGAGACAATGACATTTAAAGAAGTACTTCAAAGATTCCGTACCGGATCTTTTACCGAAAGAGAAAAGGGAGCGAAGTTTGAGAAACTGATGAAGAGATGGTTCCAAACGGACCCTCGCTATGCGGATAAATTGCAGGAGGTTTGGCTTTGGGAGGAATTTCCGGGAAAAAAGGATTTCGGCGGGAAAGATCTTGGTATAGACTTGGTGGCGAAAACTGATTTGGGTGATTATTGGGCCATCCAGTGTAAATGCTATGACGAGAAGGCCGTCATAAGCAAGGCGGTCGTAGACTCCTTTATATCCACCGCTCATCGTGCGTTTATAGATGATTTAACCTTGAAGACCACGTATTTCAGTAACCTGATCTGGGTTTCTACCACCTTGCGCTGGGGAGCGAATGCGGAAGAGACGTTGAAAGGTCAAGACATTTCGGTGACTCGTATCAATATGCATGAGTTGGAGGCTTCTCCGGTTGATTGGGATAAACTCTTGAAAGGGGATACGGGAAAAGCGGCTTTACGGGAAGGTAAACAGCCTCGCAAGCATCAGTTGGAAGCGATGAAAGCGGCTCATGAATATTTTAGGGTACATGACCGGGGAAAACTAATCATGGCTTGTGGAACGGGAAAAACGTACACCTCCTTGGAGATCATAGAGCAAGAGACCGGGGGCAAGGGACTGATTTTATTCATGGTCCCCAGTATCGCTCTTTTAGGACAATCGCTGAATGCTTGGATGACAGATACGAAATACAGGATGAAGGCTGTTTGTATTTGCTCGGATTCCAAGGCTTCCAAAAGGAACGATTTCGATAATGACGAGACGAGTATCATCGATAACCCATTGCCCGCCACGACAAATATCAACTCGATAAAACGGCAATTATTAGGCTATAAGGATACGGACGGACTGGTTGTCGTATTCTCGACCTATCAAAGTATAGATGTCTTGGCCGAGGCGCAGCGAGCGCTATTGGAGGCTGATCCGTCTTATGGTATATTCGATTATATCGTTTGCGACGAGGCGCATCGGACAACCGGTTTTAAGCAAAAAGGTCGTGATGAGAGTCATTTTACTAAAATACATGACAATGACTTGATCCGGGGGAAAAAGCGTCTTTACATGACGGCTACTCCACGTTATTATAATGACAATGCCAAGGCGACGGCTAAAGACAAGGATTTAGTGTTGTGGAGCATGAATAACCCGGACTATTATGGCGAGGAGTTTTTCCGGATCGGATTCGGACGTGCCGTGCGTGAGGGACTGCTGACGGACTATAAGGTATTGGTGCTGACGATTAGCGAGGATGATATCCCGGATTCTATCCTAGAGGATGTCAAGGATAAGCAACAAAAGGAAATAAAGATGGACGACGCCAGTAAGCTCATCGGTTGTATCAATGGCTTGTCCAAACGTATAAAAGGAGATAAGGGGGTTACGAAGGAGGCGGACCCGGTATTGATGCGGAGGGCCGTGGCGTTTTGCTCGACCATTAATCCGAGTGAGCGGGGGAGCGGTATCTCTTCCAAGGGGTTTGCTGCCGTGATGCCTACGATGGTGAGAAAATATAAGGAATCCTTGTCGGAGGAAGTACGGGAAGAGGTCGTGGATATCGAGGTTCAACATATCGACGGGGCGATGAATGCCGCTACACGGGAGGAGAAGATCGCTTGGCTGAAGGAGGAGACCGGCAATCCGAACGAGTGCCGTATTCTATCGAACGTGCGTTGCTTGTCCGAAGGGGTGGATGTGCCGGCTTTGGACGCTGTTCTTTTTGTCGCTGCCCGTAATAGCGAGGTGGATGTCGTGCAGAGCGTGGGGCGTGTGATGCGTACGTTCCACAAGGGGGCTTCGGATGAGAAGAAATATGGTTATATCATTGTCCCGGTAGTCGTTCCGGCGGATGTGGAGCCGGAGAAGGCGATGGAGGATAACGAGCGTTTTTCCGTGGTCTGGAAAATCTTGAATGCCTTGCGTGCCCACGACGATGAGTTTAACGCTACGGTCAATAAGATACATTTGAATAAGGTGAAGCCTCCCAAGGTGGTTGTCGCCGGGATACCGCAAGGCTCGGGTCGGATGCACGGGAAGGATTGGATGCCCGATCCGCAGGATCAACAGACGGGGGCGACCGAGCTAAGTAATGAGGAAATCGCTCGCCAGTTGGAACTTCGTTTCGGTTCTTTGCAAGATGGGATCTACGCGAAGATGGTCGAGAAGGTCGGAGATCGCCTGTATTGGGAGAACTGGGCGAGGGAGATCGGCTTGATCGCCCAGAAATTTATAGAGCGCATCGCCCGTGTCGTGAAAGAGGGATTGCACAAAGAGGCTTTCGTTGAATTCTTGAATGGCTTGCAAAAGAACTTGAACCCTTCCATTGACGAGGGACAAGCGGTGGAGATGCTGGCGCAGCATATGATTACACGTCCGGTATTCGATGCCTTGTTTAAGGACTATCAGTTTGTCAAGAATAATGCGGTCAGCCGTAGTATGCAACGTATGTTGGAGCTACTGGAGAGCGAGGCCATGGAAAAGGATACGGAGGTATTGAATAAATTCTATGAGAACGTGCGCATGAACGTAGGCGATATTGACAATCTGGAAGGAAAGCAGACGCTTATCAAGAATCTGTATGAGAAGTTCTTCAAGGGTGCTTTCCCGAAGACCGTGGATAAGCTGGGTATTGTTTATACACCCGTGGAATGCGTGGATTTTATTATCCATTCCGTTGACGATATCTTGCGCAAGGAATTTGATTGCAGCCTTTCGGATGAGAATGTGCATATCTTAGATCCTTTCACGGGGACAGGTACTTTCATTACCCGTTTGCTACAAAGCGGTTTGATCCGTCCGGAGGATCTGGAACGTAAATATAAGAATGAGATTCATTGCAATGAGTTGGTCTTGCTTGCTTATTATATCGCTGATGTCAATATCGAGAGCGTCTTTCATAGTCTCGTAAAGCGAGATACTTATTTGCCGTTCGAGGGCATTTGCTTAACGGACACTTTCCAGACAACCGAGAACGAGGAGAATGTTTTGGATCAGACTTGGTTTCCCGAGAATGCGGCGAATGTGGATAAGCAAAAGAAAGCTCCGGTACGGGTTATAATGGGTAATCCTCCGTACTCGGTCGGACAGAAATCGGCGAATGATAATGCGCAGAATTTGAGTTACGCTCATTTGGATAAACGGATTGCCGAGACGTATGCCAAAGCCGCTCAAGCGACTAATAAGAACTCTCTTTATGATAGTTATATTAAGGCGTTTCGTTGGGCGAGTGATCGTATTGCGGATTGCAAGGATGGGGGTGTGGTAGCTTTCATTAGTAATGGGGCTTGGATTGATGGAAATGCTCAAGAAGGATTTAGGAAATGTCTTGAGGATGAATATTCGAGTGTATATGTGTTTAATTTAAGGGGAAACCAACGTACGAGTGGTGAGTTATCTCGTAAAGAAGGCGGTAAAATATTTGGTTCAGGTTCTCGTACGCCTATATCAATTACCTTTTTAATAAAGAACCCGGAAAAGAAAGGAAAAGCGACGATTCTGTATCATGATATTGGTGATTATTTATCTCGTGAGCAGAAGCTTAAAAAGATAAGTGAGTTTGGTTCCGTTGATTCTAGTAAATTACAATGGGAGATTGTTGCTCCGAATGAGAAAGGGGATTGGATTAATCAGAGAGGGGATGTGTTTGATTCTTTGATACTTTTGGGTGATAAGGATAATAAAGCTAATAAGCAGACTCTATTTAATGCTGTTTATGCAAGAGGCATAGGTTCTTCCCGCGATTCATGGGCTTATAACTATTCGAGACAAAAAATGCTTGAGTCAATGAAACGATCAAATGAGTTTTATAATGAGCAAAGATTAAAATATCAAGAGTATAAAAGGTATAATCCGAATATTGATGTTGTGAGTTTTATTGACAATGACCCATTAAAAATAAGTTGGAGTAGAGCTTATAGACAAGATGTAGAAAAAAATAGAGAGCATTTTTATGATGTTAAATATGCCTCTATAGGGTTGTATCGCCCATTTTCAAAGCAAAATTTATATTTTGATAAGACTGTTTTAAATGATGTAGGACCTGTTTTTAATATGTTTCCGACTTCTATTCATCAGAATTTAGTGATTTGCGTGAAAGGAATCGGAGATAAAGATTTCTCTTGTCTAATTGTTGATTGCATTCCTGATCTTCAGGTTATTTTTAATGGTCAATGCTTCCCTCTCTACTGGTACGAAGAAAACAAGAACAAGCAACAAACCTTGTCCTTATTCGATACCGAATCAAGCGATGATTACATCCGTCGAGACGGAATTACCGACTGGATACTGAAAGAAGTCCGTACCCGTTTCGGTAATGCCCGGAAGATCACGAAAGAAACCATCTTCTACTATGTGTATGGCTTGCTTCATTCCCCGAAATACCGGGAAGCCTTTGCGGCCGATTTGAAGAAATCCTTACCACGTATCCCGATCGTGGAAGATATAGACGCATTCCTCGATTTCTCCTATGCGGGTAAGCAACTGGCTAATCTGCATCTGAATTATGAGGAAATACCTGCGTATGAGGGCGTGACAGTCATTGGCGACAGGCAAAAGGAGGAAGCCCCGGATGGTCGTATGATTGCCGGAACTACGGATCTATATGCGGTCAAGGTGGATTATAAATACTATGAGGTAGAGAAAATGCGATTCCCCAAAAAGGGGCAAAAGGATACGATTATCTACAACAGCTCGATTCGCATAGAGAACATACCCGATGAGGCGTATGAGTACATCGTGAACGGTAAATCCGCTATCGAATGGATCATGGAGCGCTATCAAGTGAAAACCGATCCAAGTAGCTTGATCAAGAACGATCCGAATGACTGGAGCCGTGAGCATGATAACCCCCGTTATATCTTGGACTTGCTACTCTCCGTAATCAACGTGAGCGTACAAACCATGGAGATCGTCAAAAAGTTACCGGATTTAAAGTTGGAATAAGAAAATAGTAAAAGGGGCTTCTTGTGAGGAATTGATATTTATTATTTTATAATCTAGAGATACACCTAGGGATAAAGCTTGCATGCATATAAAGTCTTTATGTAAAGGAGCTAAAAAGGTGTGTTTATACGATAAAGTATTATGTATTTGGGGCGGACGATGAAGGAGTTGATCTATATTGTCAGACCTGTTTTAGGAAATCGGCTTGTAAAGTGTTAATCATTCCTTCGGAACCAATTTTAGGGTGATTTTTCAATGAACATATCCCCCTGTCTTTTTATTAATACGGATTTTTTTCCTTATATTCGCGTCACTTTTGAACACGTATCAAATAATTTCTAAATAAATCAATTAAGAAATGACAAAGAGTGCATTACAAATCGCAAGAGCAGCTTACCAACCGAAGGTACCCGCTGCGTTGAAAGGTGCAGTGAAAGCCGTTGACGGCGAGTATACTCAATCAGTAGCCGATCAGGAAGAAATCAAGAAATTGTTCCCGAACACTTACGGAATGCCGATCGTTACATTCGAGAAGAGTAACGAGGAGAAGGCTATGCCTGTCATGAACGTTGGTGTGATCCTTTCCGGTGGTCAGGCTCCCGGTGGTCACAACGTGATCGCTGGTTTGTTCGACGGTATCAAGGCTCACAACGCAGATTCTCGTCTGTATGGTTTCATCTTGGGCCCGGGCGGTTTGATCGATCATAAATATATGGAATTGACGGCTGATATTATCGACGAGTACCGTAACACGGGCGGTTTCGATATGATCGGTTCCGGACGTACGAAATTAGAGACGAAAGAGCAATTCGATAAAGGTCTTCAGATCTTGAAAGAGCTTGATATCAAGGCTTTGGTTATTATCGGCGGTGACGATTCTAACACGAACGCTTGCGTATTGGCCGAGTATTACAAGGCTATTGGCGCCGGCGTACAGGTAATCGGTTGCCCGAAGACGATCGACGGCGACTTGAAGAACGCCCAGATCGAGACCTCTTTCGGTTTCGACACGGCTTGTAAGGTTTACTCCGAGGTAATCGGTAACATCCAACGTGACTGTAACTCCGCCCAGAAATACTGGCACTTCATCAAATTGATGGGTCGCTCCGCTTCTCATATCGCTTTGGAGTGCGCTTTGCAGACTCAACCGAACGTTTGTATCATCTCCGAGGAGGTTGAGGAGAAGAATATGTCTTTGGACGATATCGTTACTTACGTGGCTGGTATCGTGGCTAAACGTGCCGCCGAGGGTAATAACTTCGGTACGGTATTGATCCCTGAGGGCTTGATCGAGTTCGTTCCGGCTATGAAACGCTTGATCGCCGAGTTGAACGACTTCTTGGCTAAGCACGACGCTGAGTTCAAGATGATCAAGAAGAGCGAGCAACGTGCTTATATCATCAGCAAGTTGACGAAGGAGAACTCTGATCTGTATGCTTCTCTTCCGGAGGGCGTAGCTCGTCAGTTGTCTTTGGACCGTGACCCGCACGGAAACGTACAGGTTTCTTTGATCGAGACTGAGAAGTTATTGTCTGAGATGGTTGGCAAGAAATTGGCTGAGTGGAAGGCCGAGGGCAAGTACGTAGGCAAGTTCGCCGCACAACACCACTTCTTCGGTTACGAGGGTCGTTGCGCCGCTCCGTCTAACTACGATGCGGACTACTGCTACTCTTTGGGTTACACGGCATCTTGCTTGATCGCCGCCGGTAAGACAGGTTATATGTCTTCCGTACGTAACACGACCGCTCCCGCTGATCAATGGATCGCCGGTGGTATCCCTGTTACTATGATGATGAACATGGAGAAACGTCATGGCGAGATGAAGCCGGTTATCCAGAAGGCTTTGGTTAAGCTTGACGGCGCTCCTTTCAAGGCGTTCGCCGCTAACCGTGACGAGTGGGCTTTGACTACTAGCTATGTATATCCGGGTCCGATCCAGTACTTCGGTCCGACGGAGGTTTGCGACCAGCCGACTAAGACTTTGCAGTTGGAGCAAGCTTAATACAGACTTATACATTATAAATATATAAGCTAGAGAGGATGTCATTTATTTGGCATCCTCTTTTTATTTACATACATTTGCCACGAGATCTTAAACCTAAAAATAAATCTTTATAACACATGGATTCCATGAAAAAGAAAATCGCCTATCTATTGCTCCTTTTGATGCTGATACCTGTCGGCTCGTTCGCCAAGGAGAAACGTACGTTCGAGATCAAGGACGGTCATTTTTATGTAAACGGGAAGGTAACCCCGATCCTCTCGGGTGAGATGCATTACCCTCGTATCCCTCATCAATATTGGCGGCATCGCCTTCGGATGATGCGAGCGATGGGCTTGAATACGGTCGCTACCTATGTCTTCTGGAACCTGCACGAGACGGAGCCGGGTAAATGGGATTTCGAGGGAGACAAGAATCTGGCCGAGTATATCCGGATAGCGGGAGAGGAGGGATTGATGGTAATCCTCCGTCCCGGCCCGTACGTATGCGCCGAGTGGGAGTTCGGTGGTTATCCGTGGTGGTTGCAGAATATACCGGGCATGGAGATCCGCCGGGATAACCCGGAGTTCTTGAAACGCACGAAGCTTTATATCGATAAGCTTTACGAGCAGGTCGGCGACTTGCAGGTATCGAAAGGCGGCCCTATCATCATGGTGCAGGCCGAGAACGAGTTCGGCTCTTACGTGGCGCAACGTAAGGATATCCCCTTGGAGGAGCATCGCCGCTACAACGCCAAGATCAAGCGGCAATTGGCGGACGCCGGTTTCAACGTGCCTCTGTTCACCTCGGACGGAAGCTGGTTGTTCGAGGGCGGTTCCACCCCGGGAGCGTTGCCTACGGCGAACGGGGAGAGCAACGTGGAGAACTTGAAAAAGGTGGTGAACGAGTATCACGGGGGAGTAGGCCCGTATATGGTAGCCGAGTTTTATCCCGGTTGGCTGATGCACTGGGCGGAACCATTCCCCGATATAAGCGATTCCGGCATAGCGAGGCAGACGGAGACGTACCTCCAAAACGATGTCTCTTTCAATTTCTATATGGTTCATGGCGGTACGAATTTCGGTTTCACCAGTGGCGCCAATTACGACAAGAAGCATGATATCCAGCCGGACTTGACCAGCTACGACTACGACGCCCCGATCAGCGAGGCGGGTTGGGTGACCCCGAAGTTCGACTCGATCCGCAACGTGATCCGGAAATACGTCACTTATGACGTCCCCGAGGCCCCAGCCCCTATACCGCTGATCGAGATCCCGTCGATCTCCTTGACGAAGGTAGCCGATGTGTTGGCCTTGGCGAAAGAAGGGGAACCGGTAGCGTCTCCGACACCTCTCACGTTCGAGCAATTGAACCAAGGATACGGCTACGTCTTGTACTCTACCCATTTCAACCAACCCCTGAAAGGCCGTTTGGAGATACCGGGCTTGCGTGATTACGCTACGATCTACGTGGATGGCGAGCGTGTCGGCGAGTTAAACCGTTGCTTCAACCAATATGCGATGGAAATCGATATCCCGTTCAACGCTACCTTGGACATCTTGGTGGAGAACATGGGGCGTATCAATTATGGCGAGGAGATCGTACGCAATACGAAGGGGATCATCAGCTCGGTCAAGATTAACGGCAGCGAGATATCGGACTGGAAGATGTACAAGCTCCCGATGGACCGGATGCCGGCTTTGGTCTCCGGCGAACCTTATGTCTATAAGAATGGCTCGCCCGAGGTAGCGGCGTTGGGGAATAAGCCGGTTCTCTACGAGGGAACCTTCCACCTGTCCGATACCGGCGATACGTTTATCGATATGGAGGATTGGGGAAAGGGCATTATTTTCATCAATGGCATCAATATCGGTCGCTATTGGTACGCCGGCCCTCAGCAAACGCTTTACATACCGGGCGTATGGCTGAACAAAGGAGAGAATAAAATCGTTATTTATGAGCAGCTGAATAATGACCGGAAGTCGAGCGTACGGACGGTCAAGACTCCTGTCTTGACAAAACTAAAGAAAATTGCAGCCATGGAGAAAAAGAATCGTTTGATGGAAAAAACAGTAAGCCCGTTTAGCGTGGATGAGACGATGCGGCGGATCGAGGAGATTATCAAGTCTCAAGGAGGTTCCGTGTTCGCCATGTTCGATCATGGGCGAAACGCTAGCGAGGTAGGGATGAAGCTGCCTCCGAATAAGGTGATCGTCTTCGGCTCACCGAAAGTCGGGACTTTATTGATGCAGCAAGATCCGTCTATCTCTTTGGAGCTGCCGCTACGTATCTCCGTTTGGGAAGATGCGGACGGCAAGGTTTGGGTCGGTTCCCCGAATCTGGAGACGATCGCCTCCGAATACGGGATGGAAAACAGCGGCGTCATCGAGAAGATGCAAGAGGCCGTAACGAATATCGTGAGTAAATCGATAGCTGGTAGCCGGTAAGGCTCATGGATCTAATGCGATAAGAGCTTAGGAGGATGTCGGTAAAACGGCGTCCTCTTTTCTTTTATATGGCCCAAGAGACTCATTTACCGTGCTGTAGATTGATAATAAGGTTTAAAAGTCTTTGGAAAAATTAGGAATAGATTGTATTTTTTATGCGGTTTTTAACATATTGTTGATTCTTGTGAAGGTGTCTTTTTGTTAACAAGAATAAGCCTTATTGGGTCTATAATAGCTATTTGTACGAACACATATCCGCAAGTTCAAGGGAATGTGAAAAAAATATGCATACTATTGTTGTTTATTGAGAATAATAATTTATATTTGTACCCATATCCGAAGAGTGGATATAATTATTAATGTTAACCTATTTTTGTGTTATGATGAACAAACAGTTGGCTTTTGTTAAAAGCGGGCTGGGTTTGGCACTTTGTTTCCTTATGGTCGGTGCGGGTGTAACCCCTCCAATCCATGCGTCTAACGCGAATGTGTCCATCTCCCAACAAGCTAAGAAAGTTACCGGTACGGTAACTGACGCAAAGGGTGAACCCCTTTTGGGTGTGAATGTTGTAGTAAAAGGTACTACAAACGGTACGATTACCGACCTTGACGGTAAGTATTCCTTGGAAGTTGAGCCCAACTCCATTTTAGTCGTTTCCTACATTGGTTATGTATCCCAACAAATTCCGGCTTCGGGAGAAGTGGTAAATGTGACTTTGAAAGAAGATACGCAAAACCTTGATGAGGTAGTAGTAGTAGGTTACGGTACGCAGCAGAAGAAAGATATCACAGGCTCCGTGGCAGTAGTCGATACGAAGGACCTTTTGGCATCTTCCGGATCTTCCGCTACCCAGCAGTTGCAAGGTAAGGCGGCCGGTGTATATATCGGTCAGACCGGTTCTCCGGGTTCTCCTTCAATGGTTCGTATTCGTGGTATCAATACGGTTAATGATAACGGCCCATTATACGTAATTGACGGCGTGTCAACACGTAATCAGGATCTAAGTACTTTGAATCCGAACGATATTGAGAGTATGCAGGTATTGAAGGATGCCTCTTCTGCCGCTATCTATGGTGCGCAGGCTGCGAACGGTGTTATCTTGATCACGACGAAGAAAGGTACGAAGAGCGGGCAACCGAGATTAACGTACGACGGTTATATTGGTGTCCAGAAGACGGGTAAGAAATATGACGTGTTGAATTCTATGGATCGCTTGAACCTAGATTGGGAGGCGCAGAAGAATAATATTGCTATGCGTGATATCGGAGGTTATCCAAGTAATCCTCAATTTGGTACGGGGGATAGACCTTCTATCCCGAATTACTTGACACAATCAGGTGCTCAGGGTTCTACTACAATAGATCCGAGCGACTATGATTATCCTACTACAACTTACGCACCATTCTCAGATACGGACTGGTGGGATGAGTTAGATCGTGCCGCCATGATTCAAAATCACCAGATCGGCTTGTCCGGTGGTACGGAAAAGGGACAGTATAACTTAAGCGCAAACTATTTCAAACAAGACGGTACGGTAATTGATTCTTACTATCAGCGTTATCAAGTGCGTGCGAATACCTCTTTCAATGTACGTGACTGGTTACGTGTGGGTGAGAACTTAACGTATGCTTTCACGAAAGATAATGGCTTGAGTGCGAATGGAGCGGAATCTAATCCTTATTCGTGGACATATCGTGCTTCTCCTTGGGTTCCGGTATATGATATCGCAGGTAATTTCGCTGGATCAAAGTTCTCCGGTACGGGTAACTTCCAGAATCCGGTAGCCAATCAAGTCCGTAATAAGGACAACTATTATACTCGCAACCGTATCTTTGGTAACTTATGGGCTGAGGCGGATATTTTCAAGGACTTGACATTCCGTACGAACTTCGGTATCGACTATACGAACCGGTATTATTATCGCATGGAAAAGAAAAATCCGGAGTTCTCAGAGTCTATGGGACAGAATAACTTTGAGGAACAAAGTGAGTTTAATTATCGTTGGGTATGGACGAATACGTTGACCTATAACAAGACTTTTAATGATATCCATAAACTTACCGTTCTGTTAGGTACGGAGGCTATCCGTGACGGTCTGGGACGCAAGTTGACCGGTCGTCGTTACAATTATTTGTTTGAGGATAATACGAATAGTTGGGTGCTGAATATGGGTGAGAATAACAACCAGCGTTTGGCGAATTCCGAATATAAGGGTGAGTTTGCTTTGTTTGGCTTGTTCGGCCGTGTAAGGGGGGTAAAACGAAATGTGTAAAGACCTACTGGTAGGGAAAATGACCATACAATAAGAATATCAATAAGTTATACGGGTGAAGAGTAGGAGAAGTGTGCAAAACGAAAAGTGACACAGCCTTTACACTGGGCTTACATCGGTGGCCTGTTTTGAACGGTTTTTAAACGGTTTCTTTACATTGAGGCTTACACTGGTTTAGTATTGGGCTTGTACAGGCGTAAACGGGGCACATAGGGGCGTTTTGTTGGCTCGGGTGGGCATTTGCTTGCCGGAGTGGTAAAGAGGTTTTAAACGGCCTCTTTTCTTTTATCCGGTTTCGATTATGATCGTGAGAAATATTTCTTTGATTATTCCAAATAATTATTATTTGGTATCTTTGCGAGAAAGAAAATACCAAATGAGTTATGACGAAGGTTATCCATGTACATTTGATCTATGAGAAGAAGAACTATTATTTCGGCAGTCTTTCAGCCATCTTTGACGTGTTGACGGAGGCAGAAGTAGGTATTACCAAAAGCAGCCTTCTACACGCCGGGATGATCGATGGAAGCTGCAAAATAACGAAACGGGCAATGATTATCCAGTCGCACCTGATAAGAAGCGGTAAGTAGTTGTTTTATTAGTATTTAAGCCGTATTTAAACGGCTTCCCTTATGATAGCGGGTTTCCTACCGATTTGAACGGTCGGAAATACCGCTTTTTTGGGTGTTGGGGATGCGATTGGGGATGCATTTGGAGGCGCATTTTTACTAAAACAAAAACGAAATGTATTATAAGGGGATGCGTTTGGGGATGCAAAACTATATGTTTTTGTGGTACATTTACCTATATATAATACTTCGTTGTGGTTCTAATACGGGGTTTTTGCGCATATTGAGTAGTATAAAATCATAAGTTTTTTATTATTGCAGCCTATATAATAAGGCGTAAATATCTAAATATCAAAATAATCTATGCATACTTCCCAAAACTGCAAACACTTTTCGTATCATATTGATAGGAATCTCCTGTTCTCCATATTCAGGACTCTTATTTGTGGGTATTAAACGAACAAAGCCTTTTCTTTCTGACATGCGTATTCGTTTAACTGTTCTGTAATTGTCTGTTATAATTCCATAGATTTCACCGTATGGCAAATACTCAATCGGGTCAGTCATTTCTTTCAGAGCAATAAAATCACCATTATTTAATTCTGGTTCCATTGAGTGACCAGTGATATTACACCAAACAACGCCTTCTTTATTGTATGGTGGGAAATTGATGTAATAATCAGGGTTATTGGTTTGATCATTTAGTACTAAATCAAAGCCACCAATGAAATCTACATTATAATAAGGTGCTCCTTTATATTCATAGTTTACTTCGGGTAATTCATTTTTTTCTATATCTTCTTTATTATCAATCAATTCTAATCCATTATTTTTTAACATTGAACCTCTACCAGTAAGAAGCCAATCTGAATTAAGATCAGGAAATGCGTAGAGTATTTTCTCGCATTTGTCAGAGCCTATATTCTCACCCTTATCTAATGCTCCATTAGATAATCCAGATTGTTGGTAAAATTTGTATTTACTAATACCTTTATTTTCAATGTATTGCTGTATTCTTTGAACTGTGCCCATAATTTTATTAGTAAATTTACTCGCAAAATATTTTGTTATTAGAAGATTTACTATTAATATTGCAGTGTATTTAAAATATAAACACGCCTCAAAGATATGAAAAGGCGGCCATATAAACGAATATTAGAAGTAAAACTTAAAAATGACAAAGGATATGAATGACGAGATTCAAGAATGGCAGACACAAAGCGTGAAGCACAAAGTTGCTTACGTGTTGATGATGGACGGTATCAGTTTCAGATACACTGAAGAGACCGGGATTGTGTTTTCCGCTCCCGATTTTTATGTAAAGAATCTTATCCGGCGCTTGATGAGTTGCTACGGCGTGAGTTTGAAACCGATTATAAACGAATATAAATAAGAAACGATGAAGGCAAAAGTGATTATCGCTCAGGCGACGGCAGAAACAGTAGGATTTCTTTACGAACTGGTTAAGGGAATGGCAGAGAAAACAGCTATCAAGTCTTATCCGAGCGTGGACTGTCAAGCCGTGTTCTTTCCGGTGGATAAACATGACCTGTCTTTTGTGAAGCGGGTATTGGTAGATAGGAGCTTTTCTTTTAGAGTGGAAAATGCTGAGTAACAACAATAACAGATTAAGATAGATATAGAAATGAAGAGACGAATCATAGTAGAATATGGAGAGGTAAAGCGGATCGCTTTGCTGATGAATTGCACGCCGGAAATGGTATCATACAGCCTGGCATACCGGAAGAACACCCGGCTGGCGCAGGCGATCCGGAAAATGGCTTTGATGCGTGGCGGCGTTGAAGTGGGTGACGAACCGATAAATGATACAAACCATGAGGAAGAATTTGTTAAAACTGTTTGAAGGTGAATTTGTCTGGTGGCACACCCTTACCGGGAAAGAAAAGCTGTATGTCGTTTACTTCCTGGTCAGCTTCACCTTGATGGTGGGATTGACAGACGGCAATTCGATTGGGGTGATGTTTTTGGTCATATTGAACTTTGGCAATTCCGTGCGGCTGATAAAGAGAGTGCCGATAGACAAACTGGAAGATTATTAGCAGGTAAAACAACTGAGTGATGGAATATTTTGAAAACGAACTATGTGTAACCTACGAGGAGCTTACCTCCGGCGATGATCCTGTTATAAAGTATAACACTTTGAAAAGTAATATCGCAAGAGGCAACATCCGAACTGCTCATCGTGGCGGTGGCGAAGGTTCCTACGCATTGATAATCTATTCCTCGCTCCGTGAAAAATACAAGGCCCGTTATGTGGCGAAATATGGTGATCCGGTAGAAGTATTAAAACTACAGCGTATGAGAGACAAAGTGAAAATGGACGAAAAGGCCCGTATATTCTATGAAGACCATGAATATGAAATGAATGGTATTCAAACAAAACTCCGCAAAGAACTGATAGCGGAATACACCCTGAATGCCTCTGTACTGAACGCATTGGTTGAGGACGTGGAAAAGAAAACACGTGATCGCAAGATGTACGGTAATAGCCTCGCCACCGTATGGGAAAGCGTAGCTGCCACCAGCGAGAATTTGCGCAAGATATACCATCACACTTTGCCGGAGAACTTGCCACGTCTAAGGGAGAAAATTAACCGTTATAAAAAAGGCAGTTACGCCTCTCTCATTTCTGGTAAAGTGGGCAACTCCAGCACGGTAAAGATAACCGAAGAGGCAGGCCGTTTTCTGATCGCTTTGAAACGCAGCCGGGTTCCGGTTTATACCGACTCACGGATATTCGAGGAATACAACCGGGTGGCACCGGAAAAGGGCTGGAAAGAACTGAAGAGCAAACGCAGCCTGACGATGTGGTTTAACCGCCCGGAGATACAGCCGCTTTGGTGGGACGCCGTACATGGCGAGATGTCGGCGCACCAGCGTTTCGGCCGCAAGCATCGTACGGAACTGCCCTCACGCCGCGACACGCTTTGGTATGGCGACGGTACGAAACTGAACTTGTATTATCAGGACGAGAACGGGGATATGCGCACCACGATGGTGTACGAGGTGGTGGATGCCTACAGCGAGGTTCTACTGGGTTATTACATCAGTGATCACGAGAACTTCGAGGCGCAATATAACGCCTACCGCATGGCCGTGCAGGTTAGCGGGCACAAGCCTTACGAGATCGTGCACGACAACCAGGGCGGACATAAGCGGCTGGAGAAGGAAAAGGGAAAGAAAGAGCCGGGTTTCTTTGATCTGATCTGCCATGTGCACCGCCCGACAGCCCCCTATAGCGGGCAAAGTAAGACGATAGAGAGCATCTTTAACCGTTTCCAACAACAGGAATTGAATAAGGACTGGCGGTTTACCGGTATGAACATTACCGCCAAAAAGGAGAGCAGCCGTCCGAATTTGGAGTTTGTCGAGGCGAACAAGGACAAACTTTTCACTTTGGAGGAACTGAAAGCCCACTACGCTGAAGCACGCAAGGCATGGAACGAGGCCAAACATCCGGCGACCGGGATTCCCCGCATTGAGATGTACGAAAAAAGTGTAAACGAGGAGACGGACGTGGTGACGGTCTATGACATGGTGGACATCTTTTGGATATGGACGAAAAAGCCTGCCACCTTCACTGATTCGGGCATAGAGATCACTATCGGCGACAAGAAACTGCCTTACGAGGTGTACGAGCGTCCCGGCGTGCCCGATCATAAATGGCGCATGAAAAATACCTATCGCCGGTTCCATGTCAAGTATGATCCGAACGACCTTCGCAGTATTCGCCTGTATTGGGAGGACAATGCCGGTGGCCGGCGGTTCGAACGGGTGGCCGAGCCTTACATGGTCATCCATCGTGCCTTGCAGGACCAGACGGAGGGCGAGGCCGCCTTTATACGTCGGGAACAGGAAGCGAACATTCAGGATCGTATCGACCGTCAGGTGATTGCCAAAGAAATAGAATACGCCTACAATGTAGCCCCGGAACAGCATGGTCTGAGTACGCCGAAACTGAAAGGTGTAACCGCCGAGGTGCAACGTGAAATCGACCGCCGTACAGGGAAGTATAGCCAGAATCCGGAAGAATATCGTATCGGTCGTGCGACCAAGAAAGCCAGCCTCCTTACATGGGACCAGCTGAAGGAGAATAAGGTTGTTGACATGCGCAAGGTAGCAGGCAAACTGTAAAGCAAGAAATTATAATCTATAAAATATAAACGATATGAACGAACTAAGTACCAAAGAAAAGGACGTGATCCGTGAGGCACTCCGGACATACGTCGCCAAATATCCGAGCCAGAACAAGGCGGCGGGCAGCTTGAAGAACACCAGTGTCGGCACGATCAGCAGTATCATGAACGGCAAATATGAGAATATCTCGGACGAGATGTTCCGTAATATCGCCTCACAGGTAGGCTGTCGGTCGAAAGATACCGGCTGGCAGATCGTGGAGACGTCCGCCTATCAGGAAATCCGTTATGCGCTGGATGACGCCCAGCGCTGGCGCAACGTGACGTGGGTGGTCGGTGAGGCCGGATGCGGAAAGACGACGACGGCGCGCCTTTACACGGAAGAGCACAAGGAGGTTTTCTACATCCTTTGCTCCGAGGATATGAAGAAGGGTGACTTCGTGCGTGAGATCGCCCAAAAGGTCGGGATCAAGACGGACGGGCACAATATCCGTGAGATCTGGGGCCTGATCCTGGACGACGTGATACAGATGGACGCTCCGCTTTTGATCTTCGACGAGGCGGACAAGCTGACCGAGCCGGTGTTCCATTACTTCATTAGCATGTACAACAAGCTGGAGGATAAAAGCGGAATCGTTTTCCTTTCCACCGACTACATCAAGAAGCGCATCAGCCTCGGTTTGCGCCACCAGAAACCCGGATATAAGGAGTTTTTCAGCCGCATGGGGCGTAAATATTTCGAACTGGAGGAAACGACCGCCGGCGATGTCTACTCCATCTGCGTGGCCAACGGAGTGCAGGACAAGAAGAAGATCGAGGAGGTGATCCGGGATGCCGAGCCGTGCGACTTCGACCTTCGCCGCGTGAAGAAGGCAATCCACCGAGCCAAACGGATGGGTGAGTAAAACAGCGTTTTAATAACATTCAAACACCGTTCAAAAGATATGAAACGAGCATTGAGCGTCCGGGATATACTGGACAAAAAATATAATACTTTCCCCTTCGAGGGAAAATGGAAAGAGGCGTTCGGAACACCGGAGCGTGTCGGCGTGTGGTTTATCTGGGGAAACAGCGGCAACGGTAAGACGTCGTTCGTCATGCAACTTTGCAAGGAGCTTTGCAAGTATGACCGTGTGGTTTACAACAGCCTGGAAGAGGGCGCGTGCCTGACGGTACAGAACAACCTGAAGATGCACGGCATGTCGGAAGTAAGTCGCCGGCTGGCTTTCATACAGGAGGACATGGAAGCGTTAAAAGCCCGCTTACGTCGCCACAAGAGTTATAATATCGTGGTGGTTGACAGTTTCCAGTACACCCGCATGAGTTACCGTGACTACATCGCACTGAAAGAGGCCTTCCCCGGCAAGCTGTTCATCTTCATCAGCCATGCCAAAGGCAAGAACCCGAAAGGTGATGCGGCCGAAAGCGTGATGTATGATGCCACGCTGAAAATATGGGTCGAGGGAGGAAAGGCTTTCAGCAAGGGACGGTTTATCGGTGAGACCGGCGAGTATGTCGCCTACCCGAGGCTGGCCGAGGAGTATTGGAGTGACAATGGGACAAAAGCGGTGGACCATGAATAAGAAAAGGATTTACCAGTTAGGCATGGAGCCGCAATACGCCGCCCATGTGCTCCTGCTCTGGAACGAGGGCGAATATCCCGGTGACATCCGGGTACGGCGTGCCAAGACCGCCGGTCTGATAGTCGTCGAGGTCGAGGAGTTGGAGCTGGCTGACAAAATCGTGAACGCCACCCGCTGCAAGGTGGCTATAAAGGAAGTCGAACAACATAAATAACAGGATCATGGATGAAGTGATAGAAGCAATCGTAAACGACGCGGAGGAAAGAGCAACGGCCTTTTCCCCCGGCGACCAATCATTCATTTACAGTGAAGTCTCAGACCGCCTGTCGGATTTATCGCATACGGCGCTGATGACCGAGTACGGATTTAAAGAGGAGGATTTCGAATGAGCAGGAACTACGCACGTTTTTATATCCTCTTGAACCGTCTGCCCACGGAGGATAAGGACGAGTTGAAAGCCTCGCTGGTCAGCCAATATACCGGAGGACGAACCGAATCGCTCCGGGAAATGACCGTTAACGAGTACGATGCCATGTGCGAGGACATGCAGCGTATGGATGAGAATTACAAGGCGCGGGAAATCTACCGTGAGCAGCTACGGCAGAAACGCTCCACGGTGCTGAAGTTGATGCAAAAGCAGGGTATTGACACGACCGACTGGAACCGGGTGGATGCCTACTGCCAGAATCCCCGGATCGCGGGCAAGAGGTTCGCCCGGCTGACGACCGGGGAACTGGATACGGTAGCTATCAAACTTCGGATCATCCAAAGGAAAGACAGGGAAAAGAACACGGATTATTCACAACTAAATTAATTAAAGCTATGACAGAAGAAAGAAAAGCCGTTGAAATGACGGACGAAGAACTGAAACAGTTTGAGGCGTTCAAAGAAGAACAGGCCGCGAGGAAAGCCAAGGAACAGGCCAAACGTGATCGCGAGGCCTATAAGGAATTGGTGGACGAAACCATCGAGGGGGCGATCCCATTGCTCCATGACCTCAGCCAGGGGATCAAGGAAACGAAATTGGCGATATTGAACGACTTTCGCAGCGTCATCAATATGAAGGCGGAAGTATTGAAGTTGAAAAAAGACGGCCAACGTACAGACACCTTTACCAATTCCGCGGGTGACAAGCGTATCACCGTAGGGTATTATGAGACCGACGGCTACCGCGACACGGTGGAGGACGGTATCGCCATCGTAAAGGAGTATATCGAGGGGCTTGCCAATAACGAGGAAACGAAGGCGCTCGTTAAGATGGTACTCCGTCTGTTGGCTCGTAACGCGCAAGGAACGCTGAAGGCGAGCCGTATCGTCCAACTTCGTAAGATAGCCGAGGAATCGGGAAACGAGCGTTTCATGGAAGGCGTGCAGATCATCGAGGAGGCCTACCAGCCGGCCATCAGCAAACAGTTCATCCGGGCCGAGGTCAAGAACGACAACGGGGCATGGATAGCGATACCGTTAGGAATGACGGAGGCATGAAGGTAAAATCTGCCACCCTTACCCCCGGCTACTGGATATATGTCTGTCCCTGCGACTTTCAGTATTCGGTTTGTCGGGTGGATAAAACAGAGGGGAAATGGCTGGTATATTGTTTCAAATGCAAACAATCCAATGGAAAATATCACAAGATTATGGTAGAAAGAATAGAATTTTCTAAAAACTGGAACGGGAAATTGAACGGCGATAGCTTCACAACCATGAGGCTGCATGATCCCGTGAAATATTGCGTCGGTGCCGTCAAGCAGATTTACTTGAAGGGCATCTGGAAGGGGGATGCCCGGATCATAGACGTGAAACGCATCCACCTTTCGGATATAAACCTGTTCGTCTCAAAGTTGGACATGGGCCTTTCGGCGGAAGATTGCAGGCAGGCGCTTCGCGCCATGTACAAGCATCGCCCGGTCAATTGGGAAACCCAGCTGATCGACCTTTGCCTTCTGGAATACCTGAAGGAATCTAAAGAACCGGGATTGTTCCCGTGTCAGGAAGGGGAGGTGAGAGTATGAGCAGGAGCGTACAATCGATCGATCTTTTTATTGACAAATACACCCCCAAGACGGAGGTTGTAAAGGTAGGGGGCTTTATTTGCCCCTCCTGCAACGGGAGTGGCGGTTTCCAGGAAGAAATAGGGCGTGACGATTACAGATGGAAGACTTGCCCCCGTTGTGACGGGACGGGTAGAATGAGGGCTGTCGTTACGGTGGACTGGAAAGCGGATTACGACTCTTGAAAACCTATGATCCGAAAATGCCGGACGGCGGGTTTGGTCTGACAATGATTAATTTTTAAAACAGGGAAGAAATGATGAACAGTATTTTAAACAGGTTAAAAAGAAAAGCGGATCGACCGAATAAGACGGACGAACTGCTACCCAAACGGGAGAAAACGATCCCGCCGCATATCGTGGTCTGCAAGGTCTGCGAGGGCAAGGGCAAGAAAGGCGGTGAGATTTGCCTCCAGTGCAAGGGCTCCGGGCGCGTGATCGTATCATGTGAAGTAACAACCTATATTTCGGCTTACGTGCCGGAAAACAATCAAAAATAATCAGTTATGGAGGAAAAAGTAAAGATTTTGATGGAACTGGATAAAAAAACAGTTCAGACGGCAGCTTATTTGGCTAATATAGACCTGTCGGATGAAGTCTGGCAGAAAATGGTTGCAGAACCAATTCTTTTCCCCATGGAACTTGCGGGAGAACAAAAAAAGGAAATGGAATTGGGAATGGCAATGGCTGCTTTGGGTTTAACACTACAAAAACAGGAGGAAACAGAATAATTATGGGTTATGATTTAATACCAAAGAAAAAAGGGGTCGATTGTAAAAGCGGAATGATATTTACATGGCCCGTCATACTGAACGAAACCGGTGCTTGCTACCTGTTCGGCTATGGGGACCACACATTTTCTCCGGGGAAATATATTTATGACGGTTCCCGGAAAGATGGCAGTCCGGTAAGCAATGACGGATTTGAAGTCACAAAAGAAGAAGCCTGTATCATGGCGAGGCTCTTTAGGGGGTATGTCTCTGTAAAAAGGGGGTTGAAGGAAGAATGGGACCAGCTGTCGGAACAGGGACAAATCAAGATCAAATCCATGTTAGGGGAAAAAGCGGAACCACCGGCTGAAGAGTTCTTACATAAGATAGAAATGCTGGCAGATTTCTGTGAACAGTCAGAAGGCTTTAATATATGTTGAATATGAATGCGACGGATCAAGCCAAATTATGCAAGGCAGGTTATACCATACTTCGCCGGATGGATTATCCTTCTCCATGCATAAAATTCAAAAGTGAAGTCAATCCGCATAGCTGGAAAAGATACGGCGATTATTACCCCAGCAAAGCGGAAAGGGACAGGAGCATGAAACGTTTATTGCAAAGCAACGATATAATAGAGGATTGAATTATGAACATGAAAGATTTAGGACTGGTTCCCAGTGTGGCACAATGCGTCAAAGATGCCGAAGGAACGATGGAAATTATCAAGGAACAAATCCCAAGGTTGAGAGGCAGAGCCAGAAAGCGGCAAAGTGAGAGAAGCCTTGAATTTTTCGGGGCGGTGGTTTACCACTTGAAACGATTGCAACAGTTGGAATCGACAAAATAACCGGATGATAATTATCAATCGGCGGGAAGTACAAAAAGCTGTCCCGCCGATTGTTTTTTAGGATGGCTGGTTTAAACAAACTTAAAAACCGTCTGTCCAAACAAACTTAAAAGCCGATGCCGCCGTAAAATACGGCATAAAACTGTACTTTTGTATTAAATACATTGATTCTATGGCCAAAGGACGAGACAAACAGCTGATCAGAAAACGGGATGAAGCCCTGTGCCGCCGCTACTATTATTGGACGGAGGCGCAGAGCGTCCGCTTCGACCGTGCCCTAAAGATCCTTTCCGAGGAGTTCTTTTTGTCGGAGGAGCGCATCATGGCCATTATCCGTGAACGCAGCAAGGTCGATCCGGATATCCACCCGGTCCCCAAAGTCCGTGCGCCCCGCCTGACCCTCAAACAGCTTTCCCTGTTCACGGACGATGCCGGCTATCCAATAGCGCGGATTCATCGCGATAGCTGAACGAGAACACAAATTCATACACCTTGATGTTTCCGGGCAGGGTATAATCCCGGCTTTTGACTCTGACCAGTTCGTCCATGTTCCGGCAGAACTGGAAGTTTTGCAGTGTCCGGTATAGTTTCCCGGCCATTTCCATGCGCTCCTTGATACGCCCGGTCGTTCCGCTTCCGATGTGGGTATCGTGGTAACAGTCGATGCCCAGCCGGACGGTCAATGTTATTTCCCCCGCCTGCGTCCCCATTCCGATGTCTTTCCAGTCCGCCTCGGTATTTCCCACCAGTACGCATGGAAACGTCACCGGATAAAAATCCTCGTTTTCCGAATCCATTCCTTCCAGTTGGCCGTAGTCCTCGTCGATGTAGGCTATTTCCGGCATTTCATTTTCTATCCTTTTCAGGATTGCGATGTACAGTTCCTCCATGTTGTTTATTTTAAAATGTTCCTTATTTCCGTTTCGACGGTTTGCCCGATTTGTTTGTTCAATTCCGTGCTTTCACCGATAAACTGGCGTTGGGGGATTTTTACCTTCAGCTTTTTCTTCCGGGTAAGGGCGAGCCCTTTCCACATACCGGCTTCCGGCGGCAGTTCCCGTTGCCTTGTTTTCCCCTTTCTTTTACTCTTGGCGGCCTTTTTTCGTATGCCTGCCGCCTTGTAATACATCGCCCACGCGAACTTCCGCATCCGGGGTGTCACGGTCGGACGCGTCTCGCCTCCCCAGTTATGCGGCGGGGCGTATTCCACGTCGTTGGCCACCCTGACGCGGTAGTCTCCCGGCGTATATTTGACGGATGAGAACAGATGGTTGCGTCGTGAGAGCAGCGGGCCGTAACCTGCCGCCGCAGACTTGGAGCCGAACCGCTGGCGTTTTGTCACCGGCCAGCGCCGCAGGCCGCCATTGACAAAGCCTCCCTTGCGGAAGTTGTCCTGGTAATGGTCTTTGGCCATGCGTCCCACCTTGACGGGCAGCTCGCGTCGCATGAGCGTGTCCAGTTCCTTCCGCTTGGCCTTGAGCAAGGCTGAAAAATCTTTTATATCCATAATTTGGTAGTTTGAATAATTGCCGGTACTTTTACTGGCGACTGTTACCCATATTATTTTCGGGCAAAATAAAGATTCCGAGTTTTATTTTGAACAAGATACAAAGAATGGCCCCTATGGTGGCCGGAACGAAAGGACCGGCGACTCCCTACGCCCAACGTATGTAGTGACAGTCACACCTACGGGGGCTTTTTCTTTTATCGCAATTCTTTTGGAAGTATGACTGTCGAAAAGAATTTGATTGAACTCGCAAGAGTGGACGGCAAAGACCTGATCTTTGAGCGTCACGGTGACAAATGCTGGATTAACCTTACACGTATCGCACAGCAATTCGGTAAGAAACCTGACGACTGGTTGAAGACCAAATCTGCACAAGAGTATCTCGAAGTAGCAAGAAAGAGAATGAAGTGTGGTGAAGATATTCGAAACACTCAAGAAAGTGAATCGAAAATATTCGAAACACAAATTGAGCCTATTATTATTCGTAAAGGAAACACCTCTGAATACGAACAAGGAACATGGGCTACAGATACACGAGTGGCGAGACGATTCTTCCAGTGGCTCAGTCCTGAATATGCATGGGAAGTGGATGATTTCCTTGACCGTATAGCCCGGGGCGAACTGATAGTGAATGACAGTAGCCTGTTCCGTCTGGGTGGCGAGCAGTGGGTAAGTTGTACTGAATACTGCAAGGCTTTCGGAAAGTCCATGCACTCTTTCTATGGTCTGAAAGGCAATTATCCCCAATCTTTCTGCAACTGGAAAGGGCAGTGGTACATGAACCACCGGCTTTTCGTTATGAAGGAAATACAGGCACGGTTTGAGGACCGCCGTACCGAGTTGCGCGGCCAAGGGGACAAACGCCAGCTTTCCATCCACTTTCCTGATGAAGCCTGCATGACGGAACTTTTTTCCAAGGAACAAAAATGATGTCATAGGTTTGTACATTGCAGATTAATTTGTATTTTTGCCACAGAAGGGATAGCTTAAAAAGCGTGGCCTTGGATTGCAGTTCCAAGGATGCTGCTTTCAGGTTATCCTTTTTTGTTGGATAAATATTTTAAAATGTTATCGCTGTCAGACACACTGTGCAATTTGACACTTCCATCGATCAGCTCTCTTACGATAACCCAGCTCTTCTCCCCGTGTATGGTGATTTCGAACAGGTGCATTGTAATGTCCGGGTCATGTTTGTCCGGCCCGTATCCTATATAATTTGATTCCGCGATGACATTTTCAATTACCGGCAGCAAGGCGTTTTTCTCCGTAATCCATTTATGGGGCTGGTTAAGCCACTCCTTGATACTTGCCATGCTGACAACGATGTCCTTTCCAAAATCATTGTTATGAAGCGTCCGGGATGTTAAGAACCTGGCTTGTTCCTTAATTTCCGCGCGTTGCCTTCTCAGCCGTTCCTTGCCTTCAATTTCTTCCATGAGTTTTTCCACCGCTTCCTTGGCTCCCGTATGGGCCTCGGCCATATACGGGTGTCTGTCCGAGAACAGTCTGGCGTCCTTACCCGGATTGTTCTCCAACCCGTCCTGCGGTTTGTCGGCGGGATCGAAGTCGGGTAGGGGGGTAGGCTCCTCGTCAGTGGATGAGAGGGTACACTTGCAGTTCCATCGGTCGCCCGGCCGGTGTTTATTCCAGAAAGGATCATCAATAGGCCGTATCGTTCCCCAGAACCGGCGGTGGTCGGCTCCCGGATGCAGGGAGGTGGACGGTATCCATTTCAGGTTGGGCAGCACGTCCTTCTCGCGCTCGAACTGTCGCCAGTCGGCGGCCTGGTGCGCCCGGATTATCGCCGTATCGTATTCGGTCTCCAGCCACTGGTAGATTTGATGGTCCGCGATGGGCATGACCTCTTTCGCCCACCGTTCGAACGGTTTTAAAACGCCGTTCGAATCGAGCAACAGCGCGGCCATGTCGTTCTGCATCCGGTGCACCTTGAAGGCGGCGAACACGGCGTTGTTTCGTTTCAGTTCCTCGTAGAAGTCATGATCCGGATCATCCGCCGGACGCTTTCCGAACCCTTTGCCGGTGGCGATGTCGAGCGTATCCCGGACGGCACGGAACATCTGAAGCTCGATGTCCGTCATGGGGTGGAAGTCCTTTTCATAGACGCGGCGTACGAACGCCTCCAGCACGTCCCGGTCAAAGGTGAAACCGGAGGATACCTCGTCTGCGGCATCCCGGTAAAGGGTGTCGACTACCAGTTTAAAGCCGCCCCGTCTTTGTGCGGGGCGTGGACGAAAAAACTCTTCAGCCACGCCATGAAGTTCCTTTTCTGTCGCCCCGTGGGGGCTTCATCCTCTTTGTCCGGCTTTTCCTCGGGCTTTTCTTTTTTGCCTTCCGGTGGAACGGGTGAGGCCGGTGTTTGTGCATTTTGGGCGGCTTCCGCTTTCAGCCGCTTGTAGTTCTTCGGTTTCTCTATGCCGAACTTTTCATAGAGGAAATCGTCATCGATGGGCAGGTTGAAGTCCCTTTTCAGGGTGGAGAGGACAGTCATTTCGGTTTTCGTGTCCGTTTCCTTCTGCTCGGGGAAACAGAACTTTCCGCCGGAGGTATCGATGCCCATTACCTGGAAGATGTCGGTCATGTCGTAGTTAAGCACGTTCAGCAGGAAACGGCAATCCGACTTCAGCTTTTTGTCCTCCACCTTCTTGTGTACCGTTCCCAGGGCCTGTGTCCCGGTCTTGGAGGCTTCCGTGGTCAGCGTGTTGCCCAGTACCAGTTTCGATATCTCGCTGTTGCAACGCTCGCAGAGTTTGTCGTATAGGTCCGCCGATCCGCTCTTGTTACCCGCTTCCTTGAGGTTTAGTTCCGTATCCTTGCCATGAATGAACACGCCCAATGATCCGATACCCGTCGCGTCCTCGATGGCACGCTGGCGTGCCTCGTCGTCGTCCGTCTCGTAGGTGTACTCCTGTATGGGCATCCCGAAGACTTCGGCGAACTGCGCCCAGTCGGCCATGTCGTTACGTTTGTAGATAACCCACGGCGCGGCCTTTGCCAGCAGCCCCATATCGTCCTTGTCCCCGACAAAGAGCAGGTCGGGGTATTCATCCCACGGGGTTCCCGTGATGTCCGTCTGGTGGCGTAATATGAGGCGGCGAACGGGGTCGGCATGCTTGCGGGGGATCAGGTCGTAGTTGATCCACGGCCCTTCACGGTAGAACTGCATGAGCGAGAATCCCCACCAGCGGGCGGCAAGGATATCCTCGATGCAGCGCCGGAACCACGGCGACTGCAACTGCTCGTTTATGCTCTCGTCCGGTTTCCCGTCTCGCTGGAACTCTATGTCCAGTGCCAGCACGGCCTCGACCCTTTTGTCGATGACGCTGGACAGGTGCGTGTCCATCAGTATGTCGCTGTACAGGTCGTACAGTTTGAACCGACGTGAGTAGTCCACGTTTTCGAAGGCGTGGATGGCCGCCGTCATGTCGGCGATGTCGATGCCGAAACGTCTGGGCTGCGTGAGTACGATGGTTTGCGTGCCCGTGATGCCCGGCCGGCGCAAGTTCCCGCCTACGGTGATGCGCCCTGTATTTTTCTTTCTTCTTCCCATGATTTAAAAATGGTTTGAACGTTTACGGTTGCTTTTTATGATAAAGCCGGAGCGTGTCCGGCGTTCTTCCTGCGGCAGCAGCGGTGCGCCGTCGATGCTGATGTTCCCGTCCGCCACCGCCTCCAGCCATTCCTTTGCTCGGTCGTAGCGGTCTTTTCGGACGGAGGACATGTTGCGCGGGTTGTGGATGCAGAAGATGTGGTACACCGTGATGTCCACGGCCATCATCAGCACCAGCTGGTTGCGTTCCTGACCGGTCGCGGCGAACAGGCGGTCGCAATCATACCGCCGTGAGAGGTATCCCCTCATTTCGGCCAGCGTACGGTCCTCGCATATCTCCACGATGGACTCGTCCTCGCGTGTCAGCGCGTCCAGTATCTCGCGGTGGATGCTGGCGTCATAATCTGTCAGTTCGATAAATTGGCTCATTGTCTGTACTTGTTATTTTTGCGCAACACGCTTCGGGCGATCTTCTTTGCCGGTTCCATGTCGCGCTGTTTACGGTCTATGATACGGTTCCCGCCTTCCACGCAGTCCGGCCCGTCGGCGGGATATGTAAGCTGTAGGTTGAAGAGCCGGAACTGGTCTGCCAGCCGCCTCATGTGCGGGTTGTCCCGTTCCGCCTCGTTAAAAATGAGGTTCCCTTCCCGGTTGAGCGGTTCGAGGTTGGCTTCGATACGGGTGGCCTTGTCCGTTTTCTTGTCCTCGTCGCCTCTGATGTAGAGTTCCACGCCCTGCTCGCGGCGCACCTTTCTGACAAGTGGTTGGAACACCTGCTGGAAGAAGGGGTCCTGCAGCTTGTTGTTCTCCATGTAACAGTACACGGGGCATCGTCCGCCTACGAAGTCCAGCAGCTGCACGTACCACTGGATGAACTCCGCGTTCAATCCCCGGTCGAGAAATGCCTTGATGACGTATAACCGCCCGCTGATTTTTCCCAGGAGGCAGAGCGCCTTTGTGGAGCTCTTCTTGCTTTTGTTCTCGCCCGGCGCGGGGTCGCCGTAGATGACGAGGAACTTGAATTTGGAGAGGGTGGGCACTTTCCTGTAGGCGATCTCCTGGAACACCTCCCCGTCGGCCACCGGGTTGTTGAAAAACTCCTTCTGGGCGGCGGACGCGCTGACCAGGGATAGGAACAGGTCGATGTCCTCTTCCGAGTTCTTCTCGGGCCATGAGGATACGCCGTTTTTACCCCGTATGTTGATGACATCCACATGCCCGATGCCCTTCGCCTTCAGTTCCTCCGCCTTTTCAATGGCGCGTGTGATGCAGCAGTCCGCCGCGATGATGTTCCCGTTGAACAGCACCCGGTAATGTCCGGATACGGACATGGTCGGTATCAGTGCCTCTTCCAGCCACTTCCATTTGGCCTTGATGCGTTCCGGGTTGCGGCATTCCTCGTCGGTGTCTATATCGTCAATCAGGATGCAGTCCGGGCGGAAGTTCTTGTTACGTGTACCACGGGGTGACTGCCCGGCTCCGATGGCTCGGAAGGAACAACCCGACTGGCAGGTAAATTCCCCTGTTTCCCACGCGCCCGGCTTTTTCTGCGTTCCGTAGTCCTGTATGATACGCTGGTTCTCTTCGAGATTGGCCATGAAAGGCAGGAGTAGACGCTGGGCGTTGTCCTGCGAGTTGGAGATGAGCAGCACGTTGCGCACCCGGCGGGTCAGCGCCAGCTTGATGATCTCCATCATGGCGCGTGCCGATTTGGCCAGCTCTCGTGACCAGGCCCTGACCTCATACCATCTTTCATGCGCCATTATGCGCCGTGTCGCCTTTTTGTGGAAGTCAGCGGGATTGCAGGTGTAATACTGCGCGAAGTAGTAGCGGAACCATGCCTCGTCGTCCGCCTCCAGCCGTTTTTTTCTGGCCTCGATCTCGGCGGTGGAATCCGCCGGGTTGATGTCCGAGCTCTCCCGGATGGAAGCGACCAGTTCGTTCCACCCTTCCAATGCCATCCGGTCCTGTGGTGTAAGCCTTTTCTTTGCCATGTCCTATGCGAGTTTTGATTTGACAAAAGCGTCCAGCAGCGGGCAGACCTGTTTGGCCTGCTCCGCGTCGTAGGTACGCAACCATTTGAGCAGGTCGGCGAACACGGACGTGATATCCGCCAGCCCGACCTCCGTTTCCATCTTCTTGATGGCGTTCGCCAGCTTGGAGATGGTATCCGCTTCCGCGGCGTTGGGAAACCGCTGTCCCTGTTCCCGCTGGGCGATCTTGCCGTTGAGCTCGGCCAGTTGTCGGTACAGGTTCTTTAGTTGTTCCTCCTTGGTGATCGTGACCGATACCTTCAGGTGTTCCCAGTTTTCTGCGTTGATCCATTTGTTCACGGTGACGCGCGACACTCCCACCCGCTCGGCGATTTCCGCCTGCGTGAGGTTTTCCTTTACGAAGAGCAGTTTCGCCCATTCCTTGCGCTGTCCGGTAGTCATTTTATCCGCCATAGTGTCTTTTTTCAGACAAAGGTGGCTAAAAAACGACGTTCGGGAAAAAACTTGCCGCATGATACAACTTTATAGCGTAATGATAACATTATAAGCCGTGTATGATAAAAAACCGATTTGCCTGATCCCCTAAATACCTTCATTTTTGCACCGTAAACACGGCGGGAACCCGCCCTAAGCGATATAGAGAAATGAACCGTTTTTTTAATATGATACCCGGTGATGACGCCTGCTGCATCCTTTTGTACGGTGACATCGGCGAATACAGCGATGTCACGGCGGCTGCCATAGTTCGCGAGCTCATGGAGGCGGAGGCATCGGGAAAAAGGATCGATGTCAGGATAAACAGTAACGGCGGCGATGTCTATACAGGTATTGCCATCTTCAACGCCCTACGCGGCAGCAAGGCGGATATCCATATTTATGTGGACGGCATCGCCGCCAGTATGGCCAGCGTGATCGCCCTGTGCGGAAAGCCCGTCGAGATGAGCAAGTACGCGAGACTGATGCTGCACAGCGTTTCGGGAGGTTGTTACGGCAACAAGACGGAACTCAGGCGCTGCTTGGAAGAGGTGGAGGCGTTGGAAAACACCCTCTGTGAGATGTACGCCCCGAAACTGGGCACCAGCGTGGAGGAAATCCGGGCGCGTTACTTTGACGATGCCGACCACTGGCTGAAGGCGGACGAGGCCCTCGCGCTGGGTTTTATCGACGGGGTTTATGATGCCGATCCCGTACCGGAGGACAGTACGCCCGAACAGGTTTACCGCATATTCAACAACCGGCTTGAACAGCCATTAAACGATACCCAAATGAATTTAGAAGAAGTAAAGAAACGTCCGCGCTTCAAGGATTGCGCGACGGACTCGGACGTGTTCCGCGTGATGGACGCGCTCGAGGAGGAGGCGGGAAAGGTTCCCGGCCTGACAGCCGAGGTGGACAGGTTGAAAAAAGAGAACAAGGTTTTTACGGACAAGGCCAAAGAGGAGGACGAGGCGGCAAGGAAAAAATTGCTGGACGATGCCGAGGCCGACGGCCGTATCGATGCGACCACGCGTCCGGTGTATGAGAACCTGCTTAGCTCTGACCGTGAGAACGGGGAGAAAGCCCTGCAGAACCTGAAACCGAAAAAGAGAGTGACCACTGACCTGCGCGTGGAAGTGGGAGGCGAAAGCCCGTGGGACAAGCGCATGTCGGAAATCAAGAACAAACTAAACCGATAAACAATGGCAATAGTAGTAAAGAACACCAATTACAACGGCGAGGTACTGGAACAGATCCTGACGCTTGCCGCCACGGGGAACGAGATCGTCGAGAAGGGGCTGATCATGGTCATTCCCGGTGTGGAGAAAAAAATCAGCCTGCCGCGTCTTAAAAGCGGCAAGATGTTGCAGAAACGTAAGGAACACCCGGACATCGAGGATTCCAAGGGGAATTTCAACTATTCGGAGAAATCCCTTGACCCGGTGGACTTCATGGCCTTTACCGTGTTCAATCCTCGCGCCTTCGAGCAGATTTGGCGCAAGTGGCAGCCCAAGGGCAACCTCGTGTTTGCCGAACTACCCCCTGAAGGACAGAACGCCCTGCTGGCCGAGCTGACCAAGCAGGTGAAGTTCGAGCTGGGCGACCATTTTATCAACGGCACGTATGGGGATGACGACGACCATCTGATGAACGGTATCCTGACACAGATGACGAAAGATACCGAGCTTATCATCGTATCGGGTAAGCCGACGACCATGCTGGACAAATTGAAGGCCGTGCGTAAGGCTATCCCCGTGGCCATCCGCAACAATCCGAACCTGCGCATTATCATGAGCGTTAACGATTTCGACAAGTACGACGATGAGTTGACCGAACGGGAGGCCAAGAACGCCAGCGAGACGGACGTGAACAGCAAGCGTTACAAGGGCATCACCATCGAGACGCTCTCCGCGTGGCCGGACGATCTGATCGTGACCACCCTCTGCTCGATGGGCGCGGACGGCAATTTCTTCGCCGCTGTCAACTTGCAGGATGACGAGGACGTGATCCAGATCGACAAGGTGTCCAACGCCAGTGAGCTGTATTTTTTCAAATTGCTGATGAAGGCGGACACGAACATCGCTTTCGGCGAGGAGGCTGTCGTACTGGATACCCGTACCAACCCCGTGTTCAAGGCCGCGGAGAAAACCATTTCCGTAGACCCGGCCACCCTCACGTTTGAGAGTACCGGCGGCACGCAGAAGGTTGCGGTGACGGCTTCCGGTGAATGGAAAGCGAGCGCAGCTCCGGCAGGTTTCAATGTGGTGGAAACGGACGAGGACCTGACCGTTACTGCAGAGCCTAACACGACCGACAACGACAAGACCGGCACGATCACCCTCACCCTTGATGCCGATCGTAGTAAGACGGCCAAAATCACCCTGACCGCCAAAAAGCAGGGAGGGGGTGCGTAATGGCCGGGTTGAAATACCTTGTCATTCATTGCACGGCCACGGCGGAGGGCCGTGAGGTGTCATCGGCGGACATCCGCCGTTGGCACACTGCCCCGGTAAGCGAGGGCGGCCGTGGCTGGAAACAGGTAGGCTACACCGACCTGTTCCACCTCAGCGGAGGCGTTGAACGCCTTGTGGATAACAACGAGGACGCAAATGTAGACCCGTGGGAAGTCACCAACGGCGCGGCGGGTTACAACTCCGTTTCCCGGCATATCGTGTATGCCGGAGGATGTGCCGCTGACGGCAAGACTCCGAAGGACACGCGCACCGGTTGTCAACTGAAGGCGATGGAGAAGTATGTGAAGGACTTCCACCGCCGCTTTCCGGATGTTCGCATTGTAGGACATAGCGAGCTGGCGGCGAAAGCCTGCCCCAGCTTTGACGTACAGAAATGGCTTAAAGAGATCGGTATTAACCAATAAAAAAGAAGAAAGAAATGAAACGAATTATGTTGTTTTTGATGCTGATGCTTGGAACGGTGTCGGCAGTAATGGCCCAAGGGCCCGATGTTCCGGTTACGGATTATGACGCGATGATTGGCACGTTTGCCGGTTTTGCGGCCGGTGTGGTAGTATTGACGGAAGGCCTGAAAGGCTTGTTTCCGAATATGAAAGGCTGGGTAACCCAAATTGTCAGCTGGTGCGTCGGTATTGCGGGCGCCATGTTACTGTGGTGGTTGGATGCCGGATTCGTGTCGGATGTCCAGTGGTATATAGCCCTGCTTTACGGTTTCGGTGCGTCCCTTGTCGCGAACGGGATCGCGGACACAGGGTTGGTGCAATGGCTTATCGGCCTTATAGTCAAGAAATCGGAAAGCAAGGCATAAACAGGTATCAGAGATGGGGCTTAGTGAAATACTCAACCTGGTACTGGGCGGCGGTTTATTGGCGGCTGTCATCGGGCTTCTCACGCTGAAGGCGACTGTCCGCAAGGCGAATGCCGAGGCGGAGAAGGCGAGGGCCGAAGCCGAGACGGTCCGGATTGACAACACTGAGCAAGCCACCCGGATATTGATAGATAATATTGTTGAACCATTAAAGAAGGAATTGAATGAGACCCGGGAAGAACTGCGTGCGACCAAGAAGGAGTTTGGGTCTACCAAGCGCGAGATGGCCCGGCTTCGCAAGGCTATCGGTGATGCCGGCAATTGCAAGCATTCTGATGCTTGTCCTGTGCTTTTCCGGTTGCGTGAGCACCCGAAAGACAGTGAAGGAGACCTCCCGGACGGAGGCGAATCGGATGGCGGTGGACAGTATGGCCAAAGAAGTCCTCCTTGTACGGACGGAGGCGGTCCCGAAGTCGGAGGTACGGCTGGCGATACCGGCTGACAGTTTGATGAAACTACCCCCCGAAGCATCGTATAGCGGAAAGAGCGGGCAGGCGAACGTGTCGGTAAGCCGCGACGGAGACGTGATCGCCGTGCACGCGAGCTGCGATAGTCTGCAAATCATGGTCGAGTATTATGCGGGCAGGTCCGAGACGTACAGGAAGGTCTGGGAGGAAATGGTGGATTTGTACGAAGCGGAGATAAAACAGCGTTCGAACCCCGTTCAAATCTTCTTATATGGTTTCGGGGCTGGAATACTGATATGCGTTTTAGCGGTAATATTAATTCAAAAACAAAAGAAAGATGGCGGATAAGAATTTCATGTACGGCATCGGTGCCGTGAAATATAAGGATTTTGTCGTGGGCTATATCGAGAAAGGCTCCTTTGACTTGGGCGGCCAGAAACCTGAGGCGGCGAAAATCGAGGCGGAACAGGTGCCCGGTGCCCCGGTACTGGTCATAGCCCAGTCGAACGGTAGCATAGCGCCGACGTTCAATGTGATCCAGATGGACTTTGATAACCTGCACAAACTGCTGGGCGGTTCTCTTCATTACAAAAAAGGGGACATGGAAAAGGAAACCCCGGTGGGCTGGACGGCCCCCTCGATCGCGATGGTGATGCAGGGTCCCTGGGAACTTGCCCTTGTCTCCGGGAAGAGCATCCTGATGCCCAACGCGACACTGCTATCCAATTTGGGCGGCAAGCTGACCCTGACAGAAACGGCGAAGATCGAGTGTACGTTGGAGGTGGCGATGCCGGAGGACGGTTCGCAGCCTTACGGTGTGTTTGACACTGAATCCCTTCCCGATGAGTGGAAACAGTACAAGCTACCGGCGGCGGAAGCCGCGGCCGCTGCGGGAGTACAGACCTCGGACGGGGAGGGTTAGCGTATGGACGACCGGTTGGAGCAACTGATAGAAATGGAGTGTGCGGACGCGTTGCTGGACGGTGGCGTGTCCGTTCCTCTTAAAAGGTGGAGCGTCCCCTTTAAGAAGCGTCCCTTGGAACTGCGTGTGACGATGAAGCGTCCCCGGCTTCGGGGTCAGATACTGCTGGCCAGGGAGTATCTGAAACTGGGTGTGGCACCCGGCTGGAAACCGAAGGACAAGGCGGAGGAAATGGCCTTTGTGGCAAAGTACGGAAAAGGCATCAGCCGGATGTTGGCTTATACGGTGTGCCGGGGCTGCGTGGCCCGGCGTGTAGGCATAGGACTGACGGCATGGATACTTCGGGAGCTTGTCGATTGGAGGTTCCTGGTGGCCGCTTTCCATATGTTCGAGCGTCTGATGGGCACGAAGGATTTTACGCGTATTATCAGATCGGTGGATCGGGCGAACCCGATGAAGCCGAGACTGAGCCAGGTGGGGAGGGGGAGTTAAGGACCCGGTATGAAGGTTCCCATAGCCCCTTCGGATTTATATGGCAGATTGCATCGGCGACCGGCTGGAGCGTGGATTACATCCTTGACGGGGTGAATTACCAGACGCTGATCATGATGCTGAGCGACGCGCCCCGGTATATGAGGCGGAAGAAAGGCGGCGGTGAAGGCAGCCGGAGAACGGACCGTAGCGCGGAGGACGAGGCGGACGATATTGTAGGATTTTTTCAAAGCAGACTGGAATGAAACCTGTAGAAGTTGAATTTTTGATGAAGGACAACCTCACGCCCGGCATGAACAAGGCCGAGCGCGAGGCACTGGAACTGCGTAATACCGTCAGACTGCTGGAGGCTGAACTGGAGAGGCTGCGCCTTGCCGGGGATACGGCTGCCCCCAATCTGGACCAGAGTGCCAATATCGCGCAGATCCATGCACTGGAGAAGCAGCTTGAGGAATTGCGCGGCAAGTTGAAACTGCTGCAGGAGGAATCGGAATCCGTACAGGTCACCCCTGCAGATGTACCCAATGCGCAGCGCCAGTTGGGTGGGCTTCACAACAGCATCCAGCAGATGGCTCGTGAGATGCCCTCCTTGGCCATGGGGCCGCAGATGTTCTTCCTGGCCATATCCAACAACCTGCCGATTTTTACGGACGAACTGGCCCGTGCCCGCAAGGAATACGATGAGCTGCAGAAGTCCGGCAAGAAAGGCACGCCGGTATGGAAACAGGTTCTGTCCTCGCTCTTTTCCTGGCAGACAGCCATGACCACCGGCATCATGCTGCTGGTGATGTACGGTGATGAAATCTGGGATTGGACGAAAAACTTGTTCAGCGCCAAAAAAGGCGTGGATGAATTCAACATCTCACTCAAGGAAATGACCGAGATAGAGAAGGACGGCCGTGCCCAGATGGTGCGTACCCGCTTCGAACTTAAATCGGTCATCGATGAGATAAAGAACTTCACCGGAAGCAAGGAACAGGAAAAGGCCAAGGTGGAGGAACTGAACCGCAAGTACGGGGAATCTTTCGGGTATTATAAAACACTTTCCGAGTGGTATGATACCCTTATCCAAAAGAGCGAGGACTATGTACAGGTCCTGCTGCATCAGGCCAATGTCCAGAACCTTGTCAACAAAGCTGCAGAAGCGGATGAGGAGGTGAATAAAATCAAAGCCCAGAATCCGGACGAAGTGGAGGGCGCACATGGTGGTTTTTTCCGCTTTATGGCCAAAATGGGAGCCCATCATGTCGGGCTTACCCCACAAGAAATGGATGCGGAAGTGGACAAGGAGAATGAGGCTAACAAAAATGCGAAAATCAAGGAGGCAGAGGCGAGACGTGAGGCTTACCTGACAAAAGCCAGGGAAGAGGCAAAAAAAGCCGCGGAAGCTGCCAAAAAAGGGAATATCGGCGGACATACCGACCCCAAACAGTCCGGACAGGATCCGGAAGCGGAAGCCAGGCAACGGCTTGCCACAGAGCGCAGGCTGGCGCAGGATCTTGCCGCCCTGCAGGCCGAGAACCGGAAGGAAGAGATAGACCGCATGCAAGCCGGTACCGAAAAGAAACTGGCACAAATCGAATATGACTATAACGCCCGGAAAGAAGAGATAAACCGGCAGGAAGCAGACTGGAAGCGTGAGAACAAGGAGGCCGGCATATCCACCGGCGGCAACGGCTTGACCCCGGACCAGACGGATGCCCTTGTTGCCGCTCGGGGCTCCAACGACAAGAACCGGAGCGCTGCCATTACGGCCACCTTGGAGGAAGATATGGAAAAAGAAGCCCGGGCCATGCGTGATTACCTGTCGGAATATGGCAACTACGAGGAAAAGAAACTGGCTATCACGCAGGAGTATGAAAAACGTATCGCGGAAGCTACCACGGAAGGCGGTCGGAAAACACTTCAGGAAGAATTGAAGAAAAAGGTGGCAGACCTTGACATGGAGGAACTGAAGGATGGGCTGGACTGGGAAGCCGTCTTCGGGGACCTCGACAAGGTATCCTCCGAAAGCCTCCAATCCCTCCGTACCCGTTTGAAGGAATATATCGATACCCAGAAGGACTTGCAGCCGGACAGCCTGAAAGACCTGGTACGTGCCATTGACGCCATCGACAAGAAACTTAGCGAGCGCGATCCCTTTGCGGCATTGGAATCATCCATGTCTCGGGTAAAATCCACGACCTTATCCGTCAAGGAGGCCCAGGAAGCCTATAACAAGGCCGTGGAAGAAGGGACTGAAGCCGAGCGGAAGAATGCCCGGGCCGCGCTGGATGCCGCCCGGAACGCGAGGCAGAGGGCACTGGCCGAGGCCACGGATGCCCTGCACGGCAGCGTGGGGCAAGTGAAGGAATACGTGGGAGCGGCAGAGGACCTTCTGGGACTGGTGGAACAGTTCGGTATCGATCCGCCGGAATGGATGGGCGAATACCTGGAAGGTTTAGGGCAGACGCTGGACGGTCTGGAAAGCATCGACCTGACCAAACCGATGAGCGTCATTACCGGCGGTGTCAAGGCGGTAAGCGGCGCGGTGAAGACATTGTTCAGTTTGGGCGGCACCATCAATTGGAACGGAAGCAACGCGAAAGAGGTGCAGGCCACGATGGACCGGCTGACCAGCCGGAACGAAATGCTTCAGACTTCCATCGAGGACTTGACCGATACCATCAAACAGAGCAAGGGTACCAAATCCGTAGCCGCTTACCGCGACGCTTACCGGATGCAGCAAGAGACGAGTTCGAACTACCTGCAGATGGCGATGGCGCAGGCCGGTTACCACGGCAGCCACCGCTCTTGGAACTATTACTGGGATGGTTTCAGCCAGTCACAGATTGACAAACTGAGCGGACAGATTGGCCGCCAGTGGGACGGGAACCTGTGGAGCCTGAGCCCGGAGGAGATGAAGGCTCTCAGAAGCAACGTGGACATGTGGACACAGATACAGGACACGGGTAAGGGCGGTTACGGCGGGCGGCTTACCGAGAAACTGGATGACTACATAGACCAGGCCGGAAAGCTGGAGGAACTGACCGACCAGCTGTACGAAGGGCTTACCGGCATTTCGTTCGATGGCATGTACGGCAGCTTTATCGATAACCTGATGGACATGAAGTATGGTGCGAAGGAGGCGGCCGATGATATCTCGGAATATTTCATGCGGGCGATGCTGAGCAACAAGATAGGGGAGATGTACAGCGAGAAGTTGAAGGGCTGGTGGGAACGGTTCGGCAAGGCGATGGAAGACAACGACCTGACGGAAGCGGAACGGAAGGCTTTGGCCGACGAATACTTGCAGTATGTGGAAGAGGCGGTGGACCTGCGCGACAAACTGGCGGCAGCCACCGGTTATGACAAGACGCAGCAAGGTGGTACGAGCCAGAGCGCGAAAGCGGGCGGCTACACGGCCATGACGTATGACCAGGGCTCGAGGCTGGAGGGGATGTTTACCGGCGGTTTGCAACATTGGTCGAGTATGGACGACCGGCTGGAGAGCGTGTCGGAGAAGATGGACACGGCCGAGGGCCACCTGGCACGGATCGCCGAGAATACGGGCGTAAGTGCCGGACACCTGGGCGAGATAAAGGATGAGATAAAGAAAATGATACGTGACGGACTAAAAGTGAAATGACATGGCAGATATATTGGGCGGGCTGGTGCTGGTGAACGGCACGGACATCTGGACGGAATACGGCGTGTTCCTGGTGGAGGACCGGCGCAGGGGCATGGATAACCTCTCGGCGATCCTGACCCCGAGCAAGACGAAGAAGGAGACGGCCGTGGACATACGGGAGGAGGACGGGGAGAAATACAGCGCGGTGCTTACCCCGAGGAACGAGGCGCGTGACGTGACGTTGCACTTTGCCCTGTATAACAAGACTAAGGCGGGATGGCTGAAAAAATACTTCGCGTTCATCAATTTCCTGAAGAAGGGGAAAGACGGGTGGCTCGACATCGCGTTTCCCCAGCTTGATCTGACCCTGCGTGTGAGATACACGGACAGTCCGAAGTTCACCCCGCTGACCTATTTGTGGAAGGAAGGGGTCCACGCCGGGAAATTCAAGGTGAAGTTCCGCGAGCCGGTACCGATTATATAACCATTCAAAGACGATTCGAATATGCTTTTAACGATATACGATAAAGCCGGGGCCAAGCGTGCGGATGTGGCCGCAAGTGACAGTTCGACGCAGAGCAAGGAGGTGCAGGGTGACAACGTGCTGGCGCTCTCCTTCACGCATTATGCCCATATTCCTCTTGATGTAGGCGACTTCACGGACTACATGGGCGAGCGGTACTGGCTGACGGAGCGGTACACCCCGAAAGAGAAAAGCGGGAGCGAGTGGGAGTATAACCTGAAGCTGTACGGTATCGAGAGCCTGATCAGGCGTTTTCTTGTTCTGGAGACAACGGACGGCGACACCAATCCCCTGTTTACATTGACGGCCACGCCGCGGGACCATGTGGCGATGGTGGTGAAGGCCATCAACGACGGCATGGGTAACATTACCGACTGGAAGGTGGGGCAGGTGGATGGTACCGATCTTATCGTGATCGACTACGAAGGTATGTACTGCGACCAGGCCTTGAAGGAGATCGCCGGCAAGGTGGGAGGCAAGGCCGAATGGTGGGTCGAGGGCCAGACGGTGAACGTGTGCCGTTGCGAACACGGCGAGGAGATCACGTTGGGATACGGCAAGGGGCTGACCTCCCTGGAGCGGGATACGAGCAATACGGCGAAGTTCTACACGCGCCTTTTCCCGATCGGGAGCAGCCGGAACATCGACGCCGGGAAGTACGGCAGCCCCCGTCTGATGCTTCCCGGAAAAAAGAAGTACGTGGAGGTGGGCGTGGACGAGTACGGTATCTATGACCATTACGAGCAGGCCGCCTTCAGCGATATCTATCCCCGGCGGGTGGGCACGGTAAGCAGTGTCCGCAGTGAGGAGGTGACGAATGAGGAGGGTAAGACCTTTACCGTCTATTACTTCAAGGACGGCGGGATGGATTTCGATCCTAACGATTATGAACTGGCCGGTGAGACGAAACGCGTCTCCTTCCAGAGCGGTGACCTTTCCGGGCTGGGAGAGGGGGACGATCATTATTTCGAGGTGAATTTCGATAGCGCCACCCGTGAGTTCGAGATCATCACGATCTGGCCTTACGGCGATGACACGCAGCTTCCGGGCGGCAAGCTCGTTCCGAAGGCCGGGGATACCTATGTCCTTTGGAACATCCGGATGCCGGACGAATATTACCGGTTGGCAGAGGAGGAATTTGCGACTGCGGTGGACGAATATAATAAGGACCACTGGCTGGATATCGCCGCTTACAAGGCTCCGACCGACCATGTGTGGATCGAGCGGCAGGAGGCAGATTTGTTTGTCGGCCGGCGTGTAAAATTGGAGAGTTCGGAGTATTTCCCGAAAGACGGTTACCGCAGGAGCCGCATTACGAAGATCACCCGCAGGGTAAACCTTCCCGGGGAGATGGACCTGGAGATCAGCGACGCCCTGCAGGTATCGAAATTTGACAGGGTAAACGACAGTATAGGGGAATTGAAAAGCTATACGAAAGCCAAGGCCGAAAGTTCCGGGCTTCCCGATATTATCCGGAGCTTCGATAATACGCTGCCGACCGACAACAACCTTTTCTCGGCAAAAAGAAGCCAAAGGGAGTTCCTAAGCAAACGCCATCGGGATACCGCTGCCGAGGTGATCGGTTTCCTGAAAGGGGCCTCTTTTGGGGATTACAAAGCCGGTGAATCCGGGGGCAATGTTGACGGCGACGGGAACGCCGAGTTTCTGACGGCTGTTATCCGGGAATTGCTCCGGAGCACTCGTTTCGTGGACGGCATGTTCGGCGAGGGCTGGCAGCTATGGATAGATAAGATAACGGGGCTGAGTAATCTCACGATAGACAAGGCGACCATCCGGCAGACGTTGGTAGCCATGGAACTGTTGATCGAAAAGGTTCGCAGCGTGGGAGGCCAGCTGGTTGTATCCGCAGCCAACGGTAAGATCAAGACCGTGACCAAGGAGGGCAACAATTACCGTATCATCTTTGAGCAGGAGAACACGTTCGTGGCGCACGACCTGATGCGCTGTGCCGTTTTTACGGGGGCGGAGATTCGGGGTTACTGGGTGGAAGTGTCGGAAGGCGACACGGAAGGGATAACGGTACCCCAGAGGGAGTTTGGCGGGACGGAACCGAAGGCGGGTGATGAGTGCGTGTTGATGGGTAACACGGAAAACCCGCTCCGGCAGAACCTGATCAGCATATCGGCCACCGAGGACGGGCAGCCACGTGTTGACATACTGGATGGCGTGATGGCGAAAAACTTCAACGGCTGTTTGCGCTGCCGGGTGGGTAATCTCGACGGTATCAAGGACAGCGCTTTTCCGGCGAATAACCAACCACACGGGAACGGTCTCTATGGCGACAACGTATATCTGAAAGGTACGTTCGTCCTCATGACCGGCGAGGATATCCTGACGAAATTTGAAATTACGGAGGGTAAGATACAATCAGCCGTGGAGGGTCTGCGCGACGAGGTGAGGGAGGAGCAGAGCTTTTTCGATAACACCACGTTTACCGAGGGGATGAGTAAATGGATAAGCGGGTACAAGGCCGCGTTCCTGACTTTCGGCGGCAAGTGGATTCTTGCCGGTAACAAACTGTTAGCATCGAGCGAGAACGGCAACGTGGAGGTCGTAAAGACCGGCAAGGTTCCTTACGTCAGGATAACGAACAGTTATATCATGCAGAAGAACGGGGATTTCCGCACGATTCCCGATTTCAAGGAGTTGAACGGGGACGGGCTTCGCATTCCGGGCTATGTCTACCTGTCCTTCCATTACAAGGTGATCGAGGCCGGACACCTGCGTATCGAGTTTGTCAATTCCAACAAGAACGGATACGAGAATTTCAACATGTTCGCTTACGACGGTGATTTGCCGGTCGGTGGGGAGAAGGTATTCAACCATTCCGGGCTGTGGAACGGGACCGGTGACTTCAAGCTGTCGTTCACGGGTGTTATCCAAGTGTCCTTGTTGGTGTTCTCGACAGACCGGACGGATGCCCTGGCGTACAAGTATGCCACGTTCTTCGACCAGTCGGAGAAGATGATCCGAATCGCGGCGGCGAATTTCGATAAGGACGGCAATGTGCTGGAGGCATCCTCCATTATCACGACGGCCAAATATAACAGGCTGATTTCTGTCCATTTCGATGAGAACGGGGAATTGCGGAATAAATCCGGGTTGGTGACTACCGCCAATTTTTCCAAGCTGTTCGCTGAGGGCGTGGATGATAACGGCCTTGTCAAGAGCGCCGATCTGAGGGTCTATGTCAAGCGTGATGAGTTCGGCAATCTTGTTTCCGGTGTCACCATTAAAGCCGACCAAATCAAACTGGAGGGGCTTGTTACGGCTAACGGCTATTTCAAGGTCCTCACGGACGGGAGTATCGAGACCCGGAACGCGAACATCAGCGGTACTGTCAAGGCGAGCGGCGGTAAGATTGGCGGCTTTACCATCGATTCCGGCCGCTTGTATTGGAAGAGCCGCGATTATTTCGGTAACGATTCCCGGAGTTTGAAACTGGGGGTCTCGAGCTCCTCGACGGAGGGGATCGTGGACGTGGCCTTCAATGGCGCCACCGACGGGCGGTTCGGCGTGAAGTCGGTCGGGGCGACCTCCGGTGGGGCCGCCATATACGCGTCGACAGGCCCCTTGACCTATCCGGCCAGCGGTATGACCTATGCCGGGTTCTTTGTCGGTCCGGTAGATGTAAGGGACACCGGTAACGGATTGATAAGTGATGTTTGCGCGTCGAAAGGGTTCCGGTACATCAAGAGTCGTAATTCCGACGGTACATACGTGTATAACGAGGGTGTGAACTGGGGGGATGGTGCCGCCCAGAATCCCGACCTTGACAAAATAAGACTTATCGTGAGGGGTGGCATCATTGTCGGCTATACAGGAGAATAAACATTTAAAACCAAAGAATATGAAAGTTGACTTAAACAGGAGATTCAGGGGCTTTGACGGGAACGAGCTTGGCGGCGACAACATCGCCACCGCCGTGGCGGAGGCCCTGTTCAATTACGGAAAAGACAAACCGGTAGGCCGTGATGAGAAGTTCAAGGCTTACGTCCTGTGCCAGCGTATCATCCAGGGCGGTGGAATCATGGAGATCACCACCGAGGAGGGTACGCTTATCAAGGAGGTATGCGGCGAGAGCCTGACGGCCGGCGGTTACGGCCAGGTTTATGAACTGATAGAGGGAGGGGTTTGACATGGCACTGACAGAATCGGATATCGCCCAGGTTTTGGAGGCGATCAAGGCGGAATCGAAGAGTGTCGAATCCCTTGAGACGGTCGGCTCGCTGAGCGGGGTAAAGTCCCTACCGGGACAGAAAGGAGACAAGCTGGTGAGCGTCCCGATCACCTTACTGAGCAAGCCAGCCGATGACGCGGCGGCCCGGGCGATCAAGGCCGCTGAAAGGGTGGAGGAATTGGCTCCCGAAATGGAAGCGGCCACCCAGGAGACAAATAAGGCCATTCAAACGGCGGGTGAATCGGCGGCAAAGGCGGAGGCGGCCGCGAAGAAGGCCGAGGATGCGATAGCCCAAGGTTACAAACATGAGGAGATGAGTGAGGAGGAGTTTGAAAGTCTCCCGGAAAAGGACGGCAAGACCATTTACTTGATTTACGAGGAGGAACAGGGATGATCCATGTTGGAGATAAAGAGGTGACGGCCATCCGCGTAGGTGAACGGGTGGTGGCGGCGGTCTATATAGGGGCCAGGCTGGTTTGGCAGGCGATAAGGAGTTGTTTCGGCGCGGGCTTTTGGCGCGGTGACAAACCTTGGAGCCGAACGGATGGATGGAAACGGATGAAATAACTTTTAAAGAATAACGATATGGCAAAGAAAGTATATGACGAGGACGGTCTGGATATGCAGAAGACCGATTGGTCCGGTGACGAATCCACGGGTAATCTTCCGGTGAGCGGCCGGTTGGTGGAGAACTATATCAAAAGTATTGATGACAAGGCCACCCCTACGGAGGAGCTGGTCGCCGGTGAGACGAAAGCCCCCACGAGCGGCGCGGTGTTCGCCTCGCTGGTGGGTACCGTGACGAATATCGACGTGACGGACAGCGAGGACGGCACTCAGTACGTGATGACAGTCACGCAGAAGGATGGCGAAGGCGGGGAAAGCGACAGGGAGGTGCGCTTTTCCAAGTATAGCGACGATGACAAGGTGGTGGTGAATATAGACCTGACCGACGCTTCGGGTTCCTCCTTGCCCGCTTCCCAGTATTTGTCGTTGGGTACCGGTTTCGTGGTGAGATATGCCGTTGGCGTGGGCACGGCCGGTGGCGGCGAGGTGAGTGGCTACAGCGACCTGAGGGCCAAGGTGGTCGTAAAACGTGGCTCCACGGTCCTTTCGGAATTCCAGGATGCGGAGTTTGTCGGCGTTACGGCCGGTCAGAGCTATACTTTTGACGCGTCGCCTTACCTGAAGGATGCCACGACCTACACCGTGCAGGTGGAGGCGCGGGCCGGTTATGATGGCGGTACGCTGATGAAAACCGCTACCGCCAGGGTGACGATGGTGGCCATGGAACTAAGTACCACTTATTCGGTTGGGAACGGACTGGCTGACGGGGGATACCGGAACGACGTGAACATCCCATTTACAGCTAAGGGAACGAGTGGCGAGAAGAACATCTACTACCGTATCAACGGCGGGCAGCCCTATACGCTTGGCCTGTCAGCCGGTTCCGGTGTCCAGCAGAAGAACGTCACCGTTGCGCTGAGTGAAATGCGGGAGGGCATGAACGTGGTGGAAGCCTATGCGCTGCACGAGAACTCCGGCGTGGTGAGCGAGATACACTACCTGACCCTGCTGAAAGCCGGGGAAGGTGTGACGGCCTATGCCGGCATGATGTTCAACCACCGGGCGGCAGGGTTCCAGCGTGACTGGAAGCACCCCGTACTGGAGGCCGAGCAGTTCACGGCGTGGAACTTCACGTATGCCGGCTATGACAGGGATGCGTACACGGCCCGTGTGAAAGTGACCAGCCGGGGCAGCGTGGTGAAGGAAGACCTGCTGCAGCGCGGTGAGACCGGCAGCTACGGGCGTACGAACGTGAACGTGGAACCGCTGGATTACCGTGTGTCGTGCGGTGATGCCGTGCTTGAGGTGCGGGTGAACACCACATCGCACCCCGACATTGAAGCCACGCTGGCACCGGATGCCGTGTGCACGTTCGATGCCTTCGGGCGCAGCAACACGGAAAACAACCCGGAAAGCTGGGTGAGCGGGGACAAACGGATGGAATTCCGTGATGTGCTGTGGAGCGTGAACGAATACGGCGCAGGAAGCGGCTGGCACAAGGACCGCCTGCTGCTGGCCGGCGGTGCGGGCATGACACTGACGGCAGACGGCGGTTATCGCCCGTTCAATGAGGCGGACAAGCCCGAGGGTTTTGCCATCCGCGACGTGGGCATGACGTTGGAGATAGAATACAGCACGGCCAACGTGACTGACACCGACGCGGAGCTGATCACCTGTCTGGGCACCCTGCAAAACGGCAACCGTTACGGGCTGGTGGTGACCCCGGAGGAGGCGAAGTTCCTTACCGGCGTGGTGACGGAGGCGATGGATGCCGGTCAGGTCCTGCGCTATGAGGACTCGGTGGGTACGAAGTTTGAACCCGGTAAGAATATCCGCATCACTTACGTGTTCTACCCGGACGTGGAGACCAACGAGCAGCGGACGCTGATCGGCTTCTATGTGAACGGGGAGGAGTCGGCCGCCTCGAAGTGGCTGGACAAGGTGAGCTTTGACATCCGGAGCCAGCTGGAGTTTAAATCGGAGGGGGCTGACCTGAACGTGAAGAGCGTGCGCATCTATAACAAGGCGCTGACCTCGGACGAGGTGCTTAACAACTACATCGTGGACCGCAACCATCTGGAGGATGCCGACGGGGAACCGGGCGTGCGCTCGCTGGATGAGGACAACCGCGTGCTCAGCGAGGGGGACACGGTGAGCATGGAGAAGCTGATGGGACTGATGAAGAAGCGGCGGAACTCGATCCTGGTACTGATAGGCACGGGCAGCGTGGGCAGTGAGGTGCCAAGCGAGAGCGACACGCTGAACGTGATGGACGCGCTGGCCCAGCTGAACAACAAGAAGGCCAACAAGCTGTGCCGGGAAGTTAGATTCTACAACGGTGAGAACCGGGCGCTGGACTGGATAGCCCGTGACATTTATCTGCGTATCCAGGGTACCAGTTCGGTGAACTATGCCCGCAAGAACCTGCGCTTCTACTTCCAGAAGACAGCCAGTGGCTACACGGCACGGATGAGCTACGGCGAGATAGACGGTAACGGGCAGCAGAGCAACCCGACAGCTACGGAGGGTAAGAAGAACCTGTTCCGACTGCGGGACAACTCGGTTGGGGCAAAACTCGCCTGTGCGAAGTGTGACTTTTCGGACTCCTCCATGACCACCAACACCGGTGGTGCGAAGTTCATCCATGACGGCATGAAGGAGATGGGCATCCTGACCCCTGCCCAGCAGTATGCCGCCGACCATGCGGATACGTGCAAGGAAGACATACGCTCGGCCATTGACGGCTTGCCCTGTGACCTGTTCGTGGCAAAGAGCGTGGATGAGGATCTGACCTACTACGGCCAGTACAACATGAACAACGAGAAGAGCGACAGCTACCCGATATTCGGCCAGGACAAGACCATCGGCGAAGAACAGTGGGGGACCGGCGATACGCTGAACTACCTGCAGGCGAACGGCGACCGGCCGAAGGAATACCTGCCCATCTGCATCGAGACGTTGAACAACTCGAACGACCTGTGCCTGTTCCGCTGGCTGCCGTCCACGGAGCCCGACCATACGGACTTCATGGATTTCAACTTTGACGGCGGTTTCGAGTTCAACCACCCGAAAGACGTGTTCTGGAACGATGGCGGAGGCGATGCCGAAGAAGAACCGAACATCAAGGAACACCTGGGCACCGGTGACAAGTACGACAAGATGTACAAGGCGCTTGACCGCATGATGAGTTTCCTCTATAAATGCGTGAAGGAAACGCCTGCCGGCAAGGGCATGACCTATAACAAGGAGACGCACACGTTTGACGGGGTGGACTATGAGGATGACGGCAACAAGTTCCCGACGGCCAAATGGGTGAGCCCGACCTTCAAGGCGGAAGCCGGGAAGTATTTCAACCTTCCCAACCTGGCCGCCTACTACCTGTATGTACAGTTCAACCTGGGTGTGGACCAGCTGGCGAAAAACATGCTTGTGCGGACGTGGGACGGCGTGATGTGGTGGATAACCTATTACGACGGAGACTGCCAGCTGGGTTCGGACAACAAGTCGTTCCTGACCGGGAAGTATGATGACAACCGGCAGACCAAGCGGGACGGGGCCTATGTGATGCAGGGACACAACAGCTGGCTGTGGAACCTGATATTGGGCAATATGGGCAATCTGCTGGAGGAAGTGATGACCAGGGGTGTGAACGGCGGTACCAGCTTCATGAGTGCCTTCAGCATCCAGAAGGCCGTTGACCATTTCGACACCGAGCAGATGAAGAGGTGGTGCAGCCGGCTGTACAACAAATCAGGCATCTTCAAGTATGTGTATCCGTTCCTGAACGAGATGCCGGTGGGTGCGGACGGCGCGAAACAGACCTACCCGCAGATCTACGGTCTGAAGGGTTCGTTAAAGGCGCACCGGAACTACTTCATCCAGCGCAGGTATGACCTGAAGCAGGTGGAGTACGGTTATGTCTCTACGCTGGGCGCCCAGTTCTACCAGAGTACGGCATCGCTGGACAAGGCATACAAATTGAAGCCGATGCAGTACCGGCTGACCATCCCGTACCGTGTGCAGCTTTCCACCAGCAACGGCGTGCAGGCCGACAGCGGCGTGGTGGATGCGGACGTGCTCCACTCCCTGCGGCTGGCCCGTGCCTTCGGTGAGAACGACCCGCTGAAGATTATCGGCGCGGCCAAAATCAAGGAGCTGGTGTGGCATGAGGACGCGTTCGCCATCGGATTCAATTTCGGCTTGCTTACCTCATTGGTTAAACTTGACATGAGCGTGGAGAAAGCCAGCGGTTATCGTAACGGTTCATTCATGGCCTCTACGAACGGCATGCTTCTTCTGGAAGAGCTTAATATGCGCAACAACCTGCTGGCACGGAATGGCGATAACGGCAACGTGACGACCTTGGACTTGAGCTGGCAGGGACGGTTGAAGAAGCTGGACGTGAGAGGCACGGGGCTTACCCGCGTGAAACTTGCCACCGGTGCGCCTGTCGTGCAGTTATGCTTGCCGGAAACGATAGAGGAACTGTTTCTGGAATATCTTCCCAGATTGACAGAGAGCGGATTGGTACTGGATGGCATCGGTAACGTGCGAGGCTACCGGTTCATGGGTTGTCCGGGCATTGACGGGTTTGCCATGCTGGAACGTCTTCATCAGGCCAAGTTGAACGGTAGCGGTAAACTGGAGCGTTTTGTCCTTGACATCGATATGGAGGATGACGGCAGGCTGCTCGGGAAATACTACGATTATGGTACCTATACCTCCACCGGAGCGATAGACAACCGTCATTCCGGATTGCGTGGCAGGCTCCGCCTGACAAAGTACATGGATGACGAACAGGCCGACCGGTATCGTGAGCGGTATCCGGAACTGGAGATCGTACAACCGGCCTACAGCATCATCGAGTCGGACGAAAGCGCTCCGGACGATGCCAACATTTCCAACCCGGACAACGAGACCGGTTATAAGTATGGCAATACTTACGTCATGAATGCCCACGTGGCGGCGATCCTCAAGAAGCGCCATCGTGTGCTTGCCAAGGTGACGAAAAAGCCCACGAGCCGTAAAGTGGAGATGGCGGGCCAGACGGTTGACGTGAACAATCCGGACGGCGAGATGACCTATTGTCCGTTGGATGATACCAGCAGTAATAAATACTACGATGGCAGCGCAGCCAAACTTGACAGCAGCGAGGGCGACTGGATGATGTACGAACCGTTCTTTTGGTCGAAAGGTGTCAATGACTACCTGAACGAGAAATATTACAGTTGTTACAGTTCCAACGGCCCCGACGATATGCCTCCCATCCCCGAAGTAACCGTTTTGACACTGGATGATATAAAAGAGACCAAGGACGGCTACTTGGCGGAACGCAAACTACTGAGTGGCAAGCCCACGTTGAAGGATTCTTATAGCACGGACAAGACTTATTCGGTCTGCAAGGTGGATGTGCAAGGTTACAAGCGTGTGCGTTTTCCGAGTGTTCCCGGCACGGGTCTGGTCGGCAGTCTATTTGTAGACGGCTCTGGAAACGTAGTCAAAACCATCGTGGTTCCAACGATCGGCTTGAAGTTCGAGGCGGGCATGTACTTGATATCGGATGTTCCGGAGGGCGCCACGGCCTTGCACTTCTCGATCTTGAACACGGCCGAGTTCGACAAGGTCGTTCTTTCCAACTCCGACAAGATCGAGGATATGGAGCCCGATTGGGTGGCCAACGAGGAACATCTTTGTGCGGTAGTAGGCAGTAGCGTGGTAGGTAGCAAGTTGCGTTCATGCATAACGGGTAATTCCACGACGGCCAGCATGAACTGGATCGATTTTCATTATTACAGCCAGCAGCGCGGTATGCAGCAGATAGACGCGTTGATGCACTCGCGTATAGCGAACCTGTTTTACGCGAGGTACGGCCGTCGTGACAGCCAGGAACAATGCGGCGGCGGTCAGCATACGAACAATCGTATCACGGGCGGTACAGCCGGTTATGGTATGCAGGATACGATCGGTTATGGTGAGGCGTATAAGATAAACGACAAGATCACGAATTCCATCGTGGACGGTTCTATCCACCAGTACGCTTGGTATCGTGGCCAGGATGAGTATGGTTCTCCGACCGTGACCCAGGTAAACAATATCAGTTGTCTGGGCTATGAGGATATCTACGGGCATAAGTACGACATGATGGACGGCGTAGATTTACCCAATGACAGCGCAAACCAGGGCAAGTGGCGTATCTGGATGCCGGACGGTACGACCCGTATGGTGAAAGGCAAGACCTCGAGCGACCAGTGGATAACGGGTGTCGCCCATGGCAAGTATATGGACGTGATACCAGTGGGAACCGCAAACGGTTCGTCCAGCACGTATTATTGCGATAAATACTACATATCTACCGCATCGACCCGTGTGGTTTTTCGTGGGTGCAATAGCTCGAATGCGAATGGTGGTGTGTCGTACGCGTATGCGTATAACGATGCCTCGAACTCGAACTCGAGTATCGGTTCCCGTCTGGCCTTCCGCGGTCGGATCGTCAAAGCGGAAAGCGTGGAAGCGTACAAGGCGATAGTCGAAAAGGCATGATCGAAAACGGGAGCGAAGCGACAAAACGTAAAGCGTTCTCGTTCCCGTTTGTGTGATCCGAAGCGAACGAAAACGGGCGTAAGCCCGTCGAAAATATAATATCAACAGTGTTTCCGCATGAAAAATAATACCTTTGTATTCCAAAGGGTGGCGTTTCCTTTAAGCCGTGTGGTTTTTCGTGGGTACAATAACTCGAATGCGAATGGTGGTGTGTCGTACGCGAATGCGAATAACGATGCCTCGAACTCGAACTCGAATATCGGTTCCCGTCTGAACAACAATCGAAGGAAATTAAAATCGGCGTACAACACCGGGGACTTGTCCCCACCGTGGAGCCGAGGGGAACAAGCCCCAGTAACAGCGGCCCGGAAGGGTTGGAAAACTGAGAAATCAAGCGTCGGGTAGAGTTTGGTAGGCCGCAAGGCTCGAAGAAGTCAGGCCCGGGAGATTGAAGGCCGTGTGGCCGTAATGTGATATGATATGCGTAGAGAAGGTTACATAATAGAAGAGATTATAGAACCGTCCAATATGGAGGATTCCTTTGATCAAGTCCTTCGCGGCACGAAAAGAAAGCGTAGCCGCCAAGGGCGTTACCTGCTTGCGCATAAGGAAGAAGTATTGGATGAACTGACCGCATCGATCGCATCCGGAAGTTTCCGGGTGAAAGATTATCATGAACGGGATATAGTGGAAGGTGGTAAGTTACGGCGTATTCAGGTACTAAGCATGAGAGACCGTATCGCCGTACACGCTATCATGACCATCGTAGACAAGCGTTTGAGGAAACGGTTTATCCGAACCACTTCGGCCAGCATCAAAAAACGTGGCTCGCACGATCTGATGGCGTATATTCGCCGTGATATGAAAGAAGATCCGGAAGGCACGCGGTTCTGTTATAAGTTTGACATCAAGAAGTTCTATGAAAGCGTGAAACAAGATTTTGTGATGTATTGCGTGAACCGGATATTCAAGGACAGGAAGCTCATCGCCATGCTGGATAACTTTGTCCGGCTGATGCCTGAGGGTATCAGTATCGGCCTGAGGAGTTCGCAGGGGCTGGGCAATTTATTGTTGTCTGTTTATTTAGACCATTATTTGAAGGACAGGTACGGCGTCCGTTATTACTACCGCTATTGTGATGACGGTGTGGTACTGGGTGAAACGAAAGCGGAATTGTGGAAGATTCGTGATGTCGTCCACGGGTGTATAGAATCTATCGGTCTTCAAGTAAAGGAGAACGAACGTATATTCCCAGTGACGGAGGGTATCGATTTCTTAGGATACGTTATCTATCCCGATCGTGTGCTTTTAAGGAAGCGCATCAAAAAGAACTTTGCCCGGAAGATACACGAGGTTAAATCGAGAAGGAGACGGCGTGAATTGGTGGCCAGTTTTTATGGTATGGCCAAGCACGCGGATTGTAATATGTTGTTTAAAAAATTAACAGGCAAAGAAATGAAAAGTTTTAAAGATTTGAACGTTTCCTATAAGCCGGAGGACGGCAAGAAACGTTTTCCCGGCACTGTGGTAAGCATCCGGGAACTGGTGAACCTTCCCATCATAGTGAAAGACTTTGAAACGGGAATCAAGACAGAACAGGGCGAGGACCGCTGTATCGTGAGTATCGAGCAGAATGGTGAGTCCAAGAAGTTTTTCACTAATTCGGAAGAAATGAAAAACATCCTTGCACAAGTGAGGGAAATGCCGGACGGTTTTCCGTTTGAGACAACGATAAAGACGGAAACGTTTGGAAAAGGTCGAACCAAATACGTGTTTACATGAAACGAGTAGAAGGAAGTGCCGGTGTATCGCTGCTGGAATGCACGAACCCGGTGAAAGGAAAGTGGCGCGTCCGCTGGGACGTGCAAAAGAAGGAAGACGGTTCCGTTTCTTACATGGAAGAGGAGTTCAACCATAAGCCGACCGACGAGGAGATACGGTCAACGGTCACGGCCTGGTATAACCGGGAGACTGACAAGGCCATCCTTTCGGGATTCATATACGAGGGTATTCCGGTATGGCTGTCAAGCGAGAACCAGTTCAACTACAAAGCCGCATACGATCTTGCCGTCCAAACGGGAGGGCAGAACCTGCCAGTGACGTTCAAGCTGGGTGCGGATGATGAGCCGTATTACAGGACGTTTGAAACGGTCTCAGACCTTCAGAATTTCTACGTGAAAGCGATGAAGCACATACAAGACGCGTTATCTGAAGGATGGAAGAAAAAGGACGCATTGGACTTGGCTTTGTATGAAGCCGGGTAATGGATGAATCCCTGCGGGGGAAGGGATAGAAAAAAGCCCCCGGCCTGTTAAATAGTCGTCTCACTTACTATTAAACACAAAACGCTCACAGCGCACGACCGGGGGCAAATACCCTCGTTCGCGCTGTGAGCGTTATTTTTTTGTGTGGCGCATTTGTGCGCCTAATAAGTGAGACATTGCAAAGGTACTAAATTTTTGTTTGTATGAAAGTGATAGAGATATTAAACTTCAATCGTGAGTTGTTGAAAAAGTTACATGAGGCGGGAATACGCCTTGAAGATACCCAGTATATTGACTTGTATTCCGATTATATGAACCTGTACAAGAATGGTGAAAAAGTGTCTTATATTGTAGCCATACTTTCTGAAAGGTATGCTGTAAGCGAACGGAAAGTATATGGTCTTTTGAAACGTTTCCAAAGTGACTGCACAAGCGGTGCAGTATAACATTAGGCTTAAATTAGTTCGTCCAATAGTTTGGCTCTACCTTTGTTCCAAACCCATAAAACAAAACAAAGTATGAGCAAGTACACTTACAAGCCGCAATATGGCGTAATCGTCATTTGCACAGATGAAAAAGAACAAAAGGAGATTTACGAATGTCTCTTGAAAGAGGGTCTAACTCTTAAAGTGGTGAACGTATGAAAATAGAGGTACAACACCATTGTAGCGACTTCAACAGCTATCGGGCCGCACGGGTAAAAAGCCTTTTCAACGCAGAAAAAGGCTGTGATTGGGAAAAGACAGTAGAGCTACCAATCGAGGATCGGGAATGGCAAATCGGATTGATCGTCGGACCATCCGGTAGTGGAAAAACCAGTATTGGAAACAAAATATTCAAAGAACCTATTTATGACCTCTATTCCGGCTGGGATAAGGATAAACCGATTGTGGACTGTATTGCTCCTGACGGAGACTTCAACACAGTGACGGGTATGCTTTCGGCAGTTGGCCTTGGTGATGTTCCGGCATGGCTGCGGCCATTTCATGTGCTGAGCAACGGTGAAAAATTCCGGGCAGGTCTTGCACGTTTGGCGTGTGAACGGCCGCGGCACGCCGTGGTGGACGAGTTTACATCAGTCATTGACCGGCAGATAGCCAAAGTCGGAGCCGCGGCGTTTTCGAAGACGTGGAGACGTGGCAGCGGGCAGATCGTGCTTCTTTCCTGCCACTATGATATAATCGAATGGCTACAACCAGACTGGGTGTATGATACTGCGGAGGCACGGTTTTACGACCGTGACTGCCTTCGGCAACGTCCAAAACTCGAACTTCAAATTTATAAAGTCAGGGGAACTGTATTCCCAAGATTGTTTAAGCAGCATTATTATTTAGACCTTCCTATGCCGGTCGCGGCCGAGTATTTCGTTGGCTTTGTCGGTGGTGAGCCCGTCTGTCATTTAGCAGTAACACCACTCTTTACGGCAAAGGCTTACCGGTCCACCCGGTTGGTAGTACTTCCCGAATGGCAGGGAATAGGCGTTGGCACTAAATTTTTAGCGGCCGTTTGTGAATATCATCTTCAGGGACATGGTAGATGTGGCAAACCTTACCCGGTGTTCTTTCACACCTCACACCCGCAACTATGTGGGGCGTTGCGCCACTCTAAAAAGTGGATACAAACCGGAGCGCATTTATATGGGAATAATAAAGGGCGCAGCGCGGCTTCGATGGCACGTTCAGCCCAAAGGTTAAATAAGTCTGATCGTGCGGCAACCGGTTATGGCGGTCATTTCAGGGCGGTTCAGGCGTTCAAATATATAGGGAATGATAATTAAAATATTGGGAAATTGCGAGTCGGTGGCATTCAAAGCAGCCGAAATGTTCGTTAAAGCAAAAGGGCATATGCTTTGGTGTGATGGGTATCGGTGTGACCTTGCCATTGCGCCACTCCTTACGGTGAAAGTTTCCGATGAAGAACTGAAAGAGGCGAACCGGGGTACGTTGATATTCCATCCCTCTCCACTACCTTACGGGCGCGGGGCATCATCTATCAAATGGGCGTATAAACGAGGGGAACCGATAACCGCCGCCACATGGTTTTGGGCAGACTCCGGCTATGACACCGGCGATATTTGCGAGCAGGAGATAGTAAAAATAGACTATGGTGTGCGGCCTCGCGTCTTTTATGAGCGAGAAATCATTCCGGCCATGATCCGGACGTTAGGACGTTGTTTGGACAACATCGGGAAAGGTATTATACGTCGCATCCCGCAAGTGGAAGCCTATTCGACATACGATAAAAGGCTGTAATAGCCCATCTTAATCACTATGTAAAGATAGTGATTTTTGCTAATTTAGCAATGAGGTTCAAGTGATATTTTTTTGTGGAAGATTCAATAAAAAGTGTCGTTCAAATAGTTTTCAAAAGGCGTTTGAACGACACTTGTATTTCGACCGGATAGCTTAACCGAAAAGATTGTAACCGGGATTTTTGGAGTACATTTCGTTTTTGCAAAGAAAATCGCATTTCGTTTTTCACAGCTATCGCATTTCGTTTTGCGGGATTTACGTGTAGATTATTCTTTCAATGATAAATATTTGTTCACAGGTATCATCCGTCGGGATGGTGTATCTCGTTTCTCAAAATCTAATCGTTATGGTGTGTTCCCATCCGCTTCTTTAGGTTGGCGTATTTCCCAAGAGGATTTCATGGAAAGTACGAGAGATTGGTTGGACGATTTGAAGTTGCGTGTCGGTTATGGACAGACAGGAAACTCTGAGGTTCCTCGTATTACGAACTATGCTATGGAACTTGCAACTTACCCGAAACGTTCTGACTACGATTTGAACGGACAGAATAATTCTACTACAACAGGTTTCATCTTAGATAAATATGGAAACGAGGATACCAAGTGGGAGTCTACAGAGATGTGGAACGTCGGAGTGGACGCTACTTTCTTAAATGGTAAATTCAATATTGGTGCTGAGTGGTATTGGAAGAAGACAACGGATATGTTGATCGAGGCTCAATATTCAGCGTTTGCTAACCCGGAGATCAAGAAACCATATATCAATTTCGGTGATATCAAGAATACGGGTGTCGATTTGAACTTGAATTATAGAGATTCAAAAGGTGATTGGTCTTGGGACGTAAGTTTGAACCTTTCCCATTATAAGAATGAGGTACTGCGTATCTCGGAGTCGGATGATGCCTCTTTGTGGGGAGCGGGAACTCGCTTGGATGGAAACGTGACCCGTACGACGAAAGGACATGCTATCTCTGAGTTCTATGGTTACAAGGTGAATGGTTTCTATGAGAACGTTGACGAGGTTTTGGCCTTGCCGCCTCTAGGACAATCCGGATTGAACGCTGAGTCCGCCAAGGCTTGGGTCGGTAAATTTAAGTTTGATGATGTGGATAAGGATGGTAAGTTGACGGAAAGAGACCGTACGTTCATCGGTTCTCCCCATCCTGATTTGATCGCTGGCTTAAACGCTACGGTTACTTGGAAAAACTGGGACTTCACGATGTTCTGGTATTCAACTATCGGCAATGACCTGTTTAACAATACGAAATATTTTACGGACTTCTGGATGTTCAACGGTAACAAGTCTGAGCGTATGCGTGATCAATCTTGGACTCCCGGTGCTGATAATAGCAATGCCATTTTGCCGATCTTGGATTCGAACGATGGTTATTCTGGTAAATTCTCGAACTCTTATTACGTAGAGAATGCTTCGTTCTTGCGTTTGAAGAATGTGGTTTTGGGTTATACGCTTCCGAAGAGCGTGTTATCTAAGGTGGGTATCCAAAACTTACGTTTGTATGTACAAGCCGAGAATTTGCTGACTATTACCGGTTACTCTGGATTGGATCCGGAATATACGAATGCGGATATGGGCAAAGAAAGTGGGGGAGACCTACAGAGAGGTGTTGATATGGGTGGATGGCCTTCAACGATGCGTTTCTTGTTCGGTGTAAATTTCGCTTTCTAATGTTTAGGGATTTGATTAACTTTTAAAATGAATTTTATTATGAAACACAACAAATATATATTAGCGTTGGCTTTTGCCAGTATGCTGACTTTAGGGTCTTGTGGCGATGATTTCTTGGGAAAGGAGCCGCAAGGAGTTTTGACCCCGGAGGCTTTGGCGAATGCTCAAGGTGTGGAGTTGCTGGTTACTAGTGCTTATGCGGGTTTAGCCTCTCCTGTGGAAGGATACGATCCCTATCAAGCTTCTCCGTTTAACTGGGTATGGGGTGGTATTTATGGGGGTGATGCCAACAAGGGATCAGACCCTAACGACCAATCTACGGTGAATGAGATAGAATTGTATAATACATTGTCGACCAATGGCTATATCAAGCAAAAATGGGTTTGGGTGTATCAAATGAGCAAACGTGTTAACTTGGCTCTTCAGGTCTTGGAAAAAGCGGAGGATATGAAGGAGGAAATTCGCCAAATGCGTAAAGGCGAGTTGAAATTCTTACGAGCCTTGGCTTATTTCGAGGGAATGCGTGTGTTTGGTGTTTATCTCCCCTATATTGATGAGACTAATCAAGAGAATGACCCAAAGGTGCATAATGACAAAGATATCTATAGTTTGGTCGTTGCCGACGTGGATGATGCTATAGCGAATTTATCGGATGATCCTAAGGTTGTTGGTGAGGTTGGTCGGGCGAATAAATCCGCAGCGAAGGCTTTGAAGGCTAAGATCTTGATGTGGCATGGTGATTTGGCGGAAGCGCAACCTATCTTAGCGGATGTGTTGACAAATGGTGTTACGTCTAAGGGTATGGCTTATGGACTGGAAGATGATCTGGACAATAACTTCAATGCTTTGACAGAAAATGGTAAGGAATCCGTTTTTGCGGTACAATACTCAAATGCGGCAGAGAATATGGGGGGGGCTCCCTTCTGTTTAGCTTATCCGCATAATACAGGTCCCGGTGGATGTTGTGGTTTCTACCAGCCTTCTTTTGAGTTGGTGAATTCGTTCCAAGTAGATGCGAATGGCCTTCCTTACTTGAACGGTGAATATCGTACGAAGAAAAGTGTATCTGTTCGTAACTCCGATAGTTCCCAAGATGCTGTGCTAGCCGTTAACGATAATAACATTGCGGTCGATCCTCGATTGGATTTTGCTGTAGGTCGTTTTGGTATTCCTTATAAGGATTGGGGATTCCCAGAGAATGGTTGGGTACGAGATGCTACGAATGGCGGTATCTTCATGCCGAAAAAGCATGTATATAGCAAGGCTGAGGATGCGGCTGGTATGAAAGCGTTATATGGTGGTTGGGCACCGGGTTCTGCTATGAACTTGCAATATTTAAGTGTTCGTGACTTAACTTTATTATATGCTGAATGCTTGGCTAACGCAGGGAATCTGAAAGGTGCGATGGAGCAGGTTAACAAGATTCGTCGTCGTGCGGCTTTGGATGTTAATATTGTTAAGTTAGATGATGGGACTCCAGCCGCTAATTATAAGATTGCCGAATATCCTTCTTCACATGCCGCATTCTCAAACAAAGATGTTTGTATCAAGGCGATTCGCATGGAGCGTAAGTTAGAGTTGGCTATGGAAGGTGAGCGCTGGTTCGATTTGTCCCGTTGGGGTGGTGATGTGATGGCTAGTGAGTTGAAAGCCTATGTGGACTATGAGAAACAGTATATCTCTAAGTTTGCGGGAGCTTCTTATCTGTCATCGAAAAAGACAATGTTGCCCGTTCCTGACGATGAGATCTTGACTTTGGGTACAGATCCGGAAACAGGTACTCCGTACTTGGTACAGCCGGAAGCTTGGAGAAACTAAAGGTTTATGGCGATAAGGAAGGCAGGGGACTTCCTTATCGTTTTTATTTTGAATGGTGCTTACAGATTCTTGCTCTTAAAGAGTTTGTCTTCTTATATTTTAGAATTCTTTTTTATTGAAACTCAATTAAATTTTAAAATTATGAAGAAGTTATTATGCTGTTTTATTATTTTGTGCCTTTCTGTGTGTTCTTTTTCTACAATTCAAGCTGTAGAAGTGGAAAACGATAATGTAGATATAATGGCAGTTGCTGCTGCTATGTATATTAAGGGGGAAACTTCTTTGAAGTTTAGTGGTGGTTACGCAGGGTCGTCTTACCAACTGTTCAATGCTCCTAGTGGTGCTGAATTTAGATGGAGTATTGTAGGTTCTGGGAATTGTTATTGTTATCCGAATGGTGATTATTGTTCGATTAACGTATATTCTCCGGGTTCTTATCGACTAGTTTGTGATGTATATGTTAATGGAGTTAGGGTAGATGGAGTGACAACTTATATAACGGTTATGCCATAGAAGAGTTTGTCTTGAATAATTGATGGTTATATGTTCTTTTATAACCACAAAAGGAATAGATGGTTTAATAAAAGTTAAAGGGTATGCATCACGGCATACCCTTTTTGCTTGAAGAAAATAGTATTCTTCAAATTCCCATTTCCTCTAATAACCCCAGTACTTCAAGAGGCACCCTGCGCACCCCGCTATGAGGAGGGTGTAGCCGGAGATACCCAGCCAGTCCGCCCCGGGGGGCGGTGGGGAGGAGGGGTGCCGTCGTGGCGGAAGAGCGTCAGCGAGGCGCCGATCGCCGCTAGCGTCACCTCCGTCTCCCGCATGAGGAGGGAGAGGAGGGCTAGCAGGAGAAGGAGCAGCGCCGGTAGCGTCTGTCGTTTCGGGAACAGGGGGATGCTGCGGGAAGATGACCCGGAGGAGCGCCGTGAGGCAACGGAGGATGAGTTCAAGGTATTTCATTTTAGTTGACAGTTGATGATAGGGACGGCATCTGCCCGCCCTTTTGATTAACGATTGATAGTTGCGAGCTGATTTTTCGGCAAAGCTGGACGATCAGCTTACGATAGGCTTCCCGGTTGTCGCCGTTCACCTCGCTGATGTAGGGGCTGTAGGCGATCTCCTTGGCGAAGGCCGTAGGGTTGGCGCTCATGTCGGCCGCCCGGGGATAGGCCGAGCGAAGCAGGCGGCAGTAATCCATGAACGAGCACTTATCGTCCGGGTAGATCCGGAAACGTAGCGAGCGGGGCGACAGCTCCGTCCACCGGCCGGTCCACCATACGTTGGGCAGCCCGTAGGCCGTGATGCCGAAAAAGTTATGATACTCCCGGCAGAGCGTACTCTCGCCCCAACCCGTCTCGATGGCCGCCTGTGCCAAGATCACCACCGGATCGATCCGGAACGCCCGCCCGGCCTCCCCAGCCAGCGGAGCGTATTCACGTATAAAAACAGAAATCTCCATACCACTTAATTTTCAATTTTCAATTTTCAATTTTCAATTCCCTAAATCTCGTCCGGGCTCTCGGAATCGCCCCCGCCACCTCCCGGGGTCACCTCTCCGTTCGAGTACTCGGTGTACTCACGGAGCTTGGCCGTCAGCTTGAGCGAGGCGCTGGAGAGGTTGCCCGTGGCACGGGCACGAAGGCGTACGCCGATGATATTGCCTTGCGTGGAGAAATCCTCCGGCGTGACGGCCCCCTTCGAGCGGATGCCCACGCTGAAGATGCCGAGGTCGTCTATCTTCACGTTCTTGCCGTCCATCAGCAGCTCCTTGATACAATTCACCATGTCCTTCAGCATGCCGTGGATGGCGCCGGTGGAGAAGGGGGTGTTGTGGGTGGACATGTGCTCGGCCAAGGCGGCGATGTCTACCGTCTCCTCGCATACGGCACGGGCGTACCACTTGTTGAAGGTTGTCACGTTCTTCTCGTTCTTGTTTTGATACTTCTTGTAGCGGATCATAATGTGTTGTTTTTTAATGTTGATACAAAGATACGGCAGGGCATGGGGGCTTTGTCGCTTTGGGTGACTTAGGGTGATTTCGGGTGAATTATTTCTCCGGAAAATGATGGATATATGCCGGAGATTCACTATCTTTAGGATATGGAAACGACATTCAAGATACGAGCATACGGGCGGATGGAGCTGGCCGAGGTCTACCTGCCCGACCTGCATCCCCGCTCGGCCCACCGCAAGCTGCAACATTGGATAACGATCTATCCCGGCCTGCCCGGTCGCCTCCTCTCGCTGGGTTATCACGAGGGCGAGCGGGTCTATTCGCCCGCCATGGTGCGGGCCATCATCGAGTCGCTCGGCGAGCCGTGAGAGCCGGATGGTATCCGGGTGGAATAGGGGCGCTAAGTCAATGGAAAGCGAGACGGATTCCATTGACTTAGCGACCGTATCTCATTGGTTTTCCGGTCATGTTTCTTAATCCCGACGAATATCGGTGCCGGGGTTAGGGCGCAAAAGGCGCATCTTTACGTGCCTATATAAAACTTTTCTTGTAAATATATTTTTTCATCACACTGCTATAGTGTGATATATATTTATTTTTTTGTAAAATGTTTTTCCAGACACTGTTTTTTGCGCCTTTTGCGCCCTGCTCATTTTAGAAAGTCAGTTTTTATTCCGGCTTATCTTCTTGACCCTTAAAGATATCATTCTCCTTTTGGGCTCTATCCTCTTCCTCTTGCCTAGGGCGCAAAAAATTGGCTTTTACCTGTTCCGAGGTGATCTCGGCGACCTCAAACAGTAGTTTTCCTCTAGTTTTCGTGAGCTTAAAACCGTGTTTTTTCAGCACCTTGCTCAACGTAACTATATTGGAACGTGTCGGCGTGATACGTGTAAATACACTTAGTTTCGTCATAATATCGCTCGCCGTAAGATACTGTGGCGTGTCGAAACGCTCCGGTTTGCGGAAATAGGTGAAGAACAACTCCTCCTCGGGGCTTCGCTGGCGGAAGGTCTCGTTGTTCTCGTTGATCTTCCGGATGTCTTCGCCGGAGAACCAGTATTTCTCGCCCCGGCGGAAGAGGGCGAGAGCTTGGGCGTAGATGTCGGCGTGTCGCACGGGCGACTGGTAATCGATCCGTGTGGCCTCGAAGCAGAGGAAGCGGCGAGACTCGTTATCGTCCGGCAGCGATTGCAAGTCGTTCACCGTGGCGGCGAAGGAGGCGTGGCGTATCTGCGTCTCGGCATAGTGTCCGTACGGGCGGCGCAGGTAGATGACCCCGGTGGAGGTGAGCGCCTTGAGACGGTTCAGATCGGCGTAGCTCTGGCCGGACATCTCGTCGATGACGATCAAGAGGCAGTCCACCATCATCTGCGGGAAACCCTTGCTATAGGGATTGACATTGCCCGTGAAAAGATAGTCCCGCAATTCGGGCGGCACGAGGTTCCGCAGCCACGAGGTCTTGCCCAGCCCCTGCCCGCCGGCCAGCAGCAGGATGGTATGGTTTTCCACGCCTAGCTCCATGGATCCGGCCACTTGCGCGATAAGCCAGCGCTTGAGGCAACCCCGCCAGAAGGCGGGCCGGGTGGTGTCCACGGTATCGGCCAGCTGCCCGATCCAGTCCGTCACCCCGTCCCACGGGGCCAGCCCCTCGAAATACGAGCGGAAAGGGTGGAACGTCTCGCTGAAGTCCGACATCAGTATGGCCCGGATGTCGTTATGCGAGCAGTAGTGGCCGTCCTTCAGGAGACTCCGCCAGAGCGAGTTCACCCAGTAGTCGGTCACCGGCTTGAAGACCGGCTTTTGGCCGTTCCGCTTTTTCTTCGAGGCCACCTCCACGTACCCCCTCACGCCGTTCTTGCGGGTGAGGAAACGCTCGGATATATAGGCCTCCACGGCGACCACGTCCAGCGGACCCCCGCCCTTTTTCCGGGAGGTGGCGGCGCTCGTCTCGGCGGCGTGCTCCTCCACGTGGCTGTAGGCGCTCTCGATGGCGGCGAGGCGCTCCTCCGCCGGCAAGTCGGCGAAGGCGGTAGCGGCGTAAGCCTCCATCTCGGCCCGCTTCACGCCCAGCCGGTTCGCCCGTGCGGCCATGACGAAGATGAAGTTATTGCGGTTGCCCTCGGCGTAGGCGCCTTTCCGCTCGGCGGTCCGGCGTGCCTTCTCCAGTGGCGAGGCCACCTTCCTTTCCTTCGCCCCGGGAGCCGTCTCGCTAACCTCCTCCTTCCAAGTAAGGGGTAGCGGGGCGAGGCCCTCCGGTAGCTCGCCGGTACCCTCCAGCCAAGGGCGGTAGGCAGGCGAGAGGTATAGGGCGGGATCGTCCGATACGAAGCAAAGCCGCCCGATGTCGCTGCCCGAGGTATCCAGCTCCACGCCGAGCCGGGCGGCGTACCAACGGCTCATGGCCTCGTAGACCCTCCGGTGATTACCCGGCGTGGCGGTCTCGTCCGTGGCGGCGTAGGCGATGAGTTTCGCCCCGTCGCCGCTGGGACTGCGGAAATACGCCACGGTGTAGGGCGCTTCCGTGGCGAGCGGGGTGATACGCTCCAGCTCCCGTTCCCCTACGTGGTCGATGTCGAGTACCACCAATTGGTTGTAACGGGTGATGTGAGGGTCGAGGCGTTTCCCGGAGTAGGTGGCCTGTGGGGTGAAAGCGGGCAGTTTTTTCTTTAGTTTGGCGGCCAGTTCCTTATCGTCCGACGCTAGCGCCTCCCGCGTCTCGTCGATGAACTGCTTGTACGTTCCTCTTTGGATGTTTTCCAGTACGCCCGCTAGCGAGGCGTCTCCCTTGTATCGTCCGAAAAGGGCGAATAATGACGTGTTTATCATACTATGTTTTTAAGTGATAAAAAAAGAGCCAGTGTCTCTGGCTTGATGCCGCTAAGGTAGGGAGGCGCTTTGGGACGCCTCCCAAGTTTTAACTTTTGTTGTGAAAAACGGGAAGCTTGTTATTCATGCGCTTTCCCGTATTCCTCCTGCGCCGTCGAGAGGATGCTCCGGAAGCTCCTTGGCTTCGGGCAGCCGTTGGGGTGTATCTCGAACACCTCGTCCAGCGCCCGTATCATGGCTTCCCGGTTCGTCTGTCCGTTCACCCGGAACCGCGGGTCATTGAGGATGGGCAGCGTCAGCCGCACGAAGTCTTTCACGGAGCCCGTGTAGATGATCTTCTCCCGTTTAACCAGATCCTCCTCCGGCTGGTAGTCTTTAAACAACTTATGCGCCCCTTTCGCGTCTTTTTTCAAGTCCACCCATGCCTTTTGGGCATTTTCCAAACTATCCAGCAGCTTTCTCACGCTTGTTTCCGCTTCCCGGAAACTGATTTTTTTTCATATATGATTAATTGTTAAAGTTAAAAACGTCGCAAAGGTACATTATCCGCGTGATAATTCCTCGGAAGTTGTTGCTTTGCCGGATATATATGCTTATATTTGTAATTACTCATAAAAACAAAGATCGCTATGATAATAAAGAAGATTCCTTACGGACTGACGGATTTTGAGAGGATTAGGAAAGAGCCGTATTATTATGTGGATAAGACTCATTATATCGAGTGGTTGGAGGAATCTGCCAATTTCTTCTTCTTGATCCGTCCGAGGCGTTTTGGAAAGTCTTTGTTTATCAACATGCTTAGATGGTATTATGATATCTATAGGCGGGATCGTTTCAAGGAAATCTTCGAGGGGCTGTATATCGGTTCGCATCCTACGGCGGAACAAGGGAAATACCTTGTGCTCGATTTTAATTTCGCCGGCGTGAATCCGGACCCGGATCGGTTGCTGGCCTCGTTCAATGATAATTGCTCGATGCGTTTCGATCTTTTCGCCGGGCTTTACGGACATATGTTCAATCCCGGTTTCGCCAGTGAATTGAAAAGGCTCAAGAACGCAGACGAGAAATTGAACTACCTGATCGGGCAGGCTACGTTGCTGGATCTTCCGATCTACCTGTTCATCGATGAGTATGATAATTTCACGAACGCCATACTCGCCAATGTGGGGAATGAGCATTACCGTAAATTGACACATGGCACGGGGTTCTTCCGCTATTTCTTTAATAAGCTGAAAGAGGGTGCCACGGGAAATGGACCGATCAAGCGTATGTTCATCACGGGAGTCTCTCCGGTCACCATGGATGACGTGACAAGTGGATTCAATATCGGTGCCAATATGAGCACCGATCCCCGGTTTAACGGGATTATCGGGTTTAGCGAGCGGGAGGTACGTGATATGTTGTCTTATTATAAAGACGTGGATATGCTGGCCGGAGAGGTAGATGAGGTGATCGGCGTGATGAAGCCATGGTACGATAATTACTGTTTCTCGAGAGATTCGCTCCACGAGCCGATGTATAACTCGGATATGGTGCTGTATTTCCTGAATCATTATCTTCCGTTGAAAAAAGTTCCGGAGAACATGATCGATAACAACATCCGTACGGATTATAATAAGCTCCGTCATTTGATTCGCTTGGACAAGAAAATGGGCATGAACGCCTCTATCATCCAAGACATCGTGACGAATGGCGAGACCATAGGTACCATCAAGACGGCTTTCCCCGCCGAGGATCTGGCAAAACCGGATAATTTTAAGAGCCTGCTCTACTATTTCGGGCTGCTTACCATACGGGGTACTAAATGGGGGAGTACCCTATTGGCGATCCCTAACTTGACGGTTCGTGAGCAGTTGTACTCCTATTTGGTGGAGGCTTACCGGAGCGCCGATTTATTTTCCCTCGAGATGGATCGGCTGGGGATGCTCGTGGCTAGCATGGCCTACGAGGGAAACTGGAAACCTGTCTTTGAGTACTTCGCCTCTGAATTGAAGCGACAAAGCTCTATCCGTGAGTTTATCGAGGGTGAGGCGCACGTAAAGGGCTTTTTGTTGGCTTACTTGGGCTTGACCCGTACTTATATAATTCATCCGGAGTATGAGGCGAATAAGGGATATGCGGACTTCTACATGATGCCCGATTTGTTGCATCAACCGGAAATCGTCTATAGTTATATCGTAGAGGTAAAATATGCCCGTCGTGACGCCTCCGCCCCGGAGATAGAATCGCTGAGGACTGAGGCTGCCGGGCAATTGAAACGTTATGCCGAAGATCCTAAAGTGAGAGAGACGAAGGGAAATACGAAACTTCGCCTGATAACACTGATATTTAAAGGCTGGGATTTGGTGGCTTGTGATTGAATGCCTATATTTGGCATGAAACTTTAAATCTGTATCTTATGAGAAAGCTTCTGGGGCTTTTATGCGTATGTGCGTTGGCTATCGTTACGGCTAGGGCACAAGATGCGGTGGATGACTATGTCTCTTCCGCCGCCGGCCAATCCGTGATCTACCATGGGAAGGAGCAATTGAAATATTCCACCTCCATAAAAAATCACCCCTATTTGAAGAGCGAGAAATACGTACCCGGGGATCTTAGCTTCGAAGGCATTCTCTACAAGGGCGTGAAAATGCGCTTAGATCTGTACAGGAATGAGCTGTTGCTGCTTTCTCCGGACAATCGCTATAATATCGTCTTGCCGAGCGATCGGGTAGACTACGCCGAGTTTCATGGCTATCCTATCTTCTACAGGTATCCGGACGAGCGGTCGGGCAACCTGCCGGAAGGCTATTACCTACGGTTGTATGAAGGGAAGTGTACCGTGCTGGGGAAATGGTCTTGTATATTATCTAAGACGATAAAAGATATGAAGCTCGATGATTCCTTCGATCAGTCCGTAAAATACTACATCCGGAAGGAGGGCGTTTACTATACCGTGAGGAGCAAGGGCTCCGTGTTGAAGGTCCTCAAGTCCAAGAAAAAAGAGCTGGCCCGGTATATCAAGCGGCGAAAGCTGGATTTCAAGCACGCTCCCGAGGAAGCCATCGTAGCCGTGGTGAGACAGTATGAACAGTTAAACGAGATCCCATGAGAAAGAGCCTATATATCGGTATGGTAATGTGCCTGCTGTCCGGCTGGACGGCGAGGGCGCAGCGGACGGTCGATCTGGATTTCCGGCAAGTAACCTTAAATGTCGTGTTCAACGCTATCGAGCGGCAGACCGGACAGCCCGTCTACCGGCAACCCTTGGAGACGGACTCCATGGTCGTTAGCGTACACAGTGAGAAGGAAGAGCCCTTGGTGGCGTTGCGGCGTGCGTTGGAGGGAACTCCCTTCCAAGTATCCTCGTATGGCGGCGCCTTCTTTGTGTTGAGAGATAACACCTTGATGACCTCCCTGCCCGAGAACTTCTTCCTGCGGGAGAAGCGGAGAGAGGGCGATGGCGACGAGGAAGGCTCCGGTATCTCCCTGATGGCGGGCCGGAAGCAGCAGAAGGCTACCTCGGAGAACAAGGTTTACGAGATCGGCGACGCCTCGGGCAAGGCGGCGGACCGGGTCACGGTGACCGGCAATATCAGCGATTTCAAGACCGGCGAGCCGATGGTGGGCGTGGCCGTATTCGTGAAGGACCCGATGATCGGGGCTACTACCGACGCTTACGGCTATTATACGCTGCGCCTCCCTCCCGGACGGCACGAGCTGTACATACAAGGCATGGGCATGAAGGACACCCGGCGGCAGATCATGCTCCATTCCGACGGCAAGCTGGATATAGAGCTGGAGGAACAGGTCTACACCTTGAAGGAGGTCACGATCTCCTCCGAGAAGATCGCCAACGTGCGGAATACGACGATGGGCGTGGAACGCCTGAAGGTGAAGGATATAAAGAATATCCCGATGGCGTTCGGCGAGGTGGATATCATGAAGGTAGTCATGTCGCTCCCCGGCGTGAAGGCGGTGGGCGAGGCCTCTAGCGGCTTTAACGTGAGGGGCGGGGCGACGGACCAGAACTTGATTCTCTTCAACGACGGGACGGTCTATAACCCGACCCACCTGTTCGGCTTCTTCTCCGTCTTCAACCCCGACGTGGTGAAGGACATGGAGCTGTACAAGAGCAGCATCCCCGCCAAGTATGGCGGACGTATCTCCTCGGTACTCGACATCAACAGCCGGGAGGGTAACAAGAAGGAGTTCAAGGGATCGGCGAGCATCGGCTTGCTGACCAGCCGCCTTACCTTGGAGGGGCCTCTCTTCTCCGAGAAGACCTCCTTTATCGTGGGCGGACGTACCACTTACTCGGACTGGATCTTGAAGAAACTCCCCGAGAAGAGCGGCTATAAGGATGGCAACGCCGGTTTTTACGACCTGAACGCCACGATTAACCATAAGTTCGACGAGCGGAACAACCTCTATCTGAATGGCTACTATAGCCACGACCGTTTCCGCTTTAACGTGGATGAGCGGTATGCCTACGAGAACGCCAACGCCTCGGTGAAATGGAGGCATATCTTCTCGGATCGTTTCACGGGGGTCCTCACCGCTGGCTACGACCATTATGGCTACAATACCCGTAATACGGATAACCCGGTGAACGCTTATTCCCTCGCTTTCCGTATCGACCAGATGTACGGGAAGATGGACTTCACGCATTACCTGAGCGATAAGCATACGCTGGATTTCGGCGCCAGCTCGCTGTTTTACGACTTGGAGCCGGGGAAATACCTTCCCTATGGCGGGGAGTCGTTGGTGAAGGAGGACCGGATGGAGAAGGAGAAAGCGGTGGAGTCCGCTATCTATGTGGGCGATCGTTGGGATATCACCTCCCAACTCTCCTTGAACGTGGGGGTCCGTTATTCCATGTTTAACGTATTGGGGCCCCGTACCTATAATCTCTATGCCGACGACCAACTGCCTTCCTTGGCTACCGTGACGGGTACGGTGGATAAGACCGGGGCGTTCAAGACTTACCACGGGCCGGAGTTCCGGGTATCCGCCCGTTATGCCTTTACCGAGGACTTCTCCGTGAAGGCCGGCTTTAATACGATGCGGCAGAATATCCATAAGCTATCCAACACGACCATCATGTCGCCCACAGATACGTGGAAGCTGAGCGACGCCAACATCAAGCCGCAGACGGGTATGCAAGTGGCCGCCGGGCTATACCGGAATTTCTTGAACAATACGATCGAGGTCTCCTTGGAGGGATATTACAAGACGATGAAGGATTACCTAGATTACCGGAACGGCGCCGAGCTGCTGATGAACCACCACATCGAGACGGACGTGCTGAGGACCGAGGGGCGTGCCTATGGCGTGGAGCTGATGGTGAAGAAAACGCAAGGGAAGTTGAACGGCTGGGTAAGCTATACCTACTCTCGCACGCAACTGCGGCAGAACGATCCGATGATCGTGAATCCCGTGAACAAGGGGGATTGGTACGCCGCCGACTTCGATAAGCCGCACGACCTGAAGTTCGTGGGCAACTATAAGTTCACGCATCGTTTCAGCTTCTCGCTGAATTGCGACTATAGCACGGGACGGCCGATCACCTTGCCGGTCTCCAAATATCATTACGGGGGCGGTGAGTTTGTCTACTATTCGGACCGTAATCAATACCGCATCCCGGACTTTTTCCGGATGGACGCCTCGTTCAACATCGAGCCGAGCCACCACCTGACGTTGCTCACGCATAGCACGATCTCTTTCGGGGTCTATAACCTGACGGGGCGAAAGAACGCCTACTCGGTGTATTATATATCGGAGAACGGGAAATTAAAGGGATATAAGATGGCGATATTCGGGGTGCCTATCCCGTTTGTCTCTTATAATATTAAATTTTAGGGGGGAGTTGAGATGAGGAAAGAAGCGAAGATAAAAGATTCTATAAAAGGCTTTCATTGGTGGCTGGGGGCTTTGCTGTTGTTATTGTCCGCCTGTGTCACGGACTACGAGCCGAAGGGCTTGGAGCAGGTACGGGATTTGTTGGTCGTGGATGGTATCATCACGAATGGCGAGACTACGATAAAGCTCCGGAGAAGCGTGGGCCTGACCGACGATTTCACGGAGGATGAGTTCGTGAATAATGCCAAGGTGGTGGTGGAGCGTGAGGATGGAGCTGTTTTCACTTGCGCTAATTCTTCCGGGAAGGGAGAGTATAAGGTGGATATGGGAGAGCTGGACCCGGGTAGCCGGTACCGGCTACATATCTCGCTGGATGGGCTGGAGTATGAGTCGGACTATCTGGGACCGGAGATAACGCCTCCGATCGACTCTCTCTCCTTGCTGAAGAAGGGGCCGGGAGAGGAGGTCCGTCTCTGTGTGTCTACGCATAATGCCCCGGATCGATCCTCTTATTTCCGCTGGATGTATAAGGAGAATTGGGAGGTGAAGGCGGAGATCTTTATGGCCGCCGAGAAAATGGGTAATACGGTCGTAATATATGATTTACTTACATCGAATAATTGGTATTATTGCTGGGGAAAGGACAGCTCGAAGGTGATCTCCCTAGGCAGTTCCGATAGGCTGACGCAGAACGTGATCGCTAACAAAAGTATCGCCTCGTATCATCCCAGCGATCGCCGTTTCTCGATGTTGTATCATGCGGAGGTGGAACAATATGCGTTGCACCGGGAGGCTTACGACTACTATTTTAATTTGCAGAAGAACATAGAGGAGTCTGGTAGCTTGTTTGCCCCTATTCCTTCGGAGATGAAAGGGAATATCCGTTGCGTGACGGACCCGGAGGTTCCGGTGATCGGTTTCGTGGAAGTGGCGACAGTGACTCGCCTCAAGCGTTTCTTTCCGGAGATAGAGAAGGTATATGAGGCCGAGGTTACGGGCTGCGCAAGCACGATCGTACAGGGATCGGAATATGATAATAATCCGGATTACGGATATGTTTCCTATAATCCGATGAATGCGGAGAGTAATACGTATGCGCTGAAACGTTGTATGGATTGCGGCCGTTTTGGTTCGAAACAGAAGCCCTCTTGGTGGCCTACCAGTCATTTATAATTTAGTTGCTATGAAGAAGTCTATGATAAAACAATGTATCTTGTCGCTCCTCTGCCTTTTATGGGCGGGGCAAACGCTTCTCGCAGGGGAATTGCGAGAGCGGGTTTACCTGCAAACGGATAAGCAATTTTATCTGTCGGGCGAGCTTGTATGGATGAAATTCATTGCCACGGATTTGGACCAACGGTTATCCGACGTGAGCAAGGTCGGGTATGTGGAGCTTCTGGATAGCGCCTCGGCGGTCGTGCAAGCCCGACTCGTGCTGGAGAAGGGGGTGGGCGATGGTTGTCTGCAGTTGCCTTCTACCTTGCCGACCGGAAACTACCGGCTGGTGGCCTATACCCGTTATATGCGGAACGAGGGGGAGGAGGTCTTCTTTGAGAAGCCGCTGGCGGTGGTGAACACTTTCGTGACGAACGAGACCCTGCTGACAGATACTTTATTGCCCGCTTACTCTTTTACGAGGCGAGAGGGCCCGGTTTCCGTATCACCGGACCGTATGACCTATGATACCCGTTCAGGGGGGGAGATCCGGATAAACGGCCTGCCCCCGGATCTACAGACCCTATCGGTCTCTATCGCCGGGATTGACTTGTATAAACCTTTCGCCCGGAGCGGTATCGTTGATTGGAAACAAAGCATGCCTACTACGGGATCATCGCCTGCCGATCGTAAATTCTTGGCGGAATACGAGGGGCCGATCCTGACGGGGAAAGTGATCGATCTGTCTACGGGCGAACCTTCGTCTAAGGAGGCGGTGAGGCCTTTATTGGGCTTTTCCGGGGGGGAGATCCGCCTTTTCGGGGGGCAACTGGGCGCTGCCGGGGAGGTGACTTTCTTTACGAAACACATATCCGGGACGCACGAGATCGTGACGGTGGCTTTATCCCCTTCCTCCTCTCGCTACCGGGTGGACATCGAATCTCCTTACGCTACGCATCCGGAGAAGGAGCTTCCCGCCTTGAGATTGAATCCTGCTTGGCAAGATGAGTTGGTGAAGCGGAGCGTGGGGCTACAGGTGTTGCATGCTTACCGGTCTGATTCCTTGGTTCGGGAAAAAGCGGAGAAGCCTTGGTTCCAGTGGCAACCGGATTGGAGTTATCTTTTGGATGAGTACACCCGTTTCACGACGATGGAGGAAGTCGTGATCGAGTTTATCCCCGGCCTCCGCTTCCGTAAGATGGATGGGGTTCGCCGGTTGGCGGTCCTGACCGAGGAGCGGATCGGGTATACGATCGGTAACTCATTGGTTTTATTGGATGGTATCCCCATCGTCGATCATGAGGTCATTTTTAAGTACGATCCCCTAAAAATCCGGAAGATCGATGTGTATAAAGGCAAGTACGTATTCGGAGGGCAGATATTCGACGGTATCGCCTCCTTCTCCTCTTACGAGCATAATTACCCGGGTCTGGTAGTCGATAACTCCACCCAGTTCTTTGATTATGAGGGCACGCAAGCCCAGCGCATCTTCTATATGCCCGCTTACCGGACAGAGGCCGAGAAGCGATCTCCCGTTCCGGATTTCCGCCATACCTTACTTTGGCGACCCGATATCCGGACAAACGGCGAGTCCTCTATATCCATCCCCTTTACCACCTCCGACATGACCGGTGATTTCACCATCACCATCGAAGGCCTGACCCAAACCGGCGAGGCCCTCTACGCAACGGAACAATTTCAGGTAAAATAACGTGCGGTATGGATTATTCTATTTATCTTTGCCTTGACAAACAAAATATCTTACTATGAAAAAAGAAATCGGAAAATGGTTGATGGATATCGCTAAGTATGTAGTGACTGGCGGAATCATTAGCACATTCATCAGTAATTATCAACAGCAGAGTTGGATTATTTATATAAATGCGGCAATTGTTGCTATAATTACTTTTTGGGCGGGTACCCGCTATTTTAAGGAAGGAGAAAGGGCTGAAAACAGTAAAAAAAGGAGGAAATAGTTATGGGACCTTATTTATTCTTTTGTAGTATAGTGGTTATTCCTTGTGTCGTTTATCTGATATATTCATATACGCATACAAATAAGAATAACATAATGGATAGCGATAAATAGTTACTTGGATATCCTCATTCTCATCTTAAATCCGTACTTTTGGCGAAAAATCAGATTTAAAGATGAGAAGTTTCGCTAGTGACAACAATTCCGGCGTGCATCCCCGGGTAATGGATGCGATCATCAAGGCAAATGATAATCATGCGGTTGGATATGGTGATGATCCTTGGACAGAGGCCGCTACGAGTAAGATACAAGAAGTGTTCGGCAAGGATGCTTCTCCTTTTTTCGTGTTTAACGGGACGGGGGCGAACTCCGTGGCCCTGCAAGCCGTGACCCGTCCGTTTAATAGCATCCTGTGCGCCGAGACCGCCCATATCAACGTAGACGAATGTGGAGCCCCCGCACGGATGACCGGTTGCGCCATCGTCACGATTCCTACGACGGATGGTAAGCTGACACCGGAATTGATCCGTCCCCATCTGAAGAACTTCGGGGTTTGCCACCATTCGCAACCCAAGGCCGTTTATATCTCCCAAGTATCGGAATTAGGTACGATCTATACGATAGAGGAAGTGAAAGCGATCGCCGATCTCTTACATTCGTACGATATGTATCTGCATATGGACGGAGCACGCTTGGCGAACGCCTGCGCTTACCTGAATTGCTCGATGCGCCAAGTGACTGTAGACGCAGGCGTGGATATCTTGAGCTTCGGAGGCACGAAAAACGGTATGATGATGGGAGAAGCCGTGGTCTCGTTCCGCCCGGAGATCACGGAGAACCTGCGATTTTACCGGAAGCAATCCGCCCAGCTAGCCTCGAAGCTACGTTATCTCTCCGCCCAGTTCATCCCTTATCTGGAAAATAACCTCTGGTTGGAGAACGCTATGAAAGCGAATATCAGCGCCGCCAAGCTAGCGGACGTGCTACGACAATACCCGGAAATTCATTTTACGCAGAAGATCGAGTCCAACCAGCTCTTCTTCACGATCCCTGCCGAGGCGTTGAGAAAGTTGCAAGATAAATATTTCTTCTATATGTGGAACGAGGAGATCAACGAGGCCCGTCTCGTTACCTCTTGGGATACTTCCGGCGAGGATATCGCTGAGTTCGAGCAGTCATTGAAAGAGATATTCGGTTAAGGTATAGATATAAAATGAATATAAACATTAGATCGAATCCTATGAGGAAATGGTTTATTTGGGCGATCGTTATGATCGGATGTTTGCCCATAAATAAGGCATTGGCACAGCAAAGCGGCGATGCCGAGCGGAATACGTTGCGTATCATGAGCTATAATATCCGCAACGGAAGGGGCATGGATGAGGTGACGGACCTCGGGCGTATAGCGGACGCTATATGTAAGGTAGCCCCCGATGTCGTCGCCGTACAGGAGGTAGATAGCGTGACCGGAAGAAGCGGCGGGATCGACGTGCTCCGGACGTTGGGAGAACGCACCCTGATGTTCCCTACCTACGCCCCGGCCATCGACTTCGATGGCGGTAAATACGGAGTAGGTATGCTGAGCAAGGAGAAGCCGGTGAGCTACCGCTATATAGCCCTTCCCGGACGGGAGGAGGAACGGGTCTTGCTATGGGTCGAGTTTGAGAGATATATCTTCTGCTGCACGCACCTTTCCTTGACACCGGAAGACCGGATGCTCTCCTTGCCGATCCTTCGGCGGGAAGCAGCTTTCGCTCATAAGCCCCTGTTTATCGCCGGGGATTGGAACGCTACGGCGCATTCCCCCTTTATCACGGAAATCAGCAAGGATTTCCAGCTATTGAGCAATCCTAAACAGGCTACCTTCCCGGCTTCCACGCCGGATAGCTGTTTGGACTATATAGCGGGTTATGTAAAGAATGGACAGCCCTTTACCCGTTTGTCCGCATGGGTTCCCGAAGAGGCGGTGGCATCGGATCATCGCCCGGTCGTAACGGAGGTTCGCCTGAAGGCCAAGCCGGAAGAGATCTTTTATGCGGCGCCCTATCTGCAAAATCCTACGGAGGGCGGCATAACGGTGATGTGGCAGACCCGTGTCCCTACGTATAGTTGGGTAGAATACGGTACGGACACGCTGAATTTGAAGAAGGCTCGCACCATCGTGGACGGTCAAGTGATATGCAACGGCTTGCATAATAAGATTCGGCTGACGGACCTACGACCGGGGCAAACCTATTACTACCGGGTATGCTCGCAGGAAATCATGCTTTACCAAGCCTATAAGAAAGAGTTTGGCGAGACGGCGGTATCCCCGTTCTACACCTTCACGCTCCCTTCCGCATCCCAAAAGGATTTCACGGCCTTGATCTTTAATGACCTACATAAGCATATCCCGACCCTAGACGCCTTATACGGGCAAGTGCGTGATATCTCTTATGATTTCGTGGTATTTAACGGGGATTGTATAGACGATCCCGCCAATGAGAAAGAAGCTTTGTATCATTTGGCTTATTTATGCGGGAAGGTGGGCGCCAGTCATGTACCCGCTTTCTTCCTAAGAGGCAACCACGAGATACGCAACGCTTACTCGATCGGCCTGCGTGCCTTGTTTGACTATGTGGACGATAAGACATATGGGGCGTTCAGCTGGGGAGATACCCGTTTCGTCATGCTGGATTGCGGCGAGGATAAACCGGATAGCACATGGGTGTATTATGGCCTGAACGATTTCACCGGTCTCCGGAAAGATCAAGTGAGTTTCCTCTCGAAAGAATTGAGCGGCAAGGAGTTTAAGCAAGCCTCGAAGCGGGTTTTATTGAACCATATCCCTATCTACGGAAACGGGGATGCCTATGAGCCTTGTCCGGAGCTTTGGGGAAGCCTGTTGGCGAAAGCCCCTTTCAACGTGAATATATCCGCCCATACGCATCAATACGCCTTCCACCCGAAAGGCTCGTTGGGAAACAACTTCCCGGTGATCGTAGGCGGGGGGTATAAGCTCGATTCGGCTACGGTGATGGTATTGCGGAAGAAAGGAAACGAGATGAGTGTACGGGTGTTGAACGCAAGAGGAGAGACCTTATTAGACTTGAAATTATAAGAGACAGTATGGATACGGATTTGATTTACGGGATCGATGACCGTCCGCCTTTGAAAGAGACGCTTTTTGCCGCCATCCAGCATCTACTGGCTATTTTCGTGGCGATCATAACACCTCCCTTGATTATCGCCGGGGCGCTGAAACTGGATCTGGAGACGACCGGTTTCTTGGTTTCCATGGCCCTATTCGCCTCCGGGGTATCCACATTCGTTCAATGTCGTAAATTAGGACCGGTCGGGGCGGGGCTGCTATGTATCCAAGGAACCAGCTTCTCGTTTATCGGCCCGATTATCACGGCTGGTTTGGCGGGAGGGCTTCCCCTTATTTTCGGCGTTTGTATCGCCGCCTCTCCGGTAGAGATGATCGTGAGCCGTACTTTTAAGTATCTGCGCTCGGTGATTACTCCCTTGGTATCGGGTATCGTGGTGTTGCTCATCGGTTTGAGCTTGATCAAGGTTGGAGTGGTCGCTTGCGGCGGGGGGTATACGGCTATGGATAACGGTACGTTCGGTAGTTTGCGTAATATCGGGGTAGCTGTGTGCGTCTTGTTGAGTGTCTTGTTCTTCAATCGTTGTAAGAACAAGTACTTGCGGATGAGTTCCATCGTGCTAGGGTTGTGTATCGGTTACGCGATCGCTTTCGCCATGGGGATGGTGGATATGGAGGCTGTCTCCTCGCAAAACCTGAGAGGGTTTAATATCCCGGTTCCTTTCAAATATGGATTGGATTTTAATATCTCTTCATTCGTGGCGATCGCATTGATCTATCTGATCACGGCGATCGAGGCTACGGGGGATATTACGGCCAACTCGATGATATCGGGAAAATCGATCGAGGGAGAAGGGTACCTGAAGCGAATCTCCGGCGGGGTGCTGGCGGATGGGGTGAACTCGTTTATCTCCGGAATTTTCAACTCTTTCCCGAACTCTATCTTCGCCCAGAATAACGGGATTATCCAGTTGACGGGAGTCGCCAGCCGGTACGTGGGGTATTATATAGCGGGTATGCTGATCCTGTTGGGTTTATTCCCGGTTGTCGGCGTTATCTTCTCCTTGATGCCCGATCCGGTACTGGGAGGAGCTACCCTGCTGATGTTCGGTACGGTGGCGGCGGCAGGTATCCGTATTATCGCCGCCCAAGATATCAACCGGAAGGCCACGTTGGTGTTGGCGGTTAGTTTGTCCTTGGGGCTGGGGGTGGAGCTGATGCCGGATATTTTAGGGGTCGCCCCTCAGGTGATCCGTGGTATTTTCTCCTCCGGCATAACGACGGGTGGCTTGACGGCCATTCTGGCGAATTTATTTATACGTGTAAAAGAAGATCAAACAGAATAACAAATTATGGAATTATTGAAGCAACGCATCTTGCAAGACGGCCGCTGTTATCCCGGTGGTATCCTTAAAGTGGATAGTTTTATCAACCATCAAATGGACCCGATGTTGATGTATAAGATCGCCGAGGAATTTATCCGTCGTTTTCAAGATCGTAAGATAAACAAGATCGTGACCATCGAGGCGAGTGGTATCGCCCCGGCCATTATGGTGGGTTATATCATGCAACTGCCGGTGGTCTTCGTAAAGAAGAAGAAACCGAAGACGATGGAGAACATGCTCTCTACCGTGGTCCATTCCTTCACGAAGGATCGTGACTATACGGTATGTATCAGCAATAACTTCTTGACTCCGGAGGATCATATCCTGTTTATCGATGATTTCTTGGCTTACGGAAACGCCGCCATGGGAATGGTCGAGTTGGCGGAGCAATCGGGAGCCGTGATCGAGGGTATGGGTTTTATTATAGAGAAGGCGTTTCAAGATGGCGGGAACCTGCTGCGTGAAAAGGGCATACGTGTGGAGAGCCTCGCCATTATCGATAATCTGGATGATTGTAAGATAACGGTTCGTTAAAGGAAAAGATATGGATGAGAGAATAAAAGAAAAGTTGATTAACCGTGCGAAGACGAATCCTTATGTGAATTTTCTGGGGATCGACTTCACGGTTATCGAGGAAGGTCGTGTAGAGGCGCATATGCCCTTGCATGACGAGCAGAGACAATATAGCGGCGTGACGCATGGGGGGGTCTTGGCTGCTTTGGCGGATACGATCGCCGGTTTCGCCGCCTATACGATGACCCCGCTGGAGAAAGACGTGCTGACGGCAGAGTTGAAAATGTCTTTCTTACGGGCCGCTTGGGGCAATGAGCTGATCGCCAAGGGTACCGTGATCAAGGCGGGACGGAATATACATTTTTGTGAGTGCGAGATTTATTGTGACGATAAGTTGGTGAGCAAATCTTCCGGCACCTTCTGTGTGGTCCATCCCCAAGTATAGAAAAGATGTTACTTATTTATCAATATCATGAAGACTTCAAATGTAAAAAGAATCCTTTGCGGCTGCCTGTTGTTCGCCGCTACGTGGCCGGCATTCAGCCAGCCTGCCACGAATCCCCGCCTGATCATCCGTGCGGATGACATGGGGTCGTTCCGTTCCGCCAATATAGCGTGTATGGAAGGGTATAAGAATGGGGTGGAGACCTGTATAGAGGTTATGGTTGTCACCTCGTGGTTCCCCGAGGCCGCCCGGCTGTTGAGGGAGAACCCGGGGATAGATGTCGGGCTTCACCTGACGCTGACCAGCGAATGGGATAACGTGAAATGGCGTCCGCTGACGCATTGTCCCAGCTTGACCGATAGCGATGGCTATTTCTTGCCGATGATGTCTCCGAATCCCGCCTACCCGGGTCTGGCCATTCTGGAGAATACATGGAGCTTGGCCGAGATCGAGCAGGAGGCCCGGGCCCAGATAGAGATGGCCTTGAAGAACATTCCCCAGATCAGCCATATCTCCGGCCATATGGGATCGACCGGTTTCGATCCGGAGGTGGTGAAGCTGATGCGCCGCTTGTCCGAGGAATATCATCTGCCGGTCGTGGATCGGGTAGAGGCGATGCAGGAATACGATTTCACCTATTCCGGATATGATGGAGCCTCCAAGACCCCGGCCGAGAAGGAGGCCAGTTTCATCCGGATGCTGGATAAGCTGGAACCCGGTAAACGCTATATGTTCTTGGATCACCCGGCCTTGGATAACGAGGAGATGAAAACCGTCGGGCATATCGGCTACGAGAACGTGGCGATGGACCGTCAAGGCGTGACCGATCTTTTTACCAGTCCGAAGGTGAAGCAAGCCTTGAAGGATAAGAACATAGACTTGATCAGCTATAACGACCTGACCAAGGAACTCCCTCGTGCGGAAGCCTCGAAAGCCTTGGATAAGGCGTTCGGCAATTATCTGCGGGCGGTGAAAAAGGCGGATCAAGACTTGCATAGTATCATGATCCTCCAGCATGGAAAGGTCGTAAAGGAGCAATGGCTGGGTGAGGGCGACCGCCATACGCCGCATGTCTTGAACTCCGTTAGCAAGACCTTTACGGCTACGGCTATCGGTTTTGCCGTTGCGGAGGGTAAATTGAAGGTCACGGACAAGGTGATCTCCTTCTTCCCCGACCAATTACCGGCCGAGGTAAGCCCTTACTTGAAAGAGCTGGAGATACGTCACCTATTGACCATGTCCTCCGGCCATGATGTCGATCCCACCGCTTTAGTACGGCAGAAGGGGAACGAGAAGGCCGATTGGGCAAAGCTCTTCCTCTCGGCGCCGTTGGTACATAAACCGGGAACCTATTTCGTATACAACAGCCTCGGCACGTATATGCTTTCCGCTATCATCCAGAAGGTGACGGGGGAGAAGGTGATCAATTATCTCTATCCACGCCTGTTCCGTCCGCTGGGTATTGTCGGCGCTACTTGGGAAGAGAGTCCCCAAGGCATCAATTGCGGCGGTTGGGGTTTGTATCTCAAGACCGAGGATCTAGCGAAAATGGGTCAGTTTTTCCTGCAAAAGGGAAAATGGAACGATAAGCAATTGCTTCTCGAAAGCTGGATAGAGGAAGCCACCACCTCCAAGATAGCCTCTTTGCCCGCTGGTATGAGACCGGAGAACTTGAAGATGAAGCCGAAAGATAGCGACTGGTTGCAAGGCTACGGTTACCAGATGTGGCGTTGCCGCCATAACGCCGTTCGTGCCGATGGAGCCAATGGACAATACATTATTATATTGCCCGAGCAAGATGCGGTAATCGCCATGACCGCGAATATCGGCGATATGCAGGCCGAGATCAACTTGATATGGAAATATATCTTGCCTGCCTTGAGATAGGAACTGTAGGACCTACGTCCGGGAAACCAATAAGAGCCCCCGGACGTAAGCCTATGACTTGTTGGGCTTAAGCGAATGGTTTACGGTACGTAAGTCAATGGATTACGGGAAAAACTCAATGATTCCCACCCCGTAAACCATTGGGTTACGAAAAAAGAAAAGCCTTCTGGTCACAGACCGGAAGGCTTTTCTTAGTTGCGGAGGCAAGACTCGAACTTACGACCTTTGGGTTATGAGCCCAACGAGCTACCACTGCTCCACTCCGCGATATAGTTGCTATCATTTCTTGATTGCGAGTGCAAAGGTAGGGATATTTTCTTACAAAACAAATTTATTGCAAGTTTTTTTTAATATACTTGGTAGATACGATCTTTTTTAAGTACTTTGCGCACAGTTTTAATCAAAATGTGCAATACAATGCCGATGACAGTTTCTAAAACACGTGACATGTTGGTGGATGTGGCCAGACAATTGTTTGCCCGCATGGGGGTTGATAACACGACGATGAACGATATTGCACAGGCATCTCGTAAGGGGAGACGTACGCTTTATACGTACTTTAAAAGCAAGAACGAGATCTATTTGGCGGTAGTGGAGTCGGAGCTGGACCAGCTTCATAAGATGCTGGTGGACGTGGCCAGCAAGGATCTGCCGGCGGACGAGAAGCTGCTGACGTTTATCTATAGCCGCTTGGACGCTGTAAAGGCGTTGGTGTTTCGGAACGGTACGTTGCGGGCTACCTTCTTCCGTGATATATGGCGGGTGGAGAAGGTACGCAAGAGCTTCGACCTTCGGGAAGTGGAGATCATAAAGGGAATATTGGACGATGGCGTGAAGGAAGGTGTATTCAGCATGCCGGACACGGACATTACCGCCCTCGTGCTCCATCATGCCTTGAAAGGGCTGGAGGTGCCCTATATCCGGGGGATCATGGGTGATAATATCAGCCAGCGGATTAAACGTAGAGACAATGTGATGAATTTAATATTCAACGGAATAAAGATTAAGTAAATCAAAGACACTAAGGATGTTTATTAATGCGACAGGGTTTTATGTGCCTGAAGAACGGGTAGATAACCAACATTTTCTTGAATTAAACGGGTTGACGAGTGAGTGGATTGAGCAACGGACGGGCATTCATACCCGCTCGAAAGCGAAAGAGGAAGAGAATATCAATACCATGAGCCTTGAGGCCGTGAAGGACGCTCTTCCCAAATTGCCTTACGATATCACGGAGGTAGACTTGATCGTCTCCGCTTCGTATTCTCCCTATGATACGGTTGCGACGGCCGCGCATACGGTTCAACATGAGTATACTATCGCTGACGCGAAAGCTTTATATCTATCCTCGGCTTGTTCTTCTTTCTTGAACGCCTTGGAGGTTGTGGAGGGATATTTCGCCATGGGGAAGGCTTCCAAGGCTTTGGTGCTTTCCGCTGATAAGAACTCCGCTTATTATAATGAGACAGACCCGAAGGCGGGCCATTTATGGGGTGATGCCGCCGCCGCTTTCTTTATCTCCAAGGAGCGGATCGGTGAGGGCGACGCCGAGATCGTAGAGGTTTACACGCAAGGTCTCGGCCATTTGTCGAAAGCGATGGAGGCGGTTCACTTGCGTCCTCGTGACGGCGGTATCTTGATGCCGGAGGGGCGTGACGTATTTATCCAAGCTTGTACCTATATGCCTAAGAATGTCCTTCATTTGTTGGAGAAGAACGGTTATACGCTGGATAACCTTACTTATTTCATCGGCCATCAGGCGAATATGCGTATCATGGCGAATATCGCCAAGCAATTGAACTTGCCGGACGAGAAATTTTTACACAATATCGAGGAGCTGGGAAATACGGGTTCCGTAAGCTCGGCCTTGGTATATGCCCAGAACGATAAGAATTTCAAGAAAGACGACTTGATCGCTATCACGGTATTCGGCGGTGGCTATTCAACGGGAGCTTGCTTGATTAAACATTGATATTAAAAAATTTGAGTAATATGAAACTATTAGAAGGTAAAGTGGCTGTCGTAACGGGTGCCGCTCGTGGTATTGGTAAGGCTATCGCCTTGAAGTTTGCCCAAGAGGGCGCTAACATCGCTTTCACGGATCTAGTGATCGATGAGAATGGCTTGGCTACACAGGCTGAGATCGAGGCCTTGGGTGTAAAGGCGAAAGGATACGCTTCCAACGCTGCTAACTTTGAGGAGACTCATAACGTCGTTGCCGAGATCGTGAAGGATTTCGGACGTATCGATATCTTGGTGAACAACGCCGGTATCACGAAAGACGGCTTGATGATGCGTATGAGCGAGGGACAATGGGACGCTGTGTTGAACGTGAACTTGAAGTCCGCTTTCAACTTTATCCACGCTTGTACCCCGGTCATGATGAAGCAACGTGCGGGTAGCATTATCAATATGTCTTCTGTCGTAGGTGTTCATGGCAACGCCGGACAAGCTAACTACTCCGCTTCCAAGGCCGGTATGATCGGCTTGGCTAAGTCTGTCGCTCAGGAGTTGGGTTCTCGTGGCATTCGTGCGAACGCTATCGCCCCGGGATTTATCATCACGGATATGACCGCTCAGTTGTCTGACGAGGTACGTGCCGAGTGGTGCAAGAAGATTCCTTTGCGCCGTGGCGGTACGGTGGAGGATGTGGCTAATATCGCTACCTTCTTGGCTTCGGATATGTCTTCTTATGTATCCGGACAGGTTATTCAGGTTGACGGCGGTATGAACATGTAATATGGAGGTTATTTACGAGGATAATCATATTATAGCGGTAGATAAGACCTGCCGTGAGATCGTGCAAGGCGACAAAACGGGCGATAAGCCTCTCTCGGAGATGCTGAAGGCATGGCTGAAGGAGAAGTATTGCAAGCCCGGTAACGTCTTTGTCGGTGTCACGCACCGTCTGGATCGTCCGGTGAGCGGGGTCGTGATTTTCGCCAAGACGAGCAAGGCCCTTTCTCGCTTGAACGAGATGTTTCGTGTCGGTGAGGTGCGCAAGACGTATTGGGCGATCGTCAAGAACCGTCCCCCGCAGGATGAGGGTGAGTTGGTGGATTGGCTGGTGCGGAACGAGAAGCAAAATAAGAGTTACGCTTACGATACCGAGCGGCCGAATGCCAAGAAAGCCATCCTGCGTTATAAATTGATCGCCCATTCGGATAATTATTATCTGTTGGAGATCGATTTGAAGACGGGGCGGCACCATCAGATCCGCTGTCAGTTGGCGAAGATGGGATGTCCGATCAAGGGGGATCTGAAATATGGTTTCGATCGTTCCAATAAGGATGGGGGCATTAGCTTACACGCTCGTAGCGCGGAGTTTATCCATCCGGTTTCAAAAGAGAACGTGCGAATTGTCGCTCCCGTGCCGGATGATAATTTGTGGAAAGCGTTGTCGGTTGACCGATAATAATTGATATTGATAAAGATCTGATATATGTGGAATCCTTTCGGATGGAGAAAACGTTTCATTCGAAAGGATTTTGTTTTTAAAGTGTAGACTTACCCAGTAGGTGTGGATTTATTCCCCGGTTGGATACACCCTAATTTTAGTATAAATGTTAACATAAACGCTATACGATTTGTTATTAAGTGAAGTAATGTTAATTATCGGTCTCCTCGAGAAAAATGGAATGATTCTTTCTTTCTTTACATAACAAATGTGACATAAGTAATTTATATAGGTAGAATGAGCAGGAAAAGATTGGCAAAAGTACAGGTTATCTTGATAGCCCTTGTAGTAGCGATGACGGGTTGCCGCCATAAGGAAGAGCAGCAATTGCCCATCGTGATCGTAGACAAACCCTCAAAAGAAGACGTGCAGATTTATGGCGAGTACGTGGGACGTATCCGTGCCGCCAGCTTTGTCGAGGTACATGCCCGTGTGGAGGGATTCCTAGAGAAAATGTTGTTTGAGGAAGGTAAACGGGTGAAGCAGAATGAGCCCCTGTTTATGATTAATCCCGATAAATATCGTGCTAGAGTAGAGAAAGCGAAAGCCCAACTGAAGAAAAGCCAAGCCCAAGCGGCCAAGGCCCGGCGTGATGTGGAACGCCTGAAACCGTTGTACGAGCAACACGCCGCCAGCCAACTGGATTTGGATAACGCCACAGCCGCCCTGGAAGATGCCGAGGCGAATATCGCCATGAGCAAGGCGGATCTAGACCAAGCGGAGATGGAGTTGAGCTATACGGTGGTGACCTCGCCGCTGTCTGGGTATATCAGTGAGCGTTTCGTGGATGTGGGTGCTTTGGTGGGCCCGGGTGTCAATTCGAAATTGGCGGCTGTTGTGAAAAGTGACACGGTATTGGTCGATTTTAAGATGACCGCCTTGGATTACCTGCGTGCCGAGCGTCGTAACGTGAAGTTTGGCGAGCAGGATACGACCCGTTCTTGGCAGCCTACCGTGACGGTTACCTTGGCGGACGACTCGGAATACCCGGTAAAAGGTATCGTGGACTTCGCCGACCCGCTGGTGGACCCGAAGACCGGTACGTTTGGCGTTCGTGCGGAACTATCCAACCCGAACCAGAAATTATTGCCCGGACAGTTCACGAAGGTGAAGCTCCTGCTGGATGTCCGCGAGCGTTCGATCGTCGTTCCCCGGAAAGCCCTCTCGATCGAGAAAGGAGGTGCATTCATCTATATCATCCGTAGGGACGATATCGCCGAGAAGCGTTTCGTGCAGACCGGCCCGGAGATCGGCAACAAGGTCGTGATCGAACGGGGCTTGGGCGAGAACGAGCGAGTAGTGGTAGAAGGTTATCATAAATTGGTGCCGGGCGTGAAGGTACATGCGGTAGAGGCCGGCGACGAGAAGGCTATCCAAGCGCTTAGAGAGGAGGAAGAACAATGAAACCGGGATTCTTTATAGACCGTCCTGTCTTTTCGACCGTCTTATCGATACTGATCGTGATTGTCGGAATCATCGGACTGGCATTGTTGCCTGTGGACCAGTATCCGCAGATTACGCCCCCTGTAGTGAAGATCAGCGCCACGTATCCGGGAGCGAGCGCCTTGACGGTGTCTCAAGCGGTCGCTACCCCGATCGAGCAGGAGCTGAACGGTACGCCGGGTATGATCTATATGCAAAGTAGTAGCTCGAACTCGGGTAGCTTGAATATTACGGTGACTTTCGATGTATCCGCCGATGCGGACTTGGCGGCTGTCGAGATCCAGAACCGTGTGAAACTGGCCGAGAGCCGTTTGCCCGCCGAGGTGATCCAAAATGGTATCACGATCGAGAAGCAGGCTCCTAGCCAGCTGATGACCTTGAGCTTGATGTCCGACGATCCGAAGTTCGATGAGATCTATCTGAGTAATTTTGCCACGATCAACGTGTTGGACGTATTGCGCCGTATCCCGGGCGTAGGTCGTGTATCGAATATCGGTAGCCGTTATTACGGTATGCAGATCTGGGTATATCCGGATCGGTTGGCCAACATGGGATTGACGGTAAGTGATTTGCAAGATGCCTTGAAAGACCAGAACCGGGAGTCGGCGGCGGGCGAGCTGGGTAAGCAGCCCGTGCTGGATGTGGATGTCACCTTGCCTATCACGGCCCCGGGACGTTTGTCTACCGTGAAGGAGTTCGAGGATATCGTGGTGCGAGCAAACCCGGATGGCTCGATCGTCCGGATGAGCGACGTGGCCCGGGTATCGCTGGAGGCTTCCTCTTATTCTACGGAGAGTGGGATCAATGGGAAGAACGCCGCTATCTTGGGTATCTATATGTTGCCGGGGGCGAACGCTCTGGAGGTCGCCACGAAGGTGAAAGAGGCGATGAAGGATATCAGCAAGAACTTCCCGGAAGGCTTGGAGTATAATTTCCCGTTCGATATGACGGAGTATATCTCACAATCCGTGCACGAGGTGTATAAGACCTTGTTCGAGGCCCTTTTCTTGGTCGTTCTCGTGGTGTTCCTCTCGTTACAGAACTGGCGTGCGGCTTTGATCCCGACGATCGCCGTCCCGATCTCCTTGATCGGTACGTTCGGTTTCATGTTGATCTTCGGTTTCTCGTTGAATATGCTAACCTTGCTGGGATTGATCTTGGCGATCGGTATCGTGGTGGACGACGCTATCGTGGTGGTGGAGAACGTGGAGCGTATCATGGCCGAGGAGCGTGTGACTGCCCGTGAGGCTACGCATAAGGCGATGCGGGAATTGTCTGGTGCTTTGATCGCTACCTCCATGGTATTGGCTGCCGTGTTCGTGCCGGTGAGTTTCTTGGGGGGTATCACGGGGCAGCTGTACCGTCAGTTCTCTGTTACGATCGTGGTTTCCGTGCTGTTGTCCACGGTAGTGGCCTTGACGTTGAGCCCGGCGATGTGCGCCATCATCTTGCGTCCGTCTCATAAGAAGAAAGCGTTTATTTTCCGTAAGATCAATCTGTGGTTGGCGAAAGGAAATAAGAAATATACGAAGTTGTTGCGTATCTCTATCGCTAATCCCCGCCGTATCTTGGCAGGGTTCGGGATGGTACTGGTGGCCATCTTTGTCTTGAACCGGATGTTGCCTACCAGCTTTATCCCGGAGGAGGATCAAGGGTTCTTCACTGTAGAGCTGGAGATGCCCGAGGGTACTACCTTGGAACGTACACGTGCCGTAACCGACCGTGCGATCGAGTTCCTCGACCATCATCCGGCCGTGGCCTACGTACAGAATGTAACGGGTAGCAGTCCCCGTGTCGGTACGAACCAAGGGCGTGCCACGCTGACGGTGATCTTGAAACCGTGGGAAGAGCGTAAATCCTCCGGCATGAAGGTAGAGGACGTGATGGCCGATGCCCGCCGGGAATTCTACTATTACCCCGAGGCTAAGTCGTATGTGAACCGTCCACCGGTAATCCCGGGTTTGGGTGAGAGCGGTGGCTTGGAGATGCAGTTGGAGGCTAAGGGAGACGCTAGCTGGGATAATCTGGTAAGTGCCACGGATACTTTCCTGTATTACGCTTCGCAAGCGCCTGAGCTTCAAGGTGTGTCTTCCGCCATGCAGAGCGAGATCCCGCAGTTGTATTTCGACGTGGACCGTGATCAGGCGAAGTTCCTCGGCATCCCGTTGTCTGATATCTTCTCGACCATGAAGGCTTATCTAGGCTCCGTGTACGTGAACGACTTCAATATGTTCAACCGTATTTACCGTGTATATATCCAAGCGGAGGCGCCTTATCGGGCCACCCGGGATAATCTGGATTTGTTCTTCGTCCGCAGTAAGGATGGGGCGATGGTTCCATTGACTGCCTTGGGCACGACCCAATATACGACCGGTCCGGGAACGATCAAGCGTTTCAATATGTTCACCACGGCCTCGATCAACGCCGTAGCCGCTCCGGGATATAGTACGGGTGAGGCGATGGCTGCGATGGAACGGATCGCTAGGGAGCATCTGCCCGAGAATATCGGTCTGGAGTGGAGCGGTCTTTCCTATCAAGAGAAACAGGCCGGTGGGCAGACTGGTTTTGTCTTGGCGTTGGTCTTCTTGTTTGTCTTCTTGTTCTTGGCGGCTCAGTATGAGAGCTGGATCGTGCCGATCGCCGTATTGCTTTCCTTGCCGGTAGCTACGCTGGGCGCCTACTTGGGCATCTGGGCGACAGGGTTGGAGAACGATATTTATTATCAGATCGGTCTGGTAACCTTGATCGGTTTGGCGGCGAAGAACGCTATCTTGATCGTTGAGTTCGCCAAGGTACAGGTGGATAACGGGGTAGATGTGGTGAGAGCCGCTATCCATGCCGCCCAGATGCGTTTCCGCCCGATCTTGATGACCTCGTTGGCCTTCGTGTTGGGTATGCTTCCGATGGTGTTAGCCAGCGGACCGGGCTCAGCTTCCCGCCATAGTATCGGTACGGGCGTGTTCTTCGGTATGCTGGTGGCGATTACGGTAGGTATCGTGTTGGTTCCCTTCTTCTTTGTTTTGATCTATAAGATAAAGGGAAAGATGCGTATGGAACGTATCGCTCAAAAGAAAGAAGTGGTAACCTCTATTTTAAAGAGACACAAAAACGGAAAATTATGATGACAAAGAATTTCTATATAGCCGCTTTCGTCGTTTCTATGCTGGCGTTCTCTTCCTGCAAGATCGGAAAGCGGTACGTACGTCCGGAGTTGAACCTGCCGGACCGGATCGAGGCTTATACGGATACGACCGATACGGCATCCGTGGAGAATATCCCATGGGAGAGCCTTTACGCCGATGAGGCCTTGAAGGATCTGATCAGAAAGGCGCTGGATAATAATAAGGATATGAAGATCGCCGCCGCCAAGGTGAAGGAGATGATCGCCGCCAAGCGGATCTCTTTCGCGAGTATGCTGCCGGAGGTGGGAGCGAATGTCTATGCGCAAAAGGAACGCTTGAATTATGGAGGGGATAACCCAAAGCCCGATCCAGAATTTGGGGCGAAGCTGACTTTGTCTTGGGAATTAGATTTATGGGGCAACCTTCGCTGGGCGAATGAGGCAGCCATCGCTTCCTATATGGAGACCGTGGAAGGACAACGTGCCTTGCGATTGACCATCATCGCCGAGGTTGCCGCCAATTATTATCAACTTTGCGCCTTGGACCAAGAGTTGTCGATCGTACAGCAAACTTTGGACGCACGCCGTGAGGGTGTTCGCTTGGCGAAGCTTCGCTATGAGGGCGGACTTACTTCCGAGACGGCTTACAACCAAGCCCAAGTGGAGTTGGCCCGTACCGAGACCTTGATCCCCTCGCTGGAGCGTCAGATCAAGATCAAGGAAAGCGACCTCAGCATGTTGTTGGGCGAGTATACGGATGATATCCCCCGTGGTCTTTCCTTGAGCGACCAGCACTTGCCGGATGCCTTACCGATCGGCTTACCGTCTTCTTTGTTGGAGCGCCGACCGGACATGCGTCAAGCGGAGTTTAAGCTTCGGGCGGCGAACGCTCAGGTAGGTGTGGCGCAAACGGACTTATTCCCGAAGATCCGTTTGACAAGTAATTACGGTTTCGAGAGCGATGAGTTAAGCAGCATCTTGAAGAGTCCGGCTGGTTTTATCGCCGGAAGCCTGTTGCAGCCGATCTTCGCCATGGGGAAGAACAAGGCGAAAGTGAAAGCGGCGAAGGCTCGTTACGAGCAAGAGGTCTATAGTTATGAAAAGAGCGTATTAGGCGCTTTCAAGGAGGTGAACAACGCTATCGTGACCGTCCGCAAGGTGAAGGAGATCCGTGCTTCCCGCATGAATCTGGAAGCCTCCGCCAGTAAATATCTGGAACTCGCCCAACTGCAATACATCAACGGTGTCATCAGCTACATGGACGTATTGGATGCCCAGCGTGGTTTGCTGGACGCCCAGATCGGTTTGAACAATGCCGTGCTGGATGAGTTGCTGTCGGTGGTATACCTGTATAAGGCTTTAGGGGGAGGGTTCTAATCCTTATACCTAAAGCAGATATATGGATATCAATCTATAAACCAATGGACTCCATCCTATAACTCAATGGAATACGAACAAGATCCCATTGAGTTATAGGATGGAGTCCATTGGTTTTCTTATTTATAATAACCATTAAATAATGAGATATTTACGAGTTTTTCGAACAAATCTTTGCGTAGCCATTAAAAATTCCCTATATTGCGCAAGGTGAATGTTATTTGCCTTTATCCTTAAATTTAAACTAAAAGAAAAGACTATTATGAGACAGAGCTTGATAGCGGCGGGAATGTTTTTATTAACGGGAGGTATGGTTGGTTGCGGTACCTCTTCTACCCAAGAGAAAGAGGATCTTATCGTGGTGGACGTATCGAAGGATTATCCCAAAAAGGAACTGATCTTGCAAGATCTTTTTGACGTGGAATATATTCCGTTGGAGACTACGGACGAGTTCGTGACGCTAGGCTGGTTGCAAGCGATCGGGAAGGATGTGATGATCATACGGAATATGTTTGCTGCCGATGGTGACATTTTTATTTACGACCGGAAAGGTAAGGCTATTTGGCATATCAATCGGAAAGGGCAGGGGAACGAGGAGTATGCCGCAACGAATGGCATCTATCTGGACGATGAGAAAGGAGAACTGTTTGTTGGTAATCTGCGGCAAAGAAAGATAATGACTTATGACTTGTTTGGGAATTTCAAGCGAAGCTTCACGTTCAAGGAAGGAGAAGACGAGGATACGAAATCATGGGTTTATTATAAAGCGATCTTCAATTTTGACAGGGATCACTTCATCTGCCAAGATGCTAGTAGTGGGCGTAATTTCAATGGGGCTTATCAGGATCTTGAGCCTAGGAATATATTCCTGATAGTATCCAAGCAAGATGGGAGTGTGGTAGAAGAAATAAAAGTCCCTTTTGAGAAAAAGGTGTCGCAAGTATTGTTCGACGAAAAGGGCATAGGTATGGTTAATAACCCTTGTATCGTCCCTTACGAGGATCGTTGGCTACTTACGGAGCCATCTTGCGATACGGTCTACACCTACTCGTCCGCCGAGGGATTAAAGCCTTTTATCGTAAGGACTCCCTCTATTCAATCCATGAGCCCGGAGATCTTTCTTTTCCCGGGTGTGGTTACGGATCGCTATTGTTTTATGCAGACCGTAAAGAAAGAGTTGAACTTGGCGATGATGGATACCTACTATCGGTTGATGAGAACCGATTTGGTGTACGATAGGGAGACAAAGGAAGTATCCGAGTATGTCCTATATAACGATGATTTTACGAAAGAAGTACCGATCGCCAACCTCGTGGACGAGATTTTCGACCTCACGGTCTTCAATAACGACGAGATCGCCTTCACGTGGCGGATAAATACCCCCGAACTTGTCGAGGCCTATCAAGAAGGACACCTCAAAGGCAAGTTAAAGGAGATCGCCGCGGGTATGCACGAGGAGGATAACCCCGTGATCATGGTGGCGAAGTATAAGCGATAATGAGAAAATTCTCATTATCTTTGCGCTCATATAATAATCAGAGATAGAAAATGCCATTAAATTTACAAAAGAACTTACCGGCTATCGAGCTGCTGAAGAAGGAACATATCTTCGTGATGGATTCCTTGCGTGCGTCGGAGCAGGATATCCGCCCCCTTCGGGTAGTCGTATTGAATTTGATGCCCCTTAAGATAACGACCGAGACGGACTTGGTTCGCCTCCTCAGTAATACACCCCTGCAAGTGGAACTTGATTTCATGAAGATCAAGGGACATACGCCGAAGAATACGCCCATCGAGCATATGCAGGAATTTTATAAGGATTTCGATGAGATGGCGGATGATTTCTACGACGGGATGATCGTGACGGGTGCTCCCGTGGAGCAGATGCCTTTCGAGGAAGTTAGTTATTGGGAGGAGATCACGCAGATATTCGATTGGGCCCGTACGCACGTTACCTCCACGCTCTATATCTGCTGGGCGGCGCAAGCGGGGCTATACCATTTCTATGGGGTGCCTAAATATGATTTGCCGGCCAAGATGTTCGGTGTCTTCCGTCATTCGCTCCGGGAACCGTTTGTTCCGATCTTCCGGGGGTTCGATGACGAGTTCTTCGTGCCTCATAGCCGTCATACCGAGATTCGCCGAGAGGATATCATGAAGGTGCCCGAGCTCACCTTATTGTCCGAGAGCGAGGAATCCGGCGTCTATATGGCGATGGCTCGTGGCGGACGGGAATTCTTCATCACCGGCCATTCCGAGTATTCGCCCTATACGCTGAATGATGAGTATATGCGTGATTTGGGGAAGGGATTGCCCATCAACAAGCCTCGTAATTATTACCGGAATAACGATCCGGCGCAAGGCCCGGTGGTACGTTGGCGGGGGCACGCGAACCTGCTATTCACCAATTGGCTGAACTATTACGTATACCAAGAGACCCCGTTCCGCCGGGAAGATATTAAAAAACTAGGAAGCTTGTAAATGAGAAAAGAACCCCGTTCGATAGAACTGTTATCTCCCGCTAAGGATCTGATTTGCGGTAGGGAGGCGATTAACCATGGCGCCGATGCCGTGTATATCGGTGCCCCGAAGTTCGGAGCCCGTGCCGCCGCCGGTAATACGCTGGACGATATACGGCAGCTTTGCGATTACGCCCATCTCTATTCGGCTCGTATTTACGTGGCCTTGAACACTATCTTGAAAGAAGAGGAGCTGGCAGAGGCCGAGCAAATGATCTGGCAACTTTACGAGGTCGGGGCGGATGCCTTGATCGTTCAAGACATGGGTATCACCCAGTTGAACCTTCCGCCTATCCCCTTGCACGCCAGTACGCAAACGGATAACCGTACGCCGGAGAAGGTGAGATTCCTGCAAGAAGTAGGTTTCACGCAAGTCGTATTGGCGAGAGAGCTATCACTGAACCAGATACGGGAGATCGCCGAGCGAACGACCGTGCCTCTGGAGGTCTTCGTACACGGGGCGCTGTGCGTAAGCTATAGCGGCCAGTGTTACCTGAGCGCCGCCTTGAGCGGACGAAGCGCCAACCGGGGGGAATGCGCCCAGTATTGCCGCCTGCCTTATAGCTTGATCGATGCGGACGGGAAGGAGATCGTATCGGGTAAGCATCTCTTATCCTTGAAGGACATGAACCGGGGGGAATACTTGGAGGAGTTGTTGGATGCCGGTGTCTCTTCCTTGAAGATCGAGGGTCGTTTGAAGGATGTATCTTACGTGAAGAACGTAACGGCTTGGTATCGGAAGAAACTAGACGCTATCTTGGCCCGTCGGTCAGAATACCGTCGTGCCTCGGCCGGGCATAGCACTTACACGTTCGAGCCCGTGGCGGAGAAAAGCTTCAACCGGGGTTTCACGCCTTTCTTATGGAAGGAGCGCACGAAGGATATCACCAGCTTTGATACGCCTAAGTCCTTGGGGGAGCCGGTGGGTACGGTGAAGGAACTGAAAGGAAACTCTTTCACGATCGCCGGACTGAAACAATTGAATAATGGCGACGGGCTTACCTTCTTCAATGAGAAAGGGGAGTTGGAGGGCTTCCGGGTAAACCGTGTGGAGGCGAACCGGATCTTTACGCTGGATCGCCCGGCGATCCGTCCGAAGATGCCTTTGTACCGGAATTTCGATCAAGAGTTTGATAAACTGCTATCCAAGCCATCCGCCGAGCGGAAGCTCTCTGTCCGGATGGAATTTCAAGATAACGCCTTTGGCTTCACGTTAAGTATGACAGACGAGACAGGAGCCCGTATCATGCTTACCCAGCCGTTCGAGAAAGAACCGGCCCGGCGGGATCAAGCGGAGAATATCCGTACCCAGCTCTCTAAGTTGGGAAATACGCCTTTTGAGGCGGTGGAGGTCACCGTGGCGATGTCCGATAACTGGTTTGTCCCTTCTTCTTTATTGGCCGAGATGCGTAGGCAAGGGGTGGAGAGGCTTATCTCTACCCGGCGGATTCGTTACCGCAGGGAAGAGGCTCGTCCGGTAAAGCCGTGTGTAGGCGAGACTTTGGAAATCCCTTTCCCAGAGAAGCGTCTGACTTATTTAGGGAATGTCTCCAATAGCAAGGCTGGTGCCTTTTATAAGGCGCATGGCGTGACTGCCGTGGAAGACGCTTTCGAGTTGTCTCCCCAGAAGGATGTCCCTTTGATGTTCACGAAACATTGCCTGAGGTACAGTATGGGATGGTGCCCTACTTACCAGAAGCAGAAGTCTCCCTATAAGGAGCCTTACTTGCTGCGCTATAAGGAAACGCTCTTGCGTTTGCGCTTCGACTGCAAGAATTGCCAGATGTTGATCTATGCGGAGGAATAACCGGCTTTGTAACTACTTAATCCGATAAATAAAACAGGTATGAAACGACAAATTTTCTCGCTGTTCCTGCTCTTGCTCACGTTGGTAGCTTGTGGGGATAAGCCTTTGGACCCGAATAAACCCGTATATGTGAAAATCAAGACGACGATGGGAGACGTCACCGTCCTGCTATACGACGATACGCCTCTTCACCGGGATAACTTCATAAAGCTCTGCCAGTCGAACGAGTATGAGGGTATGCTTTTCCACCGTGTTATCAAGGAGTTTGTCGTGCAAGGTGGTGATCCGGAGAGTAAAGCGCATGAGCCGGGTGCCTTGTATGGGGATGGCGATGGTGGTTATACCGTTCCCGCTGAGATATTACCTAATCATTTTAATAAGAAAGGCGCTTTGATCGACGCGAAAGAGATCGATGCCGTGAATCCGGAACGTGCTTCCGCCGGTACGCAGTTCTGTTTTGTGCAAGGGAAAGTCTTGGACGACAAGGAGCTTGCGGAGAAAGAGGCTCGTATCAACGAGATCCGCCGCAACTGGTTGTACTATAAATTCCGGGATGAGCTGAAAAAGCAAGATCCTTCCTTGGCCGCCGATTCCTTGGAGAATGAGTTACATGCCCGTGCGTCCATCTTGGTGGAAGATACGTTGGCGGTATTAGGCCCGGTAGTGATCCCGGCCGAACGGCGTGAGATTTATAAGACGATCGGTGGCGTTCCGCATCTGGATGGCTCGGTAACGATCTTTGGCGAGGTAGTGGAAGGCTTCGATATCGTAGAGAAGATCTCCGTGGTAAAGACGGATAAGAACGATCGTCCTTTACACGACGTGATGATTAAATCGACGAAGGTTTTCCAGAAATAATAACAATGCCTATTATAAGGAGGTAACGATGCCCATTGTAAGCTCCTTATAATGGGCATCGTAAACACTTTAGAATGGGCATTGTTAAAACCCTCGGATAGCTCTTGTTATACGAGGCTGATCGCTAGCTTGTTATACTAAAAGTATCATCAATCATATTTGGCTCTCGAGCCATTCCAGATACTTCTTTACTCCCTCCGTATCTTCCGCCTCGGGGCTCCAAGGCGCTAGGTTCTCCGGTGCTAGCGGCGCGAACGGCCCTTGCTTTATCTCATAAATAACCGATCCGGATTCCAGTACCAGAAGCCCGTGCCATGTCCCTGCCTTGATCTCCGCTCCATAAGCGCCTTCCTTTGGATTCAGTATCGTTTTCTCCGTGATATTCCCTTCCTCGTCAAACAAGAATACCGCTACCTTCCCACGTAGCAACAAGAAGATCTCGTCTTTCGCCGGATTTAAATGCCGGTGCGGACGCAAATACGTACCGGGCTCCATGGCATTCAGTAACCGATTGATCGGATCATCCAATCTCTCATGGAAATTATAGTTCATTCGCAGGCGGGGAGACTGCAAGGCTTTGGCCTGGGTCTCGTCGAGTAATTGTTCGTTGATTATCTTCATCTCTGTATCTTATTGTATTTCTGAGCCACGAATATACGAAATATTTATTGGTCAATGCTTGATATTCCTTATCTTTGCGCCTTGATCATACATATTCTTGAGTCTGAAAATTAAATATTTATGTTATTTAATTCCATAGAGTTCCTTATATTCCTGCCATTGGTTTTCTTTGGTTACTGGTTTGTTTTCAAGTCTTTGCGGTGGCAAAATCTATTTGTGGTAGCTGTTAGTTACCTGTTCTACGGATGGTGGGACTGGCGCTTTTTGCTGCTGATCCTGTTTACGTCGTTATGCAGTTACTTGAGTGGAGTCTATTTGGAGAAATGCGCTGGCAACCGGTTGGTCCAAAAGTGGATAAGTGCCGGTAATATTTTACTGAACCTTTCGATCTTGGGCGTATTTAAGTACTTTGATTTTTTTACCGAGAATTTGGTAAATGTCCTTCACCTATTGGGCTGGGATGCCGATTACGTGACGTTGAATATCTTGCTCCCTGTCGGGATCAGTTTTTATACGTTTCAGGCTTTGAGCTATACGATTGATGTTTACCAAGGTAAAATCAAGGCGACTCATGATATCGTGGCATTCTTCGCTTATATCAGTTTCTTCCCCCAATTAGTGGCGGGCCCGATAGAACGGGCTACCCATTTGTTACCTCAGTTTCTCCGGCCTCGTAATTTCGATTGTGATCTGGCGTTGGATGGTATACGCCAGATGCTTTGGGGATTTTTCAAGAAAGTGGTGGTTGCCGATAACTGCGCTTTGTTCGTGAACGGTGTGTTTGAGAATTACCAGACGTTGGATGGGAGTACCTTGTTTCTGGGGGCTTTCTTCTTTACGATACAGATTTACGGGGATTTTTCCGGATATTCGGATATAGCGATCGGCTGTGCCCGGTTGTTTGGCATAGACCTTATGCAGAACTTTAAGTATCCTTATTTCTCCCGGGATATAGCGGAGTTTTGGCGGCGTTGGCATATCTCTTTGACGACTTGGTTCCGGGATTATATCTATATACCCCTAGGGGGAAGCCGGGCAGGGAAATGGAAGAGCTTCCGGAATACCCTTGTTATTTTCTTGGTAAGTGGGTTCTGGCACGGGGCTAACTGGACGTTTGTGGCATGGGGAGCGTATCATGCATTGTTGTTTCTGCCATTGTTATTGTTGGGTCAAAATAGGAGGTATAGAGATTCCGTGGCGGAAAACAGTTTCCTCCCCTCTGTGAAGGAATTGACACAGATGGGAGCTACGTTTTTGCTGGTCTTATTGGGATGGATTCTGTTCCGGTCGGAAGATATATCCCAAGCGGCTGTGTATCTCGAGCGGATGTTCAATGTCTCGTTATTCTCGGCTCCTCAGCTTGTGGGCTTGGGATTCGGGCAACTCCTGCTGAAGAAATGTTTCTTTTTCACGGCTCTTATGTTCATCGTGGAATGGATCGGCCGAAAACAAGCGCATGGGTTGATGATAGAGGACCTTAGCCTTCCGGTTCGGTATGTTATCTATACGGTATTGCTGATTATCATCTATGGTTTCGACGCCAGTAATCCACAAGGTTTCATTTATTTTCAATTCTGATAAGTATGAGAAGGTTCTTTATTGCTATATTCCGGTATTTAGGGGTGGTAGGATGTTTAGGGTTGCTTAGTTGCCTGCTGATCCGCTCTTATTTTCATATAAGCGTACCCAGCCTCAAAAGTGATCCGGAAGTGGAGGTATTGATTTTGGGCGATTCCCATCCTTTACATTCGATATCCGCCGATATGCTGGGGAAATCGAGGAATGACGCTAAATCCAGTGAGAATTATTTCAATACCTATATCGATTTATGCTTGAAAGCGCCTTACCTTCCCCATTTGAAAACCGTGATATTGGGGTTTGGTTACCACACGTTTACCGTGGCCGATGATTCCTATCAAGATGAGTTTCCTGCCTATATGTCTATTTATCCCCATCTAAAGGAGCGGGAGGATTTGCGACTTTTGGTACAGGAGGCTGTTTCGCCGGTAACCCGTAAGGAGGTCATGTATTCGTATGAGTTTGGCGTTCCGTTCAAGAATTGCGTAGCTGAGATTAAAAGGAATGTGATCGAGCGTATTTTCACGGGGGCGACCGGGGGAACACTAGACGTTATTATCGATCGTCATTACTATGATGATAAGGGTGCTTATTTATTGCCATCCTCATTTCAACAAGAGATGTTGGGGCGAATCGTAGAGGAATGTAAGAAGCGGGATCTGTCTCTTATTTTGTACAATGCCCCTGTTTCCACGGAATATATGGAACGGGTTCCTTCGAGTTATCGAGAATTGACGGATTCTTTGGCTCGGGAATACGTGGATGATAAAACGGTCTTTTATTTGAATTATACGGCTGTACCGTTACCTGATTCTTGCTATAGGGACGCTGATCATTTGAATGAAATCGGTATCCATAGATTTACCCCGTTGTTAAAAGATACCTTGACTTGTTTGGGGGTAATTTCGGAATAGTTTTCGTATATTTGTAGAATAAACGATCGAATTAAATATACCACATGAAAGGAAACCCGCTTTATATCCTGCTTTGGCTATTCCTTATTCTTTGCTTTGCCTGTTCGCCCGGTAAAAAAGAAAAGAAATATGTCATCGGTGTATCTCAATGCTCGATGACGGATATTTGGCGTCAATCCATGATACGTGATATGGAAGTAGAGGCTTTAAATCATCCGGAGATCGAGTTGGTCGTAATGGATGCTAGTCAGGATAATGATACTCAGATCAGCCAGATAAAAGGTTTTATCAAGAAAAAGGTGGATTTGCTGATTATATCGTCGAATGAGACCGAGCCTGTTACGCCTGTCGCTGTTGAGGCGTACAGGGCTGGTATTCCCACTATCATATTGGACCGGAAAATTAATAGCGATGAATATACGACGTATATTGGAGCGGATAATTACGAGATCGGTCGCTCGATCGGAATGTACATCAGCTCCTTGATCAAGGGGGAGACAACGATTTTAGAGATATGGGGACGGAGAGGCTCTTCCTCCGCTACAGAAAGACATCAAGGTTTTGTCGATGCGATGTCTATTGATCCGAATGTGAAAATCCGGGAGTTGGATGGGTATTGGTACAGGAAGAATGCCTATGAGGAAGTCTTGAAGCTGGATTCCATAGAGGATGTCGATATCGTTTTCGCTCATAATGATATGATGGCCTTAGGGGCCCGTGAGGCGATTGAGGAGCGAGATTCGTCGCTGGTGAGGCACGTGGAATTTATAGGCGTGGATGGACTCTTGGGAGGAGGCTTAGGCGTGGAGGCGGTTGCGCAGGGTAAGTTGGATGCCTCTTTTTATTATCCGACAGGTGGTGGGGTGGCTATTAAGGTAGCATGGCAGATCTTAAGCGGACAAGCTTATACGAAAAAGTATGCGTTAAGCACCGCTATGATCGATAAGACCAACGCCGGTACCCTTTATTTACAATCAGACCGGTTGGTAGAATATCAACGCCAGATCGAGAAACAGCGTGCGAATTTGTCGCAATTGCTCTCGAAATATAACTTTCTTTATAGTTCCTTGATTATTATCTTGATATTGGTGCTTTTGTTGGGTGGTTCCGCTATTTACACGGTTTATATTAATCGTAAAGTGCGCCAGAAGAATCATTTGTTGAATGAGAGAAATCGTTTGGTACAACAACAGAAAGAGGAACTCTCGGTAGCGAACCAGCGTATCGAGCAAGTCACGACACAGAAATTGCAGTTCTTTACGAATGTATCTCACGAGATAAAGACTCCTTTGACCTTGATTCTAGGGCCTCTGAACAAGATGGCGCAAGATGCCCCGGCAGGCGCTTTCGCGGATGATATCCGCATCGTTAAGAAGAATGCGGAACGCTTGAAACGTGTGATCGACCAATTGCTGGATTTCCGGAAGATAGAGAATAATAAGATGGGATTGCGGGTTACTAAGATGGATTTGGTCTTTTTAATCCAAGAGGTGAAATCTTATTTTAATACTCTGGCCCAGAGTAAGCGAATTGATTATACCTTCCTGCATGAAATGGATTCTCTTTTTGTTTGGGTGGATACGGACAAAATGGAGAAGATATTAACGAACTTGCTTTCGAACGCTTTTAAGTTTACCCCGGAGCAGGGGAAGATTACGATTCGTTTGCGGGAGGAGGAGACGGAGGTTGTCTTATCGGTGGAAGATAATGGAGAGGGTATTCCCCCGGAAAACCTAGCCTCCGTATTCGAGCGCTTTTTTACAAGCGGGCAAAGCTATGCTCCGGGAACGGGTATCGGACTGCATCTGACACGGGAATTTGTCCTTATGCATAAAGGCTCGATCCACGTGGAAAGCGAGCAAGGCGAACGGACAGTGTTTACCGTTCAGATCCCGAAAGGTAAATCTCATTTTGATGAATCTTGTGTCTTTCTGTCGAATGCGACAGAATCGTCCTCTGGTGTAGCGCATTTGGATATATCCCAAGTTCAAGAAACGTTGAATAAGAAATATGATTATATGATCTTGATCGTTGAGGATGATTGGGATATTCGCGCTTATTTACAGCATGAGTTGTCCGGGAATTTTAATGTACTTGTAGCGGAGAATGGTGCCAAGGCCTTGGATATTCTATTGAAGGAAAATGTATCACTGGTCGTCAGTGACGTGATGATGCCGGAGATGAATGGCTTCGAGCTTTGCCGCCGGGTTAAGTCGGATATGGCCCTCAGTCATATCCCGGTAATCTTGCTTACGGCTCTTTCGGATGACAGTCAACGCTTGTATGGATTTGAGGGGGGAGCGGATGAATATATCCAGAAACCGTTCAATATCGAGATCGTGAAATTACGTATCATTAAATTGTTGGAAGAACGTAATCGTTTGCGAGAGGTTTTCTTGAAAGAGTCTCAATCGCCTGCGGGACTTTCCATCGAGACAAAAGGGAAGGTAGAGAGTCTGGATGATTTGTTTATGCGTAAGTTTATCGCTTTGATAGAGGAGAATTATAGCGATCCCGATTTCAGTATAGAGAAAGGCAGTGAGAAACTGGGCCTGTCTCGTGTGCATTTATATCGAAAGGTGAAGGAGTTGTCCGGGATTACCCCTACGGACTTTTTGCGTAACTATCGTTTGAAAAAGGCATCCGCCCTATTGAAGCAGCGATCCGGAACGATTAGCGAGGTTGCTTATGCCACGGGATTCGGCTCGCCGGCCTATTTCTCCAAATGCTTTAAAGCGGTTTATAATATAACGCCAACCGAGTTTATAGAGTCTTTGTAAGGATGCTGCTTGTACAGATGTTACATACGGGTAACGTCTGTTATTGTCCCTTGAAAATAAATCTTTTATGTAACTTGTGTGATTTATCTTGTAGCTATAGTTATCGTTGTATTTATAACGATGATATACTTTTGCGGTGTCGATAAGTACGAAAGTTGTTTTTAATAGAAAGACCATGGAACAGGTGACTGAATCAAGACGTAAACCAATTGTCGTTGGGATTGGAGAATTATTATGGGATATGCTTCCTTCCGGGAAAAAGGCTGGGGGGGCCCCGATTAATTTTGTCTATCATGCGTCTTGCCTAGGTGCTGAGGGATATGCTATCAGCGCTGTCGGAGATGATGAGTTGGGTAAAGAGATCGTTGATGAGTTGGATAAGAATCATATCCAGCATTTGATCGAGAAAGTGCCTTACCCGACGGGAACCGTTCAGGTAGAGTTACGAGAAGGTATCCCTACTTATACGATTCATGAGCGAGTGGCTTGGGATCATATATCGCCTACATCCGATGCGATTGATTTGGCGGAGAAAGCGGACGCTATTTGTTTCGGTACATTGGCCCAGCGTTCCCGTCAGTCTCGGGAGACGATACAAGCGATCTCATCGTTTGCGCCGAAAGACGCTTATCGTTTGCTGGATATCAATCTTCGCCAGCGATACTATGATAAGGAGTTGATCGAGGAGTCTTTGTACTTAGCGAATGTGTTGAAGGTGAATGATGAGGAGTTTAACGTTCTTCGGGACTTATTCGGCTTGAATGGAACTGAGAGGGAAGTGGCTTTATGGTTTATTGAGAAATACGGCCTTCGGATGTTTGTCTTGACTGCGGGGAGCTCCCATAGTACGATTTATACGAGAGAGGAGATCTCTACGTTGCCCACGCCGGAGGTCACGGTGGCGGATACGGTCGGGGCGGGGGATGCTTTTTCGGGGGCTCTAATCATTTCGCTCTTAAAGGGGAAGTCCTTAAGCGAGGCCCATCATTTCGCTGTAAAGACAGCGGCTTTCGTTTGTACGAAAGAAGGTGCGTGGCCGGTTTATGAAGAGTAATTCGTTTATATCATATGTGTTTAGATGTTTTGAGTTTATACAATTTCGAATAGGTATTACGTTTTTAAGGTAAAAAGGTTGTTAGGATATAAGAAGAGAAAGGCAAAAAGAAAAAGATGGTTTTTGTTTTAGGTTAAGTTAGATTAGATTGGTGAAAAGTGGCTCGGCTGTTGAAGTCGGGCTATTTTTATGTCCTTATGTTTCCTTCAAATAGAATGGTCTCGATAACCTGCAAGATTCTTCTTACAGGCTAACGAGACCTTCCGCTTTTATCTTTTCTGATAGCTTACAATTAATAAGCTCTCTCCAATAACCAAGCATCTTGGAAGTTAGGAGCGTATTTCGCCTTGATGGCGTCACGGCTATCGGCGGCGTCCGCTTTATTGTCGAAGCTAGCGACGATCACACGCAACATCCCTTGCTCGTTCTCGCCCAACACTGCGTTGTAACCATCATTCTGCATACGTTCTTTTAATGCGTAAGCGTTTGTCTTGTTCTTGAAACTGCCGACAACGACGCTATAACGTTTCAGACGGCTGGCGTCCTCACCTTGAGCGGCGTTGATTTTTTCCGTACGAGTGGTAGCCGTAGAGGTTCTGGGTTTTGAGACAGGAGCGACCTCAACAACTTCTTCCTCTTGTTCTACAACCTCAACAGGAGCTGTCGACTCTTTTTCTTTGGCCTGTTCGTAAGCAGCCTTGTACGCGCTCTGTTTAGGTTTACATGAGCCGAGTGCTAATACCATACATACAGCGGCTCCAAATAACCAAATCTTATTCATACTGTTCAGTTCTTATAATTAGTAACGCGAAGATATAAATTATATTTAGTACTTTCGCACTCAAATTGTAATATATTATAACGGCATGAATAAATCTATCGGAACAATGATTATGGCAACATCCCTACTGTTAGGTGCTTGCAATCCGGCTACGGATGTGAACGTGAAGGAGACCGGCGATAAGAACCTTATCGGGAAGTCGGACATCCGGATCAAAGACGGCCGCATGACCCCGGAGGCTTTGTGGGCCATGGGACGTATCGGCGGTATGAACGTATCTCCGGACGGGAAAAGAGTGGTGTATACGGTGGCGTACTATAGTGTACCGGAAAACAAGAGCAACCGTGAGGTCTTCGTGATGAACGCGGACGGATCGGATAATAAGCAAATCACGAAAACCGGATTCGCTGAGAACGAGGCCGTATGGATCAAAGGAGGAACCAAGATCGCTTTCTTATGTAACGAGAGCGGTAGCAGCCAGCTTTGGGAAATGAATCCGGATGGGACGGACCGTAAGCGACTTTCCGATTATGATAAGGATATCGAGGGTTTCGCTTTCTCTCCCGATGAGAAAAAGGTCTTGTTTATCTCGCAAGTGAAAACCGTGAACAGTACCGCTGATAAATATCCGGATTTGGATAAGGCGACAGGTGTTATCATTACGGATTTAATGTACAAGCATTGGGATGAGTGGGTGACTACCGTTCCGCATCCTTTTGTCGCCGATTTCGATGGCGAATCGATCAGCAATCCTGTGGATGTGATGGAGGGCGAGTTGTTTGAGAGCCCGATGAAGCCGTTTGGCGGTATCGAGCAATTGGCTTGGAACACTACCTCGGACAAGATTGCCTATACCAGCCGCAAAAAGACGGGTAAAGAATATGCGATCTCCACGAATTCGGATATTTATGTATATGATCTGAATACGAAGCAAACGACCAATATAACGGAAGAGAACAAGGGATATGATACGAATCCCACCTATTCTCCGGACGGAAAGAGCATCGCTTGGTTAAGTATGGAACGGGATGGTTACGAGGCGGATCAAAATCGCTTGATGGTAATGAATCTGGAGACGGGTGAGAAAACATTCGTAAGCAAGGATTTTGACTCCAACGTGGACTCTTATTGCTGGAGCGCTGATTGCGAGCGTATCTATTTCACGGGCGTTTGGCATGGCGAGTCGCAGGTTTATCAGATAGACTTGGCGAATGGCAATAAGATTACCCCGCTGACCGAAGGTATGTACGATTACGCCTCTGTCGCTCTTCTGGGCGATAAGCTGATCGCTCAACGTCATTCCATGAGCATGGGAGACGAGATCTATTCGATCGATTTGACAGGGGATCATACGGTAACTCAACTTACGTTCGAGAACAAGCATATTTACGACCAGCTTACGATGGGTAAGGTGGAGGAGCGTTGGATGAAGACGACAGATGGCAAGCAGATGCTAACGTGGGTTATCTATCCGCCTCAGTTCGATCCGAATAAGAAGTATCCTACCTTGTTGTTCTGTGAGGGTGGCCCGCAAAGCCCTGTTAGCCAGTTCTGGTCTTACCGCTGGAATTTCCAGATCATGGCGGCTAATGATTATATTATCGTGGCACCGAACCGTCGGGGGCTTCCCGGATTTGGCTTGGAATGGAATGAGGCTGTCAGTGGCGATTATGGCGGACAATGCATGAAAGACTATTTCACCGCTATTGACGAGGTAGCCAAGGAACCGTATGTAAATAAGGATCGCTTGGGGTGTGTAGGCGCCAGCTTCGGTGGATTCTCCGTATATTGGTTGGCAGGTCATCATGATAAACGTTTCAAGGCGTTTATCGCCCACGATGGTATCTTTAATATGGAAATGCAGTATCTGGAAACGGAAGAGATGTGGTTCGCCAATTGGGATATGGGTGGAGCGTACTGGGAAAAGCAAAACGCTACGGCTCAGCGTACATTCGCGAACTCCCCGCATAAGTTCGTGGACAAATGGGATACGCCTATCCTTTGTATCCATGGAGAGAAGGATTACCGGATCTTGGCTAATCAAGGAATGGCAGCGTTTAACGCCGCGGTTCTTCGGGGTGTACCGGCCGAGTTGCTGATTTATCCGGATGAGAACCATTGGGTATTGAAGCCCCAGAATGGCGTTCTATGGCAACGCACATTCTTTGAGTGGTTGGATATGTGGTTGAAGAAATAAAATTTGAAGGCCGTCCCCAAAGTATATAGCTTTGATGGACGGCCTTCTTTTCTCAACGCAATAACAAACTAAGCGATAGTAATATCCTTATCCAAATAAATATCTTGAATTGAATGAAGTAACTCCACGCCGTCTTTCATCGGACGTTGGAACGCCTTTCTTCCGCTAATCAGCCCCATGCCACCCGCACGTTTGTTTATGACAGCAGTGACGACAGCGTCTTTAAGATCTGAGGCGCCATGAGATTCCCCGCCGGAGTTGATAAGCCCGACACGTCCCATATAATTATTGGCTACTTGGTAACGGCAGAGGTCGATCGGATGTTCTGTCGTTAACTCTGTGTACATCTTTTGATCGATCTTCCCGAAATTGATAGCGGTGAAACCTCCGTTGTTCTCCGGTAGCTTCTGCTTGATGATATCGGCCTTGATCGTGACACCAAGGTGATTAGCCTGTCCGGTCAAATCGGCTGCCGCGGAATAGTCGATGCCATCCTTTTTAAAAGAGCTGTTTCGTAAATAGCACCATAATACGGTCGCCATACCTAGTTCATGGGCATACTCGAATGCGTCGGCAATCTCGACTAGCTGACGTCGGCTTTGCTCTGATCCGAAATAGATCGTGGCCCCTACAGCTACGGCGCCCATATTCCATGCTTCCTTCACCGTACCGAATACGATTTGATTGTAAGAATTCGGATAAGTAAGAAGCTCATTATGATTTAGTTTTACCAAGAATGGAATCTTATGAGCATATTTTCGTGCGACTGACCCTAGTATGCCGAACGTAGAAGCGACTGCGTTGCAACCACCCTCGATCGCTAATTTTACGATATTCTCCGGATCGAAATAAATGGGGTTTGGAGCGAAGGAAGACCCTGCGGTATGCTCGATATCTTGATCTACCGGGAGGATAGAAACATATCCGGTGTTAGCTAATCTTCCGTGCCCCAACAAGGTTTGCAGACTATTGAGAGTCTGTATGTTTCTATCTGAATTGCCCCACACATCGTCCACGCAAGTGGGTGATGGAAGATGAAGCAGCGATTTATCAATAGTCTTACATACGTGATTTAAATAATAATCACTTTTGTCTCCTAATAAACTAATAATCTTTGATGTATCCATATAAATAAATATTTACTTAGTAAACAATCGCTGTCAAAAATAAGTTCCATAGTTTTTATCGATTAACACATAGAATTAATCTATCGATGAATTATGGTAGTATCGGATAGTTTAGTTAATTTTGTGCCATACAACCAATAAAAATTTTGCGATATATGAAAAAGAAATGGATTTGCACAGTATGTGGTTATGTACACGAAGGTGATGAGGCTCCTGAGTTCTGCCCTCAATGTAAACAACCGAAAAGCAAATTTAAGGAATTAGTAGAGACAGAAGGTGCGTTGCAGTTCGTTGACGAACATGTACTAGGTGTTGCTAAAGGTGTAGACCCAGTGATTTTGGAAGGTCTGAACGCTCACTTTATGGGAGAATGTACCGAAGTTGGTATGTATTTGGCCATGAGCCGTCAAGCAGACCGTGAGGGTTATCCTGAGGTAGCTGAGGCATTCAAGCGTTACGCTTGGGAAGAGGCTGAGCACGCTGCTAAGTTCGCAGAGCTTCTTGGCGACGTAGTTTGGGATACGAAGACTAACTTGAAAAAGCGTATGGAAGCTGAGGCTGGCGCATGCGAGGACAAGAAACGTATCGCTACATTGGCTAAACAACAGAATTTGGACGCAATCCATGATACCGTACATGAGATGTGCAAAGACGAGGCACGTCATGGCAAAGGATTTGAAGGTTTATATAATCGTTATTTCAAGTAATTTAGAGGTATTAGTTATATGTTTTAAAGAGGGGCGTTCTGTGAAGAATGCCCTTTTTTGTATTTGATAAAGTAATTTTAGCCTTTCAAGAGAATAACGATACTATATTTTATGTACTTTTGTACACGTCAACCACAAGGAAAGATGCCGGAGTGGTCGAACGGGCCGCACTCGAAATGCGGTGAGCGGGTAACTGTTCCCTGGGTTCGAATCCCAGTCTTTCCGCTTGATTATTAGCTCTTTGTCGTAATGATACTGTAGGGGATTTGTTCATTTTAGCCTCCTTACATACCTATTCATACAAGCTTTTTTTGCATGAATAGCATAAATGATTTACAAATAGTTTACAGTAAAAATTATGGCATATTTCAAAATTTGCGTACGAGCTAAGAGAAAAGACAATACGTATCCTGTTTATATTCGTGTAACCCATCACGGACAGGTAGGATATATAAAAACAGATAAAGTCTGCAAGGCTAAGTCTGTTCGGAAGGGTGAGGTAATAGATAATTACATCATCAAGGATATTTCTATTCTTATTGACGGGTATATGTCCCGGCTTAATCGTGAAGATATACAATGTTGGGATATCAGAAAGATACTGGACTTCTTGAGGAGGGATTCTAGCGCACCTTCTTTTTCTGAATTTTGTGAGGGGTTTACCTCTAAGATGGATAACGAGGGAAGAGAATCCACGTCGATAAATTATAAGCTTGCGTTAAGGCGCTTGGAGGAATATATGGGGAAAGACGACATTCTTTTCTCTGATCTTACATCGTCTATATTCAAGGAGTGGATAGATTCGATGAAAGATAGCTTGTACAAGAAACACGGCTATCCGAAGCGGATCAAGACAATGTTTATGGCTGGATGCGAGCGGTATAATAATTATGATACCGGCGAGATGCTTATACGGAATAACCCGTTTAGGGGAGTGAGGGTACCTAGACCTACAGTTCCAGAGAAAAGGGCATTGGACATTAGAACCGTTCGAGATTTTTTTGCGGTATCCGCGGAGTATGGATCAAGAGCTGATCGTGCTAGGGATGTGTGCGAGATCGTTTTTTGTCTTGCCGGAATTAACACCGCTGACCTGTATTATATGGAAAAAGAGAACCTTAGAGACGGAAAGATGTGTTACTGCAGACGTAAGACTACTAATAGGAGGGATGACAAGGCGTATATAGAGATAGCCGTACCAGATAGGCTATCTCATTTGCTTGAGAAATATGCTGGAGAAAAAAGGCTGTTTAACTTCTGTGAGACTTATGGATCAAGTAAGAATTTCAATAAATGTATAAATGAGGGAATAAGTGATATAACAAGAAAAAACGACCTTCCTCATATTTCTGTCTATTCGTTTCGGCATAGTTGGGCTACATTCGCTCAAAACGATTTCGATGCAAGTTTGGATTTAGTAGGCTTTTGCCTTAACCATGCTTCTTCCCATAGGGTGACATCTGGGTATGTTAAGACCGATTTTAGCGTTATCGACCGCTTGAATGCCAAGATTCTTGATTATGTATTTGAAGAAAAAAACGAAAAAAAGATGGAAATAATTTGCGGATTAAAAAAATGACTCTATCTTTGCCGTTGAAATAGCGAGTTGGATTTTAGACGAAAGTTTGAGATCCAACTTTTTGTGTTTATGTGTGTTTGGTCTCTTCTTTCTGTAAACTTCCATAAAACAATGACTTACCGGGTGCCTTTAAAAAAACAGGCACTATGACGATTTCTATTTCTAAAACAGCGCTGCTATCAAGATTGCAGCTTTTGGCGAAGATCATACCCGCCAAATCATCCACGCCGATCCTTTGTCATTTCTTGTTTGAGACGAGGGAAGGCCGGTTATTCATCACCGGATCGAATAGCGAGGGCCGGATAACCACCAGCCTTGAGTGCATCTTCGACGAGGAGATATCTATTTGTGTCCCGACTTCCTTATTAGAAGGACTGAGGAACCTGCCCGAGCAACCAATTGATATAATCATCAACAAGGATACCCGTGAGATAAGGATCAAGTACCATGGTGGAAAGTTCGAGGTGGTGGGTTATGCCCCATCTACCTATCCGGGAAAAAGATCGATCGAGGTCTTGGACTCTGTGTCATTGAGCGCGGAGGATTTATTCAATGGGATATCCAAGGTCATAAATTTGGCCGGGAATGATGATATCCGTCCGGTCCTAAGCTCTGTCTTTATTGAGACGGAACCGGAGACCGTATGCTTTGTCGGTGCGGACGGGCATGGTATGGGATTCTTGAGAAAGGGCAATGATAGACAGGTTGGCAAGATCTCAGTTATAATCAGCCGTCCTATAGCCTCGGTATTGAAGGCGATACTTCCGGCTTCCTCCGATAACATGGAAATGAGGGTCGGTGCGGATTGGTCCGATGTCATATTCAATGACTATGAGATATCGTTCCGGAATGTGGAGGGGAGATATCCTAATTGGAAAGCTGTGGTACCCAAGGCGAATAAGCTGGAACTACTTGTTGACACCGGACAACTGATCGGGGCTATTAAAAGGACATCGGTGTTCTCCAATAAGGCCTCATGCCTTATCGTCTTGAGGATCATTCGTGATAAGTTGACCGTATTCGCCCAAGATATAGATTTCTCGACTTCCGCGGAGGAAACGTTGGAGGTCGATTTTAACGGGAATGAGTTCTCGATCGGGATTAAGGGATCGTTGCTTCTTGAGATACTCTCATGTATCGATGACGGGCGTACGAGGCTTTCCTTTAGCGAGCCTAGCCGCGCTATCTTGATAACTCCGGAGAACCAATCCGGGAACGAGGAACTTACCTATTTATTAATGCCCATGACAATCCCGTAAGTTATGAAAGAGTTCAAAGATACAATCCAGAAATATTTGCAGGAGAGGGCGGCGGAAGATCTTCTGTTTGCCCCGAGACTTGCCAATCCTAAAAAGAGTATAGACGAGTGTTGTCGTTATATCTTGGGAGAGGCCCGTAAGCGTGGAACCTCTGTCGTGATGAGTGATACGGAGGTTTTTGGTATGGCCGTACATTATTATGATGAGGAGAATATCGAGGTCGGAAAAGTTCCTGTCGGTAGCTCCGTTTCTTCTTCCCATAAAGTAGAACTTACGGAGGAAGAAAAGAACGCTGCCCGTCAGGCGGCCATCAAAAGGTTGACCGAAGAGCAATACCGATCGCTTAAAAAGAGGCCGGCCAAGAAGAAGGTTGATGAGAGTGTCCAACAAATGAGCCTGTTTTGATATGAAGCCGAGAACGAGATTGGAAAAGTTGGTGGCGGGATTGAGCGAAAAGCTTCCCGCCATCACAAAGGCGCAGGAGGAATGGGCCAAGGAACACGTGTTCGACCATGTAGCTTACAAATGTAAGAATGAGTTGTGGTGCTCTGAATGTGGCGAGATATGGGTTAATACGGGTAATAGTAAATTGGGTGACAAGACCGAATGCCCTTATTGCCACCATCAATTAGATGTAAAGGTCAGCAGAAAGCAGAAGAACCATGAGGAGGCGTATATGTCCATCCTGCAAGTGAGAGGCGGGTTTCAGGTGATCCGGCATATACTATGTTGGAAAAACGCCCGTAGGGGAACTTCTCCGGTGTATTATGATTTTACTGAAGTTGTTCAAGAATGGATTCGTGAAGACGGAAAACGTACGATCATAGCCCGTCCAATAAATATGGGACGTAACGGATTTGCGTATAGTTCCCCTCTTAGTATCAAGGGTGAATATGGAAGTAACCCATATAATTATTACGGTGATTTATATGCGATATTTGGAGAGCTTTATCCAAGGAAAGAATTACTTCCGGAATTGAAAAAACGGGGACTGAATCGACTGTTCCCGGATGTAACCCCGTCTAAGTTGATACGTGACTTGTTGAAAGGCGGAAACGATGCGGAACTGTGTCTCAAGACCGGGCAAATATCCATGCTGAAGCACATGTATAGAAACGGCTTTTCCCAGCTTCGTTATAAGCCATCATTCAATATCTGCAACCGTAACCATTATATTATCAAGGATGCGTCCCTTTGGGAAGACTATATGTCTTTATTGGCTTATTTCGGTAAAGACTTGCGTAATGCCCATTATGTATGTCCTAAGAACTTGAAGGTCGCGCACGATAGGCTATTGGCAAAGAAAGATGCCCGTGAAGCCAAGTTGAGACAGGATAGGGATCGTGTGGAAGCTATCCGTAGGCGTGAAAAGCTCATGAAGGATATAGCCGGCTTCTACGAACGGATGGAAAAGTTTTTCGGAATGAAAATCACGGATGGTAACATAGTCATTTGCCCGTTGGAGAGTATTACCCAGTTTTATCAAGAAGGCAAGGCTATGCATCACTGCGTGTATAAACTCGGATATTACAATCGGCCGGATCGCTTGATACTGTCCGCAAAGGACACCGGTGGCAAGCGTATCGAGACGATAGAGGTGAACTTGAAGACGCTGAATATCGTCCAGTCCCGGGCCGTTTGCAATGGCGTAAGTGAGTATCACGACCAGATAGTAAAACTGGTGAAGAAGAATATGAACCTGATTCGTCAGAAATTGATAGCGTAAATTTACAAGGATGACTTACATTGAACTTATAAATAATTTTTGGGAATTGGATGAAGACTGGCAATTTACCTGCTGTGAAACGAGGCTTTATTTTTATTTGTTGAAAACAGCGAATCGTTTAGGCTGGGTGGATAGCTGGACGCGTAGCGATGCAAAGGTGTCGTCTGACGTGGGAGTGTCAGTCAATTCGATGAAAACAGCCCGTAATAGATTAGTTCAAGCAGGTCTGATAGAATTTAAATCGGGAGGAAATGGACAGCGGGATAAAACGAGGTATATCGTTAGGTGTCAAAATTTGATACCTAAACTACAACCTAAACATGAACCTAATCTTATACCTAACCGTGAACCTAAACCGCAACCATATATTAATAAGACTAAGATAAAGACTAAGAATATTAATATACCCCCCACACCCCCCAAGGGGGTTGACAAAGCAAAAGAAAAAGAGCTTTTGGAAAAGGAGGAGGCTTTACGTGTTTTGGAAGAAGAGTTGAAGAAACGGGAGGCGGAACTGGGGGCACAATCGGACAATCCACCATCCAAACCGAAAAAGCGTCCTAATCCGTTGAACTCAGAAGCAAGGAAACTTTTCGAGGAACGCTATCAGGCTCTTTTCTCATCCAACTATTACTGGAGTGCGAAAGATGCGGGAAATATGTCTTCTTTGCTCAAGAAGTTGAAATTTCAACGGGAGAAGAAGAATTTACCTATTGACGACCAAGGCGTGTTGAATGCTTTGAAGTACTTATTGGATTCAATCACTGACGGTTGGATATTGGAAAACTTCAGTGTGACGAATATTAATTCGAAGTTTAATGAAATTGTCTCACAGATAATGGCAAGGAAACAAGAACATGGAAATACTAAACATACAGACGGAGCGAAAGCCCGTGAACAACAAACCGATAGAGAAATCATGGAATATGCCCGTAGTGCCTTCAGAAAAGACGTATTCGGTGATTCGTAGATATGGGGATGGGGAAAGCTTTGCGAAGACATTCAACCCATCTTTACAGACGATATGTGCCCAAAACATAGAACGGTCCTTTTTGGGCGATGCTCCATCATTGGCATTGCTGTCGCAAACTTATCCAAATGAGCAGGTAAACACTTGGATTATTGCCCATTTGATGGACTTATACAAATTCGCAGGGGTTAAGGAGAAGCCTTCGTTTCAGCAAGTCTTGGAACTAGCTGTGATGATACGGGTTGAATATTATTATTTTAAAGCTTCTGAACTGCTGTTGTTTTTCTTCAAGCTCAAGTCAGGGGAATATGGTACGTTCTATGGTGTGGTCGATCCGATGGTGATTATGGCAGCCTTGATCGAATTCAAGGCATATCGTCGGCATCAGCGGGAGATCTACGACCGTGAGATACAGCGTAAGAAACGGGAGGAGCAATGGGCAGAATGGGAGAGGAATGCCGTTCCCTGCCCGGTACACTTGAAACTGGCGAAAGCGTTTGTGGAGGAAATACAAAATGCGGAATGAGGAATCGAAGCTCCAGCAATCCTGTATCACTTGGTTCCGGCTGCAATATCCCCGTCTGGCGAAGTTGCTGTTCGCCGTTCCGAACGGTTCTCGGCGGGATGTTGTCACTGGAGCCATCCTCAAGCGGGAAGGCGTGGTTGCCGGTGTCGCCGACTTGATTCCAAAGAAATGCTATGCCAGCCTCTGTATTGAGATAAAGTACGGCAAGAACGGGTAAAGCAACAGCCAGAAAGAATGGCAACGGCTTGCGGAGGCGGTTGGGAACAAGTATGTGTATAGATCTCTGGAGGAGTTTATGAAGCAGATGACTTTGTATTTAAGTTTTAGGGCTTTAGAACTTTTGTGTGATAACGCTTGTTTGTAATAATAAAATATTCTAATTTTGCAGTCGAGAAGAAATCTATGGAATACCCTTTTGCACATAAAGAATATAAAATTTACACTAATACATTTTTGCAAAATGTATTAGTGGAGTGGTATTATACGTCTTCTGATAAAGAGATTGATATTAGTCTGTTAAAGGAGTTTTTTAAAGATAATTTTAATATAGAACTTCCATCAGAAAAAGATGATTTGTTTCCTGTCATGATTGGTTCAACAGATCAATGTGTTAATTTGTATTTTGGGAAAGATGCATTTAAACTAAGAGTGGGTATTGATGCTTATAGAGGATTTAAAAATCTAAAACAGTTTTTTGATTATGGTACTGATTTTTTAGAGATACTTCATATTAATGAAATAAAGAATGTGAAGGTACGAAAGATTAATATATGGCCTTATGAAAATGTTGGAAGTAAAAAAACGAGTAAAGATGTTCTTTTACGAAAAATATTCTCAAAAGAATTGCTAGAAGGTGATATGATACAATCTTTGAATAACGTTTCTCAATCTTTATGGGATAAGTGCTTTGATAATCAAGAACAAGCTGAGAAAATGTGTATTAAGTATGGATTTAATTCGAATTATGAAGGTTATAAAGATCTCATGATATTGGATACATATGTTGAACGTACAAGGGTTATTAGTAATAGTGATATTATTGATAATTTACTTCAAATGAATCAAGTCCTTTTTGATGCATATCATTGGAGTGTTAATCAGAAGATTATTGAAATAATGGATAAGGAGATAGTAAAATGATGAATTTTAAGTTAAAGCTAGAAAACGACTTCTTTTCCAATGAAGATAACTTGTATAAAGTTTATGCGAAAGATAAAACTGTTAGTAAAAGTGGAAAAGTCATATTAGCGTTATGTTTAACAGTTTTGTCTAGTATCTCTTCGGCAAATAATGACCATGAATTTGTATTGCAAGAACCTTTATTTAAGTCTAATGTAGTATCAAAATCCTGTATTAAAACAGAGGATGCCTTAATGGGGTATTTAAATCAGGAGACTTGTCGTGGTCATATAGAAGATAATATAGCTAAGATTAAATCATATCCTTCAAGTTGGTGGGAAAAATATGAGGCGGAAAGACCAAAACAAGTCACTTTTGATAATGTTTTTCGATTTCTTGATGTTAATAAGAATGATGTACTATTGAAGGGGGCTGAAATTTTGCCAGAACCCAATGCTACGTTGTTGATTGAATGGGATTCTGACTCTTTTATGTGTTCTCTTTATATAGGGGAAACGGAGTTTTCCTATTCTATTCTTCCTTTAAATGACTTGGAAAAACCTCTATTAGGGCAGGCTTCAATGGAAGAAGAAAAAGCTATTCTTGAATTTTTTAATCGTCTTGAAACTGTATATGCTTGATATTACAATAAGTGAAACAAATACAGATAGACGATATACGATTGAGGATGAAGAGAATGTGATAAGATTGTTATCCATTCCGAGCTGTTTAAATTCAAATGGTCGGCTGACTCCGGTTGCCTTTTCTTTATATCATAACAATGAAGATTATGTATCAATCTCTCGCTTGTTCTATTCATCAAGAGATGAGTGTATAGAATTAGGAAAAAAGATAAAAGTTTGGGCGAGTAAAGGAGATGAGTTTGCTGGTCTTGCGGAATTGAATGCAGGAAAAATAAGAAGCATATCATCTACTCAGATATTGTTGCTTTCTAAATATAAAGAAGATTTCAAGGCTCATGCTGGTATTTCATTTAAAAATGAAAATGGTGATATTTATGTGAATATAAAGAAAGGAACTCCTTCCCCTGCTTGGTTAATTCCTTTGCAACAACGGCTTTGCCTTATATCGAAGGTAGAAAAAATAGATTTGAAAAAATAATTCTTACTTCTCTCTTGCATATTTTAAAATAACTCCTCATCTTTGCACCGTCCTATTTTATCAACAGCGGCGGGTGACCGCCGAACATATTCTTTGTGTCGGCATTTTTTGTGCCCATACATAAACGTATTATAAAGTATAACGGTTTCGTACCCCCTTGATACGGCTTAATGGCCGTAACTGCCGCTGTTGGTGTAGGACAAAGGGACAGGCGAAACCGTTTTTTTGTCTATCCACTATAACAAACAATGTTAGTTATGTCCAAACAACAGAACATTTGTTTGTCGGGGAATAATAGTACCCAACAACCAACGGCCCAACCCTCCGAAATGGGTAAGTACTCCACTCCAGAACTGCAAGCCGCATTCGATGCCGGCCGTGCTCTCGGAAGAACCGAAGGCATGCTATCTTATCAACGCCACATCATGAACCAGCTCTTTGCAGAGAATCAGAAGCTCAATCGGAAACTTCAGGAACAGAAAGGAGGCCGGTCATGAGAGAACAATATGTAAGAATACTAGTTCCCAATTATAATCCGGATCCTCTTAGCGTGAAGCAATTCTTCCAAATGCAGAGCTTTGCCAAAGACGTGCAAACCTATTTACCTTATCAAAGCACCACTTTGCTCGATTTCATGTCTATTGCCTACAACTATTGCTTGAAGACTCGGCAAAATTCGTTGGATAATATGGCCTGTTATCGTGACGACTTTAGGCACAAGGTTATGCTATTCCTGACGAAGTATTATCCTAATGGATTCAAGAAAAACAAGAAAGGTTTGTCAGATACCTGCTACAAAGAACTTTTGAAATATCGCAAGCCTCGCTTCAAACGTGATTTCCTTGGTGAGTATGAGCCAATAGAGCGCATTTGGTTTATCCTCGCATTACGTGCCTGCCACAGCTTTTTATTGTCCGGACATCTAATCGGCGATATAAATCAATTTGCCTACAAACTTGAGAAAATAGCTTTAATGATGAAAGGAGATATCTAAGGACTAAATAGTTAATAGATATTTTATTTCTCGGAAGATGTTCTTCTATTTTGAGGAACATCTTTCTTTTCTTATATATCTTAGTTAAAATAGGATATGAAGGAACATTGTTGTATTTTTTGTAATAAAAAGACTGTATCAGTGATCAATACAGAAGAAGGACCAGTTTGCTATAATTGCTACTCTGATAAAAAGAACCCTCCAAAACAGAAGCAACATCATGACAACGAAGAAGCCCGGATTCAGTCGGAGTTTTTCAATAAGGTTCCTTTATTCTTCCCGAACCTACCGGATCGGCTCCTTTTTGCAGTCCCGAACGGTGGTAGCCGGCATAAAATAGAAGCGGCTAATATGAAGCGCCAAGGCGTTAAACGAGGTGTAGCTGATGTGATCCTTCAGATACCGAAAAAGGGGTATGCTTCCCTTTGTTTGGAGTTCAAGACATCGACGGGAAAACAATCTCCCGATCAAAAAGAATACCAACGCCAAGTTGAAATGGCAGGTAGTAAGTATGTGATTGTTCGGAGCGTGGAACAGGCTATCAGGGAACTGCAACTGTATCTGGGTTAATAGATTTCCCCTGTTATATTTTAGAATAAAAGTTATGGCTGAATTGAAGTATGATCCCCGGAATTATCGCATCCACACAGATAAGAACAAGAGATTGATTCGTAAAAGTTTGGAGGATTGTGGAGCGGGGCGTTCTATCCTTTTCGATAAGGATGATTGCATCATTGCAGGGAACGGAGTGTACGAGCAAGCGCTGGAATTAGGCTTACCGGTTCGAATTGTGGAGTCTGATGGTACGGAATTGATTGCTATCAAGCGTACAGATCTCTCAACTGAGGATTCTCGGCGTAAGGCGCTTGCCCTAGCTGACAATTATACCTCTGATACGTCTGTATTTGACTTTGACGCGATCGTTGAAGATTTCAGTGCAGACGAGTTGGATGCTTGGGAATTTAAAATCGATGATCTGAATATTGATGATATCTCCATCGACGATGTGAAGCCGGACAAGGGGCGTGTCGGCAGCTTGAAAGAACGTTTCATTATTCCTCCTTTCTCAGTACTTGACTCTAAACTTGGAAACTGGCAAGACCGGAAACGTGCCTGGCTTGATCTTGGTATAAAGAGTGATGATGGCCGGGAGAAGGAGATTACATTTAGCCGATCAGCGCAACCACCCCGAGTATACGAAGCCCGTAACGTAATTCGTGAAAAAACAGGTGCCGATCCGTCGTGGGACGAATTGCAGAAGTATTGCCGGGATCATGGTATCCCGTTTATGGATGGAACCTCGATCTTTGACCCGGTACTGTGCGAGCTGGCCTACCGGTGGTTTAATATTCCCAATGGTTGTATCCTGGACCCATTTGCTGGTGGCTCCGTTCGTGGTATTGTTGCATCTATGTTGGATATGACTTATTTTGGTGTTGATCTAAGGCCGGAACAGGTCGAAGCCAACTGTAAAAACGCAGTTGAAGTATTAGGGGAGGAGTTCGGCGGGAAAGGCGGTCATAAATTTGCTCCTCTGTGGCTTTGTGGAGATAGTGTAGAGATAGATGCCCTGGCAGAAGGTTATGAGGCAGACTTGGTTTTTAGTTGTCCTCCGTATGCGGACCTAGAAGTGTATAGTGACGATCCGGCAGACCTATCGACGATGGATTATCCTGAGTTCCTGCAAGCGTATAAAGAAATCATCTGGAAGAGTTGTTCACTGTTGAAGCCTAATCGATTCGCCGTGTTTGTAGTAGGAGAGGTTCGCGATAAGAGTGGTGTGTATCGGAGTTTTGTTCCTGATACGATCGCTGCGTTCCAGGAAGCAGGCTTGCATTATTACAATGAGATGATACTGGTTAACAACATAGGTAGTCTGGCTATGAGAGCCGGAAAGCAGTTTAGTAATAGCCGAAAGATTGGTAAGCAGCATCAAAATGTGCTTGTATTCTATAAAGGGGATCTGAGTAAGATTAAGGAAAATTTTCCCGAACTTGATTTCTCGAATGATGATTTGTTTAAGGAAGATTGATAAATTTGGCGAATAACTAGAGAAAAGGATATTCGCCATGAAAATAAAATTATGTATGATTTATCGTGAGGTTTTAGCGAAGAGATTAGAACGTAAACGCAAGCAGTTTATGGAATTGGAGAGACAGATAAATAGTGAAGGTGTTTCTTCATCGGTGGATAAGCGCAAATATATTGAGTTGAAAGCTATCGTGAATGAATTGGAGAATTGCCTTGATATGGCGGATTCTATGTTTAAATTTAGTAAGGAAGAAAAAGGAGAGTAGTATTTAATGGCAAAGTATAGTCAAAAATTGGTGGATCGAATTTGTTCTCTTATTCGGGAGGATAGCTATACTATTGCCGAGATTTGTGATTTGGTCGGTATAAACAAGGATACTTACTATACTTGGATGAAAACAAAATCCGACTTTTCCGACTCTATAAAAAAAGCGGAAGACGCACGGATGCAATTCTTTGTTGCCGAGGCCCAGAAGTCTTTATTAAAGAAGATTCAAGGTTATGAGGTGGAAGAGTCGAAGATCACGTATGTCGATAGTGGTAAACCTGTGGTTGATGAGAATGGAAAAGAGAAACAGAAACCTAAGATCAAAGAGAAAACTATAGTCAAGAAGCATATCCAGCCGGATACCGCTGCTATTATTTTCACCTTGACAAATGGTAATCCAGATCGTTGGAAAAACAGGCAGGATTCTAACATTAGTGGGCTTACTCCCGTAAGTAAGTTTGAGGGGATGACCGATGAGCAATTAGAGGATTTTATCTATGGAGAAAAACAGAAGAGAGATATTGTTGTTGATGGCAGAGGCGGCGGATGTGCTGAGACGCCGGAAAGCGAAAAATGATTTTTGGTCATATTGTTTATATTATGACCCGAAATTCTTTTCCAGACGCTTATTTTTGAAACATGTGGCGGACGCTTTTACTCGTGTGTATGATTCTTATCAAGATGGTGTTATTCGCAGGTTGGCCGTTTCCATGCCGCCACGTGCCGGTAAGTCCTATATATCCTCGTTGTTCATCGCTTGGATGCTCGGTCACTTCCCGGAAGAGTCGGTCATGCGCAACTGCTGTTCCGATACGCTGTATAACAAGCTGTCTTACGACACGCGCGACATCGTCCGTTCTTCCCGGTTTAAGGAAATCTTCCCAGATATACAATTGCGTGGTGATAAACAGAACGTGCATGGCTGGAGCTTGGAAGCTGCCCGGCAGGTGAGTTACTTCGGGGCTGGTGTAGGCGGTACGGTGATCGGCTTCGGTGCTTCTATGTTGGCTATGACCGACGACTTGTATAAGAGTTTGGAGGATGCACTATCTGACACCAATAACGAAAAGGTCTGGTCGTGGAAGCAGGGAACGCATGATTCCCGTATCGAAGGGAATTGTTGCTCAATCGACATCGGTACCCGCTGGTCGGCTACGGACGTTCTCGGCCGTATGGAGGAAATGGGGAAATATGACGAAATTATCCGTATCGCCGCATTGGATGAGAACGATTGTTCTTTCTGCGAGGATGTACATACGACAGAGTATTACCATGAACTACGGGAGGAAACGGATGATTCCATTTGGTGTGCCGAGTATATGCAAGATCCAATCGAGGCAATCGGGTTGTTGTTCCCGAAATCGGAGCTTAACCGATTTAAATTGGCTGATATTGAGGGCAAGCAACCGGACGGTGTTATCGGAGCTACCGATGTGGCTGACGAGGGAGACGATGATTTCTGTGCTCCGATTGCCAAGGTATTCGGTACGAAGTATTTCATTACCGATGTGCTGTTTACGAAAGATAATGTCGAGATCACCGAACCGAAGTTGGTTTCCTTGATCCTTGATACTCGTTGCGACAATATGCGTATCGAGAGTAACAACGGTGGTCGCATATTCGCTCTCAATGTTCGTAAGGCCGTGAAGTCAAAGAACGAGAAATGTATCATTCAGGCGAAACCGACAACAGCCAATAAGGATACACGTATCTTGTTGAAGTCTGGTTGGATTAAGAAGCATTGTTATTTCTTGGAAGAAAGCGAGTATAAGAAAGGTTCGGATTACGACCGGTTTATGAAAGCTTTGACCAGCTATAAGAAAGAGGGTGGTAACAAGCATGATGATGCGCCGGATGGTATGACAATACTTGCCGAGAATGTAGAGTTTATTGGGTTGTGCAAGGCTAACTCTGTACGTCGGGTAGCAAGAGGACGATAATTGGCAAAATGAAAGTGTTTTTCTGATATTTGTGACACATGTTAGATAAAATCCCGATATTTTTCTGCCACATACTTGCGTTTTGATATGTGTTCTTGGTTTTTACATTTCAAAGTGAACTTGTTTATACTGGTCGTATTGACAGCGAAAAACTATTTGCTTTTATATTTTAGCATAAAACAATTATGCCAAGTATAAGCGAAATTCTTGCGAATGAAGATTTTGGGCAGGTAGTCAGTACGTTATGTGTCGATACGATTGAATACCGGGAACCAAGAGAATATTACAGAGAATACCACGGTGAGCGCCGGCGACGTAAAACCTCTGTCGGCTGGCGTGAACCGAAACGACTGAAGGTTTATTCGGAGACATTGAAAGATAAGAACGGGGAGCCGTTACGGCTGGAAGACAAGATTGTCGATGTGGCCCGTATCGTTACCAACTTTCCAAAGAAGGAGGTACGGACCTCTGTCGCTTTCCTGTTTGGCGGGCAAATGACGATTACAGGAACGGATCAGAACGATGGTTTTCTGGAGTTCAAGCGTGTATGGGAACGTCGGCTGAAGATGCAATCCGTACTGAAATCATTCGCACGCAAGGTACTTTCTGAAAGTAAGGCTGCTCTTGTGTTCTATCCGTATACCTCCAAAGGATTAGACGGCAAATTGATTACGGAGTTGAAGGTTAAGACGCTTTCTGTTCCTCGTAATGCAAATACCTTTTCTGAGTTTTATCCTCATTTTGATGATAACGACGATTTGGATGCTTTTATTCATCGTTACCAGATAAATTCTAACGGTATGCTCCGGAATAGTTGTACTATCTGGACAGCCGATAAGATTATAACAGCTACCGATGAGATGGGCGGCTGGGTAATAAAAGAGGTTCCCAATCTATTCGGAAAAATTCCGGTTGTGTATGCCGATATCTTCCAACCTGAATGGGACGAGGTTGCCGGTATCATGGATGCACGGGAAATGCGTTTGTCCCGTATGGCCGACACTAACGACTACTTTGCGGAACCAATCTTGAAAACATATGGAGATTCCGATTTACCTTCTAAGGAAGCAACTGGGAAAGACCTTAATTTCCCCATTAGGGTCGATGAAATGTCCGGCAAAGAGTATCATGGCGATGCGGACTATCTGACGTGGACCGGTTCCCAGCCATCTGTGGACAAAGAATTGGAAGAAACGAAGAATGAGCAATTTGCCGGTACTTCCACTCCGGACCTTTCCTTTGATAACTTGAAAGGTATCGGTAATCTGTCCGGTGTCGCCCGTAAGTTCATGCTGATGGATGCCACCATCAAGGCGAGCGAGAACATGGAGACGTTCGGACCGGTCGTACAACGTTGCGTGTCGGTAGTTTTGGCTGGGATATGCAACATTACCAATATTAAGTACCGTCCCCAATTGGTGAACAACCTGATCGATGTGGAATTTGGCTCTATCCTTCCGGAAGATTTGGCTGAAACCTTGCAAACGCTTTCTGTTGCCAATGGTGGTAAGCCGATCAACTCCCAACGCACGGTTACGGCTCATTCTCCTTTGACGGAAGACTTGGATGAAGAAATGAAGCTGATGGAGGAAGAGGAAGATACAGCAGCGCAACGCAATAATATGATCGGCTTAACAATGGGATATGGAGAATGAAAGAACTATCATTTCATGAGCGACAATTCCTGCAATGTCTGTTCCGGCAACAAGGTAGCATAAAGTATTCGTTTGACGAGTTTGTCCGTAGGGTAGGACCTCTTCTGGCTAAATGGTCGGATCATGGCGGTGACCGTGTATGGATAGGCAACGCTACCATAGAGAAGCAAATCGAACGTCTGTTGGATGACCTGCATACGCAGCTCGTAAGCAATATATCCAATACAGTTACCGATGTATGGAATTTAGGCAATAGGAAAGCGGATGAACTGGTAACAGGTTATATCAAGGATATGGCCATATCCAGTACGTTGAAGGATAAGATGTTTTCCAGAAGTGCAGATGCGCTGAATACCCTGTTGAAACGTAAGGATGAATTTGGTAAAACCATATCCTCCCGTGTCTGGGATATAACGGACGGAGCTATGGATAATCTGGAGTATTATCTTTCTTCGGGTTTGTCTTCCGGCCGTCCGGCTGCGTTGATCAGCCAAGATATACGGCAATTACTAAACGAACCCAACCGTCGTTTCCGCCGTGTAAGGGACGCGAATGGCAAATTGGTCCCATCCCAGCCGATGAAAGATTATCATCCGGGGCAGGGTATTTATCGTTCATCTTATAAAAACGCCCTTCGACTAGCAGCAACGAAAACAAACGAGGCTTTTCGAACTGCCGATTATGAACGTTGGCAGAATATGGACTTCGTGATCGGTATAGAGGTGGAACGTTCACCAACGAATCACGGTCCGTGTCCTGTGTGTGACGCCAAGGCTGGCCAATACCCGAAGGATTTCAAGTTTACAGGATGGCACCCGTTTTGTATTTGCATATCTACGCCGATTATGATGGATCATGAGGAGTTCGCTGAATGGTTACTGGGTGATGGAAAGCCAAAGGATTCGATTAATGTAGCGTCCGATAAAGTGAGATTTAAGGAGATCAAGGAAAAGGCTTCTTTATTAAAACAAACTGTTATTCGGAATAAAGATTTTCGGAAAGATATACAGATTACCGGTCGTGGTATAAAAGAGTGGTTGAACCAGCCACATAAATATTACGAGAAAAAGAATGAAATGCTTTTGGATATAGCTTCTGTGATAAAGGATGCGGAATATATTGGTTGCGGAAATGATAAGCATGGATATAATGCTATTGTTCATTTGTTTGAGACAAAAGTGGAAAACGAAAAGTCTTGGATTCTTGTGAAAGAGCAGGCGGATGGTAGCACATCGTTATATAGTATCTCTGATAGCATAAATATATTGAGATTATTGGAAAAGAAGAAAGGCGATTCATAAGTAGCCCCGTGGAACTACAATCCACGACTTGCTTATAAACCGCCTTCTTTTTGCAAAAATATAAATAATCTCCTAATTGTTTAGCGATTTAGGAATTTTAATCGTAAAATCAACTGTTGGCGCCAGCATAATAGTTGAACAACTGCGGTGCTGAACACCGTGGTTGAACTGGGGTGCTGATGACCCCAGTTGTTACGCTCGGCATAATGGTTGGAATTAATCAAATTACTTCTGCTTCCTCCTTAGGTTGCTCTACCACCTTAAAGAGGTTGGCGAGAAATTCCAGCCCTTTCTGAGTAACGAGCACTTTTAAGACCATGAATCCATCGTGATTGTTCCGGTCAATCCATTTCTCTTTTAGGACGAAATAACCACGCTTCACATATTCCTGCTTCGGTTCGTTCTTGTTCTTGAAGAATACACCCATATCACGAAGTTTTTGGAACAAGGTATTTCTGCCGAATGGGAGATTCAGGATTTTTGCGGACTGGCCGATGTCGATACGTTCGTCCGCATCCATTATTTTATCCATAAAGTCTGCCTTGGGACGTAGTTTGTTGTTTTCTTTTACTACGGTTTCAACTTTTTTCTCCAGCTGCCGGATTCGTTCTTCTTTGCGCTTCATGGTGTCTTTGGCAACCAATAAGGCACGAGCCATGATCTCCTCCGGTGTCTCGTCTTCTTTGGCAATCATGTAACCGCCGGTTTTGCGGATGGCGGGGAGGATCTCTTCGCATACCCAGTCTTGGAACTTTTCTGCCTCGGGTAATTTGGAGCGCATAACTAAGCGGTAAACATCGGATTCTGGGATGAAAGAGATTTCTACTTTCTGTTCTGTACTTTTACCATATTGGTTTGTTGTGATTGAGACCCCCTCGTGTTTCACGACCCCCTTACAATGTCTATTGATAGCATCATATCGATTACTATACCCTAACATCGCTGCCACATCATTGGCCACAAACATTGGTTTATCATCTATAACCGTAACTCTGATTTGTCCGAATACCGGACTTTGGAAATATTGTATCTTCGCTTCCATAATGAGTCGTATTTAAAAGTGAAAGGGCAAAGACCGGAATTGCCTATTGTGGCTGTTTGCAATTCCAATCAATGCCCTTTATTAATATCTTTCTCTGGAGAACAGCCACGAGCTCCGGATTAGAACGTTCTGAAGTAATATATAAGTCAGATTTTCTTTTTCCGGAGGCAGATGGCGATACCTTCTATACTTTCGCTTTTTGTGCCTGTAGTTTCGAATTTAACTTCTCAGCCTCCTTTTGCATATTTTCGGAAGCGTGCTTGATGTAGTATAGCATTCCTTCGGTTCTTCCTATCTCTCGACCGGAATTGAAAGCGGCTTGCAGTTCTGGAGTGGAGTACTTGCCCATTTCGGAGGGTTGGGCCGTCCTTTTGCCGTTACTATTGTTGGCGGCATTGGAATCCTTGGAATTGATAGACATATATAATAAAAAAAGGTATTCGTGCCTTTCCTGCTGTCTATCACATTCCAAGGGATGTTGTGGTCCCATTACAGTTCCACACAGGGGTACACGAATACCAAATATCGTTATACAATAAATGTGTGTGCATAAAAAATGCCCACATCCCTTAGTTAAATATGATAGACACCACAAAGATGAGCACTAATTCTGAATCCCACAAGAAAAAATAGAAATACCTTTGCTTTTTCATCTTGTTATGCTATTTTTGCGTTATGTGGAAAGAGAAATTAGGAAACTATTTGATTGATGTCTCGAAATATATCTTTACAGGTGTAGTGGTAGCGTCTTTATTCAAGGATATGGAAGATAATAAGTGGCTGATTTATGGCCTAGGCTTTACGTCTTCTATTTTAGCCTTAATAGCAGGATTGGTATTAACGAATAAGAAAAAGGAGGATAAGTAATGGGAGCTATAATTGGATTCGCCGTGATAGGCATACCTTGTGCCGCATTTTTGATCTATTGCCTTACGCCTTCTGGCAAACAATGGCTTAGATCCAATCACATGATTTGACAAGATAGATTCTTATAGGAATAATTGAAATGAAGCCTGCCGGTTGTCCGGTGGGCTTTTTTTATACCCGGAATTTTCTTTCTCTCCCTTATATTTTAAACAGAAAACTCTTATGACAATTTTAGATTTAATCAAGGCGGCATGTAAGACAAAAGGCGTGCCGGAGAAGTATGCGGAACGTATTCAAAAGACGTTCAAGATTGAGAAAGCCGAGGGGATGGAGGCTTTCGTGGACCTGTTCAAGGATAATATTCTTCCGGCAATCCAAGAAGCGGAGAATGAAGCTAAGACTACGGCTGAAACGGCCGCTGTCGCCGCTTATGAAGCCAAGCATGGGTTGAAGGATGGTAAACCGGTAGAAGATCCGGATAAGAACAAGAAAACGGAAGAAGAGCTGTTGAAGGATCTTAGCCCGGAACTGAAAGCTTATCTGGAAAGTATGAGGAAGAGCGTCGATGATATGGCTAAGAAGGTGGGCGATTCCATTACCAACTCGGCAAACGAGGCTAAGAAAGAAACAGTCCGTAAGCAGTTGAAGGATGCCGGTCTTCCGGATAGCTGGCTGGGACGTGTGGACTTGGCTTCGGAAACCTCTATCGAGGATCAAATCAATGAGCTTTCCGAAGAGTTTACCGGAATCCAGCAAAAGGCGATCGATGATGCCGTGGCCCGTGGTGATTACGCTCCCGGTTCCGTGAATCTTCCGGAGCGTTCCGAGGCGGATTGGGCGAAGCTGATGGATCAGGATGCCGACAAGAGCGCAAATAATCCCGGTGTGGTGAACCTGGGTATTGAATAATCCAAGAAAAGTGTAACGTTATGTACAGAAAAAGAAAAAGAGAATTCCAGTATCCTCCCGGAATTGAAAAGATTATTGAGGATGTGATCGGCGGTGGGACGATTGACCGCCGGGATTTGCGGAACGCTTTGTTCAATGGCAAGTCGTTGGACGAGCTTCCTCCGATCGTGATCGTGGTGAAAGATCCGGAAACGGGGCTGTATCATGTGTTGAAAACAGCGTTGGTTTCAGAAGCGGCCGCTGCCGATGCGACAGCGTATAAGGTAGCCAAGAACCATCTGTTTGGTGTGGGTGACTTCGTGACGATTGGTGGAGCTTTGACAGGCGCGTCCGATAAGATCACGGCTATTGATAAGAGTAATGCGGAGTTTGATACGATCACGTTGGAAGCGACTATCGGTGCTGCCGCAAAAGGTCAGGTATTGGTTCAGGCTAAAGACAAACAGGCTGCGAAAGCCGCCAAGTTGCCTTATGATGGCGAATTGGTTGTCACGATGAATAAAGTCGACTTGACTGTAGCCAACCAGCAGTCCGGGTTATTGGTAAGAGGTACGGTAAACGAATCCTGTATGCCGTTCCCGGTAGATAAGGACTTGAAGGCATTAATGTCGTTTATCCGTTTTGTGTAATCCATTAAAATCAGATATATGGAAAGAAGTTTAATTAAGCAAGTGAATAAAAAGAACATGGCGGCCCGTTTGAATACCCGTCATGTGAAACCGGTTGTCTTCCCGAACTTCTTCGGGGTGAAAAGAAAGACCTCGTTGAAGTGGGAGACTCTGACCGGTGAGAAAGGCGCTCCGGTAATGGCAGACGTGATCTCTTTCGACGCTTCCGCACCGCAGAAGACCCGTGAGGTGATCAGCAAGCTGTCCGGCGATATCCCGAAGACAGCCGTCAAGCGTGGCATGAACGAGAGCGATTACAACGAGTATAAGCAATTGGAACGTGACGCGCAAGGTGACGCGGACCAGTTGGCATTGTTGAATCTGGGTTTCAAGGATCAGGATTTCGTGTATAACTCCGTTCGTGCCCGTTTCGAATGGTGGTGTATGCAGCTCATGAGCCGTGCGGGTTTCCATTTGTCGGCAAAGAACAATGGCGGTGTCGTTACGGCTGAGTTTGTCGGTTGCGGTATGCCGAAGAAGAACCAGCGTAAATCTACTACGGACTGGAGTAACGCTACAACGGCCAATGGATTGCAGGATATTGAGGATACGGTTGTGGCCGCTTCTGCCGAAGGGGTGACGATCCGTTACGTTGTAATGCATGTGGCTGATTTCTCTTTGCTAAAGAAACAGAAATCCACGTTCGACACGTTAAAGGCATGGGTTAATTCGTCCTCCAAGATATTGGTGACAAAGAATCTCATCAACGAGTATCTGGCCGAGCAGGAGATCCCGGTGAAGATCATTACCGTGAACCCGGCTGTCCGTATCGAGGATAGTGCCCATCGTCGTAAGACGATCAATCCTTGGGAGCGTAAGCGTGTATGCTTCTTGGAGGATTTGAAGGTGGGTGACATTCAGCATGGGCCGATCGCCGCCGAGTCTTCCGCTACCTTGCAGAAAATCGCTCTCATGGTTAAGCAGGATTGGATCTTGGTAACCAAATGGTCTGAGCTGGAACCGTTCAAGGAATGGACGAAAGCGGAAGCGAACGCTATTCCTGTCGTGAATGATCCGGATGCCATGTTCATCATGAAAGTGGATGGGAAGGATTGGAACGCTTCTGAGGATACCGAGGGTACGGATGATATCCCGGCGACATTCTTGGGTGAAACCGTCGAACCGGAGGATCAAACGATTCAGGATACTGAAAACGGAGAATAACAATTATGGCTAAGACGATTCGAGATACGATACTCGCTTATCCCGGTCTGGCTGACTGTGAAGATTTTTTGGATAACGTCGTTTTGCCGGGACGCGGTTTTGAAGGTACAGAAGATAGTAAGACGATCGATATCCAAAAACAAAAGCTGGTGGCCGCCGACCTTTATTCCATGGTCGGCGGTCTGCCGGACTTCACGGAAAACAAGCTCTCCATCACGTATCCCCGTGCATGGTATGACGCTACGGCGAAACGACTATACCGGGAGGGAGGAGAACCGGAGAAAGCGGAATTGATAGGCAATAAGATCGAGGTACCCAAAGGAAGGGCGAGAAACAGATGGTAAAGCGATATTCACATACTGCGATAGTGACGATTCAATCCTGTCAATTGGTCAAAGGGGAATTGGTTGCCGGTAAACCGATGGAAATAGAGGTCACTGGGCAATACTACCCGTCCAATAGTGGACAGCAGTTGAAGCGGAACGTCGATGGAAGAGAGTTCATCGTGCATGGTGAGTTTTCGACCAAAGCCCGTCCTGTGGAAAACGCGAAGCATATCCGGATTGACAGTATCGCTCTCGATGTGGATATCATTAGCTGGGAACCGTTTCAGACTCACTCTGTAATCTATGTGTAGTTTATGGCAAGGAAAGGTGGTTTGACTCCGATGTGGAGTGATAGGGAAGTAGGGCGTTGGTTCGATTACTATGTGGATCGGGCGGAAGAGAGGATATACAAGTTATTGCAACGTGCCGGGGAAGAGTTCGTGAAGATCGCTCGAAAAAAAGGGAACTATCAGAATCATACCGGTAACCTCCGTAGCTCAATCGGTTATGTGATCGTTAAGGATGGCGATATATTGACCGAGAACTATGAGCAATCCACGGAAGGAACGGATAAACAGACCGGTATCAGGGAAGCGAAACGTTTGGTTTCCGAGCTGATCCCTCTTTATAAAAGGGGCTGGGTATTGATTGGTGTAGCCGCTATGCCTTATGCCAAGTATGTGGAAGCAATCGAAAATCTGGATGTTATCTCTGTCGCCACGGAACATGCCGAGGATTGGATCAAGAAACAGAGTCGAACGTTATTTGATAAACTCGCTGAGAAAGGATATTGAACATGGCAGATCAGTTTGATATAGTGGATATCGTATATAATGCGGTTGAGCCGGCGAGTACGGGCTTTATCCTGTATAAGGATCAATCCGGCGATGGCGAGAAAAGAAATCATATCACGATCCGCTCTCTGGCCTTGAATGGGAAAGATTATGTCAACAAGGGATCGATAAATATCAATATCTTCGTCAAGAGACCCTCGAAAGGCGTATCGGATCGACAGTTGATGATAGAGACCGTACGAGGCGTGAGGTTCGTGTTGCGGGATATCAAGCCGCCGTTGGGGATGTATTGGAAATCTCGGATCGTCTGGTCTGAGCCTATGGGCGAGGCCAAGGATGGCTTCGATTGTACGAATATTAGATTAGAGGTTATAACAGAATTAGATTAGTGATATGGAAAGAAGTTTAGCGCTGGATGTGGCGTATTTAGGAGTTGCGGAACCCGGGGATGGCGTAGCCGGTACCGAGTTCACCCAATGCGTTGACGTGGATACGGTGACGTTCAATTTCTCGGACGCCAAGGAGCTTAGTTTTACGTCCATGGGACATGAGGATCCTTGGGCGGTGGTGAGTCGGAAAGGAGATCCTTCCAGTATAGAGTTCACTATCCCTTCTCCTACGAGCGACGAGATGAAAATGTTTTGCGGGGGAACCGTTTCCGGTGATAAATGGGAGGCTCCCTTGTCTACGCCCTCGATATTGAAGACGATCAGGCTACAGAGCCTGCCGTACCAAGGTAAGTTCACGGAATATGTCTTTGTCAAGTGCTCTGTGTTCGGGAAGATCAGCCAAGCCCCGGATAAGGAGAATTGCGATCTCTTATTGGTAAAGGCCACGATCATGACACCGGTATCTGCGGCTGGCAAACAAGCGTCCCCGTATAGCAGGGCGGTGAAGGCCGTATCGGAAGACACGGAATGATGTTTTTTGTTTAGGTTGTCTAGAGCCTCGGTTTTTGCCGGGGCTCTTATATTTTAGAGGAAAATCATGAGCGTAAAGCGAGCACTACAGATTGAGAGCGACGTGGTGACAAGTCGGTCAGTCGTGATTCCTTTCGAGTTCAAGCCGGAGACGATCCCGGCGGGTAAGAACGTTGGTGATAGTATCGTTATCACCCCGATCACGGTAAGGACCGGGTTTAGGATACGGCCGTTACTCTTGCGGATTGACAAGGCGGACAAGGATGCTATCGTGGCTCATAAGGATGTTACGTTTGATAGTGTACTGTCGGAGTTGATGGCGAAATATGACGAGTTGATCTTTGAGATCGTATGTTTGGGTATCCATAACAAGAAAGGGGACATGCCCGCTTGGTTCCGGGAGGTACTGAAAGACAATTGTACATGGGAAGACCTGTATATCCTTTTGAACGCTATCCTCTTTCGTCTGGGTTGTAACCCTTTTTCTCGTACTATCATAGCTTTGGAAGCTGTGAGCCCGTTAAGCGAAGAGGAGATAATAGCCCTTCAAGAAAACAACGAGACTTGGGTAGGTCGGAGCCGGTGACGCAAAGTAGCTTCATGTTCCTTGTGCTATGTAACGAGGCGTTCGGGTATACGCATGAGCGGACATTGGACAGCGATCTGGCGCTTGTCATGTCCATGCTACGGGAACATGGTTACTTGGTGAACGACCGGAACAAATCACTGCTCGTGGACGATGATGAATCCGGGGATAATCATGGCGAGTGGGTCGAGGTAATCGATTTCGATACGGGAAAAAAGAAAAGGGTTCGAAGAATGAGCCCGGTATGATATATATTACTTTGCGTAGAGAACGTTTGTCATAGTGATTTTGGTTGTAAAAAAACCGACGAACCGTGAGGCTGGTCGGTTTTTGTTCTCTGTAAATGTGTCAAGATCTTCAGAGTGTCTGCTCGATAACCAGAGCGGTGTCTTCTAGCGAAAAGTAATTGGGTAACGCTCCGGATGGATTATGCTGTCAATCTCAAGATCCACATCAATTGCGTCCCAACGCAACGAATCCTCGTCCGGTATGGTCACGTCCAATACATCCGATACTTTTGCATTTCTGAACCAAGGGTATCTGTCATACGATAGATAATATTCCTTCCCTCCTACGAAAAGGAGGATACCGTGTGCATTAATCATTGTTACTCCCGCAGGGGGTGTTCCATTCATTTTTTTATTATATCGAGGCCGGACAAGCTGCATGAGAATATTCGTTGATATCTATAAGATGGATATTCAAAACATCTTCAATATCAAAAAGAGTGCTGGTTGTAAAGTTGTGGTCACCTCTTAACCATTTGGATATCTCAGAGGGACGTTTACTCATTTTTTCGGCAAATTCCTTTTGGGATAGACCTTTCCTTTTGATACCTTCTGCTATTTTTACGGCAAGCATCATACGTCTTTCCATGTTCTTGGCTCTTTTCGTGTCTATATTGCCAAGTACTGTATCCAAAATAGATGTATTGTTCATATTTATTCCTCCTTCAATTTTAAATTACCTAAGAAAAAACCGTTATCATCGAGATGTATATCCTTGTTTTTGATGGCTTCTGATATGATTCTGGATATTCGAACCACTGTTTCAGCTTCTTTTTTTAAGGAAGAACTTTCTTGATAAGCTCTAATGTTTTTGGGTTTGTATCCTCCACCTCCAACAACGATAGCAACGTTAGCAAATCGAATACAATAGATTCTTAATTTTTTGTCAGGACTATCAAATAGAGCGCAAACACCATCTCCCGGTTTCCCTTCATTTAGCTTGAAAAAGTGTTCGGCTGCCCCCGTTTTTGTAGCCATAATTTTTAACTTAGATACGATATCTTCTATTTCGGTTGGATATCCAGAATAGTTGTTCTGAAGAAATTATTCAAAAACGCTCTGATCCTCTTGATTGAGAATGACAGAATATATTTGAGTCTTCTTTCCTGACAGTTGCTTTATTTTGACAATCTCAAGTTCCACGATGAATTTTTTCTTTTTACAAAAAAACGAAGAAAAAGCGACAAGGCAAAAGAAAATGTCGAAAAAGATAACTTATAAGTGAATTTTTAACGGTTGACAGTCTCACATGAAAGGCTATCCTATATTTTACCATAAACGCATTATGGGAATAAGGAATAGGGATGGAGCGCTGTATATTGCGACTGGTCTTGATAACTCCGGCATGTACGAGGGAACACGGGAAGCGATGGGAATTATCAAGACCTTGGCCGGTGAGATCACGTCTTTTGACGTATTCGGTGGTATCGGTATCAGTGCGGCGACGGCGTTCGCCAAGGCCGCAAAGAGCTCATACGACTTCGAGAAGGAGTTCCGGAAGAACATGCTGGAAGTAGCGACCATTTCCACGCAGGTAACGGATGATATGACCGGTTTCATGAATCAGGTCATGTCCATAACTCAAGAGATACCGATCAAGGCTCCGGAGGCCGCCAAGGCGTTATATAGCATTGTCTCCGCCGGACATGACGGGGCGGATGGTATGAAGATCCTAGAAGTTTCGGCTAAAGCTGCCGTGGGAGGACTTACGGAAACCGAGACGGCAGCCGATGCCATTACAACGATCCTGAATGCTTATAAGATGTCTGCGGAGGAAGCCGGTACGGTCTCGGACCAGCTTTTTACAACCGTCCGGTTGGGTAAGACTACATTTGGCGAATTGGGAGCCTCTATAGCCCAAGTTGCTCCTATTGCGGCCGCGTATGGGATTAGTATCGACCAAGTGTTGGGTGCTGTCGCTTCATTGACCAAGCAAGGAACGCCGACGGCGCAGGCTATGACACAGATCCGTGCCGCTATCCAAGGAACCGCCGGAGAACTTGGAGACGCCGCTTTCCAAGGTCGTACTTTCCAAGAGGCATTACAATTGATTTATGAGAAGGCTGGTGGTTCCGCTTCCAAGATGAAGGAAATGCTTGGCACGGATGAAGGCCTGGCCGCTACACTGGCTTTGACTGGAAAGAATGCAAAGGCGGCAGCAAATGATTTGGGAGAGTTGCAGGGCTCCTTGGGTGCGACAGAGGCTGCGTTTGAGAAGATGGCTGACGCCGCCGATAATCAGCTCACGTTGTTGGCGAATAATGTACAGGCTTATTTGCGCCCAATGGGAGAGAGGATATTGAAAGAGGTGTCAGATATCGCCAAGGCGTTTAATGAGGCTTTTGAGAACAATGATATCGAGGGGACGATATCGAGGGTTGAGGCATTGGTGAAAAATGCGGCGGGAGCGTTTCTTTCTTATAAAACAGCTATTTTGTTGGTTCAAGTGGCGCAACGATCTTATATCAAGACATCAGCTTTGAGCAGACTGGCGACGATTCAGCATACGACCGCAACCGCGCTGCTTACAGGTGCTTTGAAAAAACAGGCTGTCGCAATGTTGGCCGTCGGAAAAGCTGCCCTTGCGAATCCGTATGTCTTGGCCGTGGCGGGTGTTACGGCCCTTGGGTATGCGATCTTCAAGCTCGCGACACAGGCGACGGCATCAGAGAAGGCGTTGGATTCCCATAACAAGAGGGTCGCAGAGATGAAGGACTGGATAGAAGGCATGAGATCTCAAACGGATGAACTATTGAATGCTTTGCGCGACGATAACAAGTCCATGTTACAGAAAGTGGAGGCATACGAGAAATTACAAGCCCTCTATCCGGATGAACTGAAAAATCTATCCTTGCAAAAGTTCATGTTGATGGATATGACGGAGGCTAATAAGATGCTTTCTAAATCGATAGATGAGCGAACCATGGCCCAACAGCGCGCTACCGTAAACTCCATAGAGGATGAAATTGCAAAAAATAACCATCGAATCTCCCAGCTAGACAAGAAAAGTTGGATTGATACCAGCTTTTCGGAGGCATTTGAGTTACGTCGTTTACGAAAACGGAACGAGCAGTTGAAGATTGAGCATGATAAAGCGGTTGAGATAGTCGTACAAGGATTGAAGGCTCGTACGAAGGCGGAGGCGTTAGCTAGTAGCCAACAAGAGGAGGAAAAGGCGAAAATAGCTACACCTATTGATAAAAAGGAACTAGAAAAGCGAAAAAAGCTTCAAGACGAACTCCTATCCCTCCGCCGGCAGAACCAGCAATCCGAGATCGATCTGATGAAAGAAGGCTCCGCAAAGAAGATCGCCCAGATAAACCTAGACTATGACAATGAGATCGCCGCCATACTTACCAAGGAAAAAGAGTGGAAAGACGCTCAAGGCGGCAAACTGACTAAGGAACAGACCGTGGAGATTCGTACAGCCTTGGTGAACTCATACGTCAAACGGGAGCGATCGACCTCTAATGTGAATAAGGAACAACTGGAGGAAGAGAAACGTGCCATGAACGAGTATCTGAAAGAATACGGTTCTTATCTTGATAAGAGAGATGCTATCACGGCTCTTTATAACGAGAAGATAGCCAAGGCTACGACGGAAGGCGAGCGTAAGTCCCTTTCCGAGGCCATGAAAAGGGAACTGTCTGATCTCGACATAGAGGCGAGCAAGACGACTTCCGCTATCAGTCGGTTGTTCGGTGACATGAAAGACAAGACCCTCTCCGAGTTGGAGGCCATCAACCGGAAGGGGCGTGAAGCCTTGGAGTTCTTGAAAAGCGGTGTCTGGGATGAGAGCAAGGGCAAGGATTTCGGTATCACGAAAGAGACGTTTGAACTGTGGAGTAAATCACCCGATAAACTAAAAGATATCTCGGATGCGCTCAAGGAGAACAAGGAAGCCGCGGACAAGTTGCGCCCGGCATACGAGAAGGTCGCCAAAGGTCTGAAAGGCGTATTTGAGGCTGGTAACGATACGAAAAAGCTGCGACAGGCAATTGACGATATAGAGGAAGGGCTTGGCGAAATCATGCGGTCTGGGCAATTCCTCTCTGATACTTTCTCGAAACTCGGGGATTCGTTCGGTGGTGCGTTCGGTGAGATAGCCGAAGGCTTGAATGTGGCCATGGACGCGGTCAATTCCGCCATGGACGGGGCGAAAGCCGGTGCGATGTTCGGGCCGATCGGTGCGTCTGCCGGTGCCGCTATCGGGGTGGTCACATCCCTTGCCTCCTCTATCGCCAAGATCCATGACAAGAAGAACGAGAGTCGTATCCAGCGTTTGCAGGATCAGATCGACACGTTGGACAAGTCGTACGACAAGCTGGGCAGATCCATCGAGAAAGCCTATTCCAAGGATGCCTCCAAGCTTATCGACCAGCAGAATAAGCTATTGGAACAGCAAAAAGTGCTTATCCAAAACCAGATCAAGGAGGAGGAGGACAAGAAGAAAACCGACAATGACCGCATCAAGGAGTGGCGGGACCAGATAGACGAGATCAATAACACCATAGCGGATAACAAGGAGGCCGGCAAGGACGCCATTTTCGGTAGTGACATAAAATCGGCGATCGACGATTTCGCCAACGCTTACGCCGACGCGTGGGCCGCCGGGGAGGACAAGGCGCGATCGGCCAAGGATCTCGTGAGGAAGATGATAAGGAACATGGTCACGGAGTCGATCAAGGCCGCCGCATCCGATCCCATGAAAGAGATCCGGGAGAAGCTGCTCGAGTTCTGGTCCGACGATTATATCAGCGACTGGGAACAGGATTATCTGGATCGGAAGGCGCAGGAGCTGGCCGACGACCTCGACCGTAAGTTTGGTTGGGCCGACAAATATTTCAATACCGGTAACGCGGTAGAGGAGGACGACGGGCGTACGGCCTCGTCCAAAGGTGTTGGTTCCATCTCCCAGGACTCCGCGGATGTTATAGACGGTAAGATGTCGACCCAACTTATATTTTTAGATAGGACGTTGGTGCAAGTGACGGGTATAGCCGACCAGATGCGCTTCATCTACGACCTCCAGACAAGGGGCTGGAAGAACGTGGAGGCGATCAAGGACCTGTCCGGGAAGGTGTCGGAGAACACGGCCAAGGTAGCGGAGATCTCCGGACGTATAGAGGCCCTATCCGAGAAGATAGAGGCCAATACCAAGTCGGCGGCCTCCGGTATAAAGACTATTAACGACAAGGGGATATTAATGAGATCAAGATAATGATGGAGACGGTTAACGACATAATCAAATCGGCCCTCTCGCTCGGGGCATGCAGTGGTTCTAACGGGGTGACGGACTGGAGAAGCCTCGTGTGGCTGTTCTTCAGCCCGCAGGGGCGTGAGTTTTGCGCGGAGAATGATTTCCCGTCGTTAGACATGTTCCGTGGCATGGCCGGTCACGTGATGCCCTACGGGGTGTACGTTGACTCCGGCCACGTGTACGTAACCAATCCCGGCAATATCGCCGTGATAGGTGATACGGATGCGGTGATAACGATAGACGATAACGAGCGTGTTCACAAGGTGATCCTCATGCACGGCGGCAAGGCTAGGGTCGTGGCGAGCGACTACGCCGTGATCCTGCTGGTGAATATCGGGGGAGAGGTTGAGATAAACAAGGATAATACCGTGGTGATCTTATGAGGGGTGAGTTATACATAGACAACCGAGACGCCTACACCGATTTCGGCGTATGGATCACGGAGGGAGGTTACGACGGCCTTCTCCCGTTCCCCGAGCTGGTGGAACCGGATAGGAACGACTGGCCGGACGAGGACGGCATAGAGCCGGACTTGGAAAAGCCCACCTTGAAACCACGGGAGCTCAACATCACGTTCGTCCGCGACGTGGACGGAAGATCCGCCGGCGCTCTCGTCGAGCACCTATCGAAGTCCGGGTATCACCTCTTCCGTATCCCCTCGCTGGGCAGGGAGTGGAGCTTGCGACTCATCCAGAGCCCGGCGTATGAGGATTGGGACACGTTGGAGGCCTTCACGTTACGGTTCGCCGAGGATCAGCCTGTAAGACCCTTGTCCGTGGCGATCCCGGAGGGTAGAGCGTATGTTCCTCCATCCGAGTACGAGCTGGACGGCGTACCCTTGGATCGATACGGCGTGATGGTGACGGTGGGCCGGGACGAGATCATGAGATCCCCGACCGTGAAGACTAACCTGTCCCGTACGGTACTGGACGTTGACGGTAGGATCTACGATGCCGGCAAGGTGGTGTATAATAGCAAGGAGGTCACTCTTGAATGCTGTCTCATCGCCGGCTCAATGACGACATTCTGGAGTTGTTACGACGCTCTGTTGGATGCCTTGATCCAGCCGGGCGAGCGTTCGCTGTACGTGGATTACAACGTGGAGGAATACCCCTGCTACTACAAGAGGACGTCCGGCTGGAAGCTTGAGAGCCTCCGGGGGCGTGTGGTGGTGACATTCAACCTCACGCTGGAGTTCACGGTGTTCCGGATGGATGGTATCGATTACCTGCTGGCTACCGAGGCCGGGGAACTGGTGGTCACGGAGGACGGGGAGTATTACATAGACTTGAACATATATGCCGATTAAGAAAAAGAAAATATCGGAACTCACGCTGGCTGACAGCCTTACCGGTCTGTACACGATCGGTTGTAAGATCATAGACGGCATACAAACCAGCGTGAAGGTGAGCCTCGGAACCATCCAGACGGCTTACGAGAACATGCTCACGGAGATCTCCAACGCCCGTGCCGCTACCAAGGCGGCTAATACGGCGGCCTCCAACGCCAACACCGCCAAGCTGAACGCCGAGGCGGCCACGTCAAAGGCTAATACGGCCACGGCGAACGCCATCACTGCGACAGGGAACGCCAATACCGCAACCGGTAAGGCTAATACCGCGGCTGATCTAGCCAATAAAGCTGCGGCTAACGCTAATACCGCCCACGATGGGCTAGAGAAGATCAAGGAAGATACCGAGATCGCAACTAAAAACGCAAATGACGCGGCGAAATTGGCGAATGAGAAAGCTTCTTACGCCAACACGCAGGGTAACTTCGCCAAGACACAGGGTGACCGCGCGCAAGAGCTGGCCGACCACCCGTGGAAGGTTGGCGATAACGGCAACTGGTGGAAATGGGATCTGGATGGGGACAGGTATGTCGATACGGGCATCCTCGCTAAGGGAGGCGTCTTGTACCCGACCTTCACGATCAACCCCGCCGACATGACGCTGGTGATGTCCTACGAGGACGAGGTGTCACCAAACCTTGTCAAGCTCAACCAAGAGACCGGTGAGCTGTATTTGAACGTATGATCAAAAAAGGAAGGAGGAATTTTAATGAGTCAGATAATATTGGGGAAGGTGGCGTTCGTCGATAAGGGCGTTTATGCCACGGCGAGTACGTACAACACCTTCGATTTCGTCGTCACGGATGATAGCTGCTACCTCTGTGTCAAGGACGGAAACAAGAACCACCCCTTGACCGATACGGCTTGGTGGAAATGTATCGCCCGTGGTACGCAGGCAACGGAAGCGGCCAAGACCGCCCTTGCGGAGGCGAATAAGGCTATCGAGGCCACGAGGAACGCTATCTCTGCTGCGGGTTTGGCTAACGCTAAAGCGTTGGAGGCTGGGAAACAGGCTGATTTGGCCGGTCGAGCATCTGATGAGGCTTTGGCTGCCGCTGTCGAGGCTGAGGCGATGATTTCCGAGGGCAATGCGCAGATCGCTTCCATGAAAGCGGCCGAGCAATCGTTGATGAGTCAAGCGCTTCTTGCCCCTACCCGTATGGAGCTGAAATATGTCAAGAGGATAACGTTAGGGAATACGGTCGCCCAGAGGATAGCCGTGAGTTTATTTCCGGCCTATGTCCTTCCGAACGTGATCTTTCAGCAAGCGTTTTATTCCGGGGATGCCCTGTATGTGGACCAACATGGGAACTTGACCGTGCGTAAGACCGGCACGGCCACGATCCACGTTATCCCGGCGCAGAACACCTCGCTCGCCCAAACGATAGAGATCGAGGTCACGGCCCCGGTTATCCGCAAGGCCGGTAGCGTGATGAGATTTTTATCCGGTAGCCGGATACGAAAGGTATAATTGTCTAACATTTTAATATACAGAATCATGTCATTAACAACAGCAGAGGAGGAGAAGGTACGCGCTATCATCACGGCCTTCGATAACGGCAAAACAATCGACCAGCTGCCCTTGGCCGACACGAACCAGCCCTCCAAGTATTTGATCGAGGGAGTGTCCAAGGAAACGGGCGAGTCGGTTAAGATCCCTTTCGCCGACGCGGTATCGATCGTGAACAAGCACGTCGCTATCCGTCGCTGGAAACGTGGTCAGGGCACGCCAGTCGGCGAGTCCTACGGTAATATCGATTTCCTGCGGGATCTTCCCTCCGTGATCGGTCTGGGCTGCTACCTCGTGTCCGTTGACCGTAGCCGGCGTAAGCTTGACCCGACGAACCACCATCGTTTCGCCGACGGCAGTCCCGCCGCCTTGGACGGCACGATGGGCGATTACCTGTGGTGCTGGAACGCCCACTACTACTCTTGGTGGGTAGACTCCACCTATTATTACGAGGCCGTGAGCCCGACCCCGATCGAGGGTCATTTGAACTATTATATCCCGGCCGGGGGTACGTCGGCCTTGGGAGCCGGCGTCATGGATCGTACGAGCGGCACGTTGGTCTCCGTCGTCAGCGACGATCCCCGTTATCGTGGCGGGAACAACGACGCGACGAGGGATGGGAAGCACAACACGCAGCTAGGCATGGTTGCCACGAACATGAACGCCGCGGCTTTCGGCACGGCCGCCCGCAAGAAGGGTGAGGGCTGGGAATCCGGCTGGTTCGTCGCGAACAGCGTCGTCGGTTATCTTTACCGCCTTATCATGGGTACCCGTGATTGTCAGTCCGCGTTGAACCCGGTAAAGGACTCCAATGGCCTATATCAGGGCGGTACCGGTAAGGGGGTTACGGAATGGTCTTGGGATCCTTGGTCAAGCCATAACGGTGGTTATCCGATTATTCCGACGAGCGTAGGGATCGAGTTGGGGGACTCGGTCGGCGTGAGCGACTACGCCGTGAAGGGCTCGGACGGTGGTACCGTCCACCAAGCGCACGTCCCTTGTTTCCTCGGCTTGAAGAACTTCTACGGCCATATCGGTCTGATCGAGCGTGGCTCCTTGATAAACAAGCTGTCCGACGGTAGCGGAGATTATTATGTCGCCCCGTCCCTTTACTCGGCTTTCAACATAAACTCGATCGAGGGTCTGATAAAGGCCGCGAAGGTTCCTAAGAACGATCCCAGTGGCTGGAAATATATCACTGAGCTCAGTATGCAGAACCTATGCTCCGCCCCGACTGTCGCCTCCGGCAGCTCCAGCACCTATTATTGCGACGGTTGGTATAACGACAACGCTATTTCCGGCCTTCGCTGTCCGTTCCGTCGTGGTCCTGCGTACTACGGTGCTCATGCCGGCTTAGCGTACCTCATTGGTAGCACTGCGGTCTCGGACGCTCACGTGTACTGGTCGTCGCCCCTCTGCTATTTTACAGAGGACGTAAGCCCCGTGCCCGTGCAGTACTAGCGTTCATTGTGTTCGGGTGTCCATTGTGTCCATCAGGGTGCGAAGCGCCCGAGCACCCAAGGCACGTAAGTGCCGCATCTTAGTTCTTTGACATGTTGTTTCCGTTCCTGTTTTATTTTTCCCGCCGTAAGGCGGTCGCACTTGAAAAATTAAATATTACCTTTGTTCCGCCTATTGATTGGGCGGGTTGTCTTCTCTGACGTCCAGTTCCGGCCTTCGCTGTCCGTTCCGTCGTGGTCCTGCGAACAACGGTGCTAATGCCGGCTTAGCGTACCTCAATGGTAACAATGCGGTCTCGAACGCTAACGTGAACTGGTCGTCGCCCCTAGGATACGCCGCTGATTTATTCAGTAAGAAGAAGTGGAGGAGAGACCCTGTCACTGGACAAAAAATCAAGGCTAAGGGTATAGTCCCGGTAGGTTGATAAACCGACGGCTCATGACCCGATGGCGATTGCAGACACTGGACACTAAAAGACACTTGGGACACCATGAGGAGAAAAGGTGACTTTTCCGGGGATATAGCCCGGAAAGAAAACTATTACAAGGCTTTTGATCATGCCAGCAAGAACAAGCATGGCAAAAAGGCCATAACAAAGTTCGAGGCGGACTTGGAAAAGAACCTTTCCGATCTCCTATACTCTTTTGAAAACGGGACGTTCGTAACCTCCCCGTATCGTTTCATGACCGTCCATGAGCCGAAAAAACGTCTTATCGGGATGCTCCCTTTTCCGGATCATGTCCAGCACTGGGCGATGCTCAATGAGGTGGAGGATTATTTTACGAGATCCTTCTCCGCGTATACCTACGGAGGGGTGAAAGGACGCGGTCCCCACGCCTACATGAGGATGATCCGGAAGGTCTTGAGAAAATATCCGGAACGTACCACCGACTATCTCCTGTGCGATATCCACCACTTCTATCCGACTGTCAATCACCCGGTACTGAAAAGCCAGCTCAGAACACGTATCAAGGATAATCATTTATTGCAAAGGTTTGATGAGATCATTGACAGCGTCGAGGGGGATACCGGTATGTTTCCCGGCACGAAGCTGGCGCAGTTCTTCTCGCTTGTCTATCTTTATCTTTTCGATCACGATTTGAAGCGGTGCTTCCATGTCGGGGAATGCCCGGCTTTGGTTGAGTACTACACGAAAAGGTATATCGAGGAAAGTATCGCAACGGCCAAAACAGAACATGATTATGAGGAGTTATCCAAAGGGATTCAATATCTCTCGGACAGGTTCAAGGGATATCTGAACCGTCTGGACTTCTGTTACCGTCTCGCCGATGATGTCTTGATACTGCATGAGGACACCGTATTCTTGCACCTTGTCATCGAGTGGATCGGTCTTTATTACGCTAACGAGCTTAGGATCGGTCTTAACCCGAGATGGAAGATCGGGCACGTGATGGACGGTGTCGATACGGGGGGATACGTGCATTTCCCGGATCACGTCCGTGTCCGGAAACGTAACAAGGTGGCTCTCTGCCGCCAGATAGCGAGATTGAGAAAGAAGGGTTTGCCGGACGAGGAGATAAGGAAGAGGGCCTCTTCCCGTATAGGCTTCATCCAACACGCTGATACGAGTAATCTATTAAATAAATTAGGAATGGAAACACCAAGGAAAAGACTGGGACAGGTGATAAGGAATAAAAAAAGTCCGTGGGAGGATCTCCCGGCCGACCGGAAAATGAGATTCGAGGATATACTTTATGATACCCGGATACCGGAGGACCGGAGAGGCCCCGAGGAGGACAGGCTGATTGAGTTGATCGATTATAAGATTGAGGATAGCAAGATCGAGAGAAACGAGGACGGCACGCCAAAGAAGTGCCTCGCCATACGTTTCCGATGGAAAGGCGAGGAGCGTTACGCTTTCACCGGTTCCGCCGTCTTGATTGATCAGGCGCTCACGGACTTCTCTCACGAGGACTTGCCGGTGGATACCGTGATAAAGGTGCTCACCAACAAGTTCGGTAAGAAATTTTTCAGGTTCACTTGACCCGTGGGGATCGCTCTTGGCCGATCCTTCCGGGTCGGCTAAAAAACATTTAAATATATGGAGACAAGAGCGATTTACACGGAGAGAAAGACATTCGTAAAATACGATGACAACCATTACCTGCTATACCTGAACGAGGAGGTCTTGGAGAACCACGTTCCGGAGGGCCACGGGGGCGAACCGGAACCGGAGCCTTGCACGGCTTACGCCTATACCGGCACGTGCGAGGATGGCGGCACGCTGGTCGAGGCTACTTCCGCAAGTTATGACAGTCTCGTGTCCGGATTGATCCGGAGAGAGTATTCCGCCGATCGGGTAGAGGCGATAACGCTGAATAAATTGAGCTCGGATAATGAGAGAAAGGCCGAGTTTGAGGCCGAGTTCGCCTGTCTGGAACGTTGCCGTAACGACTGCAAGGCGAGGGTACGTGCCTTGCTGGGTATGCCCGAAAGCGTCTCGAACACCCTTTAAATACCGTTCGAGATGCGTATCTATGATAAGACGGGCGAGGTATTGCTTGACATCCCGGTGGACGATGACAGCTATCGTTACCGGGCGATAGCGCAAGCGAAGAAGGTGGAGCTGCGTTACTCCCTAGTGGATCACGTGGAGCTGCCCACCGGGACGTATATCGAGTACCAGGGGGAAAGGTACACGCTGTGGTACCCTTCGGATTTCAAGAAGGAGGGCACGAGGGTATTCGACTATACCGTCACCTTCGGCGGCAACGAGGAGATCCTGAAAAAATATAAGTACAAGCTGTTGTCCGACAAGCCGTACAAGCTCAAGTTCGTCATGACGGCCACGCCGGGGATGTTCGTGGAGCTGCTGGTGGACAACCTCAATCTCTATGATTCCGGCTGGACGGTCGGCACGGTGATCGAGGCCCCGGAGAAACTGTTGTCGTTCAACCATGAGAAATGCTGGGCTGTATTGGGGCGTTTGGCCGAGGAGTTCGACACGGAGTTCGAGATCGTCGGAAAGACAGTTCACTTGCGCAAGGTGGAGTACTTCAAGGATGCCCCGGTCGCTCTCAGCTATGGCAAGGGAAACGGTTTCCTTCCGGGTGTAGGTCGTGCGAACCAAGGCGACAACCTCCCCGTGGAGATATTGTACGTGCAAGGCGGTGAGCGGAATATCGATTACTCGGCCTATGGCAGCCAGACCTTGCTGCTCCCCAAGTCGCAGGAGCTTTCCTATCAAGGCAGACGCTACAAGACCGACAAGGACGGGATGTATGTCACTCGTGCGGACAGGCCCCTTTCCTCTTATAATGAGGACAGCTACGATGCCAGCGATATATATCCATCCAGGGTTGGCACGGTGAGCGAGACCGACACGGAGCCGGGCGAGGACACGGACGGGAACGATGTCACGTTCTACAACTTCTATGACTCATCGGTTCCCGCCAACCTCAATTTCGAGGATTGCCTAATCGCCGGTCAGACCATGACGGTTATTTTCCAGACAGGCCGTCTGGCGGGCCGTGAGTTCGACGTAAAGTACATACATGACGGTCGTAAGTTCGAGATCGTACCGGCTGAGCAGGACGGCATGGATCTTCCCAACTCGTCCCTGTATCCGGAGGTGGGAGACAAGTACGCCGTCTTTAACATATCCCTTCCCACAGCCTACGTATGCGACAACGCCGCCAAGACCGGGGCGAGCTGGGACATGTTCCGGGAGGCGGTACGCTACCTGTACGAGCGTGAGGAGCGGCAATTCACATTCAGCGGAGAGCTGGACGGCATATGGGCCAAGAAGAATTGGTTGGCGATCGGCGCCAAGCTGGTACCCGGCGGTTATGTCGATTTCAGCGATCCCCAGTTCCAGCCGGACGGTATCCTGATCCGGGTCACCGGGGTGAGGGATCACATTAATAGGCCCCACAGTCCGGAGCTTGAGCTATCCAACACGCCGGTAGGCGGTTTCCTGTCCGATGAGCTGGGCAAGCTGGAGAGCGAGGAGGTGACGAACGAGACACGACACAAGCAGGCCGTATCGTTCACCCTTCGCCGTTGGCGTGACGCGGTGGAGATGCAGGGGATGCTGGAGAGAGCGTTCAAGGATTACGGCAAGGGGCAGGCGATGTCGTGGCTTCGCACCATGTCGGTATTGGTGGGACATGAGTCGTTGCAGTTCCGTTTCGTCAACCGTATTCCCACGGAGGACGGACAGGCGGTCACCGAGGTGGATCACGCCTTCACGTATGACCAGCGGAAACGTACGCTTGCCACCCCCTCCGGGATCTTGCAGCACATGACGTTGGGGATAGACTCGCTCGCCCCCTCCCACAAGGTGACGGAGTACAGGTATTGGAACGTGGCGGCTTATACGTCTCCCTATCTAGGTGATGACACGGAGGCCATGTACCTGTACGCCCGCTGCGCCAAGTCGGGATCGTCCGGCTCTTTCCTTCTCAGCAAGGAGCCGAGGGACTTGGATGACGGCTCGTATTACAATCTCCTTTGCGGGGCCTTGAGTACAGAGGTGGACGGCCAGCGCAGTTTCTCCACGCTTTACGGCTTCAGCGAGATCGGCCCGGGCTGGATGCGGCTGAACAAGATCATCAACACGGACGGCACGCAATACTGGGACATGCTCTCCAAGGCGTTCCGGATCGGCGATGACAACGCTTTCCTCTCATATGACCAGCGAGACGGTCTCGTGTTGAAAGGCAGTATCTACCAATCGCCCTCCGGCGAGATCGACTATCCGGAGGTGGATCGGGGCGCTTACTCCGATAAGTCCGTCTATTACCCCGGCGACAAGGTATCTTACGATGGTAACGTGTATAAGTGTATATCCCAGACCACGCCCGGTACCGATCCCACGAACACGAGGTTCTGGAAGCCATTGGTATCGAAAGGCTCGAACAGCTTCAAGAGCACGGTGTTCATCCGCACGAACGCCACGCCCGATACCCCTGTTGGCGGCTCGTACGCCTCCCCGTTGCCGACCACGGAGGGATGGAGCGACGGGATACCGTCCGGCGAGGCGATACTGTGGGCCTCCACCCGGATCTTCTCGTCGGACGGGAAGGAACCCCAGCAAACGGCATGGATGTCCCCGAGGCAGATGACGGATACGGCCGATTTCGACGTGGAGTTCTCATCCGTAGCGAGCCCGTCAGCCCCGAACGGTCATCCTAATACGAACAAGCAATGGAGCGACACCCAGTCCACGGACACGGTCTGGATGGCCACCAGCACCAAGAGAAACGGAGTATGGAGCGCGTGGAGCGTATCCAAGATCAAGGGAGAGGAAGGCAAACCGGGAAAGGACGGGATAGACGGCACGGATGGCGAGGACGGGAAAGACGGCGATCCCGGTCCCCGTGGCGATCGTGGCCCCCGCTGCACCTACCGTGGCGATTACGACTCAAGCGCTACCTATAACGCCAGCTCCAAGATTACCGATATCGTATCGATCAAGAATAGCGATGGCACCCGCACGTATTATGTGGCGAAGGTGGATGATAACGAGCCTACCTTCAAGGGGAAACATCCGACCAATACCGCCTATTGGGACACCTTCGGGGCGAACTTCTCCAGCGTGGCGACCGATTTGCTGATGGCACGGAAGATAGCTGCCTCGGAGATTGACGTGGAGGAGATCTTCGCGAACTTGGCAAGGATCGGAAACTTCACCATCACGAACGGGTCACTGGCCGTGGATACGTCCGTCTCGGATCGTACACAAATCACCTTTCCGCAAATGTTGACTATCGGGAAGACCACGCAGTTCGCCGGGAAGTTCGGAAACCGTAGCTCGTGGGGCGGTGTGTTCTTCGAGGGATTCGGTCCCTATTTTTACGACATGGGGGTAGAGAAAGTGTTGTACAGGGAGGGCACGGGGGTCGTGTTTAACGCCCCGGGCGGGAGATACCCGTTCTTGGGGGTACGGATCGATAACGGCAACGGTATCTATGGCTGGAACAGTCCCGGGAATATAGCCAACCTGTATATCAACAAGGACGCCGCGAGCACGGCCCATGTGTATATCACCAATTACCAAGGCTTGACCTCCTCGGACATCCGCCTGAAGAGCGTCTTCTTCGATATCCCGAACGTGTTGGATAAGCTGGAGGGTATATCCGCCTTCTACTACACGATGAAGGAGGACGAGGACAAGATCCCTCGCATCGGCGTGTCGGCGCAAGCCGTCCGAGAGGTTCTTCCGGAGGCGGTACAACTCATAACACCGGATAACGGGGATTCCTATTACGGCGTGGATTATATCCAGATGTTGACCGCATTTGGGATCAACGGGATCAAGGAGCTTTACGCCAAGGTCAAGGCACTTGAGAAGAGGGTGGAAGAGTTGGAGAACAGATAGAAAATATTATAAGCCTTTATCGGGGGCGGGCAAATGAAAGCCCCCGTATATATTAAAAGAAAACGAGATGAAAGGATTTGAGGAAGTTTTTATCGTTGCGTGGATAGTCTTCGGGCTGTACATGCTGGTGTTCATGGTCGTAGGCGCTGATCTGTGGAGCGGCGTGAGGAAGGCAAAGCGAAGGGGTGAGGTGAGATCGAGCTACGGTTTCAAGCGGACGGTTGACAAGTTGGCGAGGTATTACAACCTGCTCATAGCGTTGACTGTAGTTGACTGCATGCAGATGGGAGGTGTTTGGTACCTTGATGGCTACTACGGCTATCATATCCCGATCTTCCCTGTCATAACATTGATCGGCGCGATAGGGCTGGGCTGTATCGAGGTAAAAAGCATCTTCGAGAAAGCCGAGGACAAGGTAAGAAGCGATTACCAGCAAGTGTTGATGCTGGCCGGAGAGATCGCCAAGCACCGGACTGATCCGGAGGAGATAGCGAAAGCGGTTGTTGATTATATAAATAAGGGGAGTGGAAAATGAGAAATAATAGTCTGCCCAGAGGGTTGAGAAACAACAACCCCGGGAACATCAGGAGGAATAGCGATGTCTTCCAAGGCGAGAAGACAAGCTATGATCGAGAGTTCAAGCAATTTAAATCGATGGCATACGGGTATAGGGCGATCTTCAAGATCCTGTCTAACTATTACCGGAACTATAAGCTGGATACGATCCGCAAGATGATAGGAAGATGGGCACCACCGAAAGAGAACCATACGGAAAAGTATATTCAATTTGTATCTGACTACGCTGGAATCCCGGCTGACGATCCGATAAACATCAACGACCGAGAACAGATGATCCGGATCGTGGCAGGGATGAGCCGTTTTGAGAATGGGAGAGAAGCGGATATGTCGGATGTTATTACGGGGTGGAATCTGCTATGAAATCCTGGCATATCATATTGATTCTGATCCTCTGCATTCTTTGCTTCCTGACAGGTCGTTACATGAAGAATGCAGAGGCCGGTCTTATTAGTAAAACCGATACATTCATCCATATTGATACAATAAGAGATAGCATCCCTTATCCGGTTTATGAAACGATGATCCAAACTGTACCGGAGTTGTTCCCTGTCTATATCACACTTGGTGGCGATACGGTCAGGGATTCGGTATATATCCCCGTTCCGATAACACAGAAGGAATACCGGACGGAGGATTACCGGCTGTCCATATCCGGTTACAAGCCCAATCTCGACTATATAGAGATATATCGAAAAACGGAACAAATTACGAAAACGGCAAACCGAAGATTCGGTGTTGGCATGGTAACCGGGTATGGCATAGGAAGAAATGGTCTGTCTCCCTATATTGGAGTTGGTGGTTTTTATCGTATTTGGTAGCTGTAATGGTTTATTGTTATTTGGATGGCTGTTTTTTGATGAGAATTCGGATAAAATTTATTACCTTGCAAAACTTAATTCATAAAATAGAAAACAAAAATGAACGATACTCAATTTGAATTGGCCCTTATAGAGAGAAAGGTTGACGATAGCCTGGTGCAACAAAGATTATTGGATGGCTATGTGAATGCTACTGCACTTTGTAAGGCGGCGGGTAAAAATTTTGCTGATTACAAAAGATTAAAAGGTACAGATGATTTTTTGAAAGAGCTTAGTTCCGATGTGGGAATTCCCATAACGGAACTAATACAGACAATTATAGGTGGAATACCTCAAGCACAAGGCACTTGGGTACATCCACAAGTTGCAATAAATTTAGCTCAATGGGCTTCTCCTAAATTTGCAGTATTGGTTTCCAAATGGGTATTTGAATGGATGAATGGAAATATTCCGAAAGCAAAGAGCTTGCCATACCATTTGCAGCGATATATGATGAATAGGACCCAGATTCCACCTACGCATTTTTCCATATTCAATGAGATCGTATATAATCTGATAGCTCCATTGGAGGATCGAGGCTACCAGCTTCCGGATAGTATGGTTCCTGACATATCGGAAGGTCGTATGTTTGCGAGCTGGGTAAGAAATGTCAAGAAGTTGGAGCCTAACGATTTTCCAACCTATACTCATACATATCCCGATGGAAGGAGCATCCCGAACGTGAAATTGTATCCTAATTTCTTGCTTGGAGACTTTCGGGATCATTTCCATAATGAGTGGTTGATAAAGAACTCATATAAGTATTTTAAAGAACGGGATAGCAATGCTCTTCCTTATTTACAGGAAATGGTTGCTGCCTTACCTGAATCTCAGAAGACACAAGCTTTGTTACAATGGAAAAAATCTAAGAAATAGAAGTCTTGTCGATCAATTTGGTTTGTCGCCGAATGTTGAGGTTGATAGATTTTATATAATATGGTTTATTATAAATTTATATTTTTATTTGTAATGAGTCAAGTTCCTTTTAGAAGAATAGTTGTTTTGATAAAAGGTTTTTCAAAAACAGCATATGAATATCAATTAGACTGTTACTATTTATTAAAATATATCGAATATTTCAAAAGTGTTGCGGGTGGTGCTTTTGAAGACAATGAGATATTGATAATAAAGAAATGTTCTGTTGATATGCTAAAAAAAATGATGGTTGAAATAAGAGTAGATTTTGCTGTAATTGTATATATTGGTCATGGTGCAACGCAAGACAATAATCAATTATTTCAATTATCAGAAAATGAGATTATAAAACCGGGGCAATTTGTTTCTATTTCAGAAAAGGTATTGGTAATATTAGAAAGTTGTCGATGTAAGACCAATGGTGTTTATACCATTGATCTTACAGATAAAATTCCTAAGTTTAGAGATGGTGGAGTTGTAAGATGTAAAATTTCAAAAGAAGAGTCAAGGCGTAGATATATAGAACAAATAAAAAAATGTCATATTGGTTTAGTTGTTTGTTTTGCATGTTCAGAAGATGAAGAGGCTTTAGATTATATATTTACGACCGAATTATTAGAATACGCAATGAATTGGTATTCAAATAGAGAAAATTATAATCCAGTATTGTCTATTGTTGATGTGATGAAGTATATACCTATTTCGTTAAGTATATTTAAACCTGATGTTAAACAGCATCCAGTATTTATTGGAGTAGAACAATTTCCATTTGTAATCAGTCGATATTAGCAGAAAATATATGGCAATATAAAAATTACCAATTCTACTGTAGGGTTGATTTGAGATTTTGTTTTTTAGTCTTTAAAATGCTATGCCAGATCAAGTCCGGCATAGCACAAATTTTGACATCGTCGTCACAATAGCAACCTCCCATCCTTCTTATCCATCACCGCATTGAAAACACTTTTGTAGGTTTCGTACAACTCTTTCCTGTTTTCCGGTCCCGGCCAATCGGCAAAAGATTCTCCTGCAAAAAATTTCCAAGCAAAAATGCGTTTGGCTTTTTCGGATAAGCCTAATTGATCGACCATATCCCGGATATCCTGCATATGTTCCCGGATATACTCGGTACGGTCAATACTATCATCGGGCTCATCAATAATGTTCAGTCTTCGCCAATCCACATTCTCATCTACCGGGATAGGCTTGTATTTATGCCGGTAGGGAGACGTATCCGAGGTAACGTTCAGCTTTATCATTTGCAGGATATACCAGTCAAGTTCGGTATATTTACCTTGCTTGGCTTCCATAAGCCGGGAGAGGTGTTCCAGAGGCTTTTGAAGTAGCATACACATTACCTCGTTCAATACGTCAATAGCTTCACTACTCATTCCGGCAAGTGAGCAGTGATACTTAGCGTAATCCAGCCACCTGTCGTAACGTTTCTCAATATATTTATTCAATGCCTCACTTGCCATAGTTGTCTTTATTTGATATATTTGTCGCAGGTTGTAATGGGGTGGCGCTGTGAGGCGCTGCCTTTTTATTTATTCTCTTTGTTAGTCTTTATCTCTCGCTATAAAAATGTTATCTTTAGCCTTCTTTTTTATTCTTAGCCCAATCGATAATGTATTCAATACCAGCGTTGAATCCTTTACTGAAACCATCTTTAAACTCATGATTTGATATTCCATGATAGTAAGCCGAGCCGAAGCACAAGGCGAAACCAATGGCTATCAATACCATCCCTGTTCCAAAGTATGGATAAGCTAGGGATATATGGAATGGCTTGAACTGGATCGATATTCCAGACGTGAGAATGAATATTAGCGAGATCATTCCGATTATTAACAATGATATTTTAAGCATCTGAACCTCCTTTGTTTACATTGTGCGACATATTCTTTAATCTTGTTTGACTTTTATAATCCTTACATCCATAAGCGGCGAGATTAATGGCGTGCGTACCTATTCCTTGTCCGGAGAAGCATGGATAACGGATACATCTTACGCATTTCCTTCGTGGATATTTATTAGCGTCCTCCCGTTCTTTCAAGCGGTTGATTCCTATGTGTTCCTCTGCCATGGTTATTCCTCCTCCTCGGTCTCGTCGAATATCCGGGCCATCATATCGACGATGTTTGTTTGTATATTGTCCTCCGCGCCAAGCACGGCGTTGCTTATATGTTTTTTCTCCTCGATGATCCTGTAGAGCTTCTGGTCGATGGTCTTGCGGCCAAGCAGGTAATAGCAATTCACGGAGTCCTTTTGGCCGATACGATGTGCCCGGCTCTCGGCTTGGTCGCAATCTGCGTATGTCCACGGTAGCTCGATAAAAGCGACATTGCTTGACGCTGTCAACGTGATACCCGCCGCTGCGGCCTTGATGGAGCAGATGATGACGTCCGTCTTGGGATTCCGTTGGAAAGCGTCTATGGCCGCTTGCTTTTGTTGCATATCTTGCCGTCCGGTGACACACACCGCCGAGGGAAACGCCTGTAGGAGCCGGTCTACGATCTCATGCAGGTTACAGAAGAGGATGATCTTCTTTCCGTTCTCCCGAAAATCCTTCACGAAATCGATCACCTCTCTCAACTTACCCCGGGCCGTTATGTCCTTCAATATGCCTATTCGTACCATGACCTCGCCTTTCAGCGATTTTTGTACCTTCTCATCGTCGGCCTCCTTGTATCGTCTCAGATAATCCACCAAGTCACGCTCGGCGTCTTGGTATTCCTTGCGGTTGGTGATCTCGCAGGTCACGATCTGCCGTACCTTGTCGGGTAATTGAGTCAGCACCTTGGATTTTTCCCTCCGGAAGAAACAATGCTTCCAGAGCATGAAATTGAGCTCTTTCAAGTTCGAGGCCCCGTGCGGCCCAGGGCAATAGCGGCTCGTGAAATATTTCCAGCCTCCGAGATCGTTCATCCGGTCCATGATAGCGAGTTGGCATATAAGGTCGTTGGGCTTGTTTACGACAGGGGTACCGGTCAACAGGATGATCCACTCTTTCCCGGCGGTGATACCTTTGCAAAACTTGCTTTGTTGGGTAGCCGTTGATTTTACCTTATGGGATTCGTCAATGATCACGCTCTTGAACAACTTGATCGTATTATGGAACTCTACGTCTTTCAGCGTCCATTTCTCCGATTTGTTGATTCGGCGTACGAAATACTTCCGTAGGCTCTCGTAGTTCACGATGAACACATGGTTCATGCCCGTTTGCCAGAAGAATGGCCATGAGGTTCGTACCGAATCGGTCAATACCATGGCTTTCTTGTCCGTGAACTTGTGCCATTCACGTTGCCAGTTGATCTTGACCGTATTGGGGCAGATAACGAGACAGGGGAAAGCGCCGGCCTTGTTGATTGTGGCGATACTCTCAAGTGTATTGTGCGTTACAATATAATTATTTGTCAGATACAAATGATCCGGAGCGGTTACGCTTATACATACGGAATCTTCCTCTCTAATATATTCGATAGACGAGATATACCGTGAACAATAGTTTGTTTTTTTGATGTCCCATTCGGCGGCTTTCCGTTCAAGATAGAATGGGCAAACCTTGATCCTCACGTTTACTTGAAATTCCACGCCTTTACCCTCGTTTTGCCTATCGTATCTGCGTATGATCGCCTGTCCTCCAAGGGAACGTACCAAAAGGGCAATGTCACGCGCCATGCCATAGGAAAGGGTGCTGTAGGTGATCCTGTTTCTCTTTCCTGATCCATCCGTATCCATCAAACCGCGTAAGAGGTTGATGCGTTGCTCTACCGATCCGTGCATGTATTCGTATGGTATGAATTTCTCTACACTTGGTTTGTCAGCTTTGAGTCGTTTGATCTCTTGGTAAAATCGATTTTCGTGGACTGTCGGATTCTTTGTGATGTTGTATCGCGGGCATGTGGCGTAATCGTCCCGTACCAACAGCATATCGCTAGGTAAGAGTTTTCTTACCCTGTCGGCAATAGCCGTATCCATGTCCGGTGTAGAGAAAGACAGGCGCCCATTGCCATTGCAAAGGTGGCCGTCTCCCAAAAGTACCCCCATGATGTAAGGATGAATGATGTATAATCTCTCCTTGTACTTCACAGGTTCACACATTGGGATTTCCCATTTCCGTCTTGTATGGTTATGGCCAAAACCTTTTAGGTTGTAGGTCACGCCGGAATCCATGATCTCCTGTGTTGTCTTGGTGATCCATCCTTTCCCCTTTCTTCTACGGTTGGCATCCCGGACACACCATAGATGCTCTGGGCCGCATTCACAGGATACGCCATCAGAGAACGTCACTTTGAACACGCGGCGTTCTTTTTGCGGGTACACGCCACTTACGGTATATACATTTCCGTCCCTGCCGAATATCTCGTCCCCAATTTGTAATTCTCCAATCCTCCTAAAACTGTTTGGAGTAGCCACGTAACTACTGACTGGTTGTTGTTTGCCAAGTCCCATGTCGTCCCCATTGATAAACCGTTTTAGTTGTAAGCCTCGTGCGATTCCTTGCAGTTGATAGGGGTAAGGTTGTATCTTTAGGCCATGATCCTCGTCCAACTCGGGCATGTCCGGTATTTGATAGGCTATGTCCTCGTCGGTCTTAGACTCGTTCCCTCCCCAGTTGACGGGTTCGAAGTGCCTCACGTAATAGGTGAGCTGGTCTAGCTCCGCCTTGCACTTATTGTTGGCCGGGATCATCCACGCTCCGGTAGACTTGTCCCACCAGCGGACGCTGACGGCTGTCTTTAGCTTGTCAACGACCTGCTGGCGGTACCTGTCAAACCTTACCGCGTAGCATTGTCCCTTTTCCGTGTTTTGTAAAGTGATTTGCATAACGGTTGTTTTTATTATTAGTTAGGCGAACTCGTCGAAGGCTTTCACCTCCTCGGCGATCTCCTTGATCTGCTCTTTTTTCTTCCGTCCCCGTTTCTTTGGCTTCTCTTCCTTCTCGCCCGTGATATCCGATTCCTCCGGGGTATCGAAATCGAAGGATTCTTGCTTGATGCCATATTTACCTTCGAACAGGTAAGCGTCCACCTCGTAACTACATCTACCGATAGCCTCTTTCAACTCGGCTCCGTAAAGGTACCCGTCGCCGGACTCGTCCTCATATTTGGTGAACGGGACGGAGAGGTTAAGGATCTGCCCGCTTTTCAGGAGTTTTTGCGCTTGGATTGATACGCCGGCTGATTCATCATTACCGCCTTTGCTGTATCCGGTGACGATGATATTCTTTAGCTTCTCGTTCAAGTCATCGTCGGAGGGATTGGCGACATTGACCAATGTAGCCTCGTGCATCTCACAGATTTTCACTACGTGTGGCTTAAGCCGGTTCAATGCGTACAGTAGATCGGGGTGGATAAACTGCTCCGATTCCTTTAGGATGTTGTTCTTGTAGTTCGCTTCCACGAACTTTTCCGTATACTCCGCCGTGAGCTGGTTGTTCTTGATCTTCACTTTCTGGATCTCGTACACGGGTTGCTCTTTTACTAATTCTTCCATGTTCTTTTAAAATTTAGGATTGTTATAACTCTGAGGCGCTAAGGCCATTTCAGCTTTCGCCTTGCTAATTATCGTGCGACACCATTCCAATTGGTGGGTCGCGGTACGGTTCAATCTATCACACCAGTCGACTAGGTATTGCTCATCCTTGCACAGGCTGTCGATGATAGCGTTTATGGCCTTTGAGGTCGCTCCGGCCCGTGAAGCGGTTTCCCGTAATATGTCGAATACTTCCGATTTCTTTTTCCCGTTCAGGTGATATTTGGCATCGGCCAGCAGCTTCCCGGTTCGGGCGATATAGACGGCGAGGTCGTTCCCTCGCAGGACGGCTTCCTGTACCTCCTCGCTCATGGTAATGTTCAGGAAGGCATCTATGGCGGCCAGTTCCTCGGATATCTTGTCTGTCGGTGTGATATTGAGATTCATGATTTTTATTTTAAGATATAATCGTTGCCACAGTTGCCGCAATGATATACGTTGAATGTATCTCCCGTATGCGTCTGTAATTTCTTTACGAGTACGGGAGCTCCGCATATAGGGCATTTCTTTACCAGCCTGTACTTTAGCCAGCCGATTAGGATTAAAATTAGACTCTTCATACTATTAGCTTATTAGCATCCACCACCGGAAGGCTAGCTCTTCGTACTTTTCTTTGCCACGTTTATATAAAGTGCCATCTTTTTTTATAGTGGCTTTGAAAATTTGTTGATTCTTTTTGCTTATTGCAACAATAAAATCTTGTTTACTTCCAGCAATATCCATATACCAAGCTCTTGAGCGATCCCAGTCGAAAAAATCTATGGCTTCATTAAATTGTTTTTGAGAAGAAGCAAAAGTTGTTTTTAAATCTCCTCCAAACCCCATTGCTGAAAACCAGAAATCCCATTTGCAACGAGTGTCAAGTGTGTATTCAAAATTGCCGTATTGAAATTTTTGATTTTTATTTACCATAAATTTCTGTTTATCGGATTGTTCCAATGCATACTTAATGAGCGGATCGTGTCGGGCTTCCATACGGAGTGACTTGATCATGGCTTGTGCCAGTTCCCAATCCTCGCCGGAATACAATACGTCATCTACCGTATGTTTGTCATATCTTACCCGTTCGGGTTCTGTCAGCATCGCATCCACCAGACTCCCGAACTTGAACGCCTTCTCCTTATCCCCGTATTGCGTACGGGGATAGAGGAGGTTCTTTAGTTCTGTCAGGTCTGAGTTGCTGACCTCAGACCGTTGGTAATACGTATCTTGCATCTTTTTCCTTGAGTTTTAAGTATTCAATGACTGCGAAGTCAAATTCAAAATCGTAAGTGTTATCCATCAGCCACCGGAACCATTTGCGGCCCTCTTCCGTATCGAGGATCTTTTTTAGGTTACTCGGTGTACGCCTGTATTTCCCGAAGTTTATCCATGAGGACAGATATAGCTTTCTCATATCACTTGGCCGTTATATCATCGACATATTTCACGAATGCGGACTGGATTCGCTCACCGTCCTTATTGGCTGTTTTCTCGCAATAGGAGATCATCTTCTTATGGATCTTCTCAAGATCCTCCATGCTCATGTTGATACCCTCACGCATGAACCACATCTGGTATACCTGCATGAATCCTTGTGGATTGGTGACTTGGATCTTTTTCTTGATCTTCGCCTTGGTAGGGGTAGGAGACATACTGGCGGCACTGAAATCGAAGGCTGCCTGTACTTCCGCGGTGGCTTTCTCTGCCTCCGCCTTGGCTCTCGCTTCCTCTTCCTTGCGCTTGCGTTCCAGTTCGGCCTTTTGACGTTCTTCCGCCTCTTTCCGTTTGCGCTCCTCCTCCAGCCGTGCCGCCTCGATTGCGTTGGTCTTGCGAATTTCCTCTTGCTCCTCCAGTTGTTTCCGGAGGGATGGGAGGCGGTCGACCAAGGATTGTTTCAGTCCCTCGATCTCGAAAGCGTATCGATCGGAATATTCTTTTTTCTTTAGGATGGCTATCTCGTTCTTGATCGCTTTGCGGGTCTCACCGTCCATATAGAATGTCTGTTTGTTATCCACGACGTTTTTCACGAAATCCGTCCATGAGAAACCGGTGCTTGTTTGCGTGATCTGCCGGCATACGTCCCCATACGTGGCTAGGGAGGCACGATTGAAAATCCCGTTCAAGGCGTTGATATGCTTCTCGACGTAGGCGGCGTACGTGGTATCAAGCAAGACCGTTATGTCGGCCCGGTATTGGGCTTTCTCGTTCTCCGCCAACTGTTTTTGCCGGGCCTCTTCCTCACGGCGTTTTTGCTCTTCCAGCTTCTTGGCGGCGTATTTGTTACGCTCCATCTGTAGCAGATAAGGGATGGTTCCCTTGGATTTGGCGTCTATGGAACCCTCTAGTGTCGTGAAACGTTTGGATATGGCCGTTAGCATTTGGGTTAACGGCTTCCGGCGGTTGTTCATGTTCTCTACGGTCTTCTTTGACTTCGCAAGGTATTCTTGTACCGCAGTGTCGATCTCGTCCGTGCCGATACCTCCATTTCCCTCAATCGTGTCCAAGAGGGTTTTCCCTGCGTTCGTGCAAGCTGAGACCGACGCCTCATTGCGGGCGAGAATATCCGGGGCTGTCTGTAGGATGCTAATGACCTCGTTAGCCTTGAAAGGTAAATTGTTATTCTGTGTATCCATGTCGATAAAATTTTGAATGTTGATATTGAACTCTTAAAATCCGGCTTCTTCATCTTCTTGTGATATTTGGGCTGTTATACCAGATACGGGTACCGGTTCCGCTTGCGGTTGCTCTCCGAATCCTTGTAAGGGGTTTTCCGATTGGGGCTGGAGGGCTTGCGGTTGCTGTCCGGCTTGATTGGGCTGGATAACGGTTGTTTCTTCCAGTCCGTAGTCGATCTCTTGCGGTTCCTCCTGTGTCTCGAATGAGGAGAACTGTCCCGTGCGTACCTTGGGATATCCGTCGAAAGCGTGCTTGATAAGCTTGCTTTCCAAGAATCCCGGATCAATACCTCCTTCGCTAGAGGTATAAAGGGCATTGGCCTTCCCTTCTTTCTGCCGGGTTTGCGGGTTCCATTTCTGGTTGTTCTTAAAGCTGTACGCTTCCAATCGCTTGATATCGCCTTCCATCATCCAGTGCCAGTCCACGGTACCGTCGGTGCGTACGATACGTAAGAAACCACCTATCACCTTGTTGGACTTTCGGGGGCATGCCGCTTGGTAGGTCACGGTCTTTACGCCGTCGATCAACCCGGGGGAGAAGGTATCGCCCTCATAGCAAACCACGGGATTATCCACGTAACGGACTTGTCCGGCACGTTGCCGCATGACTAACTCGCCATATCCGGTGATGGAGAGATAAGCACGTAGTTCGTAGATATCGCTACCGTTGTTATCCTTATAGCCGGTCTTCGTGCTACGGGGAAGAATATAACAGTGCGGTCGTCCTGTCGGGTCAAGTGACAGGCCGTTGACCGCTATATCCAAAAAGCATCCATAGAGGGATAACGGTGTGCATTTTTGCAGTTCCGGCTTGTCTTGTAAGATCTTCCGGAAGTTGAATTTCTCTTTCTCGTAGATTTGCGCTCCTTGGGCGGTACCCCAGATCGCGTTATACATTTGGATGAACTTTTGTTCTACCCTGTTATCTTCCGCTATCATGAGCGGGTTTAGCTGATTCAACTCAGCTACTTTGATCTGAATTAGATTCGACATGATGTTATGTTTTTAAATGTTAGTTACCAATGTTTAGCTATCATGTAAGCCATTGCCGCACATCCGGACGTCGTGATGATATGCAGGAAATGTCCTAGGCAAATAGCCACGATTCCAAGTATGGCGAGCGTTCCGAAAAGGATGTAAAATCCCCACCTCACCGCTTGGGCGAGTTTCCAGTAATCTGTTTTCATACGTCAATGATTTATTAGCAATGCGGTTTACCGTCCGTGAAATAGCGAGTTGGATGGGTATCGTAAACTTCCTTTTGCAACGCCTTGCCAAGGTGCCTTGCTATGTTAATGATTCATTTAATAGTCGTATGGATCTAGGGCGCACTTATACAGGTTTTCCAGCCTGTACTCGATTTTGCCCGGTCGCTTGTAACGTTGTAGCCTACCTTCCGAGACCCATCTTTCCACGTTCTGTCTCCCGAAACGGAGGTGCGCTTCCTTTTGTCCGATAAATTCCCGGATACCCGCTTGCATCCTTGTGATTTGCCAAGCAAGGTATTCGATCTCGATCTTTCGTAAAGAAGGTATGCTTTGATAGGTGTTTTCGGTTGGCATGATTATTCGCCCTTAAATAGATTCTTTTCGTTCGCATATCGCATGAACTCCGCCATGGAGTGTATTGAGAGTTTCCGGAAAACGTTCTTCCGGTGGTTCTTTACGGTGTGGGACGAGATGAAAAGCGTTTCCGCGATCTCTTCGTCTTTCTTGCCATAGTAGCAAAGCTCCATCACCCGAAGCTGGCTGTCTGATAATGTACTGTTGAACTTCGGTTCACAGATTTTCTTAAACCCGTCACATTCTCCTCGTAGAGGGCAGCCGACAAACTCGAATTTGAAATTCCAGTTCTCATCCACGTCTATCATGTTATCGTACAGCCCGAAGTTGCATTTGATAAACCTACGTACAGCCAAGAAATCCCGGTAGCATTTATTCCCGTCGTAACGGGCGTAATACTTGCGGAGTGCCGCATAAGCCTCCGGATAGAACTCTTCCAAAATCTCAAGGAAACTTTGAATGAAATCCGTATCGGACTCTTTCAACTGGCGTTCCGGCTGTCCCTGCTCTTTGATAGTTACTTCGCCGGAGGGGGTGGTATAGAATTCTATTGCGCGCATACCTTATCCTCCTTTGGGAATAACTCGCTGGCAGGGATGCCAAGTTCTTGTGCAATTACTGTTTGTGCCAATGCGTCCGGTCTGTACTTTCCGGAAATCCAGTTATAGACAGCAGCTTCCGAACGCCTTGTGACGGTCGCGATCCGTCGAACAAACGCCCTTCTGTCCATGCTGTCGTATATCTCCCGAAAAGAAAGATTACCGGCTTTATGACCTTGTAGGTTTAATTTTTCCATTTTTGCCTCCTTACATTATTATATATGTTGTTTTAATCTTTATCTTTGAGCATTGAATCAATTACAAGTGCAAATATACGAGTGTTATTTGTAAATACAAGTCTGTATTACTGATAAAATTTGTATTTAAGAATATTTAAAGCTTATGGCAAATAATGCGTCTTTGACTATTTCTGTAATATCATTGGTTGTCAGCTTGATTTCCGTATCATGCGTACTTTTGCGCTGTGAACCAATGACTATGGATTGGATGGGAATGTTGGTAGGTATTTTATCTTTATTGGTTACGATTTTGATTGGTTGGCAGATTTACAATGTTTTGCAGGTGGAAAAAAAGATCCATGATGTCTTAGGAAATGCTATCGGGGAAACTACAAAGAAGATGCTTATCAAAACAGAGGAGTCTAAAGAAGAGGCTATAGGTACAAGTTTGTTCAATCTTGGTCAAGCCATGTTTTATAATGGGTTCTATATTCATGCTTTAGATAATTTCATAAAAGCTCTTGGTGCTATAAGAAAGTCAAGTATGGACAATAAGGAGATGCATATAGAGAAATGTTTTAGGGATATAATGATTACTATCGAGTGCATGAGAAAAGATATTGATTCATATTCGATTAGCAAACGAACTCTGTCTATTTATTCCAATCTTCTATCCGGTTTTCATGATGATCGGATATTTGAAATAATGGAGTTTCTTCGGAGATTGAGGATGACTGATGATTAGATTTTACTATGGGTTCAGCAAAGTAGTCATCTGATGAGTAATACTGTTTGATCTCATTGAAATCTTCTTTATCTTTTGATGGGGTATGATACATCTTTAGTGCATCAATTGTACAATAAATGAGTATGGATAAGCAAAGTATCATAAACATAGTGATAAGTATTAAATGTTTTTGCAAATGTACGAATATAATTAGTATATACAAATGAATGATAATATTTCAGATAGAATAAATGAAGTGTATATGTATCTTCTACGAAACGGATATGTTTCAAAGAAGAAAGATGTCGCTGAAAAGATGAGATATAACTATCCTAATACTACTTCCGCTCTAAAAGGAGACAGGAAATATCTAACGGATAGTTTTGTAGAAGAACTCAATTTGGCATTTGGGTCAATATTCAATACCAAGTGGATTCTTGAAGGAGATGGATCGATGTTGGCTGATATACAATCTGATAAAGATAAAATTATCCAAAGAGCGATTGATCAGATTTCTAATTCAGATTTGTCAAATTATAAAATAGCGAAAGATACTGGTATAACAGAAGCATCTATAGGGAATTATAGAAACGGAAATACAAAACCGACTTTGGCGAATGCTAACATTATAATAGATTATTTCAATAAAAAGGAATTGGAACTATCTGATTCTAACTTGATAATTAATACCGAAACAGAATATAAAGACGCTATGGAGAAAGGATTAAAGTTATTGCCAGAGGTTGATTTCAAGTTCTCAGGAGGAAAGGCTGAGTTATTAGGTAGCACAGATGCTGTAAAGCGATATTGGTATTTACCTGATTGCAAGGATTGTGAAGCAATTGCCCAAGTCGCAGGTAATTCGATGGCTCCGGCCTATCCATCCGGTTGTTGGATTGCCTTGAAACGTTTCAGTTTTGAGAAAGAGTTCCCAAATCAAATCCCGTTTGGAAATGTATTCGGAATTGTTGTCGAAGATAAGCAGACCGGAGATTATCATGGCCATATTAAGATCTTGCGCCGTTATAGCGATCCTTCTTTGGCCAAACGATTTTGGATAGCCCGGTCTATAGATCGGGAGAACCATGATGATTTCGATATTGATATTGAACAGGTGCGTGGTTTGTGGATTGTGAAGCAGCATGTGGTTGCGGATGTGATATTGTAAATAAGAAATATTAGATTGGATACAATGAACAAAAAAGAACGTTGGATAATATATCCATTCCTTATCATATTGATAATTGTTGCTTTTACCGCACTATGCCAAGAGCATCCTAGAATTGGAGGGTTTGATTATCTCGGTTTTATTATGGGAATTCTTTCATTCCTTTTGGCGATATTGGCTGTTATGTTCGGATATAATATTCTTGATATTAAAGGACGTATAAAAGAGAATGTAGAGAAAGAATTTGAAGGTGTAAAATTAGACATAGAAAAGTTGCAATCGGAAGTCTTGTTTTTAAGGAGTAAGGTTGTTGTGAGGAAGATATTTGTAAAAGGTAACATTGTTATAGAAACAAAAAAATTTAAATGTAAAGACTTAATTGCTTATGCAAAAGATGTCCACATGTTAAATGCCGAGATAATAGACGAAGATTTAATAATTAAAGATAGTTCTGATTTTGATCCGAATGCTGAATATTATGCTTCTGGTGATATAATATCGCATGTAGTATGTGATGATGAATAAGTCGGTAGAATTTTAGGACGATTTAAATAGGATAGGTATGGAAAATGAGCTTTCAATATTAATTTCTTGGTTAATTTCTTTTATTGGAATTGGAGTCACTGCTTTGTTGGGTATTAATATATGGACATCATTGAGTATTGATAAACGGATTGAAGTTATTGTTAAAAAGGAGGTTGAAAGTTTAAAGGAGCAGAACGTGGAGTTAAGAGATCAGTTGAAAAATTATTCTTTGGCGATTAGTGAAAGATCTGTTGGAGATGAATATATGAGAATGGGAATAACAGGAGATGCGATATTCAATTATCTAAATAGTTTAGAGTACTCAATAGTGGCGCAAGATAAAAGTCTTATTTCTGAGAACTTAGATAGCTGCTTAAGCATAATCAAAGAGTTTCCAGCTATAGCTCATTGTGAAACGACAATGGAGAATCTTGAAAATATTAAAGAGATACTGATGCAGATCCATGATGAACGTTCTTATGAGCTATATTCTTATTTCGTTTCTTCTTCCAAGAACGAAAATGATCTATCTCTTCAGGAATCACTATCAAAAGAAAAAAACGAAGAAGGCAATATAAGATAAATAATCCAATCAGTATTGTGCTGGTTGTAGCTATAATAAGTAAGATCCGATTTAATAAATACATAATCATTTAATTGATTTAATATAAAATATAAATCGATGGAAGATAAAGACAAAATAATAACCTCACTCCGGAAACAGCTCAAAGATGCTATTAGCCGGTGTAATGCCTTGGAGCAGGAAAATGCTCTATTGTCATACCAACTAGAGAAGAGGGAGAAGGAATGTCCGGAATCACGTTAAGGATAGACAAAGGCAAGTCTCCCGTTTTTACCGAGATCATGAGTTTGCTTCAAGTTTTTCCTGGATTAAAGGAATGCAAGAGGCATTATTCGGTAAGGCTAACGGAAGAGGATGTTTTCAGGTTCCGGAGTGAGCTGGAGCGGATCATGCAACTCTTGCCTCATTTGAGCGAAAAGGAGTGGTTCGAGATTCCGAGGTATGGGACGGACGAATGGGCTAACTGGATGATAGACCTGCATCAAAAAAGACGACTATAAATGTCGTTTTTACTATGTATTTACAGTATCTGTTGTAACAGATTGATAATCAAATTGTATTATCCGCACTCGAAATGCGGTGAGCGGGTAACCGCTCCCTGGGTTCGAATCCCAGTCTTTCCGCTTGATAACTATGACTTATCCACGCAGAATACTAAATGAAGCATATCGATATTGCGATAATGTTTTATGAAATTTGCGATTTCCCTCATATCGTTTCTTAGTGCTACTTTTTGAGAGGGGATATTTGTGTCCCGTATGATGGAGTATACTTTGTCGAAGTTAAGGATATTGAAGGCGTATTCCTTACAAGCTATGGCGGCCTCGGTAGCATAACCTTTATGCCAGTATTCCGCCCTAAGCAAATAACCGATCTCCGGAACCTGTTGACCGTTGAATTCTTGATAGGTGAGACCACACTGACCGATAAGCTCTCCGCTGCCTTTCTCTATCATCCCCCATAAGCCAAAGCCATCGTTTTGATACCTCCTTAATTGCTTATCAAGCCATTCTTGTACCTCTTTTTTACTGAACGCTCCTTCGTAAGCGTACATTACAATCGGATCTTGTAAAAGCTTACAGATATCATCAAAATCATCTTGTTTTAATTCCCTTAATAGGAGTCGCTTTGTCTTTAGTATCATCTCTTTCATACGATATTTTTTCTTGTCTTCTCAAATTGTTGGATGACTAGTTAGAATATATCGCTCAAGGAATACCGGAGTTGATCCATCATCAACGGCACTTCCGCCTCCTCGATTCCCGCTACAAGAAGATCGGGGATATCTTGATTGAACTGCTCTTGGAACTTCGAGAAATCACCGGACTCTTTCTCCACGGCTTTTTTATAAAAAGCAAGCGCTCCCTTTATATTCTGTAATGCCCATTCCGTATGTCCCGCATTCAAGAAATCTTGGGTGTTGGGTTGATTATCCATGATCTTTTTGTAATAATTACGGGCCTGATCGTATTTACCGGTCAAGAAAGAACACCAAGCGATCGGACGCCAAGCCTTCGTGCTTTTATTGTCCAGATAATCTACCTTGAAATAATATTTCAGCGCCTCATTATAATTCTTGAGTTCAAGATGGCAGTGGCCGATACATATTTGGATCGATAAATCATCCGGATTGAAAGCCTCGTAACGATGATAGTATTTCAACGCTTCTTCCGGTTGCTTTAAGGTACGGTAACAACCGGCGATCCGGCGAATAACCCATTTACTGTCCGGATTGATAAGATCCGCATGTAAATAAGCCTCCAAGGCGCCTTGTATATCGCCATTCATTTGTTTGCAGTAACCGATTTTCTGGAATAAGATATCACTTTCTTGATTTGCATCGGATAAGCGATTGTAGATCGTGAGCGCGTCGAGGAAGTAATTCTTCCGGAGATAATACTCCGCTATAGTTGTCAAACTTTCCTCATCACTGACGTAAGGCTGCAAAATTGGCAGGTTATGAAAGTCTAGCGCAGATGTAAATATGTCATCAAAATCCAGATGTCCCGGATAAAGTTTGAAGAAACGATACAAGTCCTGTATGTACTGTCCGGATATGATTTCCAGTTTTCCCCGTTTACTGATCAATTCCTCCTTCGTTTGCTGAATCATCTCGGAGGCTTGGCTACCAAATTGTCCCATCATCATTTGACGGGCTTGATCCGGCAATTGCATCATACTGAAATATAAGGAGTATTTATCGGAATTACACATGAATGCCGCAAGAGTCATGGAATCTAGCATGTCCTTTTCCGTTTGATTCTTGCTCAACTGATTGCCAAAAGCGGAATGCTCGGTCGTGAATGGCATGAACCAGTTACCCAGTTCCCGGAAAAAGGGGAAATGCTTTAGGTGCACGAAAGTAGAGTGCATTACGTCCGCGCCTTCTTGTTGCAGTTCGCTGAACTCCTCCATTTTCTTCCCTAAGGAGCTGTTCGATAACATATTCTGCCACTCCGGATTCATCTCGTTTCCGAGAAGTTCCGGATTGATATCCTTTAAGTTTATCTTTTGACTGATTTTAGGGCCTAGCTTGATCATCTCCGGAATGATCTCGTCTTGTAGCTTACGGGTGATCTTCTCTGTCTCACGGGCTAGGATAAAACGAAGGGTAATCGTTCGGATCGCTTTCGTGAAATTAGGAAATCCCTCGGATAAAGCCGCTAGTCGATCCGCTATCTGCGGATATAGCGCCGTACGTTTCCTATAGGTATAGAGCGTCAGGAGAATCCCGATCAACGCGCGGTAACGAATCTCGTCTTCTTGGATATTGGCCGCATCGAATAATAATAGCAGTTTCTCCTTATCGAAAGCGGCTTGCAATCCCAACATTAATGCCGATACGATTTGGCTACCGATGATAAAAGGCAACTCTTGGTCATTCAATAGGTTCCTGATGGAGGCTATTTCTTCCTTATTGAGAGGATTCGAGGTCCAGATCTTATTGAATAATAGGATCGTGGCGGATTCGATTTGCTGCTGCTCCGTGATGGTTCCGGTCGGAGTCTCTATCTTCACCAGAGAGGCGTTTCTCAAGACCTTGTGGAGCTGGTCATAGTTGGTAAGCTCCTTTTGCATCATTCGCCTACGGCTATAATAGGAGAGAGGCGAATCTACCGATAAGGCCTTGTGCTTCACTATATCCGCGAACTCATAGCTGGATGCGATCAAGTTGTTGTATATCTGGTCTTGCATCGGATCTTTAGCCCCCTCGATCCGGTATCGCAACATATATTTATAAGTATCTTGTAGCTCGTTCAACCTGTCTTGGAATGAGTACTCACGTATTCCCGCTATTAAACCTTGGAGAAAATCGAACGCATTCTTTAGCTCCTTTTCGTCTAATGAACCGATAATTCGGTTGTATGCTTTATTTATTTCTTGTATTGTCATATACTATTAACAACAAATGGTATGCCAAAAGTATAGTATTTAGGCTAAATTTCCTATCTTCGCGTACCTAAAAATAAATTTGGCAGATGAAGAATATCCGCAATTTCTGTATTATTGCTCATATTGACCATGGGAAAAGTACCTTGGCAGACCGTTTGCTTGAGTATACCAAGACAGTAGAAGGTAAAGACATGCAAGCTCAAGTCCTTGACGACATGGATTTAGAGCGTGAGCGTGGTATTACGATCAAGAGCCATGCGATCCAGATGAAGTATAATTATAAGGGTGAAGAATATATACTGAACCTGATCGATACTCCGGGGCACGTGGACTTCTCGTATGAGGTTTCCCGCTCTATCGCCGCCTGCGAGGGTGCGTTGCTGATCGTGGACGCGGCCCAAGGTATTCAGGCGCAAACCATCTCTAACCTGTATATGGCGATAGAGAATGACTTAGAGATTATTCCGGTGATGAACAAGATTGACTTGCCTAGCGCCATGCCGGAGGAGGTAGAGGACCAGATCGTGGAACTGTTGGGCTGCCCTCGTGAGGATATCTTACGGGCGAGCGGAAAGACAGGCGAGGGAGTGACCGAGATCTTGAATACGATCGTGGAGAAGGTCCCGGCCCCGAAAGGTGATCCGGAGGCCCCGTTGCAGTGTTTGATTTTTGACTCCGTCTTTAATCCGTTCCGTGGTATTATCGCTTACTTCAAGGTGGTAAACGGCGTGATCCGTAAAGGTGACCATGTGAAGTTTATCGCTACAGGAAAAGAGTATGACGCCGACGAGGTAGGTATATTGAAATTAGATATGTGCCCCCGTGAGGAGATCCGGACGGGAGACGTAGGATATATCATTTCCGGTATCAAGACGTCCCGGGAGGTGCGTGTCGGTGATACGATCACTCATGTGTCTCGCCCGGCTAAAGACGCGATCGCCGGTTTTGAGGAGGTGAAGCCGATGGTCTTCGCCGGTGTCTATCCAATCGATAGCGAGGATTTCGAGAACCTTCGTGCGTCATTGGAGAAATTACAGTTGAACGACGCTTCCTTGACTTTCCAGCCGGAGAGTTCCGCCGCGCTGGGTTTTGGGTTCCGTTGCGGTTTCTTGGGCTTGTTGCATATGGAGATTGTTCAGGAGCGTTTGGATCGTGAGTTCAATATGGATGTGATAACCACTGTACCGAACGTTTCTTATATCGTGCATACAAAGAAAGGGGAGGAGATCGAGGTACATAATCCGGGAGGCTTGCCGGACCCGACCTTGATTGATCATATCGACGAGCCGTTTATCCGTGCTTCCGTGATCACGAACACTACCTATATCGGCCCGATCATGACACTCTGTCTGGGTAAGCGTGGCGTCCTGCTTAAGCAAGAATATATTTCAGGTGATCGTGTCGAGATTCATTATGACTTGCCGTTGGGCGAGATCGTAATCGACTTTTATGATAAGTTGAAGAGTATTTCAAAAGGGTACGCTTCTTTCGATTACCATTTACATGATTTCCGTCCCAGTAAGTTGGCTAAATTAGATATCCTGTTGAACGGTGAGCCGGTAGACGCTTTGTCTACATTGACGCACGTGGATAATAGCGTTACTTTCGGACGTCGTATGTGCGAGAAACTGAAAGAGTTGATCCCCCGCCAGCAATTCGATATCGCTATCCAAGCGGCGATAGGCGCTAAGATTATCGCTCGTGAGACAATTAAGGCTGTCCGTAAAGACGTGACGGCGAAATGTTATGGAGGCGATATCTCCCGTAAGCGTAAATTGCTGGAAAAACAGAAAGAGGGAAAGAAACGAATGAAGCAGATCGGTACGGTAGAAGTTCCGCAAAAAGCGTTCTTGGCCGTATTGAAGCTGGATTAGAAAGTCAATGGAATCCGTTCGCTAACTCAATGGATTTATAAAGAAAAGTCAATGGATTCTGTAACGGATTCCATTGACTTTTTTTATATAAATGGGTCACTTCTCGTTCACGAGCCGTATCCCGCCATCTTCCAGCGTGATAAGATGTTGCTTATAGAGTGCCCCGATCGCTTGTTTGAAAGCTTTCTTGCTACAGCGGAATAAGGAATAGATCACGTCCGGATCGCTCTTGTCGTGTACCGGGATGTATCCCCCTTGTGTTTTCATCGCTTCCAGAATGACGCCGGCGATCCCCTCTACCTTTTGGTAGCCTTGCGGCGTTAGGCTCACATCTATCTTATCATCCTCACGTACCTCTTTTATATAGCCTTTCAGATGCTCGCCTTTCTCAAGACGCTGGAATACCTCATTATAATAGATCAATCCCCAATGCTGGTTATTGATGATCACCTTATAGCCAAGATCCGTCTCGTCGGCTACCAATAACTGAACCTCTTGATTCTGCTCGTAATCGATAGGGGTATTGTTCAAGAACTTCTCGATACGTGCGGATGCCATGATACGTCCTGTCACATGATCCAGCCGGACATAGACCAAGTACCATTTCCCCTCTCTCATCGGCATTTTCTGCTCCTTGAAAGGAACGAGCAAATCTTTCATGATACCCCATTCCAGAAATGCGCCGGCATTATTCACGTCTTTTACCTCCATGAACTGGAACTCCCCGACCGTTGCCAGAGGACGTGCGGTAGTAGCGATCAACCTCCCTTCATTATCATGATAAATAAACACCTCGACCTCATCCCCGGGCTTCACGTTTTTAGGTACGTAACGAGTCGGCAACAAGATCTCCACCCCGTTACCTCCATCCAGATAAACCCCGAAGTCAAGGTCTTTCACTATTTTCAGCGTGTTATATTTTCCTATCTCAACCATATATTTTTGTTTTGTCACAAACTTACGCAATAATCATGAAAAAGCGGTAAAAACAACTATAATTTTGATTTAGCATGCAGCAATATCTAGACAATTGCATCGTTATAGAAGTATCTTTATACTTGTGGTCCTTTTGAGACCTCATGTTCAAACTAAAAAACGTATATTTGCACCTTATTTGAAGAAAACAAAGATTATGAAAGTGAAATTAGTATCAGTAGTGGCATTGTTTGTCTTATTGTTAGGGGCTTGTTCTGTTCCTAAAGATGTGGTTTATTTCCAAGGAGTGGATGCCTTGACCCCCGAACAGGTGAGTAAGATGAATCAAGCTTATACCTCGAAGATTTGCCCTGATGACTTACTTACGATAACCGTTACGGCATGGGATCCGACAGTCGTTACTCCCTTTAATCCCCCTGTATATGCCTATGCAACTCAAGGTGAGACTACGACGGTTTCTTCTGGTCAATTAAGAACGTATTTGGTTGATCAGGAAGGTGACATAAATTTCCCTGTTTTGGGAAAGATCCATGTGGCGGGATTGACCAAGCAACAGTTAAGTGATAAAATGCAAGAAATGATCTCCCCTTATGTGAAAGATGCTTTGGTTAATGTACAGATTGTTAATTATAAGGTCACGATGATGGGTGAGGTCTCTCGGCCGGGTGCGATTTCCGTGAAAAATGATCGTCTTTCAATTTTAGATGCTATCGGTCAGGTCGGTGATTTGACAATTAACGCAAACCGTAAGAACATCTTGGTTATACGAGATAATAATGGAGAAAAGGAGTTTGCTCGTTTGGATATTACCGAGCCGGATATATTTACTTCCCCCTATTATTATCTTCAACAAAATGATGTTGTTTATGTGGAACCGAATAATGCGAAGAAGAGAAACGCCCGTTATAGTCAAGCCCAACAATATAGTATAACCGTGTTCTCCTCAATTTTGAGCGCTGTATCTGTGATAACGACTGTTATATTGGCTATTACTAAATAATAATTAGATGATGGAAGTGAAAGACAACGAAACAATCGGACTTAAAAGTATTATCGTAAGATATCTATTGCATTGGAAATTATTTTTAGGGGTATTCCTGTTTTCTATAATCCCTGCGGTTTTATATCTGATTTATTACCCTCGTACATATGAGATGATGGCCCGTATCCAGATTCAGGAAGATAAAGACCTCGGAGGAGGTAGCTTTGGATTGGGAGAGGCCGCTGGGTTGATGAAATCTTTTGGGTTGGGATCTGTTTCTGGAGGTGTCGTTAATATTGATGATGAACTAATGACATTGACTTCTAATAAAATGCTTCGGAATATGGTTCTGAAATTAGGCGTGAATGTCGATTATTGTGAACCATTTTCTTTGGGCTATCGTTTATATGATGAATCTCCTTTAAAGTTGATTGCCGATTCTGCTACAAACGCACGCTTGGCAGAAGCTGTGGAGTTCTCGGTTTTCGTAAAAAATGGTAAGGCGGAGGTTTCAGCGGAGTCTGTTAATATGAAAAAGAAACATTTTAGTTTTCCATCATTGCCTGCTACCATTGAGTTACCGATGGGAAACTTCACCTTGGACTTTGCGCCGGGAAAAAAAGATATCACCTCAGCGAAACTTGATATTACATATAATCCTGCGGGGTGGGTCGCAGAGGATTTGGAGAAAGAATTTTTAATAGAAGGAAGCTCCAAGACTTCAAACGTAATAGAGTTGAGTTGCACTGATTATGAAAAGAATCGGGGTACGGATATGCTAGATACATTAATTGCGATCTATAACAAAGAAGCTGAGGCGTATAAAAAAGGAGAGGCTCGTAAATCTTTGGTTTTCTTAGATGGGAGGATTGAGAATATTATAGCGGAACTTGCCGCTGTCGAAAACCAAATTGAAGAATATAAGAGCAAGAACCAATTGATGGATATAGAGCATGACGTTCAATTCTATGTGGAACAAATGAAAGAACTACAAACAAAGTTGATAGAATTGGAGGCTCAATCCAATGTCATCAATATGATGGATGAATTCGTGAAAGATCCTGCGAATAAATATAATTTGGTACCTGTTTTATTGACCGCTCAGGAAGGGGAGAAAGGAAGTGCGTTAACTAGTTATAATGAAGTTTTGCTAGAACGTGCACGCGTAATTCAAAATTCGAGTATCAATAACCCGCTGGTCGGAACTTTGACTGAGCAAGCGGATAAGTTACGTGGAAGCGTAATAGAAACCATCGGTAATGCTCAAAAAGGAATGCAGCGGTCAATAAAGGATGTAAAAGCGAAGGAGCAGGAAATTTATAGTAAAATGAATAATTATCCGGTTGCGGAAAGACAGTTTGTAGAGTTGAAACGTAGACAGGAAATTATTCAAGGCGTTTATTTGATATTACTTCAGAAGCGAGAGGAGACCGCTCTTATTTTAGGTCAGACAAGAGATAAGGCTCGGGTGATTGATCCTGCCTATGTAAAGAGCAAGCCTGTCGGTCCTCGTAAGTTGTTTGCGCTTATTGGAATGTTGGTCTTAACATTGGTGATACCTATATCTTACTTATTTGTAAGAAGACAATCGTCTCTTCTTATCCAAGAATATAAAAAGCAAAGTAAAGATTCTAAGTAATATTTTATGAGTGTTGTTGATTTCTCGAAATTATATCCTGACAATCGTCAAGAAGGAGAAACGGTATTGCGTCAAGCGCAATTAGTGATGTTGAGAATGCTTAAGATTATTGATTATATATGTCGAAAGCATGATATTTCTTATTGGATGTGCTCGGGTACCTTATTAGGAGCGGTTCGCCATAAAGGTTTCATTCCTTGGGATGATGATTTGGATATCTGCATGATTCGTGAGGATTATGAGCGTTTTGTAAAGATTGCCGTGAATGAGTTCCCTGAAGATATGATGTTGCAGACCAGAGAGACCGACCCTCATTACCATTATTTACCTTTACCCTGTAAGGTAAGAGACAAGAAAAGCTTCATATTATCTCCGGGATATGAGGATGAAGAATGCGAGAAAGGATTGTTTATAGATATATTTCCTATGGATCGTTATCATAAGCAGAAATTGCCTTTTATGTTTGAAAAAATGGTGAAGGTCTATAATACGTTTATATGCAAGAGTTTAGATGCGATATATTTCAAGGATGAGTCTATAGATAAAAAGATATTGGCTTTTTTTCATCCCGTATTCCATAAACTGGTTCTTCAATATATGAAATTTGCGAAGAAGCTTATTGATAAGAATAGGGGATTAGGTACAGACTGCCGCCTTGGTCATGGTTTCGATACCTTGTGGAAAAGATATCTTCGATTTGACGATATCTTTCCTGTAGTAGAGATAGACTTTGAGGATTCAAAGTTTTTTGCGCCTCATAGACCAGATGTATATTTAACGACATTATATGGTCCTAATTATATGACTCCACCTCCTGAGAAGCAGCGTTTGGCTGCGCAACATGCTCATGAAATAAAGCCAATTATATAAAAATATCCCTCAAAATAGCTAAACAGTATTTTGAGGGATATTTTTTATATCTTGTCAAAGATTGTAGTTACTTTGTCGCTGACATTCTGCCACGTATACTCGTCGAGTGGATAGTCAACTCTGGTAAATTCTTGAGCCAGTTTTTGTTTTATGTGCTTAGATAGATCCAAAGCATCCCCTGTTTTGAAATAGTCCCCTGGATTTAGCTCAAGTAATTTATTAGCGGGTATATCACTTGCCAATATAGGTAGATGATAACTCATCGCTTCTAAAAGTACTAATGGGAAGCCTTCATTATAAGAAGGTAATACAAAAAGTCTGGCATGGGAGTATAATTGCCTTAGAAATTCTCCATCCACATATCCGGGCATGATTACATTCTGTTTTTGGGCTCTTTCGCTGATTTCGGACGAATAGGAGGAGTTATGGTCTACTCCTCCGGCTAAAACGAGCTTGAAGTCATGAGGTAAAGATTGTACGTAGCTATCAATCAGATAATCAAATCCTTTCTCCTGTGTAATACGTCCAACAGCTAAAATATATTTTTGAGGTTGTAACCCAAGTTTCTCTATATAATCAGTCCTTGTCGCTAGTTGCTTGCGATATACTCCATTCGGTATATAAGTGGATTTACGCTGAATTTTATCATTGAAAAGACACATTTGCTTTTTATTGACAAAGATTACGGCTGTAGAACCATTAACAGCTATCCATTCGCTGAATTTTAATATTTTTCGGGATATGTAATTCCATTTCTTATGTTCATAGTTTGCGCTATGATACGTAAGGACAACTTTCAACCCAGCGAGTTTAAGGAGTGGTATAAACATTCCGGGACCAATGTTATGGATATGTACGATATCTGGTCTCTTAATAATACAATATATAGTGCACAAGAATGAATGGAAAAAAGGCTCAAACCCTTTTATTCGTGTAGAAGGTAGATCTATGAATCGTATGCCTTTATATACCTTTTCCGCATTTTTCTTTAAGAATGGAATCCTTCTGAATATAGAAATGTTATATTTAGAAGTCAGTTCCGGATAAAGTTGCTCACAATGCTTCTCTACGCCTCCTTGTACATTCGGAAAGCCTCTTGTCCCAAATACATAGACATTTTTCATCGCTTATTCTGATCGATAATGAGTTGATAGTTTTTGATGAGTTTTTGATAATGGCTTTCTTCTGAGAAGTTATCCATTGCGAATTTCTTCGCCTCATCCGACATTCTCGCATATTCTTCCTCTGATATAGAACAAGCCTTTGTAATCGTTTCTTTTAGGTCATCGGGTGATTTTGGCTTGAATGTATATCCGGTTTTGTTTTCAATAATCAACTCTGGTATTCCTCCCAAATCACTACCAATAACAGGAGTTCCTATCATATAGGATTCAATGATTGTCATCGGGTTATTCTCATAGCATTCGGATGAGACTACAACAAAAGAGGCATTGTGAATAAGTTCCCGCAGTTCTTCTCCTTGTTTGAATCCCAGAAACTCTGCGTTTGGAGGGCATTGAGACTTTAGTTGCTCCAATAAAGGTCCGGTTCCAGCTAATTTTAATTTTATATCAGGAACTTGCTTGATCGCATTCAATAAGGTGAGGATACCTTTTTCCTCGGATATTCTTCCAAAGAAAAAGATATAATCTCCTTTTGTTGAACTGTAATCTTTTACCTTCGGGGTAAAATTATACAAATAAGTACATCTATCCTTGAATCGGTTCTCTACTTGAATATGCTTATTCATAGAGAATTTGCTGACAAATATGAATCGATTGATGTAATCGATCGGAGAATAGAATTTTGATCGGAAATAACTATCCATGCTCAACATGAAACTGTTGATGAGGCTACCTTTTGAGCATTTGTGTGTTATGCAATTGTAGTAATTCCCGGTCTTACAACGCTCACAAAAATTCCTTTTTCCATCCGTGAATGTGTATGCAGGACAGACTAAACGATAGTCGTGGACACTCATGATAATAGGAATATTGTATTTCTTGAGGACTGGTAAGATCGATACAGACATACTATTAAACATCAGATGTATATGTGCTACATCCGGTTTCTCCTTTTGGATCAACTTCTCTAATTTACGTGCGGCTTCTTTATTATAGATAAAAGCCGGTAAATTTTTTATTTTCTTGGGTAAAGAAGATTCCGATAGTTCTGGATAGTCTACAAAATACGACTCATAAGGAGAAGGTTCGTTCTTCTTATTCTTAAGACTGAATGGGATAACTGTGTGCCCATGTCTCTCGAGGAGCTGAATCGTGTTGAAAAAGACAGTTTCCGCACCTCCTTTTTTGAAAAAGTATTTATTTATCTGAAGTATTTTCATCTTGTAACTCTTTTGCATTTGGATGAACTTCATCTGTCACCCCGTTCTTCAAATCTGATAATATTAAACCTAATAGCATAAGGACAAAAAAGCCTCTATGCGTTGTAAATGTTGAGTCGGTAGTGCCCTCAATGATAAAGAAACCAATGATCATCAATACCATCGATAAGCATTTCATATTATATGTCCTTTTATGGAATTTAATTGCCTTCATAAGGATATAGATCCAAAAAGTGATGTATAAGATAATCCCTACAATGCCAAATTGAGCTAAAGAAGGGTAGTAGGTATCCGCTATAAAGTTGTAATGGTCCTTACTCATACCCCATACTCCATCTATTCCATATTTTGAATAGATACTCGAATAATACACTCCTGAGGAGAAAGTCCCAAAGCTGGCGAACCCGCTACCGAAAGGAAAGTAATCTATTAATATCTGTGGGGCGGTCGCATATAATACATACCGGGCGATCATGTCTTTGTCTACCTCGCTGGTTAATGTCTGATAGAAATAGAAATAGATCTTCTCTCTAGCGACAAATAATACTGCGACAATAGTTAGTAATATGATCGTAATATTCTTTGCGTCTAACTTGAACTGCTTTATATTTGAGAAGTAGAACGTGATAAATGTGGCTAGAGCGAAAAATCCATAGAATTTAGATCTACCAGATATTAGTCCAATAGACAATAAAGCAACAAATGTAATCTTATCCAGATTAGTGAACTTACTGCAATACAAATAACAAAGGGAAACGCATACAACGGCTGCCGCATAATAAGCCGGATGTCCCATGAGATGGAATAAAATCCTAGGCTCTACAGCTTTTCCTAGTCCCATCAGAAGCAAGAGAAACCAAAATACAAGGCATATTGATTTCATGATATTTTTCTGGGATTCGCTAAATCTTGGCATCATTGAGTATACGCAGAAAAAAGCGAGATAAGGCTTGATCTGGATTAACATATCTGATATTATCGCTGTTTTCGTATTACTTCCAATGTATAGGGAGTAGCAAAAATAGAACAGGAAAATACCAATGGTTGTTAAAAAGCCCTTGTTGAAGTTCCAGTCGGATGTGGAAAACAGATATATACCGAATAAAACGAATAGGAATAAGGCGCAAATTTCATCTGTATAATCAAACCCGATGGCATCGTATAACAATATACCAAAAGTCAAGGTGAAAAGAAGCAGATTGAAAAAATGTTTATTAATCAAAGACTGTATCATACTTTTATAAGAGTACGTTGAGTAACTTGTACATATTTATATTATGAAACAAAGTTATGGGTTATTCTTGGAATAAACTATGTTTCATCATCCTTTTTGCATTTATTTGCTTTTTGTGGTTTGTATGAAAATGTGTAAATTGTTGATTGATAGATTTTTGTTTGTGTCTGGTGAAAATGAAGAACTGAGATATTATTGAATTTTTTTTCTTTTAGGAAAATTATCTATATGCATATTTTTATTTTGTTTGACTTTATTTGTTTCTTGCTCAAATGAAGATTTGTTAAATTCTAATTTGGGAGTGAGAGATGGAGCATGTTTGTCTATAAATATGCAGGATACAACAGATGTTGTACCTGAGAATCTGAGAGCAATATCAAGAACTAATGAATATTGTGTGGCTAGAGGGTGTAGTGCGATACGAATTCTTTCTTCTAATATTAAAATGGCGTTTGATACTTCAACGGCTTAGTTGGTAGGCGTTCTGCCGCATACAATATATATTGTTGATACGAGGCAGGGTGAAATTGACGTTTATGAGTCTGAGGATTTTATTGTTACTTCAAATTATTCTCCAGAATGTGGTTATATGCCGACAGCTGGATTATCAGATATTGGTTATACTATAGGTAGAAGAAATGGTAAAATGATATTTTCTTCAAATACATTACATATTAAATAAGGAATATACGATAATATATGTTTCTATTTTCCATTTATATCTAATAATATTAGATGGAGATAATTATGAAAACATTGAAATGGTTTGCCTATGTATTTGCGATTGTGTTTATTGTGGGATGTTGAAAAGAAGACCCGATTCCTGATCCGACCCCAACTCCTCCTGGTAAAGGAGGGCTGAATGGGAAGATTACATTATGGATCCGGGAGAAGAGTTCAAATCTTACGGATCAATGAAGGGATTGAGTTTTTCACTTCGTTAGAGTCATTGACTTACGCACTGGTTGATTCTGTAGATCTTAGTCAGAATAAAGCATTAAAGATCTTGGTATGTAATTCCCATACCAATTATCTGAAGCTTCCCGAAGATTGTAAGTTAGATAGTTTGACTTGTTCTACGGTGGTTCTTGAATCGATAGATATAAATGCTTGTAAGCAATTAAAGAATTTATGCCTCAAAATAAAGACAACAGGAGTTATTCTTAATGATTTGCCGTCCTTGGAGCAGCTATCATCTATCGCATATTACTCAGATGGGGCTAGTTTCCAAAACTTAGATTTAAAGAATAATAAACGTTTGAAGCGCATTGTTTTTACGGGAGCTATTGGTTTAATGGATATTGATTTGAGTGGTTGCGAAGCATTAGAGGAATTTACTCCTACAGGTAAGAATTATGCATTGAACTTGAAAGGTTGTAAGTCTTTAAAAAGTTTGGCCGCTGATTATGCGTATTCGATTAACTTGGAAGGGTGTGTTGGCTTGGAAACGTTTGAAAGTAGACGCATTGGCAATATAGACCTATCAGATTGTATTCGTTTGAAGGAAATATTTATTGATAGTGGAGATGGTGTTTTGGATTTAAGTAAGAATCATGCTTTAGAAAGTATCACGGTATATAATATGACGATAAAAGAACTAAAAGGAAGTCTTTATCCTAATTTGCGGAATTTGACTTATCGGTCGGATGCCCAACCTTCTTCTGTTGATATCCAGAATTGTTCAGCGTTGGAATCATTGTATATAACTTCTAGCCTCCTGACCTCATTACAGTTTAAAGGTTGTACGAGCCTTGATAATACCCGGTTGGAGGGAAATGCGGGGGAAGTAGATGTTAGTGATTGTCCTAATTTGTTTTTAGATTGCTATGGATTAACTTGCTTGGATTTCAATAAAAGTATCCGAGGCCTAAAACTATATACAACTGAAAGTTTTCCGGGCTTGGATCTTAGTGGATGTGCTTCCCTTGAGCATCTGGAATTTTATAATTATAATCCTAGTGCTTTTTTACGTTTGAATGGATGTCAATCTCTTAAATACTTGAAAATTTATCATTTATATCAAGATGAGTTGTCGTTCGCTGATTGCGGAGCGTTGGAAGAGGTAACAATGGAATGGGTGGGCATTAAAGAATTAGACTTGAGCGAGAAAACTAATTTAATTTATCTTCTATGTTCTAACATGGATATAGAATGTTTGGATACGAGCAATTCCCCGTTATTGGAAACCTTGAGGTGTCCATCAAATTCTCAACTTAAGATGTTGAATATAAAAGGTAATCCTAGCCTGCAAAACTTGGATTGTAGGTCCTGTGCTTTGCAGTCGTTAGATTTATCTGGTAATCCTGCGTTGCAATATATTGATTGCTCATCGAACTATGTTTTACGAACAGTAGACGTGAGACCTTGCCTTTCTTTGTTTAGGTTTACTGGGCTTGATAGTGTAGAAACCGTGTACGTGACCGCAAAGCAATTTTCTTCTACTACTTTTAATGTGCATCCAAATACACGCATTTTAATACAATGAACTATATGTTGTAATAGCCATAAACTTTTAAATCTTTATGGCTATTACGACCTTTTATCGGGAATTTGCGTTTTGTGGGAAAGTTGGGCAAAAAAGTAAGTTAACTTCATCGGCAAAGTAACTTAACATACTTTGCCAACGAACCTAAGATACTTGGTTGATGAAGCTAAGATATGTCTTTTCTTAAATCACTTGTCAAATTTGCCTCAGCTTCTTACGCTCGGAATAGCCCGAACCTACGTATCCCCCAAATACGGAAAAGGAAAAGAAGTGTCTCAGACACGACTACCATCATTGCTACCGTGATAGGGGCGATCATTCCGCAAACATATAGGATCGCTAATCCAGTGATGTGTACCATGGAGGTGGTCATAACTGTATAGTTCGTATATAGAGGGTGCCCCATGGCCGCCAGAAATGGATATCCTAGTAACATAGAGGGGATGGTTACGAAACAAGCGATTACAAGTATCCGGAATACTTCTAAGATATCCGGATCGGCTGTCCCATAGACAAATCTTAATACATAACTTGAGAATAAAAGTACGGTCGTTACGCAAAAGAAATTGGAGAATGTTATTCTATAGAATACTTTTTTAAAGAACAAGACATCTCTACTTTTCGCTATATGCGGAAATAAAACCCCAGTGAATGGTGTCAATAACTGATTGTACGCTTGATATAGCTTCTCTGCTGCCGAATAGTAACCCACCGCTGTGTTTCCGCAAATCAAACCCAATAGAAACGAGTTGCTTGTGGTGAACAAAGAGGTCGAGGCCCGGGAGAGAAAATAAGTGGAACTATCTTTTAAGGAGTTACTAACTTCTTCGATCGATGTGAAGTACCATTTCATCCCCATTCTGAAGTAAACAATAAAGATACTAACGATCCCGGCAAGAATAAAGCCAAAACTATAGCATATCGGTACGTATATATAATTTTCCGGTTTTCGAATGAAGATGAAAAAGGGAAGGAAACTCAATGATTTCGCTACGATATTGAATACCGTAATGTATTTCATATTCTCCATGCCTTGAAAAAACCACATAGGGAACATAACATTGCCTATGATCATACCAAAATATAGGAGATAAAAAGAAGACTCTGATTTAAACTTATTAAAACAAGTGATCAGGATGAGTAGTATGGCGAAACTGACCCCGCATAAAAAGAAACGTCCAAGCATTGTGCTATTTAGGTAAGAGTTGATTTTACCTAAATCCGTTTTATGCTCAGAGATATATTTCGTGGCTGATAGGTTAAAGCCAAAATCCGTGAACATAATGAAATATTGCATCAAGGCATAGCCGAACGTCACGAGCCCCCAGCGTTCTACACCGAGTACTCTGAAAAGAAAAGGGAATGATAATAAAGGTAATAAATAATTAACTCCTTGGAGCAATGCCAAGGAGATAAAATTTATAACCATAGGATTCTTGAGCTTCTTTTTTATTTCCATGATAATAAAGACCGGATTGAATTTCCTTATTTATTCAATGAAGTCAACGCTTCTGTTAGCTTATCATTGTCTTCCTTATTCCGGATAGCGATTCGGATATATTGTTTCCCTTCGAACCCTGCTTTAGTTCCACAGTTTTTTATCAAGATACTATTTCCCGACAATAAAGAGCTACAAAGTTCCTCCGATGTGTAAGTATCGGTTACTTCACATAAGAAATAATTTGCGGCTGAGGGAATAACCCTAAGATATGAGACGGCCTGTAGATTTTGGAAGAAACGCTCTCTTTCGTTTAAGAATTTATGGCAGGCTTTGTCGTAGTCATCACTGTATTTTATGAAAATCTGCATATAGAATTCTGCGAAGGAGTTGATATTCCAAATTGATATATCTTTTTTTAACGCTCGTATGAGATCTTTGTTTCCCGACGCTAAAAAACCTAATCGTAATCCGGGAACGCCGTATGACTTTGATATGCTCTTAATGACAATCAAATGTGGATATTTGTTTAAAAGCTCTTTATCTAACAGGGAAAGTTTATTTTCAGGATTTGCGAAATCAAGGAAAGATTCATCTATGATTAAACGAATCCCTTTTCGTTCGGACCATTCGACTAGCGCAAATATCTCATTTTTAGATAATAAATTTCCTGATGGGTTATCAGGGTTAATTATCAAAAGTTGCTCAATCGGTTTGTTATCAAAGAAAGATATAATGTCTAAAGCAGTATAAGAGAAGTCTCGGTTGCTGGGAGTATAATACACCAGCTGCTTAGGGGCCAAACGGTTCGGGTATTCCTCGAATGTTGGTAATATAACTCCTGTGGTATACTTAGAGGTCATACGCATATAACCACTGATTAACTCGGCCGCTCCGTTTCCTACGATGATTTGTTCGGAGGATATTCCCGCATAACGGGCGGCTAGTTGAGCGTTTTCTTGCATACCGGAAGGATATTCGGTAAGGAGAGTATCGAAATTGGCTTTCATTTCTTCCTTCAATCGGGTATTTGGGAAATAAGGGTTGACGAGATAGCAGAAATCCAATAACATAGGGAAACGCCAGTATCCACCGTAACGTTTGCCGTATAAAGATAATGCTTGCTTGCCTTCCGAAAATAAGGCTTCCGCATTATTTAAGTCCTGTTGGTCATCTATCTCATACCATTTTTCGGTTGTAATCGTCAAGGCCTTTAAATCCGGTCTGTCTAATAAGGATATTACCTTTAGAACTTGTTCGTAGTATTCATTATTACCGAGGGCTTTACAATAAGCTTCCAAGAACGGAATATACTTATTAGTGGAAAATTCCTTACTGAATTTATATATATTTACGGTCTTGTAATAAGACTCCTTTTGGCAAAATTGAAACGCTTTCTTTGAGATGAAGTTCAATATATTGTTATCCTCATCCAGCCGTACGACGGTACCATCCATCCAACTTTGGTATTTGGCAACTACTGCCAAATTTGGATAGGGATGGTTTATCAATTTGCTGAGAATGGAGTTCTCAAAAATTAGATCGGATTCAAGTAGAATTGTCTCGTCCTCCACCAGATAGTTTTTAGCGAGATATAGCGAGTATATATTATTTGTTTTATCATATACATTGTTCTCTACATAAAGAACAGGAGTGTTGTTTATCTTATCTCCGATAAGCTCACGTACCTTTTCTCCTTTATAACCTATCACGATAATTATACGTTTCAGAGATAGAGCTTCCAGTTGTTTAAGCATACGTTCGATTAAGGTTTGATTATGTACCTTAATCATGCATTTTGTGTTGTTTTTTGTCAACTCTTTAAGGCGTTTGCCCATGCCTGCCGCTAATATGATCGCTTGCATATCTTATTCTTTTTTAATTGTATAAACAAATACCCCTGTCGATTTTACTGTCAAAATATCAATTTGACTGTACATAACCGAGAAGGGGTTGTCTTTATAAGATGATTCTATTATCTAAAACGCTGCATATAATGTAAACCGATATCATATCCAGAATTTTGATACCTCTCTTTCTATCTTAATCTCTGGAGATTGCGCAGATAAACTATCATAAATTTTACTTGCGAATAGAATATCATGTAGACCAAGACCTATATTGTAACTTAATATCCGTTCATGGTCATTTTCTCTGCCAGCCGTTCTACCTGATAAAACGTCTTCTAGCTCGGCATATTGTTTGAATTGGGAAAAATAACGGAATCCCTTCACATGATCGGTATCATCGCCATATACCTTGTCGAAAAAGAGATCGCAATTTTGAAATCCTCTCGTATGTATCGGCACGACTAGGCATCCTTCTTTAAATAGGTCATTTTTCGGACAGATCAAGTTGCTTGCGTCTGTTATACAACTGATAATAACATCTGAGTTGGATATGAGATTCTCTATATTGTCTATGATCGAGAATGTAACATTGGGATAAGCCCCGAATCTCTCTATAAAGGAATCCGCTTGATCCTTATATTTTAATAGCTGAACTGTATGATGCGTATTTTTTTGGCTATCAAGTAAACATAACATAGTTGCTCTAGCTGTATTTCCTAAGCCGATGAAACTGTAAGTAGTGGCATCGGTCGCTTTTAATGTTTGGATAGCGAGAGTGGCGACAGCTCCTGTACGCATAGCGGTTATCCAATCTCCACCCAATAGGGCTAATAGTTCTCCCGTATTGGAATCATAGAGTAGGATATCGCTTCCTAAAGCAGGTATGCCACCTACAATACGATGAACCACCTTGATTCCAAACCTAGAGAATTCTTGGGGTAAGAGGCAGGGCATGGAAGTGAAAAAGTCATTACCTTGGGGGTGTACACTTATTTTTGCGGGTAATTGAGCCTTGTTTTTTATAGAGAAACTTTCTTTCGCCCAATCTACACAGGTCGCAGGCGTAATTCCTAAATCCTTAATCTGATTTTCAGAGATAATTTTCATATTGACTTCCTTTTTTAGTTCATGCTTATGCCAAAAAAGCTTCCAAAGTTATGTATAATTCTTGAAATAGTCTTACTTTTGTATCTCTTTTAAATGCACTATAAACATAAGTAATAGATATATATGAAAATAGCGATTGTAGGTACAGGCTATGTCGGGTTGGTAACGGGTACTTGTTTTGCGGAAATGGGGACTGAGGTCTTTTGTGTGGACGTGGATAAGGTAAAGATTGAGAATCTAAAGAAAGGCATAGTTCCTATCTATGAACCGGGGCTAGACGAGATGGTGGCACGCAATTCCCAAGCTGGTCGTCTTCATTTTATGACTGATTTAAAAGAATGTTTGAATGAGGTCGAGGTACTGTTTTGTGCGGTTGGTACACCTCCCGATGAGGATGGTAGCGCAGACTTGAAGTATGTGCTTGAGGTTGCCCGTACGGTAGGACGCTATATGAATAAATATATCTTGGTTGTTACGAAAAGTACGGTTCCGGTAGGCACTGCCCAGAAAATCAAGAAAGCGATCAAGGAGGAACAAGCCTTGCGAGATGTGAGTATTGAATTTGATATCGCTTCTAATCCTGAATTCTTGAAAGAAGGTGCGGCTATCAAGGATTTTATGAGTCCAGACCGGGTTGTTGTTGGGGTTGAGTCTGATCGTGCTCAGAAGTTGATGGCGAAATTGTATCGTCCTTTTTTGTTAAATAATTTCCGTGTAATCTTCATGGATGTGCCATCTGCGGAGATGACAAAATATGCGGCGAACGCTATGTTGGCTACTCGCATCAGTTTTATGAATGATATTGCCAATTTGTGTGAGATAGTTGGGGCGGATGTTAATATGGTACGTAAAGGAATCGGTACGGATGCCCGTATAGGTAGTCGTTTCTTATATGCGGGTTGTGGATACGGTGGGTCTTGTTTTCCTAAAGACGTTAAGGCGCTTGTGAAGACCGCAGCCAACAGTGGTTACCAAATGCGTATCCTAGAAGCGGTGGAAGCCGTAAACGAGGAGCAGAAATCGATATTGTTCCGTAAATTAATGAAACATTTTAGAGGAGATATACAAGGTAAGCGAATTGCTTTATGGGGATTGGCATTTAAGCCGGAAACGGATGATATGCGAGAGGCTCCTTCGCTAGTCTTAATCAAAAAGTTGAAAGAAGCCGGATGTGTAATTTCCGCCTATGATCCGGTTGCAATGCCCGAGGCTCAAAGACGTTTACCTGTGGGGGTGATTTCATATGGTAAAGATATTTATGAGACCGTGATAGATGCAGACGCTCTGTTGCTTGTTACGGAATGGAAAGAATTTCGTATGCCCTCCTGGTCTGTTATCAAGAAATTGATGTCCACGCCTTTAATTTTAGACGGACGTAATATTTATGACAAGACAGAGTTAGAGGAAACCGGCTTTATCTATCATTGTATAGGTCGGTAAATTTTAATTATACGAGATTGTATGAATCTCCGGATAGTTACAATCATTAGAAGGTTTATAGGCACCGAAATAGGTGATGTAAATCTTCTTTTCTTTTGTATCTACAGCATAGATACAAAAACTGTTACTTGATAGGCTATCCTCTTCACGTATGACCCTGTTGTATACCACGCCTTTTTCACTTGGAGCTTGATTGGTACAAAGGATCATTTTTTGTGGAACGAGTTCCGTGCTTTCGTTTTCTAATCCAGTCACGTCAAAATAGGCGTTGCAGTGGATATGTCCACCTAGATAGCAGACAAATTCTCCTTTGCGGTCACTGAAATCTGCTTTGACATTGATGGGGTCTAGGTTGAATTGATTTGGATATACTTTTTCTAATAAGGAACGAGTACGAAAGGCTTCAATGATTTCGGGAATCATATTCCACGAATGGACATAATCCCCATCACATAAATAGGTATCGTTATTTACACTACGGCGTTGAAATGGGTAATGAGTTAAGATAATGACGCTATGATGGTCTGTCATGCCATTTTTTAATGCGGTGTTTATAAGCCAGTCTATTTGTTTCTGGGAGAAATATGCGTAAGATAAAGTATTATATTGGGATGCTGGTTGGTCTAACATATCGAGGGCGATGAAACGGATCGTACCTCCTTGAGGGTTTGCTACATCCGAATAGTAATAATTCTCGGCACTATTTCGATTCTTCGAATAATTACTGTTGGCGAATAATATTTCGTTGATCTCGTTTTTATAAAAGAAGGTACTGCCTATCTCTTCTTCGGAATTACTATCATGATTTCCTGTACAAATAAAGGTGGGGACATGATTTTCATCATAAAGGTAATGAATAAATGAGTGCATATATTCTTTCGCCTTCTTTTTCTTATCAATAGAGATAAAATCACCCGTAGCGGTTATCGCATTGATCCGCAGTTCTTGTTGATTGGCGAATTGGATGGATTGTCGTAGATTTATAGGTAACTCGTAATTATTGCTCGGAGACCAAGAGGATAAATGAGAATCCGAAATATGGACGATCTTAAAACGTTCATAACTTCCACTATCTGTTTTATTGTACATGATTTTCGCTAGTCTCTGAGCTGCGAGCTTATTGTTTTCCCAATAAAAAGGTTCATTCTCTCCGCTACGCAAGTTAAGGTTTTTCCAATCATCTTTACAGCCTACTGATAAGATCAGCAGGATAAAAAGGGCATATATTTGTAAGGCCGTGTTATTCATAACCTATGGTGTATTAGAATAACGCAAATATAAAAAATATTTTGTTATTCCTTCATTCTAAACTCTTTTTTCAACGAACACCCACTACACCCACAGCAAGGATCACTGGATTTCGGTTTCGTAAGCATTCGATAAACCTTATATGCGATATATCCGATAACCGAGATACCAATAACGCAAACTGCTATATCTTGCCACATACCTATAAATTTACCTCCTATATATAACTAAATAAAACATAGGAAAGTTCTTAGCTGAATAAACCCACAAAGAAATTCCCCGTTTGATAAACAATGAAAGAAACGATCCATGCTAGGACACAAGTATAAATGATAACGAATATACCCCATTTCCATGAGCCAGACTCGTTGACAATAGCCGATATAGTCGCTATGCACGGAAAATAAATCAAGACGAAAAGCATTAAGCTAATCGCTATGAGCGGTGTGAATACCAAATTACCTTCCGCGTTACGGTCTTGCTTCAAACGCTCCGACAGGGCTTGGCTGTCATCATCGGCATTCCCCGTGTATAATACGCTTAACGTGCTGACAACAACTTCTTTCGCCGCCATACCGGTAAGTAGGCTTACACTCATTTTCCAATCGAATCCTAAAGGAGCCAAGATCGGTTGAATCGTCTGGCCGATACGCCCGATATACGAATTTTGTTGGTGGTCGATTGCCTTCAAGCGTTCTAACTCCTCTATCGTATCTGTTTTTTCTTGAGAATCCAACTCCGTATTTTCGATCTCCGCTATCTGGCGATCAAACTGATCTCCGCTCTCCGAATGTCTGGGGAAATACCCAAGGAACCAGATGATGATAGAAGCGACCAAGATGATACCTCCCATCTTGTGCAAGTATTGTTTCGCTTTCTCCCACATATGGATCATGATGGATTTGCCGGTAGGCATCCGGTAGGGGGGGAGTTCCATTACGAAAGGAACATCCTCCTCGTTAAACAGGAAGCGTTTGAAAAGACGGGCCATGATAACTGCCAGCAAGATTCCGGATACATATAAAGCTAATAACACAAAGCTGGCGTTCTTCGGGAAAAACGCCCCGGTCAGCAATACATAAACCGGCAGGCGGGCGCTACAGCTCATCAACGGATTTACCAACATCGTTATCATCCGGCTATTACGGCTCTCTATCGTACGGGAGGCCATGATAGCAGGAACATTACAACCGAATCCCATCACTAAAGGGATGAACGACTTTCCATGCAGTCCCATCTTATGCATGATCTTATCCATGATAAAAGCCGCACGTGCCATATATCCGGAGTCTTCCATGAACGATATGAACATATACAGAATCAAGATATTCGGCAGGAACACGATAACACCTCCCACGCCACCGATGATACCATCCACGAGAAGATCCTTCAAAGGTCCTTCCGACATATGGTTGCGCACGAAATTACCGATCACCTCGACCAATGCCTCTATCCATTCCATCGGATAGCCTCCCAAACGGAAAGTGGCCTCGAACATGATCCACATGAATAGGATAAAGATAGGGAAGCCTAAGACTTTATGCGTGACGAATAGATCGATGATCTGCGTACTCGTTGCCTCTTTGATCATATTTTGTTCGTAAGTCTCACGCAACGCTCCGGAAATAAAGCCATAGCGTGCGTTCGTGAATGCGGTCTCACAATCCTCTTGCAATAACTTTTCTATTAGGGCTGTATTACGGTCTCTTTCTTGGAAGATCGTTTCGGCACCGGGCAGCGTTTTTATAAATGTCTCTATCTCCCGGTCTCCCTCTAATAGCTTGATAGATAGATAGCGCTTTGACAAGCTTTTGGGTATATCCACGCTATTTTTCAAGGTCTTCCTAACGTTGCTGATCCCTTTCTCTAAAGACTCTCCGTAATTAATATGGATATGACGGATGACAGGATCTTCTTCTTCGTATACCTTGATTACACGGTTAAACAAATCCTCTATGCCAAAGCCTGTTTTACTTACGGTCGGGATAATCGGTGCCCCGATCATTTTCGCTAAGGACTCATGATCGAATTTATTACCATGGCGTTCCAGCTCATCATACATGTTTAAGGCGATTACCATGCGAACGTCCATATCGATCAGTTGGGCGGTCAAATATAGGTTTCGCTCCAGATTGGATGCGTCGATAACATTGATCACCACGTCTGGTTGCTCTTCATTCAAATGCTTACGCACGTATAATTCTTCCGGCGTGTAAGCGGATAGGGAGTAAGTACCCGGTAAATCTACGATGCGGAATGTATAGCCATTCTGTTGGAAGGTTCCTTCCTTGGCATCTACGGTCACGCCGCTATAGTTACCCACATGCTCATGTGCTCCGGATGCGAAATTGAAAAGAGAGGTCTTTCCGCAGTTCGGATTACCAACCAAGGCTACGTTAATTGTTTTTCCTTTATGTAATGCGATGGCTTGCAATTCATTGCCGGAAGGCAGGATAAAAGAGTCTGCACTCCTGTTCGTATCTTGTACCGAGGTAGCTTGTTCCTTCTCGAAATCCGCCGCGCTAACGACTTCGATCAATGCGGCGTCCGAGCGTCGCAATGAGACATCATATCCCATTACACGATAGTGAATAGGGTCTTTGAGCGGAGCGTTTTGTATAACGATCACTTCTTTCCCTCTGATAAATCCCATCTCGATAATGCGTTTGCGGAAAGCTCCGCGACCCATTACCTTTACTATAACACCTTTATCGCCTGTGCGAAGTTCTGATAATCTCATGTCCTATTAAATGTTACGCGAAGGTAGCTTGAAAACTTCGTACCACCAATACCAACTAATAGGTATTTTTTTATTTCCATGGGTTGTTTTTCGAGTATTTTATGTATGTTTGTGCCACAAATTTCAACTTTAGACAAATGAAACTACGAATTACTTTGTTCACCACCTTATTGGTTCTTCTGTCTGCTTGTTTTACAGGCTGTAAAAAAGAATTGAAGGATTTCTCTTTTAGTTATAGTATGGAAAGTGTAGATAACTACAAACTAATGGTTCTGTTTGATAGTGACAAGACATTCCGTATCGAGGAGTATAATTATTATATGGATAATTTCGCCAAGAAACGAGATCCTAAAATTATGGAGGGGACATTGACTGACGAGGAGTTTGCTTCTTTAAAACCGATTCTGCAAAAATGTAATTTCTTTAAGATGAAAGACTCTTATGGCTTTGAGGAGGAGACGAACCGGGATTTAGGGGATATCATGTATCAGGTTTCATTTACCACGGAAGGTAAGGAGAAATTTATCTCTATCCGTAATAGCGATACCGGACAATTTTCCGCTTCTTTCGTGAAGTTGATCGGTTTTATCAATACATTCTTGAATAATCATAAGAATGACTAAACGCTTTTAGCCGGAGATGGAGAATAAACGAAACCGGGTTCTATTGTGCTTAGGCTCTAATTGGGATAAAGAGAAAAATATGGAGCGCGCGGCGGAGATGCTGCGTGCTCATTTTGTTTTTATACAGTTTTCTCAGCCAGTTTATACGGAACCGATCGATTGTCCATTATCAACTACATTTTTGAATCGAGTGGCTGTTTTGTATAGCGAGGAGAGTCCGGCGCGAATAAAGGATGTCTTGAAAGATATAGAATGCTGCATCGGCCGTAAGCCGGAAGATAAATCTTGTGGGCGTGTGCCGATAGATATTGATTTATTGCAGTGGAACGACCAAATCTTGAAAGCAGAGGACTTGACCCGTGAATATGTTCTAGATGGCATCTGCTCGCTCCTTGCCGCAGGAGAGAATGATGAATGGTGCCAATAGAAAACCAAAGGAGCCGCTGTTGCGGATCAATGCGTTGATACCTTTGCATATCAAAGAAAGAACTGGGTTGTTTCGGTCTGCGTTATAAAATCCTTTCTCTACTTTAAGCTTGAACTGGTAGGGTGCCAATAAGTCCTCATAAGTCTGTATGGGAAGGATTCGTTCGGCCCAATTACCTGTAGCCGGATCGCAAGTATTGTATGGGTCTTCCGGGCTTGGTAAACTCTTTTTCTCGATCGCTTTTTGGATATCGGGATAGGTCAAGCCTCTAGTCTGCCGGGCCCATGTCTCTACTTCTTTTGGGGAGAAAGCCGGGCAAAGTTTCGTTATGAATTGCTCTCGTAATGTATAATAGTTGGGGGATTCCAAAGATCCACTTTCGCATCCGATCATCATCTTATGTAACCGTTGTTGGACATACGGGTTGAATGGTGTAGAGGCTGTCGTGAATAGTAGATACATGGAATCGTTTATATGGATTAAATCCTTGAAGAACAAAGATAAATCATAGACATGTTCTATCAGGTCCGTAGCGATTAAAAGTTGGGGGGAGACTTTGTTCCTTGCGCACCAGTCCGCAAGAACATCTGAATCTCCATGGAGTATGGTATCGGGGCCTATTCCTATTATTTGTTTCAATAGCTGGATCGTCTCCACGGAAGATGGGTTAAGATCAATATAAATAACTTGTCCTATTCCTATGGATTTCGCCAGAATACTAAGGAAGCCGGTTCCTCCTCCATAATCGATTAGCGTGACATCGGAGATAGGGGTTTGTATCGCTTGAAGTCCTCTTTGTAGGCAATCTGCGTATATATGCATGAAATAGCTTAACGCCGGCTTTAAGTTGCCGATGTATCGCTTATTATAATCGCTGATAGGTAATTTATTATAGTCGATCGCTTTCAAACGTTCGGTTAATGTATGTAATAAATCACTTCTATTCTCTTTCATCATATATCATCTTGTATAAACGTATCCCCTGATCTTCATTAGAAAAAGCAGGGAACAATAATTGTTTTCGTTTATCTATCGCCTCTTTATCTATAGGTAGGGCCATTAATTGTTCGCAAGCCCGTATCATCTCATCCGGCGTATCGGCGATATGGCATAAAGGATCTAATCCGCTACCCGCTAGCATGAGATGATTGACAATCGTATGCCTTCCGGCGAATAAGCTGTTCAAAAGCTTTAGTTTTAGGCCGGTATCTTGAAATGTGATTAGCATATGAATTTGTGCGTTGTGGATCAATGCGTCCATACGTTCCTTACTGGGATTTGCTTCTACTTTTATATGTGGGTAAGGAGCGGCTGCCTCTCGTATCAAACGGGTCGGGTTCATGCCCGCTATTATGCAGGTATGTTTTAATTGGCTGAAAACATGCTTGGTGAGAAATAACACGGCTCGTTCATTCTCGATAACGGATAACTTGCCATGATATAAAATATAATCGGATTTTCCCGGTTCGGCCGTAATCCGGTTATTCTCGTGGAAACAAGGAACGAACTCGATCCTTTGATTGGGAAATTGTTTTCGTAAATAGTCTGCGTCTGTCGTGGATACGGCGATTATCAGATTTGCGTACCGTGCTACTTTCTGATAGGCTTGGAAGCGCATGGCCTCGATCTTGAAAAAGGCATTGCGAACCAATCCTTTGCCAGACTTTGCCAAGTGGCGATAATAATCGTGCTCGATATTGCACTCCCGGAATATCTTCATCCGGTTTCTTAAACGGGGATCGTTCATATAATAACAGGAGTGGAGGCCCTCAAATAAGATCGGGTAATCATTTTGTAAAAGATTCTCGATCAAGCGATGATCTTTACGGCTATATACATTGTAAGGGAGCCATGTTAAATTAGCGATTACCCCGGTACGGCGTTTATAATAGAAAACCTTGTCGCAAATGCTTTCTAATTCCGGCGCGTGCGGACGTTCATATTCGAAACAATGTAATATGAGTTTCACGCCGCAAGCACGCAAGGCTTCCAGTTTATAATACACATCAATAACCCCTCCGTAATTGGCGGGATAAGGTATATTGAACGATACTATGTTGAGGTATTTATCCATCTGCTTAAATCTCCTCAAATATATGCGCAAATTGGCTAGCTTGTTCTTTCCGGGAATAATTCGATAGCTTATCCCGATTGACGGGCGAGGTCGTATATCCTTTTTCCTGCCATTCCTCATAGTAATGTTTCAAGAAATCGTACACCTCGTCTACCCGGGTTGCGGCCAGTCCGGAATGGGTCTCCTTGATGGCTTCGGCGAGGTAAGCCTCGTCACTTTGTACGCATAAGATGGGTTTTTCTACCGCAAGCGATTCAAAGAACTTAGTTGTCATGAAGCCTTTTGGACCAGACGTGTCAAACTTATTCGTCAAGGAAAGCAGCACCGAGCTTTTGTTCAAGATGAGGGGAATATCGGATGCCGGTACATACTCATGGTAATCCATGAAAGATTGCACCCCATGTCGTTCGGCCTCTTGGCGGATGATGGAGCGGGACTCTTGATCGGTATACCATACAACTCGAAAAGTTTCGGGGATAATGATCTTGTCCTCCGTAAGACGGGCGATGGCCGCAAATAATAACTCCGGATTTCGGATCGCTAAACTTAACAACCGTCCGGTATAGGTAATGATAAACCGGGAGGTCTTGATTTGTTGCGGATAGAACAACTCAGGATCGAATCCATTATAAATCAGTCTTACGTTGGGATTATATTGTTTGAGTACCTCCACATGCCAAGGCGATACGGTCGTGACACAATCCGCTACCTCCAAAGCGTTATTTCGCTTTCTAAGTAACCGTTTGCGAAATCGCTTTGTGATGAATGCGTCTAACCATGAAAATGTATGGAATTTATGCGATATATATTCGTTGGAGGCATATTGCTCGATAATATCTCGTAAATCCACGACGAAAGGGAGGTTGGTATGGATCGCTAACGTCTTGGCCGCGGTTAAAGGAAAGGTGCGGTATGTGCTACACAATATCCCCTTGTACTGGTTGGTCTTTATTAAGGGGATGCATGCGTTGATTATTCTCATGTCTTTATAACCAAACAAGATGTCTAGAAACATGACCCACATCCATTCGATATGCTTTGAGATCTTTCCTGATGCTTTGTAGTAGCGGACGCAATACACGTCCGCATACCCCGTAAGGAATTCGAATGTATTGTCTTCTATGTATTCTGTCACTACGGTAACTTCCCATCCCATGCGTGTCAAATATTTGCATAGATATCCCATTCTGGGGGCGAAAGCGGGTGGGAACATATCACATATGATAAGGAGTTTATTCATGGATTCAATCAGTGTTATAAGAATAGACGAACGACTTCAAACGCTTCCGCATAGGTACATCCCGCTTGGACACCCCGTGCTCTCGCTAATGAATAGATAAAGTCCTTGGATAGATAATCTCTCGCTCCTTGCGATTTATAGGCTTTCAATGATTCTACCTTTGCGTCGATATGGCGTTCTTCCAGCCTTACAAAACATTGTGTATTGAATGTCAGGTTGTTCCAGATTAACTCATAACCTAATATATTCGTGTTTTTGAACGCCCGTAGACCCTCTTGGGCGATCGTCGTATGATCTTGGTGGATGTCGTGCAAGCTAGGGATGAAGACTAGGTCAAAATCGGATACTTTTTTCAGGCGTATTAACTCCTCTAATATCTCTTGTCTTGCGTATCCCAGTTTTCTTACTTCGTAATTGTATATGATTAGGTTTTCCGGTTCTATACCTAAGGTCTGGGTCGCTTGCTTGACCTCTGTCTTCAAGATATCTTTCGGAAAACCCTCGGGAACCGATTGCTGTGCGGTGGAGAAAGCCACATAGGTCACTTTTTTACCATCTTCTATCAGGCGTGAGATAGTTCCCCCCAACCCAAGTTCCCCATCATCCGTATGAGGGGCGAGGACTAAAATATTTTTACAATTAGTAATCATTCTTTCTGATTTATTTGAATACAGGGATTTTATTGTTTTCACTGCTTCGCTAATTCTTTTAATAGCTGGGCGTATAATTTACGTAAATAACTTCCGGACCCTTCTTGTACGGAGTCATTATGCCATAGTAAAACCAATTCACCTCCTACATTATTTACTTGTTCCACTAAATTCCGGCAATAGGTTAAAGCCCTGTTAAAATCCAGTCCCATATATTTCTCCTCCTCTAGGGTACAATCCATTATAATAAGCGGATGTAGTCGGAGAGGAGATAGCCGGCGGGTGATCGGATTGATCCAACGAACCGGGTAGCAAGTCCCTAACCGGAATCCAGAGACATCGGCGTACCCCATGGTGAAATCGTCCGTAACCCCAGCAGCCTCTATTTGGTCCATATCTTCCGGTTCCCGGATTGCCAAGAAATGATGACGGTTGAACCGAACATTTTTACCGATATGATCTTCCAGACCGGTTTTCTCTTTCCGGATAAGGCTGGGAGTCGTACCCGCTTGGTAGCTACTATGCAAACCAATAGTTACATTATGCTCTAGAGCACTTTTTATCAATTTACGAATATCTTTATTCCTCAAATCGTAATGAGGTTTGTCGTGCTTGGCTTTCCCCCCGTTCCGGATAAATAGGATAGGGTGACATTGTTCCTTCCCGATCAAGTCCTGAAGGATACTATTCTGGCGGAAAAACCAAGGGAAGGTATAAAACGGGTCTTTCTCAAGGGAACCGAATTTACCTTGAAAGGATTTATATAAACCTCTTCTATCTCTAATAGACCGTATCAAACCTTTCCACGAACGATATAGAGTCGGAGAATCTACGTCGTGCGTGAGGTAGATCTTCCGGATTTGCTTTTTTACCTCGGGTACACGTAACCGGGATTGGCGCAGCCAACGATGAAGCAGCATGCGATATTCATCCACGATCGGACGATGCAGGAAACCGGCCCGGTAGGGCAAGGACTCTTTACCGGGAAATCTTCCATGCTCATCCCGAAGTCCACGCCGTACCATCTCCTCGTATCTGGAAATGAGAAAATAAGTACTTGCAATGATATCGGCATGAACCACCCATGTATCTCTTATCCATTCCTCTTTCGGCGAGCCGAATAACAAGGGGATACCTTGAACCTCTTGCAAGGGGAGTTCCGGTAAGGAAGCGGGAGTCCCGTATGTTTGTCCATCAAAGAAGCCGGATGGAATGATAACGACGTTATATCGGTCGAATTTATTGGGATCAGCCGTGTACCCGATCGTTTCCACCAGTTCGCTAGGGACATCATCTCCTACAAGAAAACGTATTATATAATGTAAAGTGCGATTTTTCATACCCATTTGCTTAGTTTAATGCGTGCTCTGTCTAATAAACTCAATTTCCCCCTAGATATTGTGAAAAATGGGGTTTGGATAGCTCCGAACTCGCGGAAGAAACGTTCTACTCCGGGTAGCATAGACCCTTCGAAATCAAATACCGTCGTAAATTGAGAAACGAAATGAAGACATTCCCACAGGACGTAGCTTTGCGCTCCGGAACCTCTATAGGCCGGATTTCCTCCTCCTGCGAGATAGTAAGCCGATCGATCTTGCCATACGATGAAAGCGGCCGCATGTAAATGGCCTTGCTCATCATAACCTCCCCATAAATCACCTTGTCCTCTTTGCCGGCAAGTGGCGATCAAGTCTTTCAGTACATTCGTGTCTTCCTTGATTCGTACATGCTGGCGATCAAATGTTTGGGCTTGTACAGCTAGGAACTCATTCAAAGGAATCCCTTTTTTTACGGATATATGGTATTTATTCTGCGCTTTCGCAATATTTCGCCGGATATTGGGGCTCATATTCTCCCATACCGCTTGATGATCCCGGATATTTTTTAATAAATAGGTATAACGTGTCGTTTGGTTATATCCCGCCCAATAAAACGGAAGCCAATCCGTAATGTCATAATTGAAATTTTGCAGGAAGTGCGGATAGCGTTTTAGTTCTTCCGTGAATTGTTTGCATAGTTCTTGACGTCGTCCTAACTCGGTCGTATATTTCGTGTCGGAGGAACTTGCGGCGAACCAAGGGCCCATCGTTTGGGTGTAAGAAGGCATTGAGACAATATCGGAATGGGGGACGTAAAGGGGGAGGGTTGCCTGTATCCTTCCCTTTTGTTCTATAAGCAAGACATCCCATTTTTTTTCTCCGCAAACCGTATCCAACCACCAGTCATGTGAGAAGATCGGTATATTTTTTTCAGTATTGCAAAGTAAACGATATTTGTCTTTATTACTCATTACAATTTCGTATAGGGGCGGGGTTTGCCCGCCCCCGCAAATTACTTGTTGGCTTTTAATGCCTCAAATATTAATTCGGATAATTCGTCTGCCAATTCGGGATTGTCCTCGACACATTGTTTTGCCGCATCACGACCCTGTCCCAATTTGGTATCATTGTAGCTGTACCATGAACCGCTCTTCTTGATGATATTCAGTTCAGAACCAAGATCGATGATCTCTCCGGAACGGGAGATACCTTGACCGAACATGATATCGAACTCTGCCTTGCGGAATGGAGGAGCCACCTTGTTTTTTATAACTTTCACACGCACTTGGTTTCCCTTGATCTCGTCACCATCTTTCAGCTTTCCAATACTACGGATATCCAAACGGACAGAAGCATAGAATTTCAATGCGTTACCACCTGTCGTCGTTTCAGGGTTTCCGAACATTACACCGATCTTATCACGCAATTGGTTGATGAAGATACAGGTCGTATTCGTCTTATTGATTGCGGCCGTCAACTTACGAAGGGCTTGCGACATTAGACGAGCTTGCAGACCCATCTTGCTGTCTCCCATATCGCCCTCAATCTCGGCTTTAGGAGTCAATGCGGCTACGGAGTCGATAACAATGATATCTACGGCGGATGAACGGATCAATTGCTCGGCTATTTCCAAGGCCTGCTCACCGTTATCCGGCTGGGAGATCCATAGGTTCTCTACATCAACGCCTAACTTTTCAGCATAGAAACGGTCAAAAGCATGCTCCGCATCGATAAATGCGGCGATACCTCCTTTTTTCTGAGCCTCGGCGATCGCATGGATCGCTATGGTTGTCTTACCGGAAGATTCCGGACCATAGATCTCGACGATACGTCCTTTCGGATATCCGCCTACGCCCAGCGCTGCGTTTAAAGCGATAGAGCCTGTCGGTATCACCTCGATATCCTCGATGTTTTCATCGCCTAGTTTCATGATCGAACCTTTTCCGTAGTTCTTCTCGATTTTATCCATTGCCGCACGTAAAGCCTTTAGCTTATCCGTGTTAGCGGCTGGTTTACCACCTTCTTCTTTCGCTTTTTCTTCGAACAAATTTTCTTCTTTTGCCATATGTGTCCCTTATAAATTAAGGATTTGATTTGCATGGTCTTTTGTCTTCACCTCTTTCGGCCCGATGATATTAGTAACAATACCTTCCTCGTTAATGATAAAGGTGGTCCGGAGAGTCCCCATGTATGAACGTCCGTACATTTTTTTCTCAGCCCACACACCAAACTGTTCTTGTAAGGTCGTGTCTGTGTCCGCTATTAAACGGAAAGGTAAGTTTTGCTTTTGTATAAAGCCTTGATGCGATTTGGCGCTATCTTTGCTTACTCCGATGATCTCGAAGCCTTTCGCTTGTAAGGCTTGATAGCCGTCACGTAAGCTGCATGCTTCCGCCGTGCAACCGCTCGTGTTATCTTTCGGATAGAAATAGAGCGCTACTTTTTTCCCTTTATAGTCACTCATCTTTACCTCTTTACCGTCTTGATCGGTTCCCAAAAACTCGGGAACCTTATCGCCTATTTGTACTGCCATATTACAATTCTAAGTCAATGTTAAACAATTCATGCCAAGGCAAACCTTGCTCATTTAGCTCTTTCATGAATGGGTCCGGATTGAATTCCTCTACATTCCATACTCCCGGTTTCTTCCAAATGCCTTGCATAAATAATTTGGCGCCGATCATGGCGGGAACACCGGTGGTATAACTAACACCTTGCGCTCCTGTCTCTAGATAAGCGGCATGGTGGCTACAGTTGTTGTATACGTAATAAGTTAATTCCTTACCGTCCTTGATACCACGGATGCGGCAACCGATGGAAGTCTCGCCAGTATAATTCTCTCCCAGATCACCCGGGTTCGGCAATACGGCTTTTAAGAATTGGATCGGAACGATTTCCTGCCCGTTGTAAAGGATCGGGTCGATACGAGCCATACCGATATTTTGGATGACACGTAGATGAGTCAAGTATTCCTGTCCGAAAGTCATCCAGAAACGAGCCCGTTTGAGGGTCGGGAAGTTTTTGGTCAAACTTTCCAATTCCTCGTGATACATCAAATACGATTCTTTCGGTCCTACATTCGGATAATTCAAGGCTTTATGTACGCTTAACGGATCGGTCTCCTTCCATTCCCCATCCTCGAAATATTTGCCACGTTGAGTAATCTCACGGATATTGATTTCCGGATTGAAATTGGTAGCGAATGCCTTATGGTGATCTCCTGCGTTGCAGTCTACGATATCCAGATAGTGTATCTCGTCGAAATGATGCTTTGCCGCATAGGCTGTATATACGCCGGTAACCCCCGGATCGAAACCACATCCCAAGATAGCGGTAAGACCGGCTTTCTCGAAACGATCTTTATAGGCCCATTGCCAGCTGTATTGATATTTGGCTTCATCAAGCGGTTCGTAGTTGGCCGTATCTAAATAGCTAACGCCGTATTCCAGACAAGCATCCATGATATGCAAGTCTTGATAAGGTAAGGCCAGATTTACCACCAAATCCGGTTTGAAGGCGTTAAACAAGGCAACAAGCTCTTGCACGTTATCTGCGTCTACCTGTGCGGTTTGCACTTTTACGTTCTTGATATCGGCGGCGATCTTGTCGCATTTACTTTTCGTACGGCTAGCTACCATGATATCCGTGAAGACATCCGCATTCATCGCTATTTTCTTAACAGCAACGGTACTTACGCCCCCTGCACCAATAACTAATACTCTTCCCATTTACTAATAGAATTAATCTTGTTAATATACAGTTTACAAGGTTTTCAACCAATGGACAAATATACGGCTTTTCCTTGACAATCCCTATAAAAGATTTATTTATTCATTTTAGAAGGGATGAAAGGAAAGAAAGATACAGCTAATGAATGTGAATACTGAAAATAGTCGTACTTTTGTCACATTTACTGTTTAAAGTTTGGACATGAGATTTTTAAATTATGCCGGGGGTGTTTTTATTCTGCTCTTATTGGCGTTGGGGTGCAAACCCGAGGCGAAGCGGAGCCGTGTGCTTGTGATCCAATCTTTTCGGTGGGATGACAAGAACTATCTGGAATTAAACTCGGATATCCGGAAAGAACTGAGAAAAAACCGGGTGAATGCGGACATCCGCACGTTTTATCTCGATTGTGAGTGCTATATGGCTGAGGAGGAAGAGGAACGGATGTATAACTTTATCGATACGATACGTCTTTGGAAGCCCGACATCATATTGGTGAATGATGATCAGGCTACCTATACGTTGATGAAATGCGGCCATCCTTTTGTAAAGAAAGTTCCGGTTGTTTTCTCTGGCGTCAATTTCCCTAATTGGGATTTGCTGGAAAAATATCCGAACGTAACAGGTAGTTGGGACAAGATTGATTATAAGGAAAACCTTCGTTTGATCGATCAGCAAATGGGAAAGTCTCGCATTTATATCAATTATGATAAGACCTCCTTAGGGCAGTTGGCTTTCCGGGAGTTGATAAAAGCGGTCGATACGAGCCGATATGTATTGAATTATAATCAATTGGCTTTCCAATTAAATGACCCGGACTTTAAGGTAGATTCCATGACGTTTAGAACCGAGATGAGAATGAAGGCGATACGTCCTTCGAAAAATGTAATTCATTTCATGCCTTTTCGTAAAGCCAATGGGGAGTTTTTATTGAGTAATATTAATGGTACCTATCCTTATTGCGTATTTTTCAATATCCGTTATGACTATACATCCGCAGGTTTGTCTAAGATGTTCGTGACTCCTTCATTTACGGCGGTGCGGGAAATCTTTAATATAAACGTGGAAGTTCTGGGAGGCTATTTTTGCTCGAATCGCATACAAGCGGCGGAACAGGCTCGGTTGGCGGCTAAAATTCTTTCCGGTACGCCTGTCTCTTCCGTTCCGATCGTAGAGAGTCCTAAAGAGTATCTGTATGATTGGGGGGAGATGCAACGTTTAGGTATCTCAAAGGAGGAGGTCCCTACTAATGTTCACATCATCAATATGCCTATTTCTGAACGGTATAAGATTGGGGTTTTTATCGCCTCTTCCTTGGGCGTGATCTTATTGCTGGCATTGATCGGTTATTTGTTTTATCTCTATTGGCGGGAAGCAAGACGAAGGAAAGCGGTGCTCGCTAATTTAAAGCAAGAGAAGGAGCATCTTTCTTTAGCGTTGGAAGGGGGGAATATATTCGCTTGGAAATTACAGTCTGGTACCTTCCGGTTTGACAACGAGTTCTTTAGCTATGTGAATATTTCTCCCCGGGAAATTCCTTTGGATGAGCTGTACGAGATGACTCATCCGGACGATAGGCAGAGTTTGCGCTCCTTGATTGATTTCATTTGTACGGGTACGATCTCTCATCATATCCTTCAATATCGTTGCGATTTTAACGGGAAAGGTTACCAATGGTGGGAATTTCGTTACGGAAGCTTAGAGGATGCGAATGATGGGTATGTAATCAATGGCTTATGTTTGAATATCCAAAATATCAAGGATACGGAGGAGGTCTTGATCTCTGCGAGGGAAAAAGCCGAGGAGTCGGATCGGATGAAGTCGGCTTTCTTGGCGAATATGAGCCATGAGATCCGTACGCCGCTGAATGCGATTGTCGGTTTCTCGAATTTAATGAACTCGGAAGAGGTCTTGGAGCCGGAAGAGCGTGAGCAGTTCGTGAAGTTGATTAATACGAACTCCGACTTACTATTGAAACTGATCAATGATATTTTAGATCTTTCCCGTATGGAATCTGGAAAGATGAGTTTTGTTTTCGATCGCCATGATTTGAATGTCTTGATCAATGAAATCTATTGTACTTTCCAGTTGATGATGCCCGAGGGGGTAGAGCTACGCATGCGTGTCCCCGAGATCCCGGTGGTTGTGGCGGTAGATCCTTATCGGCTGAAACAAGTATTGTCTAATTTTATCAATAATGCCATCAAGTTCACGACTTCGGGCTATATAGAAGTGGGATACTATTTCTGTACGAAAGGCGACTGCCTTCATATCTATGTAGAAGACACTGGTATCGGTATCCCTGAGGAGAAACAGAAGCAAGTTTTTGATCGTTTTTGCAAATTGGATGAGTTTGCGCAAGGCACCGGACTCGGACTGGCGATTTGCCAAGTGATAGCGCAGCGTTTCGGCGGTGAGATACAATTGAAGTCGGAATATGGTAAAGGTAGCCGTTTTATGCTAACTTTGCCTAAAGAACGTATAGGTTGACAAAGCATGGAACAAATAGAGGAACTTTCACGATTTATCAAGGAACATGCGTCGGATGATTTGAATCGTCTGTTGCTTTCCGCCTCTCGTTATCCGGGGATCGATATCCCTTTCGTGGTGGATCAATTAAAATCTCGGCGGCAGATCAAGGATAAACTACCTTCATGGTATCAAAACGATCGACTGGTTTTTCCGGCGAAGATAGCGGCGGAGCAATGTTCCTCGGAACAGACTGCCTTGTACAAACAGAGGTTGGTAGATCCACAGGCACATGTATGTGATTTGACTGGTGGATTGGGGATCGATAGCTATTTCTTCTCCCGGAAAGTACGGCAGGTTACTTATATCGAACGCTTTCCCGCTTATTGCGAGGCGGCTATCCATAATTTCAAGGTGCTAGACGTTGGTAACGTAACGGTATTGAATGGCGATTCTACGGAGTTGATAGATAAGATCGATGGAATAGATGTGTTTTATATCGATCCGGCTCGTAGGGGAGAGGGGAATAAGCGGGTTTTTGCGCTGCAGGATTGCGAGCCGGATTTGACAAAGTTGGTTCCTGTCTTGTTTGGTCATGCCCCTAAGGTGATCGCTAAATTATCTCCGATGGCGGATATTCATATGACGTTGGATTTGCTTCCGGATGTGACAGCCATACAGGTGCTTTCGGTGAAAAATGAATGTAAGGAGCTTTTGTTTGTGTTGGAGCGAGGCTCGAAAGGCGGGAGTCCTCAAATCTGTTGCGTGAATTTCACTTCGGAGGAAGAGCCGGAATTGTTTGTGTTCTCATTGGTGGAAGAACGGGAAGCTGTCGCTTCCATCCGTGGAGAAGTCAAGCGTTATTTATACGAACCGAACGCTTCCATCTTGAAGGCGGGTGCGTTTAAAGCGGTCGCCACTCGCTTTGGATTGAATAAATTGCATGTCAACAGTCATTTATATACGTCGGATGAGGTTGTCCCTAGTTTTCCGGGACGTTCTTTTGTGGTAGACGAAGTGATCCCCTTTACGAATAAACAATGTAAGACCTTGTCGAGGCAGATTCCCCAAGCGAATATCACAGTCCGTAATTTCCCCCTCTCGGTGGATGAGTTACGTAAGCGAACTAAAATTGCGGATGGAGGAACTATCTATCTTTTCGCTACTACTCTGGAAAATGGGGATAAGGTACTTATCAAAACTCATAAGATATAGGATACTGCATAGGTGCTGCAGCATTACTGCATAAGGGTTGCAGTACTACTGCTAGGCCTGTTGCAGTACTACTGTAAGGCTTGTTGCAGTACTATTGCAAAGCCTGTTGCAGTGATATCCGAAGGGATATAAAAAAGTGTATGATGTTATCACCATACACTTTTTATGATATGAGGTTTATATTACTTCAATAGATTCGCACGCATTTCCTCAATCTTAGCTTTTGACTCACGAGCCGTATTTATGGTTGCTACCATTCCGCTTAACGGAGCGATTGTAGTTCCTAATTGCTCCAAGTCAGGATAATATTTAGCTAAGTCGGCTGTGATCTGCTGGATGATACCGATACGTTTTTCCATATTCTCGCTCAAACCGGCGGAAATAGCGTCGCCTTTAACAACCAAGCCCGGATTTGCGTATACAATGGCATATTCTACAGCCATGCCCCCTAACAACTCAAGCTCAACGTCAGCCTTATCATTTTCCATCATAGCGTCGATCAATTTGTTTTCTTGGTTTTTCATGAATTTGCTTAACTCCTCTTTGCTGGCGTTAGCGGGAGCGGACTCTTTCATGATGTCGATAGCGAATGGAATGTCCAGATCCGTAGTCAATTTAACCAATACGTTCTCGATATCTGTAGTCGGCTTTTTCATAGCCTTCAATACGTTCAAGTCTGCGAAGTAGATACCGCAAGCACGTGCTTTCTGGGCTTGTGTGTTCAATTCGGAAACCTTGCTGACCGGCAACATAAAATCAGTATTAGCGACAGAGATCGTAACCTCGCCGGTAGATACTTTGTAAGGCAACTCCGAATCCGGCATATCTTTCAAGAAACGAGTAACCTCGTCTTTCAACTCGGCAGTAAGCAGACCTTTAGATACTTCTCCTGCGATAGCTGCTTCTTCCTCTACTTTTTGCTCAGCGGCGTCTTGTTTTTTACTGCTGTTGCAAGATACCATTCCAAATGTAATCGCTGCTATGGTTAGCAGGCTAACAAAACTCTTTTTCATGTTATTCTTTATTTTTAGATTATATATTTTGTCATTAATCGCTCCCTTTGTTTAAATACTTGCCGGGAAACTCTGCGAAGATAGATATAATTACCAATAAAGCAAAGATTCCTAACATTAATAAATTAAATGTAAAAGTAGAAAATGTATAACCGGCGAATTTTTTCTCATGACTATAGAAAGGCGCACGTCCCCAATTATTGTCCGGTTCCAGATAAATCTGCCCGATTTTAGGGTAGATCCGGTTGTGGGCCTCCTTATAGAATTGGGTACTGGTTGAGTTGAGTACCAGCTCCTCGATGGCTGAGTTATGATGTTCCTTTTTCAAGGTGTTCAACCATTCGGAGCCGTGTTCTTGAATGACCTCTTTCCGTTTTTTCTCTAATAACGCCGTGAAATTATCGCTACGGGTATGCAGGGCTTTTTCTACTTTATCCATATAGCTCTCGTAACTCTCTTTGGACGTATAGGGGGCGATACGGGCGGCACGGGATAGTACGGCCAGTTCGTTGTGGATCGTCCGGGTGTTCTTTTCCCGTTTCTCCGGGATCAGGTTGAGGCTGTTTATGAGGCTGCGCACCTCGTCAGCATGGACATTCCGGTAATATTGCGCTAGGAACTTTTCTTTCTCGACCGTGAAAAATAGGCGGTTGTAGCTGTTGTTCCGGAATTGTTCCGTAACCAACGCCTCGAATGCCCAACGTGAGGGAATAACCTCACCGATAAGGGGCACTATGTTCCGGCTGGATGCGCTTCTGCTCAAATCGTCGAACTTGACAACTAAGCCGCAAAGTAAGATCTGCGGGATTAAAAGCAGCGGTATCGTTATATAGATCGCTACGATCGAGTTTAGGGATTGCGATAGTACCAAACCTGTCAGGTTGGCGAGGAATGAGGTTGCCCATAGCGTGATCCACCAAGTAAGGAACATCTCGCTTCCAATGCCTATCAATAAATTTCCTACCACTATGAATAGCAAACTTTGGATCGCTGAGATACAAAGCAGGTAGAACATCTTTGACGAGAGATAACTGCCTCGGCTCAATCGCAAGAATCGTTCTCGCTTTAGGAGCGTCCGGTCCTTGATGATCTCTTCGGCGCTGATACTTAATCCCGTGAAAGTAGCGACAATCACCGCCATGAAAATGTAGGATACCAGATTTTTGTTCGCCAGCAAAGAATACCCGTCATCGGGTACGAAGCGGGTGAGCAGGGCCACGATCACCGCCAATAAAGGAGTCTCCAGTAAGGCGATGCACAAGTACTGCTTATTGGTCAGCTTGGTCTTTATGTTTCTTTCCAAGAAGATACAGAATTGCTTCCAGATCGAGGGCTTCTGCTGATGATTCGGGGGCAGGGGGGTAGGCTTAACCTCTTGGAACTTCGGGCGGGAAGCTACATATAACTCATGCCATTCTTTTGAAGTTATCTTCCGGATGTTTGTCTGGTTTCCGCTATCGTCTATCTTTTTTGCGTCGATAATGGTTAGGATTAGTTCCGGATTGATATTTCCGCAGGTGCCGCAAACACTGATGTCTTGATCTGTATAATTGGCGATCCGTTTGAAATAGGTGATCGCCTCGATCGGGTTACCGTCGTAAATCGGGTAACCGCCGGTATCTAATAACCATAGGCGGTCGAACAGTTTATAGATCTCGGACGAAGGTTGGTGGATATTGACAACCACGAGCCGTCCCCGGTGTGTTTGTTCCTTTAACAGCATGATGACCTTTTCGGAATCGGTGGACGAGAGGCCGGAGGTAGGCTCATCCAAATAAAGGATCGCCGGCTCACGGATAAGTTCCAGTGCTATATTTAAACGTTTACGTTGCCCTCCGCTGATCGTTTTCCGGATTGGAGACCCGACGGCCAAATCCCGGATCTTGCTCAGATCCAAATCCTCCAGTATCGTATTGACACGATCCTCGATCTCCTTTTTGGTCAGGTTGGCGAAACAAAGGCGGGCGGTATACCATAGATTTTGGAATACGGTCAGCTCCTCGATCAGCAAGTCATCCTGAGGCACGAAACCGATCAATTGCTTGCATTCCGGATCACTCAGCGGATGTCCGTTCAGGCATACATTTCCCTCTCCGGGGATAATATTCCCATTTAAGATGCTTAACAAGGTCGACTTACCAACGCCGCTTCCTCCCATGATGGCTACCAACTGGCCAGATTCAAGGTTGAAAGAGAAATTGTGCATACCGTTCTCGCTATTCTTGAAGCTGAACTCGATATCCCTCCCGGTTAATAAAATACGTTCCTTATGCTCATTCTGATTGAATACATCGAGGACATCACTATAATAAACCGGCAAGAATAGTGGGCTTTTGATTACGCTGCTGCGTTGCCAGCCATAGAAGATACCGGAAGTAAGCGGGATATCGTTCATGAATACCCGTCCGCTGCCTTGGTAGATAAAGACCATTCGGTCGAACCGGGTCAGTCTCAACACCCGTATCTCGCCCTCCAACCCCCTTCTGTAGATATGGTTGACGTCTTTATCGCTATCATCAGCGTTGATCGTAAGTATGGAGGGGGATTTTTTACCGACTACAAAGGCGTATAGGTTGTCGAAGGTATCCGTATCGATATTGAATATCGTAGCGATCTTATGGAAAATGGCTAAGTTCTCGTTCAATCCTTCATTGTTGCCATGGGCGAACTCCATGAAACGGAGAAGAAGCAATAGTTGGTCTTCCGCGATCAATTTGGGCTTGAGCTGGTTGCATACGTTAATAATAACGCTTTCTCTATCGATGTCGAACTCCGGGTCATCGTAAACACTTTGTATCTCTTCAAATAGCTCCATATATTCTTTATGGGAGCGGATACCAAAGTGACTGGTTAAGTAAGAATTGACAGCTTGACGTGCTTGATCACTTTCTATTTTTGCCAAGGACGCAAATATAGCGAACAAGTTTAGTAGCCCATTGAGTATAGTTTCATTCATTCATCAAAGTATTGTTTCAAATGTCTTGCAAAGATAAGGTAAGTGAAACAAAAAACAGGTCGAATGTTAGACTTTTTAAGCGGTCAAGTGAATAACATGATCAATAATTGGGCAGAAATCACCCGGATGAACATGGATAACGGGTAAACCGTAGCGTAAGATACGGAAGGCTCGTCACCCTCGACGGTCGTATTGGCATAACTCAAGGCCATCGGATTGGCCATGCTTCCGCATAGCATACCTATGTTGTGGGCGTAATCTAACTTGAAGAATTGCGAGGCGATGAACCCGACGATCAAGACCGGTACGATCGTCAATAGGAAACCGAGACCGATCCATAACAATCCCTCGGCACGGAAGACGGTCTCGAAGAAATGAGCTCCGGAGTCGATTCCCAGTCCCGCCAGATAGATCACTATACCGAACTGCCGCATCATCAGGTTTGCGCTCTGGGTGGTATAAGTCGTTAGGTGGAAACGGGGGCCGAACGCACCCATCAAGATTCCAACGATGATCGGTCCTCCGGCGATACCCAGCTTGATGGGGGTACTCATTCCCGGTATGGCGATTGGGATCGCCCCGATTAATACGCCCAGCGTAAGTCCTACGAATATGGCAAGCAGGTTGGGGTTATCCAGCCGTTTCAGCTCGTCTCCCAATATCTTACCCACGTTATTCACGGAATTGGCCTCGCCTACGATCGTTAGTTTATCCCCAATCTGTAGACGGAGGTCACGGGAGGCCACCAGATCGATACCCGCACGGTTTACCCGGGTGATGTTGATCCCGTATAGGTTGCGGAGCCGGAGCGAGCCTAGCTTTACCCCGTTTACCCGGTTGCGGGTTACGACGATACGGCGGGAGATCAATTGGCTGTCGATAGCGTTCCAGTCAATATCTTCCTTATTCCAGTCCGTAGTCTCTTGTTCTCCGAAAAGTACCTTGATGGATTCGACATCCGCCTTTACGGATATGATAAGCAAATGGTCTTTTTCCTTTAAGATGGTTTCAGAGGTAGGGATCGTCACCTTTCCGTTCCTCCAGAGGCGGGAGATCACGAAATGTTTCTCTGTCAATTTCATGACTTGCTGGATGCTCTTATTGTAAATAGAGGGGTTTAATACCTGAAATTCCGCTACGTTTGTTGTCGTGTCTTGCTCCTTATGCGTGCTCTGTGTCTTTTTTGCGAATAAGGACCTCAAGATGATAATAGCGAGAATTACGCCTACGACACCTAATGGATAAGCTACGGCACAGGCCAGAGCCATATCCGTTACGTTCCTCGTATTTTCCGGATCCATTTGTAAGAGCGCTTGCTGGGCGGCACCTAGGGCCGGGGTATTCGTTACGGCACCGGATAGCAACCCTACCATAACGGGGACGGAAATTCCTGTTATCCAATGAAACACCAACGTCAAAATCAGTCCTAAAGCGATCACCCCTAATCCCATCGTATTCATTTCCACCCCGCCTTTTTTTAGGGAAGAGAAGAAACCGGGACCTACCTGCAATCCCAAGGTATATACGAAAACGATAAGCCCGAAGTTCTGAGCGAAGTTCAGCATGTCCTTATTTACGGTAATGCCCAGATGCCCTGCCATAATACCGGCGAAGAATACAAAAGTGATGCCTAATGAAATGCCGAATATCTTTAGCCGCCCTAAATACACACCAACCGCCGCCACGATAGAAATGACGGCCACGGCCTGTATCATCGAGGGTTCTGTAAGCGTCTCAAGTAACCAATTCATAAGAGTTTCTTTTTTGCTTTAGAAGCGCAAAAATATATAAAACAAAGCAATTAAAAAAATTGTAGTATCTTTGCCCACGAAATAACGATGATACAGGGTGAGGGAAACGATGGTTAAATATATAAAGTGGTTGCTGCCGGTACTTTTTATTGCGTATTATAGCAGTGTCTCGCTTTTTACGCACGTCCATGTGGAGCATGGTACGACCATCGTGCATGCGCACCCTTTCAAGAAGACGGCGGACGGTACTTGCCATCATCATACCTCTTTGGCGGAGATACAGTTGTTTCATATGCTCTCATCTATTTACGTGATGGACGGGGCGATTCACCTGTTACGTTTACAATTCTATTCTTTAAAAATATCTAATCTCTCTGAGTCTCCGGTCTATCCGGATCATGTCACTTCCGTTGAGGGACTGCGATACCTGCGGGCTCCCCCAGTTGTTTGATTACATATCCAGAAATCAATATCCGTTTGTAGAGACGGGGCATGCCCGTCTCCTCGGCAATTCGTAATCATTAATATTCAAACAACTATTAATCAAGCAATGAATAAGTTCATTACACTTATACTATGCCTGTGCTGTGTCTTTACATCAGCGTGGGCAGAGGGAGACGATCATACCTCCTTGAATCCTTCCGACGCTAATATCGTAGGCCATATCCTCGATAAGAAAACAGGAGAGCATCTCTCTTTTATCAATGTCTACCTCCACGGTACGACGATCGGTACGACCACCGACGCTACCGGTCATTACTATATGAAGAATCTTCCCGAGGGAAAATACACCTTGGTCATGAAGTCTATCGGATATAAAACCGAGGAGAAGACGGTGACCCTTAAGAAAGGGAAGACATTGGAGATCAATTTCAATGCCGAGGAAGACGCTGTCTCCTTGGACGGTGTCGTCGTATCGGCAAACCGTAACGAGACGACCCGCCGTCTGGCTCCTTCTTTGGTAAATGTACTCGACTCCAAGGTGTTCGAGACTACGCACGCCACTTCCTTGGCCGACGGTCTGAACTTCCAGCCCGGCGTGCGTGTGGAGAATAACTGCCAGAATTGCGGTTTCCAACAAGTACGTATCAATGGTCTGGAAGGCCCTTATACCCAGATCTTGGTGGATAGCCGGCCGATCTTCAGCGCCCTGACCGGCGTATATGGCTTGGAGCAGATCCCGGCAAATATGATCGAGCGGGTAGAGGTGATGCGCGGAGGAGGCTCGGCCTTGTTCGGCTCGTCCGCTATCGCCGGTACGATCAATATCATCACGAAGGAACCGATGCGCAACTCTGCCCAGATTGCCCATTCGTTGACGATGATCGGGGGAAGCCGTCCGGATAATAATACGACCGTGAACGCCTCGTTGGTGACGGACGATCATAAGGCGGGTATCTACCTCTTTGGGCAGGGCCGCCACCGTGCCTCTTACGACCATGATGGCGATGGCTACTCGGAGCTGGGTAAGTTGGAGGCGAAGACCCTCGGATTCCGTTCCTACCTAAAGACCAGCAACTACTCCAAGCTCACTTTCGAGTACCATAACATCAGCGAGTTCCGGCGAGGTGGTAATTTATTGGATCTTCCGCCTCACGAGACGGATATCACCGAGCAGACCGACCACCAGATCAACGGGGGAGGCCTGAAATTTGATCTTTTCTCTCGCGACTACCATCATCGGCTGAATGTGTACACCTCCGCCCAGCATACGAAACGCCAGAGTTATTACGGTGCCGGAAAAGATCCGAACGCCTATGGTAACACGACGGACATGACCTTTATCGGTGGCGTCCAATATTCCTACGAATGGGATAAATGCCTTTTTATGCCCGCTACCTTTACGGGAGGCGCCGAATATAGCTACGATGATCTGCAAGACGAGATGCTTGGCTATCACCGTACGATCGCCCAGACCGTGCATATCGGTAGCGCCTTCGCCCAGAACGAGTGGAAGAATGACCGTTGGAGTTTCTTGATCGGTGGCCGTTTGGATAAGCATAACATGATGGATCATGTGATCTTTAGCCCTCGTGCGAACGTGCGCTTCAATCCGACGAAGGATATCAACCTGCGTATGTCGTACTCCAGCGGTTTCCGGGCCCCTCAAGCGTTCGACGAGGATTTGCATATCACCGCCGTGGGGGGCGACGTGGCGATCATCCAGATCTCTCCGGACTTGAAGGAGGAGAATTCGCAGAGCGTGAGCGCTTCCGTGGATTTTTATCATCGCTTCGGCCCGGTTCAAGTGAATTTCTTAGTGGAAGGTTTCTATACGGATTTACGGAACGTGTTTATCTTGGAGGAGATCGGCCGTGACGAGGACAATAACCTGCTGATGGAACGCCGTAATGGAAAGGGTGCCCGTGTGATGGGTATCAATCTGGAGGGTAAGATGGCCTATTCTTGGATGCAGATACAGGCGGGCGCTACTTTGCAACGGAGCCGCTACAAGGAGGCAGAGCAATGGAGCGAGAACCCGAATATCACCCCGCAGAAGAAGATGTTCCGCTCTCCGGACGTATATGGCTATTTCACCTCTACCTTCACGCCCGTGAAACGTTTCTCCGCCTCATTGACGGGAACCTATACGGGCAGCATGTTGGTGCAGCACTTGGCGGGTTACATTCCCGAGGATCGTGAGGAGAAGACTCGTGATTTCTTCGACTTGAACCTGAAGCTGTCTTACGACTTCCCGATCTTCAAGTCCGCAACCTTGCAGGTGAACGCCGGAATACAGAATATCTTCGACTCCTATCAAGATGATTTCGACAAGGGAGCGCATCGGGATGCCGGGTATATCTATGGCCCGGGAATTCCTAGAAGTTATTTCGTGGGGTGCAAGATCAGTTATTAAATACTCGGCGAGCCTTGCCGAGGGAGTTGGAAGGACTTTGAAGCATCCGGCGGCTATCGCCGGGGGATGTGGAAGACTCTTGGGATGCCCGGCGGGGGTCGCCGGAGGATCGGAAGGGAACTCAAGATGCCCGGCGGAGATCGCCGCAGAGTTCCAACCCGTTTCCAATCCTCCGGCGAGCCTCTACGGGGCTATTCCTCCACTATCCTCTCTATATAATTCGGCGGCAGGGTGGTGCGTGGTACTTTCATGCCGCCGAACCATTTATGCAAGGGCAAGTCGAAGCCTGTTCCATTCATGTAATTGTAGAGGGAAACGCGAAGCCCCTCGCTGAAAAGCTCCGGATCGCAGCCGGATAGCGCCTCGAACTGTACGTCATTACGGGCGAATCCGCCAAAGGGAGGCTCCGTGACACGGCAACTGTACTCGGCGGGGTGCAACCCCACAGGGCTATGCGCTGTCATGGCGAAACGATGCCAAAATCCGGATTGAATCAGCCCAAGCTCAAACATTTGCCGGACCGTTTCTAAGGAATCTATGGTTTCTTGAGCGGTTTGGGTCGGGAAACCATACATCAAATAGGCATGGACCATGATGCCTGCCCCGGTAAAGTTGTTGGCGACCCGTGCCACTTGAGCCACTGTCACCCCTTTATTTATCAGCTTGAGGAGTCGGGGAGAGGCTACTTCCAGACCTCCCGACACGGCGATGCAGCCACTTCGTTGAAGAAGGTCGCATAGTTCCTCAGTATAGCTTTTCTCAAAACGAATATTTCCCCACCACACGACGGTTATCCCACGGCGGATAATCTCCTGCGCCATTTCCCGTAGCAAGGCGGGTGGAGCGGCCTCGTCCACGAAATGGAAGCCGATCTCGCCGGTTTGCTCGATCAAGCGCTCCATACGGTCTACCAAAGTCTTGGCTGTATTCGGCTCATATCGTTTGATGTAATCCAATGAGCCGTCACAGAAGGCGCATTTCCCCCAGTAGCAACCGTGCGCCAAGGTCAGTTTATTCCAGCGACCATCGCTCCAAAGCTTGTGCATCGGGTTGGCCATTTCCATGACGGAGATGTATTTGTCCAGCGGCAAGCCCTCGTAATCCGGGAATCCGGTCTCGCTTTGCCGGCAAGCGGGGTAAGCGGGATTATCTTGATAAACGACCCGGCTACCGTTCTCGTCCAAGGAGAAGGTGCGTACCAGTTCCTCTTTTTGGATCGCCCCGTCCAGATAGCGTAACACTTGGAAGAGTGGGTCCTCTCCATCATCTAGCAAGAGGTAATCGATGTATTTGAAGAAGCGTGTATCCGTGATGGAGCGAAGTTCCGTATTCACGAAACCACCTCCCATAAGGATCGGGATATCGGGATGTGCCTGCCGTAGCCATTGGGCGAGCCGGAGGGTACTGAATAAATTCCCCGGGAAAGGTACGCTGAAAGCGATCGCCTTGGGCTTGCTCTTGGCGATGTGCTTTTCCAATAGCGGTTGCGTCAGGCGGTCGATAAAGCCGAAAGGTTTTTGGAGGGCTTCCTCGATCTCGTCGAAAGAGGAGGCGCAGCGGCCCAGATGCTCGGCATATCGACTGAAGCCGAAATCCGGGTCGATCGTTTCCCTGATCAAGTCGCAGAGATCCTCCAGATACAAGGTCGCCAGATAACGGGCCTTATCCCGTAATCCCGAAGTGCCGAACGCCCATTCCAGCTCCTCCTCGTTTTGGCTCCCGCAGTCGCTTTCGGGAAGGTAATCTTGGTTACAGATGCGATAAGCGAGAGGATCGTTCTTTCCCTGAAGGAAAGCGACGACGGCGGCTATCGTGTCGATATACCGTTGCTTATTAGCTAGCATCCCCCGGACTTTAGCCGGATATTTACCTTTCCGTCGCTCGATCTCGGCGAATAACTCCCCGAGACCCTGCGTGGAAAACAAAGCCAAGATTGTCTCGATACCCAGATCGGTCTGCCCGGCATGTACACCCTTTGCCTCCAAATAACCTTTTAGGTAAGCCGTGGAAGGATAAGGCGTATTGATCTGCGTAAACGGAGATAAAACCAGAAGAACCGAAGCTAATCCCATATCAACTCAACTAATTTTCAATTATTCAAGCTATTGTTGATAGACTCGATATAGTCCAGAATCTCATCCCGTCCCTCTTTCTTCTCCGAGGAAGAGAGGAAGATCGGAGGAAGCTCTTCCCAAGTCTCCAGTAATTTATCCGTATAGACTTTTAGGTTCTCTTTCAAGCGTCCCTTGCTGATCTTGTCGATCTTCGTGAAGATGATAGAGAAAGGAACCCCGCTCTCACCCAGCCATTCCATAAACTCCAGATCGATCTTTTGCGCCTCGTGACGGCAGTCCAAAAGGACAAATAGGTTGGTCAGTTGCTCTCGATCGAGGATATAGTTCTCGATGATACGTTTCAATTGCTCCCGGTTCTCCTTGCCTCGTTGGGCGAAGCCATACCCCGGAAGATCTACCAGATACCACTCGTTATTGATAAGAAAATGATTGATAAGTAAAGTCTTACCCGGTGTTTGCGAAGTCATCGCCAAGCCCTTCTTGTTGGTAAGCATATTGATCAAAGAGGATTTGCCTACATTGCTTCGTCCGATGAAGGCATACTCCGGCTTATTACCCTCGGGGCATTTCCTTACGTCTGTGTTGCTGATAACAAATTCTGCGCTTTTAATTTCCATAAAATATAAATTAATGAATAATGAGTATTGAATAATGGCTAGGCTTAATTCTCAATTTTCAAATTTCCATTTTCAATTGCCGAAAGCCACAGCCCGGCGAACGTGATGCCTCCGTTTACCATAAGCATCTCGTAGCCGAACGTATAGCCTGCGTATTGTTTCACCAAGAAATCCGTGGCGAGGCAAATCAACGGGGAGGCTATACAGATATAGGGCACGTATTTGTCACGGGGTTTCCGCTTCGTGAAAAGCCCGAAAACAAACAGCCCCAATAGAGGACCATACGTGTACGACGCTATCATGTAGATCGCGTCGATAACGCTTCGGTTATTTACGGCCTTGAACGCCAAGATGATCAAGACGAACAAGACGGATATCATCACGTGTACCTTTAGGCGGGTACGTTTCGCCCTTTTCGCTTCCTCTCTCTGCACGCCGAGGATATCCACGCAAAAAGAGGTGGTGAGCGCTGTCAACGCCGAGTCGGCGCTACTGAAAGCCGCCGCTATGATACCGATCGTAAAGAAGATCAAGATACTCCCGCCCAAGATCCCCGAGGTACAAAACATCGGGAGGATATCGTCGTTGAGGGTTGGCAACTGGATGTTCTGCTGTGCCGCCAATGTCAGTAGCAGTACCCCCAGTGCGAGAAACAAGAAGTTGACCGGCGTGAAGGCGAAGCCATATGTGTACATGTTTTTCTGGGCATCCTTCAAGCTCTTGCAGGAGAGGTTCTTTTGCATCATGTCCTGATCCAGCCCGGTCATGACGATCGTGATAAAGATACCGCTGAAGAACTGCTTGAAGAAGTTCTGCGTACTATGCCAATCGCCGAACTCAAAGATCCGGAAATGAGGGCTTTCCACCAAGGTCTGCGCCATATCCCCGAAATCCAGTCCCATCTTGTCCTTCACCTGCCAGATGATCACGATCAACATTGCCACGAGACAAAGGGCCTGCAACGTATCTGTCCAGATGATCGTCTTGATACCGCTCCGGAACGTATATAGCCATACCAGCAGGATACTGAGGATAGCGGTCACGGCGAATGGGATGTTCCAAGCGTTGAACACGTAGGTTTGCAAGATCAAGACCACTAGATATAAGCGTGCGGCCGCCCCTACGATCTTCGAGAGCAGGAAGAATGAGGCCCCTGTCTTGTACCCCCTTCTCCCGATCCGGTCATCCAGATACGAGTAGATGGAGGTAAGCTGCAACTTATAGTATAGCGGTAGCAATACCTTGGCTATAATGATATATCCCACGAAGAAGCCTAATACAGTCTGCATATACGTCATATCGATCGCCCGCACCATGCCGGGTACCGATACGAACGTCACCCCCGATAAGGATGTCCCTACCATGCCGATAGAGACGATATACCAAGGTGATTTCCTGTCCCCGAGGAAGAATGCCTCGTTGCTGTTATTACGCCCCGTGATCCATGCTATCAGCAGCAAGACGGTGAAATAGGCAGCGATAATAAAAAGGATGATATAGCTGTTCATGTATTGCTAACTTCTTTCTTTTTCTCCACAAAGATACGGCTTTACTTTGAAATAACGGGCATATGCGTGGATTCTACCGTGATGGGTTTCTTGATGCCCTTTAGGTAGTCCATGAAAGCGTCGGTCGATATGATACCTAAATTATCGAATTCCGGGATCTCGTAGCCCTTGAATAAAGAGGCGTCGTACCCGTCTCCGCCATCGGTGATGAAAGCGTCTAGGGTCACCACGCAAGGGGTATTGTCCTCGATCTCGGTCTTTTGCCCGTCTCTCGTATAGACTATTTTCTCGATCTTATTTCCGCTTAGGGTAAGCGTGAGGTCGGAGGATTGAAGGAAACCGTTCGGATTCTTCCGTCCATCCTCCAATAGCTTCTTCAACCGCTTGCCGTCGAAACGATAGGCAACGATAGCGGAGCCGAAAGGCAAGATGTTGCCGGCACGCAGTCGGGTGATATCTCCTTTCGGGAGGGCCGCACGTATACCTCCGTAATGGTTTACGCCGATCACCGGCTGATCCTTGTAAGCGGGCATCTCTTTTTGGAAACGCTGGGCGTAAGCGGCCGTGACCAACGCCCCGATAGGCGTATAGTCGAACTTATTGATGGTACGGTCGTGGATCAAGGCCTCTTTTGCCGTGGCAAGTTTCTCGTTCAGCCGATATTTATCCATGATCTTCTCCACGGCCTCTCGCATCTCCGGGTTCTCCTCGCAGGCTACACGCACGGTATCCCCTTGGATGAAAGAGATATCCCGGTGTCCGTTGAAATCCTGTATCTGGAACAGCAGTTTCCCGATATGGGTACCGTTTACGCCGGCTTGGATGATGGGAATGTTATTGATCTTATCGAGCACCAGCTCATGCGAGTGGGCGGATATGATGGCGTCTACCTTATCGATGAACGGCAGTCCTTGGGCGTTCTCCTCGGTGATGCGGTAAGGCATTTTCATATCCGTGCCGATGTGTATCAAGAGGATAATCATATCGATCTGGTCCTCTTTCTTTAACTGGTAGACGGTTTGTATGCAGGCTGCTCCCAGCGGATGCGTGAACTGAAGCCCTTTCAGGTTCTCCGGCTTGGTCTTGACGTAGGTGTCCGTCGTGGTCAGTCCGATGAAGGCTATACGTAGGGAGGAGCCATCTTTCAACTTACGCTCTACGATACGGTAGGGACTCAACCAGTCGGGGTGAGTATATCTCTTCTCTTCGGTGATATTGGCGGCCACATGGGGGATATTCAAGGCGGCGGTGTCCACTAGATAAGGAAGCCCCCAGTCGAACTCGTGGTTACCGATGGCGGACATTTCCACGTCCATCGCCTCGTACATCTCTTTGATAGGCTCGCCTTTCGTGATCTTGGAGAAATAGCTTCCGCTGAAATTATCTCCGCCTGAGACAACGATGGAATGCGGATAGCGTTGCTTCTCGTTTTGTGTCATTTGTACCAACCGGGCGGCTCCCGGCGTGATCCCGTCAGAGGCGAAAGCCCCATGGAAATCGTTGAATGAGAAAATGGCTAAAGTGTCTATCGAGCTGGACGGGGTGGCGATATCTTGTGCGAATAGGGGAGCGGTTAGCGCGCTGCCTAGCAAAATCGCTGATACGAATTGTTTTTTCAGTCCCATGGTTGTATGTATTAATAGGGACAAAAGTAGGAAAAATAACGGGATTCACCGAGGAAAACGCCCGATTCGTCGAATTCTTTTTGATCGTTTTAAACCTTCGGCCTACCTTTGTGTCATAGTAATAGCTCGTGAGAGTGAAAGCGAACCGGTTGTTCATCATAACCGGGAAATAGGTAAACATTAAGTCAAAGGGCCGCCGTCCGGATAAGATGCGGCCCTTTTGATTTATTCGGACTTGAGGTTGTTTACGGGATTGTCGTGGGTGGTACGGAATACGTTATATCCGGAAACCGCCAGTATGACGGTGAGTACCAATACGCCTCCTCCCACGAATAGATACCAGGATAGCTGGATCTTTTCCGAGAATTGCTCTTGCCATTTCTGGGAGATATAGAAAGCGATACCGCAACCAAGTAAGATGGCTGGCAATGCCATGGTGATGATATCTTTCAAGAAAATATGGAGTATGTCTTTTACCGTGGCTCCGTTAATCTTGCGGATCGCCATTTCTTTCCGGCGACGGTTCACCTCGTCGTTCGTGTATCCGATCAATCCGATGAAGACGATCAGCAAGGTGACGATGCCACCGATCATGACGGAGTCACGGAATTTCCGGGAGGAGGTGTATCCTTCCAGCATCTCGCTCTTGAAGGAGATCACGTTGAGTTCTTTATCCGGGATGAGTTGCCCCATTAGATCCTGCGTCTTGCGTAGAGCCTCGGAAGAAAGGCTATGGTACCGAATGACCATATGTTGGGCCGCCCCTTTCGTATAGAACATGATCTTGGCTCGCGGATCTTCTCCCGCTATGGAGCCTAGGCGGAAATCCTCGAACACGCCCCGGATCGTGAAGAGAGGCATCGACTCGGACTTGGTATCGTGTCCGGTTATTTGTACCGTCTTGCCCACGGCTCCGTCGCTCCAGTCGGCGAAAGGTTTCATGTATTCAATGAAATTGCGGCTCACCAGTATCTCTTGCGAGGAGGTGGTATTCTCTGTGAAGTATTGTCCTTCTACGATCGGGATTTCCAATACGTTCAGGTAATCGTTTCCTACGTCGTAGAGGTCGGCGATGTTGAATAGTTCCCGGTCGTCTCCCGGAAGATAGACGTTATTGCCCGAGGCTCCCCAGAAAGGAAGGTTATAGCAAGTCGTGATGGCGTCTACCTCGGGCAATCTCTGGGTTTCCTCGATCAGTTTGGCACGCCCCGTGGAGTCTACGGCGCCGATATACACATAGGCGAGGTTCTCGGGATTGTATCCCGGATGATCATTCACCATATGGTCGTATTGCTTGCCTACCACTAGCAATAAGGAGGCGAGGAAGCTGATTGCCGTGAACTGGAAGAACAAGAGTCCCAGTTTCCAAAGGCGGCGTGCTTCACGAATACTCCGGAAAACAGCCGCTACAGGAATGCGTCCTAAGAACCAGCCGGTAGCTATGCCCGTAGAGATAAGTACGACTATGACCGTGAGGCATATCGCCCACATACCTGTGGATAGGAATAACGATCGGACTCCCGTGCCGATCAGCTCCTTTATAATTCCTTGAAATCCTAGGATCAGAAGTACGACCAGCGCTAGTGCGACGGTGACGTGGGTCCCTACCTCGGACAACGCCATACCTTGGATATCCTTACCGCTCGCCCCGTAACATTTGCGTACGGCCATCTCTTTCGTGCGGTTCACGATGGAGGAGATCACGATCAATATATAGTTCATTACGGCGGTGAAGATCAATACGAAGGCGATGAACGAGAGGATCAAGGCCATACGTTTGGCCATATCGTCCTCCATATGTACGTTGAGTAGTTTGTGGAAGGTGAAGGTCAGTTCCACGCCGGCTTTCTTAAGGTCGTTTACGGGGAAATGCTTGTCGATCATCTGTCTCATTCCCGCTTCCAACTGGGCCTCTGTCGTACCCGGCGATACCTTGACATAACTTTGGTAGCGGTCGTTTCCGGTTAACATATGGGTTCCGTCCCACATGAACTTGCTGATGGAAGAAAGGGATACGATAATGTCATAACTCTGTTCGGTGTTGTCCGGTAGTTTCTTGAATACGCCGCCTATCGTGAGGGCTTGTCCCGGCGCGTCGTCAATCTCGAAGCGTTTTCCCATCACGTTACCGCCGATACGTTCGGCGATCTCGTCGGATACAAGCACGTACATGGGTTGGGAGAGAACTTGCTTAGGGTCTCCGATGAGCATGGGGCGGGGCAATACGTCGAAAAGACAACTGTCCGCTAGGATGAAGGTCGCTTTGAGCCGATGCTTGTTGTCGGACATCGTAAAAGGGGAGTTTCCCCGGAAGTACGTATAGCGTGTGGCGGCCTCGATCTCCGGTGTCTCTTGTTTCAAGAGGGGGATTACTCCGGCGGGCGTTTGCCCGTGGTCGCCCACTTCCCCGTTCATGAAAAATTTCTCATATACTCGATAGATCCGGTCTCCGTCCGGATAGAAGTTATCGTAGGTGTTCTCGAAGTGGACTTTAGCGATCAGCACCAAGCCGATGGTCAGTCCTATACCCAAGGAGATAATCTTCATTACATTGTGTTGCCCTCTCTTAAAAAGGGAGCGAATTGCGATCCCGATGTTTTTCATATTGTTATTGTATTATTTTCCGGTAAGATAAAATCAAATACCGTGCCATTGTGTTTATATGGTTGAAAAACAGAGGGGTGAGTAGCGTATGATTATTTATGAGTGTCCAATAATTGGACAAGGGTGTCCAGATTTTGGACACCTTTGTTTAATACCTTTTCTCAATAGAGGCTCCGGGGAAATAATGCGTGAGGATTTTCCGGTACGAATACCCTTTGGCTCCCATCACGGCGGCTCCGATCTGGCAAAGCCCTACGCCATGTCCCCATCCGGCTCCTGTCAAGATGAAGCGGGAGGGGATATCGAGGCGGATATCCTTTTTGTCGACAACAAAGGCCGAGCTGTATAGATGCGTCTCGGATAATGTCCGGCGTATCTCAAGCTCTTTGCCGATGGTGAACGAACGGCGTACCCCTACGATCTTAAGTTTCGTGATACGTCCGGACGAACCTCTTTCCAACGGTACGAGATCGATGATCAGTCCGAAATCCATACCCGTTTTCCGGTGGATCAACCCCGATAGTTCCTCTTGCGTGTATTCTACTTTCCAACGGTAGAAATCCGTGGTCTCTTGATCGTAGTTGTTTAGCACTTGGCTAAGGATCTCCTTGTCCGTCGTATTACAGAAGGCTTCGGGTGAGGTACGTATCCATTGTTCCGCTTCCCGCTCGTCCGTCAAGTCGGGATAGGTGGGAGTCTCGCCGTCCCTCAATGCGGTAAGATAGGAGTGGGGAACCGGTTCCCAGCAATTCTCGAATTTCTCGGTCACGCCTCCGCAGCATTTCGAGAAGCGGGCGTCGCAGATCGTATCGTTATCCATCAATACCTCTCCACGGGTCTCTTTGATCACCTCCCTGACTATCGGGTTCGATGCCCGGGTAATACCTTGGTAACGCTGGCAATGGTCGTCGGCACAGACATCGAACAACTCATGGTCCTCCCGGTCGTACCAGCGGATCAAGGTCTCGTTGTCGCGGTAACAACTTTTATAGGGCGTAACCGATCCGTTCAAGCTGAAATTCTTCTCGACCTGCGCCAAGAGCCAGCTTCGTGAGATCACGGCATGGGCTTTCAGCAACTCTTTGGAAGCGTTGGCGCTCATCTCCGAGGAGATTACGCTGGTAAGGTATTCCTCCACGTCCACTTGGTTGATCGTGACGATTCCTTTATCGGTCGCCACGAGGTTCAACGCTCCCTTGAAGCGTTGATCCTCCTGTCGTTGCCAGTGAAAATCCACGCCGATCGTGACCGCCTTCAAGTCGAAAGAGGATTGCGGGCTGGTCGGCTCGAAGAATAGCTCCTGATAAAGCTTCCCATTGTACACGATCTTGCCGTTTACCCAGAGGGCACGTTGCTCGCCTATGGTGAACGTGCCGGTTTCCGTATGTACATACTCTTCGTTAAAAACAAATGAGATCGCTTTGTGGGTCATGATTCCCACATTGATTACAGGTGCTTCCATATCCTTATTCCTTTATTCTATTCTTTTTTCGCGTTCAGGGAATTAAATGTGAGGTAAGCGATCATGACAAGGTACATGACAACCGCCAGTATCTCGGCGGCATTGCTAGATGCCCATTCCTCGTTCATCAAGTTGATTCCGCCGAAGCGTAAGGCCGCACTGACCACCCCCATCAAGGCACCGCCGGCGATAAAGCCGGAAGCCAGTAACGTACCTTTCTCCAAGCGGGCCGAGTTCAAGCTTTGGTCTTTGCTACGGCTTCCTACGTACCAACTGATCGCTCCACCGATCAAAAGCGGCGTATTTAGGTCCAAAGGGATAAACATACCCAAGGCGAATGCCAACGCCGGTATCTTGCAGAAGTTCAATACGACGGCGAGGACGGCTCCGATCGCGTATAAAGCCCAAGGTGCCCCCGAACCACTCATCAACGGCTCGATAACGGCGGCCATAGCGTTCGCTTGCGGAGCGGCCAATTGTCCGGTCGTGAAACCGTACGTCTGGTTCAATATCAAGATCACGCCTCCTACCGTAGCGGCAGAAACTAGTGTGCCTAAGAATTTCCAAGTCTCTTGCTTGGCGGGTGTGCTCCCCAGCCAATAGCCGATCTTTAAGTCGGTAATGAAACCTCCCGCCATGGAAAGCGCCGTACAAACCACGCCTCCGATAATCAGGGCGGATACCATGCCGGCCGGCCCCTTCAACCCTACGGCGACCAAGATGATGGAGGCGAGGATCAACGTCATGAGTGTCATGCCCGAAACCGGGTTCGTCCCTACGATAGCGATAGCGTTTGCCGCTACGGTCGTAAACAGGAAAGCGATCACCCCGACCAGCAATAAGCCGATGGCGGCATGGAACCAATTATGAAGTACGCCGAACTGGAAGAACAGGAAGGTGACGATCAGCGATACGATGATACCGATCGTTATCACTTTCATCGACAAATCCTTTTGCGTACGTATGGTATTACTCTCCACAGCGTCTCCTTTTCCTTTCAACTCGTTCGCCGCCAAGCCTACGGCTCCCTTGATGATCCCCCAAGAGTTGATGATGCCGATCACCCCGGCGGTAGCGATACCTCCGATACCGATGTGGCGGGCGTAGGTGGTGAAGATTTGCTCGGCGCTCATGCTCCCGACGGTCGCCGTGATAGCGTCATTGCCGAACGTAAGTACGTCGGCGCTGAAAATGGCGGACATGGCGGGGATGATCACCAGCCATACCAAGAATGAACCGGCGCAGATGATCAAGGAGTATTTTAATCCGATGATGTAACCCAGACCTAGCACGGCTGCACCCGTATTGACTTTCAATACGATCTTGGCCTTCTCCGCCAGCATCTCACCGGCTCCGACGATACGGGTACTGATCGTCTCGCCCCACCAACCGAAGGTGGCGATGATGAAGTCGTACAAACCACCGATTAATCCGGCGAATATCAAGGGCTTCGCTTGGCTTCCGCCTTTCTCGCCGGAGACGAGTACTTGCGTGGTAGCCGTAGCTTCCGGGAAGGGATACTTGCCGTGCATGTCGGATACGAAATATTTACGGAACGGGATTAATAGCAAGATTCCGATGATACCTCCTAACAAGGAACTCATGAAAACCTCGAAGAAATTGACCGTGATCTTCGGATATTTGTCTTGCAGGATATAAAGGGCGGGCAAGGTGAAAATGGCCCCCGCCACGATCACGCCGCTACTGGCCCCGATAGACTGGATGATGACGTTCTCTCCCAAGGCGTTCTTCCGCTTGAATCCGCTGGACAACCCTACGGCGATGATAGCGATCGGGATGGCGGCCTCGAATACTTGACCGACCTTCAGGCCCAGATAAGCGGCCGCCGCGCTGAATATCACCGCCATGACCAATCCCCAAAGGACGGACCAAGGCGTAACCTCCGGATAGTGTTTGTTGGGAGACATAAGAGGCTTGTAGCTTTCCCCTTCTTTTAATTCTCGGTAGGCGTTTTCTGGCAGCCCGGTTACCTTTTCTTCATTTTCTGGTTTCACGATATTAAAATGTTAGATTATTAGTTCGTAATAGCTCCACCAAACGGGTGTTGGGTGACAAATTTATGTTTTCTGGCTGAGACATGCAAGGATTCTTTAGAATAGTTAGGGCAACCGTACCCAAATTATCTATATGAATTCTTGCCCAGTAGCGTATGAATTCTTGTTCGCATGCTGTATAATTCTACAAACCACGGCGTGATCTGTACAGACCAAGTCGTGGAATATACAAATCACGTCGTGGTCTGTACATCCCACGGCGATCATTTGGAAATAGATCAAGTAGTAAGTATGTTTGTATATGGCAAAAAGAATGTTTATTACTTGAGGACATGAACAATTATACCTAGAGCAGTTATAGTTGTACATATCAAGCAAGAGATGTGCGACTTGAATGGGATGGGGGAGAAGCCGAGTAAATAATTTGAGGTTTATCGTTAATTCGTAAATTCTTTCTATTTTTGTAGTCAAATACAGAAAGTAGATGAATCAAAGATATCCTTCAGCCTTGTTGGAAAATGCCGTGAATGAATTGGCTTCCTTGCCGGGGGTGGGGAGGAAGACAGCGCTCCGGCTAGCGCTTTATATGTTGCGCCGGGACGTCGGCTATACGGAAAACTTCGCTGCGGCCTTGGTCGCCCTCCGTCGAGACGTGAAGTACTGCAAGGTCTGCCATAATATATGTGATGATGAGGTTTGCTCTATTTGCGCCAACCCCAGCCGTGACCATTCCTTGGTTTGCGTGGTAGAGAATATCAAGGAGGTGATGGCGATAGAGAATACCGGGCAATTCCGTGGCGTATACCATGTGTTGGGCGGGATCATCTCGCCGATGGATGGTATCGGACCGGGCGACTTGCGTATCGACAGTCTGGTGCGACGTGTGGCCGAAGGTGAGGTGAAAGAGATCATCTTGGCGTTGAGCACTACCATGGAAGGCGATACGACTAACTTTTTTATTTACCGGAAGCTATCCGGTTACGATGTGAGGATCAGTGTCATCGCACGTGGCGTATCTATCGGTGACGAGATCGAGTATGCCGACGAGATCACCTTAGGACGATCCATTATCAATCGTACCGAGTTCAATCTCACCTCTTCTAATTCATAAATCATAACTCATAATTAATATCCGGAATGACCTACGAAGAAACCAAGTTGTCCGTTATCATCGTTAACTATAACGTGAAGTATTTTCTGGAGCAATGCCTCTATTCTGTCCGTGCCGCCGTAACGGGGATGGACGCCGAGGTGTTCGTGGTGGATAATAACTCGACGGATGGATCTGTCGAATATCTCCGGCCTAAATTCCCGGAGGTGGTTTTCATTGAGAATAAAGATAATCCCGGTTTCGCCAAGGCTAATAATCAGGCGATTCGCCAGTGCGCCGGGGAATACGTGTTATTGCTGAATCCCGATACCGTGGTGGGAGAGGAGAGCCTCCGCAGCCTGTGCTTCCAGATGGATGAGGATCCGGAGATCGGAGCTATCGGCGTGAAGATGCTGAATGGGCACGGGGTATTCTTGCCGGAGAGCAAACGGGCTTTCCCTTCGCCTTGGGTGTCGTTCTGCAAGATATTCGGTCTTTCAAAGCTGTTTCCTAACTCTCCTGCATTCGCACGTTATAGCCTGCCGTATCTGGATAAAGAGCAGACGCATAAGGTGGAGGTGCTGGCGGGTGCGTTCATGTTGCTTCGCCATGAGGCGTTGGATAAGGTTGGTTTGTTGGATGAGTCGTTCTTCATGTATGGGGAGGATATCGATTTGTCTTATCGGATCGTGTTGGGAGGCTATAAGAACTTGTACGTGCCGGAACGGATCCTGCATTATAAGGGGGAGAGTACGAAGCATGGTGACTTGAGGTACATAAGGGCTTTTTACGGCGCCATGTTGATTTTCTATAAGAAATATTATCCGGGGTCCGGTTGGTTGATGCGGATACTGATCCGGTTGGCTGTCCTGCTGAAAGCTTGCTGGGCGATGATTTCAGCCCCTCTACGCAAGAAGGCTAAAGCGGTTAAGCATCGCCGCCTTTTGATCTTGTGTAGGGAGGATCATTTTGAGGAGGTAAAGGCCGTTTGCCTGAAAGCTATGCCGGATCTGGAATTCGTGAATCTCTGGGATTTGGACGTGGAGCGTGTGATGGATGCTATCTGTCGCAAGAACCAGATGAAAGGCTTTACGGACTACGCTTTCTGCTTCCCCGATGCCCGTTACGAGCAGATGCTCTTGTTTATGGACAAGCTCGTGAACAAGAAAGCGGTTTACCATATATATACGAAGAAGAGTGGTCGGCTTGTTTAAGTAATCCTTGGGTAAATATGTTGTTGTCGAATGATAGAGTCCGCTTGAGGGCATTGGAACCAGAGGATCTGGAGTTGTTGTATCGTTGGGAGAATGATCCGGAGTTATGGGAAGTAGGGAATACCTTGGCTCCCTATTCCCGTTATATATTGAAGGAATATATAGCGGGTAGCGACCGGAGTATCTATGAGTCTCGCCAACTTCGCTTCATGATCGAGGAATGCGATACGGGGACTTCCGTGGGGATCGTGGACTTATTCGATTTTGAGCCGCATCCGAACCGGGCGGCTTGCGGTATTATGCTGGATCGTAGGTATCAAGGACGTGGCTTTGCTACGGAAGCGTTAAGACTATTGATGGAATACGCTTATACGTTTTTGAAGCTTCATCAACTTTATGTGCATATTCCCGTGGCGAACGAGCCTAGCAAGAAATTATTTACCCGTCTGGGATTTGTCGAGGCGGGGACGCTTAAGGACTGGATCAGGACACCGGATGGTTATTCCGATGTCTGCATAATGCAGTTAATTTAAATACGGGTCCTTCGGATATTTTGTCCAAGTTTTATAATCATTGCCTAATAATTCTACGGAATCTTTCCAATAGCCCTCCCCGTCGGCAGACAGGATATTATCGGTGGTGATATGGCTTACGGCCCACGAGTTCCGTTTGATTTCATGGTTTAATTGCCCTTCGGTCCATCCGGAGTATCCCAAGAAAAACTTCACTTTCCCATCGATTGGGTGCCCGTTGAGGATGTATCGTTTCAATGCGTTGAAATCCCCGTCGAAATATAAATAATCATTGATCTTTAATGCGTCCGGAATGATATTATCCCCTAAGGAATGAATAAAGAACAAACGGTTGGGGCTGACCGGCCCCCCCAGATAAATCGGTATCTCCGGAAATTCGGCAAACTCCTTGAAAAAAGAGTTTACGATAAGATCCGTTTTTTTATTCAAGACAAATCCCATCGATCCGTGTTCCGTATGCTCTATTAATAATACGACGGAACGTTGGAAATAGGCATCTTGTAAAAAAGGCTCGGCAATCAGAATACTTCCTTGAATAGGAAGGACATCGTTATGTGTTATTTTAAATATATTTTTATAAGATGCCATGATCGTGAATGTTAGGTTGTTACTAATTCACCGACAATATAAGGCGTTTTTTAATAAGAAGCAAATGAAAAGCCCGGGATTCAAGTTAATAAACGTGAATCGACCGGGCTTATTGTTAATTTATGCTTGATGATTTTCCTCGAATAATCTCAGTCTTTCGTCCAGCAAATCATATTGGTGATCTTTTATGAAAGAGGTACAAGCCCGTAGTCCTTGTTGGTTACTGCCTGTGGTGCTTAATGATATGGCGCTTACTCCGTAATAAACCAGCTCTTCCATCAATTGTCCGCCGGTCATTCCCGGGTAACCGATCGTGAAATAGAAACCGTCGGCTATCGGTTGGTCCAGATCGTGATCATAAACGATTGTGAAACCATGATCCGTAAAAATCTTCTTTAGTTTCTCCGCTCGACGTCCGTATTCTTTCACTTGCGAGACAAAGTCGAACGTACCGTCTGCGGCGGCCTTGAACATGGCGGCTAAGGCGAATTGGGCCGAGTGGCTGGTTCCGGAAGATAGGGCGTATAAGACACGGTGGATATATACCGTACCGAACGTACCGCCTCCATAACGCTGAGTCAATCCCGGATAGGAGCGATGGTAAAGTTTATTGGAGATCGCTGTCACGCCGATACGCTGTCCGGCATAGCTGAACGCTTTGGAACCGGATATCTGCATGATATAATTATCGGTATAACGGGCTACGCTCGCTTGGTAAGGAGGCTCGAAAGGACATCCGAGGTCCTTGCGGAAATCCATGGCAAAATAGGCGAGGTCCTCTATGACGATCACGTCGTATTTGTTGGCCATCTCGCCGATGATCTTCAACTCCTCATCGGTGAGGCAGAACCAAGCCGGATTGTTCGGGTTGGAATAGATCATCGCGGCAATATTGCCTTTGGAAAGATGCGTTTCCAAGGCCTCACGCAATCGCTCGCCACGGTATTCGTATACGTCGAACGACTCATATTTATAGCCCATAACGGCTATTTGCTGTTTCTGCACGGGGAATCCGGGGTCGATAAACAAGATGGTGTCTTTTCCCGGCGTACATTGTCCGGCCGTAAGGAAAGAGGCGTATGTGCCCTGCATGGAACCGGTTACGGGTACGCAACACTCTGGGTCTATATCTATATTTATAAACGCCTTGATAAAGCGGGAAGCTTGCTTTTTCACTTCGGGAGTTCCGTTGATGTTCGGGTAGATAGACGCTATACCGTTACGCAGGGCTTCGATCTCAGCGTCTACGCCTACTTGAGCGGCTTTCAAGCCCGGTACGCCCATTTCCATATGGATGAACTCGGTTCCCGTTTCTTGTTCCAATTGCGTGGATATGGCAACTACCTCCCGGATAGTCGCTTTCCCAAAATCGGGAAGTCCAAAGCCATCGATAATCCGTCTGGCTGTCTGATAGTCTACAGGAGTATTTTTCATGCTAGTGTTAATTATATATGGGGACAAAAGTATGAAATTTATCGATTTGTTCTAATTTTTTCATCCTAAACTATTGCTAATTCAAAAAATCCACCTATCTTTGCACCGCAATTCAACGGAATAGCGATAAAGAATAACATTTTGGTCTGGTAGTTCAGCTGGTTAGAATACATGCCTGTCACGCATGGGGTCGCGGGTTCGAGTCCCGTCCAGACCGCTTTTTATTTCTCCTTCCTCTTTTTAAATTTTCCTTTAATACATATTTTAATACGATATCATCCGGTTCTATGGATTTTGCCTGATGGCATGAGGTTGTTATATTTGGAATGTTTATCTTTGAGACCAATAAAACAGATAGCCTTATGGAGAATCTAATAAAGATCGATACCGTCGATCAATACAACAAGATGTTTGGCTTGGAGACGTTGCACCCATTGGTGAGCGTGGTAGATTTATCCAAGTCCGAGACATGGCCTACTAATTTCCGGGTTAATTATGGTATATACGGACTTTTCCTGAAAGATACGAAATGCGGGGATATTCGGTATGGGAGGCAATATTATGATTATCAAGAAGGAACCGTAGTAGGATTCGCTCCCGGGCAGGTGACGGGTATTGAGCTTAAGGATGGGACCCGGCCTTTGGCGCATGGGTTGCTTTTCCATCCGGACTTGATCCGTGGTACGGCTTTGGGACGGGACATCAAGCGTTATTCTTTCTTCTCCTATGAATCAAACGAGGCGTTACATCTCTCTGAGGAAGAGAAGGGGATCTTCGTGGATTGCCTGAGGAAAATCCAGATCGAGTTGGAGCACTCCATCGACAAGCATAGCAAACGGCTGATCGCGATGAATATCGAGTTGCTGCTCGATTATTGCCTGCGTTTTTATGACCGTCAGTTTACGACCCGTGCGGAGACGAATAAGGATGTGTTGGTGAGGTTCGAACGATTGCTGGATGAATACCTGCAAAGCGATCTGTTAAGACAGGAAGGGCTACCTACTGTACGGTATTTCGCCGAGAAGATTTGTTTGTCCCCAAACTATTTCGGTGATCTGATCAAGAAAGAGACAGGGAAAACTGCCCAAGAAAATATACAAGACCGGATTATTTCCTTAGCGAAAGAATGGATATTAGGGACAAACAAGACCGTCAGCCAAATCGCTTACGACCTAGGATTCCAATACTCCCAGCATTTCAGCCGCATATTCAAGAAGACCGTGGGGTGTACCCCGAATGAATATCGGAAATCCCAGATGTCGTAATCTGTGTTACGGGCTATTGGATGTATTTTATGACCTTGGCGGGAACACCTCCCACGATGGCATTGTCCGGTACATCTTTAGTAACTACCGAGCCGGCTCCGACTATAGCGTTCTCGCCAATGGTTACGCCGGATAGGATCGTTGCGTTCGAGCCTACCCAGACATTCTTCTTCAGAACGATCGGGGCAGGGTAGGTAGTGCTCCGGTCCTCGGGGGCGAAGCCGTGGTTGAGGGTGGCAAAGACCACGTTATGCCCGATCTGGCAACCGTCACCCAGTGTCACCCCGCCATGATCTTGAAAATGACAGCAAGCGTTGATGAAAACGTTCTTGCCTACCGTGATATTCTTTCCGAAATCCGTATAGAACGGGGGGAATACACGAAAAGACGGATCGACCGGCTTATTAAACAAGCGGGATAACAGCTCACGGATTTCCTCGGGAGCGTGATATGAACCGTTTAACTCGAATGTCATGCGTCTGGCCTCATCGCTCATCTTGTTCATAAACTGATGGATCTCGTCTCCTTTAAGAGGCTTTCTTGTCTCTACATACTTCAAGAATTCGTTTAGTGTCATAATTGCTATTTTAATAAGTTCTACTTCTTGGTTTGTTTATACCTTTTCGATTGCAACGGCAAAGATCGATGAAATCCGGAGAAACTTTTGTAGATGGATTACAGGAATTATGACCTAAATTACATTCACCGATTCTCCAAGGTCTTATATTTCTCGATTAGTTTCTTGACCGTGACAGCGTCCGAGACCTCTTGCTTATAGGTAGTCGGGTTATAATAGGCCTCGAGGAAACTGTCTGCACCGGACCAGACTGTCTCGATAATTCCTTGGAAATGGCGAGACATTTCCGGATTTGAATGCTGGCGAAAATGGATCATATCATCTACCTGTTGAAGCGCTATCTGAGGTTTACGCCAAGGGCATGTAGCAACGTCGAAGCCTTTCATGGCAAAGTAAACAGCGGTTTGCTCGGCACGCTCATAATGCCAGTCGCAGATAAAAACATCTTTCGGGATCAAGTCGATCGCACGGTAGGTATTGTTCATGCTGGCTTCCCAAGCGCCGATCCCGGTAGTTTTGCCATCGATCAGGCGGTCTCCCCATATCATCAATCGTTTGCCTTGTGAGGCTAAGTGGTTTTGTATTTTAGTGACCTCACCGGCATATAACTCAGCCTTGTCATGTCCGCCGCAACGGACGCAACTATCATGTCCGATATAAAAGACCTCGTCCATCCCGGCATGGAATAATTGAGTCTCGAAAACATCCGTCAACTCGTCTACTAAAGCGAATACGATTTTATGTACTTCCGGATGGAGCGGGCAGTAACTTTTACAATAAAGCCCGTCTGAGTTGGGCCAACCCGTATAGTTCTTGGTATCCACGTGTGGCGTCTCGTCGAACTCCGGATACTCACGTAATAAAGCGTAGGTAGTCTCAGCCCATGATTGATGCCCCAAGAGATTGATCTGGGGAGCGATACGTATTCCGTTATCCCGGCAAACCTTTACGATCTTTTTCACATCCTCTCGTGTGAGTGGGGTCGGATCCCTCAGTTCTGGATGGGACTCATAGGCATAATTCCAGTCTACCCGTAGAATCAACAAGTTGAAATGACTGGGAGCCAGTTCCTCTTGGACGAACTTCAAGAATAGATCCAACTTCTGCGCGGATGGAGCGGCGATGGCCAAGCCTCGTACGGGCATGATACTATCTAAACGGTTTGTCTCTGATTGGGCGGAAACTTGGGCTGAACCTATAGCCCATATAAGCAAGAATAGTCCGATAATCTTTTTCATATAGCGATATGTTTTAATGTTTAAATTTTTAATTTGATGTACGCTTTCGAAGATCATCACGCACATCGTGACGGCCCGGAGGATGTCGATGGCTATGTTACGTTGCGTAAAATCTATTGGTTGATCGCTCATAATATATTTAGACTAAAGGTGAATTTAATACAAGACAAATATAATCAATAAGAGACATATCATTACATTTGTGCCTTATAAATATGAATAATAATTAAAAATGATAGACATGATAAGACGATTGATTTATTGGGTTCTCCTACTTTTCGTTTGTATGGGCGCCCATGCCCAATTCCGGGTGACAGCCCATCAAGAGGGTTGGGACCGGATTCCTCCGCAAGCGCAAAAAGACGGCTTTTGGTTTCAACAATCCGTTTTAGCGAATATGGATGATGATGCCGCTATGGAAGAGGTCATGCTTTTCGGGCGGGATAATGGGCATTACCCTACTTTCGACCTGTTTAAGTTTTATTACGTGATCGTGGATAATTATACGAAAGAGATCCAATATATATCGGATGAGATCTATGTGACGGATAAATATGCGCTTACGGTGGAGGATCGCAATAATGACGGGATCTCCGAGTTATATATCGATTATTTTAAGGATGGGAAGTTTACGGTTGATGAGCGAGGATATAATTTGCGAACCACCCGTTGCTATGACCGTATCGAATGGAGCCCCGAGAGTAAAAACATTAAACCCCAACAACCATGAGAAAGTATATCTATTTTATAGCGCTTATCTGTTGCGCCTTATCAGCCTCAACCTCTTACGCCCAGAAAAAGGTGATAAAAACGATGATGATCGCCGGGCAAGATGGCAGTCATTATTGGCGAGGTGCTTGCGAGGCCATGAAGCAGATTTTAGAGAACAGTGGAATGTTTAAGGTGGATTTCGTCTTTACCCCGGATTTCGGAGGAGATATAAATACCTTTAAGCCCGATTTCGCTAAATATAACTTGGTTGTTGTTAATTACGGAGGTGAAGTCTGGCCCGAGCCTGTCCAAAAAGCTTTCGAGAACTATGTAGCGGATGGTGGTGGGGTCGTGATTATCCATTCCTCCGTGGTACCTATGGCCGGTTGGAAAGCGTACAACGAGATAATCGGCATGGGAGCTTGGGAGGGGCGAAACGAGAAAGACGGTCCTTACCTGTATTGGAAAGAGGGCAAATATGTATACGATTATACACCCGGTTATGCGGGTTATCATGGCTTGCAGCATGAGACGATCCTAGAGCATCGTGCGCCGGAGCACCCTATTTTGAAAGGTCTGCCTATAAGATGGAAACATTTCAAGGACGAGATTTATACCCGCTTGCGTGGTCCGGTACGGAATGTGGAGATATTGGCTACCGCTTATGAGCGTGGACGCCATGAACCGTTGATGTGGACGGTGAAGTGGGGGAAGGGGCGTGTCTTTGTCGATCTGTTGGGGCATTGCGGCAATGACCCGAATATGATTTACTCGATGGAGTGTACGGGTTTTCAGGTAACCTTACTAAGAGGGGCTGAATGGGCAGCCACCGGGGAAGTGACGCAAGAGGCCCCTCGGGATTTCCCATTGGAAGATACCTGTACGCTCCGTCCGGAATTCAAGGCTCCTTTCCATGCGACGAATTAAATGCCTTAATAAGATGGTGTCTTTCGACAGAATAATCAAATTGACAAATTGTAAAGTTAAGTCCCGGAGAATCGATTTTTCCGGGACAAAGTACGGCTCGCTCCTAAATACGCAAGAAAAAATCAGTAATCGTTTGTTAAATAGATAGATGTCAAAAAACAGCCTTTCATTCTAGCGAAATTAGTTCATCGTAATTCATATCTTATGGGTTGTTTGGGCTATCTCATAGGGTTACGATGGGGAAATGATAGGGTTATGATGCCTATTCATGACAGTTCATAACCCTATTCATGACTGCTTTCGATGCCCAACGTGACTATTGGCGTTGCCTAACACGACTAGTTGCGTAGGCTTTCATGACCTATCGTGTATAAAAAGCGGCCTTTTTGAGTAAAAAGCGCCATATATAGCTATCCTCTTTCCTCTACTTGGTAACCTCTCTCAAAAGGTAGTGTTACAAGATACGCTTTATATCTATTAAAAAGACAGGATTAGATCGTATCTTTGTCATTCGTTCATTAAAGTCATTGGTTATGTCAAATCAAGAATATATCAAGATCGAGGGAGCTTATGAGAATAACTTGAAACATATCTCTCTGGATATTCCGAAGAAGCAAATCACTATATTCACCGGGGTCTCGGGTTCCGGGAAATCGTCGTTGGTATTGGATACCATTGCCGCCAGTTCACGTCGGGAGTTGAATGAGACGTTCCCCAGTTTCGTGCAGCAATACCTGCCCAAATATGGCCGTCCGCATGTAGACCGGATCGGGAATCTGCCGGTCGCTATCGTGATAGACCAGCGGAAGCCCGCTCCCAACGCCCGTTCTACGGTGGGGACTTATACGGATATCTATTCATTGCTCCGTCTCTTGTTCTCACGGGTGGGCAAACCCTTTGTCGGATATTCGGATACATTCTCCTTTAATCATCCGCAAGGCCGTTGTACCCGTTGTGACGGATTGGGGGAGATTCGTGAGCTGGACGTGCATAAGCTGGTTGATTTTGATAAATGCCTGAACGATGAGGACGTGATCCATTACGTCACCTTCCAGCCCGGCCAATGGCGATGGATACGTTATGCTTGCAGCGGCCTTTTCGATCTGGATAAGAAGATCCGGGATTATACGCCGGAGGAGTTGCGCTTATTCCTTTATTCCCCGCAAATCCGTTTGAAGAATCCTCCTGCCGACTGGCCGAAGACGGCGAAATATGAGGGCTTGGTAACCCGTATGTATCGCAGCATCATCAATTCCGAGGAAGGGAAGATCCATCAAAAGGTCTTGGAACCGATGGTTACGATGGGAATCTGCCCGGATTGCGGTGGGACCCGCTTGAACGATAAGGTACTTTCTTGCCGGATCAACGGGAGAAATATAGCCGAAGTAACTCATATGGCGATCCCCGAGATAATCGCTTGGCTTCGGGAGATTGATGACCCGTTGGCGAAAGACATGAAGCAGGCGATCGGAGGCCGGTTATCCGCCTTATTGGAGATCGGTTTGGGGTATTTGACGCTGGATCGCTCCATGGAAACCCTTTCCGGCGGGGAGGCGCAACGCTGTAAGATCGCTAAATATATCAACTCATCTCTTTCCGATATGCTTTATGTGTTGGATGAGCCGAGCGTGGGCTTGCATAGCCACGATATCCATTTATTGAAAGCCTCGGTCCGAAAGTTGCGGGATCATGGGAATACGGTCTTGCTGGTGGAACATCATAAGGAAATGATACAGATCGCCGATCATATCGTGGATATGGGGCCGGGTTCGGGTATGGAGGGCGGCCGTATCTTGTACGAGGGAGATTATGCGGGCTTACTCCGTAGCGATACCTTGACCGGCCGTATGCTAGGAGAAAATACCCCTCTGAAGGAAAGCCTCCGGATCCCGTCCGGTTGGTTTACGGTAAAGCATGCCCGTCTTCATAACTTGAAGGACGTGACGGTAGATCTTCCTATGGGAGTACTGGCGGTGATCGCCGGTGTAGCCGGTTCAGGGAAAAGCTCGTTGATGGAATGCTTCCGCCGGGATTTCCCCGAGGAGGTGATTTATATCAGCCAAAAGAATATCGGGATCAGCTTGCGTTCCACTCCGGCCACTTATCTGGGAGTTGCGGATGATATTCGTAAACTTTTCGCTAAGGAAAGTAAGGCTGGGCTTAGTATGTTCACGTTTAACGGAAAAGGCGGTTGCCCGGTTTGTGGGGGAAAAGGCGTGATCGTGTCTGATATGGCTTTTATGGATTCGATCGAGACCGTTTGTGAGGCTTGTGGAGGATTGCGTTATTCCCCGGAAGCCTTGCGGTATACAGTGGATGGTCTTACGATCGCCGAGGTGATGGACTTGACAGTCCGCAAGGCTTCCCTTCGTTTTGCGGGAACGGTGATAGCGGAGAAACTCCGTCCGCTTATGCTGGTTGGTCTGGGGTATTTGCATTTGAACCAAGCCTTATCCACATTATCGGGAGGTGAGTTGCAACGGGTGAAACTGGCGTCTTATCTAGGAACCCAAAGCAAGGTCTTTGTCTTGGATGAGCCGACGGATGGCTTGCACGTGAAAGATATCAGGCATATTATCTCCTTATTCGATTCTATGGTAGATCAAGGCAATAGTGTCTTCTTGATCGAACATAATCTGGATGTCTTGAAAGCGGCGGACTATGTGATCGAGATAGGTCCTGGAGGCGGACTAATGGGGGGTGAGATCTTGTTTAGTGGTACTCCCAAGGAGTTACTATCCTGCGAGCGTTCCGTTACGAAAGACTATCTTGTTTGATGATTATGAATATTATAGGGAAAGAGACGCAGCACGCTGCGTCTCTATGTGAATATACGTCAAAAGTGAGGTCGCTTACTCATCATACGAGATATTCCCTAATTCCTTAATCTTCGAATCTCCGACTTGATGCGTGAATAACTCAATCAATTGAGCGGGCGTTAATGTCATCTGAGGCGAGAACTCGGAGGAATCCATATAACTTAATAAGCTACGGTATAATTGGCGGGCTTCCGGGTATTCTTGTTGGGTTTCCAAGTCTGTCATACAGATTAATAACTTGCCCGGGCCGACATTGAATTCTTGGATCATCCCTAATTTATGATTACGCTCCACGTTATCGATCACCTGTACGATTGGCCTGTAATTATCCGGAAGCTGGTCCAGTATCAACGGATGGCTATTCTTTATCATCGTGAACCATTGCCAGTTTGTATGGAAATCCGTCGGGAAATGAGCGAAAACCGGATGAGAGGGATTCATTAATAATCCGAGGGTACCCGGAGAGACCGGTTTCTTTACCCATTCGCAGATGGACTTAAACATCCGGTAATTCCAGTAATCTGTCTGGAATAATCCTTCTACCGTCACGTTCTTGTAAGTCTTGGCATCCGGGAACCACAATACTTTCGCCCCGTTCGCCAATAAGTTCTCGGCCTGTTTATCCCATTTCTTAATAACATTGATATCCGTAGGGATTTGCACGTTATTATGTTCCGGATAAATCCATAACGGATAATGATTGTGATAATCCGTGCCCTCGATCGCCAGCCGTAAAGTATAGGTCTCAGCCTCTTGAATGGCAGGTAAAGCGATATTTAATGGGCCTACCTCGGCCAACGTACCTTGATTGATTTGCAGCGGTATGTTGTTTTGGGCGATTACTTGATCTTGACTATTCGTCAAGGTCCAAGTTAGATGTTTCCCTTTTAAAGTGGTAGGTGTATAGTTCGCTACCTTGATGGAGCCTTTGAGCGCCTCATTCCCAGAGTAACAGAATTTAGGTAGGAGAGCCAGTAATATGACATCATCGCAAGACTCTTTCCATTCCTTGGCGGTTATCAAGCCCTTATTATCCATAAAAGCGTCCAAGATACCGACTAACGCCGTGCCCTGTCCCGGATAATCCTGTAAATCCAATAATTGGAAGCCGGCCATTCCCGGAGTACGGAACGCCATTTCCATCTCGGCCCGGTAAAGTTGCGCCATCCATTTACCGGAAGCCTTGAAGAAATCATCCGCTTGTCCGGCCATACAGGACTCGCCCAGTCGTTTGCGGAATATCTCCAGATTCCAAGGTTTTAGTGCCCCGGTATATTTCTTGATTTCCTCATAATTCGGATAACATTGGAATTGCCCGGTCTCATGTCCGATGATAGGCAATGAACATTGTTCGATAGCGGATTCGAAATTCATGACCGAGTTTGGATAGGTATGGTTGATATAACCGCCATCCTCCGCATCTGCGAAAGAGAAGGAACCCCGGGTATGGTTGCTGAATACGTTAGCGCCGGGGACTCGACAGGTCGTGAAGTAATCGTCACCCGCCGCAGGGCCGTTGAAGCCTAGATAGTCATTCGATCCAGATGCGTATAAATGCCGTCCGTCCTCACTACGGAAACGGGCGATCATGTCTACCATCGCTTCTTGATCCCCGGAAAGCTCGTTGCCGATCGCCATCATGACGAAAGAGGCGTGATTCCCGTAAGCCTCCTGTATTTGTAATCCTTCTTTGGTGAGGAAATGGATCAAAGTGGTATCGCCCTTTTCCATCTTTCCCCAGAAAGGTAGTTCCGGTTGGAGGTAAAAACCTTCGATATCGGCCGCCTCGAAACAAGCTTTAGGAGGACACCATGAATGGAAACGGCAATGATTGATACCGTATTCCTTGGCGATGCGGAAATAGCGTCTCCATGCTGCGGTATCCATCGGTACATGGCCTGTAAGCGGAAATACGCAAGCATCGTGTTTTCCACGAAGGAAGGTGGTCAATCCGTTGATGTTGAATTGTGTTCCTTCTGCTTTGAAATCTCTTAATCCGAAAGTAGTACTTTGGCTATCTTGGATATTCTCTCCTTGGATGTTCGCGGTCAAGCGATACAGGGTAGGGGAGAACTCGCTCCATTCCAAGGCGTCATCACCCATCGGTATTTGGAATATGATCTCGTCTTGTTGAACTACGATATTCTTATTGAATTTGATATGGTGCTCTAAGCCTGTGTTGAAAGCCTCCATCTCTATTTGAACGGCGGCTACGATCATTTGCTCGAATGGATTTGAAAGCTTTATTTTTACGTCCACCGTTTTTTGATCCGCATGTGGATATACTTGTATCCGGCGGATATGGAATTGTGGACGGGCTTCCAATTTCAGGTCTCCGATAATACCGTTCCAGTTTGTCTGCGTGGATTCCGTATAAGCGTGTGAATTGTCCAATAATTGGGGCGGAACGCTCAAACCGTTATCGACTAGAATAGTCAAGTGATGCTTCCCAGCCCGGAGATATGCGGACAGATCGTATTCTTGAGGGGTGGAAATATGGTCGGATGAACCGACATATATGCTATCTACCCATATTTGGGTCGGTTTTGTTCGCTCCAAGATTAACCAAATGCTCTTGCCTTCCCAATTCTCTGGAATCGTGATCTCTTTCTGATACCAAGCCTTACCTTGATAGCGGAAGGGCCTAGACAAATGAGTTGTCTCCTCCTTATCATTGTTAGGGTATCCTTTTTGGTTGGTGTCCGTGGTACCCGGTAATTGAACTTGCTCGGTGACATCTGTTGAATCCAATCGTAATTCCCAGCAACCGACAAGCGATAATTCCTCTCTACTCTCTTTGGGAGTTTGGCATGCGAATAGCATGAGCATAAGTGGAATACTCCAAAATCTCTTCATGGTAATGTTTTTACTCTAAATATGGTTTACTTAATTAATAGTGTACAAAGGTAGTATTTTTGGCCTTTTTATTAAGGAGAAGATATGAAAAAAGAAGAAGATTTTGTTATGGGCCTGTCCATCTACATGGCTTGTCTGCGTGAGAAAAAACGGTATTCCACGGCGAAGAGTTATCAAGATGCCTTGAACTCGTTCAAGTGCTTTTGCGGTATGGAGGCGATTCCTTATACCTATATTAATAGGAACAGGCTTTTGTGCTATCAGTCATGGTTGTTGGACAAGGGCCGTTCGTTGAATACGGTGTCTACCTATATGCGTCGGATTCGTCACATTTATAACTTAGCCGTGGAGGCGAACGAGGCTCCCTTTGTACCCAACCTGTTCAAAGATGTCTTCACGGGCGTTGAAAGCAAGCGGAAGAAGGCGTTGCCGCGAGAGATGCTGGAGCGTATGTTTAACGCCCCGTTGGGGGATCCGTCCTTGCGGCGTGTACAGTTGACCGTTCGGTTGATGTTCGCGTTCAGCGGGATAGCGTTTGTGGATCTAGCGCATTTGAAATGGGAGAATATCCGGGATGGGATATTGCAGTATCACCGACAAAAGAGCGGATCCCTCATACAGTTGGAGATTCCCTCCGGAGCGTTGCGGCTGTTGGATGAGTTGTCCGCTTGTACGGCAAAGGAATCCCTTTATTTATTTCCTTTTTTGAGTGGAACGAGAACCGGTGAGGCGGCCTACAAAGAATATAACAGGACCCTGTCCCGCTTTAACCGTGACTTGAAGTTGTTGGCGAGATCGACAGGCGTTACGCTTCCGGTCACCTCATATACGATCCGTCATTCATTCGCCTCGTTCTTGAAGGAACAAGATGTATCGATCGAGGTTATCAGTGAGTTGTTGGGGCATAAGTCTATTAAGACAACACAGATCTATTTGAAGAGCTTCTCGTTGGAACGTTTGTCGACAGTGAACCGGAATTGTTTTGAGAGCGTGTGTAAACCGATACCCAAAGTGGGGTAAGAGGCTTGCTACTTGGGAAGTAGCGTATTCTTTCACGGCGCAAAAGTAATAAAAAATAACAAATAACAAGCAATCATAAGGCTTAGTTTGTTCATTAGTTTGTGCTCCGACCTTGATTCTCCTTAAATCTTCGTTCTTATTCCTAGTGCATAGACATGGCAATAGAGACGAAATGATCTCGTATTTCCTACATCATCACGTCCCTCCTAAAAATCGAACATACATTCTTGTAGAGACGGGGCGTGCCCCGTCTCATCCCCTCAAAATGGTATTCTAAATTACTGTCAGACGGTGGGAGACGGAGCACGCTCCGTCTCTACAACTGGGTAATAACCATTTTCCAACCTTTTAATCTACTTCCCAAGTAGCTTAATATTTCAAGCGATGGTGATTTTCAGAAAAGCCATTTTTAAAGACATAAAGTGTTGTTTATCAGGAGTAAATATGGTGCTCTTGGTAGGGCTTTGAATTGTCGTGAGGCTTGAGTGGAGATCCTGCTATAATCTTAGGAAAAGATAATCATAATGATGAATGTTTTGAGAGACGGTTGCTCGGAGAGGGGTACGGCGCGGGTTGGCAAGCGTCATGACCTGAAGACTGTACGCTGGTACGTGCTCACGCTTCCTACTACGGGTGTGGCACGACGCGACAGGATCAGCCCCGCTAAAAGCTTGGATGCCGAGCTTTCCCGGCGCAAGCGTCGTGGGGAGACGTTGTTCGAGTATTTCGCCCCCTCCTATGTGGAGGTGAGGAAGGTGGACGGAAAGATGGTCAACACGAAACGGCCCCTGCTGTTCAACTACGTGTTTGTCCGGTCCTCGGTTGAGGAGATCTTCCAGATGAAGCGCACGCTTCCCCTATACAATTTCCTTCCCCGGGTCTCTTCCGGAGGCATGACTCATTTCCCTTATCTGTCGGATGACGAGATGGGGAATTTACGTTGGGTGGCGGAATCTTATTCCAACGAGCTTCCGGTGTACGTACCGGACAGCGACCGCTTGCTGAAGGGAGACCGTGTGCGTATCACGTCCGGTTATTTTACCGGTATGGAGGCGGAGGTGGTGATCCAGCCGGGTGGCGGTCATAAAGATGTGATGGCTCGTATCCTCGATTGCATGTGGGTCCCCTTGTTGGAGGTGAAGCCGGGCGAGTATGAGCTGATCGAGCTGAACACAAAGGGTAAGCACGTCTATACCCATCTGGATAACGACCGTCTGCGGGAGGGTTTGCACGATGCCTTGGGACGTTACCATGCCTCCGGCAGCGTATCAGAGGAGGATACCCGCTTGGCCCGTGAGGTGTTGAGATCCTACGGTTCGCTCCGTGCGGAGACGGACGTGATGCGTTGCAAGATCTACTCATTGCTTCTTTCTGCCTACAAGTTGTTGGGCGATGAGGAGGAGTTCACACGTTTGCATGACACGATGCGTGGTATGCTTCCGGTGTTGAAAGCTCCGCAATCCCGTGCTTTGTTGCTTGTGACGCTCTACGGTTGCACGGACAGCGCCCTTTACCGGCAGATGGCGCATGAGGTGGTGGATCCTTGGCGAGGTGAGTCCTCGCCCAAGAAAAGCAAGTTATCCTTGATCCGCCGGTTGGACGATTACGACGGGTGGCTCAACCATGAAATAAGTTAACAGTAGACAAGTGACAGTTGACAGTTTAAATCATAAATCATAAATCAAAAAGAAATGTCTTCCCTTCCTTCCGGCGTTCGTTTGGTGCGGTTGCTGAACGAGCATTTAAATGATATCATGAACCGCGAGCGTGCGAACCAAAACTCGATTCACCTGTATTGCACGGGTCCTTACTGGGTGGCATTTGAGCGCTCGGCCTATCAGTTGCGCCATGTGTTCCCGGACAGCGAGATTACGCCAATGCGTTTGCTCGGCTACCCTTTTCCTGTGGTGATGGTGTCCGTTACGGATCGTTCGCTCCGCTCGTATGCCCGCAAGCACATCTTGCGAAGAGACGACATAGATTACAAATTATTAACAGCATCCCAACTCTCCCATGAGGACTACCAAGCGTGGCATGCCGGCGAGGTGAAGGGGTTGCCTTCATTAAGTGAGATCGTATGAGTGAGGTGCAAATTCTATTATTGTTATTACTGTCCGGATATCTGATCTCCGTGTCTTTGGGCATGGTGATCATCCCGAGGATCTTGGTGATCTCCCACAAGAAAAGACTGTATGATGTCCCGGATTCTCGAAAGGTACACACGACCCCAGTTCCCCGCTTGGGTGGCCTGTCGTTTTTTCCCGTGGTCTTGATGTCGTTTGCCTTGGTGATAGGCTTTCGCCTTTATCTGTGGCCCTCGGATCTGTCTAGCTTCTCGATCGAGATGCTCCATGAGTATCTTTTCTTGTTCGTGGGCATGACACTTCTTTATCTGGTGGGTGTCTGCGATGACTTGGTCGGGGTGGGTTACCGCTACAAGTTCATCGTACAAGTCGTGTCGGCCCTCCTGCTGGTGTTGTCCGGCAATTGGCTCGATACGCTGGGAGGCCTATTCGGGATCTATTCGGTCCCGGCCTTGCTGGGTGTGCCAGTCACGGTTTTCGCCGTGGTTTATGTGACAAACGCTATCAACCTGATTGACGGGATCGATGGTCTGGCCTCCGGTTTGTGCTGTATCGCTTTATCGGTCTTGAGCGTGTTCTTTTTCATTCAAGATCAATGTGTTTATGCCTTGCTCGCTATCTGTACGCTGGGAATCCTCATGCCTTTCTGGTGCTACAATGTCTTTGGCAATGCCAACTGCGGGCATAAGCTCTTCATGGGCGATGCTGGGAGTTTGACGTTGGGCTACGTGATCAGTTTCCTGATCATTCATTTATGTGTATCGAATAGTACCTCTACGGAGCGTTCGAATCCTTATTTGGTGATTGCCTTTTCCACGGTCTTGGTACCGTTGCTGGACGTGGTACGTGTGGTGCTGCGCCGCCTTCGTGAGCACAAGAACCCGTTCTTGCCGGACAAGAACCATTTCCATCATAAGTTGTTGCGCACGGGTATGCGGGTGCGGATGGTGATGGTGACGATCATTTGCGTGTCCGTTTTCTTTATCGCATTGAATATTGTATTGGATAATCATTTGAATGTCAATTGTATATTATTTTTAAACCTGTCTCTATGGACGGTTCTTCACTTGGTGATCGATTGGCTGATCGCCCGGAATCGGCAGAAGAGGGAATCGGCATTCGACAAGAGGTTCTAGACAAGGAAAGCCGGGAAGGGCAATTCCGTCCTTCCTATAAATCAAAATACCATGAAGAAAGTATTGAAAGGCTGGCTCATCGATAATGCGGTGACCACCGACAACAAGACGGACAAGATCTTGTTACTGGCCTCGGCCGGAAGTTTAACTTTGGATGATGTGTTGGAGGAGATGTACAAGCAAGACACCGGTCTACGCCCGGAGACGATGCGTCACTCTGTGACCCTCTACCATCGGATAGTAATGGACTTGATCTTAAACGGCTATAGCGTGAACACGGGTCTGTTCCGTGCCGTCCCCCAGTTGAAAGGCGTGGTTGAGGGCGGCGTTTGGAACAAGGAGAATAATTCCATCTACGTCTCTTTCACGCAAGACAAGGCTCTGCGCGAGGCGATCGCCAAGACCGTGGTGGAGATCCTCGGCGAGAAGTCTAACATCATGTACATCCTGGAGACCGAGGATCGTAAGACGGGCTTGAAAGACGGCAGCGCCACTGCGGGTCACAACTTCTTCGTCCGAGGGGCGATGTTGAAAGTGGTTGGCGACCACGAGTCGGTAGGTGTTACGCTGACCGACTCCAAAGGTGCCACCACGAAACTGACGGACGACCAGATCACCATCAACAACCCTTCTTCGCTCACGTTGCTCCTGCCGGCTGATTTGGCGGAAGGTGAGTACACGCTGACTGTGACGACGCAGTATGGTAGTGCGGGTCACATACTGAAAACGCCTCGTAGCGTAAGTACGCAAATTTGGGTGGGCGGAAAGCCTGCTGATGGCGGTGGCGATAGCGAGAGCCCGGATGAGATCTGACATATTTGGTAAATCGCTATTACCAGTACAGATAAATCACTATTACCTGTACTGGTAAACCACCTTTACATGATAAGGTAACAGGGATTTCTCGGTTGAGTATGCTTTGGAAATAGCTTGTACATTGGTGAGACCACGGTGTGATCTGATAATGGGTGTAGGAATTATGTGAATAAAGTTCCTAATAACATTACATTGGACACAGATAATGTTAAAATCAAAATTGATTGTTAATATGACTAGGTTTAGGGTACTGCAAAGAGCCTCCCCTAGAGTGTACGCCTTGTATTGAGTTTGCATAATATTTAAATGATTTATTAATAGAGAGATGAGAGAACGTATTGTTGCCTTCGACTATTTAAGGGCTCTTGCTATTACCGGTATATTGCTATGCCATTTTTGTCATAATTATAATTCAATTTCATTTTTAGGACATTATTTCGGAGGTGTCTTTGTAACATTGTTTATCGCAATGTCTGGTATGCTATTTGGTATTGTATGGAATAATAATAGCCGGATGGAATATGATATGTCTTTTCTGAAACAAAGATTTTTTAAACTTTCAGTTACATATTATCCATTTCTGATTTTAATGTTTGCATTCCTTTATTTTGTGGATGATTATCATTTCAATGTAAAAAATCTGTTCCTAATAAATATGTTTCATTTTTGTTTTTTTATTAGTTTTGAGATATATTTGATGTTTGAGGTTGTTAGTGAAGGACGTTATTCCTTAATGCGTATTATAGATAATCCTTTTTTTGCTTTTGTAGTGTATGTGATTTCTAGTGTATTATTGGGTTGTATATTGCATTTTGTTGTAAAATACATAAAAAAATATGTGCTTTAATTGCTCTTAAGTCATGAAATATTATTCTCTGCATTGTCTGGTGTGTCTTAATAAAGTGTGTGCTTTGGATTGTTCGATTACGATTTTATGTCTGCAAATTCCGAAAACAATAAGCGAATAGCTAAGAACACGTTGTTCCTCTACATGCGCATGCTTCTGATTATGGGGGTGACGCTGTACACCAGTCGGGTCGTGTTGAGGGTTTTGGGTGTAGAGGATTTCGGCATTTATAATGTGGTGGGAGGGGTAGTTTCCATCATGAGCTTTTTTATTTCTAGTTTATCTAATGTTACCCAACGATATATGAATATAGGTTTGGGAAAACAAGACTTAATGGAGACAGGATGTGCTTTTAGACAGAGCCTAACCCTCATGTGGCTGTTATCCGTATTATTATTGCTGTTTGGTGAAACATTGGGACTTTGGTTTGTATACAATAAGTTAGTGATACCTCCAGAGAGGTTAGGTGCTGCCGTTTGGGTATATCATTTTTCATTGATCTCCATACTTTCCGCTATTAATCAAGTCCCATTAATGGGGGCTATAGTTGCGCATGAGCGAATGAATATATATGCCTATCTTGGTCTTTTTGAGGCTTGTGCTCGATTATTCATAGTCTATTTGCTTGAAGCTTTTGGAACAATCGATTCGTTGATATTGTATGGTTTGCTTATGGCTATAGTTTCTGTCTTCGTCTGGCTAATTTATGCGATATATAGTGTAAGGTCATTTACCGAATGTAAATTTAGGTTTTATTGGAATTATAGTTTGGTCGCAGAGATGTCAAAGTTTATAGGTCAAAATTTATTTGGCTGTTTCGCTTGGTCTGCAGGTGTACAAGGAACAAATATCCTTTTAAATATATTCTTTGGTCCCGCTGTAAATGCGGCACGAGCGGTTTCTGTGCAAGTAAGCGCAGTTGTTACACGTTTTACTGAGAATATGATGACAGCGGTTAAACCTCAAATAATTAAATCATATGCTTCCGGTGATTGTGAATACATGGTGACACTAATTGAGAAAAGCTCTAAATATGCTTATTTCTTAGCGGCCTTGATAGCTATACCTGTAATGGTTGAGATAGAGTTTATACTGGAGGTTTGGTTAGGTGAGGTTCCAAGCCATACTATATCATTCACTCGTCTTGTTCTGTGTGAATCCTTGATAGGAGTATTTATACCACCTCTATGGATGGCGGCAAATGCAACTGGACATATAAAAAACAGTCAAGTATATGGTAGAATGTTCACGTTGGCGATATTACCTATAAGCTATCTTTTGTTAAGATTGAATGCTAATCCGCTTGTCCCATTTATTGTTGCGGTTTTAGCAAATGTAGGATATTGGTTTTATAGTTTGTGTGATATTCATAGGCAAATACAGTTGAATATGAGAAAATACTTTCGAGATGTTGTTAGGCCTATATTAATTTTTACATTCTCATTGGTGTTAGTCGGTTCTATATTGATGTTAATCGAACCTAATGATTCAGTTTTTCGTTTCTTGATAGTTTTTTCGCTTTCCGTATTTATTGGCTTTAGTGTTATTTATAGTTTGTTGCAATCAAGTGAGCGTATGATATTGCATGCGGCTCTAAAACGATTTGTTGTTAAATAGTTGTTTTTGTTATTAATAGAGTAAAAATAGTATATAAGCAATGTAGGGTTATTGAATCATGTTAAGTAACTAGAATATATTTGATGTAATTTGAATTTAAATTATTTATATATGACTTGTGGCAATAAAAAAAGAATTCTGTTCGTGATGCAAAGCCTTTATGATGGTGGAGCGGAAAAATTATTGGTGGATATGCTTAATAATTTTGATTATAGTAAATATGATATAGATCTTTTGTTAGAACATGATTTTGGAAATTATGCAAATCTAGTGCCTTTAGAAGTGAGAAAAATAATATTATTCTATAATATTAATAGACCCTTATTAGAAAGAATGATAGGAAAAATAATGTCCTATTTTGGTTTATATTATTTTTATATATTATTTTTTAGAAGACAGATAATAATTGATAAGATGAAAGGTGAAAAGTATGATACGATAATATCTTTTTTAGAAGGACGGAGTTTGGTGTATCATAGCTTTATATTGAAGCAAGGAATTAGGCATTTATCTTGGGTGCACGTAGATCTGTTTAATTTCCATTGGACAAAAAGGTATTTCAAAAGTAATAAGCATGAGAAGAAATGTTATGAATTAATGGATGATGTGATCTTTGTGTCTAATGATGCGAAAAATAAATTTCAACAACTTTTTAATGTGACTACATCCACAAAAGTAATATATAATTTGATAGATTGTAAGACAATTGTCTTGCGGGCAAATGAGTTTAAAGTTGAGAAAAGGAAATTTACGGTTTGTCTAGTAGGAAGATTGGTTAGACAAAAACAATTTGATAGTATTATAAGAGTTGCTAGAATTTTTGTAGATAATGGATATGATATAGATTTTTGGATTGTTGGTGCAGGTTGTTTGGAGTCAGATCTTAGTAAAATGATCCATGATTTACATTTGGATGATAATGTACACCTTTTAGGTTATAAGCCTAATCCTTATGTCTATATAAAGTGTGCGGATTTATTTGTGAGTTGTTCTTTGGCAGAGGGATTTTCTTTAGTTGTGGCGGAAGCATTATGTCTGGGAAAAGCAATTGTGTCTACAAAAACAGTTGGTCCAGTAGAGCTTTTAGGGTCAAATTCCGAGTATGGGGTTTTGGCAGACAATGATGATGAATCTCTGTATAATGCAATTAAATTATTTGTCAATGATTATAATAAGGTCTTTGTCTATCAAGATAAAGCAGCAAAACGTTCTTTGATGTTTGATGTTGAAAAAACAATGAATGAAATATATAGTATTTTATGACTGGCTCATTTGTTATTAAGAAGAATAGAATTTTAGAGATATTGTTCTTTATTATAATATTTCTTGTTAATCTTAAAATGACACTAAATATATCAGACTTTGCTACAGCTAATTTATCTATACTTATTATTGGTATTTCTTTTATTTCGTTGCTTTTTACAAAGATAGATGATAATATTTATTGGATAGTTCTATTTTTTATACTTTCATTGTTTCGTGTGGAAGCATCTAAAATGTTGTTTGTGTCATTGCTGGTATCAATATCTAGGAATCTTTATATTGATAAAATGGCTAAATATTCTTTTTGTCTAACTGTATTATTCTTAATTATAAATTACGGTTTATTGATTTTAGGAGTGTTGCATGAAGAATATTCTGATTTTTTCTATAAGTCTGGAGGCGTTGTTAGTGATATGGGATATGGAAATCCTAACCTGTTTTCATTGTATTTGTTTTTCTTGGTTATTTTTCTTGTGGTTTTAAAGAAAGAAATTAATACATTTCTTGTCGCTTTTATAGTCTTTGTTATATATGAATCATTTTATTCTCGTACGGTTCTGTTCTCTGGCTGTATTCTGCTTGTTTTATCTTTTGTTCAAAAAACAAATTTAAAAAAATGTTTCTTTAATAAATATATATTGTTGTCTTATCCATTTGTGATACTATTCTTTTTTATTGTTGTTTTGTTTAATGAATCAGAGTATTCTTTTATTCATGAAATTAGTTCTGGTAGATTAAGGTATTCTTTGCTCGTATTTGGCGAATTAACTCCGAATAATTTGTTGATTGGTGCAACTAATATTGATGAGTCTATTATAATAGATGTTGCGTATATATCATTGCTGCTGTCTTCTGGAATTTTTTCTTTAGCATATTTGTATAATCTATATTGTAAGGCTGTTTCTAAGTTTGATTATAATTTGATTCTCATTCCTGTAATGCTTCAATATTTATTTTTGAGTTTGTCCGAAAGTGCTATTATTAATACATATCTTTGGGGAGGTCTGTTTTTTTGGATAGTAATGTCGGGTAAGTATTCTTGTGGTAAAACCAATTAATTATTTATATGTTTTTTGATTTAAAGAAAAAAATATCTTATAAAGAATGGAATGTGGGATTTTTTAATGCTATTCCAGAAGATTTAGTCAGTGATAATATTGATTTGTCTAATATCACTTGGTTAAGGAGAGACTCTAAATTTCATTGTTATGCAGATCCATTCATTTTAAATGTATCTGACTGCACTATTGATTTGCTTGTAGAAGATATCTTGTTAGGTAGTAAAAATGTAGCAACAATATGTCATTTGTCTGTCGATAAATGTACAGGTGAAATAATTGAAAAATATACGTTGATAGATGATAATATACATAACTCTTATCCCTTGATTATTAGAGGTGATACTCTTGATGAGGTTTATATTGTTCCTGAAAATTCGTATTCTACAGAACTTAATGTTTATAAGTATAATACTTTGTTACATTCTTGTGAACATTTCAGTACTATGCTTCCTGTTGCAGTTGCGGATGCTACAATCTTGCCTTATAATGGAGCCTTTTATCTTTTTGCAACTTCAAGAAATGCATATAATAAGGATTTGTATATGTGGACTTCAAATAATAGATTATATGGATACGATTTGTCTCCAATATTAATAAAATCTAATTTGTTTGGGAGCAGAATGGCTGGTGATTTCATGTACGTAAATAATACTGTATACAGACCAGCTCAGGATTGTTTACAAGGGTATGGTAAAGGTATTATTCTGTATAAAGTTGAGGATATTTCAGATAAGTCCTATAATGAAACAAAAGTAATATCCCTTTATCCTGATTCATCGTCATATTACTCGGATGGTTTGCACACGATAAATTTTTATAAAAGCATATGTGTTATAGATGGTTATAAGAATCACTATATTCCTTTTCAGAAAATATATCGTAAATTATTTGATAAGTATAGATCATGAATATCTTGTTTATTAGTTTATTAGATCCTTCTGAATCAGGTAGTGGCAATCAAAAAGTCACTTTGTTGTCTGCCAAATATTTGTCTAGTGTTGGAATTCATTGTTTTATAGCTTATTTTAAAGATTCTGAATATAGTTCCTCTCAATTAGTCTTTGATGCGAAATTTAAAATTGATTATAATGATTTAGATGGTTTCCGTTCTTTTCTTATTGATAATGAGATTTCTATTATTCATAATCAGGCATCAAGAGCTGTTAATATGAAATTCCTTGGTCAAGCTGTTGCGGGATTAAAAGTGAAAATTATATCAGTTTTGCATAATCTTCCAGGAACAGAGAATATTAGATATAATAAGCAATCTCTTTTGTTTCAAGTTCTTAATAGGCGGATTTCTTTTAAGTGGCTTATTTATCTTTTATTGTTATTCTTCTACCCTATTACTCGTTTTCTAGTTAAATATACTACCAAAAGGAAGTATAAATCTATCTATAAATACTCAGATGCTTTAGTTCTCCTATCTGATGCTTATATACCCATTTATAGATCTATTGCTAATTTGAAGGATTCTTCTAAGATGGTCTCAATTCCCAATTTTCTCTCATTTGATTATGTTGAGCGTAACTATTCTAAAACAAATGAATTGCTAATTGTGGCTCGATTTGATGAAATATCTAAGCGTATATTACTAGCATTAAAAATTTGGAAACATTTTTTATCTACTTATGACGTGAGAGATTGGTGTTTAACTATAGTTGGTTATGGAGAGTGGGAATCTGTTTATAAAGACTTTATAAATAAAAATGATATTGTAAATGTGAAATTGGTTGGGCGTGATGATTCAAAGAAATATTTTGAACGTTCGTCAATACTAATGTTTACCTCTTTATTAGAAGGTGCTCCACTAAGTCTGCTTGAAGCTATGCAGATGAAAGTAGTCCCTATTGCTTTTGATGATTGTATGGCTATTCGAGGTTTCTTAATTAATGATGTTAATTCAAAAGTTATTAAGTCTTTGGACATATCTGAATATTCTCGCTCGATTTATGACTTAATTACTAATGAAAAATTGCGTTGTAAACTTTCAGAGAATGCTTTTAATTGTCTCCATTATTTTACTGTAAAAAATGTTATGCTAAGGTGGGTGGATTTGTATAATAGTTTGTTGAAATAATATATAATTATGTGTCACGAAAATTTTATTATTGGATACACTTCTGGAGTGTTTGATATGTTTCATATTGGTCATTTAAACATACTAAAACGAGCTAAGGAATTGTGTGATTTTTTAATTGTTGGTGTTAGTACCGATGAATTGGTAAGAGAGTATAAGCATAAAAGTCCTATAATCTCTTATGATAATCGTAAGGCAATTGTTGAGGCTTGCAAATATGTAGATAAAGTAGTTCCTCAAGTTAATCGAGATAAAATGTCTGCTTATCATCGTTTGCATTTCGATGTGATGTTTGTTGGTGATGACTGGAAAGGTAATTCTTTGTTTCAGGAAGTAGAAGCTGAGTTGAATAAGAATGGAGCTAAAGTTGTTTATTTTCCTTATACTAAAGGTATTTCTTCTACTATATTGCGTGATAAACTAGTTTAAATTACTACTATGAATGTTGATATTAAAGATTTTCAATATAAAATATTAGAAATAGCGTTTTATTTTGATGAGTTTTGTAAGAAATATGATATAGAATATTATTTAATGGGTGGAAGTGCTTTAGGTGCTGTTAGGCATCATGGCTTTATTCCATGGGATGATGATTTTGACGTTTTTATGACTTTTAATAATTATCATAAGTTCCTTCATTATGCTTCTATACATCTTGATACAGAAAAATTTCATCTTCAAAGAGAAAATTCTACTGAGTGGCCTTTGTTTTTTTCTAAGTTAAGAATGAATGGAACAACTTGTATTGAAAAAGGATATAATAAAATGCATCAAGGTATTTATATTGATATAATGTGTTTGTATAATGTATCACCTAATAAGTTTGTTCGTTATATTCAATATTTATCCGCTCAAATTTTAAAAGCTACATCTCTTTATTTGGTAGATTACGATTCTGATAGCTTTTTCAAGAAAGTATTTATTAATTCTTGTCATTTTGTTGTAGGTACTACAGCAAAAAACTTTTTATTCAAAATATTGAATCACTTTTCAACTAAAAATACGTTACTTGTTGGCCATTTTTTTGGAAAGGCTCCGTTTCCCAAAACGAGTTTTCCTCGTAAATGGTTAGGAATTCAGCGCTATGTGAATTTTGAGAATCTCCTTTTACCTATTCCTTTTGAAGCGGAAAAATATCTTTCTCTTAGGTATGGTAGCGATTTTATGAAAATCCCTAATTCTGATATTTTTACAGAATATCCTATTCATGCAGTTTTTGTTGATATACATAATGATTATACAATTTATAAAGACAAGTTTAATTCTTAATTATCTTAGCTTTAGCTGATTACTTAACTGAAAAATCTTTTCTTTATCATGAAAGTAGTACTTCTTGCAGGAGGTTTCGGTTCTCGTATATCTGAGGAATCTCAGTTCAAGCCGAAGCCAATGATTGAGATTGGTGGTATGCCAATCTTGTGGCACATTATGAAAGAGTATGCCTATTATGGTTATACCGAGTTTATCATTTGCGCCGGTTATAAACAGGAATATATTAAGGAGTGGTTCGCCAACTATTTCCTTCATAACTCTGATGTGACTTTCGACTATCGTGGTGGCAACAACGAAATGACCGTTCATCAAACTAATATGGAGCCTTGGAAAGTCACAGTCGTTGATACGGGCTACAACACTATGACTGGAGGTCGTATTAAGCGTATCCAGAGATATATAGAGAATGAGACTTTCTTGATGACATACGGCGATGGTGTTTGTGATGTAGAAATTGATAAATTGGTGGAGTTTCATAAGAGCCATGGCAAGCTTGCGACCCTTACGGCCGTCAAGATAGCACAAGATAAAGGAGTCTTAGATATTACTAAAGATCAAGCCGTAAGGGCTTTTCGGGAAAAGAACGCCTCTGATGGCGCTCCTATTAATGCCGGCTACATGGTGTTGGAACCCGAGGTTTTTGATATGCTGGAAGGGGGTGACTCTTGTGTCTTCGAAAAGACCGCACTAGTCAAGTTGGCGCAAGAGGGTCAGTTGATGTCTTACATCCATACTGGTTTTTGGCAGTGCATGGATAATATACGTGAGAAATCTATGCTTGAAAAACTGCTTGCCGAGGATAAAGCTCCTTGGAAGCGTTGGGAGCGCTCTGTTCCGGAAATACCAGATTACGCAAAATAATAAGCTATCATACAAATGGGAAATATATTGGATTTTTATAAAGGCAAGAGGATTTTCCTTACGGGCCATACCGGCTTTAAGGGCTCTTGGATGTGTAGGATACTCGCTAATGCCGGAGCGGTCGTTACCGGATATTCACTTGAAGCCCCAACAGAGCCTTCGTTGTTTCAAATTGCTAATATTGAAGATGACATACATTCCGTGATTGGCGATATACGAGATTATGCCTCTCTAAAGAAGGCTTTTGATGAGTCTCAACCAGAAATTGTGCTGCATCTTGCCGCTCAGCCCATTGTTAGAGATTCTTATAAAGATCCTGCCTATACCTACGAGACAAACGTGATGGGTACCGTGAATATTCTTGAGTGTGTTCGCAATAATTGTTGCGTGAAGTCTTTCTTGAATGTCACTACGGATAAAGTGTATTTGAATAGGGAGTGGAGTTGGGGCTATAGGGAGAATGAGGAATTGGATGGGTATGATCCTTATTCAAATTCCAAATCCTGTTCGGAGCTGGTGACTCATAGCTACAAGCGTTCTTTCTTTACAGATATTGATGGTCTGCCTATTATTCCTATTTCTACTGCTAGAGCGGGTAATGTGATAGGTGGTGGAGATTTCGCCAGTGATAGAATAATACCTGATTGTATCCGTGCGGCTGTAAAACATGAGGATATTGTTGTGCGTAATCCATACTCTACCCGTCCTTATCAACATGTTCTAGAACCTTTGTATGCTTACCTGCTGATAGCGATGAAGCAATATGAGGATATCGGTTTTGCGGATTATTATAATGTAGGTCCCGATGATGTGGATTGTTTTCAAACAGGCGCTCTTGTTGAGCTATTTGTGAACAAGTGGGGCGAAGGTATGAGGTGGGTGAACAAGTATGACGGTGGTCCTCACGAGGCTAATTTCTTGAAGCTTGATTGCTCTAAATTGAAAAAGACTTTTGGATGGAGCCCTCGATGGAATCTGGATGAGGCAATGGAAAAGATTGTTGAATGGAGTAAGGTTTGGCTAGCAGGTGGGGATGTTCGTGTTTGTATGGATAAACAGATAGATGAATTTTTTAACGTATAACGATAATATGAAGAACGTAATCGTCACAGGGGGCAATGGTTTTATAGGTAGTTCACTTATAAAGAAATTGATAGAAAAAGGTACTAGGGTTGTTGCTGTTGATATTACCTTTCATGGCAATCGTTTGCCTGATTCAAATCTTATTACGAGGATAGAATCAGGGGTGAATACATCTCTAGTCGAAAGACTGCCAGTAATTGAATATGACTCTTTCTATCATTTTGCGTGGAAAGGTGTAAATGGGGCTGATAAAGCAGATCCTACGGTTCAATTATCAAATATTCAGATGGCAGTAGATTGCGCTAATATTTGCAAGAGGCTAAATGTGAAAAAATTTCTTTGTGCGGGTACTGTAGCGGAGAATGTAGCATTTAGTTTGTCGCATCTGAAAAAAACGACTGGTGGAATGATGTATGGTGTGGCTAAGCATGCTTGCAGAATAATTTTGGAAGATTATTGCAAGAATATCGCTCAACAGTTTGTGTGGATGCAGTTCTCAAATATATACGGTGTAGGTAATAAAACGGGCAATTTGGTTAGTTATACGTTAGGTGAGTTGATGGCTGGTAAAGAAGCAGCATTTGGTCCAGCTTTACAACCATATGATTTTATTTATGTGGATGATCTTATAGAAGCTGTATATCGTCTAGGCTTTAAGGAAACGAATAAGCCGTTCTATTATATAGGCTCTGGCAATCCTAGAGTCTTGAAAGATTATCTTATTCGTATAGGAGAACTAGTTGGTTGCGCAGATAAGGTAGGGATAGGAGTCCGTGAAGATGATGGTGTAAAGTATACAATGGATATGTTTGACAATAGTAACTTGGTTAGTACTATTGGAGAATATGCGTCTATAGACTTTGATAAAGGCATTGATAAAACTATTAATTGGCTTAAAAACTCTTTGATGTTATAGCGGAATTAGTCATGATACAGAAATTTGAATTCAAGGAACTTGATATGAAGGGGGCATATGAGATAACTCCCTTCTATGCCACAGACGAACGTGGTGGCTTTATAAAGGATTACAATATTGATACATTTAAGCAAAATGGTATAGATCATGAACTTAAAGAGGTGTTCTATACCATTAGTAAAAAGGGTGTAATTCGTGCGATGCACTTCCAGCTTGTTAAACAGCAAGCCAAGCTTGTTCGTTGTATAAGTGGCCATGTGTATGACGTAATCATAGATCTTCGCCCTGATTCGCCAACATTTGGTAAATGGCAAGGTTTTGATCTGACCGGAGAGAATCAGAAGGCTCTATACATACCTCAGTATTTTGGCCATGGCTATTTGGTGCTGGAGGATTCTGTCGTTAGCTATAAATGTGGTGAGGTGTTTTATGGTGAAGGTGATGCCGGCATAATGTATAATGATCCGGATATGGCTATAGAGTGGCCTTTCGATAAGATTGGCGGTATTGAGAAATTGATCATTTCTGACAAGGATAAAAACTTGATGAGTTTGAAGGAATATATAGAAAAAGTACAATAGCTGATGGATAAGCGACTTTCTATTTATGTTAGTTCTCCTGATTCGTATTCTGATGTGCTTGCCGTATTTTTAAAAGGGTATCGGAGATATTGGAGTGATTGTCCCTATGAGTTTATTCTAACCACCAATACCAAATCGTATGAAGGTATTACTTGTATATGCAATAATAAGCAAAATGATACTTGGGTTGAGCGTACTATAGCGGCTTTGCCAGTTATAAAATCGAAGTATGTAATGTTGATGTGTGATGACATTATCTTGAGTGACAATGTTGACAATTCATTAATAGAGCGGTTACTTGACTATATGGATAGCCACGAGATAAGGTATTGTAATTTAGGCCCTACTCCTAAAGGATCTAAAATTAAATCTTTTCCTTTATTGCGTAGTGTCAATAAGCAAATCCCCTATGCTATCAATCTTCAATTTGGAATATTTCGAAAGGATCTTTTTGTTGAGCTGTTAGGCGATGGCTCTCTTAGTGCATGGGATATTGAAAACTCAATAAATGAACAAGCCGCTGTTGCTCCATCAGAGGATTATAAAGATGTGGTGGCAGTTTCAGAATATATCTTGCCATATATACATGGAGTATATAAAGGTAAATGGATTAGGCATGCTGTTGAAAATTTGAGTAGATTGAGCTTGTATATAGATTCTGGTAGAGGCATTGTTCCTCTCTCTCAACAGATAAAGATTGATATGACTAATTGGCTTCAGTGGAAAATATCACCTAAGCAACGGAGAGCGCTAAAAAATGTCTTAAGTAGAGTGGGTATGAAATTTGCAACGAAGAGATGAGCTGGTGTAATGTGGTTATGAAGAATGTTTATGTTTTTTAATTCTGTAAATCAGAGAGTTGTTTTTTTTATGAGGCAGATTAGGATCATGAGAATGAGAAAGATAGATTTGAGACGGTTCTTTACGTACAGACTCTGTAAAGAGTCAATCTTCAAGTGTTCCGGATACATCTTATATGTACATATAGAAATTTTTCTTATATAATACTTTTCCTGAAAGTCTATGTTATTTTCCGTATTACTTTCTTTATATCATAAAGAGAGCCCACTATTTTTACGTCAAAGTCTGACCAGTATCTTCACGCAAACGCTATTGCCTATAGAAGTTGTCTTGGTGGAAGATGGTCCTTTGACGGATGAGCTGTATGCGGTCATAAAAGAATTCACAAGCCAGCATCCTGAGTTAAAAGTGATTTCTTTGCCCACCAACCGAGGTCTCGGCAAGGCTCTTAACGAGGGGCTGAAGCATTGTTCGTATGACCTTGTGGCTCGTATGGACACGGATGATATCGCTAAGCCGGATCGTTTTGAGAAGCAATTGGCGATATTTTTGGAACATCCGGAAATTGATGTAGTGGGGGCTTGGATCGATGAGTTTGAAGGGGAGGTATCAAATGTACTTTCCATGCGGAAAGTGCCGGAGCAGCATGAAAATATCTTGAGGTTTGCCAAGGGAAGGTGTCCGGTGAACCATCCGGTGGTGATGTTTCGGAAGTCGGCCGTGCTAAAGGCTGGAGGATATAAGCATTTTCCTTTGTTCGAGGATTATTATCTGTGGGTACGGATGCTGATGAATGGTGCCCGGTTCTATAATATACAAGAGAGCCTGCTCTTTTTCCGCTTCTCGCCGGATATGTTTCGGCGGCGGGGAGGATGGCGGTATGCCGTAACGGAAGTGAGGTTGCAGACGCTGTTTTACAAGATGGGTTTTATCGGCTTTTTCTCCTTGCTAAAGAATGTCTGTATTCGCTTAGTGACCCGTCTTCTCCCTAATGGCTTGCGTTCGTTGCTCTATAAGAGGCTCATCCGGGGGTAAATAGCTTTTTGTCCTCATCCACAGTATCGCTCACGGAAGGTGTCTCAAATATCAAATAACATTTTATCAATAGTCATTTTTATGGCTGGCAGATTATTTTTCATCACATCAAACACTATAACAGCGTCTATATCGAAATAATGATGTGCTATAATGTCTCGCATTCCCATAACTCCTTCCATGTTCACGGACAATGTCGCTATCGCTATAAACCATTGGCAGTACTTGCTTGTTTAATAGCCATTATTACGTTAATAAAATAGAGAATATGAGAACAAATGATTCAAAAACATCCGTAGACTCTAAATTGGAGGAGATGGAGGAAAAGTATCCTGTAGAGCAAATCGCTGTTAAAAATGAGAAGAAAATAACGGCCAAGGATGTAAAGGAGGCTGTGAAAGAGATTAATCCCGATACGGACAGCTTGGGTAGCAGAGGGTAAAACGTATTTTAATTTGCTTAAAAGAATAATTATTAAGATTTATAGTATTATCTTTGTGGTTGCGGTTTGTAATAAACCGAGGTATAAAGATTGGTAAATCTAGCAAATTAAATAATAAAGATGTATAGAACAAGAACTTGTGGCGACTTGCGCCTTGCGGATGAAGGTCTGGTGGTTACACTGGCCGGTTGGGTGCAGAAAACCCGCAAAATGGGAGGAATGACATTTGTCGATATCCGCGACCGTTATGGTATTACTCAGTTGGTATTTAATCAGGAGGTTGATGCAGCTCTTTGCGAAAAGGCGAATAAACTGGGCCGTGAATTCGTGATTCAGGTTACGGGTACGGTTCGTGAGCGTTCCAGCAAGAATGCGCATATCCCGACAGGTGATATTGAGTTGATCGTTTCTGAATTAAATGTCCTGAACACTGCGCTTACCCCTCCGTTCACGATCGAGGAGGAGACAGATGGCGGTGATGACTTGCGTATGAAATATCGTTATCTGGACTTGCGTCGTGCTTGCGTTCGTAAGAATCTGGAACTTCGTCATAGAATGGCGTTCGAGGTTCGCCGCTATTTGGATGAGCAAGGTTTCTTGGAGGTAGAGACTCCGGTTCTTGTAAATTCTACCCCGGAGGGTGCCCGTGACTTCGTGGTTCCTTCCCGTATGAACCCGGGACAGTTCTACGCTTTGCCTCAGTCTCCACAGACCTTGAAGCAATTGTTGATGGTTTCCGGTTTCGACCGTTATTTCCAGATCGTAAAATGTTTCCGTGACGAGGATTTGCGTGCGGATCGCCAGCCGGAGTTCACGCAGATCGACTGTGAGATGAGCTTCGTGGAGCAAGAGGATGTCTTGAATATGTTCGAGGGCATGGCGAAACATTTGTTTAAGGTAATCCGTGGTGTCGAGTTCAAGGAGTCGTTTATGCGTATGACTTGGCAAGATGCTATGAAACAATATGGTAGCGATAAACCGGATTTGCGTTTCGGCATGAAGTTCGTCGAGTTGATGGACATCATGAAAGGCCATGGTTTCTCCGTATTCGATAACGCTGCTTACATAGGGGGTATCTGTGCGGAAGGTGCTGCAAGCTATACCCGTAAACAACTGGATGCGCTGACTGAATTCGTGAAACGTCCGCAGGTAGGTGCTAAAGGTTTGGTTTACGCCCGTGTGGAAGCGGATGGTAACGTGAAATCAAGCGTAGATAAATTCTATAGCCAAGAGGTTCTTCAAGAAATGAAGAATGCGTTCGGCGCTAAGCCGGGTGATTTGATTTTGATCCTTTCCGGCGACGATGCGATGAAGACTCGTAAGCAACTTTGCGAGTTGCGTTTAGAGATGGGTAATCAATTAGGCCTTCGTGACAAGGATAAGTTCGTTTGCTTGTGGGTAATCGACTTCCCGCTGTTCGAATGGAACGAGGACGATCAACGTTTCTACGCTATGCACCATCCGTTTACCTCTCCGAATCCGGATGATATACCGTTGTTGGACACGGATCCGGGCGCTGTTCGTGCGAATGCGTATGATATGGTTATCAATGGCGTTGAAGTGGGTGGTGGTTCTATCCGTATCCACGACAGCCAATTACAGGATAAGATGTTCAAGCTGTTAGGATTCACCGAAGAAAGAGCGCAAGAGCAATTCGGTTTCTTGATGAATGCGTTCAAGTACGGAGCGCCTCCTCATGGAGGTTTGGCTTATGGCTTGGATCGTTTCGTGTCTTTGTTCGCCGGTTTGGATTCTATCCGCGACTGTATCGCTTTCCCGAAGAACAATTCTGGACGAGATGTTATGCTCGATGCTCCGGGTGTCTTGGATCCGGCCCAGTTGGACGAACTGAATTTGATCGTTGATATCAAGAAATAATCCAATCTGAAATTCCATTCGAATGGGAATCTTATTCCATCTGAATGGAATTTTCTTTTCTTCCGAAAGGAATTACTTTTTCTCCCGAACATAAATCAAAAGATATTTAGCATGGTAAAGGTTAAAGATATATTGAGAGAAATCGAGCATTACGCCCCGCTGCCGCTTCAAGAAGGTTTTGACAATGCGGGTGTGCAAGTTGGCGACGTGAACCAGCATGCGACGGGTGTGTTGCTATGCCTAGATGTTACCGAGGAGGTGCTTGATGAAGCGATCGAGATGGGATACAACCTGATCATCTCTCATCATCCTTTGGCCTTTAAGTCGTTTAAGTCGTTGACTGGCTCCAATTATATCGAGCGTTGCATGATGAAGGCGTGTAAGTATGATTTGGTGGTTTATGCCGCCCATACCAATCTTGATAATGCCGTAGGAGGCGTGAATTACCGTTTGGCAGAGTTGATCGGCTTGCAAAATGTACGGATCTTGAGCCCCCAAAAAGGCGCTTTGCTGAAGTTGGTGACGTTTGTCCCCGAGGCTTATGCCGAGATCATGCGGAATACCTTGTTCAATGCCGGTGCGGGAAGTATCGGGAACTATGATGCTTGCAGTTATAATTTACATGGCGAGGGAACATTCCGTGCCAATGCGGGATGCAATCCGTTTTGTGGTGAGATCGGCGAGTTGCATGTAGAGAAAGAGGTGCGTATCGAGATGATCCTTCCGGCATTCAAGAAGACGGCGGTGACCCGTGCCCTGTTATCCGTTCATCCGTATGAGGAGCCGGCTTTTGATTTTTATTCGTTATCAAACACATGGGAACAGGCAGGTTCCGGTGTAGTGGGAGAGTTGCCTGCCGAGGAAGATGAGTTGAGTTTCTTGTTGCGGATCAAGGCCCTGTTTAACGTCGGTTGCGTGAAGCATTCCCCATTTACTGGTAAGCCTATCCGAGAGGTCGCTATCTGCGGAGGCAGCGGCGCTTTCTTGATCAAGGACGCTATCGCGTATGGTGCCGATGTCTTTATAACGGGGGAGGCGAAGTACAACGATTTTTACGATGTGGAGGACCGGATTCTACTGGCGGTTATCGGTCATTATGAATCGGAAATCTGTACAAAAGACATATTTTATAACATAATATCGAAAAAATTCCCTACCTTTGCGGTACATTTTTCGAATGTTAATTCAAACCCAGTAAAATATTTATAGAATGGCTACAGATAAACAATCAGCTGAAAAGGAATATACGGTTGAAGAAAAGCTTTCTACGCTGTATCAACTTCAGACGATGATGACTGAAATTGATAAGATCAAGACCCTTCGTGGTGAGCTTCCTCTGGAGGTTCAAGACTTGGAGGACGAGATCGCAGGACTGGAAACACGTCTCCAGAACTATCAGGCGGAGATCAAGGAGTTTGAGGCTTCTGTTGTTGAGCAAAAGCATAAGATCACGGAATCTACCACATTGATAGATCGCTATAAGGCACAATTAGATAATGTGCGTAATAACCGGGAGTTTGATAACCTGTCCAAGGAGATCGAGTTCCAAGGTTTGGAAATTGAGTTCTCAGAGAAGAAAATCCGTGAGTTCGGAGAGGCGGTAGACGCTAAGAAAAAAGATATCGCTGAACTGACTGAGAAGCTGGAAGGCCGTAAGGCTGACTTGGTTCAGAAAAAGAGCGAGTTGGAGCAGATCATTTCCGAGACAAAGCAGGATGAGGAGAAACTTCGTGAGAAAGCGAAGAAGCTGGAAGCCACTATCGAACCTCGTTTGTTGACCGCTTTCAAGCGTATCCGTAAAGGTGCTCGTAACGGTTTGGCTGTTGTTTATGTGCAACGTGGCGCTTGCGGTGGTTGCTTTAACAAGATCCCGCCTCAGAAGCAATTGGATATCAAGTTGCGTAAGAAAATTATTGTTTGCGAATACTGTGGTCGTATTATGATCGACCCGGAATTAGCAGGTGTAGAAGATTAATTCAAAAGATCTATAAGTAATGGCTCTAGCTAAAACCGGCTAGGGCCATTATTGTTTTTAATACAAAGATGTTATGATACATACGATACGTTTATATATAGAGAAGTACCGGCTGTTATCCGAGGATCGTCCGGTTTTGGTCGGATTGAGCGGTGGTGCCGATTCTGTGGCTTTGTTGGGCGTATTGGTGCGTTTGGGATATCCGTGTATAGCGCTTCATTGTAACTTTCATTTGCGTGGGGAGGAGTCGGATCGGGATGAGGCATTTGCCTGTGAGTTCGCGGAATCTTTGGAAGTACCCTTTCATAAGATAGATTTCGATACGATCTCTTATGCCGGAGAGAGGCATCTCTCGATAGAGATGGCTGCCCGTGAATTGCGCTATGCTTGGTTTGAGGAGATGCGGGAGTGGCTGGGAGGGCAGGCGACCGCCGTCGCCCATCACCGGGACGATAATGTGGAGACGGTCTTGATGAATTTGATACGGGGCACGGGAATCCGGGGGATGAGCGGGATCCGTCCGAGGAATGGTTTCATCGTCCGTCCTTTGCTGTGCGTAAGCCGTGAGGATATCTTGGCTTGGCTGGCGGATCAAGGCTACGCCTATATGGTGGATAGCACGAATTTATCGGATGCTTATACCCGTAATTTCATCCGTTTGAATGTGTTGCCGCTTTTGGAGGAGATAAATCCATCGGCCCGGAATACCATCGCACGTTCCGCCGAGCATCTTTCTGCCGCAGAGACTATATATATATATGTATTGGAACAAGCCCGGAAAGAGGTTGTCGTATCGGATGATCGTCTTTCTATCGGGGCGTTGATGCGGTTTCCGGCTCCGAAGACGATTTTGTATGAGTTATTAAAAGAATATGGTTTTACCCGTCTGGTCTCGGACGATATTTTCGCTGCCTTGACCAAGGAGCCTGGTAAGCTGTTTTACTCTTCCACCCATCGTTTGCTGAAGGATCGGGATTATTTATGGATCACTTCTTTAGAGAAGAAGGAAAAGCGAACCTTCGTTTTAGATCCAGAAAAGGGCATTAATCATGAACCTATTGAACTATCTTTCCAAAAACTTGTTATAACTATAGATTTCCCTATCGAGAAGAATAAGCGGATCGCTTATTTGGATTATGATAAACTCGATTTCCCTTTAACATTGCGGACTTGGAAAGAAGGCGATTGGTTTATTCCCTTCGGAATGAAAGGACGTAAGAAGTTGAGTGACTATTTCTCCGATCATAAATTTAGCCGGATTGAGAAGGAGCGCACATGGCTTCTTTGTAGTGGCGACGCTATCGTTTGGGTGGTAGGAGAAAGGACTGATAATCGTTTTCGTATGGACGAATCAACAAAGCGTGTGCTAATTGTGAATTTTTTGGGCTAAATCCTCGTTTATTGTAAAAATATTCTTACATTTGCGAAGATTTACTCCGCAGATATGTTACTAATGGTTCAAATTAGCTGAACAATCCGGTTATTACATGAAAATTATAATTTAATAAAGATACAATGATACCATTGGGCGTACGTCGTGTTTGCATATGTGATCCGTGTGTATGTGCCATTTATATTATTACTTCGCAATATGCAGAAATATAACATTCTAGAACTAAATGAAAAACTTCTTCCCGAACTTCAAAGTATCGCGGAAGAGTTGGGAATAAAAAAAGTTAGCAGCTTAAAGAAAGAAGAGTTGGTTTATCGGATTCTTGATGAGCAAGCGATCTCCTATGCCGGCATTCAGGCTGAAAAGATGAAAGAGAAAGAGGCTAAGAAGCCTGTAGAGGGCCGTAAGAGAGGCCGTCCGGCTAAAGCCGCTTCTCCTAAAGTGGCGAAGGCTGAGACTGCCGAAGCTGCAGAGAGTGCCCAACAGGCTTCGGAAAAGCCAGTGGCTGCTCCGGCTGACAAGAAAGAGCAAAAAGAGCAGCCTGAACGTAAGAAAAGAGTCCGTATCGAGAAAAAGGAAAAGGTAGCGGGCGCTATCGCTCCTTCCGAGGATAACAAGGAAGTGGTGGTTTCGAAAGAGCCGCAAACGATCTCTATGGTAACGGAAATCTCGGCCGTGGAAACTCCGGCGGTAGTAGAGAGCCCGGTGGAGAAACCGTTGTTGCCTCCTGTTGTGGCGGAACTTGAAACGGAAGAAGAAGCCGCTTTGCCGGAAAATACGACTCCGGTAGAGGTAGCGGAAGAAACCACTTCACCACAAGCGACGGAAGAAGAGCCTAAGCGCATCGTATTTCGCCATCCGGACGCTAAATCCGTATTGGATCAGATTTTCCCGTTCTCCGCTCCGAAACCCGAGGCTAACAAACCTCAACCCGAGGCCGCTCCCCAGCAGAATAATCCTCGACAGAACAATCGACAGAATAATCATAATAACAACCGTAATAACAATAACGCTAATAACAACCAGCAGGCTCAAGAGAAAATGTATGAGTTTGACGGCATCCTTACAGGAACCGGCGTGTTGGAGATGATGCAAGATGGTTACGGTTTCCTTCGTTCTTCAGATTATAACTATTTGACTTCACCGGACGATATTTATGTCTCTCAATCCCAGATCAAGTTATTTGGCTTGAAAACGGGTGACGTGGTAGAAGGCTCGATTCGTCCGCCGAAGGAAGGTGAGAAGTATTTCCCGTTGGTGAAAGTGGACAAGATCAATGGCCGTACGCCAGAAGAGGTTCGCGACCGGGTTCCTTTCGATCATTTGACCCCGTTATTCCCGGATGAGAAATTCATGCTTACGGCACGTAAATCACCGAAAGTATACGATAATATCGCCGTACGTGTGGTTGATTTATTCTCCCCGATCGGAAAAGGGCAACGTGGTTTGATCGTCGCTCAACCGAAAACCGGTAAGACGATGTTGCTGAAAGATATCGCGAACGCTATCGCTTACAACCATCCCGAGGTTTATATGATTATATTATTGATCGACGAACGTCCGGAGGAGGTTACGGATATGGCTCGTAGCGTGGATGCGGAAGTGATCGCCTCTACATTCGACGAACCGGCTGAACGTCACGTGAAAATCGCTGAGATCGTATTGAACAAGGCGAAACGAATGGTAGAATGTGGTCATGATGTCGTGATTCTTCTTGACTCGATCACTCGTTTGGCTCGTGCTTATAATACGGTACAACCGGCTTCCGGTAAGGTGCTTTCCGGTGGTGTGGACGCAAATGCGTTGCAGAAGCCGAAGCGTTTCTTCGGTGCCGCCCGTAATATTGAGAATGGCGGTAGCCTTACGATTCTAGCCACCGCCCTTACGGAGACTGGCTCTAAGATGGACGACGTGATCTTCGAGGAATTCAAGGGTACGGGTAATATGGAGTTACAATTGGATCGTAAATTAGCCAATAAACGTATCTATCCGGCTGTGGATATCACGGCTTCCAGCACTCGCCGTGATGATTTATTGCAGGATGAGAGCACGTTGAACCGTATGTGGGTCTTACGCAAATATCTATCAGACATGAACTCTATGGAGGCTATGGAATTTGTTAAGCAACGGATGGAACAAACCGTTGATAATATGGAATTCTTGGCATCCATGAACGGTTGATAATATCCCATAAAAAACACTATACTTTTGAGTTCGAAACATATTGTTTTAGCTCCAAAAGTATAGTGTTTTTGATTTAAAAGAATAATGCTTTTATTGCGCCTTTTTAGGCCTTCCACGGTGTCCCATATTTCGTTTTTGTGGGCTCGAGGATGATCCTTTATCCTCACTTTTACGAGGCCGTCCTCTGCCTCTTTTATTCATACCGTATTTTTCCGGCTCATACAAGGGCACTTCACCGAATTCCGGGCTGACCGGTATCTTATAAACCTCTTTTTCCAAGAAATCCTCTATGCGCTTGAATTGTGCTTGTTCGTCGATCGATACGAAAGTAATCGCCAATCCTTCGCCGTTCGTACCCCGTGCCGTACGTCCGATTCGGTGTACGTAATCCTCCGGATCATGCGGGATATCGAAGTTCACGACCAACTTGATGTCATTGATATCAATTCCACGTGCTACGACATCCGTAGCCACAAGGATATCGATATGTCCGCTCTTGAATTCTTTCATGACCTCCTCCCTTTGGGATTGCTCTAGATCCGAGTGCATGGCGGCTACATTGAACTTTAATCTTTTTAAGGTAGACGCTAATTCTTTCACCTTCATTTTAGAAGAGGAGAAGATAATTACTCGTTGAGGGCGGCTTTGAGTGAAGAGATCTTGTAGAATCTTGAGCTTTTGTGGATCGTAGCAGATATATGCGGTTTGCATGATAGATTCGGGTGGGCGTGAGATAGCGATCTTGACTTCTTCCGGATCTTTTAGGATGGTTTTAGCCAACGTCCGGATCTTAGGCGGCATGGTAGCCGAGAACATGATCGTCTGGCAGTAGGGGGGCAGCTGTTTATGAACCTGCATGATGTCGTCATAAAAACCCATATCCAGCATGCGGTCCGCCTCGTCTAAGACGAAGAACGACACTTTAGACAAATCTACAATACCTAACTTAATATGGGACAATAAACGTCCCGGGGTAGCGATCACGATATCCGCACCCATCTCTAAACCTCTCTTTTGTTGTTCCCAAGCGATTCCGTCGGTACCTCCATACACGGCTACTGCGGATACGGAAGGTATAAAATAAGTGAATCCTTGAATTTGTTGGTCTATTTGTTGAGCCAATTCCCGGGTCGGTGCCATAATGACCGCATTCACCGCGTCTGTCGGATGACAACCTTTGCTTAGTTCATTAATAACTGGCAAAACATACGCCGCCGTTTTACCGGTTCCGGTCTGTGCGCAAGCGATGATGTCTTTACCTTCTAAAATGACAGGAATCGTTAACTCTTGGACTGGAGTCGTTTCGTCAAAATTCATGTCATAAAGCCCGTCTAATACGGCATCTTCCAAATCTAATTCATCAAATCTCATCTTTTTACATTCAAATTCCCGGTAAAGATAAAGATTATTTAGAAATATTATGCAATAGGTAGGTTTCTCTTTGGTGATAAATAGAAAAATAAATACCTTTATCCCCGAGTTATACCCCAAAAACGAAAGAATTAATATGAATAGTCTAGAAAGCGGAAGTAACGTTCAGTCTGGATTAGAGATGATCATGGAGAAGAGTCCCGATACGATCGTATTAGTAGATCGAAATCTTACTCTTGTCAAGGTTATTTCTGCAAAAGACGATTATTATCATTATTTAGCGAATAACTGTATCGGAAAGCAACCTCAAGCGTTGTTCCCGGACGGGAAGAACTACGATCAATATGAGATCTATAGAGCTGCGGTTAAACGTGTTTTCGAGGAGCAAGTGAAAGTGGATTTCTCTTTTGAGGTCTCTTTTGAGGGAAAGAACTATTATTATCTATCGCAAGCAAGCCTTTTTAATGAGGAGCTTGTGATCGTTTATACACGCAATGTATCTTCTCTGAAAACAGAAAAAAATCTACAAGAACTGATCAATACGATATTAGATCGGTTACCGTTGGGTGTTTTCGTGAAAGATGGGGATAACCATTTTAATTACCTGTATTGGAATCATTTTATGGAGGAAATAACGGGTATTGAAACCCGGGAGATCGAGGGACATGATGATTTCGAGGTGAATTATAATGCCTTGATGACCGCCGAGGAGCGTCTGGAAACCGATATGAATGTGATCAAGACAGGACTGACCGCTAGATTTAAGGGCAAGGTAAAATCGGCCTCCGGCGATTACCGGGATATAGAGGTCGCTAAATATCCTATTTCCCTAAATAATGGCAAGCCGCTTGTCTTGGCTTTATGGAGAGATATAACTTCCGAGTTGGCTACGGAGAATACTTTGAGAAGAACCCGGATCTTGACGAAAATGGCATTGCGGATAAGTGATATACGTACATGCTCGATCTTCATCGATCCGGACAGTACCCATAATTTCAAGGATTCCGTTGTGACCTTGAACGATTGGAATACCATGTCGGAAGATATGATAGAGGTGTCATGGGGGCAGTTTATCAGCCGGGCGCATCCGGATGATCAAGAACATTATCATAATATGTTTACCCGTCTTTGCCGAGGGGAAATCTCTGAGGCAAGGATCGAGGCACGTATGCTATTTCCCGGCAAGAAGGAATATGTTTGGAGAGAGGTATTCGCTACCGTGTATGAACGGGACGATAAAGGAAGACCTTCGGTTATCCTTGGATGTTCAACGAATATTCAGGAACGGAAGAATCAAGAATTAAGCCTTGAGGAGGCGAAGGTGAAGGCTGAGGCCGCTGATAAGATGAAATCGAAATATCTGGCGGATATGAGCCATGAGATCCGGACTCCTTTGAATGCGATTACCGGTTTCTCTGAATTGATGGCTTTTGCTGATACGGATGAGGAACGTATGTCGTACTACGATGTGATCAAGATGAATAACCAATTGTTGATGCAATTGATCAATGACATCTTGGATATCTCGAAGATCGAGGCGGATGCGATAAAGATCACATATGAGCAATTAGATGTCAGTGAATTGATGGATACGATTTATGCTTCCGCCAAGTTACGGGTTCCGGGAGGAGTCAAGTTGGTTTTGGAGAAAGAGGCTGACCACCATATGTTCGGTACGGATAGCATGCGTCTGTTGCAGTTGATTAATAATTTGGTGAACAACGCTATCAAGAACACGAAAGAAGGTAGCATCACGATGGGATATACCATTCAACCGGATGATCAATTACGTTTTTACGTAAGGGATACGGGAATCGGCATCGATAAGGAAAAATTGAAAGATGTCTTCGACCGTTTCGTGAAAATAAACGACTATATGGAAGGAATCGGATTAGGACTGGCTATCTGCAAAGGATTGGTTGTGAAGATGGGAGGTTCGATACATGTTACGTCTGAATTAGGGGTGGGTTCGGAGTTCTCCTTTATTTTGCCGTCTCATGAATAGCCCTATTTGTAATAGCGCTTATAAATCTGGTCGTATAATCCACTGTCTTTGATTTGCTGGAGCCAACTATTTAGGCTATCCAGTAGGACAGGAGAGTCTTTACGGACCGCCCACGATTGCAATTGGGTAAAACTGACATCCGTTAGGATATCGACTTCCGGCAGTTTTTTCTGGGTCATGCGGGCGATTTGTTGGTCGCATACGGCATAATCGATATCGCCTTTGGCTACCATGATCATAAGCTGCTCGGTAGAATATAACTCATCTTCCACCACGTAGATCGTATCGCCTATCTCGTGTCCCAGATTTTGCAGACGCAATAAGGCCGGGGAATCTTTCGGTATGTATAAAGTCTTTTGGGCTAAATCCAATTGGTTACGGATAGGGGCTTGTCCGTTGTTCGCCTCTGCCGTACGTTGTACCAAGACTTGCTTGTTGAGAACGATCGGTTCGGTGAACAGGTAGTTTTCCCGCATCTCGGAGGTGATGGGTATGTTTCTTGCGATTACGTCGCATTTGTTGTCCGATAATTCCTCGAAGCTTTTCGCTAAACTCATTTCCAAATGCGTCTGAACCTCCAATCCGGATAATTTAGCGATCGCTTGGCTAAGCTCGTATTGAAAACCTTGCACCGTATCGCCGGATACGAAATATCCGGATTGATTGTACTCGGTTATCATCCGAAGAATTCCTTCTTCCTTGATTTCCGGATAATCACGAGGTCCGATCTCTTGGGGACGTTGGTTAAGTCTCCAAAGCTGTACCATTGTCACTACAGCGACAATCAGTAGAAAAGCGTATAGGATAAGCAACTTCTTAGATCTCATGGCAATCGATTAATTATTGAAAGTCACGGAGATACCCATTTTCAAGACCATCGGGTCCAACGGATAATGCGCAAGAGAGAAGTAATTCGGGTCAACGAACTTAGAGCCTAGATTGTATGCCATGATGAAGAAGCGAGCTTGCTTCAAATGGAAATTCGCATAAGCGTTGATCAACGGATAATTACCGACCTTCACTTTCTTGTCTTCTTCCTGTACTTGGAACTGCTGGGTAGCCGGCTCGTAATAAGGAGCGTAATAAGCGGTGTTGTAGTATACGTTCGCGCCAATCTGTACGGTTAATACTTTCGCCAACTTAAACGCTAGATATATATTCGAGTATGCGCTGATATCCGGCAACGGAAGTTGAGACTTCTCGCTAGAAAGCTGATAGGCCACCTCATTCTCCCATCCGAACGCACGATACATGATATCTTGCTTGATACGGGCTGAGACAACTTGGATGTTCTTACTGCTTTGCTCCGGCAAACCTTTGCCGTTGAAGAATACATAATTCTGGATACTTTCCACTCCTCCGGATAACTGGGTACGGGTGGATTCCAAGTTGATTTTCGCTCCGGCGTAAATCCTTTGCACATTTTTCAATGATAGATCCCACCAATAGTAACGCCCATGATGGTGACGTTGGTAGAACGCCGGGGTGATGTTCTTGATGTATCCTTCCGCCTTGATCGTAGCGTCTTTCTTAAAAAGTTTGAATTTTGTTTGCAGGTCTCCGCTCACTCGGACCTCTCCGGCGTCACTTCCCGCAAGTCCTAATTCTCCACGGACATTGTAGGTAAGAAGGCTACCACGGCGTTTGGATAATTCGCCGCCGATGTAGGTAGTAAACTCATCATATACTTCGGAAGTAGGGAAATTTAATGTGCTTGGCTCAGAGCTTCCACGACCATCCGGACCGTAGTCCAGTCCGGGAACTTGGGATGCCAATCTAAACCGGCGTTTCTCGAAAGTAACGAAGGCGGTCAGCCCGAACTTAGCCCAATCTTGGAAACCTTCCCGCAAGGCCAACGCAAAGGTATTCTTTAAATTCCAAGAGGAAGTCTGGTCATTCAAAGATGCGTCCATACCATAAAGATGAGTGTAGCAGGTATCGATCCCGGCATCATTAGAGATAAAGCGTCTGCGGTTATCTTCGTAATCGATGGTATGGATGATACTGGAAACCGGAATGAATACCTCTTTTACGTTCCCTTCCTCATCGGTTTCTTCCAATTCCTTAGTAAAACCGAGATTGTATCTCTGTGTCAGGAAATATTGTTTTCCACGGACACGGTTCCATGTGTCCGTGTAACGGACAGGGTATGATTTACTATCGATATTTCTTTGATTCTCGGCCAAGTCATCGGGATTCGTGATATACTGGTCATTTGTAAGTCCACCGTTCTCGTAGTTTACGAAATTGAAATTACTTAAATAAGCGTTTAACTCGTAACGGTCGGTGATATAACTTCCGAAAAAACGATAACTTAATAATTTATTACCGTTGGAGTTATAATATCCGCGGCTATAGATATAATCCATCTCGCCACCGACATTGATCTTTTTGCCAAAGTTCATGGTCAATACCCCTTTCAGTCGGTCCATCTTATTCTGGCTGGCTCCTCCTGTCGTATAAGTCACTTGGGTATAGGGTACTTTGGTATCGTAGAAATAAGCGTTTGTTGGGGTCGTGATATAATAATCATAGGCATCGGCGAAGATGAAATCACGTTCCTCCTTACGTTCGTTAAAAATACGGGTTTGCGCCGGCGATCCCACATTCGCCAGATAACCTACGGCCAATGAGTTCGCTTCCACCAACGTACTATTCCCGAAATTTAATCGATTGGTATCCATAGGAGCGATATAACGTTCTCCCAAAAGAGGCGTGAGCCGATAACCGATGATTCGTTTTGATTTCAGCGCCGCGCTATCTGTTTGCAGCAAGCTATCCGGTATTTCCTTGTTTGAGGATGATAAATTAGATAACGAGAATCCACCTCGTCCTCCCCGGCTCCCGGAACGTCCTTGCGCATGCGCGGAAGCCGCCGTTCCTATCAGAAAAAGTAATATGTATAGATAATACTTCATGGGTTGCAAAGATATAACAAAAAATAATGTGCCAATTATAAAATATGCCAATATGCCAATCAGAAAACTTAATTGGCATATCGGCACATCAATGAATGAGCTTCTTATATTTTCTGTATAATCTCCATTCCTTTCTTAATGGCAGCCTCGTTCATCGGCAACAAATGATGGTGACGCTCGGGCAAGGATTTCTTCAATCCTAGCATGACGTTCTCCAATTGAACCATCGGGACGATATTAAGCAACCCGCCTAAGATCAACATATTGAATGCCTTCTCGTTCTTCATCTCGGTAGCGGCGTCCATGGCATCTACCCGATATACGTTAATATCCGTACGTTTCGCTGGCGTATGGATGCCATAACCATCGTAAATCAAGATACCGCCCGGTTTCACCTTGCTCTCGAACTTATCCATGGAAGGTTGGTTCAAGATAATAGCGATATCATATTCATTCAATACGGGTGAGCTGATACGCTCGTCGCTCAAGATAACGGTTACGTTGGCCGTACCGCCACGTTGCTCAGGTCCGTATGAAGGCATCCAGCTAACCTCCTTGCCTTCCATCAAACCGGAATAGGCCAAGATCTTACCCATAGACAATACACCTTGTCCACCGAAGCCTGCTATAATTATTTCTTGTTTCATTGTCGTTTACCGTATTACTTATTCAACATTCTTTAAGTCGCCCAGCGGGTAGAAGGGGAACATGTTCGCTTCCATCCATTTATTGGCTTTTTCCGGAGTCATCTTCCAGCCGGATGAGCAAGTGGAGACGAACTCTACCACAGAAGTACCCTTACCGGCCATAGCGTTCTCGAAAGCCTTACGAAGCATCTTCTTCGCTTTCCGTACGGCTGCGGCCGTCTGTACGCTTTGGCGTGTTACCAAGCAAGTTCCTTCCAATTGGGCTAATAAATCACCGATCTTCAGCGGGTAACCGTTCAAGGCGATGTTGCGTCCGTAAGGACAGGTAGCCGTGGGCATACCTTCCAGTGTAGTCGGAGCCATCTGTCCGCCGGTCATACCATAGATCGCGTTATTTACGAATACGATCACGATATTCTCGCCACGGTTGGCTGCATGAATCGTCTCGGCCGTACCGATAGCCGCCAAGTCACCATCTCCTTGATACGTGAATACCATCTTCTCCGGATTCAAGCGTTTAACAGCAGAAGCTATGGCTGGCGCACGTCCGTGGGCTGCCTCGATCCAATCGATATCCAAGTAGTTATATGCGAATACGGCACATCCCACGGGGGAGATACCGATTGTCTTATCTTCCAGACCCATATCGGCTATAACCTCGGCGATTAACTTATGTATCACACCGTGGCTGCAACCGGGGCAGTAGTGCATGGGATTTTCATTCATCAATCTGGGCTTTTCATACACCAGATTTTCCGGTTTAATTATATCGTTGAGTTCCATAATCTTTAATTATTAATGTATATATCTTAAGACATATTGCACCAGCCGCAATACGATCGCCGCCCCGCCACAATACAAGAATACGGCCTTATCGCTAACAGCGAAGTAACATACCACGGCAGCTATGGCCAGTAGCATAAAAAACAGCGTCAATATCTCGTCAGCTTTACTTCCTCGTGTCATACGGATCAGAATAATTTTTCCTTCAGCGCGTTCAATACCTCATCCGGGGTGAATACGATTCCACCCAATCGGCCAAAGTGCTCTACCTTCACCTTACCATTTACGGCTAGGCGAACGTCCTCTACCATCTGTCCGGCGTTCAACTCAACCGATAACATACCTTTTACCTTATCCGCATAAGCGGCGATCACTTTTGTCGGGAACGGCCATAACGTGATCGGGCGTAACAAGCCAAGCTTGATACCTTCCGCACGGGCGATCTCGACTACCTTCTGGCAAATACGGGCGGAAGAACCGAACGCGATCAATAGATAATCAGCGTCCTCACATTGGAACTCCTCGTAACGAACCTCGTTTTCCTCGATCTTGCGATATTTCGCTTGGAAACGGATATTGTTCTCTTCCATCTTCGCCGGGTCTAGCTCCAAGGAAGTGATGACGTTACCTTTGCGTCCGCCCTTCTTTCCTTGTACGGCCCAAGGACATTGAGCGATAATCTCTTCCTCGGTACGGCGGGGTTGATAGGGAGGCAATACCACCTTCTCCATCATCTGTCCGATGATACCGTCCGCCAAGATAATAGCGGGGTTATTGTATTTGAAAGCCAGATCAAAACCAAGGCCTACGAAATCGGCCATCTCCTGTACGGAAGAGGGAGCTAAGGTTATCAAACGGTAATCGCCATGACCACCGCCTTTCACGGTCTGGAAATAATCAGCCTGACTCGGCTGGATCGTTCCTAATCCGGGACCGCCACGCATAACGTTCACGATCAGACAAGGAAGCTCCGCTCCTGCGATATAAGAGATACCTTCTTGTTTCAAGCTCACGCCCGGACTGGAAGAAGAGGTCATCACTTTCTTTCCAGTGCCGGCTCCGCCGTATACCATATTAATAGCGGCTACCTCGCTCTCCGCTTGTAAGACTACCATGCCGGTCTTTTCCCACGGCATCTCTGCCATAAGGGTTTCCAATATCTCCGACTGCGGAGTGATCGGATAGCCGAAGTAACCGTCCACGCCATAGCGGATAGCCGCATGGGCGATGGCCTCGTTACCCTTCATTAATTTTATATCTTCTGCCATATCTTGATATAACTTTATATTTTTACTTTGTAGATCGTTAGACAACCGTCCGGACAAACTAACCCGCAACTAGCGCAACCGATGCATGCGTCCGGGTTCTTCATGTACACATAGTGATACCCCTTGTTGTTTACTTCTCGTGGGTGCAACTCCAGTACATCCGACGGGCAGGCTACTACGCAAAGGTTGCATCCCTTGCAGCGCTCTGTGTTTACAACAACAGCTCCTTTTATTTTCGCCATAATACTTGTTTATTTAAAATCTAAATGTAACACATTTCTATTGAGGCATCAAAGTTAGTAAAAAATTACTCGTTGCCAAGATTATAACGTTTCATTTTGTTGAATAGCGTCTTTCTACTGATATTTAACACCTCGGCGACTAGGGTACGGTTATAGTTACTTTTGATACTTCTTTATCACTTTATTAGTATAGAGAGGATTTCGCTTATTGGAAAAGTACGATGTGCGATGATAAAATGTAGGCAAATAAGAATGGGCATTCTAATCACCTTATAATGCCCATTGTAATATTGGGTTACGCCTTAGCGCTTTTTTGTGAGAGCTTTTCTAGGAAATATACGATCCCGAAACCTAAGATCATCAATCCGACGGCCTCCCAAACAAACTGATTCGGAGCGATATTCGCCTCAACCAACGGCTTGGTCATGCCATGGCTATCCACATAGGTCTCGATCGTTTCTTTCCAAGGCCATACCTTGTTAAGCGAACCCAACATGAATCCGGCCAATACGGCGATCGTTATATCATGGAATTTACGAAGGGCGAATGACAACACGCGGGAGAACGTCGTGATACCAATAGCCGCACCCGCTATAAACACCAACATAACGGGAACGTTAAATGTCTTGACCGCCTCCATGATATAGAAGTATTTTCCGAGCAACACTAAGATAAAGCTACCCGAGATACCCGGCAAGATCATGGCGCAAATAGCGATCGCCCCACAGAGGAAGATAAAGAGTAAATTACTCGGAGTCTCGGCGGGAGTCGCCACGGTGATATAAAAAGCGATCATCGCCCCGACAACGAAACTCAAGATCGTCTTCCAGTTCCATTGCTTGATATCCTTAGAGACGAACCAAGTAGAGGCCAGCACCAAGCCAAAGAAAAAAGACCATACCAAGATCGGGTGATACACCAAGAGATACGTAATGATCTTCGCCAGCGAGAATATGCTGATACCGATACCACCCACGATAGAAAGCAAGAAATTAGCGTTGATCCCTTTCCAGAAGGCCGCTATTTTCCCCGTGAATAATTGTTTCAATGTCGTCCCGTTAATACTTTTGATAGAGTCGATCAGTTCCTCGTAGATACCTACGATAAAGGCGATCGTTCCTCCCGACACGCCGGGAACGACATCCGCCGCTCCCATACCCATACCTTTTAATACTAAAAAACCGTAGTCCTTGAGATTTCGTTTGTTAGGCATATTACATTATTAATTGTCTAATTACTGTTATCTTTATTCTTTAAAAACTCTTTTACCAGATCCTCGGGTTGGATATGTTTCTTCTCTTTATCGGAATCGATGGTAAAGTCCGCGAATACTTCTGGTCCCACTTTACGAAGCAAATAAAGAAGATCATCTCCGGATATTTGGCCGATATGCTCCATGAAATTTTCCATATCACGGTTATCCAGATAAGCCATAGCCAAATGGATATGAATCATTGGAGTCTTCGGGTTGATTTGAAGGACTTTCTTGTAATAAGAGATCGCCTTATCTACATCTCCCTTAGAAAGCAAATATTGTCCGGCATGAAGCAGGCTGTTGCATTCTTCTTGAGTTTCCGGATTGATACTTTTCTTATCGATGATCTTGAATATCTTATTCGTAATAGCGATAGCCTCCTCCTTTTTCCCGCTATCAAGCAAGCAAAGCGCTAAAAGAGAAAGGAGACGGACATTGTTCGGATACAATTGCGCCGCCTTGAATAACATGATGGAAGCCTCGTTGTCGCGCTCAGTCTCGGTACAACAACGGATATAATTGATATAATTGGTCGGCCCATCCTCCATATCCGGATCGTTTATGATCGTGGAAAGCAGTTGGTAAGCCTTCTCATATTGCTCCAGCTTCATATAACATTCCGCCATGAGTGGAGAGATACGGCGCATCACCTCCTCATCACCCTCGATTTCTTGATATTCCTCGATCGCCTTCTCATAGCTCTCGTTCATATACAGGCAGTACGCTTTCAATATTTTCAGTTCCGTATCGGAATCATCACACGTCAAGGCGAAGTCGAAAGCCTCGATCGCTTTCTCGTAATCGCCAACCATGGAATGTAGCCTTCCCAGCGTAAACCAATACTCGTATGAGAAAGGATTCTTATCGATTAGCTCATTACATAACTCGATCGCCCGGGGAATGTCTCCTTCCGTCTCGAGGATGTAGCAAAGCTCATTCTTAAGGATCAAGTTATCCGGAAATAAAGCCAAGCCACGGTCCACGAAATCGCGGGCCTCTTTGTTCATGTCTAAATCATTCAGGATGGGGGAGATGTACTCGAAGACTTCCTCCAAATAGTCACAATCCCTAGTGATCAACTCTTCCGTGATCTCCAGAACCTTGGGATATTGGTTGAGCGAGCAATAGCATTCCATTTTTAACATATCCAGATCTTGGTTATCAGTCTCCGCTATATTCTCGAGCAGAGCGAGAGCGCTCTCATAATCCTCGTTATACGCGAATTGCCTGCCTTTCTTGATTTGCAAGGCGGAATTACCGGGATGAAGCTTTAGCCCGAGGGCTAAGACTTCATCAAAGTAAGTATAATCGTTCGAATCTTCAAAGCTGTCCAACATTTCATCGATTTGATCAGCGTCGAAATAAGGCTCCTTACCCTCTTCCTTCGCTGAAAGATAATGTTGTAACAAGCGTGAGATATCGTCTTTTTTCATTTACTATTCTTTATTTATTAATCTTGCTCCACGTGTCCTTTAGTCCTACGGTACGGTTGAATACCAAGTTGTCGGGGGTGGATTCGCTATCTATGTTGAAATAGCCGATACGCTGGAATTGAAGGTAGGAAAGCTTGGGCAAGGTAGCCACGAACTTCTCTACGTAACAGTTTTTCCGGATCTCCAAGGAGTTCGGGTTGATGATTTCCTTCATGGCCTCTAGCGGGGAGCAATTCTTCTCCTCCCGGATAGCGGCCAATTCGTCTCTAGGGTTCTCCACCTTCCAAAGGCGGTCGTATAAGCGTACTTCCGCTTTTTGGCAATGGGCGCAGCTTACCCAGTGCAAGGTACCTTTTACTTTACGGTTAGCGTCCGGCATACCGCTGCGGGTATTCGGATCGTATTCGCAATATACCTCGGTAATCTCACCGTTCTCGTCTTTCTTGCAGCCCGTACATTTTACGATATAAGCGTTCTTCAGACGAACTTCCTGTCCCGGTGTCATCCGGAAATATTTCTTGGGGGCGTCTTCCATGAAGTCCTCACGTTCCATCCACAACTCACGGCTGAACTCGATCGTATGGCTGCCGGCTTCCGGATCTTCCGGGTTATTGATCGCTTCCAGCTCCTCGACCTGTCCTTCCGGATAGTTGGTGATAATCAGTTTCACCGGATTGATCACGGCGGATACACGGATGGCGCGGGCATTCAGATCCTCGCGTACGGCGCTTTCCAGCAAGGCGAACTCGTTCAGGGCGTCGTAAGTCGTATAACCGATCTTGTCGATGAACTTACGGATAGACTCCGGAGAGTAACCCCGGCGGCGGAAACCGCAGATGGTCGGCATACGGGGGTCATCCCAGCCGTTTACCAAGTTCTCTTTTACCAATGTAAGCAGGTTACGCTTGCTCATCAGCGTGTAGCTTAGGTTCAATTTGTTGAACTCAGTCTGTCGGGGGCGGTTGTCGTTCAAGTCCTCGCCTTCCTTCAGCCAGTCGATAAACAAATCATACAGAGGACGGTGTACGACAAACTCCAAGGTACACAAGGAATGCGTTACGCCCTCGAAGAAATCGCTCTGTCCGTGGGCGAAGTCGTACATCGGATACGCTTTCCACGTCGTGCCCGTACGATGGTGCGGATGGTTAACCACCCGATAGATGATCGGATCGCGGAAGTGCATGTTCGGGTTTGCCATGTCGATCTTCGCGCGAAGTACCATGGCACCTTCCGCTATCTCACCCGTGTTCATCTTCTTGAAGAGAGCTAAGCTTTCCTCGATCGGACGGTTGCGATACGGGCTCTCGATGCCCGGTTGGGTAGGCGTGCCCTTTTGCTGGGCTATTTGTTCGGATGTCTGCTCGTCAATATATGCTTTACCTTCCTCGATGAGGCGGATCGCGAAATCCCACAATTGCTGGAAGTAGTCGGACGCGTAATAAATATTTCCCCACTGATATCCCAGCCATTGGATATCCTCCTTGATCGCCTCCACGTATTCCTCATCCTCCTTCGTCGGGTTCGTGTCGTCGAAACGGAGGTTGCAGATACCGCCATGGCGTTCAGCGATGCCGAAATCTAGGCAAATGGCCTTCGCGTGGCCGATGTGAAGGTATCCGTTGGGCTCGGGCGGGAAACGGGTTTGTACACGTCCTCCGTTCTTGCCTTCCGCTAAATCTTTCTCTACGGCTGCCTCAATGAAATTCAGGTTCTTCTTGCCTTCTTCTTCGTTTGTATTGATATCGCTCATACTTAAAAATTGATAGTTTTTCTTCGAATGGGGCAAAGGTAGCGATTTCTTTTTAAAATAGGCTGATGAGCAGGGCTATATTTAGGACGGTTACCATCGTTCCCAACAGCAAGAGGATGATGGTCGTAGAGCGGCTGTTCGCGTAGACACCCATGACCTTCTTGCTGGAAGTGAGGTACACTTGCGTGAAGACCGTGATCGGCAATTGCACGCTCAACAACATCTGCGACAGGATCAATCCCTTGAACGGATCGCCGATCAGGAATATGATGGCCAAGGCGGGGACGAACGATAGCAGGACTCCCAGCTTTGAGTGGAGGTCGGTATGATTGTACGCCTCGCCATAGAATCCGGCGAAGATGGAAGCCCCGGCGATACCGGATGTGATGGTCGAGGAGATACCTGCCAGTAATAGGGCGGCGGCGAAAATCACCCCGGCGTTATTTCCTACGAGGGGTACCAATAACTGTTGCGCTTGGTCCAGCTCGTCTACGGCGATGTTTTGCTTGAAGAAGGTAGAGGCGGCCAAGATGATCATCGCCGAGTTGATCGCCCAGCCGATCACCATGGACAGGAGCGTGTCGTAGAACTCGTACTTCAGTTGTTTCTTGATGACCGACTCGTCTTCTAGGTTCCATTCCCGGCTCTGTATCACCTCCGAGTGCAGGAACAGGTTGTGAGGCATCACGACGGCTCCCAGTACGCTCATGATGATCAGCATGGAGTTCTCGGGGAAGGTGGGTTTCACCCAGCCTACCACGGCCTGCCCCCAGTCTACGTCGACCAACGCCAGCTCGTATAGGAACGAGAGCCCGATAATGGACACGAACGTGATGATCCAGCGTTCGGTCTTACTATATGTATTACTGAATAGCATGGCGAGGCATACGATGGTGACGATCACCGCTCCCGCCTTGATCGGCATACCGAACAGCATCCGGAGGGCGATGGCTCCACCGAGTATCTCGGCGAGGGAGGTGGATACGCTGGCGAGCATGGCCGATCCTAGGATCGGGCGGCTTAGCACGCGCGGCATGTATTTGTTGGTCGCCTCCGAGAGGCAGAGGCCGGTCACGATACCGAGGTGGGCCACGTTGTGCTGGATAATGATCAGCATGACGGACGAGAAGGTGACGACCCACAGGAGGGCGTAGCCGAACTCGGAGCCCGCGGCGAGATTCGTCGCCCAATTCCCGGGATCGATAAAGCCTACGGTGACAAGTAATCCGGGGCCGATATATTTTAGCAAATCCAATGCCCCGGAGCGGGGGCGGTGGTTGATCTTCAGTTTGTCTAGTAAGTTCATGTTTGTATAGATACTTTTAAATTAAAAAAACAGCGTAAAGATACGAATAGTTTCGTTGTTACCCAACGGTGGCCGGAAATACGTTCGTACGGCCGATGGCGGGTATCCGTACGGCTGTCCTCTTGTAGCTGCCCGGCTGTCCGTCCGTATCCGTACGGCTGCAAAGATGTAGCTACTCGGATACAAAGATGTAGCTGCCCGGATACAAAGATGTAGCTACTCGGATACGGATGGGCAGCTGTACGGATATGCGGTCGTACCCGTACGGTCGCGCCCGTGTATCCGGGCTTGTGTGTCTGCGTATCCGCCCGGCCGCGTGTCCGCGTTTATGCGGATACGGTAAACGAGCTACGGGAATGTCAACACGAAGGTGGTCTGCCGCTGGGCCGGGTTGCTTCTCAATGCGATGCTGCCGCCGGACAAGCGCATGATCTGTCGTGAGATGGACAGCCCGATACCGCTTCCGCCTTCTTTCGTGGTGAAGAACGGCACGAATATATGCTCGGCTTCCTCGGGGGGGATGATAGGGCCGTTGTTCGTCACTTCTAGGATAACGGCCTCGTTGGGGTCGCAATACGCCTTGAACAAGATAAGCCCGTTTTCTTGCTCGTGCCCGATCGCTTGCATGGCGTTCTTCAAGAGGTTCAAGACTACTTGCGTGATCAGGTTCTCGTCGGCGTAGACGATCAAGTCCTCCGGTTCCACGTCGATACGAATGGTTATGTTCGGGTAGTTATTGTGATGACGGGCCAACCGCGTGAGCCGTTCGGCGAACTTATTGACGTAGAATAAAGAGGGCTGAGGAGTCGGTATATGCGTAAACTTACGGTACGACTCGACGAACGCGATCAAGCTCTTCCCGGTAGAGCTGATTACCTCCAAGCCGCCCCGTATCTCCTCGTCGACATTCTGGTGGAGGGAAAGCAAGGTGTCGCTCAAGGAGGTGATAGGGGTGACGGAGTTCATGATCTCATGGGTCAAGACCCGTGTCAGCCGTATCCATGACTCGATCTCCTTATCGTCCAGCTCGCTGTTGATATCATTGATCGCGATGATGCGGACGTGTTTCTCTTGGAGCGTCATCTCGGAGACACGGACCGAGAGATGTACCGTGCCCCGCTCGTTGATAAAGGAGATCTGATGTTTCTCGCCGGGACGAACGTCGCTGATGAGGCGCTCTAGATTCTCGTCGATACGTCCGAGCTGGCGGGCATGGGTAAAGACCGTCAATCCCAGCAGTCGCAAGGCCTCGTTGTTGGTCTGGAAAATATTGCCCTTATCATCTTCTACGATGATACCCGTATTCACTTGGTTCATGATCAACTCGTAATATTTCTCTTTCTGGATCGCCTCGGCTTTCGCTTGAAAAAGTATCTGGGTGATGCGGTTTAAGGACTCGCTAACCAGCTTGTCGTTGGAGGAACGCCCCCGGGTAGCGTATTTGAAGGCGTAATCGCTATTGTCGATCGCGTCGAACATGAAGGCTACCTTTTGTGCGTTCCGCTTGAACAAAAGGCTGATGCCCCGCAAGGCAGCCATCCATCCGATGCCTAAGAACAGGAACCATCCCCATTCTTCCACCAAGGCCTGGTAGGTGAGTGCCGCCGTCAGCCCGATAGCGAGGGCGAGGCGGAAGGTGAGGCTGTAATAAATGCCTTTAAAGTTCATACCGCTTGATCTTATTGTAAAGCGTTTGCCGTGAGATTCCCAACTGGTTCGCCACGAGCGAGAGATTGCCGCCGAATTTATCCATGGCGGCCTTGATCATTGTATACTCCATTTCCTCGAGCGTAGTGATGTCATTCTTGACGGGCACCTCCCGCTTACGGGGAAAATCGAAATTGCTGCCATCTAAAGTATCACCGTCGGCGATGATAATCGCTTTCTCCACGGTATGTTCCAGTTCGCGGATATTACCCAGCCAAGGTTGGGCTTTCAGTTTTTCCTTGGCGTCGTCGGTGAGAGCCATGGGCTTTTTACCATAGATGTTGGTATATTTCGTGATGAATATTTCGGTAAGCGGTACGATATCCTCCGGCCGCTCCCTCAAGGGCGGGATCTCTACGTGTATCGTATTGATACGATACAGCAAGTCCTCGCGGAATTGCTCTTTCTGTACCATCTCCTGCAAGTCCCGGTTCGTGGCGCAGATCAGGCGGATATTGATGGGGATCGGGGTATTGCTACCTACCCGTACGATGCTTCGGCGTTGCAAGGCGGTCAATAATTTGGCTTGCAAATGATAAGACAGGTTCCCGATCTCGTCGAGGAACAAGCTTCCGTTGTTCGCTACCTCGAACTTACCGGGGCGATCCGTCCGGGCGTCGGTGAAGGCCCCTTTTACGTGTCCGAACAGCTCGCTCTCGAACAGCGTCTCCGTGATAGCGCCCATATCCACCGGTACCATGGCCTCATCCTTGCGGGGGGATAGCAGGTGTATTTCCCGGGCCAGCATTTCCTTACCGGTTCCGTTCTCTCCCGTGATTAATATATTGGCGTCTGTCTTGGCTACTTTCTCTATCAGCATCCGTAGTTGCTGCATGGCGTTGCTGTCTCCCCAGAACATACCGCTTTCCTTGGATACCAACTGCTTGTTGCCGACACCGCCTTTATGATTGGCCGAGCGGATTTGGTAAGCGGCTTGCAAGGTTTCCAATAATTTAGCGTTGTCCCAAGGCTTTACCACGAAATCGGTAGCCCCTTCCTTGATTCCTCGTACCGCCAGATCGATGTCGGCGTAGGCGGTAAAGAGAACGACTTGTATCGAGGGATAAGCCTTCTTGATCTCGGAGAGCCAGAACAACCCCTCGTTGCCGCTGTTTATACCGGCGCTGAAATTCATGTCGAGCAATACGACATCCACGTTCTCGTCGTGCAGCGTGTTTTTTATCTTGTTCGGGGTAGAGATGGTGATAACCTTCTCGAAGCAAGTTCCTAACAGCATTTGTACGGCGGTCAGGATACCTTTATTATCATCCACAACTAGTATAGTGCCTTGTTTTGCCATGTCATGTCCATTTATACGGGCAAAGATACTCGATCTGGTCGATACTTCCTAAACCAGATACATCCTATTTCTGTTTCATATACCGTATGGATAAAGAAATAACGAATATAAATGGTCAGACGGGAGGGAATATCCCGGATGGCTTGCCAATCCCTAGCCGTTATTGGGCGATCCTAGCGATTGGGCTTGGTGTTACCGTGTCGGTGTTGGATGGGGCGATCGCAAACGTGGCTTTACCTACGATTGCCGGCGATCTCCATACGAGTCCGTCTGCTTCTATATGGGTGGTGAACGCTTATCAGTTGGCGATCACGATTTCTTTGCTGTCGTTATCGTCGATGGGAGAGATCTGGGGGTATCGGAAGGTGTATACGATCGGGTTGCTGTTATTTAGCTGTACCTCTTTGGCCTGCGCTTTATCCGATTCCTTGTTTACGCTGATTATCGCCCGTACGCTACAAGGTTTTGGCGCCGCTGCCATAGCGAGCGTGAATACGGCCTTGATCCGTATTATTTATCCCAAACGTTTTCTGGGGCGAGGTATGGGGATTAATGCCTTGGTGGTATCCGTATCGGCCGCCGCTGGTCCTACGATAGCCGCTGGTATATTGTCCGTGGGGAACTGGCCTTGGTTGTTCGCTATAAATATCCCGATAGGTATTACCGCTTTGATATTGAGCTTTAAGTTCTTGCCGCAAAATCCGGTGAAGGCTGTCGGACGTAAGTTTGATGTTACGGCGGCACTCATGAACGCATTGACATTCGGTTTGGTGATAGCGATTATCGAGGCGTTCACGCATGATGTACATATCTCATTGATAATAGCGGCGATTGTTATCGTATTGTTCTGTGGGTATTTCTATATCCGGAGAGAGGAACGGCAGGCATATCCATTATTGCCGATAGACTTGCTGCGTATTCCTCTTTTTACCCTTTCTATCATTACGTCTGTGTTTTCTTTCATCGCTCAGATGCTGGCTATGGTCTCTTTCCCGTTTTTCTTGCAGCGGGTACTGGGACGCGATGAGGTGGCGACCGGCTTATTATTGACTCCTTGGCCTTTGGCGACAATGGTGTGCGCCCCTTTGGCCGGGATCTTGTCGGAGAAAATGAATGCCGGGGTCTTGAGTGGTATCGGGTTGATTATCTTCTCGGGAGGGTTGTTCTCGTTGGCGGAATTACCGGCGCATCCTTCCGATCTGGATATTATCTGGCGCATGGCGCTTTGCGGTTGTGGCTTCGGGTTGTTCCAGACTCCTAACAATAGCCTCATGATCGGGGCCGCTCCGGAAAGTAGGAGTGGAGGGGCTAGTGGCATGTTGGGTACGGCCCGTTTGCTGGGACAAACTTGCGGGGCTTCGCTGGTAGCCTTGATGTTTAAGTTATTTCCCGGCCATAGCATGCCCGCGGCGTTATGGCTGGGAAGTGTGTTGGCCTTGATCGGGGCGGTTATTAGTTTCTCCCGGATCAATCGTAAGGCTTGATCGGATTAGGCGAGATGCGATTTTACCTGCATTTTCGCCCGGTATCCCAGCAGGCATACAGAGCATAAGAAGCCTAATGGGTAAGCCATCCAAATCCCGGCGATACCCCAATGGAATGTGAATCCCAATAGATATCCGGCAGGTATGGCTATGATGAAATAAGCGAGAAACGAGATCCACATAATCGCTTTCACGTCGGCTAGCCCTCGTAAGGAGTTCGCTAAAATGATTTGTGCGCTGTCTCCTATTTGATAGAGCATCAATATGGGGAGTAGTGTCTTCACGATTGCGTTGACATGAAGATTATCCGTAAATATTAATCCAAGCCAGGATTGGGTCATGAATAAGGTGGTGCAGACAATACAAACGACAATAAGCCCTAGATGAAGCCCGGCAATGGTGATCTTACGCACCATATACCAGTCGTTCGCCCCTTTATAATAACTGGTACGAATCGCTACGGCGGCTCCAAGACCTAAATAGATGGTAAAACTGATCGTTGATATGGTAATGGCTATTTGATGGGCGGCAAGCTCAAGGCTACCCAGCCAACCCACCATGATGGCGGTGACGCAGAATGTTCCCGCTTCCAAGCCTTGTTGCAGACTGATCGGCCAGCCTATGGAATTCAGCCTTCTCCAACTTTGCTTATTGATACGAATATGGGTGAAACCTTTCCGGTAAGGCTTATAGTCGGTTCGCAGCATGAATACGGCGATGAAAAGCAATAGCATGATGATACGCGAGATAAAGGTGCTTATACCTGCCCCGAGCAGTCCGAGTTCCGGCATTCCGCATTTTCCGTAAATGAGGATATAGTTGCCGATGATATTCAGCAGATTCCCTGTCAATAGGACCCACATGGATATGGATGGGTTGGCTATGCCTTCCACGAATTGACGGAATGAATTATAAAGCATTACGAATATGATCGAGACTAATGAGACTGCGAAATAAGGTCTTATCAATGGCAAGAGTTCTTCGGGTTGGCCTAAAGAGTCTAGGTTTAGGTAAATCCCCAGTAAGACGGCTATCAATAATAAGGTGGTAGTCATATTGGCAACCAGACTGTTTTTGAGCCAGCCTCCGATCACGATCTTTTTATTCATCGCTAAATTCTGTCCGATCAGCGGGGTAAGATTATAGGAGAATCCGGTTCCCATTATGATAAATGCGTTTATTACATTATTGACGAACGATGCCGCCGCTAGTTCCTCCGTACTGTGTTGTCCCACCATGATGGTGTCTGCCAATCCGGTGATGATAGCCCCCAATTGTCCAATGATGATAGGTACCCCTAGCATTACTAAGGATTTATAATATTGTTTGTAACCCGCTATTCTATTGTACATATGTATTGTTCTGTTATTAATGATGGTGTAAAAATCCTTGATCGTATATGCCGGATATACGATAGAGTTGTTTTAAATGAAAATGTAAAGATAAATTAGAAGGAATAGGGTGCGGATACGGTAGAGCCTCTCGTAGTCCAATGGACGAACAAGATGCTTTTAGTCGTAAAAAAATAATATTCGAATTTACAGCTCATACCTCTTCTTTGATTTAGCGGCGCAAAATTACGTAAAATCACTGGAATCCGCAAACCTTCAAAATTACCTTTGTTTTTGGGATCGCACTTTTTTTATATCTTTACGGATATAAGATAAATGAATGATTATGGATCAGTTCGTAGAACAATTAAGGCAGGTGTCTCCTTTATCAGATGAGATCGTGGGGCAGCTGTTGGAAGAAATGAAAGAGGTTTCTTTTGCTAAGGGAGAATTATCGATTCGGGAGGGAGAAAGAGATCCGTTCGTTTGGTTCGTGAAAACCGGATTGGTCCGGGCTTTCGTGGAGCGTGAGGGGAAAGATATCTCGTTATGGTTCGCCTCAGATAGCGAGGTGATCAATTTTGTTTATCGGAATATCTCCGCCTATAATGTTCAAATGGTGGAGAATACGACATTATTGAGAATACCGAAAACGAAATTGGATTACCTATGCCGGAGCTCCCTTGAGTTGGCCAATTGGGGGTTGAAAATACAAGATTACTATCTTCGGGAATATGAGAACTATTTTATAAACGATAGTTGGATGGAAGCTCGTGAACAATATGAGTCATTGCTGAAAACCCGTCCGGACTTGATCTTGAAACTACCCTTGAAACATATCGCCTCCTATTTACAGATAACCCCACAGTCATTGAGCCGTATCCGTGCTTCCGTAAAAAAATAGGGAAAAGTCATTATTTATCATAGGGTAATTTTTCTTGTTTTCAATAGCCATATCTTCGCGTCGTTAAAAACGTGAAGTGGATAATATGAAAATGAGTGGAGAAAAGGCGATCCATCGCCAAGAGTTGGAGCGTGGTTTACTAACTCAAAAGATTTCAAGACTATTTCTGAAATATACGATACCGGGAGTAGCCGGCCTATTATTCCTCGGGATTCAGTCGGTGATCGATGGTGTGATATTAGGGCGGTTTGTCGGGGCGAACGCTTTGGCCAGCGTGAATCTGATCTTACCTTGCTATAGTTTGATGACGGCTTTGTCTATCGTGATAGGAGTAGGGTGTCAGACCTTGATCGGTATAAACCTCGGACGTTCGGATCGGCAAGAGGCGAATAACGCTATAACTACTTCGTTCTTGTTTCTTGGAGGAATATCCGTTTTGATTAGCGGGTTGATTTATATATTCGCCGGAGATATCGCCCGTATGTTAGGTGCGAATGACGTATTGGTTACGGGAGCCGTGGACTATATTCGTTCCCTTGTCCCGTTTTTCCCTTTATTATCATTGATGTTCTTAGGAGATTATATGATTAAGGCGATGGGGCATCCGCTTTATGCCATGATCGTAATGGGAAGTACGGTGTTGATTAATATCGGTCTGGATCTTTTGTTTATCCCGGTAATGGGTTTAGGGATTAAGGGGGCGGGATTGGCTACAGGTTTGGCCTTTACCTTGGGAGCGCTGTTCAATATTCCCCGGATGTTCCAGCGAGGGCAAGTCGTAGCGGTACAAAGAGGACGTTTCCGTTGGCCTTTGGTCTGGAATGCGTTATACAATGGCTCTTCGGAAGGAATATCCGAGCTATCTGCCGGAATCACGATTTTTTTGTTCAATATAACGATGATGCGATATTTAGGAGAGGATGGAGTCGCCGCCTTTACGGCGATTAACTATATCTTGTTTATCGCCACCACGGTATTCTTAGGGATATCCGATGGAATTATACCGATTATCAGTTATAATTTCGGGGCGGGAAGATTGGACCGGATCGAGAAAGTGCTGAGATTAGCAGGGCGTGTTAATTTTATGATAGGTATAACGTTATTCGCCATCTTATTCTTTTTCGGGCAACAGATCACGTCCTTTTTCTTTAAGGGAGGAGAGGCTTTGGACGCTTTGGCGATCGCTAATTACGGCATAACGATTTATTGCTTCACCTTCTTGATGAGTGGGCTGAATATATTGGCCTCCAGTTATTTCACGGCTATCGGCAACGCTAAGCTGTCGGTTGTTATCTCTATGCTGCGTAGCTTGGTATTCGTAACCTTTGGTATTATCGTTTATCCTTCTTTATTCGGCATCCAAAGTATTTGGTATAATGTACCGGTGGCGGAATTGTGTACGTTATTTATCTCCTTTATGTTGGTAAGGAGAGAACTTTTAAAAGAGGCCGTGCTGAAAAATTAATCAGCACAACCTTCTTAATTTCTTATTCGATATTCTTCCGTATCTTGGTCAGATACTCTTTCATCTTCTCGGAATCCTTATCCTTGATGATTTCTTGCAGGATATGCAATTCCTCTTGTATCCGCTCGATTTGGCGAGGGGTACGGGGGTTGAAAAGGATCTCGGTCAATAGAAAATCGTCCTCGGACAAAAGGCCGCGGGCGATTTTCATATGGCGTTTGAAAGTGGTACCCGGGGCATCCTGATGCTTCATCGTAGCGGCAAATACCATAGTGGAGGCGAATGGGATACCTAGTGAGTAGGCTACCACTTTATCGTGCTCCTCGAACGTGTATTCGCAGATATGCAAGCGGAGGCTGGAATAAATATCCTTGAAGAATATCTTGCCCAGATGATCGCCCTCGGAGATAATAATCGTATTCTCTTTCTCCAGTTGTCCCAGATTAGCGAATGTAGGTCCGAACATCGGGTGAGTGGAGACATACGGGAAACCGCATGTCTCATAAAACTCCTTCAAATAAGTCTTCACGGAAGCGATATCGGAAATAATGCAATATGGCTGCAAGTAAGGCATTACGGCCTTGAAAGCCTCTATCGTGTAACTTAACGTCACGCAGTTGATGACCAACTCGGGATTGAAATCCTTAACCTCTTCCGGGCTTTGTAGGCGAAGGGCGTTATAGATAAAACGCATACGTTTCGGATCTTTCTCCAATACGGCTACCTCATGATCAAAACTAAGCAGGTCGGTGAAGAAAGAACCCATCTTTCCTGCGCCTAAAATCAATATTTTCATCTTATAAATTATTGTTCGTTCATGATAATCATTTGCTGGCGCACGGATTCCTCATGGATCTCCTTCAAGATCTCCTTTACAAAGTCCGGGCTCAGGTCCATTTGCTCACCCATGCAGGAGCGTTTCTCTAAGATCTCGCTGTAGCGGGGAGACTGTAAGATCGGCATATTGTGCTCTTTCTTATAAACGCCGATCTCCTTGGAGATACGCATACGTTTAGCCAAAAGCTCCAATAATTGCTCGTCGATACCATCGATCTGGCGGCGAAGAGCGGTCAGGTTCTCGGTAGTCTGGTTTACGTCACGGATCACCAATAGGTTCAATACGTAATCCAATACATCCGGGGTGATTTGCTGGGAAGCGTCGCTCCATGCGCAATCCGGGTTACAATGAGACTCTACGATCAAGCCGTCGAAACTCAAGTCCATCGCTTGCTGGCAAAGTGGGGCTACCAACTCACGCTTACCACCAATGTGACTAGGATCACAGAAAATAGGCAGGTCCGGCATACGGCGGCGAAGCTCGATAGGAATATGCCACAACGGAAGGTTACGGTAGATTTTCTTGTCGTATGAGCTGAAACCTCTATGGATAGCACCCAAACGATGAATGCCCGCTCCGTACAAACGCTCGAACGCTCCGATCCATAACTCCAAGTCCGGGTTAACCGGGTTCTTGATCAATACAGGTACATCAACCCCTTTTAACGCATCGGCGATCTCTTGGACAGCGAATGGATTTACCGTCGTACGTGCTCCGATCCAAAGGATATCGATACCGGCTTTCAATGCCTCGAATACATGATCTTTAGTCGCTACCTCGGTAGATACCAGCATACCGGTCTCTTTTTTCACTTTCTTCAACCAAGCCAATCCCTCGGCTCCGATGCCCTCGAATCCACCCGGTTTCGTACGAGGCTTCCAAATACCCGCACGGAATATCTTAACGCCTCTGGAGGCTAATCCTTGGGCTGTTTCTAACACTTGCTCTTCTGTCTCGGCGCTACAAGGGCCTGCGATTACGATAGGACGTTGTGTGTCAACTCCCGGTAATGCTAACGGTTCAATCTTCATTTCCATCTTTGTGATCTATATTTTAATTTTCAATTTTCAGTTATAAATTCTCAATTCTCTTCAAGGCTTCTTCTAAAGTCTCGTTCTTGCAGCAAAGGGAGATACGGATATAACGCTCGCCACGGCTACCGAAGATAAATCCCGGCGTAAGGAATACGTTTGCCTCGTATAGCACCTTGTTGGCGATTGCCTCGCCGCTCTCGGCGGAGTCGGGGATACGTCCCCAAAGGAACATACCTACTTGGTTCTCGTCGTACTCGCATCCCAAGGTACGCATGATTTGTCCGGCAAGGTCCCGGCGGCTACGATAGACACGGTTCATGTTGTCGTACCACTCTTTCTTCGCGCTTAGGGCCTCCACCGCCGCATATTGCATCGGCTTGAACTGCCCGGAGTCGATATTGCTTTTTACCTTCAGTATCCATTGGACGAATTGGGCGTTGGAAGCCAGCATCGCCATACGCCAACCCGGCATATTATGAGCCTTACTCATGGAGTTCATCTCGATGCAGATCTCTTTGGCTCCCGGTATGCTTAAGATACTTAGCGGATGCTCATTCAAGATGAAGCTATAGGGGTTATCATTACATATAATAATACCGTGCTTCCGGCCGAAGGCCACTAGCTTCTCGTATAGCTCTACGCTAGCGTTCGCCCCTGTGGGCATATTCGGGTAATTGGTCCACATCAGCTTTACGTTGGAGAGATCCATTTTCTCCAGTTCCTCGAAATCCGGTTGCCATCCCAGTTCCTCTTTCAGCTCGTAAGGGATCAAACGGGCCTCTACCAGTTTGCTGACGGAACTATATGTCGGATATCCCGGGTTCGGAACCAGTACGCCATCCCCCGGATTCAAGAATGCCAGCGAGATATGCAAGATACCTTCTTTGGAGCCGATGAGCGGTTGGATCTCTGTTTTCGGGTCCAAGTCTACGTTATACCACGTCTTGTACCAGTCGGCGAATCCCTTACGCAGTTCCGGTATGCCCACGTACGGCTGATAACCGTGCTCGTTCGCTTTGCGGGCATGTTCACACAACGTCTCGATGGTCTGTTCCGAAGGTGGAAGGTCGGGGCTGCCCACGCCAAGGTTAATGACGTTCTTGCCTGCGGCGTTCATCTCGGCTACTTCCTTCAGTTTCTTGGAGAAGTAGTATTCCTGTACGCTACCTACACGGTTAGCGGGTGTAATGTTACACACTTTGTCTTCCTTCTGCATATTCGCCTAATATTTTTAAGTCTTTTGTTAACGGTCTGATAGCGTCCAATGCTTGTTTGTAACGGGTAAAATCCGTGAAAGTAAGGTCGATGTAGAACAAGTATTCCCATTCACGCCCGATAATAGGCAAGGACTGTATTTTAGAAAGATTCATGTCGTAAAAAGAGAGAACGGAGAGGACTTTGGAAAGGCTGCCGGAGGTGTGGGGAAGAGCGAATACGAGAGAGGATTTGTTTTTATCGGTTCCTCGAAGCATCTCATCCGCCGTCCAGCGGTCCGCTATAGCGAGGAAGCGGGTGAAATTCCGTTTGTTAGTCTCGATCCCCTCGGCAAGGACTTCCATCTTGTAGATCTGGGCAGCCAGTTTCCCGCATATCGCCGCATGTCCTTTCAGTTGGTTTTCCGAGATCCACCGGGCACTCATGGCGGTATCTTCTTTCTCTACCACCTTGGCGTTGGGCAGAGTATCGAGGAAATCGGTACATTGCATCAACGCTATCGGATGGGAGTTGACCTCTGTTACCTCGTGTATCGAGGTTCCCGGAAGCGCTACCAAGGAATGGGAGATACGTAGCTTATACTCGCCGGTGACGCTCAGCCCGCTTTCACGGATCAGCTCATGGTTTTGAAGGAGGCTTCCCGCTATCGTATTCTCGATGGCCATCATGCCTAGTACGGACGGGTCTTTCTTGATCGTCGTGATAACATCCCGAAACGTATTGCAAGGGATGATTTCTATTTCTTCACCTTCATGATAATTACGGGCGGCGATGTCGTGATACGAACCGGCTATTCCCTGTATTGCTACTTTCTTTTTCATCTTGTTTCTCTATTTTTACTCTAAACTGTTACAAACAAAAAAAGTCCCACCGAAACCGGCAGGACTTTATATTTTATTGATATTTATATTCAATCATCAACGCTTTACATACAAACTCCTGCCTTTACTCTGCTAAAGTAAAAGTAATAAAAGTAATATGTAAAGCTAAATCGATTCATTGTCTGTTTGTTTTTAAATACGCAGCAAAAGTAACGCTTTTTTGGAAACTACAAGCAAAAAGTGATATTTTTTTTCTGTTACATTTAAATTTTATCTTAACTGTTTCTGAACTTCTGTGGAGATACGCCTACGTACCGTTTAAAGTACTTACCGAAAAAGGATACATTCGGGAAGTTCAAGGAGTAAGATATCTCTTGGATAGTCAAGTCCGTAGCCATCAATTGCGATTTTGCGTCCATGATTATCATATCGGCTATGATATCGGATACGGAACGTCCTGTCTTTTGCTTGATGATCATGCAGAGGTGCTGGGGAGAAATACTTAGTTGGCTGGCATAAAAAGCCGTTTGCCGCTTTGAGGTATAATTCTTCATCACCAGTTGGATGAATTTCTTGTGGATCTCGTCGCTACGGGTCGTTATCTTGTTAGGCCATGATTTCCCTTGATACAAATCGCTGATCCCATGGATCATGGTAAGCAGGATATGTTTCACCATCTCCCTGTTTATGGATTTCTCTTTCGCTTGTACCCGCTCTAGCAAATGGAAATAATCGTTAATGAAGTCCGCCCGGTCCTCACTCAGTGATATGATCGGATTCTCGTAGATAGTAGGTAAGGCGCTCATCGTAGACTTTATCATGTTCACGCAGTCCATGAACTCGGATGAGAATCCTATAAAGGAAAGGCGGAAACTCTCTTTCTGCTCACAGAACTGAATAATGCTTCCCGGCATCAAGGTGATGAAATCATTCGGTTTCAACGTGTACTCCGTCAAGTTGATGGAAGCCCGTAAATTTCCTTCAACGCATAACACGAAAATACCTGCTTTTAACCGGCAAGTCTGCTTGTAAAAGTTTAAGATTGCCTCGGTAATGTCGTTTCCTACGACATAATCCCGGGGCAAATCTAATTGTGGTAAGTTTGCGTTCATCCGTTAATTTATTAATGATTGAACACAAAAATAATAAAAGTGGTGTTGACTTACTGGATAATTTAAAAATAGACCAATTAATCCTTGAATCAGACTTATTCCGCTTGTGCTTCCTTATTCCGTTTATGCAAGCTTTTCAGTTCGAAGGATAGCATGACACGGAATATACCTATTATTAATAAGGCATAAGCGATCATGTAAACCAACGTGAAAGCACCTAGGGCGGGTTGCCAGATAACACCGATGGAGCAAAGGATAGCCAAGATACCGAAGACCATGTACCAACCCCAGTTCCGTGTGCCGTATCGTTTCAGGTCCATCGAATAACCGGTAGCCGAGAAGCCTCTGAACATAAGCCAGAATGCCAAGACAAACGGAAGCACCTCCATGCTAAGTCCCGGGCTTGCCATCAAGAATATACCTAAGATCAAGTCGATAATACCTCCGGCCAAATACCATCCCCAACTGCTGATACCCTTTTTGTTCGCCAAGGCGAAAGCGATCTCGAACAAGCCGCTTACGAACATAGAGACGCTGAATAAGATACTAAGCGCTACGTAGCTCGCCAATGGCGCGAACATTAAATAAATAGCGACGATGATGTAAAGCAGTCCGACCAATAGTGATAACCACCAATTCTTGACCGCATAATCCATTTTATCAATAAATGTTTTCATATTGGATAATATTTGTATTGTAATTACCCAATTAACAAAGGGAAGGAAGAAAAAGTTCTGGGTATTTGTGGCTAGGATATCCTTAAAAACTTTGTCCTTTGGAAATTAATTCTTTTCTTTGACGTTTCAAATCAATATAGGTATATAAGTACGAGGATTATGATGAAAAATTTGATAGCGATAACTTGTTTTGTCGTGGCGTTGGTGTCTTGTAATAAGGTGGAACATAAGCTGGAAGGGAAATGGCAATTGAAAACCGTAGAGGCGAATGGGGTGGTCCAGACGGTGGATACGGTTTGGTATAACTTCCAGACCTCTTTGTTCGAGTACCAATTATATGACCCGGCAAAGGACGTATATCGTACGAATTTCGGTTATAAGACGTTGGAGGGAGATACGAGACTGGATCTGGAGTTGGTCAACTATGGAGGTACGCCTTTGGAACAATTCATGCGTTATACGGATTGGACCTCACCTAAACAAACTTTCACGATCGAGCAGTCATCTGTGACGAATCTGGTAATGAGCTGCGAAGGAAGAACGTATACGTTTAAGAAATTCTAAGATATCATGTGCTGTTTGATCTCAGTCCCTCATAAGGAGTACTCCAGTACTCCCGAGGAAGTACTGCGATACTCTTTGCGGAGTACTGGAGTACTTCTTACGAAGTACTCTCAGCGATGTTAGATCATGCGATCAAATCCGCTTCTATAGCTTGCGCCACCTTGATTAAATCGGCGGGGGCTATCTGTATCTGCAAGCCTCGTTGTCCGGCGCTTACATAGATCTTATCGAAGCCGGATGCCGTAGGATGGATATACGTAGGGAAATGCTTTTTCATGCCGATAGGCGAGCATCCTCCCCGGATATAACCGGTAAGCGGTAACAACTCTTTCACGGGGATCATCTCACATTTCTTGTTCCCGGATACCTTGGCCGCCTTTTTCAAGTCCACCTCGTCCGCTCCGGGGATCACGCATACGAAATAACCGCTCTTATCGCCATGTAAGATCAAGGTCTTGAATACTTGGGCGATATCTTCCCCTAGCTGCTCCGCTACATGCGTAGCGCTCAGATCATTCTCGTCTACTTCATAAGGCACGAGCTGGTAGGCGATCTTAGCCTTGTCCAGCAGGCGCGCCACGTTTGTCTTATTAATCTTCTCTTTCATCATTTAGATCCCTTTCATGGATAATTGAACACGTTTTCTGGATAGGTCTACGCTTAGAACCTTCACCTTGACATGCTGATGGATGGAGACCACTTGGGTAGGATCGCTTACGAAACGATCCGCCAGCTCGGAGATATGGACAAGCCCGTTTTCCTTGATTCCTACATCGACGAAACAACCGAAGTTGGTGATGTTGGTCACGATACCGGGCAATACTTGTCCTTCTTTCAAATCCTCGATCGTTTTCACCGTGGGATCGAACGCGAATACTTGGATCGTTTGGCGGGGATCACGGCCCGGTTTATCCAGTTCCTCCATGATATCAAGCAAGGTAGGCATCCCGACCTTATCCGTAAGGTAGTCCGTTAGTTTTAGTTTCTTTTTAAGCGCTTTGTCGGTGATCAGGTCGGCTACCGAGCATTTTAGGTCCTTGGCCATCCGTTCGACGATCGGGTAGCTCTCGGGGTGTACGGCCGAGTTATCCAACGGATTCTTTCCGTCGGGTATCCGTAGGAATCCGGCGCTTTGCTCGAAAGCCTTCTCTCCCATACGGGGGACTTTCATCAGTTCTTTCCGGGAAGTGAAGGGTCCGTGCTCCGCCCGGTAATTCACGATGTTTTGCGCTAACGTAGGGCCTAATCCCGAGATGTAAGTCAGCAAATGCTTGCTCGCCGTATTCACGTTTACACCTACTAAATTCACGCAACTCTCCACGGTTTGATCCAGACTCTTTTTCAAGGCGTTTTGCTCTACGTCATGCTGGTATTGGCCGACACCGATACTCTTCGGGTCGATCTTGACCAACTCGGCCAAAGGGTCCATCAGCCGGCGACCGATGCTGACAGCTCCGCGTACCGTGACGTCGTATTCGGGAAACTCCTCCCTAGCGATCTTGGACGCGGAGTAGATAGAGGCTCCGTTTTCGCTGACTACGAACACTTGTACCTTGCGGTCGTATCGTATATTCGTGATGAACTGCTCAGTCTCACGACTGGCGGTACCATTACCGATGGCAATGGCATCTATGGCGTAAGTGGCTACTAACTGGGCGACCTTAGCGGCGGCTTTGCCCTTCTCGTTCTGGGGCGGATGCGGGAAGATCGCCTCGTTATGCAGTAAATTCCCCTGCGCATCCAGACAGACCAACTTACATCCGGTACGGTATCCGGGGTCTACGCCTAATACCCGTTTTTGTCCCAAGGGAGGAGCGAGCAGCAATTGCCGGAGGTTCTCGGCAAATACCCGGATCGCCTCCTCATCGGCTTTCGCCTTGCTCTGGTTGGAGAACTCCGTCTCGATAGAGGGTTTCAGCAGGCGTTTGAAAGAATCGTCGACAGCTGTAGCCACTTGCTCGGAAACCTCTCCACGACCTTTTACGAAGCGCCGGTTCAAGCGATCCAGACAAGATTCCGCGTCGGGAGAGATACTTACACGAAGGATACCTTCCGCCTCTCCCCGTCGGAGAGCCAATAAGCGATGGGAACTGGCCCGGTTCAAAGGCTCGCTGAAATCAAAGTAATCCCGGTATTTGGCGCCTTCCTCTTCTTTCCCCTTGATCACTTTGGATGTGATCATGGCGGTATGAGCGAAAGAGTTACGTACGGTATTACGTGCCGATTCGTTCTCGTTGATCCATTCGGCGATAATGTCCCGTGCCCCTTGCAAGGCTTCTTCGGCGTTTTTCACTTCCCCCTTGATAAAACTCTTGATGCGTGCGGATAGGTTATTCTCGTTTTGCATCATAACGATCTTAGCCAAGGGCTCCAGTCCTTTCCGGCGTGCGATCTCCGCCTTGGTGACCCGTTTCGGTTTGTAAGGGAGATATAAATCCTCGATCTCGGTGCTATCCCAAGACTCCTCGATGCGTTTCCGGAGCTCGGGAGTAAGTTTTCCTTGCTCTTCTATCGTGGCGAGGATCGTTTCCTTTCGTTTGCTCAGTTCCGTCAGTTTATCCAGTTGATCTTTGATGGCACCGATTTGCACCTCGTCTAATCCTCCGGTCACCTCTTTCCGGTAACGACTTATAAAAGGTATGGTAGCGCCTTCGTTCAAGAGCCCGATTGTCCGTTCCACTTGTCCTTCCGGAATTTGTAGAAAACGGGCTATAAGCGTGTGAAATACGTTTATCATATCTAGTTTTCTTAGAATTGGAGTACAAATATACGGTTTTGCTTATATTTTCGGTCGGGATACTCACTTCTTGGGCTTATTATTTGTATCTTTCATTAATTTTCAAGAATTTTACGGCCTGAATATTCAAGCCTTTGATTAAAAAAATCAACATGGAAGTTAATACTACGGAGAACAAAACTTTGGAACAGGATTATAGGGATTTAGCAGGATTGTTATCTAATATCGTGGACTCGTTGCCCATCTACTTTTTCGTGAAGGATACGGGTGATAATTTCAGGTACGTGTACTCCAGCCCTTTGATGAACCAACTTTACGGACGATATCATAATGATGTGGTCGGGAAAACAGATTTTGACCTATTTCTAGATCCGGTCGTCGCCCAATCTTTCAGGGATATGGACGAGGAGGTGGTGAAAACGGGTAAGATGCAGCGTTTCGTGGAGCAAATGATCGATCCGAAAGGTATCTTGCGTACTATGGATACGATGAAACTGCTAGCGCCCCGTGAGGATAAGCCTCCTTATTTAGTAGGGATTTCATGGGATATTACAAAGCAAAGGCAGGTCGAGGAGGAGTTGCATAGTTATAATAAGCGCTTGGCGCTCGCTTGTCAAGCGGGTAAGATCTACCCGTGGCTTTGGGATCTGGTAAACGGTACGGCGGAGCTTTCCTTGGAAGAAAACGGCCAGATCAAGCATGTGCAGATCACCCACGCTAGTTTTACGGAGAAGATCCATCCGGATTACCGGAAGGTCTATGAGAATATTACAACCGCTTTCATGCGGGGCGAGATCGATTCCATGCGATTCAGTTTCCCTTGTCGTTATTTCTCGGATGAGTATGTATGGCTGGAGAAGATCGGTGAGGTCTATGAGGCCGATCCGGATGGCAAGCCGATCCGCTCGATCGGAATCCTTCGGGATATGACCGTCGATAAACGGCACGAGGCGGATGTGCAGGCCAAGCGTTTGGCGGAAGAGAGCGACCGGATGAAGTCCGCTTTTATCGCTAACATGAGCCATGAGATACGTACCCCTTTAAATGCCATCGTCGGCTTTTCCACCTTATTGGCGGAGAGTGACGATGAGGAGGAAAAAAAGGAATATCTGAGGATCATAGAGAGTAGCAATGAGTTTTTGTTGCAGTTGATCGGTGATATCTTGGATATCTCTAAGATCGAGTCCGGAAAGATGGAGTTTATTTATACGACCCTGCGTTTGAGTGAGATATTCGCTCCCCAGCAGCAAGCTTTCGCCTTGAGAGTGGCCCCGGATGTAAAGGTTATCTTTGAGTCGGACGGTAATGACTATTGTATTGTGTCGGAGAAGACCCGTTTGACTCAGGTTTTGACCAATTTCCTTTCCAACGCCGTGAAGTTCACCAGCTCGGGTTCTATACGGTTTGGTTATCGTTTGACCGATGATGGTATCTATGTCTACGTAACGGATACGGGTATGGGAATCAGTAAGGAGTCTCAAGCGAGCATATTCAATCGTTTCGTGAAATTGAACAGCTTTAAGCAAGGAACAGGATTAGGGCTTTCTATCTGCAAGACGATAATTGAGAAGTTGAAAGGTAAAATCGGGGTTGAGTCGGAGGAGGGAAAGGGCTCTACATTCTGGTTTACGATACCTTGCCAACCGATGAAAGTGAAATAAGACATTCAAGTTTGGTTGGGATTTATAGGTAAATCACCTCATCCGCCAACAACCGAATCTCATCCGGATTATGTGACGTGAAAAGAATGATCCGTTCTTCTTTCATTTGCATTTCTCGTATTCGTTCTATGATGCGATGGCTTAGGGCTTCATCCAAGCCTTTGAACGGCTCGTCCATCAAAAGGAGAGGAGAAGGGTATGCCAATGCCCTAGCTATAGCGATACGTTGTTGCTGTCCGTAACTAAGCTCTTTAGGATATCGGTTCCCGAAGGGCTCCATTTCCATTTCCTGTAAGTGTTTTTGGGCAATTCGCCGGGCTTTCTCCTCCGTGAGAAAAGAGGAGAGGGGGAGGATGATATTTTCTTCTGCGGTTAGATGGGGCAGGAGTTGCGGTTGTTGGAATATGGTGGCGATTCCAAAGTGTCTTGTGGGATGTATCTCTCCTTCCGTAGGCAATAAGATATCTCCGATTAGGTTTAATAACGTTGTTTTTCCTTTGCCTGAAGGTGCGTTAATTCCATAAATAATCCCTTTTTGAAAGGAATGGGAAAAGTGCTGTATGCCGTATTGGTAACTTATATCTTTCGTGTCTAAAACTGATAATGTAGGGGTCGGGATGGTCTGATCCTCATTCGCGAAAGATATTTTAGGGGTGATATCAGCGACTTTGCTAATTCCTTTGTCAAAAAAGAAACTGATGAATACCGCCACGATTGTCCAAGCGAGTAGCTCAGGGACAGCGATAAAGTTTTGCGCCCTTTTCATCTCGCTTCCGATTCCGAATGCGCATTGCGACAGGACTTCTCCCATAATGATCGCACGCCAGCCGAATCCGGCGGCGGAGGCAAGTCCGCTATATAAGAATGGCTTTAGCTGCGGATAGATGATCTGGAATAAGACATTGGAACGTTTGATATGGAACTGACGTGCCATAATGGATAAACCCGGACGTAGATCGAGGATTCCCCGTGTCAGATTCTCTGTTAGTAGCGGGAACATGGTGAGGAAGGCGATCATCAAAGGGATACTTTCCGGATTTAGGAATATAAGCGCCAAAAGTATGAAGGATATGACCGGGATCGAGCGCATGATGGCAAGCAGAGGTCTGAATAATTCATACACCCACTCAAAACGGGCGAATAACCCGGCCATCCCTATCGCACAAACGAATGAGATCGACATGCCTAAGATTCCCCGGAGTATAGTCGCTCCGACCGACTGATAGAAACTACCGGAGACGAGCCATTCGCAAAGTGTCCGTACGAGTCGGGGAAGTGAAGGTATCAGCTCCGGTTGGTTGGCTATAACGGCGAATAGTTGCCATCCCGCCAAGAGGATAGCGGTAGCGACTATTGTAGTGATTGTTTTTCGCAATCTCATTGTTTTTCGGGGATAAATCCGGCATCGGGAAGCCTCCCGCCGACGGCCTTAGGTTCATACTGTTCGATGAGACGCAGGAAATCCATGACGGCGTTTTTCGCCTCGATAGCCGATAAATAATGGATTTTACACCGCTCGATACTCTCAGGAGTTAAGGCCCCTTGGGCGAAGATTCCATGTTCTTCCAAAGAATGGATGGTCTCTTTCGGATATCGTACGGCTTTTTGGCAGGAGGCTCGTAAGGCATCCTCAAAAGCGATACGATATTTCTCCATCGTCGGGGTGTATACGACCGCTGTTTGGGCGAATCCGAGGGTATCGCTGTCTGTTAAGTGATTCAAGTCCGCAGTTATTCGTAAGCTGCTGTCTTTCCGTAAAGCGATGCTTAGAAACGGTTCCCCGAGCACGGCACGATTTACTTTTCCGGCTAAGATGCCTTGGGTGATTTCCCCGGCGGTATTGAAGGCGTAATTCAACGGATAGTCTGATCGCTGGCGGCCGAGATAGTACCGGGTAAGGATATCGGGAGTCGTACCGTTGCCGAATACATACAATGCCGGTTCTTTTAAGGGTGTTTTCTCGACGAGGTAAAGGGTTCCCCAGATCGGGCATCCCGCTAGTTTAATCTTGATCCCTTTATTGTACAAGTTCGCCGCATTGATCATGGGGAGTACGGCTATGTCGGTCTCCTGCTTGATCAGTAAGGCTTGCGCCAGATCAGGCGAGTCTACCACTTTTACTTGTACTTTTTTGTTATCTATAATTGGAGGATTCTCAAGCCAATCGGCGAATGCGATAACGGATGGACCACGAAGTACCGAAACCTTGATTACGGTATCTTCCGTTTGTGCGTGCCGGCAACCGGAGCAACAAAGTATGAATAGTAGAAAAATGTATTTAATCATATCTAGACCTCTATAAAACAATTAAGGATTGCCTCCCGGCAACCCCTAACCAACTTTGTTAACCTTAAATCTAATACTATTATGAAAAAACCACAGTGCAAATGTACTGTTTTCTATATATCTGTCAATAGAATAAATGCTAATTAGTGTTTTGAGGTTCATAAGAAAAGCTAAAAAGCCTTCTTTTGAGTCGCTAGGCTAACCAAAACAATCGTTATCGCCGATAATGGCAAAGCAAATAAGATCGGATCTATCGCATGCCACGGATATACATCGATCAAGACGTCTTGTCCGAATAAAGCCTTGCAAAGTCCTACCGGAGCCGCTTCCGCCTTATGAAGGAACAACATGGCGAATAAACTGGCCAAGCCTCCTACCCATAAGCTGGCCAAGGCCCCTTGCCGGGTAGCCCCTTTCCAATATAGCGAGCAGAAATAGGTAGGTAGGAATGTAGCCGCGCAAATACCCATGAACAAGGCGGTGCCTCGTGCGATAATACTTGCGCTTAGCGTATAGCAGATAACGTAGCTGACCAAGATAGAGCATAGCACGCCGATACGTACACCTAATGTAGAGTTCGGATTTTTGCTACGTCCTAGTTTGGGGAATGCGTCTGCCCCGAAAGCCGCTCCCATGGTATGAAATTGCGCGCTAAGGGTAGACATACTGGCAGAGAGAATACAAAGCATGAAAACCGCCCCGAACCACTCCGGCATCGCTTTATTGATAAATAGGGGGATGATCTTGTCCATATCTTTTACCGCCTCGGAGGCGACTACACCTTCCGTCTTGAGGAAAAACAAATTAGACAAGGCTCCCACGTGATAAATCGCCCCTACCGTGACAATCAAGAACACGCAGCCGATCAATACGCCCCTGTTGAGTTGCTTGGTACTTTCCACCATCATGAAGCGTACGACTAGTTGTGGCTGCGCTAAGCAACCGATTCCTACGCCAAGGATCAATGAGGTAACCAATGTATACCATTGTGGAGAGCCTGAGATGGGCATAGCTGTCCATCCTTGATGTCCCAAGGCCTTGAAGCGTTCGGGCACCATGGGGGCGATATCCGTCAACTTCTGGTTCGCCTCGATAAAGCCCATGTCCATGATATGGTAAAACCAAAATAGCAGGAATAGCATACAAGCGAACATGATAACCGCTTGCAACGCATCCGTATAAAGTACTCCCTTGATACCGCCCGTAATCACGTAGGCCGCTACGATCAAGGTGAAGATCAACAAGGCCAGATGAAGGTCGATGTGAAACATCTGTTCGATGAAGACGGCTCCTCCCTTCATCACCACGGCGGCGTAGAGGGGCATGCCGATGAAAATGATCGAGGCGATAAAGATCTGTATAGACCGGGACTTATAGTGTAATCCCAATAATTGCGGGAAAGTCCGTGCGTTATGTGCCTCGCCTAACTTCCGGGTCCTTCGTCCGAAAAAGATAAAGGCTACCACTACGCCCATGAACATGTTCAATAAGCAAAGCCATTGAATACCCATGCCGAACGTAGCGGCTACGCCACCGAAACCAACGATCGCCGATGCCGAGATAAAGGTCGCCCCGTAAGACAGGGCCATGATAATGGGGTTTACTTTTCGTCCGCCTAATAAATAATCACTGGCGTTTTTCGTCTGCCTGTATCCGAGATACCCTAACCAAGCGATTACAAACATGTAAATAATGACAATAATGCCTAATGTTAGCGTACTCATTTTCGTGATTCTTTAGTAGGGTTTGTTTTTTCGTCGTCTTCTTTATTCCAAGTGGTTATCCCGAACCAAATAGAAAATAGGAGGCAGGCGAACGCTAGAAGATAAGCCAGCCAAATACCGGGGTCGCTGATTCCGAACATATATCCGTGCCTATTAAAGTTTTATTAGATCACTTTCACAGATATACTCGAGATTCTGACGGCGGATTACCTCACGGGCGCTTTCCCGGTTGTTCGTACGCAAGATCAAGATCGCTTTTTCCCGGATGGAGAAACAATACATATATTCTATGCTGATGCCCGCTTTCGTGAAATAAGATAATGTATTGGCAAAACTTCCGGCGCATGAGCTGGTTACGATCGCTAATACGTCGGTCAGGTTTGCGCTGACGTTGTTTTCTTTTAATATCTTGTATGCCTTCTGGGGATCGCTTACGATGATACGAAGGATTCCATACTCGGAGGTGTCGGCTACGGTGGCTGCGATGATGCGGATGCGCTCTTCCGCCAATAACGCTAATATCTCGCTTAATTTCCCGTACTTGTTTTCTAGGAAAATAGAAATTTGATTGACTGTCATAAGGTGTTATTTTAATTGTTTATTTAACAAAGCTTGCGATGATCTTTCACTCGTACCGCCTTGCCATCTGTGGTTGGCAAAGATCCCTTGGCTACCAGCTTGATACGTGGTGTAAGTAATAATTCGTCCTTCAACTGACGGGTGATACCTTTCGTCAAACGCTGTAAGGCTGAATAATCATCGGTGAATAGGTCGCTCAACTCTACCTCGATCAACATCTCGTCGCTGTTGCCGATCGTTTCGAGGGTGATCAAGTAATTGCTGCCCAATTCCTTGAATTGCATCAATATCTTTTCGATTTGGATGGGGAACAGGTTCACACCCTTCAAAATTATCATATCGTCGCTACGTCCTTTGAAACGGGCTAGGCGTTTATGGGTACGTCCGCAAGGGCAATCGCCCGGTAAGATACAAGTAAGGTCACGGGTACGATAACGGAGTAAAGGCATCGCCTCCCGGTTGATGGTCGTTAATACCAATTCTCCGACCTCTCCCTCGGGCACCGGTTGCAAGGTAACCGGGTCTACGATCTCTACGATCACGTTGTCTTCCCAGATATGCAAGCCGTTCTGCTCCGTACATTCGAAGGCTACACCCGGCCCGTTCATCTCCGACATACCGAAACAGTTGTAAGCCTTGACACCCAGAAGCTGTTCGATGCGTTTACGTTGTTCTTCCGAGTGAGGCTCGGCACCAATACATACGGTGTGTAGTTTGGTATCCTTTCTCGGGTCTATTCCCTCCTCATACATAACCTCGGCCAAACGAGTGGCATAGCTCGGTATGATATGTAAACAGGTGGTGCCGAAATCGGTGATGAACTTAATCTGTCGTTTGGTATTACCGGCCGCCGCAGGCACTGTCAACGCACCTAATTTTTCTGCTCCATACTGGAAACCGAGGCCACCGGTAAACATGCCGTAGCCGGATGTATTCTGGAATACGTCCGTATCCCTTAGCCCTACCATATACATGCAACGAGCTACTTGGTTAGCCCATTGGTCCAAATCCTTGGCGGAATGTAAGACAACGGTAGGATTACCTGTCGTTCCACTGGAAGAGTGGATACGTACGCATTTCTGTAACGGGATGGCTGCCAATCCGAACGGATAGTTATTTCTAAGATCATCTTTCGTTGTAAACGGAAGTTTTTGTAAATCTTCCAAGGACTGAAAACTGTCCGGGGTAATTCCTTTCTCTTTGAATATCTTATGGTAAAAAGGGGAGTTGCCCGCTAGTTCTATGGTTTGTTTCAGTCGTTCCAGTTGGAATTTTACCAGATCTTTACGATCCATGGTTTCTATTTCTTTCTGCCAATACATCATCGTTTTTTCAATTAGAGTGTGTTTAATTCATGAAATTAGATTGCAAATGTATCTTTTATTTTGGATAACGCCATGCTTTTGTGTCAAAATATTAGTAATGACCTTTTGAAAATAAGAATTATTAGGCGGTAAGCCGTTGTAAATAAAAAAATAATAGTTATTTTTGTCCATTACGCAATTTAACTTTATGTATGGGCCATGGGAAAATATGACCACCTTTCCAAAGAAGAGTTGATTCAAAGGATTGAGAGACTGGAAGCCGATCTGGAAAAAGCCACTTTGACACCATCCGCGAGCGATAACGAACTTGAGATGCGCCAAAGCCAGCATACGATCAACTTCTTAAATATCTTGATGGATACGATCTTGTCGAACGTATTTGTGGAGATCACGGTGAAAGATATTTTCAACGGTTTCCGGTATATCTATTTTAATAAGGCGGCGGAGGAATTTACGGGGGTCAAGGCGGAAGATATCTTAGGGAAGACGGATTTCGAGCTTTTCCCTGATTCCCGGCGGGCGCATGAGATCCGAACGGAAGATTACCATACGATCAAGACGGGACGTATGGTAAAGGAAATGGTCGAGTATGAGAAACCGAATGGAGAGGTGAGAATCGTAAATATCGTACGTTTACTGATCACGAATCCGGACCCGGGAGCCTCGCCTCTGTTATTGGTCATGCTGAATGATATCACGGAGCAGCGTCAGGACCAGTTGGCGCTGATGAAAGTGCAAGAGGCGGATAAGATGAAAAACGCTTTTATCGCTAATATGAGCCATGAGATCCGGACTCCGCTGAATGCTATCGTTGGCTTTGCCCATCTCGTGACGGAAACGACTAATGCCAGTGAGCAAAGGGAATACTTTTCGATTATAAATAAGAATTGCGATTTATTGTTGAAACTGATTAACGATATCTTGGATTTGTCGAAGATCGAGTCCGGTCGGTTAAACTATAACGTGTCGGAAGTTGAGTTGAGGGATATTTGCCAAGAGGCCTATGTGGTACAATCCTTGAAGATGACTTCCGATGTGGCATTATTATATAACTCGGTCGCCATGCCTTCTGTTCGTCTGTGGATCGATCCGCACCGGGTAGAACAGGTCTTGTTAAATCTCTTGTCTAATGCCATTAAGTTTACTTCCAAAGGTTTTATCTCGCTTTTTTATGAGGTGGAAGATATGTTCGTACGTGTCTCTGTCATGGATACCGGAATCGGGATATCAGAGGAAAAGCTGGAGTCTGTTTTCGAGCGTTTCGTGAAATTGGATGATTTTTATCAAGGGGCTGGTTTGGGACTACCGATCTGCAAGATGATTGTAGAGCAGTTGGGTGGTGAGATCGGTGTGCGATCTGAGCTTGGCAAAGGTTCCACTTTCTGGTTCACCTTACCATTGGTTGTTACGGATAAGGCTGTTGTGGAGAAGGATGATCCTTCTGTTTTAAGTGAATGTCAACTATATTAAATAAAAAAGAAATGAAAAATGCGGTTGTCTTTTTAGCGACAGGCTTTGAGGAAATAGAGGCCTTGGGTACGATTGATGTCTTGAGGCGTGGTGGTGTACGGGTTATGATGGTATCTATTACGGGTGACCGATTGGTGATAGGAGCTCATGATATTCCGGTAATGGCTGATTATCTGTTCGAGGAGGCGGATTTCAGTTGCGTCGATGCCTTGATCTTGCCGGGTGGAATACCCGGAAGCAACCACTTAAATGCGCATGCCCATTTGAAAGAATTAGTCAAGGAGAAAACGGAGGAAGGCGTATTAATCGGTGCTATCTGTGCCGGACCGATGGTTTTAGGTGGTCTTGGATTGCTAAAAGGGAAAAGGGCTACCTGTTTTCCTTTCTTCGAGCCAACAATGGTAGGCGCTATCCCTACGGATAATGGAGTAGAGCAGGATGGAAATATCATCACAAGCAAGGGGCCGGGTTTTATGTTTGAGTTTGGTTTGACGATCTTGAGGAATCTGAAAGACGAGGAAATCGCTTTGGAAGTGGCGGATGCCTTATTATATGACGCTTTGTTGCATGGGACAAAGCATTAATGTGCTTGAAATTAAAATCCCTTGAGAGAATGTCTCTAAGACATTCTCTCAAGGGATTTTTGTTGTAAAGAGTTTTCCCTTTCCTAAATTATTTCTGGAAAGATTTTTTCATACGTGCGATATCTGTCAAATAGTCTTGCAGATCTTGCTCGTGTTCTTCTTCCTCAGCTAAGATATGCTTAGCGATATCACAAGTCGTGAAGTCGATGCCGTCCGTGAATTTAGCGATTTCTTGATAACGCAAGATGGCGCAACGCTCGGAGGCGACATTCTGGTTCAGAAGGCTTACTACGTCAAAGTCTGTCGGTGAATCATATTTGCATCGGGCTAATTCAAACCATTGTTTCGGATCAAGTACCGGAACTCCTTCCAATTCGATGATCCGGTCTGCCAATAATTGGGCGTGATGCCTTTCTTCCTCGGCATGTTCCTCGAATTCACCTTGTACGTCGGAACGCATGGCTCCTTCAACGACCAAGGCTCCTACCCAATATTGATAGTATGCTAGCCATTCTTCCGCTAACGCGGCGTTTAGTTGAGATAATAAATTGTCGACATCCAATTTCCCTCTTAAAATTTTGACGCTTTCTTTTGCCATAGCTGTATTAATTTAGAATTAAACGTATTGTTCGTTTTTTATAGTTCTAACAAGCTTACTAGGGCATTGTTTATTGTTTGTCAAAATTTTAACGTTATGCTGCGATTGTTACAATTTAGGTAATTCCCAAGGTGCCCGGTAATAGGCTTTCGACAAGGCGGTAGCCTCGTTATCGCCGACAAACAAATTGTTTTTATCATCCCAATGAACTTCCCGTTGAACCCGGCAGGAGATATTCGCCAGATGAGCCATCTTCGCTACACGGGCACCGATAGCGACATCGGCGTTCGGAAGCTCACGGCTTTTAATGCAGCTCAACATGTTTCCCACATGATTATAAAGTCCTTTGCCTTCTCCTTTCTTGAAAGGAACGGCTTCCATGCGGGCTACGTTATTGGATACGACTGGTATGACTTCCCAACCGGCCCTGTCGAGTACCATCGTACCATTCTCCCCATAGAACGCTAATCCTTCCTTACGGTTATAGAGTCCGTGATTGATTCCACAGGCGTGATCCCAGATGATATTAAAATCATCGTAGGCATAAGTCGCCATTAAAGTATCGGGTGTCTCCATAGCGTCGTTCGGATAGGCGAACTTGCCACCGCCTGAGAATACACGGCTGGGAAGGCCCGCGTTCATACCTTCTAGGGCATAATCCAGTAAATGTACACCCCAGTCCGACATCAAGCCTCCGGCATAATCCCAGAAAAAACGGAAATTATAATGAAAGCGATAAGGATTGAACGGACGTTTAGGAGCCGGGCCTAGCCACATATCGTAATCCACACCGGCGGGAGCGTCGCAATCCGGTTTAACCGGAAGTGTCGGCTTGCCGTCTTGGTAAGCCCAGACCTTGACCGTACGGATCCGTCCGATATTTCCGGCTTTCAAGAAATTAGCCGCCTCGTCCCAATGCGGGTCGCTACGTTGCCATTGGCCTACCTGTACGATCCGGTTATATTTACGGGCGGCTTTTTCCATCAGGTTACATTCCTCGATCGTATTGGAGAGCGGCTTCTCTACATATACGTCTTTTCCCGCTTGGCAAGCCCAGACCGTCGGAAGGCAATGCCAATGGTCCGGCGTACCGATAATGACTACATCTACGTCTTTATTATCGATTACTCGTCGCCAGTCCTTATATAAGTGAGGTACTTTTTTCCCTGTTTTCTTCTCAACGTCGGCAGCCCGTTTGTTTAACCATTCGTCATCGACATCGCAAAGAGCCACGCATTCCGTCTCCGGATAATCAAGAAAAGTATTCAAATCCCCGTATCCCATGCTACGGCATCCTATGAGGGCTACCTTTACTTTGTTGCTAGGGGCGGTTTGTCCGTATATGGAGGAATACGATTTACCGATAAGCGGCGATAAAGTAAGTCCGGACATGATAAGTCCGGTTTTTTGCATAAAAGTACGTCTGTTCATGATATTAGTTTTTAATACTGTTATAAATATATTCCATATCCACGTGCTCCCTTACGAGGGCGGCGAGTTTATCATACTGCTCTTCCTTAAAAGCGGCATAATCGAAAGGGCCTGTAGTCGTTTCCGTGTCAAAGCCCTCAGCTAAGTTGTCCAATACGGCCGGATTATCAAGGATACCATGCATATAACTTCCCCAGCATCGGTTGTTGAGGTAATATCCGTCCGTTCGTCCGTCTTCCAGTCGGGCTACGGGCTGTTCGGGGGCGTCGCCCAATAAGGTGGTTCGTCCCATATGTATTTCGTATCCTTTACAATCCTTATTCTCCGAGGAGGGGAGGAAAGCAAAGTCGCTTTGTCTCGTGATCTTCTCCTGCTCGATGACTGTGCATTGAGGCAGAAGACCGAGACCGGGAATCGCCGGGATATTTCCCTCGATACTTTCCGGATCTTCCAAGCGGACTCCCATCATTTGATAGCCACCGCAAATACCGATCACCTTTTTACCCGCTTTATGCGCCCGGATAATCGCCATCGCTATCCCATTGGCCCGCAGGCTTTGTAAGTCCGATAACGTATTCTTTGAGCCGGGGAGCAGGATGATGTCGGCTTTCTCTATCTCATCGATATTGTTGGTATAATACGGATTGAAACGGGGGTCCATCTCCAATACATCAAAATCCGTGAAATTAGACATTCGTTTCAGCAGGATGATAGCTACATTGATTTTCCCGTCTTTATAAGTGTTATTTTTCATATCCAACGCTACGGAATCCTCTTCCTCTATCTTGATATCCCGAAACCATGGAATTACGCCGACCACGGGAATCCCAGTCAATTCCTTTAATAGGCTCCGTCCTTCTTCGAATAAAGAGGCGTCTCCACGGAACTTATTGATGATAACCCCTTTCATTAACACTCGTTCCTCCGGTCGTAATAAAGCGATCGTTCCATATACAGAGCCGAATACGCCCCCACGGTCTATATCCGCAACTAAATAGGTAGAGGCTCCGGCAGCGATCGCCATACGCATATTGGTGATATCCCGGTCTCGCAGGTTTAGTTCGGAGATGCTTCCGGCTCCTTCCAATACGATCGGGTTATAGCGAGCTTCCAGACGCTTGAAGGCTTCGATGGCTTCCTTAAATAGCTCCTCCTTCTGGTTTTGTATCCCGAAATAATCCTTGGCGGACATATTGCCGACTGGCTTTCCGTTTAATACGACTTGCGAGCTTTTATCATTTGTCGGCTTTAGTAATATCGGGTTCATATCCGTATGCGGGGAAATACCGCAGGCCTCCGCTTGTACGACTTGCGCCCGGCCCATCTCGCCGCCTTCCGGGGTAGAGTAGGAATTGAGGGACATATTTTGTGCCTTGAACGGTGCCGGTTGATAACCATCTTGCTTGAAAATACGGCAAAACGCCGCATTGATAACGCTTTTACCCGCATCAGAGCAGGTTCCGACAAACATAATCGGTCGTAGGTGTTGCTTCATCTGTATAGATTTTATTTACACAGTGTACAAAGGTAGTATTTTTGGCCTTTTTATTAAGGAGAAGATATGAAAAAAGAAGAAGATTTTGTTATGGGCCTGTCCATCTACATGGCTTGTCTGCGTGAGAAAAAACGGTATTCCACGGCGAAGAGTTATCAAGATGCCTTGAACTCGTTCAAGTGCTTTTGCGGTATGGAGGCGATTCCTTATACCTATATTAATAGGAACAGGCTTTTGTGCTATCAGTCATGGTTGTTGGACAAGGGCCGTTCGTTGAATACGGTGTCTACCTATATGCGTCGGATTCGTCACATTTATAACTTAGCCGTGGAGGCGAACGAGGCTCCCTTTGTACCCAACCTGTTCAAAGATGTCTTCACGGGCGTTGAAAGCAAGCGGAAGAAGGCGTTGCCGCGAGAGATGCTGGAGCGTATGTTTAACGCCCCGTTGGGGGATCCGTCCTTGCGGCGTGTACAGTTGACCGTTCGGTTGATGTTCGCGTTCAGCGGGATAGCGTTTGTGGATCTAGCGCATTTGAAATGGGAGAATATCCGGGATGGGATATTGCAGTATCACCGACAAAAGAGCGGATCCCTCATACAGTTGGAGATTCCCTCCGGAGCGTTGCGGCTGTTGGATGAGTTGTCCGCTTGTACGGCAAAGGAATCCCTTTATTTATTTCCTTTTTTGAGTGGAACGAGAACCGGTGAGGCGGCCTACAAAGAATATAACAGGACCCTGTCCCGCTTTAACCGTGACTTGAAGTTGTTGGCGAGATCGACAGGCGTTACGCTTCCGGTCACCTCATATACGATCCGTCATTCATTCGCCTCGTTCTTGAAGGAACAAGATGTATCGATCGAGGTTATCAGTGAGTTGTTGGGGCATAAGTCTATTAAGACAACACAGATCTATTTGAAGAGCTTCTCGTTGGAGCGTTTGTCGAAGGTGAACCGGAATTGTTTTGAGAGCGTGTGTAAACCGATACCCAAAGTGGGGTAGGAGGCTTGCTACTTGGGAAGTAGCGTATTCTTTCACGGCGCAAATGTAATAAAAAATAACAAGACACAAGCAAACATTAGACTTTATTTGTGCTCTGTTCTTTATGTTCCGACTTTGATTCTCCTTATATCTTCGTTCCTATTCTTGGGTTATGGACACAACGATAGAGACGGAATGATCTCATATTTCCTATATCATCCCGTTACCTCACAAAAATTGCATCTACATTCACGTAGAGATGAGGCGTGCCCCGTCTCTACAACTGTGTGGTGACCATTTTCCCATCTTTTAAGCTACTTCCCAAGTAGCTTAAAAATCGCAAGTGATGGTAATTTTCAGAAATACCATAATTGAATACTTAAAGCGTTGTTTGTCAAGAAGAAACGATAGGGTCTTGGCAGGGCTTTGAATTGTCGTTAGGCTTGGTGGATATCTTGAAATACTCCAAGGAAAAAAGAATCATGTCGATGAATGTTTTGAGGAACGATTGCCCGGATAGGGGTATGGAGCGGGTCTGTAAGCGCCAAGACCTGAAGACCGTTCGCTGGTACGTGCTGACGCTCCCTACCGCCGCGGGTGGCAGGCGCGATAGGATCAGTCCCTCAAGAGGGTTGGATGCCGAGCTTTCCCGTCGCGAGCGTCGCGGGGAGACGTTGTTCGAGTATTTCGCCCCCTCGTACGTGGAGGTGAGGAAGGTGGACGGCAAGCTGGTCAACACGAGGCGTCCCCTGCTGTTCAACTACGTGTTTATCCGGTCCTCGGTGGAGGAGATCTTCCGGATGAAGCAGACGCTCCCCTTATATAATTTCCTTCCCCGTGTCTCTTCCGGGGGCACGCCCCATTTCCCTTACCTGTCGGATAGCGAGATGGGAAACTTACGTTGGGTAGCGGAGTCTTACTCCAACGAGCTTCCGGTGTACGTTCCGGACAGTGGCCGCCTGCTGAAGGGTGACCGTGTACGTATCACGTCCGGCTATTTCGCCGGGATGGAGGCTGAGGTGGTGATCCAGCCGGGCGGCGGTCACAAGGATGTGATGGCCCGTATCCTCGATTGCATGTGGGTTCCCTTGTTGGAGGTGAAGCCGGGCGAGTACGAGCTGATCGAGCTGAACACCAATGGTAAGCATGTCTATACCCATCTGGACAACGATCGCCTGCGGGATGGCCTGCACGACGCGTTGGGCCGTTATCACGCCTCCGGTAGCGTAGGGGAGGAGGATACCCGCTTGGCGCGTGAGGTATTGAGAGCCTATGGTTCTCTCCGTGCGGAGACGGACGTGATGCGCTGCAAGGTCTATTCGTCGCTCCTTTCCGCCTACAAGCTACTGGGCGAAAAAGAAGAGTTCGCTCGTTTGCTCGCCACGATGCGCGGTATGCTCCTGGCGGTGAAAGCTCCGCAATCCCGTGCCTTGTTGCTTGTGACGCTCTACGGTTGCACGGACAGCAGTCTTTACCGTCAGATGGCGCACGAGGTTGTGGATCCGTGGCGAAGTGAGTCCTCGCCCAAGAAAAGCAAGTTGTCGTTGATCCGCCGGCTGGACGATTACGATCGGTGGCTCAACCATGAAATAAGTTAACAGTAGACAGTTTAAATAATAAATCAAAAATCAAAATGTCTTCCCTTCCTTCCGGCGTTCGTTTGGTGCGGTTGCTGAACGAGCATTTGGGTGAGATCATGGGGCGTGAGCGTACGAACCAAAACTCGATCCACCTGTATTGCACGGGGCCTTATTGGGTGGCGTTCGAGTGCTCGGCCTATCAGTTGCGCCGTGTGTTCCCGGACAGCGAGGTCACGCCGATGCGCTTGCTCGGCTACCCGTTTCCTGTGGTGATGGTATCCGTGACGGATCGTTCGCTCCGCTCGTATGCCCGCAAGCACATCTTGCGAAGAGACGATAAGGATTACAAGCAATTGACCGTCCCCGGTTTTTCCCTGTCTGATTACCAAGGCTGGCATAAGAGAGAGGTGGAGGGATTGCCATTGCTAAGCGAGACCGTATGAGTGTGGCATACGTATAAGGGCATCGTTTTACACGTATATCGACGTCGCCCCACACGTATATCGGTGTAGGCCTATACGAACGTAGGCGTGAGTCGATGCCGATATACGTGCGGGATGGAACCGATGCCGGGGAAAACAGGTGCAAGTAATGCAAGTAATGCAGCACCTTTTTCCCACACACGCACGTGTACATTATATGTGTCGAATCAAACTTTCATACGGCTATCCAGCGTTTCTCTTCCGGATCGTTCCATGCCTTGTTTGTGATCGTTTAGTGTAAAATTCTTGTTTTATATAATGTACGCACGTGTGTGGGAAAAAGGTGCTGCATTACTTGCATTATTTGCATTACTTGGGGTCTCCATAAGGACTGTATAAAAATAATAACAAACCAGACATGTATCACAGACAATCATTTCCCCGTTTGGGCGATTACATCGCCACGGTTTTACAAGTCACCAGACTGACCAAGTCCATTATCCGCATAAGCGGAGGCATTGGCAGTGACACTTACAATTCTTTTAAAAAGGCAAGGACATGCACTTTAGCGTTTACTATCGATTGGTAGATCTCCTTTGGGACCATCTGTCGGACGAGGAACTTTTCCGCCGTCTGGCACGTGAGGCCTTGGAGCGGTATATCGATTATAAGAAAGAGGAGGAAATGAACGGAGGAAAGAAATAATTTAAGGATGGGCTATGCAAATGAGATTAAGTTTTAACCTCGTGCCTGCCTTCATCGACTAATTAACTAGCCATGATTTTAGAAGAGAGTTTTGGAAAATCTACTGATTTTATCTCAGATGGGATGAACGCCTTCGAGCGTAACGTGAAGCGTATAGGGGATTGTCTTTTGGCCTTTATCGCCTTGGTCGTATTCTCCCCCTTGTTCTTGATCTGCTACATCGCCGTAAGGCGCGAGGATGGCGGCCCGGCTATCTTCAGGCAGGAGCGTATCGGCCGTTTCGGTCGCCCGTTTAACATCTATAAGTTCCGCAGCATGCGTTTGGACGCTGAGAAGTTCGGCCCTGCCCTTTACAAGGGAGGCGCTGATCCCCGTATGACGCATGTGGGCAAGTTCCTGCGTGAGCATCATTTGGACGAGCTTCCCCAATTATGGAATGTCTTCATCGGTGATATGTCTTTTATCGGCCCCCGTCCGGAACGCAAGTTCTACATCGACCAGATCATGGAACGCGATCCCCGCTATCGCTTCCTGTACCAGATCCGTCCGGGTGTGACCTCTTACGCCACGCTCTATAACGGTTATACGGATACGCTGGAGAAGATGCTCCGCCGTCTGCGCTATGACTTGTTCTATCTGGAGCATCGCTCGTGGTGGTTCGATTTCAAGATATTGGTGAAGACGTTCTTGAACATTGCGTTTGGGAAGAAATTTTAGATGAGGAAAACTAAGGAGAGCGATTATCCAATCCTGCACTACCAGGCAGAATGAAATTATGTGGGCATTTATGCGTAAGTTTGGTGTACATTATTTATCCTTGCCCGGAAGTGAAACAATAAAAGTCATAGATTTTATGAGAACGGACGTGCTGAATCGAATCAAGGAGACCTTGCGTAAGGTCATACCGGCAGGAGGGCATGCTTTTTTGTATGGTTCGCAGGCCAGAAACGAGGCACGTCCGGATTCGGATTGGGGTATATTGATCTTGTTGGACAAACCGAAAATCGAGGAGGAGGATTATGACAATATATCCTATCCTTTAGTAGGGCTGGGTTGGTTGTTAAACGAGTGCGTCAGCCCGGTGCTTTACACCTTGAAAGATTGGATGAGATACCATTTCTCTCCCTTTGTACACAGCGTAAAAGACAAGGGGATACAATTCTTGAGTGCGGAAGATATAACAGCGGATTCAAGGTGCAAACCCATAATGGGGTAGTTGGTCAATTAGAATTGAATTATGTCTCTAAAGGTTTGTTGACAAAAGATGAAAGCTGATTATATTCCCGTTTGCTACAACATCGTATTACCGGGGATTATAACGATTTCTTTGACTTTGAGCGTGAGGATGTATTGCCTTTGTTGGAACTCACACGTAAATTGTTAGCTAAACTCGAAAGTCTGATCGCTCATCCTTAATAATCACATAAAGAAATACGACAATTTTAGCTTGTAGGAACGAGTTATAAGGAGTTCCTTTGTGGAATAGCTTGTTTCTTACTTATGAGTGTATCTTGGGGCAAATAGATTTGTGAAGAATATGGCAAAAACAGATTCACGAACATCCAAAAGTATAAAAAACAGTTCGGTGGCGTTGGTGTTTTATTTCATCAACCTGATCCTCCAATTCTTTTCAAGGAAGATTTTCTTGGATTATTTGGGGGCGGAGGTGCTGGGGTTGAATACTACGGCTACCAATTTGCTGCAGTTCTTGAACCTTGCGGAATTGGGGGTGGGAGCTGCTATTGCTTGTACCCTTTATAAACCGCTTGCCGAGAAAGATACGGATACAATCAATGAAATCGTATCCTTGCAAGGGTGGCTCTATCGGCGTATCGCATGGATCGTGATAGCTGGAAGTGTGGTCTTGATGGCCTTTTTCCCTTGGATCTTTGCCAAGATGCCGTTGCCCTTATGGTATGCGTATGCCTCTTTTGGGGTATTATTGGTTAGTGGGCTATTAAGCTATTTTGTTAATTATAAGCAGATCGTTTTGTCTGCGGATCAACAGGAGTATAAGATACAGTATAGTTACAAAGCCTCGATGTTAGCAAAATTACTTTGCCAAATATTGGCGATTCGATTCTTGGATGATGGATATGTTTGGTGGCTGGTATTGGAAATGGTGTTCGCTGTGGTGGCTTCAATGGCTTTGAATCGGGTGATCGCCCGGACTTATCCTTATTTAAAGACAAATTTGCTTATAGGTAGAGAGTTGACAAGGAAATATCCGGATGTGCTTACGAAGGTCAAGCAACTGTTTTTTCATAAAATTGGAGGTTTTGCCTTGTCACAAACAAGCCCAATCATTATATATGTCTATACGACATTAACGGTAGTCGCTTTGTACGGTAATTATATGTTGATTGTAATGGGTGTTCAAACTCTGATGACAGCTATGTTTAATAGCATGAATGCTGGAATTGGAAATTTGGTGGCTGAAGGGGACAAACGAAAGATTATGAGTGTATTTGCGGAACTGTTTTCTATAAGGTTCTTGTTCTCTTGTATCATGTGCTTCGGGGTTCTTATGATTACTCCAGCATTTGTCTCCTTTTGGATAGGCAAGAAATATGTCATGGATTCCTTGAGTTTGTTGTTGATGACAGCTATTCTGTTTGTTAATTTAAGCCGAACGACGGTGGATGCCTATATCAATGCTTACGGCTTGTTTGGCGATATTTGGGCACCAATAGTGGAAGCCTCTCTGAATGTTGGCCTATCTATTATTTTAGGATATTACTTTGGATTACATGGTGTGTTATCTGGGGTGCTGATCAGCTTGTTGTTGGTCGTTTTTTGTTGGAAACCTTACTATTTGTTTCGCAAGGGCTTGGATGAGCGATTGAGTATATACATATTTATGTATGCGAGACATTTGATGGCAGCGTTGCTTTGCGGAGTGATAGTTTGTCTTGGGATGAGGTATTCAATGGTGCAAGGAGATACGACGTTTTTTGATGGATTATTGGGTATTCTTGTATTTTCTATTTTGTCGACTTTAACTTTGCTTTGTGTTGCTCCGGGAATGAGAAATCTGATGAGGCGATTTATCCGGATGTGTCATGTATGAATAAAAAGAGAATAATAGCAATATGAATAGAAAATTAGTTGCTCTTGTAATTTTACTTTGTTTGACAGTCTTTGCTGTTTGTGCTCCTTTTTGTACACTCGTCCTATTTTTGGGGATGAGGTTATATTTGATCATATAGGCGAGATTGGGGATACGATAGGTGGACTTACAGCTCCTGTGATCGGCTTGCTTAATGCGGTGCTACTTTATTTGACATTGAGAGAGCAATTTGAATTTAACGAGAAACAAAAGAAATCTGTAAAAGAAGATCAATTTAAGAATACGTTTTTTCAATTACTGGAAGCGCAAAGGAATATTGTTCCGCGGTTGAAAGCTGATTTTTTATTCTTGAAGAATTGGAATAAATATAAGACTACCTGTTAAGGTTTGGAATTTTTCAGATCTGCAAGGGTTGAGTTAGGACGATTATATTGGGCTTATGAAAGTGAATCTCATAGTGCTGAATATGATGAATAACTGGTATTCAAAATTTGATAGACCCATCGCATAATTGTAAGCCGATGATGATATTGAGAGATCGGAAGGATGATTTTGTTCGTGTGTGGAAGAGATAAAAATACAATTAGAGTTCTTACTTGAAATTTTAAGCAGTAAAAGTTATGAATATTTTATTTATTCTAAAACAATTTCCTAGATATGGTGGTGTGGAAAAAATGACTATAACTTTGTCTAATAGTCTTGTTAAAATAGGATATAATGTCTGTATATTATCTCTTTTTAAAGGAAATAAATGTGAATATATGAGTAGGCTTGATTCTAAAGTTGTTTGCTTAAATATGCCTAATGAAAAATTGTTTTCCAGAGAAAATAGGCGCCATTTTTTGTTGGTTTTGCAGGAGAATGAAATCGATGTTATTATTAATCAAAATATGGACTATGAGGTAAATAAGTTGATGCTTAAATTAAAAGGAAATGTACAAGGTAATGGTAAATATTTTCCAGCTTTTATCACCGTTGTCCATAATGATCCATTTGTTGATTTTAAATGTCTTGATACAATGATAAAAGGCCGAGGAGTAAAAAATGTGTTAAAACGGATGTTAAAGCCAATATATCAGGTATATATACATAATGTAGTTAGGAGATCATATATCATGGCATCTCTTGTTAGTGATAAGATGGTTGTGTTGTCAAAATCTTATGTCTCATCTTGTGCTGAATTGTCAAGATGTGAATATGAGAAAATTATAGCTATTCCAAATGGTTTTAATGTGGATGATAAAGTAGATGGTTTATTCTTAAATAGAAAAAAACTACTTTATGTGGGACGATTAGTAGAAACCCAAAAAAAAATTTCCGAGTTGATTAATATCTGGAAATATTTGTGTGAAGAGTTTTTAGACTGGGATCTGCTTATTGTAGGTGATGGTCCTGATGTGGGAATCTATAAGAGCTTGGTGAAATCGGAAAATATAAAAAACGTATATTTTGAAGGTTCAACTAACTCTCCTGAATATTATTTTAATCAATCTACTGTCGTTTGTTTGACATCAGAATCGGAGGGTTTTCCAATGGTACTGATAGAAGGAATGAAATATGGTTGTATTCCAATATGTTATGATAGTTTTTCTGCTGTTGATGATATTATTGATGATGGAGTGAATGGCTATGTAATTCCATTTAATAAACAAAATGAGTATATTTGTAAACTTCGATATTTGATGTCTTTAGATGATACTTCTCTTTGTTATATGAGAAATAATGCTATTAAAAAATCTGAGTTATATGATATAAATAAAGTAGTGTTTGAATGGGAAAAATTGTTTAATGAATTGATCTGAACTAATAATGCCAATTTTGCTATATTCTTATTCTTGGTTTATTTATAATTTTGTTATTTTATTCTTGCTGTTTTTAGTCTGTGTGAATAAGAAAATAAAAAAATCATCTTACTTTATAATCTTTGTATTTTTTATCATATTTTCAGTATATGGTTATATTACAGCTGATTATAATTCTTATTTGGAATTAATGAAAATGTCTAAAGTGAATGATCCTCTGGTCGCTTTAGAACCAATATATGTATGGTATATTCAATTAATAAGTGGAAATTATTTTGTTTTTAGGCTGACATTGTATATTGTGTCATTTATATTTCTATGGGGAATATTTCAATATGTTAGGTGCTACAAATTGTATTTCTTGATATTGTATAGTGTTATATTACTGTATGATATGGCGGGGGGGCGTCAAATGTTATCTATATGTATGATGTTTTTAGGATTGTTTTTAATACTATATGAAAAAATACAACTTAAAAAAATTCTATTTGGATTATTGCTTTTGATATCGAGTTCTTTTTTTCATAAAACAGGAATATATATGTTGTTGTTTTTATTACTATTGATAATGAATATAAATACAAAAAAAATCTTATTGCTTGTATGTGTTATTCCTGTTTTTGTGTATTTTGGAAATATTTTGATTGAAGAATATTTGTCGGATTTGTTGGAACTAGAAGGAGGAGGGTATTTGATGAAAGAAGCACAGGAGGGATCATTTTGGTGGGTTGTTATAATGTATATACAAGTCGTAGTGTTATATGTGCTAAGTTTTATTGTACTTTATACGCTGCGGAAGAATATACTAACCTGTATCGATAAAGTTATGTATCGTTTTGTATTTTGGATAATATATGTGTCAACGATATTTTATTTTCTAAATATAGAGAATAATGATATCTTTTTGAGATGGTTGAATGTTGTTAAAATTCCCATGATATATTTGCTGAGTAAATATGTGTTTAATAGATTTACATATTCCTGTATATCAATGACAAATTGTTTTGTTTTGTTTCTACTCTTTGCATTTTGGTTTTCTACCAATATTTATATAATAGGTGTTAGTCATATAAATGTAAAATGAATTTTGTATGAGAGTCTTATTTTTTTCTACTTATGAAATTGTAAAACAATCTGGAGGAGTAGAGTCTGTTACTAGATTTTTATATGAATATTTAAATTCAAATGGATATTCTGTGTATTTAATGTATTGGCAAAACCATAAAGGGTTAAAGTCAGAGTTGTGTCAAGTTGGTTTGCCAGATAAGTGCAATATGAATAGCTTATGTAATATCGATTTTATAAAATCGTATTTAATTAAAAATGAAATAGATGTTGTAATTAATCAGACGGCTGTTAATAGTCGTACTTCTGCCGGTTGTACTATTGCGTGTAATGAACTAAAAATTCCTTTAGTCTCAGTTCTTCATAATACTCCAGATTTGTTCCTAAGAGAAAATAAATTCTTTAAAATATTTTTTTATACATCTTTTACGAGATTGCTAATCTATCGAATGTGGTATTATTTTCAGTCTGTATTTAGAGGCTTTAAGGGCGGAAAATTTATATTTGACAATAGTAGTTGCGTTGTTTTGTTATCAAAAAAATATTTTAATGATTATTGTTATATAAATACAAACAGTAACTTTGATAAAATTGAAGTTATAAATAATCCTGCAATTTTACAAATTCCTGTATTGCCTAGTGATAAAGAAAATGTCGTTGTTTTTGTGGGTAGATTGGAGCCGCAGAAATCTGTAGATAAATTGCTTGATATTTGGTATATTATTGAAAGTAAGTATAAGGATCTAGGTTGGAAACTTTATATTCTAGGAGACGGAAGTTGTCGTAGATATTTAGAAAATCTATCTAAAAATATGCGTTTGAGAAATGTTAGGTTTGTTGGGATGGTTGATCCTAATGAATACTATAAGCGTGCTAAAATTTTTTGTATGACATCCATCTATGAAGGATTCCCTATGACATTATTAGAGTGTCAATCCTTTGGTGTTGTCCCGCTTTTATATAATTCGTTTTCTGCAGCTGTTGATATTATAGATGATGGAATAAATGGGTATTTAATATCTCCTTATAAGAAAAAAGAATACGCTAAAAAGCTACACCAATTAATGAATGATCCTGTACAATTACAACAAATGAAAAATAGATGTATGGAAAAAATTCATTCTTTTGATCCAGAATATATAGGTGGAAAATGGATAAACCTTATAAATGACACATTAAATTGCAAAGGAAATAAAATATGAAAAAAGTATTATTTGTTTTTGGAACACGTCCTGAAGCTATTAAAATGGCTCCTTTAATCAAAGAATTTCAAAAATATCCTAATGATTTAAAAAGCGTTGTTTGTGTGACGGGACAACATCGTGAAATGTTGGATCAAGTATTACATGTTTTTGAAATAATACCTGATTATGATTTGAATATTATGAGACAGGGACAAGACCTGTATGATGTAACATCTTGTGTGTTGTTAGGTATGCGTGATATTTTAAAAGAGGTACAACCGGACCTTGTTTTAGTACATGGTGATACAACTACTTCTACCGTCGCAGCGTTAGCTGCTTATTATCAACGAATACCTGTTGGGCATATAGAGGCAGGTTTGCGTACTCATAATACTTATAATCCTTGGCCGGAAGAGATGAATCGACAAATAACCGGTCGTATTGCTACTTATCATTTTGCACCAACTTTATTGGGTAAACAAAACTTAATGAGGGAAAATGTAAATCCTGATCTGATATGGGTTACCGGTAATACAGTGATAGATGCTTTGCTTCAAGTAGTTCGAAAGATGAAGACCGATAAGATTATGGAAGCAATGCAGAAAGAGGTCTTAAGAGAAAGAGGGTATGATGTTAATCGCTTATTGGATGGGAAAAAAATGGTACTTATAACAGGGCATCGACGAGAGAATTTTGGTGATGGTTTTATTCGTATATCTAAGGCAATTAAAGAATTGACACAAAAGTATTCTGATATTGATTTTATTTATCCGATGCACTTAAATCCTAATGTTCGCAAACCTATTCATGAGGTATTTGGAGATGATTTATCCAACTTGAATAATATGTTTTTTATAGAACCATTGGAATATTTGTCATTTGTTTACTTAATGGAGAAATCAACACTTGTATTGACGGATAGTGGCGGCGTTCAAGAAGAGGCTCCTGGACTTGGAAAACCTGTATTGGTGATGCGAGATACAACGGAACGACCGGAAGCTGTTTCAGCAGGAACTGTGCGACTTGTTGGTACCGATTGTGATAAAATTATTTCTGCAGTTTCTGATCTTCTGTGTGATAATGAAAAATATGAGTCGATGAGTCGTACGGTAAATCCATATGGAGATGGAGTGGCTAGTCATAGAATTGTGAAAATCTTGTTAGAATATTTGAAATGATTGTTTTTTTGAGAAGTTTAGATTGTAATCCTGACCCTAGAGTGCAAAAGTATTGCGATTATTTATATGCTAACAATATAAATTATAGAATAGTTTGTTGGGATAGAAGTTGTAAGTTGAAAAATGACCATATTCACTCATATTATCAAAGAAAGTCAAAGTATGGTACAGGTTTAAAAAATGCGTTTGGAATATTAGGATTTAACTGGTATATATTTTGTTATCTGTTAAGAAATAAAAAATCGTACAAGGTCATTCATGCTTGTGATTTTGATACAATCCTACCTGCAATTATATTGAAGTTGTTTTTTGGAAAAAAAGTTATATATGATATCTTTGATTGGTTTGTTGATTCAAGGCATTTTAATAATCGGCTAATAAAAACAATAATATTGACGTTTGAGAGATTTTTTCTTAAGCATTCAGATATTACTATAATTTGTGAAGAAGAAAGAACGGAACAATTAAACTATATACCTCATAATTTATGGGTTCTTCCTAATATACCAACTCTTTTTACGAGTCTAAATCAAAACTTACCTAATAAACAAAATATGTCGGATAAAGTCATATTGTCTTATGTTGGTACTATGCCTGCGGATCGAGGTATTGATAAACTGTTGGAATGTGTGAAAAATAATTCTTCATTAGAACTTAATATTGCAGGATTTGGAATTATGGATAAATTGGTGAAGGAGTATAGTGATTGTGTCTCTAATATTCATTATTTTGGTACGGTTTCATATGAAAAAGGATTAGAAATAATGGCGAATTCAGATATAATTGTCGCTTTATATGAAAAAACTGTTTTAAATAACGTGTATGCAGCTCCTAATAAATATTACGAAGGGCTATTTCTTGGAAAACCAATATTAACAACAGAAGGGACATTGGTTGGAAATAAGACAGAGAAGGGAAGAACTGGGTTTGTCATAGGAGAAAGTTTAAGGGATTTGGAGTCTTTTTTTATTTGTTTTGATCTTCAGGAGCGAATAGATTTATGTAGTAAAAATGCAAGAGAAATGTGGATTGATAAGTATAGTGAATATGTTGATCGTTTCATGTTTAGTAAATATATACCATTTATAATAAACTAATTTTTTACTAGAAATGAACGATCTTAGAATATCTTACATCGATCAACTTAAAGGAATTGCAATCTTACTTGTTGTACTAGGTCATGTCATAGGGTATAACAATTGCGAGGATAGTTTTCTTTGGCGTTTTATTTATTCATTCCACATGCCTCTTTTTATGTTCATTAGTGGGTATGTCGCTCAGATGACATTTCGAATAGAACGCTTTGGATGGAATGAAACCATTTCTTTTCTAATAAAGAAGTTGAGGACATTGTTACTTCCCATGGTTACTTGGGGAGTTGTTATCCCTTTCTTTTTCTTAAGGACAATGATAGATCAAAGCTTTATAGATTGTGTATTGAACTTTGTGAAAACATGGGGAGGGGGATTGTGGTTCTTTGCTACTCTGTTCATTCTCTCTATTCTTTTTTTTGTCTATAGATGGGTCGATAAACAAATAAATGCTAAGTCTATTTTTGTAGATTTAGTAATTTTATTGTTCTTATTTATACTTGTTATTTTGTTGTATATGTTACTGTATAAGGATGCGATTTACTCGGAAGGAATACGATCTGTATTTAATTATTTTATGTTTTATTTTTTAGGGTCTATCGTGTGTAAACAAACGAATTTGAGGAGTCTTATTCTGAATAATAAGAAGTTTTTTACGTTTTCGTTCGTTATGTTTTTCCTGCTGATCCCTTCTTTTGTATATGATATGTCCTCGATGTTTAACCAATTGATGAAGATTGTGTTGTCGTTATTCGCTATCTTTTCTTTGTTCTTTATTGTTCACCATATTTCTTGGAATAGACAGGTAGATAATATGTTCCAATATTTCGGGCGTGAGTCTTTATCTATTTATGTGACCCATAACGGACCTTTTGCGTTTTTATTGGTGATTACGGACTATATTACGTTGTCATCGGTGGACAATATACCTTGTTTTTTGTTTTTGTTTATATTCTCTTTATTTATTAGCTATGCTTCTATATGGATTAAGAACATAGTCTCTATATCTCCTATTCTTGAATTGTTTTTATACGGAAAATCTTATAAAAGAAAATCTATATGAACATCTATTTCATCAATCCTCCATTCAAGGCTGAGTATGGAAAATTCTCTCGTGAGTCCCGTAGTCCAGCAATTACGAAAAGTGGGGCTTTATATTATCCTCTATGGCTGATTTATGCGGCTTTGTATTCAAGCAAACAGGGACATAATGTCTCTTTTTTGGATGCTCCAGCTAAACAGTTAAATGAGGAACAGTCTTTAAACATTATTCGGAAGACGGATAATGAGCATTCATTGTTTGTTTTAGATACAAGTACGCCTTCCATTAAAAGTGACGTTGCTTTTGCCGGGAAGCTGAAGGCATTGTATCCTCACTCGTTTGTCGTGCTTGTGGGGACTCATCCTTCGGCTTGCGCAGAAGAGACGTTGGGTTATTCGGATGCGGTGGATGCGGTCGCTATTGGAGAATATGATTGTATCGTGAATGAGCTAGCGAATGTTCTGGACGCAGGAAAGGATCTGCGGGAGGTTCGAGGGCTTTGTTTTTGGGACGGGAAGGAGTTTGTACGAACCGCGCCTATGCCACCGATGAAGAATTTGGATGATCTTCCTTTTGCCTCACAATTTATCAAGGAACATTTAAATGAGAGGGATTACTTTTTCGCTGCTGCCACATATCCCTCTATCCAGATATTTACCGGGCGTGGATGTCCCTTTCGTTGTAATTTCTGTGTCTATCCGCAAACGATGCATGGGCATGCTTTTCGGGCACGATCCGCAGAGAATGTGGTGGCCGAGTTCGAATACATTGCCGCTAATTTCCCAGATGTGAAAGAGGTAGTAATCGAAGATGATACATTTACAGCCAATAAGAAGCGAGTATTGGACATTTGTCGTTTGTTAGTGGAAAAGAAATTGAATAAACGGCTGAAATGGTTATGTAATGCTCGTGTAGACCTTGATTTGGAAACGATGTTGGCTATGAAAAAGGCCGGATGTCGTTTGATTATTCCGGGTATAGAGAGTGGTAGCCAACAGATATTGGATAACATCAAGAAAGGAACGAAGGTGGAATATTTCTATCAGTATGTTGCCAACGCTAAAAAGGCGGGTTTGTTAATACATGCTTGTTATATGGTCGGTAACCAAGGCGAAACCCGGGAAACCATGGAAGAGACTCTTCGGTTAGCGTTAAGGTTGAATACGGATACCGCCCAGTTTTTCCCGTTGATACCTTATCCCGGTACGGAGGCTTATCAGTGGGCGAGGGAAAATAACTATATAGAGACGGATTATGAGAAGTATTGTTTGCCGGATGGTACACATAACACCGTATTGTCTTTACCGGATCTTTCCGCAGGGGAAATGGTTGATTTCTGTAATAGGGCACGGAAGAAATATTATTTACGTGCCAGTTACATTTTACACAGGCTGAGAGTCGGTTTGCGTAATCCTTCAGACTTGAAACGTTCGCTTAAGGCATTCGCTAAGTTGAAACGTTATTTATTTAAATAATCATTTGTATTTAACGTGTTGCCTCTTGTATCCATTATAACCCCGTGTTATAATGCGGCTCCTTTTATATCCCAAGCGATTGAGTCCGTATTGGCTCAATCGTTTGGGGATTGGGAGATGATTATTGTGGATGATTGTTCTAGTGATGATTCACTCTCAATCATTCAAAAGTATGCGAGAATAGATTCCCGTATTCGATATTTACGGACGGATAAACCATCCGGTTCGCCTACGTTACCCCGTAATATGGGAATAAAGGAAGCGAAAGGACGGTATATTGCTTTCTTGGATAGCGATGATATATGGTTACCGAATAAGCTAAGCGATCAGTTAAAAGTCTTCGAGAAATCCGAGGTCGCTATTGTTTTCTCTAACTATGAGAAAGTAAGTCTAGGCGGAGAGCGATGCGGGCGTGAGGTAATAGCTCCTTGTGAGGTTGATTATCGTTTGTTGTTGAAAGGGAATTGTATAGGATGCTTGACAGCCATGTATGATTCAGCCTTGACGGGAAAGATATTTTTCAAGGAAATTGGGCATGAGGATTATGTATGTTGGCTTTCTATCTTAAAGCAAGGGTATAAAGCGCAGAACACAAATACGGTGACGGCTCTTTACCGAGTTAGTGACCATTCGGTCTCTTCGAATAAATTAAAAGCCATGCGTTGGCAGTGGAACATTTTGAGAAATGAGATGGATTTGCCGGTGTATAAGGCTGTTTATTATTTTATTCATTATGCGATTAGAGCTTTTGCTAAGGCTATGAGGTGATCTTACTCAGTGAAATATTTGTATGCCTTAGATCTAGTGCTTACTCATAGACAAACTGTCTTGTAAAATAGAGGGCGATATTCTACTTCCAGCTTATGGAAAGTAAAATATCGCCCTCTATTAGTGTAGAAAAAATTGAGTATTTCATAGAATGAAAACTATAATCGGAGACTTGTTCCGGAAAAAAGTTCTATCTTTGTTCAACAACAGGTGTGGTAAGAAAAAAGGTTATGACGACTATGCGTAAATTACCGATAGGAATACAGAGTTTCGAAAATATTCGGAATGAGAACTATTTATATGTGGATAAGACTGCCTTGATTTACCAATTGGTGACGAAAGGTAAGCCTTACTTTCTGAGTCGTCCTCGCCGTTTTGGGAAAAGTTTATTGATATCTACGTTAGAAGCCTATTTCCAAGGGAAAAAAGAACTGTTTAAAGGATTGGCTATCGATCAGCTAGAGCAGGATTGGAATGTTTATCCGGTATTGTATTTCAGTGATTTGAACCAACTCAATGATATAAGTTTAGACTATGACTATGCGACCCTTTGCGGGATTACCCATGCGGAGTTGGTCGATAATCTAACACCGGAATTAGGAATGCGAGGGGAAAGATTAGGGGTGTCTTTATGTTAAATCCCATCCGTATGTGGGCGAGTTTTAGTATATTTGTGTTGACTTTAAATGTAAATAGATTATATGGAAAAACAAAAACAACAACCCCAGCGGTTGCAATCATTGGATGCCCTTAGGGGTTTTGACATGCTCTTTATTATGGGCGGTGCTTCTTTATTTGTCGCTTTGGCGACATTGTTTCCGAATCCTTTTTTTCAGGCGATAGCCGGGCAGATGGAACATGTGGAATGGAACGGATTGGCGCATCACGACACGATCTTCCCATTGTTCCTCTTTATTGCGGGTATCTCGTTTCCGTTCTCACTAGAGAAGCAACGAGGAAAAGGTATGACGGAAGGGGCGATTTATAAGAAGATCGTCCGTCGGGGGATTACCTTGGTTTTCTTGGGATTGGTATATAACGGGCTATTGTCGTTCGAATTTGACCACCTGCGTTGTGCGAGCGTGCTGGCGCGTATCGGGTTGGGATGGATGTTCGCAGCCTTGTTGTTTGTCCGTTTCGGTTGGAAAGTGCGTGCGGGGATAACGGTTCTTATTTTGGTTGGCTATTGGCTGGCGATGGCTTTTGTGCCTGTGCCGGACGCCGGTGGAGCGGGGCCATTCACGCTCGAGGGAAACTTGGTAGGGTATATTGACCGCCTGTTTCTTCCCGGACGTTTGCACGAGACTGTTTTTGATCCGGAGGGTTTATTCTCCACCGTCCCTGCGATTGCCACGGCAATGTTGGGTATGTTCACTGGTGAATGGATTAAGTTACGGAAAGAGGGGCTGACCGACCGAAATAAAGTGCTTTGTTTAGTAGGAGCGGGAGCTGTATTGTTGATCGTCGGCTTGTTATGGAGCTTGGTCTTCCCTATCAATAAGAAGCTATGGACAAGCTCTTTTGTCTGTGTGGTAGGTGCTTATTCCGTTTGGATGTTTGCTTTGTTCTTCTATATCATAGATGTATTGGGGTGGCGTAAATGGACCTTGTTTTTTACCGTGATCGGCATGAACTCTATTACGATCTATTTGGCACAGCGTTTCATCCGTTTCTCCTATACTTCCGAGGCTATATTCGGAGGGTTGGCGAAATTGATGCCCGAGACCGCCCAGCCTTTGGTTAGCGCTATCGCATATATCGCTGTTTGTTGGGGATTCTTGTATTTCTTATATCGCCAACGTATTTTCTTGAAAGTATAATAGACGGATGGAGAAGAAGAAATTAAATCGGTTGGAGTCATTGGACGTACTCCGTGGCTTCGACCTTTTTTGCTTAGTGGTGTTGGAGATGGTGTTGCATCCGCTGGCCCATGCGATTGATATGCCTTGGTTTAATTCTTTTATGTGGGGATTCTCGCATGTGGAATGGGAGGGATTCTCTACGTGGGATCTCGTGATGCCCTTATTCTTATTCATGGCGGGAGTTTCTATGCCTTTCTCTTTGTCTCGTTATAAGGATATGCCCGATAAGATGGCGGTATATCGGCGGATCGGGAAACGGGTGCTACTGCTTTGGGTCTTCGGTATGATGTGCCAAGGTAATTTATTGGCTTTGGACCCGGACCGGGTTTATTTGTATTCAAATACTTTGCAGTCGATCGCTATGGGGTATTTGATTGCTTCCTTGTTATTCTTGCATGTAAGGATACGGGTACAGATCGGTATAGCGGCATCTCTTTTATTAATCTTTTGGGGAACGATGGAGTTTATTACAGTCGGTAACTATGGGGGAGGTTCGTACACACCGGATAGTAATTTGGCCGAATGGATCGATCGCACCGTACTGGGACGTTTCCGGGATGGGGCGACGGTGGAGAACGGGGAGGTGATATTCGCTACTTGGTATCGTTATACATGGATACTGAGCAGCTTGAATTTCGGGGTAACCGTGTTGACCGGGTTGTTCGCCGGATATATCCTAAAGAACAAATTATATTCCGAGCGGCTCAAATTACGGATGTTATTCGGTATTGGTCTGGGTATGGTTATCGCCGGATGGCTTTGGGGTATCGAGCTTCCCGTTATTAAGAAACTGTGGACCAGTTCGATGGTATTGGTGAGCAGTGGGTACTGTTTCTTGCTTATGGGGTTGTTCTATTATTGGATCGACTATAAAGGGCATCGAAAGTATACGACTTGGCTGAAAGTGTACGGCATGAATTCAATACTGGCTTATATGCTTACTAACGTGGTAAGTTTTAGGTGTATCGGCGAATCCTTGTTTTTCGGAACCCAGCAATATTTAGGAAATTATTATCCGGTGCTCATTGCCATGTGCAATGTATCGGTAATTTATGTACTTTTGTATGCGTTTTATAAACATAATATTTTCCTTAAAGTATAGAAACAAGAAAACTTAGATCGAAGAAAGATGGAATCAATCAAACAAATATACCGGATGGGTCATGGCCCTTCAAGTAGTCATACTATGGGGCCGATGCGTGCGGCACAAATGTTCTTGGAACGTAACCGGGGCGCTGTTCGTTTTAACGTAACCTTATATGGTAGTCTGGCGGCTACGGGAAAAGGCCATATGACGGACGCGGCTATTCTTGAGGTATTACAGCCGGTCGCGAAGACAAATATTACTTGGGAACCCAAGACTTTCTTGCCGTTCCACCCGAACGGGATGTTGTTCGAGTCGTATAATGAGAGTGGCGAGGAGCTGGATACGTGGACCGTATATAGTATCGGCGGGGGAACCTTGGCGAACGAGTCTTTCAATGAGTTGAGGACGGAGCAAGTATACGATATGCATACGATCAAGGAGATACAGGCTTGGTGTGAGAAGACTGGCCATTCCTATTGGGAATATGTCGAGCAGCACGAAGGCCCTTCTATCTGGGATTATCTGGCTGAGGTATGGGAAGTGATGCAGGATGCGGTTCGTCGTGGTCTGGAAGCGGAAGGCATCTTGCCGGGAGGTTTGGGCATTCGTCGTAAGGCTTCCGATTATATGATCCGTGCGAAAGGTTATGGCAGCAGTATCAAGAGCCGGGGAATGGTGTATGCCTATGCCTTGGCGGTGTCTGAGGAGAATGCGTGCGGTGGGAAGATCGTGACCGCTCCGACTTGTGGTTCTTGCGGTGTAATGCCTGCGGTCCTTTATCACTTGAAGGAGACGCGTGAGTTCCGTGATTCCCGTATATTGCGTGCGTTGGCTACGGCAGGCTTGTTTGGAAATGTGGTGCGTACGAATGCCTCCGTATCGGGGGCAGAGGTAGGTTGCCAAGGTGAGGTTGGCGTGGCTTGCGCTATGGCTGCCGCTGCCGCCAGTCAGTTGTTTGGTGGTACGCCCGCGCAGATCGAGTATGCCGCCGAGATGGGATTGGAGCATCACTTGGGATTGACTTGCGATCCTGTTTGTGGCTTGGTACAAATCCCTTGTATCGAGCGAAACGCTTTTGCTGCTGCCCGTGCACTTGACGCGAATACGTTCTCGAACTTCTCCGACGGAAAACACCGGGTAAGTTTTGATCAGGTGGTTGAGGTGATGCGCCAGACAGGTAATGATTTGCCCAGTCTTTATAAGGAGACCTCGGAAGGTGGTTTGGCGAAGAACATGGAGAACTCGAATAATTAAAAGATACTATTTGATTTACTAATAAATAATCTACTATTGATGATAAACGGAAAGAAAAGCCTGTTTTACACTGTATTGATGGCCGGTGCCTTGATGTCCTGTGGTGGCCCTAAACAGGCTCCAAATGAAGAGGTAGCGAAGAGTGGTAATCCTGTGTTCGAGGGTTGGTACGCCGATCCGGAGGGAATTATTTACGGGGATACCTATTGGATTTACCCGACTACGAGTGATTTATATGAGAAGCAAACCTTCTTCGATTGCTTCTCTTCCAAGGATTTGGTGAATTGGACCAAGCATACCGCCATTCTTGATACGGCAGAGGTGAAATGGGCGAAGATCGCTATGTGGGCTCCTTCAGTAATCAACAAGGACGGTAAGTATTATCTTTTCTTTGGGGCGAATGACGTGCACGAGGGAGAGATCGGAGGTATCGGTGTTGCCGTGAGCGATCGTCCGGAAGGGCCTTATAAGGATTTGCTGGGTAAGCCGCTGATCAACGAGATCGTGAATGGGGCGCAGCCGATCGACCAGTTTGTTTTCCACGACGCTGACAATGATGAGTATTATATGTATTACGGTGGTTGGAAGCACTGCAACATGGTACGCTTGAACAAAGACTTTACCGGACTTATACCGTTTGAGGACGGAACGATTTATAAAGAGGTAACTCCCAAGGATTACGTGGAAGGCCCGTTTATGTTTAAGAAGAATGGTAAATATTACTTCATGTGGAGTGAGGGGGGCTGGACCGGACCGGATTACAAGGTCGCTTACGCCATCTCCGATTCTCCTTTTGGCCCGTTCAATCGTATTGGGGAGGTCTTGCGGCAAAATTTCGATATGGCAAACGGAGCGGGTCACCACTCGATCATGCATGTGCCGAATTCGGAAGATTACTACATCGTGTACCATCGCCGGCCGGCCGGGGTCAAGACACGTGACCACCGGGAGACTTGTATCGAGAAGATGACGTTCAACGAGGAGGGATTGATCAATCCCGTGGAGATTACGACCGAAGGAGTTGAGGCTCGCACGATCCAATAATTACTTCCGATAGAAATGAAAGGCGGGTTCGAAGGGAATCCGCCTTCCTCTCGAAAGGAATCGTATTTCCTCTCGAATGAAAAAAAGAAGGATTACATAGCAAGAAAACTTAGGTTTTACTTGCTATGTAATTTTTTTATACTATTTTTGACGCATGTGTCAAACAATAATGACAAACAATGGTGACAAAACAAAAAATAACATTTTATTATGGAAGCGAAAGACATGAATGAGATGGAGCCTCGCATCATAGAAGCGGCGAAGCGAGTGTTTGTCCGAAAGGGGTACGAGGCGGCTACCATGAGTGACGTGGCGGCAGAAGTGGGTATTGGCAGGACGGCCTTACATTATTATTATAGGACGAAAGAGATTCTGTTCGACGCTATTTTCGGGCAATTGCTTTCTTCATTGTTGCCGAACATCGATCGGGTTTTGGATGAGAAGAGTACGATGCTGGAGAAAATGCCGGTGATCGTTGATCTGTATATGGGAATTGTTCGTGCGAACCCGATGTTTCCGAGTTTTGTGGTGGGCGAGTTAAACAGAGATCCGGAACGTTTATTCCAGACCGTGCTGAGAGACCCGAAAAAAATACAGCCCATCTTGCGTCTTCGTCGTCAGATAGAGGAGGAGATGGACAAGGGGCTTCTACGGAAGATGCCGGTCATAGATTTAGTTTCGACCTTGGTGAGCCTAGTGGTCTTCCCGTTGTTGATCCGCAAGCCACTAGCGGCGGCTTTTTTGGATAACGATATGGGGCGGTTTGAGGAATATATGGATAGGCGCAGGGATTTGATCGTCGAGGTAATAACCCAGCTGATGGTCCCGGATGCCAGATGATGGATTTGTTCAATTTAATAAACATATCATAGAGTATATGAGAGGTGTATATGTATTATTGTTAATTAGCCTGTTTGGGTATGCCGGGAGGGTTGGCGGACAGGAATCGGTCACGATCACGCAATGTTACGAATGGGCGAGGGCGAATTATCCACAGATTCATCAAATGGGTTTGATCGATCAGACGGAGCGTTATAGCTTGAGCAATGTGGGCAAGGCTTGGCTTCCCCAGCTCTCGGTAAGCGGTAAGGCAAGCTATCAGAGCGACGTGACGAAGTTGCCTTTGGATGGCGATAAGATCTCCTCGCTTCTTCCCGGCTTTGAGATCCCGAGCTTGAGCAAGGACCAGTATCAAGTCGTGGCGCAGGTGGACCAGACGATTTGGGACGGCGGTAGCACCCGTTCGGCCCGTGCCTTGACTCGTGCTGAGGCGATCGCCAACCGGGAGCAATTGGAAAGTGAGTTGTATGCGCTGAACGACCGGGTGAATCAAATCTACTTCGGTTGCCTGCTGCAAGACGAGTTGATACGTCAGAACGCTTTGCTTCAAAAAGAGTTGCAGGTCAATATCGAGCGTATCAAGGCGATGATGGACAATGGCGTGGCGAATCAATCGGATCTGGAAAGTATGGAAGTGGAACTGCTGAATGCCCGCCAAAATGAGATTGAGCTAAAAGCGTCTCGTACGGCATATCGGCAGATGTTGGCGACCTTTATCAATAAACCGCTGACGGATCAAGTCGTCTTGAGGACTCCGGAGTCACCCGAGCGTTCATTGTCCACGCAAATCAACCGTCCGGAATTACGGGCCTTGGATGCTAAGAGCGAATGGATCGAGACGCAAAACAAGCAGGTAACGGCGGGCTTGATGCCTCGTATCGGAGCTTTCGTACAAGGTGGTTACGGACGGCCGGGCTTGAACATGCTGGAGGATAGTTTCGAGCCTTATTATGTGGCCGGTGTCCGTCTTTCTTGGAATCTGGGGAAGTTGTACACGCTGAAGAACGACCGGAGGAAGATCGAGGTAAGCCGTCGCCAGATTGATGTGCAACGGGAGACCTTCTTATTCAATACCCGCCTGCAACTTTTGCGGCAAAACACGGAGATAAAGAAAATGACGGACCTGATGCGTGCCGATGACGATATCATCCGTCTGAGAACAAGCATCAAGCAGGCAGCGGAGGTGAAGCTGGAGAATGGCGTGATTTCCGTCACGGACCTGATCCGGGAGATCAACGCCGAGGACATGGCCCGGCAAACCGCCGCGGCGCACCGTGTACAGCGCTTGATGACCATTTATAATTATATGTATACAACGAATTAAATAGAGTATGACAAATACAATTGATTTATGAGACATTTGATTTTTATCAGCTTATGCAGCCTTCTATGGACGGCTTGCGGTAATACAGACAATGATTTTGACGCTTCCGGTACCTTTGAGGCAACCGAGATCTTGGTATCTTCGGAAGCCAACGGAAAGATCATGGAACTGAATATCGAGGAGGGCGATCGCTTGGATGCCGGCGCCATCGTGGGTTACGTGGATAGTACCCAGCTTTTTCTGCGGAAGATGCAACTCTCTGCCAGCCTTCGCTCAGTAGATATTCGCAAGCCGGATATCCGCAAGCAGATCGCCGTTCTGGAACAACAAATCGCCACGGCCAAGACCGAGCAGCAGCGACAAGAGAACTTGGTGCGCGCCAAAGCGGGTAACCAAAAGCAACTGGACGATATCGTGAATAACATCAAATATCTCCAGAAACAACTGGATGCCCAATACTCCTCTTTAAGCAAGACGACGGGAGGTGCCGACGCCGAGGCGGAAGGCCTGCAATACCAGATCATGCAATTGGATGATCAACTGATGAAAAGCCGTATCCTCAATCCCCAGACCGGTACGGTATTGGTGAAATACGCCGAGCCGGGAGAGGTGACGGCGGCAGGCAAACCGCTTTACAAGATCGCCGATACGGACTTGCTTTATCTCCGCGCCTATGTGACGGCGGATCAGTTATCCCACCTGAAACTAGGGCAATCTCTCAAGGTCTTCGCCGACTATGGGAATGATCGCCGGGAATACCCCGGTACGATCACGTGGATCTCCGATAAATCCGAGTTTACCCCGAAAGGTATCCAGACGAAGGACGAACGGGCTAATTTGGTATATGCCATCAAGATCGCCGTCCGCAACGATGGTTATCTGAAGATCGGGCAATATGGGGAGATTAAATATGAATAATGAGATTCATATAAATCATATCACCAAGCGTTATGGCGATGTCGAGGCCCTGCGGGATCTGTCGCTGGAGATCGGCTCTGGTGAGTTGTTCGGGTTAATCGGTCCGGATGGGGCGGGAAAGACCACCCTGTTCCGTATCCTGACCACGTTGTTGCTGGCCGATAGCGGTACCGCCTCTGTCTGCGGCTTGGACGTGGTGAAAGACTTGAAGGAGATCCGTCGGCGGGTAGGATATATGCCCGGCCGCTTCTCGCTCTACCAAGACCTGACAGTAGAGGAGAACTTGAACTTCTTCGCTACGGTCTTCAATACGACGATCGAGGAGAACTACGATCTGGTACGGGATATCTATAGTCAGATAGAGCCGTTCAAGCATCGGCGGGCGGGGAAGCTGTCCGGTGGTATGAAGCAGAAGCTGGCTTTGAGTTGCGCCTTGATCCATCGTCCGGATGTCTTGTTCTTGGATGAGCCTACGACGGGGGTCGATCCTGTCTCCCGCTCTGAGTTCTGGGATATGCTGGATCGTCTGAAACGGCAAGGCATTACGATACTTGTCTCTACGCCTTATATGGATGAGGCCTCCCGTTGCGACCGTATCGCTTTGGTGCGTTCTGGGGAATGCCTATCTATCGATACGCCGGTAGGCATCCGTACCTCATTCGATAGGCGGCTATATGCGGTGCGATGTGCGTCGATGTATAAGTTGTTGGGAGACTTGCGTGAGTTCCCGGATACAAACTCATGTTTCGCTTTTGGAGATGCTCATCATCTTACGTTGAGGAGGGATGGGGAGGATGTCATGAGGCGATTACAGGAATATCTGAAAGGCAAAGGTTACGCAGATGTAAGCATCGAACGCCTTGAGCCAAGCGTTGAGGATTGTTTCATGGCCTTGTAGGAGAGGGGATGTGTCGCATTTCCCCAAGATTCGACCTTGCGTCGGGTGCGAAGTCGAATCTTGGAAAAATACGGGGCTTGCGTCAGGCGCGAGGTCGAATCGCGGAAAAATGCGAGGGCTCGCGTCGGGTGCGAGGTCGAATCTCGGGAAAATGCGGGGCTCGCGTCGGGTGCGAGGTCGAATCTCGGGGAAATGCGGGGCCTCGTGTTGGGCGCGAGGTCGAATCTTGGAGAAATACGGCATTGTAATTATGAAATAAGGATAAATAATGAAAGCGATAGAAGTAAAACAACTGACCAAACGTTTCGGCACCTTCACCGCCGTCGATCATATCAGTTTCGAGGTGGAGCCGGGCGAGATATTCGGCTTCCTCGGGGCAAACGGGGCAGGGAAGACCACCGCCATGCGTATGCTCTGCGGTCTATCCGTCCCGACATCCGGCGAGGCCCGGGTAGCCGGTTTCGATGTCTACCGGGAGAGCGAGTCCATCAAACGGAATATCGGATACATGAGCCAGAAATTCTCCCTATACGGCGATCTAAAGGTATGGGAGAATATCCGTCTCTTCGGCGGTATCTACGGCTTGTCTAAACGGCAGCTGTCCCAGAAAACGGATGAGTTGCTGGATATCCTCGGGCTGGAAAAGGAGCGGAATACCTTGGTCGATTCCCTGCCCTTGGGGTGGAAACAGAAGCTATCCTTCTCCGTGGCGATCATCCATGATCCCAAGATCGTTTTCTTGGATGAGCCTACCGGAGGCGTCGATCCCGTCACCCGCCGCCAGTTCTGGGAGTTGATCTATGAAGCGGCTGCCCGGGGGATCACGATCTTCGTCACCACCCATTATATGGATGAGGCGGAGTATTGTAACCGTGTCTCCATCATGGTAGACGGAAAGATCGAAGCGTTAGACAGTCCCTCCGCCTTGAAGCGGGATTTTAAGACAACGAATATGAACCAAGTCTTCCACGCCTTGGCTCGAAAAGCAACGAGAGGAGAATAAACGATGAAACAATTCATATCCTTTGTTAGAAAGGAGTTCTATCACATTTTCAGGGACGCACGCACGACAATGATCCTCTTGCTCATGCCCGTCATCCTGATCATCTTGTTCGGATATGCCATCACGACCGAGATCAAGCGTGTGCCGATCGCTATTTTCGACCAAAGCCGGGATGAGCTGACACTGAAGATGGCAGACCGCTTGAATGCCAGCGAGTATTTCGAGCTGTATACGACCGTCGATAGCTATGAGGATGCCGGGGCCTTGTTTCGGCAAGGAAAGGTACACGTCATAGTTGTCTTTCCCCCTCAATACGCTTCCACGGCCGATGCCCAAGTACAAGTCTTGGCGGACGCTACCGATCCGAACGAGGCCACGCAGCTAATCGCCTATTGCTCGGCGATCATTGCGGAACAGTTGAAAGGAGAGTCTGCGGTTGAGAGTAAAGCCGTGACCCCGGTTACCACTTTGCTCTACAACCCTCAAATGAAAGGCGCCTACAACTTCGTGCCCGGCGTAATGGGTTTGATCTTGATCCTTATATGCGCCATGATGACCTCGATCGGCATCGTGAAAGAGAAGGAGATGGGAACGATGGAAGTCCTGCTGGTCTCCCCGTTGAAACCCATCTACATCATTCTGGCCAAGGCGATCCCATACCTATTGCTGAGTATGGTGAATATCGCTACGATCTTGCTGCTATCCTATTTCCTGCTGGACGTTCCGATAAAAGGCAGCCTGCTGTTGCTGGTTTCCGTGTCCATCCTGTACGCAATCGTATCCCTCTGTCTGGGCCTGCTGATCTCCACGGTAGCCGATACCCAGCAGGCGGCTATGTTGATCAGCGGTATCGCCTTGATGCTTCCGATCATGTTGTTGAGCGGCATGATGTTCCCGATAGAGAATATGCCGGATATCCTGCGATGGTTCTCCCATATCGTTCCGGCCAAATGGTATATCATCGCCGTGAAGGACGTGATGATCAAGGGGCTTCCCGCCGTGTCGATCTTGAAGGAGATCGGGATACTGTCGTTCATGGCGGTCGTGCTGGTATTCTTGAGTGTGAAACGTTTTAAAATACGATTATAAGCTATGTTACGATATTTGTTAGAGAAAGAGTTCAAGCAGATCCGTCGGGACCGGTTCATGCCGAAGATTATCTTCATCATCCCGATCATGCAGTTGATCATCTTGCCTTTCGCCGCTAATTTCGAGATGCGAAATATTAACCTTAGCATCGTGGACAATGATCATTCCGTCACCTCCATGCAATTGGTAGATAAGGTACTATCCTCCGGATATTTCCGCCTGACAGACCGGTCGGATCGTTACGACGAGGCGCTGACCTCGGTGGAGAGCAATGAGTCCGATATCATTCTGGAAATTCCCTCTGATTTCGAGCGGGACTTGGGTAAGGAGGGCAGGGCGGACGTGATGATCGCCGCTAACGCCGTGAACGGGACCAAGGGCGGCTTGGGTAGCTCCTACCTCTCCTCGATTATACAGGATTTCAATAGGGAGAAAGGTTTCGCCTCTATGGGATCGGGAAGGGGAGTGGCTTCGATTCACCTGTTCAATCCCCACCTGAGTTACAAGATCTATATGGTTCCCGGCATCATGGTATTCTTGCTGACGATTATTGGGGGATCGATCTCCGCCTTGAATATCGTGAGCGAGAAGGAGAAAGGGACGATCGAGCAGATAAACGTCTCGCCCGTGCCCAAGTCCCTGTTCCTGCTGTCGAAGCTGATCCCTTTCTGGGTGATAGGCTTTGTCCTGCTGACGGTGGCGATCCTTATCGCTTGGCTGATCTACGGCTTGGTGCCGGAGGGGAGTTTCGGGGTGATCTATTTGTTCGCCGCCGTATATTTGATCGCTTTTACGGGATTTGGCTTGGCGATCTCCTCCTTCTCGTCCACGCAGCAACAAGCGATGCTTACGGCGTTTTTCTTCTTGATCATTTTCGCCTTGCTAAGCGGATTGTTCACGCCGATCAGCAGTATGCCGGAATGGGCGCAGAAGATCACGCTGGCGAACCCGGTGCGTTATTTCGTGGATGTGATGCGTATGGTCTATTTAAAGGGGAGCGGCTTTGCCGATTTACGGGGACATTTTGTGATTGTCTGTCTATTTGCTGTTTTTTTTAATCTGTTAGCGGTAATTAGTTATCGTAAAAAGGGGTAGTTCGGAAATAAATGTTTTCTTTGTATCCCGTTTACGGATTATAAACTAATACAGCGAAAAAACATGTCATTTATCATTGTCGTACTTTGTTTGGCCTTATTGATTGTCTTGATATCCTACTTTAAGGTGGATGCTTTCATCGCGTTTCTGATCTCCTCTATCTTGGCGGGCATCGCTTTGGGTATTCCGTTGGAGAAGCTGCCGGACTCGGTGAATAACGGTATCGGGAGTATCTTGGGTGGGTTGACGTTGATTATCGTATTAGGCGCTATGCTAGGCAAGTTGGTGGCCGAGAGCGGAGCGGCACAGAAGATCGCTTCCGTGATGGTGTCGCTTTTTGGTACTAAGCATATACAATGGGGGCTGATGGTGACAGGCTTTGTCGTGGGTATTCCGTTATTTTATGGGATCGGATTTGTGTTGTTGGTGCCATTGATCTTCTCGATCGTGTATAAATACAAGCTTCCGGCGGTCTATATCGGGTTGCCGATGTTGGCGGCGTTGTCCGTGACGCATGGATTCCTGCCCCCGCATCCGTCTCCGGTAGCCTTGGTGGTACAGTTCAACGCAAATATCGGCCTTACGCTGATCTATGGCTTGTTCTTGGCGATTCCAGCTATCATTATCGCCGGGCCGGTGTTCGGCAGTCGGTTGAAACATATAAAATCCGGTCCGGTCACGTTGTTCGAGCAGAAAGAGGATAGCGGGAGATATAGCATGCCGGGCAAGGCGAATAGTTTTATCAGCGCTACGTTGCCTGTCTTTTTACTGATTATCGTGACGGTTATTCCTTATTGCTTTAAGGATATGGGCGAGATGGCGAGCGGGATAGTCTCTTTTATTGGTGCTCCTTCCATTGTAATGCTGATCGCCTTGTTGTTCGCTACATATACGCTGGGCATCCGGCAGGGACGTAGTATCAAGTCGGTTATGGCAGTCTATGGGGAGGCCGTGAAAGATATCTCTATGATCCTTTTGATCATCGCGGGTTCCGGTATCTTCAAGCAGATCATGGAGGATAGCGGGGTAAGCAATGAGCTGGCGACAAGCCTAGAGCAATTGCCCATTCATCCGTTGATCTTGGGTTGGTTGATCTCTGCCGTGATCCGTTTGTGCGTGGGATCGGCTACGGTGGCGGCGTTGACGGCGGCGGGCGTGGTGATGCCTTTAGTTACGCAAACGGGTGCGAACCCGAACTTGATGGTTTTATCTTTAGGAGCGGGTAGCTTGATGTTCTCGCATGTCAACGATTCCGGTTTCTGGATGTTCAAGGAATATTTTAACCTAAGCATAAAGGATACGATCTGCTCATGGTCTATCATGGAGACGATCGTGTCGGTCGTAGGATTGATCGGGGTAATGATCTTAAATATGATTGTATAATAAAAGAATGATTGAGCAATGAGAAAGAGATGGCTGCTTAGTATCGTTATTATGCTTTTCCCTTTCGTCGCCTCGTTTGCGGCGGACCCGGAGGAAGGTACTTATCCAACGGTCGGGAGGCTTTTTCATATAGCACGAAGCGTGAATAAGAACTTGGTTTGTTACGATGTGAATCTGAGGGATGGTAAGCTGGATACACATGATCCCTTGAACGTTTATTGGGTCAATCGGGAAAAGCATCCGGGGGAAACCAATGGCTTGAGCTATATCCAACGGAAAATGGCTTATGGGTATAAACTGATCTCGGCGAGTGATAATGCTTGTGTATGCTCATTGACCGCTTATCCCTCCCGCCAGTTGACGATTACCAAACGTGATTCCCGCTATGTATGCTACATAACGATCAACAACCAACAGGCGATTCTCCAATCCCTCTACGTTAAAGCCAGCTCCAAGAATCCTTTAAGCGTCGAGTATGTAGAGCTACAAGGAATCTCTGTCGCCACGAATCAACCGGTAACGGAAAGAGTCAGGAAATAGATCAATATATTTTTTTACTAACATATAAATGAAAGAAATTATGAGCATGATTAACGCAGATGAGAATTTTGAGAAATTAGGGTTGACCTTACCTCCCGCACCGGCTCCGGCCGGAGTTTACAAGCCTTGTGTGATAGATGGCAAATACCTGTATCTTTCCGGTCACGGGCCTGTGCGGAATGATAAGTCCTTGATCATCGGACGTATCGGCAAGGACTTGACGATGGATGAAGGCAAACTCGCCGCCCAGCAAGTAGGACTTACCATGTTGGCGACCATCCAGGCGAACCTTGGTAGCTTCAACAAGATAAAGAGAGTGATCAAGGTATTGGGTATGGTAAATTGTACGCCCGATTTCGGAAAGCATCCTTATGTGATCAATGGCTGTAGCGAGTTGTTCGCCGCCGTATGGGGGCCGGATAACGGTGTAGGTACCCGTAGCGCCGTAGGATTCGGTTCTCTTCCCGATAATATTCCTGTAGAGATAGAGGCTTTGTTCGAATTATACGAATAAGCCATGGACGATTGGTACGTCATAAGTAATGTAGACCGGATAGACTCGCCAGCCTTGGCGTTCTATCCGGATCGTATTTCCGGCAATATCGAGTTGGCCAAGAGGATCATAGGCGATACGAACCGGCTTCGTCCGCACGTGAAGACGAATAAGGCGGCTGAGGTATCCCGCATGCTGCTGGATGCCGGAATCCGGAAGTTCAAGTGCGCTACGATTGCCGAGGCCGAGATGCTGGGGCATATGAATGCCCCAGATGTATTATTAGCCTATCAGCCGGTAGGTCCGAAGATTTCCCGCTTATTAGATTTGATAAAGGCATATCCCGCCACCCATTACTCCTGCTTGGTAGATCAAGCGGAGAATGCCCGTGCGATCTCGGCTCTTTGCGAGGCCGGGAATATCACCTTGGATGTCTTTATCGATCTGAACGTGGGAATGAATCGTACCGGAGTCCTCCCGGAGAGAGCGGAGGCGCTGGTGGATGCCATTCTGCCGCTGAAGTCTCTGCAGATTATCGGGTTGCATGGCTACGACGGACATATACATGACGCGGAGCTATCGGTACGTTGCCAAGGCGCGGATGCAGCGTACGCCTTGACCGAACGTGTGTTCCGGGAGATATCCCGCAAGTTTGCCTATCCATTGGTAAAGGTGATGGGAGGTACTCCTACATTCCCGATGTACGCGAAGCGGAAGGATTGCGAATGCAGTCCCGGCACGTTTGTGTTCTGGGATTGGGGGTATGGAAACGCTTATCCGGATATGCCGTTCAAGGTAGCTGCCTTATTGATAACTCGGGTCATTTCCGTGCTGGATGAGCATCATGTTTGCGTAGATCTTGGTTACAAGGCGGTAGCCTCGGAAAGTCCTTTGCCCCGTGTGTTTTTCTTGAACCATCCGGAGGCGAAACCTATCTCCCAGAGCGAGGAGCATCTGGTCTTGGAAGTCCCGGACAGTCGGCTCTATCCATTAGGTTCCGTATTCTATGGCATTCCCGTTCATATTTGTCCTACGGTCGCTTTATACGACAAGGCTTATGTGATCCGGGATCGTGAGGCGATCGGCGAATGGCCTATCATTGCCCGTTCACGTCGCATCACCTATTAACGGTAATCAAATTTTCAATTATCAATTATCAACTCTCAATTAATAAAATGAATAAGCCATTTATTATCGACGCTCATCTCGACCTTAGCATGAACGCTTTGGAGTGGAACCGGGATTTGCGTCAACCCCTAAAGGAAATAAACCGGAGAGAAATCGGTATGACCGATAAGCCCGACCGTGGAAACGCCACTATATCGTTTGAGGAACTGCGTAAAGGAAACGTCGGGTTGGTAGTCGCCACCCAGATCGGTCGCTATGTAGGGCCGGATAATCCACTTCCCGGTTGGCATTCCCCGGAACAAGCTTGGGCGCAGACCCAAGGCCAACTTGCTTGGTATAAGGCGATGGAAGAGGAGGGCCAGATGGTCATGATCCGGGATAAGAAGGCCTTGGATACGCATCTGGCTCTTTGGAAAGACGGTGAACCCGCCGACAAGAAGCCGATCGGTTATGTATTAAGTATCGAGGGAGCCGACTCGTTCATCACGGTGAATCATGTGGAAAGGGCGTATGCTTATGGCTTGAGGGCGGTTGGCCCGGCACATTACGGCCCCGGAAGATATGCCAACGGTACGGATTCTACCGGTCATCTGAATGCCATGGGGAAAGAGTTGTTGCGTACCATGGATCGCTTGGGTATGATTCTTGACGTGACCCATTTATGTGATGAGGCTTTCTGGGATGCATTGGATTTGTATAAGGGACCGATTTGGGCGAGCCATAACAACTGTCGGGCCTTCGTAGATCACAACCGCCAGTTTAGCGACGAGATGATCAAGGCGTTGATAGAGCGTGGCGCCGTGATCGGTATCGCCCTAGACGCTTGGATGATGGTACCGAACTGGGTGCGAGGCGAGTCTACTCCAAGAGGCATGAACTGTGGTATGGAGATTATGGCGAACAATATCGATCATGTCTGCCAATTGGCCGGAAACGCGAACCATGTGGCTATCGGCAGTGATCTGGATGGTGCTTTCGGTACGGAGCAATGCCCGTATGACCTAGTAACGATCGCCGATCTCCAAAAGATATTCCCGATCCTTCAATACCGTGGCTTTACGGACGATGCTATCAACCGTATCGCCTCTGGTAACTGGATTGAGTTCTTACGGAAGCATTTGCCGGAATAAGCTACCGCAACCCGGGTTGCAGTGATACCGCGATGTGGATGCAGTGTTACTGCAACCCGGATTGTAGCGTCACTGCATCCGCATCGCGGTAAAAAGACAAACAAAGTGAGTCTATTTTATATCTGCAATACCAAGACGAACCGGCATCCCTTCTTATATTCCTTATCGATAGATAGGGTTCCGTTTAATTTACTAGCCATCAGTGCGCAGATGGGTAATCCCAAACCATCGCCTTGTGCTAGATCCTTCGCCTCATTGAATGGCTTGAATAAGTTCTCTTTTAGATCATCTGGTATGCCTGTACCATTATCGGTAATGATAAATTGGCAAACATGAGCGCCTTTCCGTTTAAATTCCAGACGAATGTTACCGCTGGAAGTATATAATGCGGCATTCTTTAACAAATGCAATAAGACTTGTTCCAGATGCTCGGCGTTCGTCTTAATCTCCAATTGGGGCACGTCTGTTACGAGGTTGACCTCCGGCTGAATATCCCCTTTAACCTTCTCCACGATTTTCTTACTGAAGTTTCCTACATTAAAAGAACTAACCTCATACGGTTCCATCAACGTATTCTCCAAGGAGGAAAGCTCTTGGATATGAACCGTAAACTGTTTCAAAGCCTCTACCCGTGTCCATACATCCTCGGCCTGCTTCGGAGCTACCGCCTGTAATTCCTTGGCGGATGCGCTAAGCTTGTTCAAGGTAGGCTCCATCTGAACCGATATGTTTTGGATGAATTGGGCTTGTTGTTCGCTATGCTCGTTTGTCGTCTGGATGATTTTCTTTAATTTCTTGTTCAGCACGATGAAGCGCAGCAAAAGGAATCCTAAGAAAAGTAAGGCGGCTATAAGGATTACCACGAATGTAATAAGTCCAACAATCATATATTGCTTAACAGACAATTTATCGTCTTTCTCCTGTATTGTCTGTAGGCTCTGATCGTATTTTTGTTGTAATGCCCCTAGCTTATCCTCTGCCGTAAGAGCCTTTACGGAATCCGTCCATACGATGTATTTGTCGTAGGTACGTTCCATCAGTGGGGCGTTGTTTGCCTTACGAGCGATAGAGATCAGGTTCCGGTAGCAATCGTTCACCTTGTCGTATTCTTTTTTCTCCTTATACTGGTTGATCAGTTTCTGGAAAGCAGCGTCCCCCTGCTCGTTTTGCCCGAACGTATAATAATAACCCGCTTGGGTATATAATAAATTGTTCGATAACTTCTCATCACCCGCTTGGCTGGCCAGATTATCTAATGTATTGAGTTGAACTTGCGCTTGGGCGGCGTTCTTTAGCTTAATATACATTTCCAACCGCTCTTTCGTTACTTGGAAGCGTTGCTCATAGAGCGATTTTTGCAACTTCAGTTCCTCGGTTAAGATGAATTGGTTCATCTGGCGGCAAAGATCGAATGCCTCTTGGTAATAATTCTCGCAATAATATAGATAAGCCGCCTGCGTACCGGCATCGATTGCCTGTTTGTAATCACCTTGTTGGGATAAGCTCTTGTAAGCTTGTAAAAAAAGATAACGAGCTTTGGTGTAGTCTTTTTTTTCCAGGCTGCTTTGTGCCTGTTTCATAAATTGATTCGTCGTATTTTGCGCCTGCATGACCGGACAGAAACAAAGCATAAAAGATAGTAAAAGATAAATGACCCTCATAACTTAAATTTTTTTTGAAGTAAAAATATGTATTTACTGGGATTCATACAAAATATATCAGGGGAAAAATAATAGATATTTTATTTTAAGATACGATTTGTGTGTCAATATTCATATTTATTTTGTCAATTCTGAAAGTTCTGAACAAGTGGAATGTGCTATCTTTATCACATTTATTAACTTTAAGAATTGTGTTTATGAGTATATCCGTATTAACAAAAGGCATGTCGTGTCTATTCTTTTGTTTTTGTGTTTGTTGTATGAATGCGCAAGTAAGAAACACTGATCCTGTACGTCACTTGAGGATATCCGGTTATTTGGGGCAACGGATCGACGCTTGTATCGAGTATCGAGTGAAAGCTCAAGATGTGGATCATTTGGTGGAACCTTTCCGGCATAAGGAAGAGACCTTGCGCTGGCAATCGGAATTTTGGGGAAAATGGATACAAGGGGCGATCGCCTCATACCGTTATGATAAAGATCCTGAGTTGTACAAGATTATTAAGAATGGAGCGGAGTCGTTGATGGAAACCCAATTACCGAATGGGTATATCGGTAATTATTCCGAGGAAGCGCAGTTGAACCAGTGGGATATATGGGGGCGGAAATACACGGCTTTAGGTTTGATCGCTTATTATGACTTATCCGGGGATCGAAAAGCTTTGGATGCCGCCTGCCGGGTGATCGACCATTTGATGACGCAGGTGGGACCCGGAAAAGTGAATATCGTGACGACCGGTAATTATATAGGAATGCCAAGCTCTTCGGTACTTGAGCCGGTGATGTATCTGTATAATCGTACCCGGCAAGATAAATATCTGGATTTTGCCAAGTACATCGTAAAGCAATGGGAGACTCCGGAAGGCCCTCGATTGATTAGTAAGGCGATTGCGGATATTCCTGTCGCCGGACGTTTTCCACATCCAAAGGTTTGGTTCTCTCCGGAGAATGGACAAAAAGCATATGAGATGATGTCTTGTTATGAGGGCTTGTTGGAACTTTACAAGGTCACTAAGAATCCATTATATTTATCTGTGGTGGAGAAAACGATGAATCATATTATCAATGAGGAAATCAATGTGGCTGGTTCCGGTAGTGCGTTCGAGTGCTGGTATGGGGGCAAGGCGTTACAAACTTATCCTACTTATCATACGATGGAGACTTGTGTGACGTTCACGTGGATGCAGATTTGTGACAGGATGCTCGGACTAACCGGAAATTCCTTATATGCGGACCAGATCGAGAAGGCTATGTATAACGCTTTACTAGCCTCGCTGAAAGCGGATGCCTCTCAAATAGCGAAATACAGTCCGTTGGAGGGCTGGCGGCATGAAGGAGAGGAGCAATGCGGTATGCATATCAATTGTTGCAATGCGAATGGACCTCGTGCTTTCGCGATGATTCCGCAATTCGCTTATCAGATAAACGGCAGACGTATCGATGTCAACCTATATGCGGCTTCGAGCGTGGAGGTAGAGTTGGATAAAAAGACGAGGGTGTCGATGACACAGGAGACGAACTACCCGATAGACGGGCAAGTCCGGATTGTGGTGGAACCGGAGAAGACGAGTGATTTTACGATCGCCTTGCGTATCCCGGCGTGGAGTGAGCGAACTGTGGTGTCTGTCAATGGTGAGCCTTTAACGGATCTGTTGGCTGGAGCATACCTACCGATTCATAGGACTTGGGAGAAAGGGGATGAAATTACGGTGGAGTTGGATATGCGGGCTCGCTTGGTGGAGCTGAACGAGGCTCAAGCGATCGTAAGAGGCCCTTTGGTGCTGGCTAGAGATAGCCGCTTTAAGGATGGAGATGTGGATGAGGCTTCCGTGATCGTCAGCAAGGATGGTTATGTGGAATTAACTCCGGTACAAGCCCCCGATTTCGCTTGGATGGCTTTTACCGTTCCTATGGTTTTAGGAACGGATTTGGAAGGAAACGGCAAGGCTCGCCCGATTCATCTGTGCGATTTCGCATCAGCTGGTAATACGTGGAATCAGGCAGAACGTTATAGAGTGTGGCTACCAAAAACATGGAATGTCATGCGTACGCCTTATAAACCTTATTGAGCGGTTCACTCCAGCTCAATGCGTCCGATCCCTGAATTCCGAGGGTGTAACCCCTTCTTTCTTCTTAAAGAATGTGGAGAACTGGCCGGCATTCTCGAAATGCAGGCTATAGGCGATCTCGGAGATCGTCAAAGGGGTGCTAGTCAGAAGCTCTTTCGCACGAAGGAGCTTCTGTTGTAATTGATATTGGGCGGGGGAGACGCCGGTGTATTCCTTAAACATCCGGCGAAACCATGAATAACCTAAACCAAGACGGGCAGCGATCTCTTCCGGACTTAATGGGTCCTCGATGTTCTCCTTCATTAATATACGTGCCTCGTTGATTTTATCTACGACATAGGTGTTCGTGAAGGAGTTGTTCTTTTCCTTATAATATACGGAGCCTAATATATGAAGCACGATACTGGAGATCATCTGTTGGTAACCGGATTTCTCCTCCGAGGCGAACTTCAGTATATCCTCATAAAGTCCGACGATCGTAGCGCTCAGCCCGATCCGGTGTAGCGGCTCTTCCTTGGTAAAGAATTTCTTCTCCACACGTTTATCGATATGAATACCCCGAAAACCTACCCAATACTCATCCCATCCCGTTTCCCGGTCCGGATAATAACTATGCCATTCCCCGGGGAAAAGGAGGATCATCGTCCCTGCGTTTATCTTTTGCGATTTACAAGACTGGGAGGAAAAGTACCCGCTACCTTTCGTTATATATACCAATTGATACTCATTCAGGATGCGCCCGGTCTGAGGCTTGAAATTATACTTCTCCGGATGCCGGGAAAGTGGATAGGCGCAACCCGGCGGGATGAATTGATATCCGACCGTCGTGACGACGATTCCCCATTCCTCATCCGTAGCGCTGATCGTCAAGTAACGTAGTAAATCATTCCGCAGTTCGTTCATGTCAGATTTGAAAGGTTTAAAATCATTTTCGTAAGCAAATATAGCAATAATGCTTCTACTTTTGCTTTCGTCAAACAAATAACTTTGTTAAGCCATGAAGGAATATAATTTTCTAGCCTTTGATATAGGGGCTACCAGTGGACGGGCCGTGCTCGGAACCTTAAAGGATGCCAAATTTGAAATGAAAGAGATCCATCGGTTCCCGAATCCGATGGTGGAATTACACGGACGGTTTTATTGGGATATCTATCATCTTTATACTTCTCTTATAGAAAGCTTGACGATATGCGCCCGGCAAAGAATCCGGTTGCACTCGATCGGAATAGATACATGGGGAGTGGATTTTGGGTATGTGGCTTTGGATGGCTCTTTATTGGGCTTACCTCGTGCTTACCGAGATCCTTATACGGACGGCGCTCCCGAGGACTTTTTCAAACGGATTCCCAAGGAAGAGGTCTATAAGCGAACAGGTATTCAAGTGATGCCGTTTAATAGCTTGTTCCAGCTTTTCAGGGCGGGGCAAGACTCGTTTATACCGCAGGAAGTGGCGGAAAAGATATTATTCATACCGGACCTTTTGGCTTATATGTTGACGGAGCGTATGGTATGTGAATATACGATCGCTTCCACGTCTCAATTATTGAACCCGGAAACCCATAAATTCGATTACAAGCTCTTGGAGGCCGTGGGTGTATCTCCTACTTTGATGTGTCCAGTGGTGATGCCGGGAACGTTGATCGGACGGTTGAGCGAGTCGATCGCCCGTAAGACAGGAATCGGGGAAATCCCGGTAATCGCCGTGGCCGGTCACGATACGGCGTCGGCGGTAGCCGCTGTTCCTGCTTCTTCTCCTAATTTCGCTTACTTGAGTAGCGGTACTTGGAGCTTGATGGGTATCGAGGTGGAGAAGCCGATTATCAACGAGGTCTCTTTCAAGAATAATTTCACGAATGAGGGGGGCATCGAGGGTACGACTCGCTTTTTGAAGAATATTACAGGTATGTGGATCTTGGAACGTTGCCGGGAGCAATGGAAGCGGTCCGGATTGGATTATTCGTACGATGATATGGTTCGGATGGCGGAGTTGAGCGAATTTACTTCTTTGATCAATCCGGATGATCCCCGTTTCGCCAATCCAGAGAATATGCTACGTGAGATCACGGCCTATTGTGAGGAAACCGGACAGGCTGTTCCCGCTTCGGACGCCGATTATATACATTGTATATTTTATAGCTTGGCGAATCGTTATAAAGAGGTGTTGGAAATACTCAAATCGATGTCGCCACATCCGATTGAACGATTGCATGTGATAGGTGGTGGCTCTCGGAACGATCTGCTGAATCAGTTGACAGCCAACGCTATCGGTATTCCCGTATTGGCAGGCCCGTCTGAGGCGACTGCCATTGGAAATTGCTTGATACAGGCTAAGTCGGCAGGATTACTGACGGATTGTTGGGAGATGCGAAGACTGATAGCCACCGCATTCCCTCCCAAGGAATTTTATCCGGAAAGGTGATACACATTCAAATCATATAAATTTAAAAACATCATACCATGACAAAAGACAGTTTAATTCAACAGGCATTTGAAGTAGCGGCAGAACGCTATGCGGCCGTAGGTGTAGACGTTCGTAAAGCTTTAGAGGATATGAAGAAAATATCCCTATCCCTGCATTGCTGGCAGGCCGATGACGTAAGCGGTTTCGAGAACCAAGGCGGCTCCTTGACTGGTGGTATACAAGTGACCGGCAATTATCCGGGACGTGCCCGTACTATCGACGAGTTGCGTCGGGATGTATTGAAGGCGAAATCCTATATCCCCGGTAATCATCGGCTTAGTCTGCATGAGATCTACGGGGATTTCCAAGGGGAGAAAGTAGACCGTGACGAGGTAGAACCCCATCATTTCGAGAGCTGGATACAATGGGCGAAAGAGAATGATTTCAAGCTAGACTTCAACAGTACCTCTTTCTCGCACCCTAAAAGCGGAGATTTGACCTTGGCTAACCCCAGCGATGATATCCGTAACTTCTGGATCGAGCATACGAAGCGTTGTCGCTGGATCAGCGATGAGATGGGTAAAGCCCAGAACGATCCTTGCATGATGAACCTTTGGATACATGACGGGAGCAAGGAAGTACCGGCCAGCCGCTTACGTTATCGCCGTATCTTGGAGGAATCGCTGGATGAGATATTCGCTACCGAATATAAATGGATGAAAGATTGTATCGAGGCGAAACTCTTCGGTATCGGCTTGGAGAGTTATACGGTAGGTTCCTATGATTTTTATTTGGGCTACGGAGCGAAAAAGAATAAGATCGTTACCTTGGACACCGGCCATTTCCATTTGACGGAAAGTATCGCCGACAAGGTTTCCTCGTTATTGCTGTTTACGCCCGAGATCATGTTGCACGTAAGTCGTCCGATCCGTTGGGATAGCGATCATGTCGTGATCTTGAATGACGATGTGCAGGATTTAGCCCGTGAGATCGTGCGTTGCGACGCCTTGGACCGGGTACATATCGTTTTGGATTATTTCGACGCTACCATCAATCGTATCGGTGCTTATGTCATTGGTAGCCGTGCCACGCAAAAAGCCTTTATGCTCGCTTTGCTGGAGCCGATCGCCTTGCTTCGCCAGTACGAGGATGAGGGTAAGTATTTCCAGCGTCTTGCCTTGCAGGAGGAAGCGAAGAGTCTGCCTTGGGGTGCGGTTTGGGATATGTATTGTCTGCAAAGTGGGGTCCCCGTAGGAGAGTCTTATATCGCTGAGATCGAGAAATATGAGTCCGACGTTACCTCAAGACGGCAATGATAGAGATCGGGATCGGGTTGTTGATCATCGCGATCGGCAGTTTCGGGCAGAGTAGCTCGTACGTGCCGATCAATAAGATCCGGGATTGGAGTTGGGAAAGCTTTTGGTTGGTGCAAGGTATCTTCGCTTGGTTGGTTTTCCCTTATCTCGGGGCGATGTTGGCGGTACCGGAAGGGAGTACCTTGCTGGAGCTATGGTGTTCGCCGGGTAGCTTGGGAGCGGTTATTTATGGCATGCTCTGGGGTGTCGGCGGGTTGACTTTCGGGTTGAGTATGCGTTATCTGGGCGTAGCTTTGGGACAGAGCATCGCCTTGGGTACATGCGCCGGCTTTGGTACGCTCTTCCCGGCTTTGTTCGGTGGAACGAATCTGTTTGAGGGAACCGGATTGATCCTGTTGACCGGTGTTTGCATTACCTTAGCGGGTATCGCCGTGATCGGTTACGCCGGAAGCCTGCGGGCCCGGAATATGAGTGAGGAGGAGAAGAAAGCGGCGGTGAAGGATTTTGCCTTGACTAAGGGCTTGGCGGTAGCCTTGCTTGCCGGTGTGATGAGCGCCTGCTTCAATTTGGGTTTGGAATCGGGAAACGAGGTGCTGGCGAAAGCGAAAGAGGCGGGAGCTAGCGATCTGTTCGCCTTGAATCCCGTGATACTGTTGGTTACTTTGGGCGGCTTTTGTACGAACGCTGTGTATTGTATTTTCCAGAACGTGAAAAACGGGACGGGCAAGGATTATTTCTCGGTATCGGGAGGTACATTGCTGAATAATGTCTTATTTTGCGCTTTGGCAGGCGTGCTTTGGTACTCGCAGTTCTTCGGACTGGGGATGGGAAAGAGCTATTTCTCGGATTCCCCGGTTATGCTGGCTTTCTCGTGGAGTATCCTGATGTCGTTGAATGTTATTTTCAGTAATGTCTGGGGCATCTTATTAAAAGAATGGAAGGGCGTGGATCGCCGGACAATCGTGGTATTGATTACCGGCATGTGTATCTTGATCCTTTCCTTATTATATCCGAATATAGTTTAATTAAAATAGACATGATAATACTAAGAAACAATGAACGCCTGATGGCGGAAATAGATCGTATCGCCGAGGTCGCCGGCTATTTGTGGACCAAGGGTTGGGCTGAGCGAAACGGCGGGAATATATCGGTGAACCTGACTACTTTATTGAGCGAGGAGGAGAAGGCGTTGCCGGCTTTGGTTTCCTCGATCCCCTTGCAAGAGGCGATGACGGCCTTATGTGGGCACGTCTTTTATGTGACGGGTACCGGAAAACGGATGCGTTACGTGGCGAAAGATCCTTTCGCCAACGGCTCTTTGATCCGTATCGCCGCCGATGGGAAATCGTATGATATCCTAGCGGAGCAACCGATCCCACCGACTTCCGAATTGCCTTCCCATTTGTTGATGCACAATTTCTTGCGTGCGAAGGGACGGGATAACCGGGTGGTATTGCATACGCATCCGACGGATATTATCGGCATGACGCATTGTAAGCCGTTCTTGGATTCGGAGAAGATTACCCGCACGTTATGGAGTATGATCCCGGAATGTCGGATTATCGTGCCGAAAGGGGTCGGTATCGTTCCTTACGAGATACCGGGCACTTTGGCGTTGGCGCACGCTACGATCCGTCAGTTGGAGGAGCACGACGTGGTGTTCTGGGAGAAGCACGGTATCCTTGCCGTCGGTGAGGACCTGATCGAGTGCTTCGATGCGATCGATACGTTGAGTAAATCCGCCCAGATCTATTTCAGTGCCCGCATGACCGGTTACGAGCCGGAAGGTATGACGGAGCAGCAATTGGATGACTTGGTTCCGGCTTTTGGACTCTAGCGTATGCGAAAGAAATTAATCATTCTATTCATAGGGATCGGTTCGTTCACGTTGTTCGCCCAGCAGCGAGACCATCGGACACGGGAGTATATCGCTCCGGTCCGTATTGTCTGGCAGCAAGATAGTTCGCGAATTACGGGAGCGAACCATTTGCTTGTTCCGGGCAACGGACAGTCGGATTTGGCGAATAATCGGTTGTGTGTGTTGAAAAGTACGCCAACCGAACATCCCGCTTTGCTGCTTGATTTCGGGAAGGAGTTGCAAGGCGGCCTTCAGCTGGTGACCGGTATGCCGCCGTCTCACGATCCGGTTTCCGTACGGGTTCGTTTCGGCGAGTCCGTTAGTGAGGCTATGTGCGAGATAGATGGCGCGAACGGGGCGAGCAACGATCATGCGATGCGGGATTTCGTGGTATCGCTCCCTTGGCTGGGCGTGCAGGAGATCGGTAATTCCGGTTTCCGTTTCGTGCGTATTGATGTATTGGGTGATTCTACGGAGTTGCAATTAAAAGAGGTCCGTGCGATCTCCACGTTTCGGGATATTCCTTATCTGGGCTCTTTCCGTTGTAATGACGAGCGGTTGAACCGGATATGGAAGACAGGTGCGTACACGGTCCACTTGAATATGCAGGAATATCTATGGGACGGCGTAAAACGGGATCGTCTGGTCTGGGTGGGGGATTTACATCCGGAGGTAATGACGGTCAGTACCGTCTTCGGTTATAATGAGGTGGTTCCTAAGAGCTTGGATTTGATTCGGGATATTACGCCGCTGCCTAGTTGGATGAACGGTATCAGTTCGTACTCGATCTGGTGGTTGTTGATCCAGAGGGATTGGTATTATTACCAAGGGAATCTTGCGTATCTACAAGAGCAACGCTCTTATATGACTGCTTTGTTGCGTCACTTGATCTCGAAGGTTGACCCAAGCGGACAAGAGAGACTGGATGGGAACCGTTTCTTGGATTGGCCTTCCAGTGAGAATACACCCGCTATCGATGCCGGCCTTCAATCGCTGATGATACAAGCCATGCGTGCGGGAGAGGAGTTATGTACCGTTTTAGGCGAGGATGCGTTGGCCTCGGAATGCCGTGCGGTAGCTTCCAAAGCTATTTAGTTTTCCCTTCGGAAGAAATCCCGGTTCCCTTCGGAGAAAGATCGGATTACGCCCGGGGATAAACAAGCCGCCGCCTTGATGGCTCTGGCGGGTATCATGGATGCTAAGGAGGCGAACGAGCGTTGCTTGGCAGTGGACGGGGCGAAAGGCTTCTCTACGTTTTACGGGTATTATATGCTACGGGCGATGGCGTTGGCTGGTAATTACCAAGGTGCGTTAGATGTGATCCGTACGTATTGGGGAGCTATGCTGGATGTAGGCGCTACGACGTTTTGGGAGGATTTCAATATGGAATGGCTTCCTGACGCAGGGCGTATTGATGAGCTGGTCCCCGCGGGAAAGAAAGATATTCATGGAGATTATGGGGCGTATTGCTATCAAGGTTTCCGCCATAGCTTGTGCCATGGATGGGCTTCGGGCCCCACATCGTGGTTAAGCGAGTACGTATTGGGCGTACAAGTGGTGGAACCGGGTTGCCGTACGGTACGTATCATCCCACATCTGGGAGATCTCGAATGGGTGGAAGGTACGTTTCCCACGCCTTATGGGGTGATTGAGATCCGGCATGAGAAAGGTGCGGACGGTAAGGTGATAAGCCATATCAACGCTCCTGAAGAGATACGAGTTACCCCGTAGCTCTTATACTTAGTTGTAGAATGTATATAATTATAGAATATATGAAACAAACTATTTGCATCTATGCTTTCGCCGCCCTCTTATTAGGCGGTTGCAAAAGCAATAATGAATTAACGATACCTACGAATCTCCGTACGGAATACCTTACGGAGCCTATCGGCTTGGATACTTCGTCTCCTCGCTTTACATGGGAATACTCCGGAAATGAGGAGGGCTTTAAGGCTTCCCGCTATGAGGTACGGATCGGTACGAGTCCGGACGACTTGCGGCCCTATGCGGAGGGAATGGCCCTGAAACCTCATACCCGTTATTACTGGAATGTTACGGTATGGGATGGTGAAGGGCGTCCGTGCGCTACCTCGGAGACGGCTTCTTTCGAGACCGCTAAGTTCGATCCCTCGGATTGGTCCGCCTCTTGGATTACCGATCATAAGGATAAGGAGTTCGAGCCTGCCCCTCTGTTCCGCAAGTCTTTCCCGGTAGGCAAGGAAGTGAAGGATGCCCGTGTGTACGTAGCATCCGCCGGGTATCATGAGCTATTCATCAATGGCGAGCGGGTCGGAACGAATTATCTGGACCCGGGGTATACGCATTTCGATAAACGTATTTTGTACGTGACGCATGATGTTACCTCTTTGCTGAAGCAAGGCGACAACGCCGTGGCCGCTGTTCTGGGAAACGGCTGGTACAATGAGCAGTCCGTGGCGGTCTGGAATTTTCATGAGGCACGCTGGCGGGATCGTCCCCGCCTGCTATGTGAGTTACGTATTACCTATACGGATGGTACGACGGAGGTGATTGGCTCGGACGAGACTTGGAAGACTTCCACCGGGGCCTATACCTATAATAATATATACAGCGGCGATAAATTCGATGCCCGGCTGGAAGAGGCCGGATGGAAAACCGCTCATTTCGACGATAGTAAATGGGAAGCGGCACTTCCGGCGCAGGCTCCGGCACCTCTGTTGGTAGCCCAGCAAATGCCGGGAATCCGTATCACGGAAGAGGTGAGACCCGTGTCTATGAAACGTTTCTCCGATCAATTATACGTATATTCTTTCCCGAAGAACATGTCCGGCCTTTGCCGCTTGAAGGTGAAAGGCGAGGCGGGAACCCGTATCACGTTAAAACATGGTGAGTTGTTGAAGAAAGATGGTCGCTTGGAGCAAGGCAATATCAATGTATATTATCATCCGGTCAAGCCGGACGAGGTATTCCAGATGGATGTCTTTACCTTGAAAGGTACGGGAGAGGAGGAGATCTTCATGCCTTCCTTCTCTTATCACGGTTTCCAATATGTGGAGGTGGAGAGCAGCCGCCCCGTTACTTTAACGGAAGAGAACTTGACCGGCTTGTTTATGCATACCGATGTCCGTCCGTCCGGTTCCTTCGCTTGTTCGAATCCTCTATTGAATAAGATTTGGGAGGCTACGATGCAGGCTTACCGCAGTAACCTGCACAGTATCCCGACCGATTGCCCGCAACGGGAGAAGAATGGCTGGACAGCCGACGCGCATATTGCGATCGACCTCGGTTTGCTGGGCTTCGATGGTATCACGCTTTATGAGAAATGGATGAATGATATTATCGATAACCAGCGTGAGGCGGGTGAGATTTCCGGTATCATTCCTTCCAGCGGTTGGGGATATGGCGAGTGGCCGGGTCCGGTTTGGGACGCTGTCATGTTTATCATCCCGAACGCCTTGTATGATTATTATGGCGAGTCTCGTAGTATAGAGCGCTTATATCCTACGATGTTGCGGTATCTGGATTATTTGAAGACGAAAGAGAAAGACGGTTACTTGCCTTTTGGCTTGGGTGACTGGGTGTATTGGAAAGCTACGACGAATAATGAATATACCTCTACCGCCTACTATTATCTGGATTATAAGTTGATGGCTCGCTTCGCCTCTTTGCTGGGCAAGGATGCCACTCCTTATCAAGAGAAAGCGAATACGCTCAAATCCTTGATCAACCAGAAGTTCTTCAACGCCGAGACCGGTGTGTATGCCGAAGGGACCCAAACGGCGCAAGCCTTGGCCTTGTATCTGGGACTTGTACCGGAAGGAAAGGAACAACTCGTGGCGGATAAGCTGCGTGAGGTGGTAGCGGGAAATAACTATTTCTTGGACTTCGGTCTTTTAGGCAGTAAGACCGTTCCGGCCATGCTTACGAAATATGGCTATATCGAGGATGTCATGAAGATGATCACGAAGACTGAGGCACCTTCTTGGGGATATTGGGTAGAGACGATGGGTTACTCCACATTGCCGGAGACGTGGACACTTAGTCCGAAGTTTGCCGACGCTTCCTTGAACCATGTCTTTATGGGAGATGTCTCCGCTTGGATGATGAACCAGCTGGCCGGTATCAATCATGACGACTCGGATCCGGGCTTCCGTCATATCCGTATCACTCCTCATTTCGTGAAAGAACTGGATTGGGCGAAAGGTGAGTACCATTCCGTACGCGGCCGTATCGCAAGCGAATGGAAACGGGAAGGGGATAAGGTTATGCTTACCGTGACGATTCCGGCTGATTGCTCCGCCGATATCGTGGTAGGCGATCAGACCGAGACCGTATCCGCCGGTACGCATACATTTACATATCCCGCTTAATATACTTAGTTGTAGAGACGGGGCGTGCCCCGTCTCCCACCGGCTAATAGTATCTTTAAGTTACCTTTTGGGGAGATGAGACGGGGCACGCCCCGTCTCTACAACCAGATAATTATAAACTGTTGAACTTTAAAGATTAAATTTATGAATAAGCTACTCATTGCCTTCTTTTTGTTCCTCTTGCCTTTCGGCTGGATAAAGGCGACAGCTTCATCTCATCCCGAATCCTTCCCTTGGAAAGCCCAATGGATCAATACCGAGCGTTGCCAAAGCGCCACGAACACTTGGTTGATCTACCGTAAATCATTCGGCGTGACGGATGTCCCGGACCAACTCATCGCCCGTATCGCCGCCGATTCCAAGTATTGGCTTTGGATCAACGACCAACTGGTTATCTTCGAGGGTGGCTTGAAAAGAGGACCTTCTCCTTCCGGGACTTATTACGATCCGGTAGATATCGCCCCTTACCTGACAAAGGGCTCGAACACCATCGCTATCTTGCTCTGGCATTTCGGAAAAGACGGTTTCAGTCATATCAACAGTGGGAAAGCAGCTTTGTTATTCGAGGCGATCGCTCCGGGACTGGAGATCGTCTCCGACGCGAGCTGGCAGTGCGCCTTGTATGAGGCTTATCAAAATACCGAGGCCCCTTTCCCGAATTACCGTATGCCGGAGAGTAATATCCGCTTCGATGCCCGTCAAGCGATAACAAACTGGAACCGTACGAGTTTCGAAGGTTCCCTTCCGGGGGCGGTCTGCGTCGGTAAGGCGGGGAAAGCTCCTTTCGGGGAGCTGGTGGAACGTCCGATACCCCAGTGGAAAAACAGCGGCCTGTTATCCTATGTATCCGTCCGGGAATCCTTGAGAGGCGATACCCTGTTCTGTCGTTTGCCCTATAATGCCCAGATCACTCCGTATCTGAAAGTAGAGGCGGAGGCCGGGAAGACTATCCACATCCGGATGGATAATTACGAGGGAGGAAGCGAGCGCAACGTACGTGCCGAATATATTACCCATGAGGGTGAGCAGGAATACGAAAGCTATGGCTGGATGAACGGCCATGAGGTCTATTACATCATCCCTGAGGGCGTGAAGGTGCTGGATGTGAAATACCGTGAGACCGGTTACAACACGGACCTCGCCGGCTCTTTCCATTGTGACGACCCGTTCTACGACGAGCTTTGGCAACGTTCTGCCCGTACCTTATACATAACGATGCGTGATAATTATATGGACTGTCCGGATCGTGAACGTGCCCAATGGTGGGGCGACGAGGTGAATGAGCTAGGCGAGGCTTTCTACGCCCTTTCTCCGTCCGGGCAGAAACTAGCCGTAAAAGGCATCCATGAATTAATGAATTGGCAGCGGGAGGACGGAACGCTCTACGCTCCGGTTCCGGCGGGTAATTGGGATAAGGAGCTTCCTTTACAGATGTTGGCGTCTATCGGTTGGTACGGTTTTTATACACAATATTATTATAGTGCCGACAGTAGTTTCGTTCCGGTGATATACGACCGGATGCGCCGTTACCTGCACGAGGTCTGGCAAGTCGATAAGAGTGGCTTGGTGATCGAGCGTCAAGGCGCTTGGAGTTGGGGCGACTGGGGCGAGCACGTCGATATGGGTGTATTGACCAATTGCTGGTATTATCTGGCCTTGAAAGCGGAGCGAGCCTTCGCCCTGCAACTCGGCAAGGATAAGGATGCCGATGAGATCTCCCAGATGATGCGTAGCATAGAACGTTGTTTCGACACGAAGTTCTGGACAGGTTCCGCCTATCGCTCCCCCGGCTATAAAGGGGAGACGGACGATCGCTCCCAAGCCATGGCGGTTGTTTCCGGGCTGGCCTCGAAAGATAAGTATCCGGCGCTGACGAAGGTGCTTAAAAAGGAGTATCACGCCAGCCCTTATATGGAGAAGTATGTCCTAGAGGCCCTTTTCCAGATGGGCGAGCCGACGTTTGCCTTGGAACGGATGAAGCAACGTTACACCCGTATGCTGGATTATGCCGAATATACGACCTTGTTCGAGGGATGGGGCATCGGAGCCGAGGGCTTCGGTGGCGGCACGATCAATCACGCTTGGAGCGGTGGTCCGCTTACCTTATTGAGCCAGAAGGTCTGCGGTATCGAGCCAACCTCTCCCGGCTTCCGTACCTTTAAGATCTCGCCTCAACTGGGTTCCTTATCGGAAGCCTCTGCCAGTCTAGAGACTCATTATGGAACCATCCAAGTAAGTATCAAGAAGAAAGGCAAGCGAATGAAGTTCGATCTCCAAATCCCGGAAGGCACCTCCGCCGAACTGATAAGACCGAACGGCACTCGCAAGCATCTCGACCCGGGACACCATCAAGTGGATTAGTGATCTGTGTGTTTGTTATATTTCTCAAAAACAGAAGCAAAGAATAAATATTTTGGTAAAGAACGGAATTTATCCTACATTTGTAATATATAAGTATTATATCGAAGGATATGGAAAAAGAGAAAAATAGCAAGATTACCAGAGAAGAGGCTTTGCGTCGGTTGGAGACCGCACGGAAGCTGAAGCGAGAGTATGTAGCTAAACTGGAAAAAGAGATGAAAGAAGAGTTTAAGAAACGTACAGGGCAAGAAGCTACTTATTTTGAAGTATGGTAAGCCTTAACCTTGAACGTATAAATTCTAATTCTCCTTATGCGGTAACAGCTCTTAGGGATTCTATGTGTTTCCGGTTTGTTACGGACTTTGGTGTGATTTATTATGCAAGCAGAGTATGCGCAATCGCCTTTTTGAGTTTTGGTTTCATTCCTCGCCGCGTAAATCTGATTTCGCTTTCATGTCTGCGGACATCCGAGATGCAGATGGGATACAGAATTATGCGGCGATTATTATTCGACTCGATAATCCCAATTTGAAGTCTATAGTCGCGGAGTTTACTGAAACAATACAAATGCTTAGTCAAAAGCCGGAGTAAAATGTATGTGTTTTCTCCGGCCCGGGGCACCATTGGGTGGATTAGCGATCGCCCTCTGTTTTCCTGCGGACATACACCCGGTGGCTTCCATAACCCGATATGGTGAGCCCACTCGCCGGATCGCTGCTGAGTCGTAGTAGCTCCCGGTTTGCGCTACTGCGTTTTAGTCCGGTGATAGCCATGTAGTCTTGTATGCGCAAGAATGGGTGTTCGTGAAGGTAATCCAATGCCCGCGTCCGGCGCTCCTCTTCGGTGAAGGGCGATTTCCATACACGGCTGATACCTCCCCGTCTTAAGTCGCAACGCAGGTTAGTTTCCCGTACCAGTTCCTTGTCGGCCCGGTAGTTGATGCCATTCACCTCGATGCTCCGTGCGTTACGCTTCGGTTCGTCACCATCCAGCGAGTCGATCTCCTTGTCCTTCGCTACGCCTAGGCGGGGCGTGAACGTACCGATGCCATCCAACGTGACCGACTGCCCTTCCGCCATGCAATAGGCCAGATGTTCCGCTACTGTCGTCATCACCTGTATTACGCTACCCCTGCTCAAGCCCGATCCGGGGTAGGTGATCCGTTCCACGAAATCCTCCATATCCATGTTCCGTTGTATCTTCATCCGATAATACACCGGCTTTTCCCCCGTCCCGTTCAGGTCGCACATCTCTTGCTTGATATATTCTGCCATAACTGCTACTAGGTATAATTGTTTGTATCTTCAAGTTAAAAACATTCTTCTTACTATATACAAATATACTTACTACTTGATCTATTTCCAAATTATCACCGTGGAATATATAGACCACGTCGTGATTTGTATATTCCACGTCTTGATCTGTACAGACCACGTCGTGGTTTGTAGAATTATACAGTATGCGAACAAGAATTCATCTGCTACCGATAAGGTATTTATGCGGTATCGGAGCATTATTTACTTAGGGAGAAGCGGGCAACCCTCACGTTTCCTCTGCCAAGTACGTCGACCAACCCTGCGGGATTCTCTATCTTCCCTAAACGGGTATAGCTGTAAGACGAGGAAAAGGTCTCGTAGAAAAGGACTACCGTATTCGCTCCCCATAGAAGTAGGTCGCTTGTATGGATTATACCCGAACGTATTGGTCGCAATCAAGAGTATTATACTCGTTTTCCCTGCTCGTATGCTTGCCTCAAGGTCGGGTTCCCTTCGATCTCGCCCACGTGCCACACACCACCGCAGAATAGCGTTCCTTTCACGGTCGGGTTCTCCAGACAGTCGAGGAATCCCATAAAGTTGGCCACAATGCGATCCATGATGCCGTTATCGTCTTCAGCGGCCGTGGCGATGAAGTAAAACTCCTTGTTTTTCATTTCGGTATAAGGACCGCAGCAACGGTCTATCAGCGTCTTCATCTGTGCGCTCATGGCATAGAAATAGACCGGCGTAGCCATCACGATCACATCGGCGGCAAGCATCTTTCCGATAATCTCTGCCGCGTCATCTTTTTGTGGACAAGGCTTCTTGTATTGGCTGCACACGCCGCATCCCGTGCAGGGGTGAATGGTCTTGTCTCGCAGAAAAACCTTTTCCACACGATGACCGCTTTCGATCGCCCCTTGCATAAACTCATCGCATAGCGTATCGGAATTGCCTCCACGACGGGGGCTGGAAGATAAAATCAATACATTTTTCATGTTTACTGTTATTTATTAGGTTCTACATTCATTTTTAGGATACAAAAATAGCGAGATAATCCCTATCTTGCGGTAGACAAATTACGGATGTTATGACCCTAATTACATAATAATACGGAAGAATGATCACAACGGACTCCGGTGAGCAAGTCGAGGCACTTGCTCCCATCATCATTTCGGCCAGCCGGTCAACGGATATCCCGGCCTTTTATGCCAAGTGGTTCTTTAATCGTTTGGCCAAGGGGTATTGTGTTTGGTGTAATCCGTTTAATCGGCGGAAGATGTATGTGTCGTTTGAGCGGTGTAAGGCAATCGTGTTTTGGACAAAGAACCCGAAGCCGATATTGCCTTATTTGCATGAGTTGGATAGGAGGGGTATCCGTTATTATTTCCAGTTCACGTTGAATGACTATGTGAGCGAAGGCTTTGAGCCGAATGTGCCGAGCGTTACGCAACGGGTGGAGACATTTCGGGAGTTGTCGGAAATGATAGGGAAGGAACGGGTGATCTGGCGATTTGATCCGTTGATTATGACTCCATCTATCACGCCTCGTGTCCTGCTTAGCCGTATTTGGAAGATCGGCAATCTGTTGAAAGGATATACTGATAAGCTCGTGTTCAGTTTCGTAGATGTAAAGGCGTATCGTAAGGTACAGAATAACCTTATAAAAGAGACGAATTGCTTTACGAAAGAGGATGTGGAAACCGCTGAGATGAATGCGACGCAACGTCAAGAAACTGTAGAGGGATTGGTGAAGTTGAGGGAAATTTGGGCTTCTACTGGTTGGAATGTGACACTCGCTACTTGTGCCGAGGATATTGACCTTACGGTTTATGGCATTGAACATAACCGGTGTATCGACGGTGATTTAATGGAGCGTGTGTTTGAGGAGGATTATGAATTGGTTTATTATCTTCGAACAGGCCAATTACCTGAACCGGATCTTTTTGGTACGTTTCCCGCTTTACCCGACAAACGCAAAGACCTAAAAGACAAAGGCCAACGGAAAGCCTGTGGTTGCATGATAAGCAAAGATATCGGTAGGTATAACACTTGCCGCCATTTCTGTGTCTATTGTTATGCCAATACAAGTAGGGAATGCGTACAAAAGAATGCGGTACACTATTCGGACGATAGTGAAAGTTTGATTCGAAGTTAGATTTGAAAGCAAGGTCAAATTAAGCGGCGTATTAAATTAAGCCGTCTTTTATAGTAATCGAGACCAATACTATCCTAGAATTGTGTTGTATAACATGCCGGATTTATCTATTTTTGCGCCCAATACGAAAGGTTAAGAATAGGAAGTTTTAGGTATGGCAAAAAAGAAAGGTAAGCCTCAACCCCGGAAAAGCAAGAAGAAGCGGGCATCATCATTCATGTCCTCTGTAAAGAAGATGCTTCTTGGCGCTTTTGCGGTAGTTGTTTGTTTTATCGGTGTATTATTCATATATAACTGGTTTTATCCGGTATCCAAGACACGGCCTGTAGAGAAGAAACAGGATCGGGCGGAGACAATAGTCCGTCCGAAGATCTCGGACAAGGGCGGTTCCGGAACATCGGGTAAGAAAGCCGCGCAAGCGACGAAAAACAAGCAAACGACGAACCCAAAGAAAGAGACCTCCGCTTATACTTTTCAAGAGGGAGCTGAGATACCGAGACTAAAGAATAAACAAAAAGAGCAGGTTATAAAGCATGAGGGCTATACGGTTTCTTATAATTCCGATTATAAGATCGCCAATTGGGTAGCCTATGAACTGACCTCGAAAGAGGCGACAAGTAAGAAGAACGAGCGGTCTAATAAGTTCGTCTCGGACCCCATGGTGAAAGGGGCTACCGCCACGAACGAGGACTATACCCGTTCCGGCTATGACCGAGGACATATGGCGCCTGCTGGCGATATGAAATGGTCCGCCAAGGCCATGCGAGAATCATTCTACCTAAGTAATATCTGTCCGCAAAAGCCCGGCTTGAACCGGGGTATCTGGAAAGATCTGGAAGAACAGGCTCGTTTGTGGGCGAAAGAGAATGGCTCTTTGTTGATCGTGACCGGCCCGGTGATCACGGACGACCTGAAACGATTAGGTAAGAATCGGGTGGGAATCCCGAAGACCTTTTATAAGGTAATCTGTACGATAACGAACGGTAAACCGGAAGGGGTAGGTTTTCTGTTTGATAATAAAGACTATGGAAAGACTCCGTTGAAATCGATGATGATCCCTATCGATAGCGTTGAGAAGGTTACCGGAATTGACTTTTTCCCTTCTTTGCCTGATTCGATAGAAAATCCGATGGAAGCATACGTGAATGATGGTAGTTGGTCTTTTTAAGGCACGTTATGCTCAACAATCTCTAGGCGAGAATGTTTTATATTTACTGTGAAGAAAAAGAAATCATAATTAAATAACAAAATGCAAGTTATCATGAAAGGAAAATTAATCCCTGTGTTTGTTTTGGCAGCATTGGTTTCCTGTAGTCAACCACCCGTTAAGGAGCAAGGTCCTCGTCCAGTTAAATTGGCGGACGTTACTTCGCTGAACATGGTTGAGAAATCATTCAGTGGAGTGGTATCGCCCGATCAATTCAGTGATTTGGCGTTTAAGATGTCCGGCCCGCTGATCTCATTAAACGTGGATGAAGGCCAGAAGGTCCGTACGGGACAGATCGTGGCCGAGATCGATCCGCTGGACTTTAAATGGGAATATGAGGCGAAGAAAGCGTCTTTCCAGACCGCTGAGGCGCAATTGCAACGTGCGAAGAAGTTATTGTCCAAGCAAGCTATCTCCAAGCAAGAGTATGAGTCTACGGAAGCCTCTTACTCAAATGCCAAGGCGGCTTTCGAGTATGCGCAAAACACATTGAACCAGACAAAGCTTCGTGCGCCGTTCGATGGATTTATCCAGAAGAAATATGTGGAGAATTACCAGAAGGTACAGGCCGGACAAGGAATCGTTTGCTTGATCAACCCGAATAAGTTACAGGTCGTGTTTACGATGCCGGAGAGTAATATCAATTACTTCTCTTCTCCTTATTCTGTTTATGTGGAATTCGATAATTACAAGGGCGTTCGTTTTAAGGCGAAGGTGAAAGAATACGTGGAAGCCTCTCCGGATGGTTCCGGCGTTCCCGTATATCTGTATATCGACGATCCGAACTTTAATTTAGAGAAATATAAGGTAGCCGTAGGTTTCTCTTGCCGTGTGATCTTGAACGTGGATAGCGAGAGTTTCACGCAAGGCGCCGTATTGGTTCCGCTAGCCGCTGTCGTGGCTGACGATGCCAATAGCGATAAGTATGTGTTTGTTTATAATGGGCAGTCTCAAAAGGTTGAGCGTCGCAAGATTACCGAGTCTATGCTGATCGGCAAGGATGGCGTGATCGTAACGGATGGCTTGCGACCCGGCGAACAGGTTGTCTCAGCCGGAGCCACTCGTTTGGTGGATGGACAACAGGTAAAAGTATTAACAGATTAAGAGATAAACAATGAATATTCCAAAATATTCCTTAGAGAATCAGAAGATTATATACTTTTTCCTAGCGGTCATGCTGATAGGAGGTATATATTCTTTCTTTAAATTGCCGAAGAAGGAAGATTCTCCCTTCGTAATCAAGCAAGCGGTTTTGGTTACCCAATATCCGGGAGCGACACCTCAGGAGGTGGAGAAGCTGGTGACTGAGCCGATCGAACGGGAGATTCAGGCTATGTCGGATGTGTTCCAGATCAAATCTGAGTCTTATTTCGGTATGTCCAAGATTTCTATTGAGTTGCAGCCTACCTTGTCTCCGGATTATATGCCGGTCAAGTGGGACGAGTTGCGTCGTAAGGTGGCGAATATACAGCCTCGCCTTCCGTCTGGCGCCTCCTCGATATCCGTTAGTGATGACTTTGGTGACGTATTCGGAATTTATTATGCCTTGACGGCCGATGAGGGATATACTTACGACGACCTGCGTAATTGGGCACAAAAGATCAAGACGGAGCTATCTCCTGTACCGGGTGTACAGAAGGTCTACCTATTCGGTGAACAGACACAAGTTGTCAACGTAAAGATCTCTATCCCGAAACTGGCTAACCTAGGTATCGACCCGAACGCTATCCAGCAGGTGATGCAAACGCAGAACTTGTTGGTGAATACGGGAGACATCAATACCGGTAATTATCAATTGCGTTTGCGTGCGGAAGGTACGTATAAGGATATACAAGATATCCGGGACCAATTGATCGTGACGAAAAGTGGCGGTGAGGTTCGTTTGGGAGATATCGCTACGGTAGAGCGTGGTTATATGGACCCTCCCTCGAACCTGATGCGTGTGGACGGTAAGCGTGCCATCGGTATCGGTGTCGCTACCGGTTCGAAAGACGATGTGGTTGCCGTGGGTAACGCCGTGGCGGATCATTTAGCGGAGATGGAGCAGCTGTTCCCGGTGGGTATGGACCTGAAAACGATTTATCCGGAGAACAAGATCGCGGATGAGGCGAACAACGGTTTTATCTTGAACTTGATCGAGTCGTTGTTGATCGTTATCGTGATTATCTTTATCGTGATGGGGTCCCGTGCCGGTATGTTGGTCGGTAGTTCGTTGTTGTTCTCGGTAGGTGGTACCTTATTGATCATGTTGATCTGGGGTGTCGGCTTGAACCGAACCTCGTTGGCGGCCTTTATTATCGCTATGGGTATGTTGGTGGATAACGCTATCGTGGTGACGGATAATGCCCAAGTCGGTATCAAGCGGGGACTTTCCCGTTATCAGGCGTTGATCGATGGCGCGACGAAACCGCAGTGGGCGTTGTTGGGCGCTACCTTTATCGCCGTATGTTCTTTCTTGCCGATGTACTTGGCACCGGCATCCGTGGCCGAGATTGTGAAACCGTTGTTTATCGTATTGGCGGTATCCTTGGGATTAAGCTGGGTCTTGGCCTTGACGCAAACGACTACCTTCGGTAATTTTATCTTGAAAGAGGCGAAACCGGGTGAGAACAAAGACCCGTACGATACGAAGCTGTACCATAAATTTGAGTCGGTATTGGGCCGTTTGATCAAGCGTAGATATGTAACGATCTCTACCGTGGTAGCTACGTTATTCCTTTCCTTGTTCGTGATGAGCATCATGCCGCAGAGTTTCTTCCCGATCATGAGCAAGCCTTATTTCCGTGCGGACTTGATCTTCCCGGAAGGATATAGCATCTACGACGTGGAGACGAACGTGAAGAAGATAGAAGAGGAATATCTCAGCAAGAATGAGAATATCAAATCATACTCGTTTACCTTGGGAGGTTCGCCGGTACGTTATTACTTGGCCAGTTCTTCTATCGGCCCGAAGCCAAACTTCGCCAATGTGTTGATCGAGACACAAGATCCGGAGGATGCGCAAGCGGAAGAGGGTAAGTTCTACGATTATATGGTTGCTAACTATCCGAATATATTGACCCGTTCGGCTTTGTTCGCCTTGTCTCCGGTTCCGGATGCGGCGATCGAGATCGGTTTTATCGGCGATAACGTAGACACGTTGGTTGCCTTGACGCAAAGGGCGCAGGAGATCGCCCGGAATTATGATCAGGTGATGGAGGTTCGCAATAGTTGGGGTAACAAGGTTCCGGTATGGAAGCCGCTATATTCCCAAGAGAAAGGTTTGCGTCTGGGTATTACCCGTCAACAGGTGGCTTATTCCTTGCGTTCGGCTACGAATGGCGTACCTTTGGGTGAGTATCGTGAGGGCGACGTGTTTATGCCGATCTTACTGAAAGATGCGGATAAGGATTCTATCAGTCTGAATGATATAAAGACTTTGCCGGTTTATAGCGCTAAAGGCCGTTCAGTAAAAGTGGAGCAGGTGATCGATGATTTCTCGCTGGATTATGAGTTTAACGTAGTGAGACGATTCAACCGTGAGCCGTGTATGCTTATGCAGTGTGAGCCGAAGCGTGGCGCCAATACGATGGCTGCTTTCAGTCATTTGTGGAAAGAGGTACAGGAGAAGATTCAGGTGCCGGAAGGATATAAGATGACGTATTTCGGTGAGCAATCCGAGCAAGATAAAGGTAATAAGGCGATCGCCGCTAATATCCCGTTGATGTTCGGTTTGATTTATGTCACCTTGTTATTCTTATTCCCGAAATATTACCGGAAACCGGTATTGATCATGGCGATGCTGCCGTTGATCTTCATTGGTGTGGTATTGGGATTGTTGGTGTTCGGTAAGTCCCTCGACTTCTTTGCTATGCTGGGTCTGTTGGGCTTGATCGGTATGAATATCAAGAATGCGATCGTGCTGGTGGACGAGATCGGTTTACAATTGAACGCAGGCTTGTCTCCGGTGAATGCCGTGATAGAGGCAACGAAAACCCGTATCGTTCCGGTGACGATGGCTTCCGGTACGACGATCTTAGGTATGTTGCCGTTGTTGGGTGACGCTATGTTCGCCGGTATGGCGGCTACCATCATGGGTGGTCTGTTCGTATCTACGATCTTGACGATCTTCGTGCTTCCGGTTACTTATTGTGTTTTCTTTAAGATTAAATCAGAGTAAAAGGTATGAGAAATAAAATAATCATAGGTTGTTTATTGTTGGGTGCCTTGTCCGCTAAAGCGCAAGACACCCGGCTATCGGCTGTGGAATATAAGGAACGGGTCCTTGAATACAGCCGTCAGATCAAGCAAAGCTCTGAGGAGCGTATCGCTATGCAGCATGCGATCAAGGCCGCTAAGACCGGTTTCTTCCCTTCGGTGGACTTCTCCGGCAGTTATCAGTACCGTATCAATAAATATGATTTGGATTTCGGACCGGGCATGTCCGTAGAGATGGACCATAATACGTATAGCCTAGGCGCTACGGTGAGCCAGCCCATCTATGCCGGTGGACAGATCTATAATAACTATAAGGCAGCTCAGGTACAAGGCAAGATCACCGAGCAAGCGGAAGAATTGACAACGGATAATATCGTTTATTCCGCCGATTTGAACTATTGGACGGCCGCCGCACGTAAAGGTATGTACGATGTGATGTGCCAGTATGTAGACATTGTCGGGGAGTTGGCGAACGTGTTGACGATCCGTTTCAATGACGGCCAGATCAGCAAGACCGATTTATTGCAAGTGGAGTCCCGCTTGAAAGAAGCGGAATTGAATAAAAGCTCGGCTTATAAGGAGTATCAGATTGCGTTACAGAACCTGAACTCATTGATGGGTGTGTCTCCGTTAGACCCGATCGAGGTGGAAGATTCCATTACGACCTATTTGGCCTTGCCGTTGCAAGTAGGAGAGGATGTAGCTCTTCGGAATCGTCCGGACTACGCTATTTCCGAGTTGAACATAGAGTATCAAAAGAGACAGATCAATTTGTCGAAGGCGAAATATAACCCGTCTTTGGCGATCGGTTTTCAAGGTACTTGGGGTACGCCGATGTTGAACGTGAAAGGTTCGGACCAGTTGTGGACTCCGGCCGTCTTCGCTTCCTTGAAGATACCTTTGTTCCGTTGGGGAGCCCGTTTCAAGGAGGTAAATTCCCAGAAGGCCATCCTTCGTAGTAAGGAATACGCCTTGGACAATACGCGTGATAAGATCGCTCAAGAGGTAGCGAACGCATGGACAAGCCTAACCGAGTATACGAAACAAATTACCGTCGCGGAAGAGGCTTGTAAGATTGCCGAGGAGAACCTTGATTTGAATACCTTCAGCTACAACGAGGGTAAACTACCGATCTTGGATGTGCTCTCCGCCCAATTGTCATGGATTCAGTCTTACAGTAGCTTGATCCAGACTTGGTATCAGCAAAAGGCTTCTTTAGCCCAATATAACAAGGCTATAGGTATCCGGCGTTTGCAGTAAAAGAAACATATTTATACTTAGAAGACAAGGTCCCTTATTTTGGAAACGAGATAAGGGACCTTCTTTATGAAATAAAACATCCTTTATTCCGTTAGGTAAACTGAAGATTGCTACATTTGCATACAATCTCGTCTGTTTGGGACACTCCTTGGAACCCGGACTTTTAAGTAGAATGATGAAATAATAAGATGTATACAAAGTTACTAGATAAACAAACGAAACTTGCCCTAATCGGACTAGGATATGTCGGGCTTCCTATCGCGATGGAATTCGCTAAACATGTTTCCGTTATCGGATTTGATATCAACGAGGATCGCTTGGACAAGCTTCGGAACTGTATTGATCCGTGTGGTGAGCTTCCTACTGAGGTATTTGAACATAAAGATATCACATTTACTTCTTCTATAGAAAAGTTGTGGGAGGCTTCTTTTTACGTTATAGCTGTTCCTACCCCGATAGACAGCCATAACGAGCCGGATCTATCCCCTTTGTTGGGTGCGACCCGCACGGTAGGCAAAGTCCTTAAACGAGGCGATTATGTAGTATACGAATCTACCGTATATCCGGGATGTACGGAAGAGGATTGCATCCCGATCTTGGAGGAGGTTTCAGGGTTGAGAGTAGGAGAGGACTTTAAGGTTGGATATTCACCGGAACGAATCAATCCGGGTGATAAGGTACATACCTTGGTAAATACCGTGAAGATCGTTTCCGGCTGCGATGCCGAAGCTTTGGAAACGATATCGGAAGTCTATAAGCTGGTCGTTCAAGCGGGGTTGCACCGTGCGCCTAGTATCAAGGTAGCCGAAGCCGCCAAGATTATCGAGAATACCCAGCGTGACGTGAATATAGCCCTTATGAACGAGCTTTCCATTATTTTCGATCGAATGGGGGTAAATACGTTTGATGTATTGAAAGCCGCCGGAACGAAATGGAATTTCCTGCCTTTCTCTCCCGGATTGGTAGGTGGGCATTGTATAGGGGTAGATCCTTACTATCTGGTGCATAAAGCCAAAGAATTGCAATATCACACGAAGATGATCAACTCCGGTCGCTACGTGAACGATTCCATGGGACGGTATATCGGAAAGAAGGTCGTGAAAAAGATTATCTCGCAGGGGAAAAATATCCTAGGAGCGCATGTGTTGGTGATGGGTATGACTTTTAAGGAAAACGTATCGGATATACGTAACTCGAAAGTAGCCGATATTATCAATGAGTTTAAGGACTTCGGAGCCGAGGTCGATGTGATGGATCCGTTCGCTTCCCCTTTGGAAGTATTGCAAGAGTACGGTATCCGGTTAGTAGAGAGGCCCGGGAAGAAATATGATGCGGTAGTGGTAGCTGTCGCTCATACGACTTATTTGAAGCTGGATGAGTCCTACTTCATGTCGATCACGAATGAACATGCCGTGTTGGCGGACGTGAAAGGAGTCTATCGAGGTAGCATCCATCAGATGATCTATTGGAGTCTGTAATTGTTAAAAAGTAACACAAGCTGCAAAGAAGTTTCGATAAACTTAAAAAAATGTGTTGTACAATATCTTTTTTTATTTGCTCAATTATATTAATTAGCCCATCTTTGCATGCAGATAACCTAAACAATCTTTTTGCCTTAAAGACTAATACCTATTAAAAACCTATAAAGAGAGCCTTTGCGAAAAGGCTCTCTTTATGATTTTCAGGGGATTAGTAGTTCGTTTCCTCTATCTTTGAGGTGATTCTGCTAATAGCCTCATTCAGTTTGTCTTCGGGTAATATTACGTTAAAATCTCCCCAGAAACCCTCGTCGTAGTTGAAGTGAGTATCCGAGAAAACCGTGCGGGTTGGAAGGGATTCAATGCGTGAGAAGCGGTTCACATTGGCTGTATCTATCTTACAGGTAACCATTTCGAACCAAGTATGTAAAATATTTGTGTTAAAAAGTTGTCTTCTTTTTTTAATTTTAAAACGCAGATCTCCCCGGATATGGTTAATGTAGTAGGTGCCATTCCATTGCTTGTAAGATACCGTATAGGCTACTTTCTGGGGCGTGATCCGTAAATTCCGGCTTTTTCTCTCGACGAACATGCCGGCCGCTTGCTCGATATATTGGGGATTGACCTCAAAGTCCACCCTTAATAAGGCATTATTTTCCATGTCGATATATATCTGTCCCCGATAAAGCGGTTCATTGATACTCTTTCGTTGCTCGAAAGAGATGACGTTAGCAAGTCGATCATCCACTACCGTGATGTCGGTATGGGCGTATGTATAGGGTGAATCCGGGCTAGGATCCAGAAACTCCGGTAACTGTTTCATCAAGTCCAAGACAAGGCAGGAGTAGATACCCGACTTCATTTTTGTGATCAATGTGTCCTTTTCCTGCTCGTTACTGATGCGGCGCATCTTTAGTAGTTTCACTTGATCGGCCAAGGCATTGCTGTGGTAAGATGCCTTATATACCTTAAAAACAGCCTCGGTCAGTCCTACGAGTCCTTTTTTACGTTCAACGCCTTCTCTGTAAAATGTGGTAAGGTAAATCGGGTGCTGGGAATAATTGCTTCTTCTCTTGTCCAGCATCTCCTGTAATAAGCGTTTCGGATTGGTTAGACGCACGATAACTTCTTGGATAGAGATTACTTTAGGCTCTAGAGATAAGACGGTATGTTTATCTATTAACTCCCGACTATCTATCTCTTGGGGAAGATAGCCGATATGAGAGAAACGTACCTTGGATAACCGGAGTGAGTCCGGTAATTTCAATCGGAACTCTCCATTCTGGTTGGTGATGGTGCCAATAGCGGCCTCACCGATTCCTACCGATCCGAATGCGATTGGCTCATGGGTATATTGATCCTGTAAAGAACCTTCTATCGAGAAATAGGTTTGTATGGAATCGGGAGTTACGGATACACTTTTGGGAGCGGAGAGACTCTCTGGCATATAAAGTAGGAGATGGTTCTCTATCGCACGGATCGCCAGATTTTTATTACCGGTAATAGCGTATATGGCTTCTTGTATCGTATAATCTCCACCTTTTATTGATGTTGTTTGTTCATTATCGATAATCTTACTGTCGTATATAAAAAGATAGCCGGAACGTTCCGTGACGAGTCCCAGCAATTGGTAGATATTTCCTTTTGATTTAGGCAATCGTATGACCTGTCCCAGTACGTTACCATTCTGGGCATTCATAGGGATGAGAGCTACGAGTAACAGTAACCATCCTACGACCAGCTGTCTCAAGGTTCGGAAATCATCCATATATTATTTTGTTGCGTACATTTTAGTTTTAACGCTGCGCAGATCAGTTCAGCCATCGTCGCGGGTGAGTTATTATAGAAACTAACGGTCAGCCGTCTATTCTCTAAATCAGCCGTTGTCTTCAATGGCATCTTCGGATATTCCAGATTAATTACATGCAAGATATCTCCCAGACGCTCATCCTTAAATTGGATACGGCGGGTGTAATCGGAAAATTGTTCGTTATCTTGAGTCGGAACTACTTGTAAACGGTTGGAGAATAAGGATACGGTTTGGCCGGCCTTTACCAGCGTTTGTTCTCCGTTCTTCTTGAGTGTCACTTTCACTAATCCCCGGCGAACGGCCAATTCAAAGGCGCTTTTATCCGAGCTTTTGATATTGAATGAGGTTCCCAATACCTCGATCCGGGCCTGCTCTGTCTCGATTAGGAAAGGACGTTCCTTATTCCCGCTTACATCAAAAAGAGCGTTTCCTAGTAGAGACACCTCTCTTTTTTCTCTTTGGAAATGTTCCGGATAGCTTAACTGGCTGTTATCGGCCAGATAAACTATAGACCCGTCTTCCAAAGTCGTGACCAAGGTGGTGGAAGCCTCGTTATTATGCAGGGTGAGCAGAGTGGTCTCCGGTGTCCGTTCTTGTCCAAGGAAAATAGCTGTAGCTACCGATACACAAAGTATGATGATAGCGGCGGCCCATTTCATAAGTCCGATCCGGTATGGGATTTGTGTACCGGAAATTGGCTTATCCAGCAGCCCGTCTTGCTCCAAGCGAGTATATAATTGTTCCCATGCTTGGTCTGTCTTCAATTTATTTTTTTCTATTTGATTCATAACTGTTAGGTATAATTCTCGATTTCTTTTCTTAGTGTTTGTAGTGCCTTGGTCATTTCCGCTTCTACTGTCTTTATGGACAATGAGAGGCTGGAGGCTATCTCCGCGTATTTCATTCCTTCGAAACGGTGCATCCGAAAGATCCGGAGGCGTCGTTCGGGCAATTTACCTAATGCCCGGTTGACCAAGGATTGCAATTCTTTGTACTCAAGTTGATCTTGCGGGGTATACGATTCGGATTCCGGATTCTCTCCGGCTAAAACCGTATTCCGGTATCGGTATCGTACTTCCTGATGCTCCAGATATTGTAAGGACCGGTTCCGGGTAGCTCCATAAAGGTAGTTCTTGATGGAACGTAAGATCGGAAGAGATTCTCTTTCTTTCCAGAACACGTAAAACAAGTCCTGGACGATCTCCTCCGCAACTTCCAGCTCTCCTGTTATACTGGTTGCGTACAGGCAAAGAGGGGTATAATAAAGCCTGAAAATACTTTCGAATGCTTTAATATCCCCTTCCTTGATCTTTTTGAGTACGAACAAATCCATAATAATTTGGTTTCAACAGATAATTGATAATGGACAAAGATAATGATTTGTCCATATCATTGTCGATAGTATATTTACACGGTCAATTTTTATGTTGCTTCTTTAATTTATATACCGCATTCTCCAAAGACTCGGTAGGCTCGATAATGTTGTAAGCTCCCCAGAAGTTCTCGTCGGCGAAGTCCGATACCTTGTCGGATAGAGACTGATCCGCTTTAAAAGACATCCGGTAGGGGATGGAGTTATTTTGTTCTTTACCATCGGTAACGACCATCTCGGATACGATCGTGTAGTTGGTAGAGAAGAGTTTTCGTTTCCAGTCGCATTTAAAGCGAACCTCATTGCGGATATAACTCAGATAGCTCATGCCGTCACGTTCTTTGTAAGTTACGAGGAAAGCTACCTCCACGGGTTTAAATCGCAAGCCAAAAGGCTTTTTGCGGAGGATGGCCTCGGTAGCCTTATTCCGGTCATCCATGCTGAGGGCGAATTCCGCACGGCTGAAGGAAAGCCGTTCCTTATCGATATATAATTTGCCGTAATATAAAGCGTAAGGCAAGATCGCTTGAGGTTGGAAACTGATTACGTAATGCGGTCGGTCGTTTAACATCACGCTTTCTTCCATACGGAAGGCGTAATAAGGTAAGATATTCGGGTCGAGCAATAAATCCGGATTCTTCACCACATCCACGTAAACGGATAGGTTAGGGCCTCCCAATAATTTCACGGCTAATGTGTCGCTAGCCTTCTCGCTCAATAATTTACGTCCTTTATAGATCTGTACCCGATCCCGTTCCACGTTCCTGTCCTTATAGGGAGTTTTGTAAACATCGATAACCGCTTCCGATATATTGATATAGCGACGGCCTTTTTGTGCGGTCTCCCGGTAGAACCCAGTAAGCATGCTACCCGTGGTAATGTAATTCTTATTTACTTTCTCAATCGCTTCCTCTACGATATATCGAGGATCTCCGGCCCGGATAATGACTTCGCTGAGCGTATTCATGTTCGGTTCGAGTAATACCGTACATTCTAATATGTCCTTATCGTTTACGGGGATCAAGCCATTCAAATATCCGATATGCGATACTTCTACTTGTCTGGCATGGAGGCCGTTTTTCACTTTGATAGAGAACTCACCGTCATTATTGGTGATCGTTCCCACGTTGGTTCCCGGAATAGAGATATTTACGTATTCCAGTTTTTTTCGTGTTTGCTTGTCTTTTACTACACCGCTGACAGTGATAAACTCATCGTCTGCGCTATCCTGTGCCTTTATAGAGGTTACACCGCAAGCCAACAGTATCATCAGGATAAATCCCATAGTTTGTTTACAGAGCGCTTTCATATTTGTATTGTTTTAATGGTAAATAATCACTTTGTACTTATATGATCGCCCAGGAAAGAAATACCCTATGGGATTTATCAAAAAAATCACACAACCTTTTGTCCGGGCTGCAAAGTCAACATTTCTTTAGGTACCGCTTTCTTGATGCTCTCTATTAAAATACCCGCTACGGTATGCCGGATAAAATCTTTACGGGTGACAAAGACGATCTCCCGTGTCGGCTTGGGAATGGCGAACGGACGTACCAATTCTTTCTGCTCTTTACTTAACTGCAGGGTAGCCAATTCCGGGATGAACGTAATACCGTTACCGCTTTCCACCATACGCATAAATGTCTCTAGGCTACCTAAACGGTAAGCGGCTTGGCGAACCTTTACCTTCTCCATCTGGCAGAAACGCATCAGCTGGTCACGGAAGCAATGTCCCTCGTCCAACAGCCACAACCGCTCGTCGTTGATATCGGCGGTACGGATCAAATCCTTTTTGAATATAGATTCGTTGTGAGCCACGTATCCGAAGAATTGCTCATAATATAATATATCTCCTTGTAAATTGGATTCAGTGGGTTGGTTCGCTATGATAGCGGCGTCGATTTCCCCGTTTTGCAGGGCGGCCATAGTGGGAGCGGTTTTCATTTCCAGCATACGGATGTCAAGATCCGTATGCTTTTCCGATAATTGCTGGAAAAAGCGAGGTAGTAAATAAGGGGCGATAGTCGGTAGCACCGCTAAGCGGAACGTACCTTTCAATGACTGTTCCTCCTCGTTCACGATATCTTTGATAAGAGAAGCCTGATAGAGGACATTTCTCGCTTGCTCAATAACCTTACGTCCGGCAGGTGTGGGGCGAACGGGTTGTAGGTTTCGATCGAACAATTTAATACCTAGTTCGTCTTCCAGCTTTTGGATCATCATACTCAATGTCGGTTGTGTCACCCTACAATGCTCTGCTGCCTTTGCGAAATGACGATAAGTATCCACCGCTAGGATATATTCGAGTTGCTGTATATTCATAGTACTTAATTTTACAAGCGTTAGAAATTAATGAAGACAAACTTACGGAAAAACGCTGGAATAATCGAATAAAAGTGGAAGAATAAAGCAGCTTAATTTGAGTATTAGGCATTTAGGGGGAAATCGGAGAAGTTGGGTGAAAAGCCAAAATACATTTGCTTATCATGGAACAGACGAATGGGCTAACTGGATGATAGATTTACACAGAAAAAATATGTAACTTTGGAGAGTTATTTACAAATGGTTTACAGTCGTATATATAATGAGCTAAAAATTAATTGATTAAAGTATATGTCAGACAGTATCGTCATTATTCCTACATACAACGAGAAGGAGAATATTGAGAATATCATTCGTGCCGTGTTCGGGCTGGAGAAAGTGTTTCATATCTTGGTGATCGATGATGGCTCTCCGGATGGGACGGCGGCTATCGTGAAGGGCTTGCAGAAGGAGTTCCCGGAGCGTCTTTTTATCGTGGAGCGTAAGGGGAAGCTGGGATTGGGTACCGCTTATATCCGGGGTTTTAAATGGGCTATCGAGCATAAATATGATTTTATTTTCGAGATGGACGCCGATTTCAGTCATAATCCCAATGACCTGCCGAAGCTATACGCCGCTTGTACCGGGCAGGGTGCCGACGTAGCCATCGGATCGAGGTATTGCAACGGGGTGAATGTGGTGAACTGGCCGTTGGGCCGTGTGTTGATGTCTTATTTCGCCTCGGTGTATGTCCGTATCGTCACGGGTATGAAGATACAGGATACGACGGCGGGCTTTAAATGTTACCGCCGTGAGGTGCTGGAGACGATCGATCTGGACCGTGTCCATTTCAAGGGATACGCCTTTCAGGTGGAGATGAAGTTTACGGCTTATAAGTGCGGCTTCAAGCTCGTGGAGGTGCCGATCATCTTTATCAACCGTGCCTTGGGTGTCTCCAAGATGAACTCTTCGATATTCGGGGAGGCTTTATTCGGCGTCCTTCAATTGAAATGGTGGAGTTTCTTCAGGAAGTATCCGAGGAAACATGCGAGCCATGCCTAATGAAAACAGAGTTTGACAATTTATAATAGAATAAGAAAGATGAATAAAATATTAATCCAAAATCCGAGAATCATCAACGAGGGCCGTTCTTTTATCGGCTCGGTGTTGGTGGAGGGGGATAAGATCGCGGCGGTGTTCGAGGGGGAGGTTCCCGGGAACGTGCGTGCCGAGGCGAACCAAGTGATCGACGCTACGGGGAAATGGTTGATACCGGGCGTCATCGATGATCAGGTGCATTTCCGGGACCCCGGGCTTACCCATAAGGGGGATATCGGGACCGAGAGCCGTGCGGCCGTGGCCGGTGGCGTGACGACCTTCATGGACATGCCGAACACGAAGCCACAGACCACGACGATCGCCGATCTGGAATGGAAATTCAACCGTGCCGCCGAGGTCTCCCGTGCGAATTACTCCTTCTTCTTCGGTGGGACAAACGATAATATGGACGAGATCCGCAGGCTGGATCGTAGCCGTGTGCCGGGACTGAAACTCTTCCTCGGCTCGTCTACGGGAAATATGCTGGTGGACAAGAAAGACTCGTTGGAGCGTATCTTCGGCGAGGCCGGTATGCTGATCGCCATCCACGCGGAGAAAGAGGAGGTGATCCGGCGTAATATCCAGTATTACACGAACCTGCATGGCGAGGATCTGGATATCTCTTTCCATAGTAAGATCCGTAGCGAGGAGGCCTGCTACCAATGCTCGGCCGAGGCGGTTGAACTGGCTACCCGCTTGGATTCCCGTTTGCATATCCTGCATCTCTCCACGGAGAAGGAATTATCGTTGCTCAGTAACCATCTTCCCTTGAGCGAGAAAAAGATAACCGGCGAGGTCTGCGTGCACCATCTGTGGTTTCATGACGGCGACTACGCCCAATTCGGTAATCGTATCAAGTGGAATCCTTCTATCAAGACGATCGAGGATCGCACGGCGCTGCGTGAGGCGGTCAATAACAATACGATCGATATCGTGGCTACCGACCATGCCCCGCATCTACCGGAGGAGAAGCAAGGCTCTTGCTTGAAGGCGGCTTCCGGAGGACCGCTTATCCAGCACTCCTTGATCACGATGTTGGAGCTGGCGATGGAAGGCCGTTTCACGTACGAGAAGGTGGTCGAGAAGATGGCGCATATGCCGGCGGAGCTGTTCCGTATCGATAGGAGGGGATACATCCGTCCCGGATACTACGCCGATATCGTATTGATCGATCCGGAGAGGACTTGGACGGTATCGAAGGAGAATATCTTGTACAAATGCGGTTGGTCTCCTTTCGAGGGCTATACGTTCCACCATGGCGTATGGAAGACTTTCGTGAATGGCGAGTTGGCCTATGGCGATGGAGTGGTGAATGACGCCGTGAGAGGTAAAGAAGTCCGTTATCTATAGTAGTAGAGACGGGGGAGATACCCCGTCTCACCCTATCTATTGGATATCGATCAGTTTATGGGTTTGCAGGCTTAGCCTCCACCGGGGATGCCGGAGGATGTAATCCACTACCTCTTTCGTATTTTGGCAGGAGCAGGGTTGCAGGAAATGGTACCGTGCGGGGATTTCGGCGTATGCGGACAGGTCTTGCCCGGTATAAACCACCTTTATCTCGTCGATCCTTTCCAATACCACCGGGGCGTTCTCCTTGGGCGAGCAAGTCACCCAGTCGATGCCGTCGGGCAAGGGGCGTGTGCCGTTCGTCTCGATACAGATCTGTTTCCCCGCCTCACGTAAGCGGGATATAAGCGCCTTGTCGATCCACAGACTAGGTTCTCCTCCCGTCAGGATCACTATCCGTGCGGGAAAGGAAGATACCTTCTCCACGATCTCCTCGTCCGTCATCATTACGCCCTCCTCGTGGCGGGTGTCGCAGAAGCTACATCTCAGGTTGCAACCGGAGAAGCGGACGAATACGGCGGGAGTCCCCGTATGGAACCCCTCGCCTTGCAAGCTGTAGAATATTTCGTTAATCTTCCTCATAGATCGCCGTGTTACCCTCAGACTCTTTTACCTCTACCTTGAAACAAGATGGGATCTGCTCGTATACCCAAAAGGCTATGTTCTCCGCCGTCGGGTTGAAAGGCAAGATATCGTTTAAGTTCTGGTGGTCCAACAGGGATTTCACCGATCTCTTGATATGACTGAAATCGACCACCATGCCATCGGCGTTTAATTCCTTGGAGCGGCAATAAACCGTGATCATCCAATTGTGACCATGTAGATTCTCACATTTGCTGGGGTAGGACAATCTCAAGCTATGGGAAGCGGAGATCTCCATACGTTTAATTACGGTATACATACGATAATAATGTTTATACGATAAATAATAATGTACCTAATGTCACCTCGGCACACAAAAAAATCCCGGATATTAATCCGGGATGCAAATATACGAAATATTTAGTTTGTTTGTACGACACTTGTCTACGATCGGTAGAGACAGGCGGTACGTCGATCGGCTATGCCTCTTGGTTCAGCGCCTTCATCGAGAACAGGAAGGTCGTTCCTTTGCCCTCGCCCTCGGACTCGAACCAAAGCTTTCCTCCATGAAGCTCCACGAAGTCCTTGCAAAGCATCAATCCCAGACCGGAGCCTTTCTCGTTCTTCGTCCCGTAGGTCGTGAAATGCGAGTCTTGTTTCAAGAGCTTGTCTTGATCCTCTTTCTTGATGCCCTTGCCGGTATCTTTCACGCTAACGGTTACGAAATCCCCCTCGGAGCGTGAGGATAAGGTGATCGTGCCCCCCTCGAAACTAAACTTCATGGCGTTAGAGATCAGGTTACGGATAATCGTCTTGAGCATATCGATATCGACCAAGCCTACCAGCTCTTTATCCAGATTTTCTAGGATAATCTTCACGCCTTTTTGCGCCGCCATCGGGACATACATCTCGGCGGTACTGTCGATGATACTGTTTATGTCGGTCTGTTGCTTATATACGTGCTGCTTGTTCAAGCGGTTCTTGGCCCATTTCAGCAGGTTGTCCAGCAAGAGGAAGATCTCCTCGGAGGTCTTGTTCATCATCTGGATCATCTCGTACACCTCGTCGCCTACCCGCTCCTTGTCCACCATCATCAAGATGGCGTTATTCATCATTTTCAACGAGCCTAGCGGGGAACGCAGGTCATGGGCGATAACGGAGTATAGCGTATCCCTAGACTCGATCGTGTTCTCCAGCTCGGCCTTGATGCGCTTGATGCTGTAAAGCTCGTAGCGGTGGGCCACCCTCTTCACCAGCTCCTCACGTTGGAAAGGCTTTGTGACGTATTCGGTGGCGCCCAATTGGTAACCTTTCACGATGCTTTGCATATCGCTTAGGGCGGACATGATAATCACGGGTATATCCGTAGTCTCGGGATTGCTTTTCAGATGCTGGAGGACCTCATATCTGTCCATCTCAGGCATCATGATATCGAGTAATATCAGATTTGGGTGTTTCTCGTTAGCTATGCGTAGTGCTTTTGTCCCGCTGTCGCAAGTCAAAAGCGTATATCCCTCTTTCTTCAGTATGGCTTGTACTAGCATGACGTTTGTAGGGACATCATCTACGATAAGAACTTTATACTCTGAGGCCAATTTATCCATTGTATCTAAATTGTGTTCTAGTTTTCTTGATATTCAAATAGTATCAATAGCGCAAAAGTATTAATTAAAGTCGACATATAACGACTATTTATCCATCTATTTTTTTATTTTTTTATCCCGCGCCTCGTTTGGCTTTTTCCCAAGCGCCTGTGCCTTTATGCTTAGCGAGATAGCTATACCCTCGTATGACATTGATATTCATGAATAAAAAGTAATAAGGAATGAATAATAGCTTGTTCCGGATGTTCCGTTTTTCCATTTTATACCCCAAGTATCCCAGCAGGTAAAACGCTAATTGCAGGGCAAGGATGACCGTGTAAAGGGTATGCCCGGTACAGGCTAGGAGAAGGTTGAGGGGCAGGAGGGCGAAGAGCACGACCGGCGTCAGCGTCCAGCGCAGTACCCGGTGGCTGATGTATTGGAAGCTCAGTATCCCGTACCGGAAGATATTCAATAATCCCCGTAGCCGCCATACCGATTGCAATCCTCCGGCCGATATGCGTACTTTACGTTTCTCCTCCTCCCGCATGTTCAGGGAGGCGCTCTCGAGGGCGTACGCCTCTTTGCTGTAAGCGATCTTATAGCCTTTCATCGCTATGCGCAGGGAGAGGATGAAATCGTCCAGTAGGGTATCCGGGGGCATCTGCTCGAAGAGGGAGGTACGGATGGCGAAGAGTTCGCCTGCCGCCCCGACGGCGGAGTATAGGCGGTAGTCCAGTCGCTTGAGGGCGGACTCGTATTTCCAGTATATGCCTTCTCCGGCGGTGGCTCCTTGCTCGGCTTGTATCTCTACCCGTTTCTCTCCGGCCACGCAGCCTACCCGTGGGTCGCTGAACTGGCGTATGATCTCCTTGATGGCGCCCTTGTTCAGCATCGTGTTGGCGTCGGTGAAGATGACGTAGGGAGTATTGACGTAGGGGAGGGCCCGGTTCAAGGCGGCGGTCTTTCCTTGTCGCCGCGGTTGGTACAGTACGGTGACCTCCGGGTACTCTTTCAGTCTCTCATTCGTGTTGTCATTGCTTCCATCGGTGATCCAGACCAGTCTCAGCTTATCCGCCGGATAATCCAGTTGTCTGCAATTCACCATCTTGCTCGCCACGATCGCCTCCTCGTTGTAGGCGGCTATCAGCAACGTGGCCTCCGGCAGCGGCTCTGGAAGGCGGGGGGACCGGGGTTTTACGAACAGCTCCTTGATCTTGACCATAAGGTATAATACGATCCCATACCCCAGATAGGTATAGAAAACGATCCCGATGCCGATCCAGAAGAGGATCTCAATGATGGCTGAATAATTTTTTATCATAATATAATAATGTAACTATAACTATATGTTAATCACGCATAGGCAAAGAAACATCTTTTTAATATGAAAAACAAAATTCTTTATGATAATCTTAGGAAGTTACCTGTCTTCTAGTTTGAATTTACTAATTTTGTCGAAAATTGTAAATTCACGATATGGTTATTCTGCAGGGGTTAGAAATTGCTTTGTTTACCTTGTTTTCTATCAAGGTACTATATCTATTTGTTTTTAGTGTCGCTTCCCGTCTCCGTGTAGCGAAACAGGAAGAGCGTCGTGAACACGGTATGCGCAGGATCGTGATTTTGATACCGGCCTATAAGGAAGATAAAGTAATCATGGAGTGTGTCGAGTCTTGTTTATGCCAAGATTATCCCTCCACCCATTATGATGCGGTGGTGATTTCCGATAAGATGAGTGATGATACGAACCGGACTTTATCATCGTTGCCTATTCAATTAGAGATCGTTCATTTTGAGAATAGCACCAAGGCCAAGGCGTTGAATCTGGCCATGAGTCATTTGGAAGGTTATGATATTGCTTTGATTTTGGATGCGGATAATACGATAGGGCCAGATTTCTTGCGAAAGATAAACCAAGCGGCTTTTACGGATACGACCGTAGCTTACCAAGCGCACCGTACGGCAAAGAATTTGAATACGAATTTAGCTTATCTGGATGCTGTAAGTGAGGAGATTAATAATAGTATTTTCCGGCAAGGGCATGTGAATCTCGGATTTTCCTCGGCCTTGATCGGGTCAGGCATGGCCTTTCAGTATGATTTTATAAAGAACGAGTTGGCCGGCATTCATGCGGTAGGCGGTTTTGATCGTGCTTTAGAGCTTTCCCTGTTTAAAAATAACAAGCGGATCGGTTATTTGCCGGACGCTTATGTATGGGATGAGAAGATCCAGAATCAGAAAGATTTCGCCAATCAACGCAGGCGTTGGCTATCTGCTCAATTTCATTATTTAGGCGAGTCCCTCGGTGATCTTCCTTCTGCCATAAAAGCGGGTAAATGGGATTTTTGTGATAAGATATTCCAGCAAATGAGCCTTCCGAGGATCATTATAATGGGGGTTATATTCATTATGTCGGTCGTGTTGTCATTTATATGCTGGCCTGCCTCGGTGAAATGGTGGATACTGCTTGGCCTTCTGTTGTTATCCTTGGCGTTGGCTATACCCAAGGAATTGTATACGAGAAGGCTTTGCGAGGCGTTGATCTCATTGCCCGGGTCATTTTGGGAGATGTTCTTGAATCTCTTCCGGTTAAGGGGGGCGAACAAAAAATTCATACATACGGAACATGGGGTAAAACAATAAATTAGGTGTGATTATGTTTATCGGTAAATGGGATGTTGAGAGAAAGGAAGATTTCCTTTATGAGGGTTCTTGTCGGATTCATAAGGTCGATGGGATATCTGTTTGGTTCTTTGGGGTACTTTATAATAAAAAGACATTAGGTTATGATCCTGCCGCTAATGAGGCTAAAATAATCATTGAGATTTATCGAGAAAAAGGTTACACAGGCTTCGCCCGGTTAGACGGCTCATTTACTTGCTTGTTGAGAACTCCGGATTCGGCGGTGATATTCAGGGACCATCATGGTACATCTTATCAGGTTTATTATACGAGTCAATATTTTTCCTCCTCGCTTATGCGTTTAAAAGATATGGACGGATTTACGGCAGTCCCTAATTATAAGGCCTTAAGCTCATTTCTTTCCATAGGCTATATAGAGACCCCTATGTGTGCGTTGGAAGGGGTCTGTAAGCTGGGTGCCGGAGAACTCCTGTTATGGCGGGATGGGGATTTGAGAAGTATGTCTTTATTTCCTTCCTACACCATGGCTCCTGCTACTCCTCGAAAAAGTCTGGAAGAATACGCGGAAGAATATGCCGGATTGCATGCCGTGGCTATCCAAAGACGTATCGGCTCTAGTGCCAACGTCGGTATCCTATTGAGCGGAGGATATGATTCCGGCTGTAATTTAGCGGCCTTGCGAAAGATCTATAATGGAGATATCCGTTCCTATTCCATAGGGTTCAAAGGTGATAACTGGACCGAGTTGCCTTTGGCACGTTGTATGTCCGATACGTTTCATACGATTCATGCGGAATATGAGATAGATGGAAGCGAAATCTCTTCTTTGCCGGATATCGTAGAGTTTCTGGGTGATCCGTTCGTCGAAGGAGGCTTAATGGTAAATTACTCGGTCATGCGTCTGATCGGCCAAGCCAAGCCGGATATCCTGTTAGGAGGCGATGGCAGTGATCAATATTTCGGGACTTCCGGCAGGGAGGTAGCGTTGCATTACTTGACGTCCCGTATCGGGATGAAACCATTGATGCGCTTATTGTATGGGTTCTTGAATCAATCCGGTTTTGATACGAATAACTCGCTTTATCGACTTCGTTTCCATTTGGATAAGATATTGCATATATTGCAAGGTGATTTATTCGGTTTTCCCTCTTTTTGGCTAAAGGATTTGATGCTTGATCAAGACTTTTTGCCGGCACCGGATCGGCACCGTCCCGATACGCGAAGCTTCGAGGCTCTTTACACGCAGCATCTTTATAAAAGCGACGTGGAGAGGATCATTAACCAGGTCATTTTATTTAAGGCTTCCAAGATGGCCGATATGTTTGGCAATAACTTGGCTTTCCCGTATATGGATCTTGACTTGTATCGTTTCTTGTCGGAATTGCCGGTTTGCTATAAGTGCAAGGGTGATAGTGTCGCCAAGATCGCCAGAGGCCATGCCACGGCAAAATATCTGTTGAAGTATCATTATAAGCCATTGCTTCCTGAGGCGATCACCTCGAAGAAAAAGCAAGGAGGCTTCGCCCCGATGCCCCTGTTTTTCAAGGATGACAGGCAAAGGACTCGTATAGCGGACTTTATTCTTAGCTCTTCAGTGGTTGGCGACTACTTGAATAGAAAGACCGTGGAGCGCTTCGTGAGAAGATATGACTTGGAGGTTCATAATGAGGATAACTGGTTTTGGTATAGACAAAATAGGGCGATACAATATTTCAATTTGCTGACATTGGCGATCTGGTGGGAGCGATTTATAGGGAATAAGGATTGTTTAAGCTTTTGATACTCGAATAATATGTCGATCAAGCAGCAAGTCACTAAAAGTGTTTTCTGGAGCGCGGTAGAACGATTCTCCGTGCAGGGAGTCCAATTTATATTGAGCCTGATAATCGCCCGCCTGCTTCTGCCTGCCGATTATGGCTTGATCGCCATGTTGAGTATATTCATGTCGATAGCCCAGACCTTTATCGATAGCGGCTTTGCGAATGCCTTAATCCAGAAGAAGGATAGGACGGACGCGGATTATAGTACCGTGTTCTATTTTAATATTGTCATTTCCGTCTTGATCTACTTGTTATTATACATGTCTTCTCCTTGGATCGCCAAGTTCTATGAAGAAGACCAGTTGGCTCCGATCGCCCGGGGCATCGGGCTTACGCTCATTATCAACTCCTTTGGGATCGTCCAGCAGGCCAAGATGACGATATCCTTGGATTTTAAGCGCCAAGCCCAGGCCTCTTTGTCGGCCGTGGTGCTGAGTGGCGGTGTAGGTGTCTGGCTGGCTTATTCCGGTTATGGAGCTTGGGCATTGGTCTACCAGTCCTTGCTGAATAATTTCTTTCGTGTCGTCCTTGTCTGGTTTTTCTCCGGCTGGATGCCCGGCAGGAGTTTCTCCTTGGAGTCGTTCCGCACGTTATTCTCGTTTGGCTCGAAGTTGTTGCTGTCCTCATTGTTACATACTTTATACAAGAATCTATATACATTGATAATAGGAAAGAAATTCTCGGCGGCCGAGCTGGGATACTATAACCGTGCCTTTACGCTGGCCCAATTCCCCTCGACGAATTTGACGGACGTGATCGTGCGAGCCGTGTACCCGATACAATGTAGGTTGCAGGATGACGAGGAAGCTCTGAGCCGCATGTTCTTGAGATATATGCGAATGGCGTGTTTCCTGGTTTTTCCAGTCATGCTTATTTTGTGTGCGTTGGCTGATCCTTTGGTTCGTTTGCTGTTGACAGATAAATGGATTGAGGCGGTGCCGTTATTGCAAATACTTTGTATCGCATACATGTGGGACCCGGTAATGAAGATAAATAATAGCTTGTTGAATGTCAAGGGGCGCTCGGATTATTTCCTGTATGCGGAGATATTGAAGAAGACCATGGCTTTCTTGATTCTTTTCGCTACTATTCCATTGGGCGTGAAAGGAATGTGCGCCGGTCTTATTCTATATTCTTTCGTGGATATGATAATAATAACCTATTATACCCGCAAACTCACGAGACTGGGTATGTTCGTGCAGATATGTGAACTATCGCCGATTTTATTCCTCACGTTTACTATGGGAGGGATCGTTTATGTAATAACGTTACTAAGCATACCTCCGTTCGCGCAATTAGTCATTGGGGGGAGCGTCGGGATCGCTTATTATTTATATCTCTCATATTTGTTTAATTTTCAAGAGTTTGATTTGATAAAACATCTTGTCAAGGAAAAAATTAATCTATAGGGTTTGATTGGTTCGTTTTAGATATTCTTCAAGCGTGATTGGGCTTTGCCGTTGCATCTTTCTTTTTACCAACGTTTTCACCAGATGAAAGAATGCGGATATGGTGATTTGCAGATCGTTTTTCTTATCCCTGTACGGAAAGATCGTTCTGATCATCTCGTCAGACCAATCCTGCTCGAAAAACGCCCTGTAATAAGGATCGTCCGGATTGACTAAGATATCGATGGAATCTTTCCATTCATATCGAACTGTCGTTATTTGGTGATAGGCCAGATAAAATATGCGAAGGGATATACTTTCGTATGGCAGGAAATTCAGGAATGTCTTACCATAATCGGGAAACAGGGAGGGGAGTTTCGCCTTATCGAATAACACGAGTTTCCCATTGATTTCTAGGCAAACCCATTTATGTGATTTTTTAGGGAACAAGGATTCTCCGATGAAACTGGGGACTTCCAGATAGCCACGAGTGGCGGTTCGTTGTAATTCATTAACGAGAGCGATGGGGTCGTCTACATGTTCTAATACTTGTGCGCAAATGACATAGTCGAAATCTTTATCCTTGAAAGGCATGCTGGAACCGTCAGCGTTTATGAATTTCTGGTGTGGGTATATTTTTATATCGCCTCCTCTATGGTAATTGGAGGATATATATTTTTCCACGATGACGTTGGCTCGGTATGTAGGATTATGCCCACTCCCGACTTCCAGTACCTTATCGGATTTGTTGATCCGTAAATCATGCCGGTCTATTGGATTTCGTTCTTTCATGATTTGTTGTAATTGTTTGTATTATTTTTACTTGTTTGATGGAGTGAATGGCACCTACGTTCCTGACGTGAGGAACCTCAGTATCTTGTTCCTGTTCGCGATTCGCTGGAGAATGACGGGAATGAATATAGCCATTGCGGTAGCGAACATGAATATAAGGATCTCCGAGCTTACCCCAAGCCGGTTCAATATAATCCGGCCTCCGGAAGTACCGAAACCGTGATATAGGTAAATAATATAAGCGTAGCTTCCTACCCACGTGAATAGGCGACTGGAGTAGCTTTGGCTGAGTAGCAAGGCTAGAGTGGCCATGACCCATAGAGGCCGTGTGAGGCCGTAGAGGAGATCTTTCGATACCGCTGGGTAAAACCACTCGAGCTGCAATGAGAGGACACCCACTATGGCGAGCGAAGATAAGGCGACACTTGTCTTATGGGTGATTATTTGCTTGGAGAACCTGCGGATCCCGACTCCGGCTACGAAATAGGGAAACTGGGCCATCGCTCCCATGAAACTGAATAGGTTGGGGATTTGCCCATTGCTCAAGAATATCTTTTGTACTACTAAGCCGGCAAAGGCACATACGAGGCAGATGGCCCAACCGCCAAACTTATCCATCCATTTGTTGGCATCTATCATACGGATGGCCGCGAACATCAAGAACAGGGATGGCAGATACCAGTAGATCGTGTATGGGAATACGTATATTCTCCATATATCCGCTAGGTTTCCTTTCTGGTTGGTGCCCGGCGTTATGTATTGGATCAAGAAATAGAGCGTGGCGGCCACTGCCATCGGTACGAGCAAGCGATATGCCTTTCTCTTCATAAACGTACCGGAGGAACCCGCTTTGACAGGCTTGAGCGCATATACCCATCCGGCTATCGCCGTGAATAGGGGCATCTGGATGTAGTTGATCCACAGATACAGGTAACGCCAAGGCGAGGGAAAATCTATTCTCATCCCACCCTCGGGGGTAGAACCTATCACGTGACCTATCACCACGAGAAGGATGGCGATTCCCCGGAGGGTCTCGATATGCGAGTTCTTATTAGTTTGTGTCATTCCTTTTATATCTGCGATGATTGATACTCTGATATTTTCTTTGAATGGACAAAAATAATAAATAAAAACCAAGAGTTGTTCATTTTCATGGATTTTCTCTTGGTTTTAGGGTCGCTAAAAGAGTATGCCATATGTTTTTCCCAGCGAGCTCAGCGCCGCCGAGAGTATCAGCCCCCAGCCCAGCAGGTTCAAGGGGCCGGGCGAGGGGTGGACGAGAGCGAGAGTATCGCCCCGATAGCCGCCAGCGCCGCCTCCCGCATGTCCAGCAGGAGGGAGAGTGCCGCCAGCAGGAAGAGGCTGGCCAAGGCGAGCAGGCGGAAGTGGGGGAAAGGGGGGCGTGGGCTCCGTGGGAGTGTCGGTCGTGTCATGGGGCGGTTGTTTTTGGGGCGTGTGAGATCCTAGGTTTAGCAAGAAATCCAGCAGGCTGCGGACGAAGGCAAGTATTTGTCGTATCTTATTCATATCAATTGTTGTTTTTTAGGGATGAGTAAATCGGTTCGATCTCGTGGCAGAGCTGTACCAGCGTCTCCCGGTAGCGCTCCCGGTTGTCGCCGTTCAGCTCGCTGATGTAGGGGCTGTAGGCGATGGCCTTGGCGTAGTCGGCGGGGAAACGGCTCATGGCGGCGGCCTGCGGGTAGGAGCAGACGAGGAGGCGGGCGAAGTCGAGGTAGGAGTTGCGTGCCGAGTCGTAGCGGCGGAACAGCAACTCGCCCCGCTTGTATCGGGCGGTGACGCGGCCCCCGTGCCAGAAGGCGTTGCTCGCCCCGTAGCCAGTGATGCCGAAATGGTTGTTGGCCTCCCGGGCTAGGCGGGAGGTGCCCCAGCCGCTTTCTAGGGCGGCTTGGGCAAGGAGGATGATGGGGTTTAGGTGGAAGCGGTCGCCGGCGGACTGGGCGTCGGCAAGGTGGGTGGAGATATAGGCTTGTTTCATGATATATACGATGAATTATGATTTGATTTTTCTTGGAAAATTAATCTTAAATTACTATCTTTGAATAAGTTAATAAATAAACAGCATCAGTATGGAAAAGCGGGAGACCGGTGTCGGCGCCTATTATTTTTGTGATATAGCGATGAGTTATTTTCCCTTATTGTCGAAGAAGAAAGCCTCGGATAAGCTGTCCCGGTGGATACGTGTCAGCGGAAAGTTGATGGAGCGGCTGGAGGAGTGCGGATGGCATCCCCGCCAACGGATCTTATCGCCCCGTCAGCGGGAGTGCATCGTGTCGCACCTAGGGGAGCCCTGATTTAGATTTCGTCGGGGGATTCGCTGTCGCTTCCTCCCGGGGCGGGTGCGTCGGGCACGATCTTCTCGAACTTGGCGAGGCCGGTGACGCTCTTTAGCGTCACGCTCGGACGGAAGACGATCCGAGGACGTTTGATAAGGGAGGCGTTGAAGTCGGACTCCAGCTTGGTACCCTTGCTGCCGATCACGGCTTGGAAGTGGCCGAGATCGCCTAGCTGGACGGTCTCCCCTTTCTGGAGGCGTTGCTTGAGGATGTAGAGGAGGCCGTCTACCACGACGTGCACGTCGCCCCGGGAGGCGGTGCTGCGGTCGGCGATCTGGTCGCACAGCTCCTCGAAATCGCAGGTGCCGGTGGACTTGTTCACGGCGTAATACAACTTGGAGTCGGCGGCGGCTCCCTTGGTCATGTCTTTTCGTAAGACTAATCGGTACTTGATCGGCATAATGTCTGGTGTTTTTTTGATTACGTTGTAAAGGTACGACATGCCGCCGGTGGGATTCCGGTTAACGGGGACGAAGGGGGGCGAGGTCGGGTGAATGGGGGTAAAGAGTTGGATTTAGGGGGGATAATGCTTGTTTGTCAAGAAAAATAACCGTATGTTTGCCTTATCAAAATTCGATTGACATGAAAAATTTACGGTATGAAAGAGAAAGACAAGCGGCGAGACGTGAGAGGTGAGTCCCGTGAACGGGTGAAGTGCCAGCGTGAGACGTTGGGCAAATATTTTTATGATTTGTCAAAACTGACGTTCACGGCGTTGGTGCTGGGTGGAATAGCTATGTTATTCCAATCGGAAAAGATAGAGATAAGTATGATTGGAATGTTCATGGTAGGGATCTTGTTCTCTGTCGGGTTAGCTTTCTGTGGTAATAAAATCTTGAAATAATAAAGAGCTATGAATCCATTGACATTTCTTTTCGGGGTAATGCTATTGATACTTGTGGTGTTTATCGTTTGGATGTACACGCCATCCGGCAAGCGTTGGTTGGATAGCATGAAATAAAAGGACTATCGTGTTTCCGGTCCGAACACTACTGTGTTTGGCTTCGGATACTACTGTGTTGGCTTCCCAACGCAATAGTGTTCGGCGCCAAGCACAGTAGTGTTTTTTTTGTCTCCCCCCCTATATCCCCTCCGGCAGGATACTTTGGCTTTGCAATTCCCGGGCGATACGGTCGCTCAGGGCGAAGTGATTCTCGAGCGTGGCTTGTAGGCGCAGGCGCTCGCCGGGTGTCGCCGCCATGCGGACGGACTCCAAAGCCCGGGCTAGCTTCCGGCGTGCGAAGGACTCGCCGTAGAGGAGCACTTGGAAGCGGGTCTCGTCGGGAAGCCGCTCGTCCGGTACCGGTCCGGTATCCTGCGGTGCGGAGGCCCGGAGGGAGAGGACAAGGGCGGAGAGCCGTTCGTCCGCTATCCCGTCCGGATGCTTGCCCTCGGCGAGGAGGTGGAGCAAGCGGGCGTGCTCCGGGTCTTCTAGGGGAAGCTCGTTGTCCGCCAGTTCGCCGGAGACCCATGCGGGCAGGGAAATCCCGTTTCCGTCGGGGTCGTAGAACATCCGGTCATGGTGCGTGAGGCAAAAACGCAGTAATGTCCTTTCTCGTGGCAGGGCGGGCGTGAGGCCTGCGGCTTCCTTCTTCGGCACCGGTACCGGTACGTTTTTCGGGCCTGTGGCGACGGAGATTTCCTGCCGTAGTACCTCTATCGGTATTCCCGTCGCTCCGGATAGCTCCCCGATCCTTCGGTACACGGCCAGCGGGGAGGAGAGGAGGCCGATCTCGCCCAACGCCCCGTTGATGGCGGCGGTGTCCGTGTGAGGGCGGGAAGCCGCTTGGCGGATGCGGTAGGAGAGGTAATCGAGGGTACCCTCCCGTGCTAGGCGTGCCAGCTCGTCGCTCCCTTTCCGGCGGTACACCTCGTCCGGGTCCATGCCGTCGGGCAGGGGAAGCAGGCTGACGGCGCATCCCTCGGACAGGAGCATATGGGCGCACCGGACCGTGTTCTGCCGTCCCGCCGGATCGGGATCGAGAGAGAGCGTCACCTGCCCGGCCAGCCTCCGTATCGCCCGGATATGCTCCTCGGTGAGCGCCGTGCCGCATAGCCCCACGGCGTACCGTATGCCGGAGGCGTGGAAGGCGAGCACGTCCTTGTATCCCTCGCAAAGCAGGATGCGCCCCTCGGAGCGAACGGCCTTCACCGCCTTGTGCAGGCCGTAGAGGATATGCCCCTTGTGGTAGGCGGGACTGTCGGGGGAGTTGACGTATTTCCGCCCCTTCTCCGACGGGGTAAGGCTCCGTCCGGCGAACCCGGCCACCTGTCCCCCGGTGGTGTGTATCGGGAAGATGAGCCGGCCTAGGAAGGGGCGGAACACTTGGGGGACGTCGGGCGGGCAAAGTCCCACGCCGAAGCCGCGGTAGGTCTCTTCCAGCCCATGGCGATCCTCTACCGTACGTGCCGTACCTACGGGGTGGCCCGGTAGCAGGCCGCTAGCGAACGAGGCGTTCGCCAGCAACAACGCTTCCCGCTCGTCCCGCCGCCGCTCACGACCAGCGGCAGCGGTCTCTTCCACCTCGATATTGTATTTGCGTGCCAGTAGGCGTACTGCCTCCTCGAAGCCGCATCCCTCCATGTGGCACACGAGCCGTATCGGGTCCGCCGCCTCGCCGCAACTGAAGCACTTCCCGATGTTCCTCGCCGGGGAGACGCGGAAGGAGGGATGCCGCTCGTCGTGGAACGGGCACAGCGCCACGAAGTCCTTCCCCGAGCGATGTAGCGTGAGGTAACCGGAGGCTACCTCGTCGATGCGGGCTGTCTCCCGCACCTTGCGCAGCGTATCGTCCGTCAGCATTCGAAGAGGCCCTTTCCCTTCGGTTTAGGCTCCGCTGCCCGGGCCTTGCGGACGCATGCCGGCTGGGTGTCGTCCCAGAAGGAGGTCACGCCCTCGTTGTGCATGAAGCGCACGTGTCCCAGCTCGCCTTGGCGGTTCTTGGCCAGCAGGATCGTGCCCCTCCCCCGGGTAGGCAGGTGCGTATCCGGGTCCTCGTGTATGTTCACCACGGAGAGGCGGCTGATGAAGGCCACCGTATCGGCGTCCTGCTCGATAGAGCCGGAGTCCCGGAGGTCGGATAGCTGGTGCCTGAAGGAGTAGGTCCCCCTCGTCTCGCAATTGCGGTTCAGCTGGCAGAGCAGCACGATCGGTATCTCCTCGTCCATCGCCGTAATCTTGGCCTTGCGGGTGATGTTCGAGATGGCCTCGTTCGGGGTCTGCCCCTTGTCGTCCCGGTTTACCAGCTGCAAGTAATCGATGATGGCGAGGGAACACTTCCCTTGCCGCCTCCTGAGGGAGATGTCGCAGCGTATCTCGTCTATTTGGATGTCCGAGCGTTGGTTGATACATATCGGCAATTCTTTCAGCTGCCGGCTCGCCTCCTCCAAGGCTCTCATCTCCTCCTCGGTGGCGGTTCCCTTGGTGATCTTCGAAGGCTCCACGTCGGCTATCTGTCCCAGCATCCTGAAGATCAGCTGTTCCCTCGACATCTCCAGGCTGTAGACGCAAACCGGTACCCCTTGCTTGGCGGCGTTCACCGCCATGAAAAGGGCGAAGGCCGTCTTTCCCATGCCCGGGCGGGCGGCGAACACGTGGAGCGAGCCTGTCCGCAACCCTCCCATAAGCCTGTCCAGTCCCCCCAGCCCGGTATGTATGCCCGCCGTACCGCCCCGGGCTACCCGCTCGCGTATCTCCCGTACCCGTGCCATGGCCTCGGCGGTGGCGGTAGGCATGTCCGGTATCTCGTGGGTGAGGGAGAGCTGCTCGCCCAGTTCGTCGGCCACCGTTCCCAGTTCCGATATCAGCTTTTGCGTATCCCGGTCGTCGGCCGCCGCCTTATGCGCCAGCTCGTGGCACCTCAGGATAAGCCGCCTTGCCACGAAGGCCTCCCTTATGTACTGGCAATGCTGCCGTACGAACTCTCCGCCTACCTCCATGTAGCCGTCTTGCCGGGCCAGCTCGAAGAGGTCGGGCAGTTGCCCGGCCCTCTCCGGCGAGAGCCTCCGTATCTCTTTCTCCACCGAGAGTATATCCGTTCCTTCCCCCTTCCCGTGAAGGCTGAGGTAGGCCTCTATCGCCAAGGCGATATCCGGGTGGGTGAACATCTCGGGCCTTATCCTGAAGGCGATCTCGGGAAGGCTCTTGCGTGAGGCCAGCAGCCCGAAGAGCAGGGCTTTCTCCGCTTTCCGCTCTTCGGGTAGCGTGAGGCTGGCGGGGATTTGTTTGAATGAAGTGTTATTCATGTCGATCGATAAATAAGTTTGTATAATTGATGATCTCCACGGCAAGTCCGCAGGTGAATTTCTTCTTGGTGATCACTTTCTTTTCCGCCAAGTCGTTCAGGTTCTTGCGCAAGGCGTAGACCGAGCAGTTCAAAAAGGCTGCCATCTCGGGTATCTTTATGATGCATTGTCCCTCCTTGATGGCATACTGCTCTCCATTCCACATATACGAGTACCCGCTATAGCTGGCCTTGCTGTACAGGTAGAGCATGATACCGGTCTTCACCGAGGATTTCTTGTCCTTGCAATAATCCTTGATAAGGATACTCAGGAACTGTCTGGGGTATCGGGTGTAGCCATTCCGACGCAAATCGTCAGGGCTAAATAGTTTAGACATAGGTCGATAGGATTATACCCAAGGGGCGTTGTCTGGTTCCTTTTCTATTTTCGCACCGCATTTCGCACTACGTTTCGCATGACCAACCGTTTGATTTGTAGCGTATTGGATAAAAATGGTTATCTTTTTTCGCACTGCGTTTCGCACGACTATATATAAGTATATTAGTAAAGATAAGAAAAGAGAAGAGGCGACGTTACGCCGCCATTCTTTTTTTAAACAAAATTCCATGATGTTCAGATAGCTTTTTCACAATGGACGTAAATCGTAACGGAATGAATGTTCCACTCTTTTTATGTAGATCGTGATGGTTAAATAAATAATAAATTCATTCCACAAAGATCGGTATAATATTTAATAAATACAAAGTATTTTATGCTTTAAATATATGTTTATAAATATGCTTATTTGTTCTTTATAGTGTGAATAAATTACTAAATTCCGGAAGGGATAATATACTGTATAATGAATGTTTATATATATTATTTTTTATGAATATTCTTTGTATTACCCCCGGTGAGAATCGCCAATAAGGTTGGGTGGAATTTATTTAGGTAATAGAATAATAGATAGCAAATCACGATTATGAAGCTGGGGATGAGGAAATATAATAGTATCATGGAAAAGCTGCTATCTGGCTTTAGTAGTTTGTATAACCCTCTTTTTAGGAACATTTGTATTTGCATATGTAATAAGAAGCAAAAATAACTACCAGCCGATAATCCAATGAGTAATTCTCCTTTCCCTTTTTCGATGATTGTTAGGCATATGTGAGATACGCATAGAATGCCTAGAAGGATATTTATCAAATAATAATAATGATGATATGGGTATCCTTGATATAGAGTGGCTATAATCAAGCTTATTAGAAATAAAGGGTAAAACCATTTAGCCTTTGTCTTTATAAAATTTTCTATATCGTAACTTCCTAATGCGCACCATGCGCCAAGAGTGAAAAAGAATATAGTGTCGATTATATATATATTAATGTTTAGTGATTTATGGAAAAAACAAATTCCACCGATAACGTATAAACTATAGTGTTTTGTATATTTGTATGAATACCAAAGAAGGGGAGAAAATACGCACATAATAAAAAGATTCCTTAAGAACCAAAATTGTCCTACGAACATGCTCGTGTTGAAAAGACCTGAATATGCGCTGATAAAGTCTTTCCATTTGTAATCTTCGATAAGTAAATTATTACCAGAGAAAAGGCTGGCAGTATAAGGTATTTTCTGGGCAATGTAATAAAGCAGTAAATATAGAGTAGTCCATATTATGATAGGTTGTAATAAATGCTTAGCCCGAGTCTTTAGGTGTTTTTTATAATCAATAAATGTGTTTTTGTAGTTTATGAAGAAAAGATATCCGGATATAATGAAAAACAATGGAACAGCTGTCCTTGTTGTCAAAGTCAAGGCTGTGGACAAATATTTATAAATGGCATAAGATCCATCATACGATGCGCTAAGTTCTTGATTGGTCAAACCTGTCATGGCCGCATGTAAGAACACGATTTGGAAACAAAGTATGGTTCTTAATGCGGAAATTGTTTTTGAAAGAGTGGTTGTCATTATCATAATAATTTAAATATGGTTGTATTTAATATTGAATATTGTCCGTCAGCCCATGGAAACTTCCTTTTATAAACGCTGACAGGGAAACCCATTCCCTGCGTAGCAGATGATAAAAGATGTTTTTGGGGATTACTATAGTTAATTGGTACATGATGGAGAGGAGAAAAAAGAGGCCTTTTCGGTTACGGCGTACGAACAGTATCCGGCTGCGGGTAAGGTAATAAAGCCGTTGCGGACTGCCTCGCTTGATAGTCATGCTTTCCTTGTGGAATACCGTGGCGGCGGGTTCGTACCATGTCTCATAGCCATGGCGGTGAAGTTGCAGGCTCCAGTCAAGCTCTTCGTAGAAAAGAAAATAAGCCTCTGTCATAGGTCCCGCTTCCTTGATCACCTTTCGGGTGGTCATCACGCAAGCTCCATGGATGGCATCCGTGCGTTTGGGCTGGTCAAAGTCGGCACAGTCTAACTGGTAGCCCGCCACTAGTTGATAGCTTGCCCGGATGGGATTGGCGGATTTGTAACCGGCGTATTGTATCGTGTCCCGTTGGTACTCATACTTGATCTTGGGTGAGACAGCGCCAATTCGCGAGTCCGACCGCAGGCGCTCCACTAATACCTTCAGTACGGGACATGTGATGATTATATCGTTATTGATGTATAAGATGTAATCTCCCTTTGCCGCCCGGTACCCCAGATTGTTCGCCCCGGCGAACCCGAGGTTCTTGTCGCTTCGGATCACCCGAGTAGTGTCGCCTAGCGCTCTCTCCAACCTCTCGCCGTCACCGTTGGGCGAGGCATTGTCCACCACGATGAACTCATGAGGATAATCCTCGAACTGGCGGAAACTTTCCACTAGCTCGAGCGTATCTTTGTATCCGTTGTAATTGACGGTTATGATTGATACCATGATGTTATTTTTTATTTACCTTGACCCATTCCTTCTTCTCGAAGTCATATTGTTTCAATATACGGGCGGGGTTGCCTCCCACGACAGAGTAAGAAGGGACAGATTTTGTAACGACACTTCCAGAAGCTATGACACAATGTGTCCCAATTGTAATCCCTTGATTTATACAAGAATTACCGCCAATCCAAACATCATCTTCTATTATCGTGCGGTTGGGGCTTACTCCTTGTTTAGCGATTGGTCTATCTACATCCAGATAATTATGAGTCAGTCCGGTTATTTGGGCTCCACTTCCGATCGTAACATAATTTCCTAGGGTGACGGGGCCTACTAATTTCACTCTTGAGGTTACATGAGTGTAATCTCCAATTGTAATATCTCCCATACCATTGTTGATAATGGCATAATCTTCTATTACGCTTTTTATTCCTAATGTAATTTTTTTTGAAGGGATTATATCTAATCTCGCTTTTCTTCTGATAATAGCCCCTTTCCCTTTTTTAATTACGAATGGAATAAGAAAAATCCTAGCCCACAAGCGAGGACGGGAGGTATACGGATGTATCAACAGATAATGAAGGTTTTTTTTTAATTGAGGATGATTGTTTAACATATTTATAATTGTATTATAGATTGATGAATGAATATAATTTATTTACTGAGTTTTCCCATGTGTGCATATGAGCGAATTGTATCCTTTTTTTTATTAAAGTTTGATTATTCGTCTGTAAAGCCGTATGTATGGCCTCGACATATTCGGTGGTATCATCGCAGTTCCATACATGATCTTCAAATAGGCTCATGGTTTTTGTCCGGGTTGCGATGACTGGTTTTCCTAGTGCCAAATATTCGTCGATTTTGCGTGGATAATTCCCGATCGTTATATGATTTATTTTCTGGGGATTCATGCAGACATCAAAATGCGCTACATATGAGGGTATACTTGCTTGAGGTTTCTCGCCGAGAAATATGACATTCTTTAAAGTATGTAATTTATGCACTTTAAAATACTCATCTTCTCCTCCTACCATGACAAATGAGTAAGAAGGACATTGTTTGGCTACTTCATAAATGAGATTTGCGTCTAATCTACGATCTGTGATCCAACCTACATAACCAATGATAGGACGTGGGATGTTGATCATATCGGGGGGTAAGGCATAGTTGGCTTTATGGTCGTATTTACTAAGGTCGAGTCCTTGTCCGATCGTATCCGTGTTGGGATTATAGGTAGATACGGCTTCTGCCAGTTGGGATGAGTTTGTCGCTACCAGATCGCATTTTTCACACAATAGGGGTTCTAGGCGAGGAGCATGTTTGCGCCAGTATGCGGAAGTCAAATTGTCTCTCCTATAATATATGGAGAAGACGGGTTGTAATAAATCAATAGCGTAGAAACTGCGATAAATGTCGTTGTCTATAAATAGAATATATTCATTGAAATTTAATTGTCTTAAAATCTTCTTTACGAAGGAATACATTTTGATATTATTTGCCTTATTCGCTAAGTCAAACAACTTCCCGTCTGGCAAGAAATTGATGGGCCAAACAGTGAAAGGATAATCCAGTATCCATAGATTAGGGTTTATTTGCCTTAAATGAAGTGCTTTGCCATCGACAGTGTCTTGCCGATGGACAATATCCGGTGCCTCGCTTTTGCTCTTGTATGTTTTCTTGTCAAGCGGCGTGTTGACATAAAGTACCCTGTTATGCTTGGATACCTCCAAGGCGATATCTCTTGCGTTCGATCCTATCGGGATATCCCAAGGCTGTAATCCGGTGAATACGAAATCCTTTCCTGTTATCATGGCATTATGATTATATGGATTTATATATTGACAGTAGCTCCGTGGCGGTTGTTTCCCAAGAGAACCGCTTTGCTCTTCGCAGCCCGTATTGTATCTGCTGGCGGTATAATGCGGGGTCTTTTTCTAAGGAGAGTATCTTGTGGGCGATATCCTTGGCGTCAGTGGGATCGCATAGCAAGGCACCCGGGCCGCCTACCTCTGGCATGGAGGAGGTGTTGGAGGTGACGACCGGCGTGCCGCAGGCCATCGCTTCCAGCAAGGGGATACCAAAACTTTCCCGTAACGATGTATACAGGAAAGCAAAGGCGCCGCTATAGAGATAGGGCAAGTCTGTATTCGGGATATAGCCCGGGCAGACGATGTGGGGACGGACGTGCTCGATTCCCTGCTCTCGCAAGATGCTGCCGAGGATCTCTTCCTTTATATCCGCTATCAGCAAAGGAAGGGGTTTGGGAGATTTTTCCCGGTAAAGGCTATATGCCTTTAACGTGCGTGGAACGTTTTTCTTGGGATCCGTATTTCCCAAGAAAAATAAATACCGGGACTCCTCTATATATTTCCGGGTAATGGGAGAGGGATCTTCCTGAGGGTAGAAATGACGGCTGTATCCGTTGTATACGGTCGTGATCTGCCCGTCTGGTAATCGTAGCGCCTCCCGTATACGGTTTCGCTCGAAATGGGATACCGTTATGATCTTCCGGCATTGGGGCAGTATCCGGGGCACCACGAGACGGCGGTAGTGCCATCCCATATTCTGATAGAGGGACTTATTGCCGCTTTTCCGGGGCTCCATGAATATGATGTCGTGAAGAGTCAACACCAAGGGTACCGGGCAATGGATCGGGGCCGTGTTGCTGGTGCAGTGCAATAGGTCGGGCTTGATCTTCGCTACGGCACGGGGCAGGGCCACTTGCTCCCACAGTGGATAGGTGGGGCAATGAAGCTCTATGATACGCAGATTGTCGGATTCCCGCAGGCAATGATCCTCCCCGGGACTGACAAATATGAAGTACTCGTTCTCGTGATCCTTCTTCTGCAGTTCCTTGATGCTTTCAAGGGCTACAAAATCCATCCCGTGCTTGTTGGGCCGGAATATTCGTTGTGCTTCTATCGCTATTCTCATTTCTTGACGGGGAGTTTATCAATGTGACTATGTTTTGTGTGTATGAATTTCTTGTTTGCTCCCCTTAGACGAAAAAAATTGAGAAACATCAAGATGAATAGGAGTGGCAAGTGTTTCAAGGCTTTCCTGAAGCGGTGATCCACTAGGTTGTCGGGCACGGCGATACTGAAAGTTATGCCGAGCAACACGAGTAAGAACCACCATTTGATTGATAGTACCCAGTCGAAAAAGGTGAAGAATACCGAGAATAATACTATGAACCCTAACAGGATGACGCGGGGAGGCATGGCCCATTGGAAGAGCTTGTCGCAATAATCCCAGTTTCCTTTTAGCAGGGCTATCGGTAATTGGGTGATCCCGGACATCAAACTGGAAAATTGGTTTGCCAACCAGCGTCGGCGTTGGTTGTAGAATCCTCTGCTGCCCTGTATTTTCTCGTCATATACCAATACGTCTTCTAAATATTCTATGTATATGTATTGCGATAGCAGTACTTTCTCTAATTGTTTATCTACGCCAATAGGACCTACCTTCCATATGTTCTCTTGGAACAAGGGGTATTCGAACGCCATCCCCGAGCCGATCAAGGCGGATGAGAAGCCGAGCCGTACATGCCCTTTCCTGAAGATGGAGTTGTTGATCTCCTCGCTTACTGCGTCGAGCACGGCCGTATCGGTATTTAGGTTTTTCGCTACCCGGTGCGTCTGTACGACCGAGCAACCAGAGTAGAAAGCGTCGTTGATTTTGTCTAGATAGTTTGTGGGTACTTGATTATCTGCATCGAGAATGACAACGATGTCATATACCTCTTGCTTGTCCTCGATGTACTTTATCGCTTTCTGCAAGGCATTTGTCTTGGTGCTTTTTTCCTCCGTAATCTTGACTACCTTTGCCGATAAATCTCGGAGCCGCTCATTCGTCTCGTCGCTCATGTGATCTGATATGACGATAATGTCATATTTATCCCTTGGGTATTCTTGCCGGAGGAAATCCTCGACGGAATGAAGGATTACCTCGTCTTCGTCGTAAGCCGGAAACAACACGGCGAAACGATATCTTTTCCGGGCTTTCGGGTATGTGTCTTTTCGTTTTTTCAAGGAGAAAAAGGCGAAAATAAAAAGGTAGAGTACCCCCAATAAAAAGAGGAGGAATAATATGGAATCTCCCAATAAATAGAGCTTCTCATGGCTTTCTGCCCATTCGGATCCTAAATAGATGAATTTATTCATGGTATTATATCAGGTATTTTGTCGTTATTTGCATTTAATTTATTTGTCTCGCTTATTTCTTTATCAAAATACTCGCCTTTTAAGGCTAGCGTTATACCGGTTATGACAATTATATACGTGGGGAATTGACCGAGAAAGGCATTTCCGTAGGCGCTTAATAACATGCCGAATATGCCGCAAAGGAGAGCCGTGAGCCGGCCTTTCAGCTCCTTGTCCTTTACCTTGAACATGACAATCCACGCCGCCCGGAACACACTGATGAAGTAGACTCCGAAGAAAAGGATGGCGCCCACGATCCCCGTCTCCACCCAGATCTTGACATAGAAGGAGTCGTGGGGTATAGAGGTGGTGAACCTGTAGGATATTTTTTGGTTCTCTACGCCGGATAACCCTATGCCTTCGCCGAAGGGCCTCGTGTTTATATAAGTGGCAAGCTTTTGTCGATTTTCCTTCCGTACGTTAAAAGACGCATCCTCAGAGGGAGTGAATGCGGTCCGCATCCTTCGTATCATCACGTTGCTTTGACCGATCGTCGTGAAAGCGAAAAATACATAGAGAAAGATTAGCGATAACCCTCCTAGGATGCAAGCCTTGAGGTTCTTGCTCATAAGCGTGTAAAGCATAAGCCCGCCTATGGGTACGATCATGGCTCCCCGCGTACCGGACATGAACATGGCAATAAGGCAAATGATTGCTACCGAGAAGTAATAGATTCTTTGTCCGATCTTGGATACGTATATCGCCATCAGTGCGAATAGCAGGCTAGCGCATCCCATATTGGAACCGAAGTTTCCCGCGTCGGTGAAAAACGAGAAATACCGTGTGCCATAACCGATGATATGCGTGAGGGCACCTCCGTTGTTGAGCCACTGGAGCTCACCGTAATCAAAACCGATATATTTTTGTGCGAATGCTTTTAGGGCGGCGCTAAGCGAGAATATGGAAAGGAGCGTGATGATCCATCTCACTTGGCCGTTTTTGGTGATTACCAACGAGATGATCAGCGAGATGAGAAAGCCATTCAAGATAAGCGATCTCGATAAGAGCCAAGCTTCAAGTAACCCGGTAGGGTTCGCTATCTCGGCGAGGCAATAGAGCAACCAGATGAACATACCTATGGTAAACGTGTTGATCGCATGTTTCCATTCGATATCTCTTGACAGGGCGGAATGGATGATGATAAGCACGAAAAGGAGGGCCATCAAGGAATCCATCAAGAAACTGATACCATCTATTTGTATATATCGGGTTGCCGCTAATAAATAATAGTTCACGGTGAAGATGATGAAAAATAGGGCTACCGGATACCTTACGCTTTGTATCGCCATTATGAACAAAACAGGTAAGCCTATGAGGCCCATTGCTATAGGTAGCTGCCCCATGGATAGGGATAAAGCTATTCCTGCCAAGCCTAATATGAATATGGGAGGGAATAACCTTTGGTTTATTATGTCGTTATATCCTAGCCTCATTGCTATTTGACATTGTCTTTTCGTGCGGTGAAACCTAGGTATCGCATCCGGTAAGCGATTGTGCTTACCGACGATTTGGGTGGCAATTGTCCGGTAAAGTCCTCTACCGCAAAGCGACTTGCGTTATTGAGATAGATATAAAACGGTGTTTCACCAGATAGTTCTTTCAAGAATCCCAAAAGCTCGTCGTCACTGTTCTTCCATACTCTCTGAGCGTTGGCGACTAACAAGTTGACATCTGCTTTCCCTATGAGGGCACTGGGGATCATATGGCTTTGGGCATAGGCCTGCTCTATTAACAGGATGTCCGGATGCTGGTGGCACTCTATGAGTTCTTTGAAATCTGTGCTCAAGAGGAAAGACGGATTTTCCAAGATTTCTTTCTCTACTTCAAAGTAAGATACCCGTAACCCTCGTTCTTCCCAGTATTCCTTGAAGTAATTTGCTATAAAGGTTTTTCCTTCCCCTTTCTCAATACTTAATAAATTGACGCAGGTGGTTTCTCCTTTCCGCAGGTAAGGAGTAAGCCTGTTGCAGGCATAGGAGGCGGATATACGGTTGCAAGCCTTGATATAGCCACGGTATCTTAATTGTACGTTTCCCGTAAACGCTCCCAGTATGTTTGTCCGGGTGAGGCGGTGGGTACGCTCGGCGTCTCGCAGGGTACGATCCAATAATTCTTGTACCATATAATATCCGAGGATAAAGATGAGGCTACCGATAAATGCCGCTATTACCAGCAACGCACGTTTTCTGTTGTCGTTCATCAATGGGAATGTAGGAGCGGTGATCGTGTTTAAATTACTGGAAGTCAACTCTAAATCCTTTTGCTTTAGCTTGGCTAGGTTTAAGCCATGCAATACCTCGAGATAAGATTCTTCTGTGAATTTGATCTCTCTTTCTTTTCGGTGGATTTGGGTACCTACCGGGGAGAATACTTTGTATTGTTCCTCGTAATCTTTTTCCCTTTTCTCCAATACCTTTAGTTCTGCCTCCGCTTTTGTACTACGTATGACTGCGTCTAGCCATTGGCTGACCATATCATCTATAGCCACCCCCTCGGTGGAGTATTTATATTCATTGATATCGTTGCTGATAGCTCCGATTTTCTTCTCGGTCTCTTTCAGTTTTTGTTGGTATTCTTTTAAGTCGGGGTCGTTAGCTTGTGCTTCTTCTGTGCTAAAGTTCTGTATTTCCGTGATCTTGCCGTTGATCGTGGTGATATCACTTAATGCATCTATAAACTCCGTGTTGGCTCGGAACAATTTAGCCCGTGTCTCCATGCGTTGCTCTAGTTGTTTGACTAGGTTCGATGAGCTCTCGTATTCACGGCGTATGGCCTCGCACCGGTCTTCGTAATTGGTTCGAGAGATAGCGATTGCCTTAGTTTGCTCTAAATAGTTAATGACGTTGTTCTTTACGTTGTAGTTGGTCAGCTCGTCCTCTTGCTTTGTCAATCGTGCTTGGAGTATCCGGAGTTGCTCTTCGTAATACTTGACAATGTCGTTTACTGTCTTGAAACGTAGGTTATTATAAGCATTGCTCAATTCTTCGCTAAGTAATTTAACTGTGCTTAAGGAGATTCCGGGATCACTGGATTTATAGGAAATTTCGATTAGGTCGCTATTGTTTATCCGTCGGACAATGACGGTTTTTAAAGCGTTGTAACTATAAAAAGCAGCGTCGTAGCTGAATAGTCCGTATAGGAAATTGTCTGGTTCCTCTGTCCTATATTTTTCTAAATTCCGGACTGTATTCTCAAATGATTTCTTGTCGATGAGCTTATGGACGCTTTCGGGTACTATTTTTAAGAGCGCACGGTAATTTTTTGCCATGATGTACTTGTTATCAGCATTGGGGTTTCCGTACATCATGTTTAAAGCGAATAATTTCAAGGATACCTTTTCCAAAGTTCCTTTGGACTTGGTTAGGTTAATGATATTGTCGAACGTGCTGTTTTGCTCGAAATAGCTAGTCTTATTATCCTCGCTTAATCCGGAGGATGAAACGATACCCGTATATATACTTGTGCTTACCGTATAGGTCTTGGGTAAGAACTGGGTAAAATAGGCCACTAAAAGAGTTACCAGCATACTACCAAATAATAGTTGATAGCGTATGCGGTAAAGGAATCTTGATATATACACGGTAATATCCATAATCTCTTATTTGTCTTGTATGATTCTCACGTTTGTCAACATCTCTAGGAGTGTAATGGCATTGTGAAGCGTAGCTTGGCCCTCTTGGTAGTTTACTACAGCGCTAGACCGCCTTCCTCTTTCCAGTGAAAGGGCGATGATATCTATCTTTCCGTTGATAAAATCTTGTTCCGATATTTTCATCTGGGCGTTGTATAACGCCGCCGCATCGGATTTGGCTTTTAACGTTGACAAAGCGAGTAATACCTCATTATATGCTTGTAATATTTTTAATTTCCGTTCTTCGATTGATATCTCATACTCATAATCTAATTGGCGATAATGTGCTTTTTTTGCCCTGACCTTTTGTTTACGACTAAATAAATCTCCTAGAGGGATCGATAAGGAAACTCCCGCGTTATAAAGGTGCTGATTAGTTCCCATACTGGCCATGGATAATGGATCGTCTATGGTTTCCCTTGATGTTAATTGTATGACTCTGCCATATTGGTATTGGCCAAAAACTCGAAAGTAGCTTAGCCATTCCCGTTTTGTTATCTTCATTTCTGCGTTAGCTTCCTCTCGCTTTGCTTCATAGATTCGTATGGATGGATGATCGTATACGGATTCGAGGAATACGGATAATGGAGGGAGTTGAATACGCTCATAGTCATCCAGCATGGAAAGGATCGAATCTGACCCAGCCGTCGCAGTAATAGTTGTAGCCTTATCGAAATAAGTACTTTTCTTTTTCTGTGCGAAAACATAGAAAATATCTAATACAATAAAAAGCATGATAAGTATCTTTCTCATAAAACTCTTGAATTATACGTCCTCTTTCTGCACGAACGCCGTGAATGTCTTGAATATAATCTTTGCGTCCAGCCAGAAAGAAAATGTATGAGCATATTTGATGTCTAATTGTTTACGTTCCTCGGCGGACATACTACCAGAATTGCCACGTTTCTCTACTTGCCAGAGGCCTGTAAGGCCGGCAGGAGCCATGAAGCGTTGTATGTATTCGTCACTGGTCAGTAGCTCAGCCTCGTATATGGGAAGAGGGCGGTTACCAACTATTGACATGTCTCCTTTTAATATATTGAATAGCTGGGGGAGTTCGTCAATGCTGTATTTCCGGATAATATGGCCGATCTTTGTTATACGGGGATCATTCTCTAATTTGATGAAAGCGTTGGAACGTTCGTGACGTTTTACTTTTAAATAGTCGTTTTCAGGAGTAGCGTCATTATCAGAATATAAAATGATATTTGTTTATTCTCTTTAAAAAAAGAGGTCGCATTCTGTGAATTCACAGAAGTTGCTGAAGAGGCTACAGCCTCTTCAGCAATAGATTCCGTATACTGATTAAGCTTTTTATACTCTGTTATGCGCTTGTCCGCATCCATATACATAGAGCGGAACTTATAAAAATCGAAAACCTTATAGTTGCTGCCTACTCGTTTCGACTTGTAGAAAGCGGGGCCTTTGTCCTCCAGCTTGATCCAAATCACCGTGATGATAAAGATAGGGGAGAGGCAGAGGAGCGCCATGGATGAGAAAATGATGTCGAAGACCCTTTTCCATAAAGGCAGCTTGAAAATGGCGAGATCAGGCTCTTTTATTTGAGGCTTACGCGCTTTTTCCATTCTCTTGCATTTCTCGGCGATACCCAGTAGCTTCACTAAATCTTCCTTAGAGGTAGACTCGGAGATGACACAGTCCGTTCCGGCTTGCAAATAGGATATTTTCTCCTCCCGGGTCATTTCCGGGGCGATTAATACGATATAGATATTTTGAAACGTCTTATGCAAATGCATGATCGCAGGAATGTTTAACGTAGGATCTGTTTTCTCGATGAATACACAATAATCCATTTCCTCGGCAGGAAGAAGCGTGTTTTTCATCTGCAGAAGCGTTATACATTCTATGACCCCGGTGCCTAATGCCTTACGTAAACGTTCGGCCAACGGCACGTTATTACCGAAAAAGACATAATTCATTATCTTAATATTCGTTTTACCCTTACCCTTAATTCCTCTGGATTGAAAGGCTTCAAGATAAAGTCTTCCGCCCCTTCCTCAAACAAACGTATTCTATTTGAGCTGCTCTCTACGCTCGATAGGATCAAGACCGGTATATGGCTGAACATATCGTTCGCTTTTAAATAAACCAAGAATTCCTCTCCGGACATTTCTGGCATATTCAAGTCAGAGATGATCAAATCCGGTAAATTGCCTTCTTGAAGCCAAGCGATCGCTTTCAAAGGATTTTCTTTATAGGATACCTTGTAAGTACTTGATAAATAAAGCATGATTATCTTTGCGATTTCTTGCTTGTCATCCACTAAAAGAACAGATTTCTCCATAGAGTCGTATAATATTGTCGTCTTTTGTTTTATCTATTATGCAAATTTAGGATATTAAATTGAAAAAATCTATGTTTTTCAATTGTTTTTTTGAAAAAACAGTTCGGACTTTGAAAATAGGGGAAACTGCGATTTTTTGATTAAGTTTGTACGCACATAAATGAGATGAGTATTCGAAGATGCGTTGGAGGAAATATATAGATTTTGATGTTATTCATTTATTGGTTGGCGCTATTGTCGGGATGGGCTTGTCCTCTTGCCAGCCGGAGATGCCGGTGATCTCTACGATAACCGTGGAGGCGGATGGCCTGACGGTTCCCGTGAACCCGGATCTGTATGGTTTGACCATTGAGGAGATCAACCACGGGATCGATGGGGGGCTGTACGCCGAGCTGATCCAGAACCGGAGCTTCGAGGATGGCGTGCCACCCTTGAACTGCCCTTACGACGCCGCCCGGAACGTCTTGATTACCCCGAATGGCTGGACGATCCCTTTCATGCGGGGAGATTCCGTACCGGGATGGAGGCGGATCGTCCCTAATACACAGATATACCCGGATATGAAGGAGCTGGTGAATGATAAGAACCGGCGGTCGTTGCTCGTGGCCGTATCGACTTCCGGGGAGTCGGGGCGCGGAGGCGTGATAGCCGAGGGATACCGGGGGATACCGATCCGGAAAGGGGAACGATACGATCTATCGTTTTTCGCCAAGGGGGCGAATATGGTGCCCCGTACCATCCGGGTGGCCTTGGAGGACTCGATGGCTAATACGGTCTTGAGCGATGTGTTTCAGGTAGCGCCGCTATACGAGTGGAAACGATACAGGCATACGTTTACGGCTACGGAGGATGCGCCGAACGCGGTCTTGACGATCACGGCCGATACCTCCGCCGTGTTTTGGCTGGATGTGGTATCCCTCTTCCCGGAGGATACGTGGAAGGGACGGAAGAACGGGCTGAGACCGGACTTGGCGGCGCTGGTCGATTCCTTGGCCCCTCGTTTTATCCGTTTCCCCGGAGGCAGTTTCGTGGAGGGGTATACGGCGGGTACGTACCCTATCTGGAGGGAGACGCTGGGCGATATCTCGGAGCGTAAGCATTTCTGGAACGTATGGGCCTATGGTACGACGAACGGCATGGGCTACCACGAGTACTTGCAAATGTGCGAGGATATGGGGGCGGAGCCTATCTACGTTATTAATAGCGGGATCACGAGCCAAAGCCGCCGGCCCCGCTACGAGGATATCACGGCGATGGATAAGCTCACGGGAGATGCCTTGGACGCTATCGCCTACGCGAACGCCCCGGCGGATTCCCTGCCGGGCGCCCTGCGTGCGAGGAACGGGCATCCGGAACCTTTCAACTTGAAGTATGTCGAGATCGGCAGCGAGAACTATGGCGGGGAGTATTTCAGGCGCTTTGAGCTTTTCCGCAAGGCGATCAAGGAGGCTTATCCGGAGATTACCGTTATCAGCAGTTCGCCCCTCACGAAGCGAGGCCGTAGCGAGTGGGTGGATTCCCATTATTACGCCGGGGAGCATTTCTTCCTGTCTAACTCCGGCCGGTTCAATAGCGACCGGTATTCCCGGCGTTCGCCGGCGGTGTTTATCGGGGAGTTCGGGACGACGGAGCGGCCCTTGGCCGGTACGCTCCGGGCGGCGGTGGCCGAGGCCTGTTTCTTGGTCGGGGCGGAGGAGAACCCGGATATGGTACGCCGCTTGGCGTATGCCCCGGTATTGGGCAACGCCGGGTTCGAGAACCAGCGCCATCCGTTGATCTCTTTCAACACCCATCAGGCGGTGGTCTCTCCTTCCTACCATTTATTAAAGATGTTTACCCGCCATCGGGGGGATGAGGTGCTGAAGACGATCGTGGATACCTACGAGAAACCACAGGTACGTACGGGCCGGGCGGGCGTAGAGATGTTTGATAATAGCTATGAGTTCAAGGACGTGCGGATCGACGGCGTGCCCGTATCGGATATATCCGTGATGAGCGGGGGATGGAAGGTCCCGGAGGCTGGTACGTTGGTGCCGGAGGCCAACCGGTGGAACCATGTATTGTTCGGCGACTCTACGAGCTACGCCTATGAATATACGGCTACCGTCCGGCGTACGAAAGGTAGCGGGCAGATACAGCTTCGCCTCCGCGACAACGGGCGGACGGGCGAGCAGGCGGATTATATCGCCTTTACGATCGGGGCGGGAACGAGCGAGCTGTACCATCAGGTAGGTGGCGTGAAGGATAGCTTGGTCTCTCCCGTGCGCTTCCCTTTTGAGAGTAACCGGTGGTATACGGTTCGCGTGACGTGCGAGTACGAGCGCGTCCGTTGCTATGTGGACGGCGTATTGCTGCATGAGGTGGATATGCGCCCGATCCCGTCGTTGGTATCCGTCGCTACCCTCGACAAGGAGAACCGGGTGATTTACCTGAAGGTAGTGAATACGACCCGCCACGAGGAGAAGACCTCTTTGCGTATCGAGGGAGTTAATATCCGTAACGAGGCGGAGCTGATCCAATTGAGAGGGGAGCCGGAGGCCCGTAATACGTTTGAGAACCCGGGGGCCGTAACGCCTGTCACCGAGCCTGTCGTATTCCCGATGAGCGGCCCGTTTATCTATAATTTCCCGCCTAATTCGGTGACGATCTTGAAATTATACATGGAGTAGGCCAGATAGGGCAGGAGGGCCGGTACACTTTATCTGTATTTATCCTAACTTCGCGGCGACTTTAACAAAAAAATGTGTTATGGAACCAATGCATAAGATAAACAAGGTAGAGCTCCGGAGCTTGCAGCTTGAGGACTATACGCAGTTGTCGCAATCTTTCAAGAGGGTGTACGCCGACAAGGATGTTTTCTGGACCCGCAAGCAGATCGAGACGTTGATACGGATATTTCCCGAGGGACAGGTCGTGACGCTGGTGGATGACCGGATCGTAGGATGCGCCCTCTCCATCATCGTGGATTATGACATGGTGAAAGGGGATCATACCTACGCCAAGGTAACGGGTAACGAGACGTTCAACACGCATAACTCGAACGGGAATATATTATATGGTATAGAGGTGTTCATCCATCCGGACTACCGGGGCCTCCGGCTGGCCCGCCGTATGTACGAGTACCGGAAGGAGCTGTGCGAGAAGTTGAACCTGAAGGCGATCATGTTCGGCGGACGTATCCCGAACTATTATAAATACGCCGACCATATGCGTCCGAAGGAATACATCGAGAAGGTGCGCTCACGCCAGATCTACGACCCGGTGCTCACCTTCCAGCTCTCCAACGATTTCCACGTGCGGAAGGTGATGATGAACTACTTGCCGAACGACGAGGAGTCGAAGCATTGCGCTACCCTGCTGCAATGGGATAATATCTATTACCAGCCGCCTACGACGGATTACGTGGATAAGAAGACAACCGTGCGTGTCGGCCTCGTACAATGGCAGATGCGGCCTTATAAGACACTGGACGACGTGTTCGAGCAGGTGGAGTTCTTCGTCGACGCCGTGTCCGATTACAAGAGCGACTTCATCCTTTTCCCCGAGTATTTCAACGCTCCGCTGATGGCCAAGTTCAACCATCTGGGGGAGGCGCAGAGCATCCGTGGGCTGGCCCAGTACACCGAGGAGATCCGTGAGCGATTCGTGAACCTCGCCATCAGTTACAATATCAATATCATCACCGGTAGCATGCCTTTGCTGAAGGAGGACGGGGCGCTATATAACGTGGGATACCTGATCCGTCGTGACGGCTCCTACGAGATGTACGAGAAGGTACATGTCACCCCGGACGAGCAGAAGAGCTGGGGACTCTCGGGCGGGAAGATGGTGAAGACGTTTGACACGGATTGCGCCCGGATCGGCGTGCTGATCTGCTATGACGTGGAATTCCCGGAGCTTTCCCGTATCATGGCCGACCAAGGGATGCAGATACTCTTCGTGCCTTTCCTTACGGATACGCAGAACGGTTACTCTCGGGTTCGTGTGTGTGCCCAGGCCCGGGCGATCGAGAACGAGTGCTTCGTGGTGATAGCGGGCAGCGTGGGCAACCTGCCTCGTGTGCATAATATGGATATACAGTACGCCCAGTCGGGTGTGTTCACGCCTTGCGATTTCGCTTTCCCTACCGATGGCAAGCGTGCGGAGGCAACCCCGAATACGGAGATGATCCTCGTATCGGACGTGGACCTTGATTTGCTCAACGAGTTGCATACGTACGGTAGCGTGCGTAACCTTCGGGACCGTCGCCACGACTTGTATGAGTTGAGGGTAAAAAAACAGTAGTGTTCGCGGTTGAACACAATTGTATTCAAGGTTGAACACAGTAGTGTTCGCTATTAAACACAATTATATTCGCCGGAAGAATGCGGTAGGGGCGGGATCTGTCCGCCCTCCCGTGTATGCGTGGGAGGGCGGACGAATCCCGCCCCTGCGGTTTATATATCGGGGGGAGGATCGCTCGCTTCCCCCCTTCGGAAATGATCTTAATGACTTAGCATCTCAGCCGTGATCGGCGTGAATTTCTCGGCATCCGATTTACGGAGTTGTACGCTACCGTCGTTCCAGTTGGAAGGCCAACCTCCGATGATGTGTCCGAGGAATACCAGCTTGATCTCGTGCAAGCCCTTCGCCAAGGCCACGGAGGTGTCATGGCGGGAGAAGCGTTTTACCTCGCCACCGTTGTTAACCATCAGCTTGCCGTCGATCCATACCTCCTCTAAATCGGAAGAGATGTAATAAACGCCATCCTCCGGGATATTCACGTAGCCGGTAGCGATAGCGGCGTATTGCTTCACGCCTCGCATGGACTCGGGGGCGGGCACTTGGTTGGTCAGCTCACGGGTCGTCTTGATGACCTGTTTCTTACCGGTCTTCTGGGCGGCCTCCAGATCCTTTACGCTCAGGTACATGCCATCGAATACCTCCATGTCGAGGCCCGGAGCCGTCTTGGCTACCTCCTTGGCGGGAGCCAGCGTTTGTTTCTCCACGAGGATCGTGCGAGGCTTACCCATCTTGCCGGAAGGCAATACGGAAGCGATCTTCACGGTCGTAGTCTCGGTGATGTCGAAAGGAGCCGTATATACGGTAGATTCCGGGGTAGGCTCGGTGCCATCCAGCGTGTAGACCATCTTCATCGGACGGTTCGTGGTGAATGTCATGGTAGCCTTGTCCGTGAAAGCCACGAAGTTGCAAGAACCGTTCGGTTGCTCGGGCTGCGGGATGTAGTAGTTGATACCGTGTCCGTCTAGGCGAACCTGAGCGTTGTCCAGACGGCGTTCGAAGTCCTTGTAATCCTTCCGGTCCAGCGGGCTCCAAGCGATCTCGGAGAGGGCTAGGATACGGGGATAGATACGGTACTCCATGATGTCCGTGTTATACAGGTACTCACTCCATACGTTGCATTGCACGCCCTTGATGAAATGCCCTTTACCGGCCGCTGCCAGCGTGTCGGGGACGGGGTTGTACTTGTAGACCCGCTCCGCCGTGGTGAATCCTCCGATAGATACCGGGTTGATCTTGTAGTCGCCTTGGAACTGGTCGATATACATGCCCTCGCTTCCCGGGGTCATGATCACGTCGTGGTTCATGCTAGCGGCGGCGATACCGCCTTCCTCACCTCGCCAAGACATGACCGTGGCCGACGGGGCCAGACCTCCCTCAAGGATCTCGTCCCATCCGATCATCTTCTTGCCGTGCTTGTTTACGACCTTCTCCATGCGTTGTACGAAATAGCTCTGCAATTTCTCCTCGGCGGAATGTTCCTTGTCGCCTTTCAAGCCTTCCTTACGGATACGGGCCTGGCAAAGCGGGCATTTCTCCCAGCTCGTCTTCGGGCACTCGTCGCCTCCGATATGGAAATACTCGCCCGGGAATAGGGGAGCTACCTCGGCGATCACGTCCTCGAAGAACTGGAAGGGCTCTTCCTTGCCGGCGCATAATACGATGTCTTCCACGCCCCAGATGATACGGGGAGTACCCTGCTTACCCTCGCAAGACAGCTCCGGATAGGCGGCGATAGCGGCCATCTCGTGTCCCGGAAGCTCTATCTCGGGAACGATCGTGATGAAACGATCCGCCGCGTATCGAACGATCTCCTTCACCTCCTCTTGGGTATAGAAGCCTCCGTACTCGGTACCCTCGCCATCGATGCGCTTAGAGCCGATCTCGGTCAGTTTCGGGTACTTCTTGATCTCGATACGCCATCCTTGGTCGTCGGTCAGGTGCCAATGCATGCGGTTGATCTTGAACAGGGCCAATACGTCCAGCTGCTTCTTGATATTCTCTACCGGGATGAAATGGCGGCAGGGGTCGAGCATGATACCGCGGTAGCCGAAACGAGGCTCGTCCTTGATAGATACGGCCGGGGCGGTCCATGCGATACCTTGCACGGCGGAAGGACTCTCGATCTCGGCGGGCAGCAATTGCAGGAACGATTGCATACCGTAGAAAAGACCTTGAGGGGTCTTGGCCTTGATACGGACGCCGCTGTCGGCTACGTCGAGCGTGTATCCCTCGTCGTTTACGTCCAGAGCGCCGTCGATAACCAACGAGATACCGTCGGAAGTCTCTTTGTCGGCGGTAGCTATCTGGTAGCCTGTCGCCGTGTTCATTTTAGCCGCGAAGAACTCGGCTACGGTTTTCGCCTCCGGGGTGGAAGCGTAGATCTTCGTGTTTTTGTTTAGCTTGAAGTTTCCTTCGTTCTGCGTAAGGCTGACCGGTGTCGGGATGATGTTGATACCTTGGTTGTAAGCTTTCGCTTTACCGGGAGCATCATCACATGAGGCCATCAGGCCCAAGACAGCGCCGGCGCAGATTGTAGCAAGGAGCTTTTTCATAGAATTAAAAATTGAAAGTTGAAAATTGAATATTGTTTAGATGTTTTTGAGAGTTTAAAAAGAGAATTGAGAGTTGAAGATAAGATGCCGTTTGGCATCCTTTTCAATTCTCAATTCTCAATTTCCTATTTACCATGCGAAGATAGGATATTCCTTCATGATACCGTTCACCTTCTCACGAACGGCGCCGATAGTCTTATCGCATTCGGGAGCGGCCAATACGGTGTCGATCAGTTCCACGATCTCGCCCATAAGCGGCTCTTTAGCGCCACGGGTCGTGATAGCGGGCGTACCCACACGGATACCGGAGGTCTGGAAGGCCGAGCGGCTGTCGAACGGAACCATGTTCTTGTTCACCGTGATGTCGGCGGCTACCAAGGCTTTCTCGGCCACCTTACCGGTCAGGTCGGGGAACTTCGTGCGCAGGTCGATCAGCATGCTGTGGTTGTCCGTACCGCCGGAGATGATCTTGTACCCTTTGTCCGTGAAGGCCTTGGCCATAGCGGCGGCGTTCGCTTTCACCTGTGCTTGGTACGTCTTGTATTCCGGCTCCAAAGCCTCTCCGAAGGCTACGGCCTTGGCCGCGATCACATGCTCCAGCGGACCACCCTGGATACCCGGGAATACGGCGGAGTCCAACAACTGAGACATCTTCTTGATCTCGCCTTTCGGTGTCTTCTTGCCCCAAGGATTCTCGAAATCCTTACCCAGCAGGATGATACCGCCACGAGGACCCCGCAGGGTCTTATGCGTCGTAGACGTTACGATGTGAGCGTACTCCAGCGGGTTGTTCAGTAAACCGGCGGCGATCAGGCCTGCCGGGTGAGCCATATCGATCATCAATAAGGCGCCTACCTTGTCGGCTATCTCACGCATACGTTTGTAATCCCAGTCACGGGAATAAGCGGAACCACCGCCAACGATCAATTTCGGTTTCTCACGAAGGGCTACTTCCTCCATTTGGTCGTAGTCCACCCGTCCGGTATCTTCCTTTACATTATATTCGGTAGCGTGATAGAGAACGCCGGAGCTATTTACTGGTGAACCGTGGGACAGGTGTCCGCCATGCGACAGGTTCAACCCGAGGAACGTGTCGCCCGGATTCAATACGGCGAAGAATACGGCTGCGTTGGCCTGCGCCCCGGAGTGAGGCTGCACGTTGGCCCATTCGGCGTTGAATAGCTTTTTCAACCGTTCGATAGCGATCGTTTCACTTTGGTCTACTACCTCGCAACCCCCATAATAACGCTTGCCGGGATATCCCTCGGCGTATTTGTTGGTCAGACAGCTTCCCATGGCCTGCATGACCTGGTCGCTGACAAAGTTCTCGGAAGCGATCAACTCAATGCCTTTCAATTGGCGTTGGTGCTCCTTCTCGATAATGTCAAAAATGATGTTGTCTCTTTTCATTACCTCTTAAATTGGTTATTGCAATGATATGTTCCTCATTGAAAAGGAATCCTCGCGAATGTACTATATTATTTTAATACTATTTAAAAGATTCCGTTTAATTATTACAGATGCGCCGGAAATGGCTCCGCTTACCACTTGGTGAGGGTTACGTTTCTGAACTCAACCTCCTTACCCTCGCTCTGTAGCCCGATATGGCCTTCCTTCACCTTGTTGGTTCCGGTGTTCTGGTATACGCCGTTGATGTAAACGGTGATGACGCCGTCTTTCACGAAGATGTTCGCCTCGTTCCACTCTCCGGCGGGCTTCTCGCTGGACGGGTTCACGTTCTTTACGACAGGGAAGAAGGGACGTTCCTCTCCCGGGCGTTGCTGGTACTCGACAAGGTCGGAGCCTCCCAGCAATACGAACAATCCGGCCCTCCCGGCTTGCAGATTGCATTCGATACTGTTCGGGAAGGGATTCTGGAAATCTACGATGTGTAAGAAGATACCGCTATTGGCGTTGGAATCCCCATTCGGCCAACGCCATTCCACGTGCAATTTATAGTCGCTGTATTTCTCCTTGGTGTACATATAGCCGAAAGGCTGGCCGGTGATGAAGATCTTACCGTCGCGTACGGAATAGACCTGATCGGCGGGGACGGAGTTTTTGTCGACTACGAAATTCCAGTTAGACAGGTCTTTCCCGTTGAACAGTTTCTCGGTCTTCTGTGCGTTCGCCCCATTGGAGAAACAGAAGAGGGAGGCGGCTAATACAGCCAAAGATAGCATTCTTTTTTTCATGGCATTAAACTCTATTTATAGTATGATTAATCAACGATTAGTTTGCGATAGCGTACCCGTTTCGGCTCGGCGTCGCCCAAGGTCTTACGTTTGTATTCCTCGTACTCGGAATAGGTCCCTTCGTAGAAGACCACGTTGGAATCACCCTCGAACGACAGGATATGCGTACAGATACGGTCCAAGAACCAACGGTCGTGAGAGACAACGACGGCGCAACCGGCGAAGTTCTCCAGACCCTCCTCCAAGGCACGTAGCGTGTTCACGTCGATATCGTTGGTTGGCTCGTCGAGCAGCAATACGTTAGCGTCCGCTTTCAGCGTCAGCGCCAGATGCAGGCGGTTACGCTCTCCTCCGGAGAGTACGCCGCATAGCTTCTCTTGATCCGCTCCTGCGAAATTGAATTTAGACAGGTAAGCCCGTGCGTTCACCTCCTTGCCACCCATACGGATGAATTCCTGTCCGCCGGATACGACTTGGTAAACGGTCTTTTTCGGGTCTATATCCTTATGGGTCTGGTCGGCGTAACCTACTTGTACGGTCTCGCCCACCTCGAAGGTCCCCTTGTCGATGCTTTCCATGCCCATGATCATCTTAAATAAGGTAGTCTTACCGGCACCGTTTGGCCCGATGACTCCCACGATACCGTTCGGGGGAAGCATGAAGTTCAAATCATCGAACAGCAGCTTATCGCCGAACGCCTTCGCCACGTGCTGTGCCTCGATCACCTTATTGCCCAAGCGAGGGCCGTTCGGGATGAAGATCTCCAGCTTAGCCTCACGCTCCTTCTGGTCCTCGTTCAAGAGGGCCTCGTACGAGTTCAGACGTGCCTTACCCTTGGCGTGACGGGCCTTCGGCGCCATATTGATCCATTCCAGCTCACGCTCCAAGGTCTTACGGCGCTTGCTGACTTGCTTCTCTTCTTGAGCCATACGCTTCGTCTTCTGGTCTAGCCAAGAGGAGTAATTACCCTTCCAAGGGATACCCTCGCCACGATCCAGCTCAAGGATCCATCCGGCCACGTGGTCTAGGAAGTAACGGTCGTGCGTGATGCAGATAACGGTACCGGCATATTGTTGCAGATGTTGCTCCAGCCAGTCGATCGACTCGGCGTCCAAGTGGTTGGTCGGCTCATCCAACAGCAATACGTCCGGCTGCTGGAGCAGCAATCGGCAAAGGGCCACCCGGCGACGCTCGCCTCCGGACAACGTATCCACCACCTGATCCTCCGGCGGACAACGCAAAGCGTCCATGGCACGTTCCAGACGGCTGTCGAGGTTCCATGCGTCCGTAGCGTCGATCTTGTCCTGCAACTCCGCCTGACGGTTGATCAAGGCATCCATCTTATCCGGATCTTCCAGCACCTCCGGATCGCCGAATCGCTCGTTCACCTCCTCATATTCCTTCAAGGTGTCCACGATCTCCTGCACGCCTTCCTGCACGATCTCCTTCACGGTCTTGCCCGGCTCCAACTTAGGGTCCTGCTCCAGATACCCTACGGAATACCCGGGGGAGAAGACCACCTCTCCCTGATAATCCTTATCGATACCGGCGATAATCTTCAGCAACGTAGATTTACCGGAACCATTCAATCCGATGATTCCGATCTTCGCCCCATAGAAAAAGGACAGATATATATTCTTTAAAACCTGTTTTTGAGGCGGAAAGATCTTGTTCACGCCTACCATCGAGAAAATAATCTTCTTATCGTCTGCCATATAATTTTTTGTGTGTTAATTGGTTCCTTAACTTAAAATAATGGTGTACAAATCTACGTAAATATCTTTTATTTTACAAATTAACAAAGATCATAGGTATCAGATATCTACCGATTGCCAAGTTTGGCGTGTGGAGATTACTCGGTTCAATTCTCTTGTGCAAGAAGCCGGTAGATATGCTATGCCTCGGAAGTTGAGCTTTAGCGTTATCATAAATGAGGGTAGGAGAGGTTGTGCGGCGTTGTGGTTAGGACTGTGCGATCATGTGGCTTTAGGTTGTGTGATCCTAACGATTTAGGATTGTGGTTCGTCTTCGTCTTGTGAAGATATGTAACCGGTTTATGCATGATGTAATACGTGATGTAAAGTGCTTATATCTTGTTTCTTGCATTTGCTCCCCATGAAAAAACTAAAATTTACCCCTCTTGAAATTTGTATAATAAAATAAAACCCCCTATCTTTGCACTCGCATTACAAAAGTAACGCACAGGATGATTCGCTAGCTCAGCTGGTAGAGCACAACACTTTTAATGTTGGGGTCCTGGGTTCGAGCCCCAGGCGGATCACAGAAACGCTGGACAGAAATGGACAGTAAATGTACAACT